>Ga0187892_10000565_pt1 | contig 95818 bp, 68 predicted proteins | sample MA1701073metaG_FD_139345 | JGI IMG/M metagenome (GOLD analysis project Ga0187892, IMG submission 139345) | Bio-ooze microbial communities from a basaltic lava cave in the Kipuka Kanohina Cave System on the Island of Hawaii, USA - MA170107-3 metaG ... | reverse complement strand
GGGGTCCTGGGCGCCCTCGGCGTCGCGTCCTTCGCGCAGACGGCGCACTGGCGCGACTCGCGCTCCCTCTATGCGCGCGCCGTCCAGGTGAGCCCGCGCGACACGGCGATGCTCTTCAACCTCGGGAACACCCTGCGTGAGGCCGGTGATCTCGAGGGGGCGATCGACCTCTACCGCCGCAGCCTGGAGGTCGACCCGGGCCGGCTCGAGGCCCGCGTGCAGTGGGGGGTGACCCTCGTGCAGGCGCGCCGCCCCGCCGAGGCGGAGGAGCAGTACCGGCGGGCGCTCTCCGCCGACCCGGATCACGCGGCCGCCCACTACAACCTGGCCCTGCTCCTGGGCCAGCGCGGCGAGCTCGACCAGGCCATCGAGCACTTCGAGCGCGTGCTCTCCGTGCGGCCGGGCTCGAAGCTCGCCCGCCGCGGCCTCGCCGCGGCCCGCCGCGAGCGCGCCCGCCCCTAACTGGCAACCGGGGACGTTCCTCAACCGGGGACGTTCCTTGCGTTCTCAACCGGGGACGTTCCTTGCGTTCTTGCGTTTCGCTCTCGCATGGCCCGCCTCCACAGCCAGGCGCTCCGCGCGCGAAACGCAAGAACGCAAGGAACGTCCCCGCTACGAGCCCAGGGCGCCGAAGACCTTCTGGGCGAGGCTTCCGGCAGCGCCCAGCGGGTCGCGCCGGATCGCCTTCTCCTCCTCGCCGATCATGAAGAAGAGCCCGTCCAGCGCCTTGCGCGTCACGTAGTCCTCGATCGTCGCGTCCTCCGCCCTGACCAGCCCCAGCCGGGCGCCCTGGCCGGCGAGCTCGTCGTACTTCTGCGCCAGCTGCAACTGCTCGGTCGCCTTCCGGACGATGGGCAGGAACTTCTGCGTGAGCGGGTCCATGGTCTTGCTCTGGAAGTACCGGGTCGCCGAGTCGTCTCCACCGGTCAGGATCTTCTTGGCGTCGTCCACGGTCATCTGCTCCACCGCGCCGACGAGGAGCTGCTTGGCCTCGGGGACCGCGGCCTCGGCGGCGCGGTTCATCGCCGTGACGAGCTCGCCGGCCTGCCGGCCCATGCCGGTGAAGCGCATCACGCTCTCCGCCTGGCGCAGGCCATCGGGCAGCGGGATGCGGACCTGGGAGTTGCCGAGGAAACCGTCCGTACGCCCCAGCAGAGCCACCGCCTTGCCCACACCCTGGGTGAGAGCCTCCTTCAGGCCTCCGGCCGCGTCCCGGTCGCTGAGGTCTCCGAGCGACACCGCGAGGGCCGGTGTCGCGAGCAGGAGGGGGGCGACGACGGCGAGGCGGGTCCACATGCGGGTTCCTCCGACGGATGGGGTCTCGGGGACATGCTACCTCCTCGGGCGCGTCCCCGGCTGGCCGGGGGCGTTCGGCGCCCGGGAGGTGCTCCGTGGCTCGCGTCTCGCGCTGGCTCGCCAGGAGCTCCCCCTGGCGCGACCCGACGGTGCTCGGGCTGGCCCTGCTGCTCTCGCTCATGAACGCGCTCAAGCCACTGGTCGTCGACGACGCGGAGTACTTCTACTACGCGCGGCACATCGCAGAGCACCCCAGCGATCCCTTCGGCTTCGAGGTCCTGGCGCAGGACGACTACGAGCCGGCACACCACGGGCTCGTGCCCGCCGTGCTCCCCTACTGGTGGGCCGCCGCCGTGGCGCTCTTCGGGGACCGGCCCTTTCTCTGGAAGCTCTGGCTCTTCCCGTTCGCCTGGGCGCTGGCCGGCTCCCTGCTCGTCCTGCTGCGCCGCTTCGCCCCGGGTCTGGAGCGCCCGCTGCTCTCGATGACCGTGCTCTCCCCGACTCTCCTGCCGCACTTCAACCTCATGCTCGACGTCCCCGCCCTGGCCCTCGGATTGCTGGCGGTCGCCCTCTTCCTCCGGGCGTGCGACCGCGCGAGCGCGCCGGGCGCGCTCATCGCCGGTCTGGTGGGCGCCCTGGCGATGCAGACGAAGTACAGCGCCGCGATCTCGCTGGGCGTGGCGCTGGCCTGGGCCGTGGTCTCCCGCCGGCTCCGCCTCGGGCTGCTCGCCGCCGGGGCCGCGGCCGGGCTCTTCGCGGGCTGGGAGAGCTGGCTCGCCGCGCGCTACGGGGAGTCCCAGTTCCTGCACTCGCTGGGCTGGGTCGGGGAATGGACGGGGACCTCGGGCGACCGGGCCCTCGGGCTGGTCGCGATCCTCGGCGCCGTCGCGCCGCCGGTGGCGCTGGTCGCCGGGGTCGCCCTGGGGGCGCGCCGGGGGGCGCTCCTCGCGGCGGGGCTCCTCGCGGCGCTCGCCTTCGCCGCGATTCCCGCTCTTCCCCCGAGGCCCCTCGCGCGGACCAGCGGCTGGCCCGTCTTCGACGCGAGCAGCCCCGAGCTGCTCCTGCTCTTCCCGCTGGGCCTCGCGATCGCGGCCGCGCTCCTGGCTGCGCTCCTGCGCCTGCCGCGGCGCGCCGATCCCGAGCGCGCAGGGACCGGCTCCTTCCTGCTCGCCTGGGTCGGCATCGAGCTGATCGGCTTCTTCGCCCTCACGCCCTTCCTCGCGGTGCGCCGGGTCATGGGTCTCGTGGTCGCATCGACCGTGGCCGCGGGCTGCGCCGCGGCGCGCCGGTCGGACGCCGCCGGGAGCGTGCGCGCGGTGGCCGCCTTTGGCGTTGCGCTCGGGGTGCTCTTCTGGCTCTCGGATCTCTCGGACGCGCGCACCCGGGTGCAGGCGGTGGCCCGGATCGCGCCCGAGGTGGAGCGGCTCGGCGGCGACCTCACGCGCGAAACGATCTGGGCCGTCGGGCAGTGGGACTACCGCTTCTACACCGAGCGCCTCGGCATGCGGCAGCTCGTCGCCGGGCGCAGCGCGCTGGCGCCCGGCGACTGGGTGATCGGCGTGCGCGGGGTGGTGGGCCAGCGGCTCCCCCGGATCTCCGGCCTGTCCCCCCCGCTCGGGGGCTTCGCCGCGCGCAATGCCTGGCCCTGGTCCACGCTGCCGAGCGCCTACGGGGGAGCCATTCCGATCCGCCGCCAGCCCGAGGCGCAGATCCAGATCGAGATCCGGCGCGTGCTCGAGGGCTCGAGGCTCGCGCCGCTGCCCGCACGCCCCCGGGCGTCCCTCCCGCCGCGAGCGGCGCCGGACCGAAGAACTCGGCAACCGCCTCAGCGCTGGAGCGCCGGCCTCGGCCTCGTCCATGAGCCCAGCCGCCCGCTCGCATCGAAGACCACCCGGGCCCCGAACACCCCGGGATACTCCCAGCGCTCGAGGCCGTAGTAGGGGCTCACCTTGCCGGGCTCGCCCAGGAGCTGCATGACCTGGAAGCGGGTCATGCCGCGGCGCAGCTGCTGCCAGCGGCTCGCATCGGCCCACAGCGGTCCGGTGCGGGCTGGCGCCGGCTCGGCGAGCCGCGCCTCGAGGCGCTCGAGGGCCACGCGCAGCTCGGAAAGCTCGAGCTCCAGGCGGGTCACCCGCGCGCGCAGCTCTCCGACCTCGCTGCTCTCTGCCCCCGCGGCGAGCGGAATCAGGCACGACTGCGCGAGCGCCAGCAGCGATCGCGTGCGCATGAGTCTCTCCCCGGCTTCCCGATCGACGCCGCGCGCGCGTTTGTCGCGGGTCCGTCGATCTGGAATAATGCCCCGCTTCGGCGCCCGCCGAAAGGAGAAGGACCGGGTACGCGCAGCATGCGGGATCCCCGAGGCGTGCGGATCGGCGCGGCGTGCCGCGCCGCCTTCTACGCGCTCCTCGTGGGGTTCGCCGTCGGCGCCCCGCTCTGGCTGGCGGCGCTGGACACGCCGTTCATCCACACCTCGCCCAGCCGAAGCTTCGCGGTCCATCAGCTCGTCGGCTTCACGGGCGCGCTGGCCGCGCTCGCCATCGCCGGCCTCGAGGTCCGCCGGCGGCGGAGCAGCTCCTTGCAGGCGCTGCTCCCGATCCTCCTGCCGCTGCTGCTGATCCTGCACTTCCTGCAGCGGATCTGGGCCGCCGCGCTGCGGCCCTGGGACTACGACGTCTACGAGTACGCGGCGCGGGTCGTCCTGCGCGGAGCCGATCCCTACAGCGCCGGGGTCGGCTACATCTACCCGCCGCTCACGGCCCAGGCGCTGGCGGCGGCCTACCGCGGCGCCGCGCGCCTGCAGGCCCTGATCGGCCTCGAGACCGATGGCGAGGCGGTCTGGCTCGACGTCTTCTACCTCCACCAGTGCAGCCAGCTCGTGCTCGTCCTCGCCGCCTACTTCCTGTGCCAGCGCTTCGCGCGAGCGCTGGGGTTGGGCGGGCTCTGGGCCCACGGCCTCGGCTTCGCGCTGCTGATCGCCAACGATGCTCTCTACGAGACCCTGTGGCACGGACAGGTCAACCTGTGGCTGCTCGACAGCTCCCTCGCCGGTCTGTTGCTGGCCCGGCGCGCTCCGGCCCTCGGCGGGCTCGCCCTGGCCATCGGCGCGCACATCAAGCTCTACCCGCTCGCGATGCTCTGGCCCCTGCTCGTGAGCCGCTGCGCGCGCGCCATGCTCTGGACCGGGGTGGCGGTCTTCGCCCTCGCGCTGCTCCAATCGGACCTGGGCCGGGACTGGACGCTCTTCCGGCAGTTCCTCGCGCACTTCACGGGAACCTCCTACCTCCAGCTGGCTCCTCAGAACAACAGCCTCCAGAGCATCCTGTGGAATTTCGCGCGCATGACCTCCGGCGGGGCGGTGCGCCTCCCACCGGCACTGCTGGGCGGGCTCTCCGCCGCGTGGGTCGCGCTGGCGGGCGGCTGGCTCCTGCTGCGTACGCTGGCGCGGCTGCGCGAGCGGCGCGCGGGCCCCCCGGACCCTTGCTGGGATCGCCGGCTCCTGCTGGCGGGTGGAGCCGAGGCGCTCGCGTTCGGGCTGCTGGTCTCGCCGACCGTCTGGCCCCACGAGTACCTGATGGCGGTGCCGCTCGCGATCCTCGCCGCGGCGCTGCGCGGGCGCGAGCGGCCGGTCGCCGTCGCCGCGGGAATCCTGCTCGTGATGGGCACGCCGAACTTCGGCATCTTTCCGCTGAGCTACCGGTGCACCGCCGGGATCCTGATGCTGCTCGGACTGACCCGCCCGGGCGCCGCGCCCCTGCGGGCGCCCGCGGGCTTGGAGCGCCAGTGATTGCGCTCGCCTTCGGCGGCCGCGGCCGGACGGGACGATCCGCGCCCGGGAGGTGCCACGTGATCCGGTCGCCGCGCCTGCTGCTCGCCCTCTCCCTCGGCCTCGTTCTCGCGAGCGCGGCCCCCGCCTGGGGAGGCGAGGTCCGCGTCCCCCTGCGGCTGGATCGCGATTTCCTGCAGCAGCTCCTCGTGAGCCGGGTCTTCACCGAGGGCCGGGGGGCGGCGGTCCTCGTCGACGACGGGCGCGGCTGCCGGGAGGTCGTCCTCAGCCAGCCGGAGCTCGCGATCGACGACGCGGGGCTCCTCATCACGGCCCGGGCCGACGTGTGGTGGGGGAGCTGGTTCTTCGGCTTCTGCTGGCTGCCCCTCTCCTGGACCGGCCGCGTCGAGGTGCTGGAGGTGCCGGAGCTCGACCCCGCCCTCCCCATCGTCCGCTTCCGCGTGGTGGACTCGAGCGCCGCGGCGCTGGACGGGAGCCGGGATCTCCCGGCCCTCCTGTGGGACCAGATCAAGGAGGCCGTGCACCCCCGGCTGGCGACCTTCGACGTGGACCTGGCCTCCCCGCTGGCCGACCTGCGCGCCGTGCTGCCGCTCTTCCTGGCGGGCAGCGACGCGGCCCGGGCGCGGCGCCTGATCGATTCGGTCTCGCTGGCCGGAGCGCGCCCGACCGAGGAGTCCCTCCAGGTGGTCGTGCGCCTTCTGACCTCCGAGGCGTTCGCCCCGCCGCTGCGCGCGCCGCGGGAGCGGCCGCTCGCTCCCGAGGAGATCCTTCGCTTCGAGGCATCGCTGCGGGAGGTCGACGCCTTCCTCACCTTCGTCGTGAAGATCGCGGGGGGGGAGGCCACGCGCGCCGGGATCCGCTCGGAGCTGCTGGAGGCGCTGATCGAGTCGCGCCACGACCTCGTGGCGGCGCTCGCCGCGGCGGGTTTCGGGGAGGAGGATCCCGCGCGAGCCCTCTTCCTGCGCAGCTGGGAGAGGCTGGCGCCCGCGCTGCGGCACGCCTCCGCGGACCTCGCCGGCGAAGGCGCCCTCCGCTACCTGGGCTTCGTCGCCGCGGGCGATGCGCTGCGCGCCCTCGACGCGCTGGGGCCCGAGTGGGGCATCGAGATCTCGGCGGACGGCCTGCGGCGACTCGCGCGGGTGATGGCCCCCCGCGCTCCCGAAGATCCCGTCGCGTATCGGGACGCAGTGGACCCGCAGCTGCGCCGCTCGCTCGGCTTCGGGCCTCCGCCGCTCCCGCCCGAGCTCCTGGGAGAGCCGCTCCCGGGGGACCCGAACGAGCCGACGGAGGGGCTCCCGGAAGCGCCGCCGGGCGAGGACTCCGCGCCGCAGGGGGAGGACCTCGCCCCCGAGTCGCTGTCCCCGCCGCCCGCCGTGCCGCCGTCTGCCGGTCTCCGGTGGCTGCGCCGCCTCGGCGCGCTCCTCGTCGGCGAGGCGCACGCGGAGACCCGGGAGGCCCCCGTCGATCGCGCGATCGCGCAGCGCCTGCACCTCTGGGTGCCCACCCGAAGCCAGCTCCCCGAGTACCTGGCGCTCGTGCGGGGCGTGCTCGAGGCGGTCTCCAGCGACGCCCCGGACGGGTCCCCGCTCCCCTCCTTCCACCGCGAGCTCTACCGCCCGCTCCTCCTGGCCACCGCCTGGCAGGAGAGCTGCTGGCGGCAGTTCGTGCGCACCCGGAGCGGAGTGCGTCCGATCCGCTCGCCGCGGAGCTCCGTCGGGATCATGCAGGTGAACGAGCGCGTGTGGCGGGGCTTCTACGAGCTGGTCGGACTGCGCGAGGATCTCGCCTACAACGCCCGCGCCGGCGGCGAGATCCTGCTGCGCTACCTCGGCGATTTCGTGGAGCGGGCGGAGGCGGGAGCGGCCCGGGACGTGGAAACCGTCGCGCGCGCGACCTACGCGGCCTACAATGCGGGTCCCTCCCGGCTGCGCCGCTTCCGGCGCGGGGCGCCCCGACCGGGCACCCCGCTCGAGCGCGCGTTCTCGGAGAAGTTCCACCTGGTCGTGGCCGGCGACGCTCTCGCGGTGCGCCGCTGCTTCCCGGGGGCGGCCGGCTAGAGTGGGGGAGTCCGAGCACCGCGCCAGCTCGCCGGGAGCGAAGGAGGCGCCGATGCGCGAGCCGAAGCCGCAGCCCCGGGGGGCCCCTCGCAGGGGGCTCCGGCTCGCGGCCGCCTCCGCCGCCCTGCTCGTCGCGCCCGCGGCCGGCGCGCAGACCCCGCTCACGACGGAGCTCGTCGCGAGCGGGCTCCAGCTCCCGGTCGCCGTCACCCACGCCCCCCTCGACTTCGCGCGCATCTTCGTGGTGGAGCAGGCCGGGCGGATCCGGATCGTCGACCTCTCGCAGGACCCCCCCCTGCTCCTCCCGACTCCCTTCCTCGACATCGCCCCGCGCGTCCTCGGGTCGGGTGAGCAGGGTCTGCTGGGCCTGGCCTTCCACCCGCGCTACGCCGAGAACGGCTTCTTCTTCGTGAACTACACCGATCTCGCCGGCGACACGGTGATCTCGCGGTTCCACACGCCTCCGGCCACGCCGAACCAGGCCGACCCCGCCAGCGAGGCGGTGCTGCTCCAGATCGATCAGCCCCAGGCGAACCACAACGGCGGCTGGCTCGGCTTCGGCCCCCGGGACGGCTACCTCTACGCGGCGCTGGGCGACGGGGGGGGCTCCGGGGACTTCGGCACCGGCCACAGCCTTCCCTTCGGCAACGCCCAGGACCTCAGCGACAACCTGCTGGGGAAGATCCTGAGCCTCGACGTGGATGCTACGGACCGCGGCAACTACGGGATCCCGCCCGACAACCCCTTCGTCGGCGTGGAGGGCGACGACGAGATCTGGTCCTACGGCCTGCGCAATCCCTGGCGCAGCGCCTTCGATCCCGCGACCGGTGACCTCTACATCGCCGACGTGGGGCAGAACGCCTGGGAGGAGATCGACTTCCAGCCGGCCGCGAGCCCCGGCGGCGAGAACTGGGGCTGGCGCTGCCGCGAGGGCGCCCATGTCTTCGACGGGGGGTGCGCGTCGACTCCGGGTCTCCTGGACCCGGTCCACGAGTACAGCCACTCGGTCGGGCGCTCCATCACCGGGGGCGAGGTCTACCGCGGCTGCGCGATTCCGGACCTGCGCGGGGCCTACTTCTTCGCCGACTACATCACGAGCCGGATCTGGAGCCTCGAGATCCAGAACGGTGCCGCCACCAATGTTCTCGAGCGGACCGCCGAGCTCGACCCGCCGGGCGCGCTCGCCCTCGGCTCGCTGAGCAGCTTCGGAACGGACGCGTTCCGGGCGATCTACCTCGCCGACCACCCGGGCGGCGAGATCTTCCGCATCGTCGCCGCCAGTGGACCGGACGGCTGCGACGCGGATGCCGATCTCGACGGGATCCCGGACCTGATCGACAACTGCCGGGCCCGCGCCAACCCCTCGCAGCTCGACGCCGACCTCGATGGCTTCGGGAACGCCTGCGACGGCGACTTCGACCAGAATGGCAGCGCGGGGGGCTCCGACTTCAGCGTCCTGCGCCTGTGCTTCGGCCTGTCCGTGGCCCCCGGCGCGGGCCCCCCGGACGACCCCAGCTGCGCCGAGTCGGACATGAACGGCGACGGCAGCGTGGGGGGGGCGGACTTCAGCCGGCTGCGCTTCAGCTTCGGCAGCGCCCCCGGACCCTCCGGCTGGCTCGAGGGGGGCGCTCCGTAGCGCGCGGCCGGCTCGGCGGCGGCCAGGAGGCCGATTCGAGAGTCGGCCGACGCGCAGCGAGGCGAAGCCGAGCGGAGCTCCTCGGGCTAGCGCGCGGGGCCGGGCGGCGGCGGCGGCGGAGCCCCGGCGGGCGGCGGCGGGACGGCGGCGGCGGGACCCGGCGGCGGCGCGGCTGCCCCTCCCGGGAGCCAGGAGCCCCGGGCCACCGGGATCCGGTTGCCCTGGGCGTACATGCACTGGAGGTAGCTCGCGTCGTAGCGGCGCTGCACCGACCGGGAGGCGGCGGCCGCGCGGCCGGCGCCGGCCGCCGTTCCGCTCAAGAGCCCCGCTCCCGCCCCCACGGCGGCGCCCGTCCCCGGGCTCCCGGCCGCGGCGCCGATCGCCGCCCCGACCGCGGCGCCCGTCGCCGTCCCGATCGCGGCGCTGCCCACGGCGCTCCGGGTCGCCGCCTCGGCGGTCGTGGTTCCGGTCTGCGCGAGGGCCCAGTCGCGGCAGGCCGCGTCCTCGACCTGGAACCGGGCGAAGCTCTTCCGATCGCCCGGCAGCACCAGCACGCTCGGCCCGCTGGGAACCGTCGCGCAGGCGACCAGGAGGAGGCCGCACGCCGCCGGCAGGACCTGCCTTCGCAGGCCCATCTCACTCGGACCTCGGCGGAACCTTGAGCCAGGGCTCCGGGCAGGCCGGAACGCTGGGGTAGTAGGCCCCGGCGCTGGAGCAGTAGTACCAGCTCGCTTCCGGCTCCGGCCGCTGGATGTAGACCGGAGGCTCCTCGACGAGGACCGGCGGCGCCGGGTAGGCCCAGGCCGGCGGGATGCCCCAGCCGTAGCGCGGGCCCCACCAGAGCGGGAACACGGGCCCCACGCCGAGGAAGACGCGGGCCCCGCCCGGATGCGGGTGCCAGCCGTGTCCGTGACCATGGCGATGTCCGTGCCCGTGCCAGCCCCCGCCCGAGGCCTGGCCCGGGAGGGCGAGCGCCAGGATCCCGGCGGCCGCCAGGAGCGGGAACGACGCCGACTTCCTCATGGGATTTCCTACCTCTCCGCCCTCCGACGTCCCGGCTCCCGGCCCGATTCATCCCCGGGGCACGTGGCCCGGCCCCGACTCGAACCCGCGGATCGGAGCCCGGTTGCGCGCTCGCGGCGCCCCGCGGGACCGCCCGGGGGGCGCTTCCCTCACACCCCCGGGAGCGCGATCCAGGGCGCCAGGAGGGCGCGCAGGTCGAGGCGCGCCCGCAGCCGCGCGCAGAGCAGGAAGGTGCCCGCGAGCTTGCGGTGCAGGAAGATCGCCTCCGGCGGCGGGGGCCGGAGCCAGCCGCGCCGGAAGGAGAGCTCGATCACCCGGTCGCGCAGTCGCGCCGGCAGCTCCGAGCGCGCGAAGTCGTAGAGCCCCGGCCGGGCCAGGGGCTCGGCGCCGAGCTCGAGGAGCGCGAGGATCCCGTCGGCGCGCTCCCTGCGCTCGTCCGGCGCCAGGTAGCCCATCGCCTCGGCGGCGCGGCGCAGGCCGGCGCGGTCGCCGGCCACGGCGCTCTTCAGGGCCAGGGCGTAGCCCCGCGCCAGGGCCTCGGGGACCGCGCGGGTGGCCCCGAAGTCGAGCAGCCCCACCTTCCCCTCCGCCGGGAGCCACAGGTAGTTGGCGAAGTTCGGGTCGGTCTGCACGAAGCGGAACTCGAAGAGCTCGCGGAAGAGGAGCCGGTAGAGGAGCCCCGCCACGCGGTCGCGCAGCGCCTGGGGCTGCCCGTGGCCGCTGAGCTCCTCCAGCGGAAGCCCCGGCAGGGCGTCCATGGCCAGCACCCGGCGCGTCGTGAGGTCCCGGTGGACGCGCGGGACCACGAGGTCCGGCTCGTCCGCCACGAGCTCGCGGTAGCGGCGCAGGTTCTCGGCCTCGGCCAGGTAGTCCGCCTCGCGCCGCAGCTGGACCTTGGCCTCGGCGACCGCGCCGGAGAGGTCGAGCCCCCCGGGCAGGAGCCGCGCCAGGCGCAGCGCCGAGGCCAGGTTCTCCACGTCGCTCTCGATGCTCCGGGCGACGCCGGGGTACTGGATCTTGAGGGCCAGGCGGCGCCCGTCGCGCGCCACCGCCGCGTGGACCTGCCCGATCGACGCCGCCGCCAGCGGCTCGAAGTCGAATTCCAGGAAGAGGTCCCGCCAGCCCTTTCCCAGGTTGCGGGCCAGCACGCGGCGCAGCTGCGCGTCGGGCATGGCCTCCGCGTCGGCGCGCAGGGGCGCCAGCGCCCGGGCCACCTCCGGCGGGAGCAGGTCGTCGCCCTCGAGGGAGAGGAGCTGCCCGAGCTTCATGGCCGCGCCGCGCAGGCGGGACAGGCGCCGCGCCAGTCGCTCGGCGCTCTTTCCGGTGAGGAGCGCGCTGCCCGGGCCCGCTGTCGCGCCGGCCACCCGGCGCGCCTTCTCCCAGAGGCCGCCGAGCGCCGCCTCTCCCGCCATCCAGCCGATCCTCGCCAGGCGCTCCACCTGCCCCGCCGGGATCCGGGACCGGCGCCGTCCGCGCCGCCGCTGCTCCTCCCCCACCCCCGTCAGACCCGCCCGTATTCCTCGAAGGTGAAGGCGTGGCCGTGGCGCGCGTCGGCCGGGTGCGGGCGCTGCCGCAGGAGCCGGAAGCGCGCGAGGTCGAACTCCGGGAAGAAGACGTCGCCTCCCGCATCCGCGTGTACGCGCGTCAGGTAGAGGGCGTCGGCCCGCGGCAGCGCCTCGGCGTAGACCTCGGCGCCTCCCGCCACGAAGACCTCGCTCTCGCCGCGCGCGCGGGCCGCCTCGAGGGCCTCGTCCAGGCTCCCCACCAGGATGGCGCCGCGGGCCTCCCGCTCCGGGTGCCGGGTCAGCACGAAGCAGGTGCGGCCGGGCAGGGGCCCCGCGATGGACTCGAAGGTGCGGCGCCCCATCACCAGGCAGTGGCCGGTGGTGAGCTCCTTGAAGAAGCGCTGGTCGTCCGGGAGGCGCCAGGGCAGGCCCCCGGCGCGGCCGATGGCCCGCTTCTCGTCGAGCGCCGCGACGATCGAGATCCTCATACCGCCACGGGCGCGGCGATGTGGGGATGCGGGTCGTAGCCCTCGAGCTGGAAGTGCTCGCTGCGGAACGCGAAGACGTCCTTCACGCCCTCGGCCAGGCGCAGGCGCGGCAGCGCCCGCGGCTCCCGCGCCAGCTGGAGGCGCGCCTGCTCGAAGTGGTTGTGGTAGAGGTGGGCGTCGCCCAGCGTGTGCACGAAGTCGCCGGGCTCGAGGTCGGTGGCGCGCGCGACCAGCAGGGTGAGGAGCGCGTAGCTCGCGATGTTGAAGGGGAGGCCCAGGAAGAGGTCCGCGCTGCGCTGGTAGAGCTGGCAGGAGAGCCGCCCGCTCGCGGCGTAGAACTGGAACAGCACGTGGCAGGGGGGCAGCGCCATGCGCGGGAGCTCCGCCACGTTCCAGGCGGAGACCAGGTGGCGCCGCGAGTCGGGGTCGCTGCGCAGTCCCTCCACGACCTGGGCGATCTGGTCGATGGGCCGGCCGGCGGGGCCGCCGGGCCAGCGGCGCCACTGGTGGCCGTAGATGGGCCCCAGGTCCCCGTGCTCGTCCGCCCACTCGTCCCAGATCGTGACCCCGTGCTCGTGGAGGCTCCGCACGTTCGTGTCGCCCCGCAGGAACCAGAGCAGCTCGTGGGCGATGGAGTGGAGCGAGAGCCGCTTGGTGGTGAGGAGCGGGAAGCCGGCCGCGAGATCGAAGCGCATCTGGTGGCCGAAGATGCTGCGGGTGCCCGTGCCCGTGCGGTCGGCGCGGTCGATCCCGGCCTCGAGCACGTGACGGAGGAGGTCCTGGTACTGCTTCATCGGAGCGGAGCGGAGGCTAGCGCAGCTCGTCCACGAGACCCCAGGCGAGCGCCGTCTCGGCGTCGAGGCGGGCGCCCGAGAGGGCCAGCCAGGCGGTGCGCTGGCGGCCGATCCGGCGCGGCAGGCTCGCGGTGCCGCCGGCCCCGGGCACGAGGCCCATGGCCAGCTCCGGGAGCTGGAAGAAGGCGTTGCGGGCGGCCACCACGGTTCCGGTGAAGGCCGGCAGCTCGACGCCGGCGCCGATGCAGGGCCCGTGGATCTCCGCGCGCACGCGCTCCGCGCAGGACGCGAGGAGCCGCCCGGGATTGCGGGTGGACCGGATCGCGTGGGCGGTGGCCGGGTCCGGGAGCGTTCCGAACTCGTCGAGGTCGCCGCCGCTGCAGAAGGCCGGGCCGGCGCCGCGCAGCACGACCTCCCCGAGCGAGGGATCCGCCACCACCAGCTCGAGCGCCTGGACGAGCTCGTCGCGCATCTGCGCCGAGAAGGCGTTTCGCTTGGCCGGCCGGTTCAGCGTGAGCGTGAGGCGCGCGCCGCTCCGCTCGACCAGCAGCGCGGGTCCGGGCGCGGGCGGACGCGGCGGCGGCGGGCTGCGCTCCGCGAGCCAGCGGGCGAACTCGGGGCCGCTCTGGAGCGTCGAGTAGACGAGCGACTCGGCGATCAGCGCCCCCTCCACGTCGAGCTTCGCGCCGTGGCGCAGGAGCTGCACCAGCGCCAGCGAGGCCAGGGGCGAGCGCTCCACGGCGACCAGGATCGGCTCGAGCTCCGCGTCGGGGCGCAGCACCAGATCGAACTGGTCGACCAGCTCGTCGGCCGCCGGATGGGCGCGCTCCGGGTGGAGCGCCACGGAGGGACAGGGGAGGCAGCCCAGGGTCGCGCGAGCGGCCTCGAAGGCCCCGGACGTGGCGCGCTCCGCGGCCACCGGCCCCGCCAGGTCCACGAGCAGGACCGGCGCGCCCGTGAGCGGCGAGAAGTCCTCGAGGGCCAGGGGCGTCTGCAGCTGGTCCAGGGCCTCGGCCAGCGGCAGCACGCGGATCTCGCGCCTCTGGCCTACGGCCCGTCTCCCGCCAGGCCCTCCCGCACCTTGCGGCGCAGCAGCTTGCCCGTCTCGTTGTAGGGGAGCGCCTCCCAGAACGCGATGCTCTCCGGCGTACGAGAGGAGCGCAGGCGCTGCTTCACGAAGGCCCGGAGCTCCTCGGCGCTTGCGCGCCGCCCGGGCTTCGTCACCACCACCGCAGCCACCGCCTCGCCCCACTGCTCGTCGGGGACTCCCACCACGGCCACGTCGGCCACCGCCTCGTGCTCGAGCAGCACGTCCTCGATCTCGCCCGGCGACATGTTCTCGCCGCCGCGCACGATCACGTCGTCGATCCGGCCCTCCAGGAAGAGATAGCCCTCCTCGTCGAGGAAGCCGCCGTCGCAGGTGGGGAAGAAGCCGTCGCGGAGCACATTCGAGCCGCGCCCCAGGTACTCGCCGGAGACCTGCTCGCCGCGCACGTGGATCTCGCCGCGCTCGCCGGGGCCGAGGCGGCGGCCCTCGGGCCCGCGGACCTCGATCTCGACGCTGGGGAGCGGCCGCCCCACCGAGGTGAGGCGCCGGCGCACGGCCGGGTCGGCGCTCCCCGCCGCGGCCCGGTGGTCCTCGGGTCCGAGCACGCAGATGGTGGAGCTCGTCTCGGTGAGCCCGTAGGCGTTGGTGAAGTCGGTGCCCGGGAAGAGGCGCATCGCCCGCTCGATCACCGGCAGCGGCATCTTGCCGCCGCCGTAGGAGAGGGCGCGCAGGTGCGGGAGGCCCGCGCTCCCGGCCTCCTCGAGGCTCAGGGCGATGCGGGCCAGCATGGTCGGCACCAGGAAGGCGTGGGTCACGCGCTCGCGGCGCGCGAGCTCGAGCCAGCCCTCGGGGCTGAAGCCCGGGAGCAGCACGATGCGGCGCGCCGCGAACACCGAGCTCGCGATCGCGGCCATGCCCGCGATGTGATAGGGCGGCACGCTCACGAGCGCCGCGTCCTCCTCGGCGGCGGAGCCGAACTCGACGGAGCCCAGGATGTAGGAGACGAGGTGCTTGTGGCGGATCACGGCCGCCTTCGGCGCCCCGGTGGTGCCGCTCGTGAAGAGGAGGACCAGGGTCTCCTCCGGGTCCATGCCCCAGCTCGCCTCGTGCGCCGCCCCCGGCGCGGCGCGGGCCAGGAAGGCGTCGCGCGCCACCACCTGCGAGCCCGCGACCCCCGCCAGGGCGGCGGCGCGCTCCGGGCTCGCGACCAGGTAGGCCGGCGCGATGCGGGCGAGCAGCGCCTCGAGCTCCTCGCCGGTCAGGCGGTAGTTGAGCGGGACGAAGGGGAGGCCGGCCCAGGCGGCGCCGAAGAGCCCGATCGGGACCGCGGGGCTCGAGACGTCGAGCACCGCCACGTGCTTCGCGCCGGACTCGCGGAAGGCCTCGGCTGCGGCTCCCGCCGCCGCGAAGAGCTCCGCGTAGCGGAGCGAGTGGCCCTCGCTCGTGAGGGCGCGCCGGTCGCCGAAGCCCTGGGCGGCCATCTCGAGCAGCATCATCAGGTTCATGGATCAGTCCGAAGAGGGCAGCGGCTTGGCTTCCTTGAGCTGGAGCAGCGCCTCCCCGACGCTCAGGGAGCCCTCTCCGGGCTTGGTGCAGAGCAGCTCCAGGGTCCCGGCCGCATCGACGTAGCGCTTGCCGAGGGCCGTGCCCTTGACCGCGGCGGGGCTCGGGCGGGCGCCGCCGCCGGCCGGCGCCTGGCCGAGCACCTGCATGGGTGCCCCGCCGCAGCGCAGGTCGACGTCGCCGCCCGGGGCCTGGATCACCATCACCTCGGTGGCACAGACGGTGCTCTTCATGCGCGAGCCGGCCTTGAGCACTGCCATGAACCGCGGGCCCTCCTGCTCTCCCGCTGCAGAATACCAGCTCGCAGGAGTCCCTTCGAGCCCGCGGGGAAGGCGCCGCCTATGCTCCCCGCGTGTCGCTCGACCCGGCCGCCGCGCGCCCGGCGCCGCCCGCGCGGGCCGGACTCCCGGCCGCGCTGCTGCTGGCTCTCGCCGTGCTGGTGGCCTACGCCGGGGGGCTCTCGGGGCCCTTCGTCTTCGACGACGAGGACGGGATCCTCCAGAATCCCTCGATCCGCTCGCTCTGGCCCCTCTCGACTCCGCTCGCGCCGCCGGGAGGGGGAAAGCCGGTGGCGGGCCGACCCGTCGCGAACCTGAGCCTGGCGCTCTCCTTCGCGCTCTCCGGGCCCGATCCGCGTCCCTTCCGGATCGGAAACGCGCTTCTGCACACGGCCTCCGCGCTGCTGCTCCTCGGGATCCTGCGGCGCAGCTTCGCCTCGCCGCGGCTCCCGGCGCCGCTGCGCGCAGCGGCGCCGGGCCTGGCCCTCGCGGCGAGCCTGCTCTGGGCGGTGCATCCCCTGAACAGCGAGGTCGTGCTCTACGCCATGCAGCGCACCGAGGCGCTGGCCGGCTGCCTGGTGCTCCTCGCCCTCTACGCCGCGATCCGGGTCGCCGACGGACGCGCGCCGCGGGCCTTCGGCGCGCTCTCGGTCGCGGCCTGCGCCCTCGCCATGGGCAGCAAGGCCGTGGCGGCGGCGGCGCCGCTCCTCGTGCTGCTCCACGACCGCGCCTTCCTGGCGGGGTCGCTCGGCGAGGCGCTGCGGCGGCGCGGCGCGCTCCATGCGTCGCTCGCCGCCTGCTGGGCGATCCTCGTCGCCCTCGAGCTCCCGGGCCCGCGCGGCGAGTCCGCAACCTTCCTGGATCCGGCCTACCTCGAGGCCCAGCTCCGGATCGTGCCGCGCTACCTGGGCCTCGCCCTCTGGCCGGCCGCGCTCGTCTTCGACTACGGGCCCCTGGTGCCGGACCGGGTGCCGGCCCCGGGACTCGCGGGCTGGCTCTTCGCCGCCGCCGCCGGCGCGAGCCTGGCGCTGGCGGCGGTCGCGCCGCGCCTGGGCTTCGCCGGCGCCTGGATCCTGCTGCTGCTGGCGCCGACCTCGAGCCTGGTCGCGATCGTGACCGAGGTGGGGGCGGAGCGCAGGATGTACCTGCCCCTCGCGGGGCTGCTGGCGCTCCTCTGTGCGGGCGGCTTCGCGGCCGGACGGGCGGCGCTCGCGCGCGGGGGCGCCGGGGAGGCCTGGCGCCGCGCGCTCGCCGCAGCCCTCGTCCTGGCCCTGGCCGCCGGGCTCGCCGCGCGCACGCGGGTCCGCGCGCGCGACTACCAGAGCGCGCGGGCCCTCTGGGAGAGCAGCCTCGCGGCCTGGCCCGAGAACCCGCGCGCCCACTTCAACCTCGCGAACGAGCTGCGCAGCCAGGGGGAGATCGCCGCCGCCGTGGCCGCCTACGAGCGCTCCCTCGCGCTCCAGGAGAGCGCGCGGGCGCGCGGCAACCTCGGCGCGACCCTCGCCGCGGCGGGGCGGGTCGGCGCGGCGAGGCCGCACCTGCGGCGCGCGGTGGAGCTCGATCCGCGCGACGCGGAGGCGCGCAGCAACCTGGGCTTGGCGCTCACGCTGGTCGGCGAGCACGAGGCCGCGCTGCGGGAGCTCGAAGAGGCGCTGCGCCTGGCGCCCGACTCGGTGGAGGCGCGGCTCCTCCTGGCGCGCGCGGCCTTCGCCGCCGGCCGCCCCGAGCGCGCCCGGGCGGAGCTCGAGCGGGTGCTCGAGCTCGCGCCGGAGAATGCCCGGGCGCTCGCCCTGCTGGGGCAGCTGCGCGCGCCGGCCCCGCCGCCCCGGCAGCGCCGTCGGCGCGGCCCGCGGCGCCCCGCGAGCTCCCGCCCGGCGGTTGGCGCGCGGCGGGCGCCTCCTCGACACTAGGCGCGCTGCGCCGGGGAGCGCAGACCGGGGAGGGAGTGGATGGGTCTTCCCGAGCCGCCCGCGCTGGGGGCCGCGGCGCTTCCGGCGGGCAGCTTCGCAGGACAGGTGGTCGTCGTGACCGGCGGGGGCACCGGCCTCGGCAAGGCGATCGGCGTCGAGTTCGGCCGCCTGGGCGCGGCGGTGGCGGTGCTCTCCCGGGCCGAGGAGCACCGCGCGGCCGGCCTGGCCGCTCTGGCGGCGGTCGGCGCTCGCGCCCTGGCGCTCCCCTGCGACGTGCGGCAGCCCGACGCGGTGGCCGCGGCCTTCGACGCCGTCGAGGCCGGGCTGGGCCTGCCCGACGTCCTCGTCAACAACGCCGCCGGGAACTTCCCGGTGCCCGCCGAGGACATGAGCCCCAACGCCTTTCGCACCGTGGTCGACATCGTGCTGAACGGCACCTTCACCTGCTCGCGGGAGTTCGGCCGCCGGCAGATCGCCGCCGGGAGGCCTGGCGTGATCCTGAACATCGGAGCCAGCTACGCCTGGACGGGGGGGCCCGGCTTCGCCCACTCGGCCGCCGGCAAGGCGGGCGTGAAGAATCTGACCGAGACGCTGGCCGTCGAGTGGGCGCCCTACGGGATCCGCGTGAACGGGCTCGTTCCCGGTCTCTTCCCCCACGAGGACGAGGCCCCGGCGATCCGCGCCGTTCCCGGGCGCCGCGAGCGGGACGCCCGCAGCGTCCCGGCCGGCCGGGTGGGCCGGCCCCACGAGCTCGGCTGGGCCGCCACCTTCCTGGCGTCGCCCTACGCCGCCTACATCACGGGCCACACGCTCGTGGTGGACGGCGCCAACTGGCAGCGCCGCGCCCTGCTCCAGCCGGAGTTCACGTCGATCCGCGACCAGCTCGGCAAACCCCCGTTCGAGCTCTAGAACGGGGACGTTGGTGGAGTTGTTGACCAGGCGCCCGTGGGAGCGGCTGGCGGCGCGGGCGGCGCGGCCCTGGTCAGCTTCTCAACCGACGTCCCTGCTCTTCCCGCTCACGTGGCGGGGGCTGCTCGTGGGCCTGCTCTCGGCCGGCGCGCTGCGGCTCTACGGCTACGGAGCCCTGGATCTCGTGGTCTTCGTGGTGGGGAACGCGGGCCTGGCCCTGCTCGCCCTGTGCGGTCTCGCGGTCGGCGTCGCCGCGCTGGTGCTGCGCCGCCGCCTGCGGCGCGGGGAAGCCGGCGCCGCGGGCCTGGCGACCCTGGATGCGGGCGCCTGGGTGCGCACCGGCTTCGCGCTCCCGGACTGGCGCTGGCTCCCGCTGGTGGCGCTGCGCTGGGAGTGGCTCGAGCCCGCCGGCGTCGAGTGCCGGCCCCACCGCCTCCCGGAGCGCCTGGCCGAGGAGATCCGGCCCACGCGCCGGGTCCTCGCCCATCGGCTGCGCCGGCGCGTGATCGCCTTCGACGTCTTCGGGCTCGCGCGGGCCGCTTTCGAGCACACGGCCCCCGCGGCCCTCACCGTGCTCCCGGACCCGGGCCGCCTGCGCCAGGCGCCGGTGGTGGCCGCGCTGGCCGGGGCCGACGGGATACCCTATCCGCGTGGAGCGCCGGAGGGCGATCGCATGGAGATCCGGCGCTACGCCCCCGGAGACTCGGTGCGCGACATCCTGTGGAAGACCTACGCCAGGACCCGCCAGCTGAGCGTGCGCCGCCCCGAGCGCAGTGCCCTGCGCTCGCGCCGGCTGGTCGGCTACCTGGTGGCGGGCGAGGGCGACGAGCCGGCCGCCGCCGCGGCGCGCGTGGCCCTCGAGAGCGGCGCCTTCGGCGAGGGCTGGCTCTTCGGCGCCGACGGGACCCCGGCGGCGGCCGCGGAGCTGGGCCCCGCCCTCGAGGCCATCGCGCGCTCCGGCGAGGCCCGCGGGCCCACCCAGCTGGCGGCGTTCCTCGCGAGCCGGGAGATCGAGGAGGGAGCGCACTGCGTGGTCTTCGCGCCGGCCCTGGCGGGGCCCTGGGTCGCGGAGGTGGCTCGGCTGGCCCGCCGCCACCCGGGCCGGATCTCCTGCGTGCTGGGCGCCGACGGCGTCGCGCGCCCGCGCCGGCCGCCGCCGGTCTGGCGCCGCCTCTTCCTCGAGGAGACGCCGCCCGCCGGGGCGCCCGCCGAGGAGCTCGAGGAGGTGACGGGCGAGCTCTCCCGCAGCGGCGCCCCGACCCTGGTCGTCGATCGCAGCTCGGGGCGCGTCTCCGGGCAGGCGGCGCTCGGCGCCGGCCTCTAGCCGGATGCCGGAGGGCGCCCCTCCCCCTGCCTCCGTCGCGCCGGCGCACCGGCGCGCGCCGAGGGACCCGGTGTCCCTCCTGCGCGCGGGCGCCCTGGCGGTGGGCGCCGCGGTCCTGGCCTGGCCCCTCTCCTCCGGCGCCGGCGTGGCGGCCGCCGCGCTCGGCGCCTGCGCCGGCGCGCTCGGCGCCGACGCGCTCGACGCCCCGCGGCCCGGCCGCCCGCGCCTGCGCCTGCGCGGCATCGCGCTGCTGGCCGCGCTGGCCCTCGCCGCCGGCGCCGCCGCGGCGCGCGGGCTCGTCGCCCTCTCGGCGCCGGCCGGGTGGCTCGGTCCGGTGACCGCGCTCCACGCCAGCGAGGCCCTGCTCTGGCTCTCGCTCGCCGGACCCGCGGTGCTCGCGCTGCGCCTGGCCGCGCGCCGCTCCTCCACGGCGGCGGTGCTCGAGGTGGCGCTCGTGGCGACCGCCTTCGCGCTCTCCTTCGCCGCCCACCGCGGCGGCATGCTGCACCGCCCCCTGGCGCTCGGCGACTGGGCCTGGACGCGCGGCGTCGACCCCGCGCTCGTCTTCCTCGGCCTGGGCGGGCTCTGCACCGGGCTCCTGGCCGCGCTGCTGGTGGCCGAGGAGCGGCGCCAGCGCCTCCTGCTCCACGCCGGCGCGCTCGCGGTGATCGCCCTCGTCCTGCTGCTCCTCGTGCGGGTGAGCGGTCTCCCGGTGCCCCAGCCCGCCTCGGACCTCGGGCTCACGGGCAAGCCCGAGGAGGAGCGCTCGGACCCGCGCGACGCGGGGGGGGAGGGCGGCGCGGGGAGCCGGGCCGACGAGCTGGCGGAGCTCCCCTTCCGCGACGACTACCCGAACGCGGGGGGCCAGGCGCCGGTGGCGGTGGTCGTGCTGCACGACGACTACGAGCCTCCCTCCGGTGTCTACTACTTCCGCCAGACCGCCTTCTCCCAGTACAACGGCCACCGTCTGGTCCAGAGCCTGACCGCCGACGCGGATCGCGACGTGCTGAAGCACTTTCCGGGATCCCGGATCGAAGTTCCTGATGCACCTCCGGTTTCCCCGCAGCGGAAGGCGCTCCCCAGCTCCGTGGGGCTGCTCGTGGACCACGTCCGGCCCTTCGCCCTCGACGCACCGGTCGCCTTCGAGCCGACCCCGGCCCGCGACGCGCTCCGCTTCCAGCGCGCCTACCAGGCGCTCTCCCACGTGCCGACGCTGGCCTACGACGAGCTCCTCGGGCGCCGCCCGGGAGACCCGCGCTGGAGCCCCGAGCAGTGGACGCACTACACCGAGGGCCCCGCCGACCCGCGCTACGCGGCGCTGGCGGAGGAGCTCGGCGGCTGGCTCCTCGAGCGCCATCGGAGCGATCCCCTGGCCCGGGCCCTGGCCGTGAAGGCCTTCCTGGACGAGCGGGGGATCTACAGCCGCAAGAGCCGCCACGCCGGCGAGGAGGACCCCACCGCCTCCTTCCTGTTCGGCGACCTCACGGGCTACTGCGTCCACTTCGCCCACGCCGCCGTCTACCTGATGCGGAGCCTGGGGCTGCCGGCCCGGGTGGCGGCGGGCTACGCGGTCCCGGAGCGCGACCGCGGCGGCGGATCCGCCATCATGATCCGCGGCGCCAACGCCCACGCCTGGCCCGAGCTCTACCTGGAGGAGCTGGGCTGGGTGGTGGTCGACCCCGCGCCGCGCCAGACCCTGGAGGAGACGGCTCCGGACCCCGACCTGGCGCTCCAACGCATGCTGGGCGAGATGCTGCGCGACCAGCTGGGCGGCGCGGATCCCGCCGAGGAGGCCTTCGGCCCGCGCCCCTCGCTGGCCGACCTCGTCCGCGCCGCGACCTGCGCGCTCCTCGCGGGCGCGGCGCTCGCCTTCGCCGTGAAGCTCTACCGCCGCCTGCTTCCGCGGGTGGCGCGGGAGGGCGAGCTCCCGCGCGTGGGCTATCGAGCCGCCCTCGACCGGCTGGCGGAGGTGGGGCTGCGGCGCCGCTTCGGCGAGAGCCGCGAACGCTTCGCCGCGCGCGTGGGCGCCACGGCTCCTTCCTTCGCCGAGCTCACCGCGCTGCACCTGCGGGCCGCCCTGGGCCCCACGGCCCCGCCCGATGCCGCGGCCCTGCGCGGGACCCTGGCCCGCGTGGGCGAGGAGCTCCGGGGCCGCGTTCCCCTGCTGCGGCGGGTGCTCGGCGCCGCCAACCCGGTCTCCTGGCTGGCGGCCCGATGACGCGGGGCCCGAACGCGGTCTCGATTGCTGCCCGGCCTCCGAGGCCGCACCCTGCCGGGGAGGGACCATGACCTTCCGCGATCGCAGCCACCTCCCCGAGCCCGCGGCCGAGAGCCGGTCCGGTCCCCCGGCGGCGGAGGCCCAGCGGGACCTCGCGGGCGCCCGCGAGGTGCTGGAGCGCCTGCGCGCCCGGCTGCGGGCCCAGGTGCTCGGGCGCGACCCGGTGATCGACCTGGTGCTGGTGGCGCTCCTGGCGGACGGCCACGTGCTGCTCGAGGACTACCCGGGCTCCGGCAAGACGACCCTCGCCAAGGCGCTCGGCAGCTCGATCCTGGACGATGCGCCCCGCGATGGCTTCGCCCCCTTCCGCCGCATCCAGTTCACCCCGGACCTCCTGCCCTCGGACATCACCGGCGTCTCGGTCTTCGACGCCGGGACGGGGGCCTTCCACTTCCGCCGCGGGCCGCTCTTCACCCACGTGGTGCTGGCCGACGAGATCAACCGCACCTCGCCCAAGGTGCAGGCCGCCATGCTCGAGGCCATGGCGGAGAAGCAGGTGACGGTGGACAACGTCACCCATCCCCTCGACGAGCTCTTCTTCGTGATCGCGACCCAGAACCCCCTCGACCTGGCCGGCACCTATCCGCTGCCGGTGGCGCAGCTCGACCGCTTCCTCTTCAAGATCCGCATGGTCCACATCGAGCGCGAGGCGGAGCTCGACGTGCTGCGCACGCGGCGCGAGCGGCGCGATCTCGAGCGGCAGGACCTGCCGCGCGTCACGCGGCGCGAGGTGCTGGCGGCCCGCCGGGCCCTCGACGCGGGCGTGGCCATCGACGAGTCCGTGCACGAGTGCCTGGTGGACGTGGCGCGCGCCATCCGGGCCGACGACCGGGTGCAGCAGGGGAGCTCCACGCGGAGCCTGGTCCTGGCGCTCCCGGCGCTCCAGGCCCTGGCCACGCTGCGCGGCCGCGACTTCGTCTCCAGCGAGGACCTGGAGGCGCTGCTCCCGCACATCCTGGCCCACCGGATCGACGGGGCGCCCGGGGCAGGGGAGGGGCACGCGATCGTGGAGGAGGCCATGGCGGCGCCCCTCGAGCGCCTCGCGCGCGCCACCCTGCGCCGCACGTGAGGCGCGCGGCCCTGGCCCTGGCCCTGGGGCTCGGCCTGGCGGCGGCCGGAGCGCACGGCGAGGAGGCGCCGGGGCCCGGCGCGCCCCCGGCGCCGGGCGGAGATGCCGGGGCCGCGCTCGCGCGCGCCCTCGAGGACCTGGGCCAGGCCCTGCCCGAGAGCTTCGGGCCGAACTTCCAGGCCTTCGAGGCCTACCAGAGCCTGCAGGCGGGCCAGAGCATCCGCGCCCGCGAGCTCGCCGAGCGGCTCCTCGCCGAGGACCCCGGGTCCTTCGAGGGCCACTGCCTGCTGGGCCTGATCCTGCACCAGGCCGAGGGCAACCTGCCCCGCGCCCTCCACCACCTGGCGCGCGCCCGCCGGCTCTTCGAGGCGCGCTACGGCGCCAGGCCCGCGCCGGGGGCCCCCTGGTTCTGGCACCTCTCGGCGCTGCACGGCCTGGCCCGCGTGAGCGGCGAGATGGGCCGGGACGCCGAGAAGCTCGCCCACCTCGCGGAGCGCGACGCGCTCTACCGGCCCGCGCGGCCCGCGGACCGCGGCTGGCCGCTGATGCGCCTGGGCCGCTACGCCGCCGCGCGGGACGCGGCCCTGGAAGGGCTGGCCCTCGGCGACCCGGACCAGGGGCAGACGGCGCGCATCGCGCTCTGCGTGGTCGCGGCGGAGCGCCTCGACCGGGAGGGCGCCTACCGGGCCTGTCTCGAGGCCGCCCGCGAGCACGGCGCGCCGGCGGACGGCGACCCGGTGCTCTGGACCAACGCCGCCGAGGCCGCCCTGGGTCTGCTGCGGCTCGACGAGGCGGAGCGCCTGAACCTGGAGGCCAGCCGGCGCTTCGCGGCCGCCTTCACCAATCCCTGGGCCAACCTGCTCCAGCTCTACCTGGCCGAGGGGCGCACCGCCGAGGCCGAGGGCGCGCTGCGCCGCATGCTCGACTGGCGCGACCGGCAGCCCGCCTACGTCCACGCCCAGACCTGGGCCGGGACGGACCTCGCCGCGGCCACCTTCCTCGCCGTGGCGGGCCACGCCCGCGAGGCCGCCCGCATCACGGCGCGCGCCCTCGACCGCCCCGACCGCTACGGCGCCAGCAGCGACGAGGCGCGCCAGCGCGAGGCCGGGGCGGCGCTGCTCGACCGCATCGTCCACCGCGAGCTCGTGGAGCGCGAGCTCGAGGAGGCCTCCTGGTCGGCGCCCCGGGAGGCCTGGCTCGCCCGGGCGCGCGCCGCGCGGAGCTGGCTGCGCGCCTGGAGCTCCGGGCGGCGCGCCGCGGCGCTGCTCGCCGAGGAGAGGATCCTGGAGAGCACGCTCCGGCCCTACCTCGTCGATACCGTGGTCCTTCCCGAGTGGCTCCAGCCCGAGCTCGTCTCCGCCGTGGGCCCCGGCGTCGCGGCGGCCGCCCTCGCGCGCGCGCGGGCCAGCGAGACGCTGGCCGGGGCCAGCGGCTACTTCGAGGCCTTCGAGCTCGAGCTGGCGTGGCTGCGGGGGAGGCCCGCTGCGGCCCGCGAGCACGCGGCGGCGGCCCTGCGCGAGCTTCCGGAGGCCGAGGTGCTGCTGCGCACGCGCTCCGCGCTGCGCGCGGCCCAGGCGGCGCTGGCGCAGGGCGAGCGCGGGCCGGCGCTGGAGCTCCTGGGCCTCGTCTTGCAGCGCGATCCGGGCGCCGTGCGCCGGCTCGGCGCGGCGCTGCCCTGCCGCTTCGAGATCGGCGCGGGGCCGCTGGCGCTCCGGGCCGGCGAGCTCCTGCGCCGCTCGCCGCGCCTCGCCGAGATCGGCGCGGGCTTTCGCGTGCGCGTCGAATCCCGGGGCGAGACCGGGAGCGCCTGTCTGCTGGGCCCGGACGGCGCCCTCCACGCCTGCGCGCGGGTGGCGCCCCGCGCGGGGGAGGACGAGGAGGCGCGCGCCCGGCGGCTCGCCCGCGAGCTGCACCAGCGGGCCTTCGCCCCGCGCATCGAGCTCACCCAGGCCGACCTGGCCTCCCTCGATGGCGCGCCCACCGCGAGCGGGCGCGGCGGCGAGGCCGTGGGGCTCGTGCTCTCGGAGCTCCTGGCGCCGCGGGACCCGGCAGAGGCCGCGCCGCGGCAGGCCAGCGACCCGGACTCCGGGGTCCGCGAGTAGCGCCGGCCCGCCGGGCGCGCGAGGATCGCGGGATGCCGTCGGCTTCGTCCCCGGGAGCCCCCCGCTCCGGCACGCCCTTCACGCGGCTGGCCGGCTGGCTGGCCGACCGCCGCCGGCGGGTGGGAGTGGGCTTCCTGATCGGCGCGGCCCTCTGCGGCGCCTACGGCGCCGACGTGACCCGCCACCTGCGGGCGTCGGGCCTCGAGGTCCCGGTCAGCGAGTCGAGCCGCGTGGGCGAGGTCCTGCTCGACCGGCTCGGCCTCGGGCAGCCCGACGTGGTCGCGATCCTGCGCCGGCCGGAGGGCGATGTGCGCGACCTCGGCTTCGCGACCCGGGTCCTGGACGCGATTGAAAAGCTCTTCGATGACGCGGGGATCGGTACGGTCCTCTCGTACTACGACACAGGTCTGGCCTCGCTCGTCTCCCGCGACTTCCGCAGCACCGTCCTGATCATCGACCTGCGCGGGAGCGCGGCGGAATCGATCTCCACGCTGGCCCGGGTCGAGCCGCTCCTGCGCGAGACCGGGGCCGAGGTCGAGATCGGGGGCCTCGTCCCCGCCGAGGCCCTGGGCCAGTCGATCGCCACCCGCGACATCACGAGGGCCGAGGGCCTGGCGCTCCCCTTCGCCGGCCTGCTGACCCTGCTCTTCTTCCGGAGCGTCGTGGCCGCCGCGCTGCCGGTCCTGATCGGCGCCTTCGCGTTGGCCGCGTCCACGGCCCTCACCCGGCTCCTCGCCTCCTTCACCGAGATCTCGGTCTTCGCGCTCAACGTGGGCGCCTTCCTCGCCCTCGGGCTCTCCATCGACTACGCGCTGCTCATCGTCCAGCGCTTCCGGGAGGAGCTGGCCCATGGGTCCCCTCCCCGCGATGCCGTCTCGGTGACGCTCGATACCGCCGGGCGCGCCGTCTGGGTGTCGGGGCTCACGGTGGCCGTGAGCCTCCTCGTGCTCCTGATCGTGCCCGTCCCGCTGCTCCGCAGCGTGGCCCTGGGCGGGGTGCTCGCGGTGTCGACCGCGGTGCTGGGCGCGCTGGTGCTGCTGCCGGCCCTGCTGGCGGACCTGGGCGCGCGGGTGAACCGGCTCCCGGTGGGCCGGCCGGGCCCGCTGGCCGGGGTGAGCCCCCTGTGGCTGCGCTTCGCCGAGGTCTCGCTGCGGCACCCCTGGCTCACGGCCGGCTCGTGCACGCTGCTCCTGATCGCACTCGCGCTCCCCGCCCTGCGCATGCAGAGCGTGCTCCCCGACACCCGCATCTTCCCGCCCGATGCCCCGGTGCGCCGCGTCGAGGAGCGCCTGGCCGATCGGGACCAGTTCGACCAGGCGGGGACCTGGGCGATCCAGGTCGTGGTGGAGGCGGGCGGTCCCGTCCTCGAGCGGCCGCAGCTCCACCGGATCCGGGGCTATCTCGCGGAGCTGCGCGGGCTCGACGGGATCCGCGAGGTGCGCACCCCGCTCAGCGACCTCGACCCGGACCAGCTCTCCGCCGACGAGCTGCGCGCGCGGGCGGCGGGCGCGGCGCTCCAGCTCCAGCTCTCGCGCACGGTCCACAAGGACCTGGCGCTCGTGACCGTGATCGCCGAGGACCCCTGGCGATCGCCCCGGACGGTGGCGCTGGTGCAGGCGATCCGCGCGCTTCCGCACCCGGGGCTCCAGGTCTCGGTGGGCGGTGCCACCGCCCACCAGGTGGACGTGCGCCAGACGCTCAGCGACTACGGCCCACGGGTCGCGCTGCTCGTGATCGCGTGGAACCTGGTCGTGCTCCTGCGGGGCTTCCGCTCCGTGCTCGTGCCCCTGAAGGCGGCGGTGATGAACGTGCTCTCCCTGGGGGCCAGCTACGGCCTCCTGGTCTGGGCGTTCCAGGACGCGCACCTGGCGACCCTCCTGGGCTTCGAGCCGCCCGGGGGCATCGACCCCACGATTCCCGTGGTGATGTTCGCGGTGGTCTTCGGCCTCTCGATGGACTACGAGGTCTTCCTGTTGAGCCGGATCCAGGAGGAGTACCGGAGCCACGGCGACAACCAGCGCAGCATCGCGCTCGGCCTGGCCTTCACCGGGCGGATCATCTCGAGCGCAGCGGCCATCCTGCTGGTGGTGATCGGGGCCTTCGCGACCGGAGACCTCATCTTCGTGAAGGAGGTCGGGGTGGGCATCGCCTCCGCCATCTTCCTGGACGTGACGGTGGTGCGCGCGCTGCTGGTCCCGGCCACCATGCGGCTGCTCGGGCACTGGAACTGGTGGGCGCCGACCTGGCTGGGCGGATTGCAGCTCGAGGCGCCGCCTTCGCTGGGCCCCGAGCGGACGCAGGTGGCCGAGTGAGGGGCGGCGGGGCGGCTCGCGGCCCGCGCCTCTTCGCGGCCGAGGGGGCCCCGGAGCTGCGCCTTCCGGGCCGCGGGGTCGCGAGCGACTACGCCGGGGCGCTCCTCTGCTCCCTGGGGGCGCGGGTGGTGCGCGAGGGGGGCGCCCCGGACCCCTCGCCGGCCCTCGACTGGGCGCGCTCGGGAGCCATGGCCCTCACCGGGCGCGCCGACGGTCCCCCGCTGCTCGCGCCGGGTCCGCTCGCCGCGGCGGCGCGCGGCGCCCTGCGCGCCTTCGAGCTCCTGGCCGGAGCCGGCGCCTGCCAGGGCCTCGACCCCCCGGCGCTCCTGGGCGAGCGCGCGGCGGTGCTGGGCCTCTTCCGGCGCGGGCGCATCGCGCCGGGCGGGAGCTGCCGTCTGCTGCGCGCCGCCGACGGCTGGATCGCCGTGAACCTCCCGCGCCCGGAGGACGAGAGCGCGCTCCCGGCCTGGCTGGGCGAAGGCGATGCGCGCGACCCCTGGGCCTTCGCGGCCGCGCGCCTGGCCCGGCGCCGCGCGGGCGGGGCGGTGGCCCGGGCGCGGCTCCTGGGCCTCGCCGTGGCGCCGGTGGCAGCCCCGCCGCGCTGCGGCCCGGCCTGGCTGCGGGTCGCGGGGCGCGGGCCCGCCGCGCCGGCGCGGGCCGCGGACGCGACGCCCCTCGTCCTCGACCTCTCGTCGCTCTGGGCGGGCCCCCTCGCGACGCACCTCCTCGAGCGGGCCGGGGCGCGGGTGGTGAAGGTCGAGAGCGCGCGCCGACCCGATGGGGCGCGCCGGGGCCCGGCGGCCTTCTTCGATCTCCTGAACGCGGGAAAGCGCAGCGTGGCCCTCGATCTGGGCAGCGCCGCCGGGCGCGCGCAGCTGCGCGCGCTGTTGCTGCGCGCCGATATCGTGGTGGAGAGCGCGCGGCCGCGCGCGTTGGCGCAGCTCGGGGTCGAGGCCGCGGAGCTGGTGGCGCGCCGCCCGGGTCTCAGCTGGCTGAGCCTCACGGGCTACGGCCGGCGCGAGCCCGGGGCGCGCTGGGTGGCCTTCGGCGACGACGCCGCGGCAGCGGCGGGCCTCGCCGCCGCGACGGGCGGAGCCGACGAGGGGCCGCTCTTCTGCGGCGACGCCATCGCCGACCCGCTCGCGGGCCTGCACGGGGCGCTGGCGGCCCTGGCCTCCTGGCGCGCCGGCGGGGGCCACCTGCTCGACCTGGCCCTGCGCGACGTCGCGGCCTTCGCCCTCCGCTTCGCGGCGCCCCCGGAGGCCGCGCGGGTCCGCGCCGGCGCCGGCGGCGCGGCCTTCGCGGTGGAGGTCGCGGGGCGGCAGGAGCCCGTGGCCGCGCCCCGCGCCCGCCCGCCCCGCGCGCCCGCGCGCCCGCTCGGCGCCGACAGCGAGGCCGTGCTGCGCGAGGCGTAGCGCGCTCGCCGCGCGGCGAGGGCCGACGGCGCCGCGGTCCGGCGGGCTTCCGCGAGGGGAGGGCTATGAGCGTCCGCATCGTCCGGCTGGGATCTCCTCGGGTGCGCGGCGAGGGATTGCGCATCGGCACGGTGCGGCACCCGCCCCGGGGCGTCCCGAAGAGCCGCTACGCCGCGGAGGATTGGTACGACGTGTGGCTCCCGGCGCTGGCTCCGAGCGCCGGGGCCGTGCAGCTCGGCCGCGCAGCGGCCAGCGAGCGGCAGTGGGCCGCCTTCGCCCGGCGCTACCGCAAGGAGATGGCGGCTCCGGAGCGGATCCGGATCCTCGAGCTCCTGGCCGCGCTCTCGCACCAGACGGACTTCTCCGTCGGCTGCTATTGCGAGGACGAGGCGCGCTGCCACCGCTCGCTGCTGCGCGCGCTCCTCGCCGGGCGAGGGGCCCGGGTCGGGTGAGCTGCTCACCCCGGCCGCTCAGGCGCGCTCGCGATGGAGCGCCGGGTCCACCGCCGCAGCCATGGCCGCCCGCTCGAGGCCGCCGCCCAGGAAGAGGTCGATCGCGCGGGCGGCCTCCGGGGGGTCCGCCACCAGGGCGCCGAAATCGATCCGCAACACCCGCCAGCCCGCCTGCGCCGCCATCCACGCCTCGGCCTCCTCGAGCTGGCGCGCCAGGACCGCCGCCAGCCGCTCCGGCGCAAGGGGCTGCGGGTGCCTTCCGCGGCGCGCGAGCATCCGCTCCTGGGAGCGGAGCACCTCCGCGATGCGCCGGCGCGCCAGCAGCACGCGGTACTCCCGCTCCGGCGGGAGGAAACGCAGCAGCGCGTGGACCACCTTCACCGCGCGGCCGGTGGCGCCGGCGACCCAGCCCGGGTCGCGGGCCGTGCGCTTCACGGGCGCATACTCGAAGTAGCCGCGCGGGTTGTCCGCGTCGGGGGGCCGCGCGCCGTCGCAGAGCAGCGGGAGCCCGCCGGCGCCGAGCATCTGCATCAGGCAGGAGGTCCCCGAGCGCGGGAGCCCGCTCACGAGGGTGACCCAGGGCCTGGCCGATCGGTCCACGGGTCGGAGTCTACGCCATGACCGGGAACGCGAGGGACGCCCGCGCAATCTTGCGGGTGGCGGCCCGTTGAGCAATCGTCGCGGGGATCACGGAGCCACCGATGAGACTCGGGACCTCTGCCGGCCACGTGCTCCCCACGTTGGCGGTTGGCCTTGCGGCGACGGGCTGCGCCCTGCTGGGCCCCGCTTCCATCAAGAGCGGCCGCGCCGCCTACAACGACGCCATCATCGCGACCAACAGTCAGCAGGTCCTGGCCATGATCGTTCGGATGCGCTACGGCGAGCCCGTCGGTCTGCTGGCTGTCACGAGCGTCACCGCCAACCTGCACATTCAAGCCAGCATCGGCTCCGAGTTCGGCATCGGATCGGACGACAACTTCGAGGGCAACCTGACGCCGCTGAGCGCTGGGATCGCCTACGAGGAGAGTCCCACGATCTCGTACGCGCCCGTGCAGGGCGAGCAGTATCTGCGCCAACTGCTTTCGCCGCTGCCGATCGATCTGACGGTGCTGGTGCTCGGCGCCCTGGGCAGCTCTCCCTCGGCCCTGACGCTCCTCCTCAGGAGCATCAATGGGATCCAGAACCCCGATTTCCCGGCCGACGGATCGGTGGCAGCCGACCCTCGCTTCGCGCGGATCGTCGAGCTGCTCGCCCTGCTGAACCGGAGCGGTCACTCGACCTGGGCGGAGGGGCCGGGATCCCCCCCCTCCTTCGTCCTCGCCCTGAGCGGCGACGGACAGACCTATCAGCAGCGGATGGAAGAGCTGTACGGCCTGCTCGGCCTCGCTGCGCCCCAAGACCTCGATGGGCTCATCACCCTCCCGGTCCAGCTCGGGATCGGGGATGCCGACCCGGCCGCGATCCAGCTGCGAACCCGATCGCTCTACGACCTCTTCGGCATCGCGGCGGCTTCCGTGGAGGTGCCCGAGGAACACGTTCGGTCGGGGCTCGCCCCGCTGCTGCCCCCGGCAGGAGCGGCGGGGCGGAGCATTCGCATCCAGGCTTCGGAGAGCTACCCCCGGAGCGCGATGATCGCGATCAAGCACCACGGATGGTGGTATTCCATCGACGGCACGGATACGGGGAGCAAGCTGACGTTCCGGCTCCTCGAGGCGCTCATGTCGGTGCGGATGGCCGAATCCGTGGAGCAACGGGCGACGCCCGTCCTGACCGTCCCGGTGTCGCGGTAGGGTGCTGATCGCGGGGGCCGAGATCGAGGGCGAATCCGGGCTGGACGTGCGCGTCGCGGGCGGGCGTGTCGCGGAGATCGGCCGCGGGCTCGCGCGGCGGCCCGGCCAGTCGGTGCTCGATGCCGCCGGCGGGGCGCTCCTCCCGGGCCTCCACGACCACCACCTGCACCTGCTGGCCCTCGCCGCCGCCCTGGGCTCGGTCCCCTGTGGGCCGCCCGAGGTGCGCGACGCGCGCGCGCTCGCCGAGGCTCTCACCGCGGCGCCCGCGCGCCCCGACGGCTGGATCCGCGGCGTCGGCTACTGCGAGTCGGTGGCGGGGAGCCTCGACCGCGCTGGCCTTGACGCCCTCGCCGGCGCCCGTCCGCTGCGCCTCCAGCACCGCAGCGGCGCCCTCTGGCTGCTGAACTCGGCGGCGCTGGGGCGGCTGGGCCTGGACCGGGGCGCCGATGCGCCGGGGGTCGAGCGCGACGCGCGCGGCCGGGCCACGGGGCGCCTCTTCCGACTCGACGCCTGGCTGCGCGAGCGCCTGGGCGGGGAGGAGGCGCCGGACCTCGCGGCGGTGGGGAGGAGGCTCGCGGGCTACGGCGTCACGGGCGTGACCGACGCCACGCCGGGCAACGGCGCCGCCGAGCTGCGGCGCTTCGCCGCAGCTGCGCGCCAGGGGGAGCTCCCGCAGCGCCTCGTGGTGATGGGCGCGCGCGGCCTCCCCGAGCCCGACCACCCCGCCGTCTCGCGCGGGGCCGTGAAGCTCTACCTCGCGGAGGCCGCGCTCCCGGGCTTCGACGAGCTACGCGCCGAGATCGAGGCCGCCCACGCCGAGGGCCGGCCCGTGGCCATCCACTGCGTCACGCGCGCCGAGCTCGTGCTCGCGGCGGCGGCGCTGGCGGAGGCGGGCGCGCACCCGGGCGACCGCGTCGAGCACGCGGCGGTGGCGCCCCCCGATCTCGTGGCGCTCCTGGCCGCGCTGCCCCTCACGGTGGTGACCCAGCCCCACTTCGTGCGCGAGCGGGGCGACGACTATCTGCGCGAGGTCGAGCCCGCCGACCGGCCCTGGCTCTACCGCTGCCGGGGCTTCCTCGAGGCCGGCGTGCCCCTGGGCGCCGGCAGCGACGCCCCCTTCGGCCACCCGGACCCCTGGCGCGCCATGCGCGTCGCCGTCGAGCGCACGAGCGAGGGAGGCCAGATCCTGGGCCCCGGCGAGGTCCTCGCCCCCGAGCGCGCCCTCGCGCTCTTCACGACCCCGCCCGAGGCCCCAGGCGGCGCCCCGCGCCGGGTCGCGCCGGGCGAGCCCGCGGACCTGTGCCTCCTCGCCTGCCCCTGGTCGCGGGCCCGCGACGAGCTCACCAGCGATCACGTCGCTGCCACGCTCCGCGAGGGCCGCGTGATCTTCTCCCGTGGAGGGGAGGGCCCGAAGGGCGCGCAGCCGGCTCCCTAGGCCGGCGGGCTGCCCGGCGCGAAGATCCGCACGAGGTCGAGGCTCGAGACGAGGCCCACCAGGCGGCCGCCGTCCAGGACGAGGAGGCGGTGGATGCGCTTCGCCAGCATGGTGCGCGCGGCCTCCTCGAGGGAGGCGTCCGGCGCGACGGCCACGACGTCGCGGATCATCACGTCCTCGACGCGAAGCGTCCGCCAGCGCCGCGCCACGGCGTCGGCCACGCGGGCCTCGATCTGTCCGGGGTCGGCCTCGCCGCCGCCGTGGAGCGCGTCGGCCGCCGACTGCGCCAGGGTGGTCTCGACGACGAGCTGGCGAACCACGTCCGAGCGCGAGACGATGCCCACCACCCGGTCGCCCTCCACCACCGGGGCGCCGCTCACGCGCTTCTCGAGGAGCCAGTCGTCGAGGTCGGCGACGCGCATGCGGGGGCTGAGGCAGCGCACCTCCCTCTGCATCACGTCCGCGACCCGCATGGCCTTGGTGGGCCGCCGCGCAGCCGCGCACCGGGCCCCGGTTCAGGCTCCGTCTTCGGCCGGGTCGTAGTCCACGCGCGTCACGCTCTGGATCTGGCCGGACCAGCGGTTGTTCACGAAGACCACGCGGCCGACGCCCTTGTACTTGAAGTCGGTCTGGTGCGTGGGACCGAAGTACCAGGGAATCCAGGCCTTGCCGGTCATGTAGGTGGTCTGGTTGGTGGGCTCCCCCAGGATCTCCTTGACCTGGGCGGGCGTCATGCCCACGGCGACCTTCGCGAGCTTGTGCCCCGCCGGCGGGGCGACCCCCTTGGGCGGCTTCGCAGGCGCCGCGCTGCCCGCGCTCGACGCGGAGGACGAGCTCTGGTCGGCGCTGCTGCCGCCCCCCCCCGAGGCACATGCCACGAGCGCCAGCAGGAGCGAGCACGAGATCAGGGACAGGATCCTTCGCGGAATGCAACGCATCGAAACCCCCCTTTGAGAGGCTCCGAGTCTAGCGGGGAGGGGTCGGGCGGACGAGCCACGCTCCCCCGCCCGAGGCGGGGCTGCCCTATCCTGGGCCGGCGTGTCGAGGGGACGGTCGTCGCGGGGGTCTCGTCTTCGCCGGCAGGTCGCGCGGGCGGGCCCCGGTCGCGCCGCGCAGTTCCTGGGGGCCGCGCTCGCGCTCGCCACCTGTCGGGCGGAGCAGGGGCCCGCGCCCCCACCCGGGGAGGCCCGGGCGACGCCGGCCGCGGCGGCCCCCGCCGGCTACACGGAGCCGCGCGCGCCCTGCGCCGAGCGCCATCCGCTGCGAAACGCCTGGTTCGGGGAGCTCCACGTCCACACCCGCCACTCCATGGACGCCTCCATCTGGGACGTGCGCACGTCGCCGGACGCCGCCTACCGCTTCGCGCAGGGGGAGACCCTGGACCTTCCGCCCTACGACGCCGAGGGCCGGGCCGCGCGCAGGATCCGGCTCGAGCGCCCGCTCGACTTCGCTGCCGTGACCGACCACGCCGAGTTCCTGGGGCCGGTCTCCCTGTGCACCCGGAAGGGCTCCCCGAGCTACGCCACGCCGGGCTGCCGCGCGTTTCGCGGCGAGGCGCTGCTCCAGGACTCGCCCTTCGGCGCGGTGGGCGTGCGCATGCGGGGACTCTACCCGCCGGACCGCGGCCAGGACCTGATCGAGAGCGGGGAGTTCTCCGAGGAGATCTGCGGCGAGCAGGGCCTCCGCTGCCAGGTGGAGCGCCGGTCGGTCTGGCAGGAGATCCAGGCCGCCGCCGAGCGGCACAGCGATCGCAGCGAAGCGTGCCGCTTCACCGCCTTCAAGGCCTTCGAATACTCGGCCACGCCGCAGCTCTCCAAGGTCCACCGCAACGTCATCTTCCGCAACGCGGTGGTGCCGGAGCAGCCCATCTCGTGGGTGGACGAGCCGCAGGCGGTCGGCCTGTGGCGCGCGCTGCGCTCCCGCTGCCTGGAGGCCGGCACGGGCTGCGACGCCCTGGCCATCCCCCACAATTCGAACCTCTCGAATGGCCTCATGTTCAGCATCGGCACCCGGGGCGAGACGCTGGCCGATCAGGTGGCGGAGGCGGAGCTGCGTGCCGCACTCGAGCCGCTCGTCGAGATCATGCAGATCAAGGGCGACTCGGAGTGCAAGAACGGCATGTACGACGTCCTGGGCGAGGCCGACGAGCTCTGCGACTTCGAGAAGATCCGCGGCCTCGCCAACGGGCCCGAGGACTGCCGCGAGGGCACGGGCTACGGGGCCCTCGCCGGGCGCGGCTGCGAATCGCGGCTGGACTTCGTGCGCTACGCGCTGGTCGAGGGCCTGCGCGAGGCCGAACGCATCGGCGTGAATCCGTACCGGGTGGGCTTCGTCGCCAGCACCGATGCCCACAACGCGAATCCCGGCGATGTGGAGGAGCGCAGCTACGACGGCTGGATGGGCACTGCGGACGCCGCCCCCGAGCAGCGCTTGAGCCCGGGGGGGCTCCTGGGACCCCTGTCGGCCAACCCGGGGGGCCTGGTGGGGATCTGGGCGGAGGAGAACTCCCGCGACCGGCTGTTCGACGCCATGCAGCGACGCGAGACCTTCGGCACCAGCGGCCCGCGCATCGTCCCGCGTTTCTTCGGGGGCTTTGGCTACGAAGCGGACCTGTGCGGCGATCCCGACCTGGTGGCGAAGGCGTACGCCGCGGGGGTCCCGATGGGTGCCGAGCTCCCGGCGCGTCCCGTCGGCGGCGGCGCGCCGGTGTTCGTGGTCTCCGCCCTGCGGGACCCGGGCACGCCGAGCCAGCCCGGCGGCCTCCTCCAGCGCATCCAGATCGTCAAGGTCTGGGCCGACGCCACGGGACACTTCCACCAGGCCGTCCACGACGTGGCGGGGAGCCCCGGGAACGGCGCCGGCGTCGATCCGGACACCTGTCGGCCCAGCGGCCCGGGTCACGACAGCCTGTGCCGGGTCTGGGCGGATCCGACCTTCGACCCCGGCCGGCGCGCCGCCTACTACGCGCGCGTGGTCGAGAACCCGAGCTGCCGCTGGAGCGCCCGGGAGTGCGCGGCGCTCCCCGCCGCGCGGCGCCCGGCGGGTTGCTCGGACCCGGCGGTTCCGAAGGTGATCCAGGAGCGCGCCTGGACGTCGCCCATCTGGTACGAGCCGAGCCCGCCGGCCTCCGGCTAGAACTTCTCCCTGCGCACGGCGAAGAGGGCGAGGAGCGCCAGGGCGTTCAGGCCCGCGAAGACGCGGAAGGCGACCTCGTAGCTCCCGAGCGCGTCGAAGAGATAGCCGGCGAAGACGGGGCCGAGGCTTCCGCCCGGCAGCAGCGCCAGCATCAGGACCCCGTAGATCTGCGCCATGTGCCGCACCCCGAAGCAGTGGGCGACGATCAGCGGGTAGACCACGTTCTGGGCGGCGGTGGCGATGCCGTGGGTCGCGACGAAGGCCGGGCGCAGGCCCGGAGCGGGGATCCCGAGGAGCAGGAAGGAGGCCAGCGTCACGACCCCGAAATTGAGGAGCAGCGCCGCCCGGGCCGGCCAGCGATCCGCCAGGAGGCCGATCCCGAGCTTCGCCACCACGCCCAGCGCGATGGCCGCCGCGTAGCTCTGGAGCGCCGTCTGGGTCGGAATCCCGACGTCGCGGAAGAAGAGCGCCATGTGGGCGTTGACGCCGATGAAGTAGAAATAGAAGACGAAGAGCGCGGCGAGGAGCAGCCAGAAGCTCCGGGTCCGGAGCGCCGCGGCGAGGGGGAGGCCTTCGGGCTCGCCGGCCGCCGGCTCCGGGGCCGCCGCGACCCCTCCCGCCGCGCGCCGCGACGGGTAGGCGAACCCCGCCGGCGGCTCGCGCACCCCCGCGAGCACCGCGGGGAGGAGCAGGGCCACGGCGCCGAGGCCCACCCACCGGTAGGCGTCCCGCCAGTCGCCGAAGCCCAGGATCCAGGCCGCGAGGAGGCTCACGAGCCCGCCCCCCAGGTTGGAGCCGCTGTAGACGATCCCGAGGGCCAGCCCCCGCGAGCGCTCGACCCAGCGCGCCACCACCGAGCCCACGGCGATGTCGCCGACGCCAGCCACCGCGACGCCGATTGCGGCGTTCAGCGCCACGAGCTGCCAGAAGCTCTGCAGCGCGCTCATGCCCGCGTAGACGAGCCCCAGGAGCGCGATCGACGCGGCCAGGACCGGGCGCGCGCCGAGGCGATAGGTGAGGGCGCCCACGGCCGGGCTCGCCAGCGCGACCACTGCGTTGGTCGGGATGCGGGCGGTGGAGAAGTCGCCGCGCGAGAAGCCGAGCTCTTCGAGGAGCGGAGGCGCCAGCGCCCCGCCGAGGTAGAGGCAGCCGAGCGCCAGCTGGGCCGCGAGGCCGCCCAACACGACGGCGGCGCCGCGGCCCCGGATGTCCCCCAGCCAGCCACCCATGCAGGTCGCCGCAGTATAGGGGTGCGGTGGGCGGCCGGTACGCGGCCACCGGCGGCGCTAGCCTGGGGACAGGCAGGAGGCCCGCGATCTTGCGCCTGCTCGAAGGCAGCTTCTGGAACGCCCCGCCGGCCGATCCGCAGCCGCCCCTCGAGGGCGAGGCGCGGGCCGACGTCGCGATCGTGGGCGGGGGACTCACCGGCCTCGCGTCGGCGCTCGCGCTGCGCGCGGCGGGGGTCGACGTCGCCCTCGTCGAGCGCGACTTCTGCGGCGCGGGGGCCAGCGGTCGCAACGCCGGGCATCTCACGCCCACGATCGGCAAGGATCTCCCGACCCTGCTGCGCCGCATGGGCGAGGCGCGCGCCGCGGCGCTCCTCCGCCTCGCCGAGCGCGCGGTGGAGGAGGCCGAGGCGCTGATCCGCCGCCTCGCCATCGACTGCGACTACGTCGCCTCGGGCAACGTCCTGGCCGGACTTCACCCGGGCCAGCGGGGGCGACTCGCGCGGGGGGCGGAGGTGGCAGCGCGGCTCGGCGCGAAGGTCTCCTTCCTCGACGAGGGCGAGGTGCGCTGGCGGCGCCTTCCGGAGTTCGTGCGCTTCGGCGTGCTCGAGGAGCGCGGGGGTACGCTCGACCCCGGGAAGCTCGTGCGCGGGCTGCGCGCGGCGGCCCTCGCGGCGGGCGTCCGCGTCCACGAGGGAAGCGAGGTTGCGGCGATCGCTCCGGGACCCGCGCGCGCCGTGGAGACGGAGCGCGGCCGGCTGCGCGCCGAGCGCATCGTGCTCGCGACCAATGCCTACGCCCTCGCGTCGGAGGGCTGGCTGCGCCGGCGCGTGGTTCCGCTGCGGGTCACGCTCTTCGCGACGCGCCCGCTGCTCCCACCCGAGCGCAGCCGCCTCGGCTGGCCCGGCGGCGAAGGTCTCTACACGGCTCACGAGGTCCTCGAGAGCTGGCGCCTCACGGCGGACGGGCGCCTGGTCGGGGGCTCGCGCTTCGTCCGCTACGCGTGGGGGAGCGGGCTCGCCGACGGCAGCTCGCCGCGCCTGTTGCGCCGGCTCGCGGCTCTCGTGGCCGAGCGCTTCCCCGGGCTCGACGCGCCCATCGACGCCTTCTGGGGCGGCTGGATCGGCGCCACGCTCGACTTCCTGCCGCTCCTCGGCGCGCGCTGGCGCCCCCGGAACCTGCACTACGGGCTCGCCTACAACGGGCACGGGATCGCGCAGGCCTGTCTCTTCGGCCGGCTCCTCGCCGAGGCCGCCCTCGGGCGCGAGAGTGAAGAAGCGGAGCTGCTCGCGCGCACCGGTGTCCCGCTCCCGCCCGAGCCGCTGCGCTGGATCGTCGCGCGCGGGATCCTGGGCGCGCTCGAGCTGCGGGACCGGCTCACCGACCGCGCCATCCGGCGGTACCGCCCGTGACGTCGCGCGGCTAGTCGGCCAGCAGGGCGAGGGCGGCGGATTCGATCCCGGCGGCGTCGAGACCGTGGATGCGCAGCAGATCCGGGTAGGGCGCGATCTCGGTGCAGAAGACGTCGCGCACGCCCACCCGGGCCAGGCGGCCGATGCCGAGCTCCGCCAGCACCTCCGCCACGGCGCCGCCGAGGCCGCCCAGGATCGAGTGCTCCTCGACGCTGAGGAGGCGACCGGTCTCGCGGGCCGCCCGCTCCACCGCGGCGGCGTCGAGGGGCTTGAGCGTGTGGAGGTTGAGCACGCGGGGGGAGAGGCCACGGGCCGCGAGGGCGTGGGCGGCGTCGAGGGCCGCGGCGACCCGCCCGCCGGTGGCGAGAATCGAGAGGTCGCTTCCCTCGCGCAGCGCGACGGCCCGCCCGAGCTCGAAGGGGGCCTCGTAGCCCTCGATCGGGGTCATGGAGCCCAGCCGCACGTAGACGGGCCCGTCGAGCTCCGCTGCGGCGCGCACCGCGCGCACGGTCTCGCCGGGGTCCGCCGGCGAGAGGATCGTCATCCCGGGGATCGAGCGCAGCAGGGCCACGTCCTCGAGGGCGTGGTGGGTGGCGCCCCAGGCGCCCGCCTCGAGGCCCGCGAAGGGCGCCAGGAACTTCACGTTCTTGCGGTTGTAGGCGCAGTCGTCGCGAATCTGCTCGAAGCCCCGCATGCTGAGGAAGGGAGCCATGGCGATGGCGAAGGGCCGGCGGCCGGCGTGGGCCAGGCCCGCCGCCACCCCCACCAGGTTCTCCTCGCTGATCCCCAGGTCGAAGAAGCGCTCGGGGAAGCGCTTGGCGAAGTCGCCCACCGGGAGGTCCTGGGTCACGAGCACCACGTCCGGGTCCCGCGCGGCGAGCTCCACCACCAGCTCGGCAGCCTTCGCGACGGCGAGATAGCCGCTCACGCCGCGGCCCCCAGGGCGGCGAGCGCGCGCTGCGACTCCTGCGCCGAGAGCCGCGTGAAGTGCGCGCGCGGCGTGCCCTCGACCCCCGGGACGCCCTTGCCCTTCACGGTGCGGGCCAGGATCGCGGTGGGGCCGCGCCGGGCGGGCACCGCCGCGAGCGCGCCCGCGATCGCGCCCAGGTCGTGGCCGTCGATTTCGAGCACGTTCCAGCGGAAGGCGCGCCACTTGTCGGCCAGCGGCTCCACGGGGAGGATCTCCTCGACGCTCCCACCGGATTGGAAGCCGTTCTGGTCGACGATCGCCACCAGGTTCTCGAGGCCGAAGCGCGGGGCGCAGAGCGCCGCCTCCCAGACGGTGCCCTCCTGGAGCTCCCCGTCGCCGAGCAGCACCACGGTGCGGGAGCCCGAGCGCGCGAGCGCCTCCCCGAGCGCGATCCCGATCCCGACCGAGAGGGCGTGACCCAGGGAGCCGGTGGCGAACTCGATGCCGGGGGCCCGCAGGCTCGGGTGGCCGCCGAGGCGGCTCCCGAGGGTCCCGGTCCCCGGGAGCTCCTCCGCCGCGAGCAGGCCCCGCTCGACCAGGCAGGCGTGGAGCACGTGCACCGCGTGGCCCTTGCTGAGCAGGAAGTGGTCGCGCGGCCCGTCGCCTTCGCCGAAGCGCAGGAAGTGGAAGAAGAGGCCCGCCATCAGGTCGGCGGCGGAGAGCGAGCCCCCGAGGTGCGCGAACTGCGCCGTCGCCACCGCGACCACGTGCCGGCGCAGCGCCGCCGCGCGCCGCTCGAGCTCGCCGATCGCGGCCAGCCCGATCGGGTCCCGTCCGCTCATCGCGGGCCCGCCTCGGGCATCGCGTCGCGCGGCGGATTCTCGCCGGCGAGGATGCGCCGGTAGCGCGCCTCCACCACGGGCTTGATCTCGTCGTGGGGAAGGATGAAGAGCTGGTCCGCGAGGATCGCCTGGAGCACGCGCTCCGCCACCTCCTCGGGCGGGTGGCCGACCGCGGCCAGCATCTTGCCGAAGCGCTGCTGGAGCTCGCCGTAGGAGCGCGGGCCCCCGTCGCGGGCGGGCCGGTTGCGCTCGCTGCGCACGATCTGGGTGTTCACGAGCGCGGGGCAGAGCACCGAGACCCCGACGCCGGTTCCCTGGAGCTCCAGGTAGAGCGTCTCCGAGAGCCCCACCACGGCGTGCTTGGTGGCCGCGTAGGCGCCGAGGCCCGGCGGCGGGAGGAGCCCCGCCGCCGAGGCGGTGTTGACGATGTGGCCCACGCCCTGCTCCACCAGGATGGGCCCGAAGACCGCGACGCCGTAGGCCACGCCCAGCAGGTTCACCTCCACGAGCCAGCGCCAGTCCTCGACCGTGGTCTCGAGGATGGGGCCCAGCGGGAGGACGCCGGCGTTGTTGCAGACGACGTGGACCGCGCCGAAGGCCGCGAGGGTCCGGTCGGCGAGCGCTCTCACGGCGCCGGGGTCGCGCACGTCGGTGGGGACGCCGATCGCCTCCGCGCCCCCGCGCGCCAGCTCCGCCACGGCCCGGTCGAGGGCCTCGCGCTCCACGTCGGCCAGCACGAGCTTCAGGCCCGCGGCGGCGAAGCGGTCCGCCAGCGCGCGGCCGATGCCGCTCGCCCCGCCCGTCACGACCGCCACCTTGCCCTCGAGATCGCGCATCGCGCCCCTCCTCCTCGCCGTGCGACCTCCGGCGCGGCCATCATATCAGCCGCGGAGGGGCAGGGGGCGCCGGGATCGCGCCCCCGGGCGGGCCGGCGGCGCGAAGTGTGCGAATCTCCCGGCCGCCGCCATGCCGCCCCGACCCCGCGCTGGCTCCCTGGCCCTCTGCCTCGCCGCGTCCCTCGCCGGGGCCCCGGCGCCCGCCGCGGAGTGCCCCGATCCCGCGAGCTGCATCGGCGACTACCTGGCGCTGCCCGCGCGCCTGCCGCCGGAGGCCCGACTCGCGAAGCCCCTCTCGGGCGAGGCCGTGGACGCCCTCGTGGCGCAGATCGGCTCGCAGCCCCTCGTCCCGGGCCCCCTCGGGCCCGGGGAGCTCGCGGCGGCGGTCGAGGGCGCGCTCAGCCTCTCCTTCCTGCGCCGCGGGATCGCCGACCGGCCCCTCGAGGTCCGCGGGAGCTCCCGCGACGCCGGCGCCTTCGAGGAGCGCCAGCTCTCGCTCGCGGACCCCTACGTCGGGGACGTGCCCGCGATCCTGCTGCTCCCGAAGGGCCGCGGACCCTTTCCCGCCGTCCTCGCGCTCCACGGCCACGGCGACAGCGCCGCCGCCTTCCGCGACGAGCACAACGGGCGCGACTACCCGGAGCGGGGCGTGGCGCTCCTGATGCTCACGCTGCGGGGGATGAACATCGACCGCTACGAGCACGAGGCCGCGCGCACGCTCATGGCCCACGGCCTCCACCTGATGGGTGTGCGGGTCTACGAGGCCCTGCTGGGACTCAAGCTCCTGCGCCGCCTGCCGGAGATCGACCCGGAGCGGATCGGGCTCATCGGCCACTCGGGGGGCAGCAGCACCGGGAACCTCGTGGTGTGGCTCGAGCCCGGCTTCCGGGCCTACGTCTCGGACCACCAGGTCGACTACCGCTCGAGCGACCCGGACGAGCCCTACCACTGCGAGACCGTGCCCGGGCTCTACCCGCTGCACCGCCTGGTGAACGACCTCGCGGCGGCGCCTACGCCGGTCAAGGTCGTGCGCTACTACCACGGCCGGCGCCACCCGCTGAAGCTCTTCGGCCGGGACCGGCGCGAGAACGCGGAGCTGCTCGACTTCTTCGAGCGGGAGCTGCGCTGGCGCCCCGCGGGGGCGCACAGGCGTATCTCGACCGCAGCCCGCGACTAACCGGCTCTTCGTCCGGCCACGAGCGCGCCGCCGGGCAAGGTCCGCAGCCAGGTCGGTTTGAGCGGCTCGAGGCCGGTCGCCTGAAGCCAGTCCTGCATGGTCTCGATCGGCCACGTGCCGGACTCGCTCATCATGGCGAAGTAGAGGTCGAGCAGCGCTCCGGTCTGGCCGCCGTCGCCGGGCCTTCTCGGTCGGATCGAGTCCGCCATCACGCAGACGCCTCCGGGGCGCAACGCGCGCGCGATCTTCTTCATGAGCGCCCGGTTCTGTGCGTCCGTGAAGTGGTGCACCAGCTGCGACATGAACACGATGTCGACCGACCCCTCTCCCAGATCATCCGTCAACGCATTGCCGGGCCGATGCGTCACCCGATGGCCCATCTTCTCTGCCGCGAGGATTGGCGCGGCATGCTTGACCGCGTCGGGTAGGTCCAGGATCACCGATTTCAGATCCGGGTGCCTTCGGCACAGCGACACGGAGTAGTACCCGTGCGACCCGCCGAGGTCGAGCATGTCGCGCGCACCCGGTGGCATCGGGAAACGGGCGGTGACCTCGCCGGCGGCGAGTCCCGCGAGATTCCGCATGCCGCGCTGGTAGATGTTCCAGAAATCGTCGCCCTGCATCCCCTGGTGCCCGGTCAGCGGCTTCCCGGTCCGCACGAACGCCTCGTATCCTTCCACCAGGTCCCACTCGTAGAACTGGAAGAGGAGCTTGTCGCACAGATTCTGCGGGGAGCGGCGCAGCAGCCACTTTTCCGCCTTCGGCGTCAGGGCATAGGTGCCATTTCGAAATCGGAAGTAGCCGCATCCAGTCAGCGCGTTCAAGAGCTTCTCGGACGCATCGGGATGGGTGACGCAGGTCTTCGCGATGTCCGCCGCCGATCGCGCGCCGTCGCTCGCCGCCTCGAAAAGCCCCAGTCTCACGCCCGTCATGATGGATCGCGCCATGCTGAACGCCATCTGTGTTTCGGCCAACGGCTCCGGCGCGGCATTGGACTTGAGGAGCAGCCACTCGATGACGTTCTCCGCGATGACTCCCAGCCGCATGCCCCGCCTCCCTGGCGATTCTACGTCCGAGATGGCTCCAGGCTCAACCGGCCGTTCCGCGCTGCCACGCCGGGGGCGCCGGCGCGGCGTGCAAGCGGAGCGGGCTCGGATCGCGTGAGGACCGGGCGAGGGTCTACTCCGCCGCGGCCGGTACCTCGAGCTGACGCTCCACCCGGTCCTCGGACTCGTTCCAGGCGCGCTGGAAGCCGTCGAGGGCCCGGTCCGGCGCCTCCCGCTCGGCGGGGGCCTCGAGGTGGCTCGAGAAGCGCGCAAGGAGGCCGCCGAAGGCGCGCTCGGTCCCCTCGCGGTAGACGCGGTGAAGGGCCCAGACGCCCAGGAGCGCGAGAGCGAGAGCTGCGAGCCTTCCCATCGGCGGCTCCTGGATCGGCGCCGCGCGCCCCGGACCTGAGCCCGGGCGGCTGGCCCTACTTGATCGCCAGCGGATTCACCGGCGAGCCCGTGCCGCCGGCGATGGGGAGGGCCTGGGCCACCAGCAGGAACTCGCAGACGCCGTCCGCCGCGCAGTCGGCGGCCAGCTCCTCCAGGTACCAGAACTCGCCCAGGTGGATCCCGAGGTTGCACAGGGCCAGCATGTGGAAGGGGACCATCACCCCCGGCAGCACCCCGGCGGCTTCCACCATCATGTTGTCGGCGGCCACCGCCGCCACGCGCCGGGCGTCGAGCCACTCGGCCGTCTCCCAGTGGAGGCCGGGCTCCGGCCGGTGGAAGACGGACCAGTCCGTGAAGCCCCGCACCTTCGACATCTGCCCGGTGCGGACCAGCAGGATGTCGCCCTCCTCGACCCGCACGCCCTGTCGTTCCTCCGCCGCCTCGAGGTCGCGGATCGTGATGGCGTAGCCGCTCTCCAGGCAGTCGGTCTCCTTCAGGCGGGCGATGTCGAGGAGCACGCCGCGCGAGACGAAGTCGGCGTGCACCTTGTCGATCCCGTTGCGCCTGGCGCCGCTCGAATCGACGCTGCTGGCGGGGAAGCCGTTGTAGAGCCGGTCGGCGTAGTAGATGTGGCAGAGCGCGTCCCACTGGGTGCCCGACTGCACGGTCATGGCGAGGAAGTCGTCGGTGTAGCGGCAGCCGAGGCCCAGGTCGACCCGCGAGACCGGGTCGCAGCCCGTCGCGGTCATGAAGTGGAGGGGGTTGACGCGCCCCCCGGCCCCGGATTGGGGACCGGAGGCGCTCACGGGGATCGCGAGAGAGAAGCTGCGCCCCCGCCGCACCAGGGCCGCGGCGCTCCGGCGCTTCTCGTCGGTGATGTAGTTGAGCGCTCCGCGCTCGTCCTCGGGGCCGAACCGCCCCCAGCTCTTCAGGCCTTCGAGGAGCTTCTGGAACTCCGCCACCGGCCTAGCCGCGGCGCAGGCGGGGGAGGACCCGCTCGCCCACGGTCCGGATCGAACGGAGGACCATCTCGTGATCGGCGTGCCAGCCGATCACGGGAACGAGCACGAGCTGGTCGAAGCCCACCTTCTGGAAGCGCTGCATGGTGGCGAGCACTTCGTCGGGGTTCCCGACGCAGATCCCGTTCTGGTGCAGGTACTCGGGGGCCGCCGAGTCCCTGGCGAAGGGCCCCTTGAGCTTCGGATCCGTGGCGTGCTTGCGGATCAGCTCGCGGAGCCCCGTCTGCGAAATGGGCCGCGGGATGTGCGCCAGCTTTGCCGCGTAGTCCGGGATGGTGTCGAAGTAGACCGAGAAGTGAGCGTTCACCACGCCCGAGTTGCGGCTGAAGACGGCGCGGGCCTCGTCTCCATCCTCGAGGCAGAGCAGCGGCGCGATCGTCATGATCTTGTTGTTGATGGCCAGGCCCACCGGCTCGGCCTTCTCGATCGCGTTCTTGTACTTCTCCACCAGCGGGAGGGAGAGGTCCGGGTCCGAGAAGTTGAACATGGCGGCGCCGATCCCCAGGCGCCCGGCCACCTCGATCGTGCCCGGGTTCGAGGCGGTGACCCAGAGGGGCGGGTGCGGCTTCTGCACCGGCTTCGGGATGATGCAGCGCTCCGGCACCGAGAAGTACTTCCCGTCCCAGGAGAAGAGGTCCTGCGTCCACATCTTCGGGATGGCCCGGATCGACTCCTCCCACATGGCGCGCGTCTCGTCGCCGGAGACGCCGAAGGTATTGACCTCCGTGGTGCCGCTGCCGCGCCCCGTCCCGAGCTCGATCCGCCCGTTCGTGAGGATGTCGATCATGGCGATCTGCTCGGCCACGCGAACCGGGTGGTTGATGGGGGGGCAGAGGTTGAAGATCCCCGTGCAGAGCCGGATCCGCTCGGTCTTCATGCCGACGGCCAGGCAGGAGAGGTGCGAGGAGGAGTTGTGCGAGTACTCCTCGAGGCAGTGGTGCTCCGGCGCCCAGAAGGTGTCGAACCCCGCCCGGTCCGCCGCCACGCCCACGTCGACGTCCCGGCGGATGCGGAGCGGCTCCGCCTCCTCCCACGGTCGCGGACCTACCGATGCCCCCTGAAAGACTCCGAGTTCCATGGGGCGCAGTATACACGGGCCGCGCGGCCGGATGCGTCGAAGGGCGAACGATCCGGGCCCCTCGCCAGGGGCGCGGCCCGGCCCCGGGGCCGGGCCCCCCCGTGTCGGGGCGCGAGGCGCGATCCTATGGGAACATGGGGGGCAGCCATGCGGTTCTCGTTCATCGAATCCATGTGCGACCCGGTCCAGCTCGCTCCCCTGGCGCGCGCGGCCGAGGAGGCGGGCTTCACCACCTTCCTGGTCCCCGACAGCATCTGCTTCCCGGAGCAGGCGGTCGGCGAATATCCCTACAACGAGGACGGCTCGCGCGACTTCCTGGAGGACAAGCCCTTCCTCGAGCCCTTCTCGCTGATCCCCGCCCTCGCCGCCGCCACCTCGCGCCTGCGCTTCACCACCTACGTGCTGAAGCTCCCGATCCGGAACCCGGTGCTCGTGGCCAAGTCCGCCGCCTCGGTGGCGGTGCTGACCGGGAACCGGCTCGGCCTCGGCGTGGGGCTCAGCCCCTGGGTCGAGGACTTCCAGGTCTGCGGCCAGGACTGGAAGACCCGCGGCAAGCGCATGGACGAGATGATCGAGATCGTGCGCGGGCTGACCGCCGGGGGTTTTTTCGAGTACCGGGGCGAGCACTACGAGCTCCCGCGCATCAAGATCTCCCCGGTGCCGAGCCGGCCGATCCCGATCCTGATCGGCGGCCACTCGGAGGCCGCCCTGCGCCGGGCCGCGCGCCTGGGCGACGGCTTCCTGCACGCCGGGCTCGATGCCGGGGAGCAGCGGGACGCGCTGCGCCGGCTGCGGGCCCTGCTGCGGGAGCACGGGCGCGAGCGAGAGCCCTTCGAGATCCACGCGAGCCCGCTCGGGGTCACCGGCCTCGATGGCTTCCGGGAGTTCGAGGAGCTCGGGGTCACCGACTGCATCGTGGGGCCGCGCAATCCCTACGAAGGCGACACCCTGAGCCTCGCCCAGAAGCTCGACTTCGTGCGCGGCTTCGCGGACCAGGTGATCGCGAAGCTCGGATAGCGGGCCGGGGCGCTGCTACCGAGCCGGGGCCGGCGGGCGGCGGGGCCGCTTCCGGAGCACCTCCGCGCGGAAGCGGCGGATCAGCGGGAGCCGCTCGATCCAGGCCGAGGCGTCCACGCGCGCGGGATCGAGGTCGCTGGGCTCGCCGGCGTAGCCCTCGGGGATCTGGCTGTGAAGCGTCGGCGGGCGCGTCGTCTCGTCCACGAAGCAGTACTCGTAGCCCGGCACGCAGAGCTCCTCCGCGGCGTGCACGTCGATGGAGCGCACGCCGTAGCTCGTGATCTCCGTGGTGAGGGCCTGGGGAGGGATGATCCAGGCGTGCCGGGGCGCCGCGACGAACTGGTACTGGATGCGCCGGTTGCGCGACAGGATGCGGAACTTGCGGATCGCGCCGCCGTAGAACCGGCTCGCCGAGCGGCTCCGCTCGACCACGCCGCGCCGGAAGTCCGGCTCGAAGCCCGGCGCGATGCGCAGCGAGGTCGGGTCGCCGGGGCGCGCGAACCAGGCCACGTCGCGGCCGCCGTAGATGCGGTTGCGCGGGTCGGACCGGGCGCGGCGCCGGGGCGCCGCGAAGTCCTCGTAGGGCTCGAGGCGGTGGTCCGGAGCCTTGCGCAGGATCCTCCCCACGGCGCGCGGATCCCGCCGGGGTCGCGCGGACCGGCGCGTCAGCGCGTCGAGCGCGGACTGGATCTCGAGCGGGAGGTTCGTGGTCTCTTCCACCGTGTGGAGCGTCTCCTCGCCGTCGACCACGGCCCAGCGGACGTCTCCCTTGCCCATCCAGTTCTCCCGCTCGGAGCGGATGAAGTGACTGGGCGAGCGCCACACCAGCGAGTAGTCCTTGGAGAAGATTCGCGGATAGATCGCCGCGGAGTCGGAGCGCGGCAGGATCCACGCCACGAAGAAGCGCAGGGTGCCCTCCCAGCTGCGGTCCTCGCGCAGATCGGTGAGGTAGTAGGTGGTGTCGAAGAGCCGGATCGCGTGCCTCGGCCGGTAGCCGGGGAGGAGCTGCTCGGGATCGCGGCGCGCGTCGCCCGCGGCGCGGATGACAACGCCGCGCTCGAGAAGCTCCCGGAACTCCCGCGCGACCTTCGCGCCGCTTGCGGCCAGCATTGCGGCTCGATTCTACCTCCCGCAGCGGGCGGTAGACTCCTGCCGTGAGGATCGGCATCGCCCCGCGGCGCCATGCGGCCGTGGCCACGCTCGCCCGCGTGAGGGCTGTTCTCCACTGGACCGCGCTGGCCACCCCGGTCGTCGCGCTGGGAATCACGGGCTGGGCGCATCGCCTCCTCGTGGACGACGGCTTCATCTACCTACGGGTCGTCAGCCAGATCCGGGCGGGCAATGGACCGGTCTTCAACGCCGGTCAGCGCGTCGAGGCCTTCACGAGCCCCGCGTGGCTTGCGATCCTGTCCATGGGAAGCGTGTTCCCGGTCCGGGTCGAGCACGTCGCTGTGGCGCTCGGACTTGCCTTCTCCCTCCTCGGAGTTGCTCTCGCCCTCCTCGGAGCGCGGCGGTCCTTCTGCGCGGACGAGCCCGATGCCCCGTTGATCCCCGTCGGGGCTCTGGCGTTCGTGGCCGTCTTTCCGGTCTGGGTCTACGCGACCAGCGGATTGGAGACGGGCCTGACCTTCGCCTGGCAGGGGCTGTCCCTCTGGCTGTTGGCCCGCTGGGCCTCGTCGAGGGAAGGCGAGGTGAGCGCCATCGGCGCCTTCAGCCTGGGCCTCGGCTGGCTCATCCGCCCGGAGATGCTGATCTTCAGCGTCTTCTTCGCGATCCTCCTGGCCTCGAACTGGCGAGTCGACAAGGGCCGCGGTCGCGCACGCCTCTTCGTTCTGATGTTCGCTCTTCCGCTGTCATACCAGATCTTCCGCATGGGTTACTACGGCAGCCTCGTCGCGAACTCCGCAATCGCCAAAGAGAGCTCGTTGGCGAGATGGGACGAGGGTTGGCGCTACTTCCGCGACTTCGTGGATCCCTACCGGCTCTGGCTTCCCATGGCAGGTCTCGCCGTGGGCGCCTATCTGCCGGCAATGGCAACTCTGCGTCGATCACGGAACCTGCGTGGGCTCCTCGTCATCGGCGCGTTCGCCCTCGCCGGCCTCCTCAACGCCCTGTACGTCGTGCGCGTCGGTGGCGACTGGATGCACGCGCGTCTGCTGCTCCCAGCACTCTTCGCCCTCTGCGCACCCGTCGCGCTCGTCCCGATCGCCCGCAGATATCTCGCAGCGTTCGTGGTCATCCCCTGGGCGCTGGTGAGCGGTATCTCCCTCCGCCCAGACCCCGACCAGATGACCCCCGGCGGGGTGTCCGGGAGGGTGACACTCGAGCAGGTCTTCTTCTGGACTCCTGACGCGGCGAGCGTCTTCGGTTCGGGCCCCGGCCTCTACTATCAGGCCTACGACCCCTATGAATACCGCTTCGTCGACGTGCCCGCCGCACCCGGTGTACACCTGCCGACCATGGCGTTGACGGCCATCGGAGCCATGGGCTACGCGCTCGGACCGAGCGCCGACGTGCAGGATCTCTACGGCCTCGCCGATGCGCTGGCCGGGCATCTCGAGCTTGGAAAACGGGGCCTGCCGGGGCACGAGAAGACCGTTCCAGCGCACTGGACGGTCGCGCGATTGACGGCGCAGAGCGCGAACGTCTTTCCCCGAGCGTTTCCGAATGGCTGGTCCCGATATCCCGGGACGCAAGGCCTGGATCCGGCGCAGTTCGCCCGTCAGGTCGAATCGGCGCGCGCCGCGCTTCGGTGCGGCGCGATCCATCAGCTCGAACAGGCCGTGCGCGGGCCCCTCACGGTGGGTCGGTTCTTCGCGAACCTGTGGAATTCCTACGACAACACGAAGCTCCGGATTCCCGCCGATGCGAACGAGGCATACCGGCGCTTCTGCCTGCTCAGAGCTCCGCGCGCAGGCCGAAGCTCAGGCGGTGCCGCGCGAGCTCGGGGTCGCCGACCAGGCCCTCGTAGTCGACGAAGGGGATCCAGCCCCCGGGCAGGACCAGGAGGAGCCCGGCCCCGAGGTTCAGGTGGCTGCGGTCCGGGGCGTCGCCGGTGAGGGTGAGCTGGCTCGCCCTCGTGTCGAGGACGAAGGTCGTGGTCTGGTTGCGATCGCCTTGCAGGAACTCGTGCTCCCACTCGAAGCGCCCCTGGGGCACGAGCGCGCCGAAGGGCGTCTCGAGGGCGTAGCTCAGGCGCGCCCCCACCCGCGTGGTGAAGGACTCGCGCGCGGTCTCCTCCACCCGCATCGCGAGGCCCGATCCGCTGCGGTCGGTCTCGCTATGGCCTTCGATCTCGGAGCGGACGTAGGTCGCGCGGCCATAGGGGCCGAGGGTCAGAGCCCCGTTCTGGAGCTCGTAGCCCAGCGCCGCGCTGGCCGTGAGCTCCTCCCCGTCGAGATCGGCGCGGGTCTGGACCTGCCGGGAGGTGGCAAGGGCCGCGTCCTGGAAGACCGCGTCGCGCTCGAGGTCGTGGTACGCGAAGCCGTAGCCGAAGCTCCCGTCCAGGAAGATCGCGTGGGTCAGGTTGTAGGAGCCGAAGAGGCCGAAGGACGCGGCGTTGCCGTCGAGCCGGCCGGAGCGGCTGAGCGGAAGGGCGAGCGGCTGGTCCGGGTCGAACTCCGAGTCCGTGCGGTCGTAGCTCACGAAGCCGCCCAGGAAGGCGCCCGGGGCCAGGCGGGCGTCTCCGCCGAGGAGCGCGCTGTGGGTGGTGCCATCGAAGCCCCGCTCCTGCACGCCGGCCGAGCGGTCGAACCAGCTGGCGCGGCCGTTCGCGACGAGGCCCAGGCGGCCGACCTCCGGCGCGCTCCCTCCGGCCGGGGTCTCGGCGGTCGGCGCTGCGGGCAGGAGCGGTCCGGGAGCTCGCGCCGGCGCAGCCCGGCGGAATCGGTTGGCCTCGCGGTCGCGCCGGTCCTCGAGCCACTCCTGGATCTCCCGGGTCCGGTCCTTGGCGCGCGCGATGGCCACGGCGTTTCCGCTCAGGAACTGGCTGGGCGTGAGCGAGGCGGCGCTGGCGGGCGAGACGCCGCCGGCCCCGCCCGGTGTCTCGTCGCAGCGGCTCTGGAGGGCGCTTCCCGGCACCGGCCCGCCCGGCGCGCACGCGAGGGTGAGCAGGCCCTGGAGGTCGAGGGCCTGGGCGCGGGCGGGGCCCGTGGGGCCGCTGGCGGCGGCCCCGGCGAGCGCGGCCAGCAGCGCGAAGGTGGCCCCGGCGCGGGACCGCGTCGCTCGAATCCCCGGGCCAGCCGTCGCGGCGGTCCTCGATCGGTTGCTCGAAACGCGTGCCGCCATCTCCCCCCTCCCCCGCGCCGCGGGTTCGCCGCGTCCCTTCGTATCACATCCGGGCCTCCGGGCGAAGGCGCGGCCCCGGCCCGAGGGGGAGCCCCCATACCCAGATCGGTCCGCTGCACTACAATTCCCCTCAGGAGCCTGGCGCACGGCCCGGCCGGCTCGGGCCGGCCCGCCGCCGTCGCGGGAGGAGGACGGCCATGGCCACCGCACCCCTGGTTCCGGGCGAACGCATCGTCGATGCCGACGGGCACGTCCTCGAGCATCCGAGCGCGATGCTGGACTACATCCCGCCCCGCTACCGGGGGCGGTGCTTCCACATCGAGACCGACCCCGAGGGGCGTGAGTGGCTGCACTTCGCGGGCCGCCGCATGAACGCCAACCTGGCCGCGCTGGCCGGCGTGGGGGGCCTCCCGCTCGAGGAGCGGGAGCGCGCCCGGCGCGGCGAGCTCCGCTACACGGAGGTCAAGCCCGGGGCCTTCGAGCCCGCCGCCCGCCTGCGCGAGATGGCCACCGATGCCATCCAGCAGGCAGTCGTCTATCCGACCCAGTTCCTGGGACTCTCCGCCCTCGACGACCTCGACTTCGCCGAGGCCCAGGGCGAGGCCTACAACCGCTGGGTGGCAGACTACTGCGGCCACGCCCCGAAGCGGCTCTTCGGCATCGCGAGCGTGGTCCAGACGGACCTCGACCGCGCCATCCGCATGGCCCGGCGCGCTCGGGAGCTCGGCCTCGTAGGGGTCTTCCTGCGGCCGAATCCGAACCGCGAGGGTGAGCAGCTCTGCGCCCCCTCCTACGATCGACTCTGGGCGGAGCTCCAGGACCTGGGGCTCGCGGTCGGCTTCCACCCCTTCCTGGCGCCGGACATGCCCGGCGCCTGCCGCGCCCTGGGACTCGGCCGTTTCGTGGCGCCGGGCGCGGTGGCCATGCAGGGCGACAGCGACGAGGCGAGCCTCTCGGGCGTGGCCGGCCTGCGCAACATCTTCTTCAGCCAGGCCCTCTCCAACGTGTTCGACATGAACCTCACTCTCACCATGCTGATCTGCGGCGGGGTCCTGGAGCGCTTCCCGCGCCTGAAGTGCATCTTCCTAGAGGCCAACGGGGGCTGGATCGTGCCCTGGCTCGAGCGGCTCGATCACCACTTCGAGATCTTTCCCTGGGACGTGCCCCAGATGAAGATGAAGCCCTCGGACTACTTCAAACGCCAGTGCTGGATCTCCTTCGATTCCGACGAGAGCCTGCTGCGCGCGACCGCTGAGAGCCCGCTGGTGGGAGCCGAGCGCATCATCTGGGCCAGCGACTACCCCCATCCCGATGCCAAGATCCCGGGGGTGGTGGGCGAGCTCCGCCAGGCGATGCGCGGGCTCGCGCCGGCGGCGCAGCGCCGGATCCTCGGCGAGAACGCCGCGGAGCTCTACTCCCTTCCGGAGCCGGCTCACTGAGCCCGGGCGCGGCCGGCGGCGACCCCGAACGAGGTGCGATCATGATCACGCGGCAGGAAGCGCTCGAGTACCACAAGGGCCGCCGCCCGGGAAAGATCGAGATCCGCTGCACCAAGCCCACCGCCACGCAGCGCGACCTCTCGCTGGCCTACACGCCGGGCGTCGCCGAGCCTTGCCTGGAGATCGCCAAGGAGCCCGGCGCGGCCGAGGACTACACCGCCCGCGGGAACCTCGTCGCCGTGATCACCAACGGCTCCGCGGTCCTCGGCCTCGGAAACCTGGGCCCCCGGGCCAGCAAGCCGGTCATGGAGGGGAAGGCCGTCCTCTTCAAGCGTTTCGCGGACATCGACGTCTTCGACATCGAGATCGAGGCGGAGCGGCCCGAGGACTTCATCGAGGTCGTCTGCCGCCTCGAGCCCACCTTCGGCGGGATCAACCTGGAGGACGTGAAGGCGCCCGAGTGCTTCGAGATCGAGCGGACCCTCGTGCGCCGGATGGACATCCCGGTCTTCCACGACGACCAGCACGGGACGGCCATCATCTCCGGCGCTGCACTCCAGAACGCCTGCGAGGTGGTGAGCAAGCGGCCCGCCGACTGCCGCATCGTGATCAACGGAGCCGGGGCCTCCGCCATCGCCTGCGCCCAGCTCTACGAGGCTCTGGGCTTCCGCCACGAGAACATCCGGCTCTGCGACACCAAGGGCGCCATCTACGCCGGCCGGGCCTGGCTCAACGAGTACAAGGAGCTCTACGCCCACCCCGACGATGGGCGCCACACGCTGGCCGAGCTCGTGAAGGAGGCGGACATCCTGGTGGGCCTCTCGGTGAAGGGCGCCTTCACCCCGGAGATGATCCGCTCCATGGGGCGGGATCCGATCGTCTTCGCGCTGGCCAACCCGACCCCCGAGATCATGCCCGAAGATGCCCACGCGGTTCGCAAGGACCTGATCATGGGCACCGGGCGCTCGGACTTCGCGAACCAGGTGAACAACGTGCTGGGCTTCCCCTTCATCTTCCGCGGCGCCCTCGACACGCGGGCGCGCTCGATCACCCAGGAGATGAAGGTGGCCGCCTCGCGGGCGCTGGCCGCCCTGGCCCACGAGGACGTGCCCGAGTCCGTGAGCCGCGCCTACGGAGGCGAGCGCTTCAGCTTCGGGCGCGACTACCTGATCCCCAAGCCCTTCGATGCGCGGGTTCTGGTCTGGGAGTCCCACGCCGTCGCCAAGGCGGCCCTCGCCTCGGGCGTCGCGCGGCGCCGGCTCGACCTGGACCAGTACCGCGAGGAGCTGGCCCAGCGTCTCGACCCCACCCGCACCTTCGTGGCGCTGGCCACGCGCAAGGCCCAGGTGCGCCGGCCCACGGTCGTGTTCCCCGAGGCGCTGAACGAGCGCATCCTGCGCGCCGTGCAGGCCGTGACCGAGGAGAAGATCGCCGAGGTGGTGCTGCTCGGGAACGCCGAGACGGTGGAGGCGCGCGCCCGGAGCCTGGGCGTCGACCTCGATGGGGCCCGCATCCAGGAGCCCCGCGACTTGCGCAAGCTCGATACGCTGGTGCGGCTCTTCCAGAAGACCCCGCTCGGCCGGGGCAAGGACGACGACATCGGGCGCAAGGAGATCCTCGGCGACCCGTTGCTCTGCGCCATGCTGCTGCTCGAGGACGGAAGCTGCGACGCGATGATCGCCGGAGCCGAGACCGCCTACCCGCAGGCCGCGCGAAAGCTCCTGCGCGTGATCGGGACCTCCGAGGGATCGCGGCGCGCCGCAGGCATGCACCTGGTGCGGCTGCGAGACCGCACGCTCTTCTTCGCCGACACGACCCTCAACCCCTCCCCGGACGCCGAGGCCATGGCCGGGATCGCGATCGCCGCCGCCCGGGCGGCCCGCCGCTTCGAGGTGGAGCCGGTGGTCGCGATGCTCTCCTTCGCGAACTTTGGCGAATCCGACGACCCCGATGCGCGCAAGGTGGCCGAGGCGACCAAGATCGTGCGCACGCGGGAGCCCGATCTTCCCATCATCGGCGAGATCCAGGCCGACTGGGCGGTGAGCCCCGACGACTTCCGCGACCTGATTCCCCGGGAGCAGTCCCTGGGAAGGCCCGCGAACGTGCTGATCTTCCCGAGCCTCGCCGCCGCCAACATCGCCTTCCGGCTGGTGCGCGTGCTGGGGGAGGGCGACGTGGTGGGTCCCGTGCTCCTGGGCCTGCGCCACGCCGTGGGGCTCCTGCCGCGCGGCGCCTCGGTCAAGGAGATCGTGCGCATGACGGCCCTCACGGGCCTGGGTGCGCTCCAGCGCTAGCCCGCCTGGTGGCGTGGATCCGCCATGCCGTCGCCCACCTGACCGATCGCGCCTACGACGCTGCCTCCTTGATCCTCCTGGTCGCCGCCTCGCTCGTCGCCTCGCTCACCTTCGATCACTACGGCGTGACATGGGACGAAGGGCGGCAGTACACCTACGGCGAGCTGGTTCTCGAGTACTACTTGTCCGGGCTCTCCGATCTCCGCGCCCTCGAGTACCGGAACCTTCACCTCTACGGCGCCGGGTTCGATCTCCCCGCGGCGTTGTGGGTGCGCCTCGTCCCGCTGGAGATCTTCCAGGCCCGCCATCTCCTGAACGTGCTCGTCGGCCTCCTTGGCGTGGTGGGTGCCTGGAAGGTGGGACGCGTCCTGGGTGGACCGCGCACGGCCTTCGTCGCGGCCCTGCTCCTGCTCGTCACTCCTCGCTGGTGGGGACACGGATTCAACAACCCGAAGGACATCCCCTTCGCAGCGGCGCATGTCTGGGCGGTCTACTACCTGGTCTGCTTCGTCCGGGAGCTCCCCCACCCGCGGAGGAGCATCGCCGTTCGGCTGGGCATCGCCGCCGGGCTGTGCCTGGCGGTGCGCGTGGGTGGGCTCCTGGTGATCGGCTACCTGCTGGCCGCTCTCTTCGTGCACCTCGCCCGGCTCGGTTGGCGGTCCCGCCACTGGAGCCCGCTCTGGCGTGGCGTTCGGGAGCTGATCCCGGGTCTGGGGCTCGTCCTCGCCGTGGCCTGGCCGCTCATGCTGCTCTTCTGGCCCTGGGCCCAGCGGGGCCCGGTGACCCGGCCCTTCGCAGCCCTGGCGGAGGTCTCGCGCTTCCAGGAGGACTTCGAAGCCGTGACCCTGTTCGCCGGTCGCAACGTCGACATCACGGCGCTCCCGCCGACCTACACGCCCCACTGGCTCGCGATCACGCTGCCGGAGCCGATTCTGCTGCTGCTGCTGTTCGGAGCCGGCCTGGGCGTCTGGCGCCTGACGCGTACCGCGACCGCCGCCGAGCCGTCGCTCGCGGCCCCCGTGATCCTGATCGGCGCAGCGCTCTTTCCCCTCTTGTATTTCGCAGTGCGGGGCTCTGTTCTGTACGACGGAATGCGGCACAGCCTCTTCGTCGTCCCGCCTCTCGTCTGTCTCGCGGCGAGCACCTTCGATTGGATGCTCGCCACCCTCGCCCGGCGCAGCCGCGCCTACGCCATCGGGCTCGCCGCGGCGGGCGGCTTGTACCTGGCATCGCACCTCACGCTGCTGGCGCAGCTTCACCCGCTGGAGCAGGTGTACTTCAACCAGCTGGTCGGAGGGCTCCCCGGAGCCTACGGGCGTTACGAGACCGACTACTGGGGAACGAGCTACCGCGAAGCGGTCGCCGAGCTGACGCGCTACCTGGAGGCCGAAGCCGGAGGTTCACCCCCCGCGACCTACAGGGTCGCCGTCTGCTCGAGCCCGCTCTCGTCGGTGACGTTCTTCCCGCCGTACCTCCGTTGGATACGAGATCCGGTGCTCGCCGACTTCTTCGTCGCAACCACGCGTTTCGACTGTCATCGCAGGGTCGATGGGGAGATCGTCGCGGTCGTCGAGCGCTTCGGTGTGCCGCTCTCGATCGTCCGCGATCGCCGTGGCATCACCGGAGCGGCGCGTTGAATCGGGCCCGCGGGATCGGGCCCTGGCCCTCGACCGCCGGTCCCCGAGCGCGGGACGCGCGAATCTGACACAATCCCGGGCGGCCGATCGGGTCCGGGCCGCCGGCGCCGCGGGGAGGGGACGATGGGTCGCGAGAGGGGGGCGTCGCGCGCCTCGGCCGAGGTGGCCCGGCGCCAGCTCCTGAGCCCGCCCGAGCGGATCGCGCCGGGGCCCCTCCGGCTCCCACCCGAGGACGCCGAGAGCGAGAGCGTCTGGGGCTTCCGCGACACCGGCTTCCGCGTGAATCCGGCCGGCCACGTGGTGCTCGGCGGGAGCCGCTACGAGCTCTCGGGGCACGAGCTCCCCGGGCTCCTGCCCTGGGCGCGGGAGATCCTGGCGGTGGAGCTCGACCCGGCCGACCGCAACCCCTCGCGCTATCCGGGGGCGATCCCGGAGCCGCGCCGCGCTCCCGCCTTCGAAGCCGCCCTGGAGGGCTTCCTGGCCGCAGACCAGATCTCCGCCGACCCCGGGCTGCGCCTGCGCCGCGGCCACGGGCACACCCAGGAGGAGATGTACGCGATCAAGTACGAGGGGCTTCCCCGCGTCCCCGACCTCGTGGTCTTTCCCGCCTCGGAGGAGCAGGTGGAGGCCCTGGTGCGCGCCGCCCTGGAGCACGGCGTCTGCCTCATCCCCTACGGAGGCGGCACCAACGTGACAGACGCCCTGCGTTGTCCGGAGGCCGAAGAGCGCGTGATCGCCTCCGTGGACCTGGGCCGCATGAATCGCGTGCTCTGGATCGACCCGCTGAACCACATGGCCTGCATCGAAGCCGGGGCGGTGGGCCGGCAGATCCAGGCGCAGCTCGCCGCCCACGGCTTCACGCTGGGTCACGAGCCCGACAGCGTCGAGTTCTCCACCCTGGGCGGCTGGATCGCCACCTACGCCAGCGGGATGAAGAAGAACCGCTACGGGAACATCGAGGAGCTCGTGCTCGACCTTCGCGCGGTGACGGCGCGCGGAACGCTGACGCGCACGTCCGTCTCGCCGCGCGAGTCCACCGGCGTCGACGCGCGGCGGGCGCTCTTCGGCTCCGAGGGGAGCCTCGGCATCGTGACGAGCGCCGTGGTCAAGATCTTCCCGCTCCCGGAAGTGCAGAAGTACGGGTCGATCGTGTTTCGCGACTTCGAGTCGGGGGTGGCCTTCCTCTACGAGCTCGAGCGCGCGGGCGGGAAGCCGGCCAGCGTGCGCCTGGTGGACAATCTCCAGTTCCAGTTCAGCCAGGCGCTGAAGCCCCGGGCCACGGGGCTGCGCGCGCTCCGCAGTCGCCTCGAGCGGCTCTACGTGACGCGCCTGCGCGGCTTCGACCCGCGCCGGATGGTCGCCTGCACGCTGGTCTTCGAGGGCACGCGCCAGGAGGTGCGGACCCAGGAGGCGCGCACCTACGCGCTGGCGCGCCGCCACGGCGGCCTCGCGGGCGGCGCCGAGAACGGCAAGCGCGGCTACCAGCTCACCTTCAGCATCGCCTACATCCGCGACTTCATGATGGAGAAGTGGATCCTGGCCGAGTCCTTCGAGACCTCGGTGCCCTGGAGCCGGGTGCTCGCCCTCTGCCACAACGTGAAGCAGCGCCTGTGGCAGGAGCACGCCAAGCGGAACCTCCCGGGCCGGCCCTTCGTCACCTGCCGGGTGACGCAGCTCTACGAGACCGGCGTGTGCGTCTACTTCTACTTCGGCTACGCCTACAAGGGCGTGGACCAGCCCACCCGGGTCTACGCGGAGATGGAGGCGGCCGCCCGCGCGGAAGTCCTGCGCTGCGGCGGCTCCCTCTCGCACCACCACGGCGTGGGGAAGCTGCGCCGGCGCTTCCTGCCCGAGATCCAGTCGCCGGCGAGCCTCGAGAGCGCGCGCGCCACCAAGCGCGCGCTCGACCCCGAGAACGTCTTCGGCTGCGGGAACCAGGGCCTCGGGCCCGAAGGCTGACGCCGGGGCCGAAGGACCGTGGAGTCCCTGCCCGACCCGCTCCTCGGCCTCGCCGGCAAGGGCGCCCTCGTGGTGGGGGGCGGCCAGGGCATCGGGCGCAGCGCCGCGCTCCTCCTGGCGCGGGGAGGCTGCGACGTCGCGGTGGCGGACCTCCTGCCCGAGCGCGCCCGGGCCGTGGCGGCGGAGGTACGCGCGCTCGGGCGCAGGGCGGAGGCGCTCGGGGCCGATGCGACCCGCGAGGGCGAGGCCGCCGGAGCGACGGCGGCGGCGGCGGCGGCCCTCGGTCGCCTCGACGCCCTGGTCGACGTCGTGGGTCTCGCGAGCTGGGCGCCGCTGCTGGAGCTCGACGAGGCGACCTGGGACCGCGACCAGGCGCTGAACCTGAAGCAGCACTTCTTCGTGGGCCGCGCCGCCGCGCGGGAGATGCTGCGCCAGGGGAGGGGTGGGAGCATCGTCGTCGTGGCCTCCGTGAGCGGTCTCTTCGCGGCTCCGCGCCACGCGGCCTACGGAGCGGCCAAGGCGGGGCTCCTGGCGCTGGTGAAGACCATGGCCGAGGAGTGGGCCCCGCACGGGATCCGGGCCAACGCCGTGGCGCCCGGCGCGGTCCGCACGCCCCGCATCCAGCGACAGCAAGCGGAGGGCGCCGCGCCCACGGCGGGCGTCGACGCCCGCATGGCCGAGTGCGACGACGTGGCGGGCGCGATCGTGTTCTTGAGCTCGGACCTGGCGCGCAAGGTGACGGGGCAGACGCTGGTGGTGGACGGCGGCACCACGTCGCTCTTCCCGTACCGGTGGTGATATCCTCCCCGTATGACCGGCTTCCGCTACCAGCCGCTCTTCGAGCACACCTCCGAGCCCGGTGGGGAGGAGACGCCCTGGCGGCGGCTCGAGGCGGCCTCCCGCCACGTGGCGACGGCTCGGCTCGGAAGCCGCGCGGTCCTCGAGGTCGGCGCCGAGGCGCTGGAGCTCCTGGCCGCCGAGGCCCTCGACGACGTCTCCCACCTGCTCCGGCCCGGCCACCTGGCCCAGCTGAAGAAGATCCTCGACGACCCCGAGGCCTCCGACAACGACCGCTTCGTGGCCCTCGAGCTCCTCACCAACGCGAACATCGCCGCCGGCCGCGTGCTCCCCAGCTGCCAGGATACGGGCACCGCCATCGCCATCGGCTACAAGGGCGAGAACGTCTTCACGGGGATCGACGACGCCGAGGCGCTCTCCCGGGGCATCTACCGCACCTATCAGGAGAAGAACCTGCGCTACTCGCAGCTGGCTCCCCTCGACCTCTACACCGAGAAGAACACGGGGACGAACCTCCCGGCCCAGATCGAGCTCTACGCCGTGCCCGGCGGCGAGTACCGCTTCCTGTTCCTGGCCAAGGGCGGCGGCTCCGCCAACAAGACCTTCCTCTACCAGGAGACCAAGGCGCTCCTCAACCCCGCCTCCCTCGAGAAGTTCGTCGCGGAGAAGATCCGGAGCCTCGGCACCGCCGCCTGCCCGCCCTATCACCTGGCCCTGGTCCTCGGTGGGCTCTCGGCGGAGCTCACGCTCAAGGCCGTGAAGCTCGCGAGCGCTCGCGCCCTCGACGACCTCCCCACCCGGGGCAACGAGTACGGCCGCGCCTTCCGCGACCTCGAGCTCGAGGAGAAGGTGCAGCGCCTGTGCAACGAGACCGGGATCGGCGCCCAGTTCGGCGGCAAGTACTTCGCCCACGACGTGCGTGTGATCCGGCTGCCCCGCCACGGCGCCTCCTGCCCGGTGGGCCTCGGCGTCTCCTGCTCGGCGGACCGCCAGATCCTGGGCCGGATCACGCGGGAGGGCGTCTTCCTGGAGCAGCTCGAGGAGAACCCGGCCCGCTTCCTGCCCGAGGTCGCGCCCGAGGAGCTCGGGGGCCGCGTGGTGCGGATCGACCTGCGGCGCCCCATGGCCGAGATCCGCGCCGAGCTCCGCCGCTACCCGGTGGCGACCCGGCTCTCCCTCAGCGGCCCCCTGATCGTGGCCCGGGACATCGCCCACGCGAAGCTCAAGGAGCGCCTCGATGCGGGCGGGGATCTGCCCCAATACTTCAAGGATCACATGATCTACTACGCGGGCCCCGCCAAGACGCCCCAGGGGCACGCCTCGGGGTCCTTCGGGCCCACCACCGCCGGCCGCATGGACTCCTACGTGGACCTCTTCCAGAGCCGGGGCGGGAGCTTCGTGATGCTCGCCAAGGGCAACCGCTCGCGGCCCGTGACCGAGGCCTGCCAGAGGCACGGCGGCTTCTACCTGGGCTCGATCGGCGGACCGGCGGCGCGCCTGGCCGAGCACAGCATCCGCCGGGTCGAGGTGGAGGAGTACCCCGAGCTCGGCATGGAGGCCGTCTTCCGCATCGAGGTGGAGGACTTCCCGGCCTTCATCGTCATCGACGACAAGGGCAACGACTTCTACGCCGCCCTCCTCGAGCGGCGCCCCTCGCCGACCCTCCAGGTCGCCTCGCAGCCCGGCTAGGAGGCCGGGACCGACGATCCCGGCAGCCGGAGCTGGTAGACCCGCGCCGCGGTCTCGAAGAGGATCTTGCGCTGCACGCGGGCCGGGAGTCCCCCGAGCGTCTCCTGCACCTGGCCCCGGATGTCCGGGTAGAGGCAGGTGGGGTGGGGGAAGTCGGTTTCGAACATGAGGTTGTCCTCGCCGAGCTTCGCGACCGCCGTCGCCGCGTCCTTCTCGAACCAGTAGGAGGCGTAGATCTGGCGCCGGAAGTACTCGCGCGGGCGGAGCGCCAGGTCCGTCACGCCGTTCTCGTCCACCTGGTACTCGCAGAGCTCCAGGAGGAACGGGAGCCAGCCCATGCCGCTCTCCACCGAGACGAACTTGAGGGAGGGGTAGCGGTCCAGGACGCCGCTGAAGACCAGGTTCGCGACGCAGCGCACGTTGCCCAGGAAGGCCAGCGACGACATGGTGGCGATGGCGCGGGCGGGGCTCATGCCGGCCCAGGGCGCCCCGCCGATGCTGCCTCCGCCGATGTGGAAGTTGATGGGGAGGCCGCGCTCCTGGGCCGCCGCGAAGAGCGGGTCCCAGTAGGGCTCCGAGAGGCTGGGGAGTCCCCAGAGCTCCGGAGCGTCGGTGAGGACGAGGCCCGTGAGGCCGAGCGTCTCGTGGCAGCGCACGAGCTCCCGCACCGAGAGCGCGACGTCCCAGAAGGGGAGCAGCGCCTGGGGCAGGAGCCGGCCCCCACTCCCTGCCTGGAGCTCCGCGGCGCCGTCGTTGTAGGCGGTGACGCAGAGGTTGCGGAGCGCCGCGTCCTCGATGCGCATCACGAAGTTCCCGGCGAAGCCCAGGATGTTCGGGTAGAGGATCTGGAGCACGAGGCCGTGGGAGTCCATGAAGCGCAGGCGCGGCTCCGCCTGGCTCGCGCCCGGGTGGACCTCGGCGAAGGTGTCGAGGGAGACCCGGCCGGTGGCCTTGCTGCCGTCGGGCCGGATCACGCAGTAGCCCACGGGGCCCAGCACGAGGTCGCGCTCCACCACCCAGCGCTCGCAGCCGGCCGCGTCCCGCTCGACGCGGGGCACGCGCGCGCGCAGGCGCGCCGGCGCCCGCGCGGTCCAGAGGTCCGGGGGCTCGGTCCAGTGGGTGTCGACGTCGATGATGGGGAGGCGGGCGAGGGAGGCGTCCATCGGGCCCTCCAGGGGTTGCCCCGAGTCTAGCCCGGTGAGAGGAGCGCGCCGTCTCCCGCCGCGACGCCCCCGACCCAGGTCTCGCGCACCCGCAGGCCCTCGTCGAGGAGCACCAGGTCCGCGCGCAGGCCCGGGGCGATCCGGCCGAGCTCGCCCGCGAGGCCCAGGAAGGCGGCGGGGGTGGTGGAGGCCATGCGGAGCGCCTCCTCCAGGGGGAGCCCCAGGAGCGCCACCGCGTTGCGGACGGCGCTCGCCATGTCGAGGGCGGAGCCCGCGAGGGTGCCGTCGGCGCTGGTGCAGCGCCCGCCCGCGACGCGGATCTCCTCGGCGCCCAGGCGGAAGCTCTCCATTCCCGGGGAGCCCACGGGCGGCATGGCGTCGGTCACGAGAAAGACCCGGCCGCGGGGCTTGGCCGCCAGCGCGACGAGGAGGCTCGCGGGGTGGACGTGGAGGCCGTCGGCGATGATCCCGCAGAAGCTCGCGGGGTCGCCGAGCGCCGCGCCCACGACGCCGGGCTCGCGGCTGGCCAGGGGCGGCATGGCGTTCCACAGGTGCGTGAAGCCGCGCAGCCCCTCGCGCAGCGCCGCCTGCACCTCCTCGTAGCTCGCCTGGGTGTGTCCCGCCGCCACCAGCACGCCCGCCTCGCTGAGGCGCCGCACCGTGCCGGCCGGCACCGCCTCCGGCGCGAGGGTCACGAGCGTGCGGCCTCCCCGGAGCGAGGTGAGGAGCTCCAGGTCCTCCGCTTCGAGCCGGCGCAGGCGCGAGGGCTCGTGGCAGCCGCGCCGCGCGGGGCTCAGAAAGGGCCCTTCCACGTGCAGGCCCAGCACCCGCGCCGCGCCGGGGGCCGGGGGCTCCGCCAGCGCGCGGCGCACCAGCGCGAGGGCGGCCCGCAGCGTCGCCCGGTCGGCGCTGATCAGGGTCGGCAGGAGCCCCGTCGTGCCGAAGCGGCGGTGGGCCCGGGAGAGGGCCAGGAGGCCCTCCCAGCCGGGCGCCTCGCCGAAGAGGACGCCGCCGCCGCCGTTCACCTGGGCATCGAGGAAGCCCGGGGCCAGGAGCCGGCCCCCGAGCGAGTGGCGCGGGGTCGCCGGGGGGACGGCGCTCTCGGGGACGAGGGCCGCGATCCGCCCCGCCTCGATCAGGACGCAGTGTCCCTCGAGCGTCTCCTCCCCGGTGAAGACCCGGCCGTCGCAGAGCGCCAACATCGCTACATTCCCCAGCATGGGCGAGCGGCCGCGATTCTACCTCACGACCCCCATCTACTACGTGAACGACCGCCCCCACATCGGGCACCTCTACACGACCACCCTCGCCGACGCGATCGCGCGCCTGCACCGCCTGCGGGGCGAGGAGGTCTTCCTCCTGACCGGGACCGACGAGCACGCGGCCAAGGTGGTGGACGCGGCGGCCGAGCGGGGGCTCTCCCCCCAGGAGTGGGCGGACCGCAACGCCGCCGCCTTCCGGGCGGCCTTCGCCGAGTTCGGGATCGAGAACGACGACTTCGTGCGCACCTCCGAGGAGCGCCACAAGGGCTTCGTGCGGCGCGCCATCGCGAGCCTGGTGGAGAGCGGCGACGTCTACCTGGGGGACTACGAGGGCTGGTACGACGCCGGGCAGGAGGAGTACGTCCCGGAGAGCCGGGCGAAGGAGCACGACTACCGCTCGCCCATCACGGGGCGGCCCCTCACGAAGCGCTGCGAGAAGAACTACTTCTTCCGCCTCTCGGGCTGGTCGGAGGCCCTGCTCCAGCTCCTGGAGGAGAGCCCCCGCTTCGTGCAGCCGGAGACCCGGCGCAACGAGGTGATCGGGAGGATCCGGGAGGGCCTGGCCGACGTGCCCATCTCGCGCACCGGCGGCGGGGACTGGGGCGTGCGCTTCCCCGGCGACGAGGACCACCTGATCTACGTCTGGATCGACGCGCTCCTCAGCTACGCCTCGCCCCTCGAGGCGCCGGATCGGCAGCGCTTCTGGCCCGCCGACCTGCACCTGATCGGCAAGGAGATCCTCTGGTTCCACGCCGTGATCTGGCCGGCGCTGCTCATGGCCCTCCAGCGCACGCCCGGCCACGAGTGGCTGGAGCTGCCGCGGGCCGTCTACGCCCACAGCTTCTGGGTCCGCGAGGGCCAGAAGATGAGCAAGTCGCTCGGCAACTTCGTGGAGCTCGAGCAGCTGCGCGAGCTGGTGGGGCGCTTCGGCCTGGAGGCCCTGCGCTGGTACTTCGCGACCCAGGGGCCCCTGGGAGCCGCCGACGCCGACTTCGCCGAGAGGCGCTTCGCCGAGGTCTACAACGCGGATCTGGCCAACACGGTGGGGAACGCCTTCTCGCGCATCTCCCACATGGCGGAGCGCTACCTGGGCGGCCGCTTCGAGCGCCCCTGCGAGGGGGGCGCGCTGCGCCGGGAGGCGGAGGCGCTGCGGTCCGGCGGGAGCGCGGATCCGCTGGGCCTCGCCTGCGCCGAGCGCGGGCTCGCGCTCGTGCGGGCCATCGACGGCCACATCGAGGCCACCAAGCCCTTCCGGCTGGCGAAGCAGGCGGGCCAGGAGGCGCGCGTGGCCGAGATCCTCTACGAGTGCGCCGAGGCCTACCGCCTCGCGAGTCTCGAGCTCTGGCCGGTCCTCCCGGCCAAGATGGAGGAGGTCTGGCGGCGGCTCGGGCTCGCAGGCTACGGCGCGGCCCTGGGCGGGCGGGGGGCGGGGCGCCTCGCCGAGTGGCAGCGCTGGGGCGGGCTCCCGGCCGGGAGCCGCCTCGAGCCGGGGCCGGCGCTCTTCCCGCGCTACGAGGCACCCGGGATGGGCCGTGGCTGAGCCCCTTCCCAAGCGCATCTACCGCGAGGACTACCGGGTTCCCGACTACTGGGTCGACGCCGTCGAGCTCCACTTCGACCTGGGGGAGGAGGAGACCCGGGTTCGCTCGAAGCTCCAGATCCGCCGCAACGGCGAGGTGGCCGATGCGGCCGTGCCGCTCGTCCTCCACGGCGAGGATCTCGAGCTACGCGAGGTCCGGCTCGACGGTCGCGAGCTCGCGTCCCAGGAATACGCGCTGCGCGAGGACTCGCTGGCCATCCACCGGGTCCCCCAGCGCTTCGAGCTCGAGACCCTGGTGGCGATCCGCCCCCAGGAGAACACGGAGCTCTCGGGCCTCTACAAGTCCGCCGGGAACTTCTGCACCCAGTGCGAGGCGGAGGGATTCCGGCGCATCACCTGGTACCTGGATCGGCCGGACGTCATGGCCCCCTTCACCACCACGATCGAGGCCGAGCGCGCGCGCTACCCGGTGCTGCTCAGCAACGGGAACCGCGTGGCGGAGGGCGATCTCCCGGGCGGGCGCCACCAGGTGCGCTACGAGGACCCCTTCCGCAAGCCCTGCTACCTCTTCGCGCTGGTGGCAGGGGACCTGCGCTGCCACGCGGGGGAGTTCACCACGCGCTCCGGGCGGCGCGTCCGGCTCGAGATCTGGGTCGAGCCCCAGAACCTGGATCGCTGCGAGCACGCCCTGCGCTCTCTCCAGAAGGCCATGCGCTGGGACGAGGAGGTCTTCGGGCGCGAGTACGATCTCGACGTCTACATGATCGTCGCGGTGGGCGACTTCAACATGGGCGCCATGGAGAACAAGGGCCTCAACATCTTCAACTCGAAGTACGTGCTGGCCCGGCCCGACACCGCCACCGACGACGACTACGAGGCCATCGAGGGGGTGATCGCCCACGAATACTTCCACAACTGGACCGGGAACCGGGTCACCTGCCGGGATTGGTTCCAGCTGACGCTCAAGGAGGGGCTCACGGTCTTCCGGGATCAGCTCTTCACGGCGGACGCCACCTCGCCGGCGCTGAAGCGGATCAGCGACGTGCGGACGCTGCGGCTGGCCCAGTTTCCCGAGGACGCCGGCCCCATGGCGCACCCGATCCGGCCCGAGTCCTACATCGAGATGAACAACTTCTACACCCCCACGGTCTACGAGAAGGGTGCCGAGGTGGTGCGGATGCTCCACACGCTGCTGGGGGCCGAGGGCTTCCGGCGCGGGATGGACCTCTACTTCGAGCGCCACGATGGCGAGGCCGTGACCTGCGACGACTTCCGGGCCGCCATGGCCGACGCGAACGGCGTGGACCTGGCGCAGTTCGAGCGCTGGTACCGCCAGCCCGGAACGCCGGTCGTCGAGGCCCTGGGGCGCCACGACGCGGCCCGGGGGAGCTTCGAGCTCACCTTGCGCCAGCGGCGGCCGGAGACCCCGGTCGAGTTCGACTTCGAGCCGCTCCACATCCCGGTGGCGGTGGGACTCCTGGCGCCGGATGGGCGCGAGCTCCCGCTGCGCCTGGAGGGGGAGGCCGCCGACGGGCCGGCGCCCACGACGCGCGTCCTCGAGCTGCGCCATGCCGAGCAGTCCTTCCGCTTCCTCGGCGTCGCCGAGCCGCCGATCCCCTCGCTCCTGCGCGGCTTCTCGGCCCCGGTGCGCCTCGCGATGCAGCGCCCGCGCGCGGAGCTGGCCTTCCTGATGGGGCGCGATGGCGACGCGGTGAATCGCTGGGAGGCCGGCCAGACCCTGGCCCGCGAGCTGCTGCTCGAGCTCGTGGCGGCGCGTGCCGCCGGGCTCCCGCTGGCCCTCGATCCCCTCTTCGTCGAGGCCTTCCGCCGCGTGCTGCTCGACCCCGGGCTCGACGGCTCGCTGCGCGCCCTGGCCCTCGCGCTCCCGGCCGAGCGGGAGCTGGCCCAGGCGATGCCGGTGGTGGACGTGGAGGGCCTCCACGCGGCGCGGGAGTTCGCGATCTCCGACCTCGGCCGGCAGCTGCGCGGCGACTTCGAGCGCGTCTACCAGGCGAGCCTCCCCCAGGGGCCCACCCGCATCGACCGCGACTCGATCGCGCGCCGGCGGCTCAAGAACGCGACGCTCCGCTACCTGACCTGCGCCGGGGACCCGGAGAGCCTCGCGCGCCTCACCCGCCAGTTCGAGGGCGCGGACAACATGACCGACACCCAGGCGGCCCTGGTGCTTCTGGCGGAGCACGCCGGGCCCGCCCGGGAGGCCGCCCTCGCCGCCTTCTACGCGCGCTTCGAGGGCGATCCCCTGGTGGTGGACAAGTGGTTCAGCGTGCAGGCCCAGTCCGGCGCGCCCGACACGGTGGAGCGGGTGCGCTCGCTCTGCCGTCACCCGGCCTTCACGCTCCGGAACCCCAACCGCGTGCGTTCGCTCGTCGGTGCCTTCGCCACCGCCAATGCCTTCCACTTCCACGCCGCCGACGGCGCCGGCTATGTGCTCGTGGCCGACAAGGTGCTGGAGCTCGACCCGCTGAATCCCCAGGTGGCCGCGCGCCTGGCCGCGAGCCTCAGCTCCTGGCGCCGCTACGATCCGGGTCGCCAGGCGCTGATGAAGCAGCAGCTCGAACGCCTGGCCGGCGCCGAGCGCCTCTCGAAGGACGTCTACGAGATCGTGGAGCGCAGCCTCAAGAGCTGAGTGCAGGCGCCGCGGGCGCGCGCAGCCGAAGGAGAAGCCGTTGTTCCACCGCACCGATGATCTGCGCATCGAGACCCTGAGGCCGCTGCTGCCGCCCGCCATCCTGATGGAGGAGCTCCCGATCAGCGAGGCCGCCTCGACCCTGGTGGCGCGCAGCCGGGAGGCGGTGGGCCGGGTCCTCTCCGGCGAGGACGACCGCGCGCTCGTGGTGGTGGGTCCCTGCTCGGTGCACGATCCCGTGGCGGCCCTGGACTACGCGCGCCGGCTCCAGAAGCTGGCCGAGGAGCTGCAAGGGGACGTCTGCGTCGTGATGCGCGTCTACTTCGAGAAGCCGCGCACCACGGTGGGCTGGAAGGGGCTCATCAACGACCCGCACCTGGACGGGAGCTTCGCCATCAACGAGGGTCTGCGCCGCGCGCGCCGCTTCCTGCTCGACGTGCTCGAGCTGGGGCTGCCCGCCGGAACCGAGTTCCTGGACCCGATCACGCCGCAGTTCCTGGCGGACCTGGTCTCGTGGGCGGCGATCGGGGCGCGCACCTCCGAGAGCCAGGTGCACCGGGAGCTGGCCTCGGGACTCTCCATGCCCGTGGGCTTCAAGAACGGAACCAGCGGCGACGTGCAGGTCGCGATCGACGCGCTCCTCTCGAGCCGCCACCCCCACCACTTCCTGTCGGTCACCAAGCAGGGCGTCGCCGCCATCGTGGCGACCCGGGGCAACCCCGAGTGCCACCTGATCCTGCGCGGCGGGACGAGCGGGCCCAACTACTCCCGCGAGGAGATCGCCGGCGTCGCGGCGCGGCTCGAGCGCGCGGGCCTGCGCGGGCGCGTGCTGGTCGACTGCAGCCACGCCAACAGCGGGAAGGACCATGCGCGCCAGCCCGCCGTGCTCGAGGCGGTGGCGGCGCAGATCGACGCCGGAAGCCGCGCGGTCTTCGGGGTGATGCTCGAGAGCTTCCTGGTCGACGGGAGCCAGGATCCGCGCGCGGTCCGGGAGCTCCGCTACGGCCAGAGCATCACCGACCCGTGCATGAGCTGGGAGCGCACCCAGCCGCTCCTCGGCCGGCTGGCCGAGGCGGTTCGCCGCCGGCGCGGCTGAGCGGCGCCACCAGCCCGAGCTGCCTCGCGAGCCGCCAGGAGAGCCTCCTCCGACCTTCAGAGCTCCCAGCCCCGGCGGTAGCGCGGCTGGATCCAGGGGTCGGCCTCCGGCGCATCGCGGGCGCGCAGGGCGGAGGCATCCCAGTCGACGGGCCGGCCCAGGCGCAGCGCCAGGTTCCCGGTGAGGACGGCCTCCGTGAAGGGTCCGGAGGCGGCGAACTCCGAGAGCGGCGCCGGGCCGCCGCGGCAGGCGTCGATCCACTCGATGGCCTCGTTCGCGACCCGCGGCAGGCTCTCGGGGACGGGGCCCAGCGCCGCGAGCCGCTCCTCGGGCAGCACGCGCAGCCCGGCCCGGTGGTGGAAGAGCAGCGCGCCGTCGCTCCCGAGCATGAGCAGGTCGTAGCGCCGGCGGACGGCGCGGGCCGTGAGACCGAGCTCGCGCAGCAGGGGCTCGGGGGGCAGGCGCCCGCCGTCGTGCCAGACCAGGGCGAGGGCGTCGCTGCTGCGTCCGGCCGGGAAGCGGAAGGTCACGGTCGAGGCGCGCGGCGGGGAGCCGGCCGTGCCGCCCTCGCTCTCGGCCTCGATGCGGGTCGGGGCGCCGAGCTCGAGGGACCACCAGGGCAGGTCCAGGATGTGAGGGCCCATGTCGCCGAGCGCGCCGGTTCCGAAGTCCCACCAGCCGCGCCACAGAAAGGGGCAGTAGCCGGGTCCGTAGGGCCGCTCGGCCGCGGGACCGAGCCACAGGTCCCAGTCGAGGCTTTCGGGAGCCGGCGCCGGGGCCGGCGCCGCCGCCATCCCCTGCGGCCAGATCGGCCGGTTCGTCCAGGCATGGACCTCGCGCACGCGCCCGATCAGGCCGGCGCGGATCAGCTCGACGGCGCGGCGCAGCTCGGATCGGGCGTGGGCCTGGTTCCCCATCTGGGTGGCGACGCCGTGGCGCCGGGCGGTCTCCGCCATCAGGCGCGCCTCGGCGATCGAGCGCGCCAGGGGCTTCTGGCAGTAGACGTGCTTGCCCTGGCGCATGGCCGTCACCGCGACGTGGCAGTGGGTGTGGTCCGGCGTCGAGACCGCCACCCCGTCGAGGCCGGGGCCCTCCCTCGCCAGGAGCTCGCGGAAGTCGCGGTACCGGCGGGCCTGCGGGAAGCGCCGGGTCAGGTCCCGCATGAACCAGCCGCGCGGAGGATCCCGATCGACGTCGCACAGCGCCACCACCTCGGCGCCCCCGGCGGCAAGGGTCATGGCGTCCACCCAGCCCTGGCCCCCGATCCCGATGCAGGCCACGCGCGGGCGCTCGCCGGCGGGCAGGGGGCGCTCGATCCAGGGCACGAGCGAGGCACAGCCGGGCAGGCCCAGCGCCAGGGCCGCGGCGCCGGCGCCCGCCAGGAACTCGCGCCGCGAGAGCTCTGCGCTCACGGGGCCCGGGGAGCCAGCAGCGGGAGCGTGATGCCGAAGGTCCGGTAGGTCCCCACCGCGAGCTCCTGAACCAGGTCGAGCCGCCGCGATTCTACGTCCGGGCACTCGCGTGATGTCAAGTTTCAGACCGCGTCGGGCTGGGCTTCGGGGGCGGCGCGGGCGAAGGCCTCGAGGGGCGCGCAGGCGGCCTCGGCGGCCAGCGCGCGCTCGAGGCCCGCGAGGTCGGCGCCGAAGCGGCGGGCGTTGGTGAGCTGGGGCACGAGGCAGACGTCGGCCAGGCTGGGGCGGGGGCCGCAGCAGAAGGGCCCCGGCGGGCCCGCCCGGAGCTTCGCCTCGAAGGCGCGGAGTCCCCGCTCGATCGCGAGCCGGGCGAAGCGCTGCTCCGCCTCCTGGGAGAGCCCGAACTCCTCGCGCAGCAGGCGCCGCACGCCGAGATTCTGGAGCGGGTGGATCTCGCAGGCCACGAGGAGCGCCAGCTCCCGGGCCCGGGCGCGCTCGGCGGGCGCGGCCGGGAGCAGCGGCGGCTCGGGCCGCGTCTCCTCCAGGTACTCGAGGATGGCGAGGGACTGGCCCAGCACGAGGTCCCCGTCCACCAGGGTCGGCACCAGGCCCTGGGGACTCCTGGCCAGGTACTCCGGGCTCCGCTGGGCGCCCTCGAGGAGGTTCACCGGGATCGTCTCGAAGGCCAGGCCCTTCCAGTGGAGCGCGATCCGCACGCGCCAGGTCGCCGAGGAGCGGAAGTAGCCGTAGAGCTTCACCGGGCCGGCGCCCGCACCACGCGCTGGTCGATGGCGCCGAAGGGGGACTGCCCCGCCGGGTCCAGCAGCTCGATCCGGACGCGGTCGCCGAAGGCCAGGAAGGGCGTCTTGGGCGCGCCGCTCTCCAGGGTCTCGAGCATGCGGCGCTCGGCGATGCAGCACGATCCCCGCGAGCGGTCGCGGTTCGAGACGGTGCCCGAGCCCAGGATGGTGCCGGCGCCGAGGGGCCGGGTCCGGGCCGCGTGGGCGAGGAGCGTCGGGAAGTCGAAGCTCATGTCCACTCCCGGGTCGGGCGCGCCGAAGAGCGCGCCGTTCCACTCGACGCGCAGCGCCCCGTGCAGGCGCTGGCCGTCCCAGGCGGGGCCGAGCTCGGCGGGGGTCACGGCCACCGGCGAGAAGGCGGTGGGGGGCTTGCTCTGGAGGAAGCCGAAGCCCTTGGCGAGCTCGGCGGGGATCAGGTTCCGGAGCGAGACGTCGTTGGCGAGCAGCACGAGCCGGATCGCGGCGCCGGCCTCCTCGGCGCGGGCGCCGGCCGGGAGATCGCCCGTCACCACCGCCACCTCCGCCTCGAAGTCGATGCCGAAGTCCTCGCTCTCGGCGCGGATCTCGTCTCGGGGGCCGAGCAGCACGTCGGAGCCGCCCTGGTAGAGGAGCGGGTCCGTGCGCAGGCTCGGCGGGAGCTCGGCGCCGCGGGCGCGGCGCACGAGCTCCACGTGGGTCAGGTAGGCGCTGGCGTCGAGCCACTGGTAGGCGCGGGGGAGCGGGGCCGCGAGGGCCTGCGGGTCGAGGGGGAAGGCTCCGGGGGCGCGCCCCGCCTCGAGGGCCGCCGCGGCCTCCTCGAGCCCCGGCGCGCACTCCTCCCAGTGGTCGAGCGCCGCCTGGAGCGTCGCGGCCAGCCCGGGCACGCGCACGGCGCGGCCGAGATCGCGGCTCACGACCACGAGGACCCCGTCGCGCCCGGCGCGCAGGGAGGCCAGCTTCAAGCCGGGCTCCGCCAGGAGTCCACGTAGCCCTCCCACTCGACCTCGGCGGCCCGCGGCGCCACCTCGAGGGCGTCGCGGGCGTCGAGCATCACCGCCACCTCGTCGGTCTCGCGGCGCGGGGCGCGCTGGCTCTCGGCCAGCGCCGCCGGGTGCGGGCCGTGGGTGAAGCCGCAGGGGTGGAGGGTGAGCATGCCCGGGCCGATCCCGTCGCGGCTCGTGAAGCGGCCGCGGTGGTAGAAGAGCACCTCGTCGTAGTCGTCGTTCGAGTGGAAGAAGGGGAGCTTCAGGGCCCCGGGGTCGCTCTCCAGGGGGCGCGGACAGAAGGTGCAGATGACGAAGCGATCCGCCTCGAAGGTCGTGTGGGCCGAGGGCGGGAGGTGGTAGCGCGCGCTCGCGACCGGGCGGATGTCGCGCCAGTTGAGCCGCACCGGGGAGAGCGTCCCCTTCCAGCCGAGGGCGTCCAGGGGGTTGAAGGGGAAGGTGATGGTGGAGAGGCGGCCGCGCGCCTTGACGCGCACCCGCCACTCGGCGCGCCCGGTTCCTCGCTGCTGGGCGCGGAAGGGCTCGTCCAGGGCGGGGGCCGCCAGCACCGCGGGGTCGAAGAGCGCGTGCTCGCCCAGGAGACCGCGGTCGGGGAGCCGGTAGCTCGAGCCGGTGGCCTCGATCAGCAGCGCCGTCACGGGGCGCGCCGCCTCGATGCGCCAGAGCGTCCCGCGCGGCAGCACCAGGTAGTCGCCCTCGCGGAAGGAGAGGTGGCCGTAGTCGCAGAAGAGGTCGCCTTCCCCCGCGTGCACGAAGACGAGCTCGTCGCCGTCCGCGTTGCGCGCCAGGTGGTCCATGGCGCCCGCGAAGCGCCAGACGCGGTAGGCGAGGCGCGCGTTTCCGAGCAGCAGCGGCGCCTCGAGCGGGCAGGGCGCCTCGGCCGCGAGCCTTCCGGCGTCGAAGGCGCGCGGCCGCAGCGGCCCCTCGAAGCGCGTCCAGCCCGTGGGCGGGTGCGCGTGGTACATGTGGGTGGCGGGGCCGAAGAAGCCCTCCTTCCCGATCTCGCGCTCGTAGCTCTCCGCCGGGAGGTCCGCGTGGGCCTGCCGCGAGGCAACCCCTTCGACGCGCGGGAGCTGGATCCAGCGGCTCACGGCTCGAGCACCCCCCGGCGGATCTGGTCCTCCTCCATGGACTCGAAGAGCGCCTGGAAGTTGCCCTCGCCGAAGCCCTGGTTGCCCTTGCGCTGGATGATCTCGAAGAAGATCGGGCCCACCACCGCGTCGGTGAAGATCTGGAGCAGGAGCCCCTCGCCGCGGGCGGGCCCGCCGTCGATCAGGATCCGGTTCGCGCGCAGGCGCGGGAGGTCCTCGCGGTGCCCGGGCACGCGCTCGTCCACCTTGTCGTAGTACGCCTCGGGCGTGTCCAGGAAGACCACGCCGCGCCCGCGCAGCGCCTCCACGCTGGCGTGGATGTCGTCGGTGGCCAGCGCCACGTGCTGGATCCCCTCGCCCTTGTAGGCGTCCAGGTACTCCTGGATCTGGGAGCGGTCGTCGGAGGACTCGTTGATGGGGATGCGGATCTTGCCGCAGGGGCTGGCCAGCGCCCGGCTCTTGAGCCCCGTGGCGCGCCCCTCGATGTCGAAGGTGCGGATCTCGCGGAACCCGAAGAGCCGCTCGTAGAACTCGGCCCACTCGTTGAGCCGCCCGCGGTGCACGTTGTGGGTCAGGTGGTCCACGGCCGTGAGGCCCACGCCGGGGGCGCGGCCCTCGCTGGGCGCCTCCGGGAGCCTCACGAAATCCACGTCGTAGATGGTGCCCCGGGGCCCGTAGCGGTCCACCAGGTAGAGGAGGCTGTCCCCCACGCCCTTGATGGCGGGGATGTTGAGCTCCATGGGGCCGACCCTGGCCTCGACCCCCCAGGCGCCGAGCTCGACGGCGCGGCGCCAGGCGTGGCCCGCGTCCCGGACCCGCAGGCCGAGGGCGCAGATGCAGGGGCCGTGCACCCGGGCGAAGGCCTGGCCGAAGCTCCCCGGCTCGGCGTTGATGATGAAGTTGATCTCGCCCTGCCGGTAGAGCGTGACGCGCTTCGAGCGGTGCTGCGCCACGCGCGCGAAGCCGAGCTGGAGGAAGAGCTGGCCCAGGGCCTCCGGGTCGGGGGCCGCGTACTCCACGAACTCGAAGCCGTCGGTCCCGGCCGGATTCTCGGGCGCGCCCGCCGGCCCGCCCGGGTCGCTCCCCTTGCCGCCGCTCCGTGCATCGGTCATTTTGGATTCAAACGAAACCAAATGCCGGGCTCCACCGCCACCCGGGACCGCATCCCGCCGCACCTGCGCCAGTACGCAGCCGAGCAGGACTACGGCGCCTACGACGAGATCGATCAGGCCGTCTGGCGGTTCATCCTGCTCCAGACCTGGGCGCGGCTCCAGCACACCGCGCACCCCGCCTACGCCCGGGGCCTCGCCCAGACCGGGATCGACGTGGAGCGGATCCCGCGCATCAGCGAGATGGACCGCTGCCTCGCCGCCTACGGCTGGGGAGCCGTGGCGGTGGACGGCTTCATCCCCCCGCGCGCCTTCCAGGAGTTCCAGGCCCTGGGGATCCTCACGATCGCGGGCGCGATCCGCACGCCGGAGCACCTGGCCTATACCCCCGCGCCGGACATCGTCCACGAGTCGGCGGGGCACGCGCCGATCCTCCCGGACCCGGTCTACCGCGAGTACCTGCGGCGCTTCGGCGCAATCGGGGCGCGCGCCTTCTCCTCGCCCCGGGACCGCCACGTCTACCAGGCCATCCACCGCCTTTCCGAGCTCAAGGAGGACCCGGCCGCGGAGGCCTCCGAGATCGCGGAGGCCGACGCGGATCTGGTGCGGGCCCAGCAGGGCGGGGCCGGACCCAGCGAGGCGACCCTGCTCTCGCGCCTCCACTGGTGGACCGTCGAGTACGGCCTCGTGGGGACGCCGGCGGACTACCGCCTCTACGGCGCGGGCCTGCTCTCCTCCCTGGGAGAGAGCCACTTCTGCCACGACCCGGCCGTGGCGAAGCTTCCGCTCTCGGCGGCCTGCGTCGAGACGGACTACGACATCACGAAGCCCCAGCCGCAGCTCTTCGTGGCCGAGGACTTCGAGCAGCTGGGCGACGTGCTGGAGGAGGTGGCGGGAGGCCTCGCCCAGGAGCGGGGCGGGGCGCTGGCCCTCGAGCGGGCCCTCGCGAGCGAGGAGGTGGCGACCCTCGAGCTCGACTCGGGGCTCGCCGTGACCGGCGTGCTGACCTCCGTGGCGGGAGGATCCGCCGAGGCCGCCTACCTCTCGCTGCGGGGCCCCTGCGCGCTCTCCCGGGGCGGGCACATCCTCGACGGACACGGCCCCGCCGCGCACCCGGAGGGCTACGGCACGCCGCTCGGGCGCCTCGCGGAGGGCGAGGCCCTCGCGCGCCTCGGCGAGGCCGACCTCGCCCGCTACGCGCAGCCGGGAAGACCGCGCCGCCTGCTGCTGCGCTACCGGTCGGGCGTCCGCGTCGAGGGCCGTCTCGAGCGCGCGCTCTGCGACCCCGAGGGCCGCCTCCTCCTCCTCTCGCTCTCGGACTGCACCGTGGAGCGCGGCGGCGAGCGGCTCTTCGACCCGAGCTGGGGCTCCTACGACCTCGCCGCCGGCGAGTCCGTGCGCGCCGCCCGCGCGGGCCCCGCGGATCCCGCCTTCTGGCCCGAGAGCGCCTTCCCGAGCGCGCGGGTGCCGAGCGCCCGGGAGCGCAGCGGTGCCAGCCGCGAGCTCCTGGGCCTCTACCGCGAGGCGCTGAGGCTCTGGGAGCAGCCCCGGGCCCCGGAGCTCGTGGCGGGCTTCGAGGCCCTGGCCGCGGAGCTGCGGCGCCGCTTCCCGGACGAGTGGCTCCTCCCCTGGAATCTCCTCGAGTGCCTGCGCAAGCTCAGCCGCGGCGACGCCCTCGCCTCCGCGCTGCGCCGCGATCTCCTGGCCATCGAGGCGCGCTTTCCCCGCGAGGCCCCCATCTCGACCGGCCTGCGCACCCTGGACGAGCGCCACCCGGGCGCCTGAGCCTCCGCCTTCCCGCCGGCAGGCTCACCCGCGCGGCCGGCGCAGTCAGCGAGAAATTCGCTACTGCACGTAGCCCAGGGCCTCCAGGGTCTCTCGAAGCTCGTCGTCCAGCTCGATCTCGATCGGGCTCGGCTGCTCGACGGGTTCTCGGGTCTTGAACTCGTCGAGCGCCGCGCGGAGCCCCGCCGGGACCTGGCTCGGGTCGCGAGGATAGAGGTCCCTCCGTTCGGCCGGATCGGAGCGGTGATCGTAGGCCTCCCGCCCGGCATCCGGCCTTTCGATCAGCTTCCAGTGCCGCCAGATCGCGCCCCAGTAGGGCCTGGGATCCTCGCGCGCCACCCGGTGTGCAAAGAGCGTGCGCTCCCCCAGTCTTCGGGTCAGAGCGTCGCTCTCCTCGCCATTCGTCAGGATCGGTCCCAGCGAGATGCCTTCTGCCCGAGCGACCGGCTCGCCCGACGCGAGATCGATCAGCGTGGGCATGACATCGATGAGGCTCACGTTGGTCTCGACCCGTTTCGGCTCGAACCCGAGGGAGGGGGAGTGAACCATCATGACCACCCGGTTGAGTTCGATGTAGAGCGAGGTGTGGTGGGCCAGGCCCCCGTGGTCGCGAAACTCTTCACCGTGATCGGACAGGACGACCAGGACCGTGCCTTCCGACAGATTCAGCGCTTCATGGATCTCACGGATGTGCTCATCGAGATAGCGGATCTCACTCAGATACCGCGCCCGCCGGTCCTCCAGCCAGTCCTTCTGCTTCTCGTAGTGTGGCGCGCGCGCCTGATAGGGTCCGTGGACGTCATTGAAATGGAGATACAGGAAGTACGGAGCCGACCCCTGGATGCGCTCCTTCCACGCCTTCACCTGATCCACGAAGTGGCCCGCGGATGCCTTCGAATCGGCCCTGAATTCGTCGAATCCCCGGCTGAAGCCGATCTCGGCGCCGATGTTGGGATTCGACGCCATGCCAAAGGTCGCATAGCCCATGGACTTCAAGCGTTCGGGCAGCGTGGCGATTCCCGGGGGGATCCGATTGAGCGAGATCGTCTCCTTTCCATCCTCCTGAAGCCTCTCGTTGTTCTTTCGACGCATCATGAACCCCTCGATGACGCCGTGCTGGTTGGGGTAGAGCGATGTGAAGAGAGAGGATGTACTCGGTGCCGTCCAGGACGAGGTGGAGAAGGCGCGCTCGAAGACCACGGACCGTCCGGCCAGCTCCGCCAGGAAGGGGGCCGTCTCCCGTGGATAGCCGTACACGCCGAGATGGTCGGCGCGCAGCGTATCGGTGAGGACGATGACGATGTTGGGGAGTGGGGGACCGGCGCCACACGCAGCCGCGAACCAGACGAGGGCCGTCAGCGGGAAGGCGGCGCTGGATCTGATCAACGCTCTTTGACTCATGCGCGTGCTGGCGGCGCATTATATCTCGCTGCCGCCGGCCCATTGCGTTCAGCGATCGTGGATCCGGAAGAGCAGGATCGAGGTCCCGGCCCGGGCGAAGGGCTGGCGGCGTCTGAGCCAGTGCCCCGGGTGGCGGATCAGGTGGTGCTGGCTCACCGCGTAGACGCCTGGAACCGGGCCGGCGTGGTGCCCGGGGGCCATGAGCTCGAAGTCGAGGCCGTAGGTGCGCGGGTCCGCCATCCCGAAGTACCAGAGGACGACGCGCTCGACGCCCGCGCGGCGCAGCGCCGCGGGAAGCGCCTTGAGATCCTGGCCCCAGTCGACGTTCGAGTCGTCGAGCCACTCCTCGGGCGGGCGCAGGGCGAGGGCCGCCTCGTTGAAATAGGGGAGGTAGTGCGGCCAGGCGCGGGCCGAGGAGAGCGCGTGGGCGAGGAGCAGGACGAGCGCCGCGGCCCGCGCGCGGCGGGAGTGGGCCGCGACGGCCCCGCCCAGGACGGCCAGCACCGGCAGGACTGCGAGCACGCGCCGCAGCCCGGCGCTCACCAGGTCCTGGCTGGCCGCGGCGAGCAGCAGCGCCGGCGGGAGGAGCAGGCAGGCGAGCCCCAGCCCCGGCGCGCGGCGGCGGAGCGCGCAGAGCGCCCCGGCCGTGCCCAGCAGCAGGAGGGGCAGGCTCGACTTGAGCGCCAGGACGGCCGGGTAGTACCAGACCACGCCGCCCTCGTAGAAGCGCCCCGCCAGGAACCAGGGGTAGTCGGTGCGGGCGTTGCGGTAGAGGGTTGCGAGGCCGCGGGCGTAGTGCCGGGGATCCGGGGGCCAGCCCCAGGCCAGCGAGACCAGCGCGGCCGCCGGGAGCGCGACCAGGACGAGCGCCCGGATCCCCCGCGCGAGCCGCGCGCCCGCGGGCGCCTGCCAGGTCCAGAGCAGGAGGACCGCGGCGGCCGCGGGCGCCAGGAGGAGCGCGGTGAACTTCGTCACCAGCGCGAGGCCCAGGGCCAGGCCTGCGAGGAGACCCCGCGCGGCCCCCGGCTCCGCGGCGAAGCGCCACAGGCGGTAGCTCGCGAAGAGCATGGCGGCGGCGCAGGGGAAGTCGGCAGAGACGAGGCCTCCGTGGGCCAGGAGATTCGGGCAGAGGGCGGTGAGGCCCAGGGCCACGGGGGCCGCGGCGGGCCCGAAGAGGTCTCGGGCGAAGGCGTGCACGCTTCCCAGCAGGAGGAGACCGAAGAGGATCAGGAGCGCGAGACGGCTCCCCGAGAGGATGCGGTCGGCCTGCGCGCTCCCGTAGAGGACGCGCGTCGCGTAGGCGTACTCGCGGGCCAGGCTGTCGTCGAAGGGGATGCGACCGCCGGGGATGCGGAGCCCGAGCCACCAGGGGGCGAGGCCCGCCAGGTGGGGCACGAGCGGAGGCGCGTCCTCCTTCAGCGTGAAGTCGCGCAGCGTGAGCTGGGCCAGGCCGGCGACCACGTAGACGGGCTCGTCGAAGGTGGCGGACTCGCGCGCCAGGCTCGTCGCGGCCGAGGTGAAGAAGACGAGGCAGGCGAGGAGGAGCCAGGCGGGCCCCGCGGCCGCGCGCGCATGGAACGGCGCACTCACCTGGGCCATTCTACGCCCCGTGACGGGCGAAGCGGGCTCTCTCGAGGCCCCGGCGCGCTCCGCCGCGGCCCACCGGGCGACCGCGGCGTGCCTCGCCCTCTTCGCGTTCCTGCTCTTCGCGCGCACGCTGGCAGGCGGCTTCGCGCTGGACGACACCCGCCTGGTGCGGGACAACGCCTGGCTGCGCGACCCGGCGCGCCTGCCGGAGCTCCTGGTCTCGGACTACTGGGCGCCCTTTGCCCGCTCGGGCCTCTGGCGGCCGGTCGTGACGCTCTCCTACGCGGGGAATTTCTGGCTGGGCGGAGCGGAGCCCTGGGGCTACCACGCGCTCAATGCCGCGCTCCACGCCGGGGTCGCGGTCCTCGTCCTGGCCCTCCTGCGCCGGCTGGCCTCCGGTCCCGGCACGGCCCTCGCCGGGGCCTTCCTCTTCGCCGCCCACGCCGTGCACAGCGAGGCCGTGGCCAACGTCGCGGGCCGCGCCGAGCTCCTCTGCGCGGCCTTCTTCCTGGGCTCGCTGCTGTGCCACGCGGCGGCCCGGGAGGCGGCGCCGGGAAGGCGCAGCGGGCCGCGGCTCGCGAGCCTGGCCCTCTACGGGCTGGCCCTCCTCTCCAAGGAGAGCGCGCTGACGCTGCTGCTCGCCGCCCCGCTCCTCGATCTCGCGGGCCCGGCGCGGCCCGGGGCTCCGCCCGGCGCCCGCAAGCTGCGCGCGCTCCTCGGTCCCCTGGCGGGGCTTCTCGCCGTGACGGCCGTCTGGGCGGCGGCGCGCCTCTGGGTCCTGGGCGATGCGCCGCTCCCGGCGCCCGCGCGGCTCGACAATCCCCTGGCAGATCTCTCCGCCCCGCTGCGCGCGCTGAACGCCCTGGCCGTCCTCCAGCGCTACGCCTGGCTCCTGGCCTTCCCGCTGCGCCTCTCCTACGACTACTCCCACGCGCAGATTCCGCTGCTCGCGTCCTTCCTCGAGCCGCGCGCCCTCGCCGTCCTGGGCCTCGCGGCCGGTGAGCTCTTGCTTCTGCTCTTCTGCTACCGCCGCGCGCGCCCCGCGTTCCTCGGCCTGGCCTTCGGCGCCGCGACCCTTTCGGCCGCTTCGAACCTGCTCGTGCCGATCGGCACCATCCTGGGGGAGCGCCTGCTCTACCTCCCGTCGGCGGGCTTCTGCCTCTTCGCCGCGGAGGCGCTGCGGGCCGCGGCGGTGCGGCTGCCGGTGGGGCCGCGCGGGCGCCGGGTCGCCTTCGCCGGCGCCATGGCCGCGCTGGTCGCCCTCCACGGCGCGCGCGCCTTCGTGCGCAGCGGCGACTGGCAGAGCGAGGAGCGCCTCTACCAGGCCGACCTCGGGACGAGCCCGCGGAGCGCCCGGGTCCAGCAGAACGCGGGCTTCGCAGCCCAGAAGCGCGGCGATCACCCGCGCGCCCTCGAGCACTTCGCGCGCGCCCTCGAGATCGAGCCCCGCTACCAGCTGGCGCGGCTCAATGCCGCGATCTCGCTGGCGGCCCTGGGGCGCAGCGAGGAGGCCGTCGCGATCTACCGGGCGGAGCTCGCGCAGGCGCCCGGCGACGCGGAGTTGGCCCTCGACCTCGGGACGCTCTTCGAGGCCCTGGGCCGGCCCGAGGCCGCCCGGGAGGTCTACGAGGAGGCCCTGCGCCAGAGCCCGGGCTCGCCCCGGATCGCGAACAACCTGGGCTTCCTGCTGGTCGAGGGCGGCGGCGACGTCGCGCGCGGGACGCGCCTCATCGAGGGCGCGCTGGCCCTCCTGCCCGACGACCCGGACCTCCTCGATAGCCTCGGCTGGGCCTACCACCGGCAGGGGAGGGCGCGCGAGGCGCTCGTCCCCCTGCGCCGCTCGCTCGCCCTCGACGCCACGGGGCCCACCAGCGCCCTGCGCCGGGCCCACCTCATGGCCGCGGAGGCGGCGGCCCGCGAATGACCTCGAAGAGCGTGACGTCTTCGGTGCGGGCCACGGGGCGGAACTCGAGCTCGCCCGCGGGCATGTGGCGCGTGCAGAGCGCGATCAGCGCCGAGGGGAAGTCGAGGACGTAGTCGATCTCCGCCTCGCGCACGTAGCGGTGGCACTGCTTGGCGCGCAGGGCGTCGAGGGCGGGGAGATTCACCTTGCCGTCGAGGTTCACGACGCTGCGCCCGCTGAAGTACCCGTAGATCCCCGCCTGGAAGGCGCCGAGCTTCTTCTCGGGAGGCACGCGCGGTCCCAGGGCCTGCCAGCTGCGCAGGAACCCGCCGGGCCTGGCCTCCGCCCAGGTGAGCCGAGGGCCGGCGTAGCGCAGGAACGCCTGGGCCTGCCACACCACCAGCGCGATCGCGCAGAGGCCGGCCGCCCGGCGCGCCCGCTCGTTCCGGACGAGCGCGTCCAGGCGCGCGAGCCCGTGGAGGGTCGTGAGCAGCACGGGAACGGCGAGGTAGCGGGAGAAGTACCAGTGGGCCGGCACTCCGAACGTGTAGCCCGCGAAGTGCAGCGCGAGGTAGGGCGCGAGCAGGCCGGCCAGGGAGGGGCGCCTCCCTCCGTCGCCGTCGTCCGCGCGCCGGGCCCGCTGCGCCAGCAGGATGCAGGCCCCCGACGCGACCGCGAGGAGCGCGATCAGCGCGAGGGGCGCGCGCCGGGCCAGGGCGTGCAGGGGGTGATGCTCGAGGGCGGGCCAGACGCCGAACGGGATGTGGAAGCGGAGCGGGGCCAGCAGGGGGTGATCGAAGAGGAAGACCAGCAGCTGGCGGGTGGCGACGTCGGCGTAGAACCGACCGGGCACGGCCTCGGGGTCGAAGGCCCGCGGGAGGCGCGGAACCTCGCCCCAGAGGGGCTCGAGGTTGATCCAGCCGTAGTGGAGCGCCAGGGTGCGACTCGCGAGGCCGCTGACCGGGAGCCAGGCTCCCGTCTCGACCCGGCTCACGATCCCCCACACGGACCAGACGAGCCCGGCCGCGGCGGCGGCGGCGAGCACCCGGGGGAGCGCCCTGCGAAGCTGCCGCTCGCGCCAGCGGAGCCGGCACCAGTCGAGGAGCGCCGCCAGCCCCAGGAGCGCGAGATCCAGGCGCGCCAGGATCCCGAGCCCGCACAGGGCGCCGAACCCCAGCACCTCCCGGCAGGGCGGATCCGCGCGGGAGCGGAATCGGCCCACGTAGGAGTAGACCAGAGCCAGCGCCAGCAGGAGAGCCAGGCCCGTCTCCTGCCCGTTGACGCTCATCGCGATGAGGTAGGGCGAGAAGGCGAAGAGCGCGAGCGCCACCCACGCGGCAGTCCTCCCGGCGAGCGCGCCGGTCAGGCGCCAGGCGAGGAGCCCGGTGACCCCCGCGAGGATCGCGCTGGCGACGCCGGCAGCGCGGACCGGAGCGGCGAGGTCCCCGGCGAAGACCGCCGTCAGGGGCGCGAGCAGGAGGAGGTAGAGCGGCTGGAATCCATTGGTGGGCGTGCTGCCGTCGAAGCTCAGGCCCTTCCCCGCTGCGAGGTTCCGGGCGATGGTGAAGTAGTAGAAGGCGTCGTCCTGGAGCAGATCGAGGGCGATGAGGCGCCGGTGGTCCGTCAGGGCGATGGCGAGGCGGGCCGCCACGGCTGCGGCGAGGAGGGCGACCAGGAGGAGCCGTCGGCGGGATTCCAAGCTCGGCCTATTATGGACCGATGGGCGGCCCCCGGGTCCAGTTCCTGCACGGGCTCGAGGGGAGCCCGCAGGGGGCCAAGGCGCGCCTCCTGGGCCTCCACTTCGAGACCCTGGCCCCCGCCATGGACACGAGCGACTTCGAGGCCTGCCTGCGGGTGCAGCGCGAGGCGATCGCGAGCTTCCGGCCGGATCTGTTGGTGGGATCCTCCTTCGGCGCCGCGCTGGCCGTGGCGCTCCTCGCCCGCGGAGACTTCCGCGGCCCGACCCTGCTCCTCGCCCAGGCGGCCCTGCGCCTCGACCCGGCCGCGCGGCTGCCCGAAGGCGTTCGCGTCTGGCTCGTGCACGGGCTGCGCGACGAGCTCATCGACCCCGAGGAGAGCCGGCGGCTCGCCGCGACCGGGACCCCCGGGCTCGTACGGCTCCTCGAGGTGGACGACGACCACCCGCTCCGCGAGCTCGTCGCGAGCGGGCGGCTGGCGGAGCTGGTGCGCGCGCTCTGGGCTCAGGCCGCGCCGGGGGCGCCGGCCTCGTAGTCCGCCGCGTCTCCCGCGAGGGCCGCCGCCGGCTTGCGGAAGAGCTCCAGGAGCCGCGCCTCCCGCGCCTTGGCGCGCTTCACGCTCTCGAGCTTGACCTGGTCGAAGCCGCGGATCTCCTCGGGCAGCGACGCGATCTCCACGGCGAGCTCGTGCTTCTCCGGGGCGAGGCCCTGGACGAGCTCGGCGAGCGTCGCCTCGTACTCGGCGATGAGGCGCCGCTCCCGGCGGCGCTCCGGGCTGTAGCCGAAGACGTCGAAGCGGGTGCCGCGCAGCCACTTCAGACGCGCCAGCACCCGCATGGCCAGGAACATCCAGGCGCCGTAGGCGCGCTTGCGGGGCCGCCCCGTGACCGGGTCGCGCCGGGCCCAGAGGGGGGGCGCCAGGTGCAGCTCGACCGCGAAGTCACCCTCGAGCTGGGAGCGCAGCTTCGCCAGGAACTCGCCGTTCGTGGTGAGCCGCGCCACCTCGTACTCGTCCTTGGTGGCCAGGAGCTTGAAGTACGAGCGGGCCACCGCCAGGGTCAGATCCTCGCGCCCCGGCGTGGCCAGGGACTCGGCGCGCCGCACCTCCTCCACGCGCGCCCGGTAGCGCTCGGCGAGGGCCGCGTCCTGGTAGGCCGTCAGCACCTCTGCGCGGCGCGCCACCAGCTCCGGGAGCGTGCGCGTCGGGCGCGGCGCGCGGGCCGGGAGCGCCGCCCGCTCCACGCCCTCCGGATCGTCGGCCGCGAGGCGGCCCCACCCGAAGGCCCGAAGGTTCGCGGCGACGGCCACTCCGCTCCGCTCGATGGCGGTCCGGAGCGCCTCTCCGCTCAGGGGGACGAGCCCCTTCTGGAACGCGTAGCCCAGGAGGAAGGTGTTGGTGGCGATGCCGTCGCCGAAGAGCGCCTCGGCCAGGCGCGAGGCGTCGATGGCGGAGATCTCGCGCGAGTGGTCGTGCACGAGGGCCAGGAGGCGATGGCTGCCGAGATCGCCTTCGCCGCGGCGCACGAACTCCGCCGTCGGCGCCACGTGGGTGTTGACGACGCTCCGGGTGCGGCCCGCCTGGAGGAGCGAGAGGGCCTCGGGGCTGGCCGCCACCAGAGGGTCGCAGGCGAGGAGCGCGTCCGCCTTCCCCACGCCGATCCTCGGCGCGTGGAGCAGGCCCGGGCGGGCCGCGATCCGCACGTGGGAGAGGACGGCGCCCCCCTTCTGGGCGAGACCGGTCATGTCCAGCACCGTCACGCCCCGGCCCTCCCGGTGCGCGGCCGCACCGAGGAGCGCGCCGATCGTCACGACGCCGGTGCCCCCGATCCCCGTGATGAGCATGCCAAAGGGCTCGCTGAGCGGCGGAAGCTCCGGCTCGGGCAGCGCGGCCACGCGCTCCTCCACCGGCGCCGAGCCCGCGTCCGCGCGGCGCAGCTTCCCCCCGCGCACCGTGACGAAGGAGGGGCACAGCCCCTTCAGGCACGAGACGTCCTTGTTGCAGCTCGACTGGTGGATCTGCCGCTTGAGGCCGAACTCGGTCTCCAGGGGCTCGATGGAGGCGCAGTTCGATTGCGCGCTGCAGTCGCCGCAGCCCTCGCAGACCGCCTCGTTGATGAAGACGCGGAGCGGCGGATCCGGCGCGAGGCCGCGCTTGCGCCGGCGCCGCAGCTCCGCCGCGCAGGTCTGGTCGTAGACGATGGCGCTCGGGCCCTGGAGCTCGCGCAGCTCGCGCTGGAGGCGGTCGAGCTCGTCGCGGTGGTGGATCGTGGTCTGCGGGGCGAAGAGCGACCCCTCCGGGTACTTGCGCGGCTCGTCGCTCACGACCGCGATGCGGGAGACTCCCTCGGCGGCGAGCTGGCGGGTGATCTGCGGCACCGTGAGGGGGCCATCGAGGGCCTGCCCGCCCGTCATCGCCACGGCGTCGTTGAAGAGGATCTTGTAGGTGATGTTCACGCCGGCGGCGACGGCCGCGCGGATCGCGAGGAGCCCCGAGTGGTGGTAGGTGCCGTCGCCGAGGTTGGCGAAGACGTGCGGCTCGCTCGTGAAGGGCGCCTGGCCGATCCAGTGCACGCCCTCGCCTCCCATCTGGGAGAAGGTGTCCGAGCTGCGGTCCATCCAGCGCACCATGTAGTGGCAGCCGATCCCGGCGAGGCCGCGGCTTCCCTCGGGCACCACGGTCGAGGTGCTGTGGGGACAGCCGGAGCAGTAGAAGGGCTGCCGGGCCGACCCGGAGCCGGCCCGTGCCGCGGAGCGCTCGCAGGAGTCGATCTCCGCCAGGCGCAGGCGGATCCGCTCGGAGCGGTAGCGGCCCTCGAGGCGCCCGGCGAGCACCCGCGCGATCGCCGCCGGGGAGAGGTCACCCGTGGCGGGCAGGAGCGGTGCACCCCGCTCGTCGCGCTTTCCCACGACCCGCGGCGGCCGCTCGAGGGAGGCGTCGTAGAGCCGGGCCTTGATCTGGTCCTCGAGGAGCGGGCGCTTCTCCTCCACCACCAGGACCTCTTCCAGGCCCGCGGCGAAGCGGAGCAGGCCCTCGCCGTCGAGGGGCCAGGGCATGCGCACCTGGTAGAGCGCGAGCCCGATCTCGCCCGCCACGCGCGGATCGATCCCCAGGTCCTCCAGGGCCTGGCGCACGTCCAGGGTGGCCTTGCCCGTCGTCACGATGCCGAGCCGCGGCCGCTCCGCCGCGAGGAGCGTGCGGTCGATCCCGTTGGCGCGGGCGAAGGCCAGGGCCGCCGCGAGCCGATGGCCGTGGACCAGCTCCTCCTGCGCCTGCGGAGAGAGCCCGCGGCGGAAGTGGAGCCCGCCGGGCGGCGGCGCGAAGTCCCCGGGGAGCTCGATCCGGACGCGCTCCGGATCGGCCTCCAGCGTCGCGGAGCTGTCCATGGTGTCGGCCAGCGCGATCAGTGCCACCCAACAGCCGGCGAAGCGGGAGAGGGCCCAGCCCACGAGGCCCAGGTCCAGCACCTCCTGGACGTCGGCGGGATTCAGCACCGGGATCCCGGCGTCGAGGAACGCGAACTCGCTCTGGCTCGGGAGCGTCGAGGACTTGCAGGCGTGGTCGTCGCCGGCCACGGCCAGCACGCCCCCGAAGCGCGAGGTTCCGGCCGCGTTCGCGTGCTTCAGGGCGTCTCCCGCGCGATCGACGCCGGGGGCCTTGCCGTACCAGAGGCCGAAGACGCCGTCGCAACGGGCGCCGGCGAAGGCGTTCACCATCTGGCTGCCCCAGACGGCCGTCGCCGCCAGCTCCTCGTTGAGGCCTGGCTGGAAGTGCACGCGGTGCGCTTCCAGCTGCGACCGCGCGCTGGTGAGCGCCCGGTCGAAGCCCGCGAGGGGCGAGCCGCGGTAGCCCGAGACGAAGCCCGCCGTGGCGAGGCCCGCGCGGCGGTCGCGCAGGGCCTGCGCGATCGGGAGCCGGGCCAGGGCCTGGATCCCGGTCAGGAAGATCGGGCCCTCGCTGGTGCTGTGGTCCTCGATCGGGACCGGGGGGGTCGGCATGGGGGGTCCTTCCGCGCCTGGCGCAGGGCTTATCGACCGCACCCATCGGCCCCTGTCGCCTTTCGCGCACGCAAAGGCGGGGCCCGCGAGGATCCGGAGGGCCTCCGCAGGGCGCAAGCGCGCCGCCCGCGGGCCCGCGCCTCCGAGGGAATCGGGCTAAGCTCGCCGCGAGGAGGATCCCATGGCTCGCAAGCCGGCGGCGGGCGGGAGCTTCGACCTCGAGGTGGACGTCGTCGCCGTGGGCTCCGGGCTGGGCGGGATCTCAGCGGCCATCGCCGCGCGCGACCGGGGCGCCGAGGTCGCGATCCTCGAGAAGGCGGGGAAGCTCGGGGGCGTCTCGGCCTACGGCGGGGGCGAGGTCTTCGTCCCCAACAACCACAAGATGCGCGAGGCGGGGATCGCGGACTCCGACGCGGCGGGGCGCCGCTACTTCGAGTTCCTGTCCGCCGGCTTCCACTCCCCGGCCCACCTCGATCGCCTGCTCGCCACCATGCACGAGGCGGTGGAGTACATGGGCAAGGAGGCCGGCGTGCGCTGGCTTTCGGTGCGCCAGCTTCCGGACTACTACTACCCCCACGCGCCGGGGAGCGCGGCCGAGGGGCGCTACCTCTCGGCGGAGCTCTTCCCGGGCGCCGAGCTCGGCGCCTGGCAGGGGAAGACCCTGCTCACCCCCCACGTGCCCCCGGGAGTCCTGCACGAGGACCTCTACCGCATGGGCGGGCTCGCCAAGGTCACCGAGTGGGACTACGAGCTGATCGCCCGGCGCATCGAGCAGGACCTGCGCGGATTCGGCCCGGGCCTGATGGGCTGGTTCCTCAAGGCGGCGCTCGTGGACCGGAAGATCCCGGCCTTCGCCGGCAGCCCGGTGCGCGAGCTCCTGGTCGACGACGAGGGCGCGGTCGTCGGGGTGTGCGCCTCCCGCGAGGGCACCGACTTCCGCGTGCGCGCCCGGCGCGGCGTCGTGCTGGCGGTGGGCGGCTACGACTGGAACCCGGAGATGGCGCGCTACTTCGAGAGCGTTCCCGACTGGAATTCCGCCTGCCCGCCCACCCTGCAGGGCGACGCCATCGTCCTGGGAACCGAGGTGGGCGCCGCGCTCGCCGCCGTGCCGTCCACCAATCTGGCCATGTTCTTCGGCTACAACATCCCGGGCGAGGAGAGCGAGGGTGCGCCGCTGTTCCGCTCCTCCTGGGAGTGCGGCTGTCCCCACGCGATCTGGGTGAACCGCGCCGGCCGGCGCTTCTGCGACGAGTCCTTCTACAAGGACTACCAGCCCCGGCTGCGGGAGTGGGACGGGCGCCGCCAGACCCGCGACAACTGGCCTCCGTTCCTGATCTTCGACCAGAACTACCGGGAGCGCTATCCGCTGGGCTCCTTCCTGCCGGGCCAGGAGCTCCCCCCGGAGCTCGTGGTGGTGGCGGACCGGCCCCGCGATCTCGCCGCGCAGCTCGGCATCGACCCGGAGGGCCTCGAGGCCACGCTCGAGCGCTTCAACCAGCACGCCGCCCGGGGCGAGGACCCGGACTTCGGCCGCGGCGCGTACCCCTGGTGCGCGCGCCTGACCGGCGACTTCTCCTACCCGAACCCCAACCTGGCCCCCCTGGACAAGCCGCCCTACTACGGGGTGCGGCTCGTTCCCGTGAGCGTCGGCATCAACTCGCACGGGCTCAAGACGGACACCCGGGCCCGGGTGGTGCACGTGCGCGGGCACCCGATCCGCGGCCTCTGCGCCGTGGGCAACTCGGCGGCGCTCCTCGACCTCGGCGGCGGCTACCAGAGCGGCACCTCGAACATGCGCGCCATCACCTGGGGCTACATCGCGGGCCGCCACCTCGCGGGCGACTGAGCCGCCTCCGTGCCCGAGACGGAATTCTCCACCACGACCCGCGCGCCGGTTGCCGCGGTCTGGAGCTTCGTCCAGGACATGGACAACTGGGCGCCCTTCCTCACGGGATACCAGTCCCACGAGCGCCGCGGCGAGCGCGAGTCGCTCTGGACCATCCGGGGCGACACCGGCGTGCTGGCGCGCGTGGTGCGTTTCGAGGTGCAGGTCACCGAGTGGAGCGAGCTCCGGCGCGTGGCCTTCACGCTCAGGGGCATCAACGAGCCGATGCAGGGCGAGGGCTCCTTCTCCCTGGAGGCGGCCGGCGCGGGAGGGGAGGAGGATCCTGCTCCCGCGCCGCGGCCCGGCGCGCTCTCGCGCTTCTTCGAGGCCCTGGCGCGCCTCGCGCTGCGCCTCTTCGGCGGAGGCACGCGCCGCGACCCGAAGGCCGCCGCTGCCGGGGCCGCCGCCGGGGGCTCGCGCATGGGCTTCCGCCTGCGCGTCGAGGCGGGCGGGCCCATGGCCCCGATGGTGAATGCCATGATCAAGCCCGCCCTCGGCCCCGTGGCCGAGGATCTCGCCAGCAAGATCCTGGCCCACCTGGAGGGCGGGCTCCGGGAGGGCGGCGCCGGCGCGCCCAGCGGCTCCGGAGCGCGCTGAGCGCGCTGCCGCGGGCCGCAATCGGCCCCACCGGATTCGCGGTTCCTACCGCCTCCGTGGCACTCCCTTCCTCACGCTTCCTGCGCGCGAGCTGCGGCTCGCCCGCGCTCCCCGGGGTGGAGAAGCGCGCCACCTTCTCCCGCAGCCGGGGTACCTAAGACGTACGAAAACGAGAGCGGGAGCGCCTGCGGGAGGCGTTCGCCGCAATGCCCGTGGCCCAAGGGCCAGGTCGGGCTGCGCCTGGCGCGCAGCCCACGGGCCTGCGATTCGCGCAAGAGAGCAGCGGCGGCGGACGAGGCTCCCGGGTCTCGAGAAAGCGGACAGTGGCAGTGAGCACGAGGCGCATCGGACGAGCCTGTTTCCTGGCGGCCCCTCTCCTGCTCGCGCCCGCGCTGGCCTCCGCGCGACCGGTCGCTCACTTCGCGCTCGATGAGGTGAGCGGCACCAACGCCGCAGACAGCTCCGGCGGAGGCCACGGCGGGAACGTCGTCGGCCCGGCCGGCTGGACCCCCGGTGTCTTCGGAGGGGCCCTGGGCTTCGGCGGAACCACCCGCGTGCTCGCCTCCGATGCGCCGGACCTCGATCTCCAGAGCGCCCTCACCCTCGCCGCCTGGGTGCGCCCGAACGCCATCGCCACCCAGCGCTTGGTCGCGAAGCGGCACATCAGCCAGGCCGACGGCTACGAGCTCGGGCTCTCGAGCAGCGGCCGCGCCTTCGTGCGCTTCAACGCGGCGACTTCCGGGGAGGCCTGGAAGCTCTTTTCGGCCCGCAGCTACCCGGCGGACGGCCAGCGCTGGATCCACCTGGCGGCCACCTGGGATGGCCAGGTGATCCGCCTCTACGTGGACGGGACGCTGGATGCCTCCCTCCCCGCGCCGGGCCTCGTGGTGGGCAGCAACGCGCGGCCGCTCGTGCTGGGAGCCGACGAGGACGGGGGCTTCGCACTCCAGGGCGCCCTCGACGACGTCCAGGTCCACGACCGGGCCGCCAGCGCGGCCGACGTGGCGAGCCTCTTCGCGGCCGGCCACATCCTGCCCGATGCGGACGACGACGGCATCCCGGACGCCGAGGACGCGTTCCCGGGCGATCCGGGCGAGTGGCGGGACAGCGACGGCGACGGGAGCGGCGACAATGCCGACGCCGACGACGACGGCGATGGGCTCCCCGACGCCTGGGAGATCCTCCACGGTCTCGACCCCCTCGATCCGGCGGACGAGGGCGCCGACCCGGACGGTGACGGGCTCAGCAACCGGGAGGAGTTCCAGCGCGGGAGCGATCCCCACGACCCCGAGCCCATCCAGGTCGGGCGCTGGCGCTTCGACGAGAACGCCGGTGCGAGCGCGGCGGACGGCTCGGGCCACGGCAACCACGGGGCGCTCTCCGGAGGCCCCGCCTGGGTCGCCGGCGCCCGCGGCGCGGCGCTGGCCTTCGCGGGCAACGGCGCGCGCGTCCTCGTCCCCGACGCCCCCTCCCTCGACCTCTCCGGCGAGATGACGCTCGCCACCTGGGTGAGGCCGGCCGGCCTCGGCACCCAGGACCTGGTGGCGAAGAGCCGCCTGGGCCAGTCCAACGGCTATGGGCTGAGCCTCTCGAGCAACGGCCGCGTCTTCGTGCGCCTCAATCAGGCGAGCTCGGGCGACCTCTACAAGCTCCAGTCGTCGAGGAGCTACCCCACGGACGGCAGCTGGCTCCACGTGGCGGCCAGCTTCGATGGCCAGACGCTGCGGCTCTACCTGGACGGCGTCCTCGAGGCGAGCCTGGCCGCCCCGGGCCTCGCGATCGGGACGAATGCCGATCCCCTCTCCTTCGGGGCGAGCGCTGATGGAAGCCGTGCCCTGAATGGCGCCCTCGACGACGTGCACCTCTTCGACCGGGCGCTCCCGGACGGCGAGGTCCGGAACCTGATGCTCCATGGGAGCCGCTTCGCGGACAGCGATGGCGATGGAAGGAACGACGACCTCGATGCCTTCCCCGCCGACCCGACCGAGTGGCTGGACAGCGATGGGGACGGCGTCGGCGACAACGCGGACCCGGACGTCGACGGGGATGGCCTGCCCGACGCCTGGGAGCAGGCCCACGGCCTCGATCCCCGCAATCCCGCCGACGCCGCCGCCGATCTCGATGGCGACGGTGTCTCGAACCTGCTCGAGTACCTGGGGGGGACGCATCCCGGGGACCGGGACGAGGACGGGTTCCTCGACCCGGAGGACGCCTTCCCGGCGGATCCGGCCGAGTGGGTGGACCGCGATGGGGACGGGGTCGGCGACAACGCGGACCCGGACGACGACGGGGACGGGCTTCCCGACGCCTGGGAGCAGGCCCACGGCTTCGACCCGCTGGCGCCGGGCGAAGAGAGCCAGGATCCGGACGGCGATGGCCTGCCCAATTCGGGCGAGCTGGCCCAGGGCAGCGATCCGCAGCACCCGGATACGGACTCCGACGGCGTCCCCGACGGAGCCGATGCCTTCCCCACCGACGCGTCCGAGTGGGCGGACCTCGATGCCGATGGCACCGGCGACAACGCCGACGCCGACGACGACGGCATGCCCGACGCCTGGGAGGAGGCCTACGGCTTCGATCCCCGCGACGCGGGCGACGCTGGGGCGGACGCGGACGGCGATGGGGCGAGCAACCTCGCGGAGTTTGCGGCGGGAACCCATCCCCTCGACGGGGATGGGGACCGGGTGCCGGACCGGGACGACGCCTTCCCGGGCGACCCCCAGGAATGGCTCGACAGCGATGGCGACGGGTTGGGCGACAACGCCGATCCGGACGACGACGGGGACGGGCTCCCGGACGCCTGGGAGGTGGAGCAGGGCTTCGATCCGCTCGACGCCGGCGATGCCGGCCAGGACGCCGACGCCGATGGGCTCCCCAATCTGGCGGAGTTCTCCCGGGGCAGCGATCCCCACCAGGCCGACACGGACGGCGACGGCGCCGGCGACGCCAGCGACGCCTTCCCGATCGATCCCAGCGAGGCCCTCGACAGCGATGGCGACGGGCTGGGAGACAACGCCGATCCGGACGACGACGGGGACGGGCTCCCGGACGCCTGGGAGGTGGAACAGGGCTTCGATCCGCTCGACGCCGGCGATGCCGGGCAGGACGCCGACGGCGATGGCCGCAGCAACCTCGACGAGTTCCTGGCCGGCACCCATCCGCGCGACGGCGACGAGGACGGCGTCCTCGACGCGGAGGATGCCTTCCCCGGGGATCCCTCCGAGTGGATCGACCACGACGGCGACGGGCTGGGCGACAACGCCGACCCCGACGACGACGGGGACGGGCTCCCGGACGCCTGGGAGGTGGAGCACGGCCTCGATCCCCTCGACCCGTCCGATGCCGCCGCGGACCCCGATGCCGACGGCCTCTCCAACGCCGCCGAGCTCGCCCGGGGCAGCCGGCCCCACGAGCCCGACTCGGATGGCGACGGCAGCCCGGATGGCGCGGACGCCTTCCCCACCGACCCGAGCGAGTCGGTCGACCTGGACGGCGACGGGACGGGCGACAACGCCGACCCCGACGACGACGGCGACGGCATGCCCGATGCCTGGGAGGCGCAGCACGGCTTCGACCCCCGGGATCCCGGCGACGCGGCGCAGGACGCCGACGGCGACCTCTTCAGCAACCTCGACGAGTTCGTGCAGGGCACCCACCCCCTGGACCGCGACGGCGATTTCTCGCCCGATGCGGAGGACGTCTTCCCGGACGATCCGGCCGAGTGGGCGGACACGGACGGCGACGGGACGGGCGACAACGCGGACGCCGACGACGACGGCGACGGCATGCCGGATGCCTGGGAGCTCCTCCACGGCCTCGACCCGCTCGATCCGGCCGACGCCCCGCTCGATCCGGACGGCGATGGCGTCGCGAGCTGGCAGGAGCTCGCCCGGGGGACGGACCCGCAGAGCGCCGACAGCGACGGCGACGGCGCGGGTGACGGGAGCGACCACTTCCCGCTCGACCCCGCCGAGTGGGCGGACACGGACGGCGACGGGACGGGCGACAACGCGGACGCCGACGACGACGGCGACGGCATGCCGGATGCCTGGGAGCTCCTCCACGGGCTCGACCCGCTCGACCCGGCCGACGCTCCGCTCGATCCGGACGGCGATGGCCTAGCCAGCCTCTCGGAGCTCGCCCTCGGCACCGATCCCCGGCAGGCCGACAGCGACGGCGACGGCGCCGGCGACGGGATCGACGCCTTCCCGCTCGATCCGGCGGAGTGGCTGGACGCCGACCGCGATGGGATCAGCGACCCGCTGGATCCCGACGACGACGGCGATGGCCTCCCCGACGCCTGGGAGCTGGCGCACGGCCTCGATCCCCTCGACCCGGCGGACGCGGCCGCCGATGCAGACGGCGACGGTCTCTCGAACCTGGCGGAGCTTCGGGGCGGCTCGGACCCGCGCCGCGCAGACAGCGATGGCGACGGGGTGGATGACGGCGCCGATCCCTTCCCGACCGACGCGAGCGAGTGGGAGGACCGGGACGGCGATGGCCTCGGCGACCGCGCCGACCTGGACGCGGACGGCGATGGCCTCCCCGACGCCTGGGAGGAGCGCTTCGGTCTCGACCCCCTCGACCCGGCGGACGCCGCGGCGGACTCGGACGGCGACGGACTCTCGAACCTCGCGGAGTTCCGGCGCGGGACGAACCCGCAGCTCGCGCCGGTCCCGGGTCCGGTCGGCCACTGGCGCCTCGACGAAGGCAGCGGGCTGACCGCCGCCGACTCCTCGCCCTGGGCCCACCACGGGAGCCTCTTCGGCTCCCCGACCTGGCGCACCGGGATCTTCGGGGGCTCCCTGGCCTTCCGGAACGGAGACCGGGTGCGCGTGCTCGACGCGAACCCGCTCGACCTGCGCCGCAGCCTGACGCTCTCGGCCTGGATCCGGCCGGCGCGACTCGGCGACCAGTGCGTTCTCAACAAGGCGCGCATCGACTCCGTCGATGGCTACGAGCTCAACCTCTCGAGCTCGGGCCGGGTCTACGTGCGCTTCAACCAGCGCAGCCGGGGCGACACCTGGCGCGTCGAATCGGCGAGCTCCTACCCCACCGACAACCTGACCTGGATCCACGTGGCCGCGACCTTCGACGGAGAGGCGATCCGCCTGTACGTGAACGGCGCCCTCGAGGGAAGCCTGGCCGCGCCGGCTCTCCAGGTGGCGGCCAACTCGCTGCGCTTCTCGATCGGCTCCCAGGTCAACGGGCTCTTCCCCTTCAACGGGCGGGTCGACGACGTCCAGCTCTTCTCCCGGGCCCTCGGGGTCGAGGACGTCCGGTCCCTGATGACGGCCGGCTCGCCCCTGGCGGACTCCGATGAGGACGGCGTCGTCGACGCGGCGGACGCCTTCCCGAACGACCCCGCCGAGTGGGCCGACTCGGATGGGGATGGGATCGGGGACGAGGCGGACGCCGACGACGACGGCGACGGCCTCCCGGACGGCTGGGAGCTCCTCTTCGGCTTCCGCCCGCTGGACCCGGCCGATGGCGCGGCGGACGCCGATGGGGACGGGATCTCGAACCTCCAGGAGTTCCTCTGGGACTCGAACCCGCGCGACCCGGTCGTCCCGCTCCCGGCGGACGTGGATGCCGATGGCGACGGCGTAGCGGACGCCCAGGACGCCTTCCCGGCAGACCCGCAGGAATGGGTCGACAGCGATGGCGATGGCCTCGGAAACCGCGCGGATTCCGATGACGATGGAGACGGGCTCCCGGATCTCTGGGAGATCGTGCACGGCTTCGATCCCCTCACCCCCGGCTCCGGGCGCGGCGACCGCGACGGGGACGGCGTGAGCGATTTCGGCGAGTTCCTGCGCGGCACCGACCCGCGCTCCCAGGATACGGATGGCGACGGCTCGCCGGACGGGCGGGACCCCTTCCCGACGGACCCCTCCGAGTGGAGCGACGTCGACGGGGACGGGCTCGGCGACGCGGCGGATCCCGACGACGATGGCGACTGGATGCCCGACGCCTGGGAGCTCCAGTACGGCTTCGATCCCCTCGATCCCGCCGACGCCTTCCTGGACGCCGACGGCGACGGCGCGAGCAACCTGCTCGAGTACCTGCGCGGCCGGCATCCGCGGGACCGGGACGGCGACTTCGCGGCGGATGCCGAGGACGTCTTCCCGGACGATCCGGCCGAGTGGGCCGACACGGACGCGGACGGGATCGGCGACAACGCGGACTTTGACGACGACGGGGACGGCCTGCCGGATGCCTGGGAGCTCCAGTACGGCCTCGACCCGCTCGATCCGGCGGACGGCGGCGCGGACGCCGATGGCGACGGCGCGAGCAACGCCGCCGAGTTCGCAGGCGGGACCCATCCGCGGGACCGGGACGGCGACTTCGTCGCGGATGCGGAGGACCCGTTCCCGGACGATGCCAGTGAGTGGGAGGACACGGACGCGGACGGGATCGGGAACCAGGCCGATCCGGACGACGACGGCGACGGGATGCCCGACGCCTGGGAGCTCGCGTACGGCCTCGACCCGCGCGACCCGGGCGACGCGGCGCTCGACCCCGACGCCGACGGGCTCGCGAACGGGGCGGAGCACTCGCGGGGCACCGATCCCCTCGCGCCCGACAGCGATGGCGACGGGGTGGGGGACGCGGAGGACGCCTTCCCCACGGATCCCGCGGAGTGGATCGACACGGACGCCGACGGAACCGGCGACAACGCGGACCCGGACGACGACGGCGACGGGATGCCCGACGCCTGGGAGCTCCAGTACGGCCTCGACCCCCTCGACGCGGCGGACGCCGGCGCGGATGCCGACGGCGACGGCGCGAGCAATGCCGCCGAGTTCGCCAGCGGGACCCACCCCCGGGACCGGGACGGGGACTTCGTCGCGGATGCGGACGACGCCTTCCCGAACGATCCCCGCGAGTGGCGGGACACGGACCGGGACGGGACCGGGGACAACGCGGACGCGGACGACGACGGCGACGGCATGCCGGATCTCTGGGAGAGGCTCCGGGGACTCGATCCCCTGGATCCCGCCGACGCCGGGGCCGACCCGGACGGCGACGGCCTCTCGAACCTGCTGGAGCTCGTGCGGGGCACCAACCCCTGGCTCGCAGACACGGACGGGGACGGGACCGGCGACGCCGGCGACGTCTTCCCGCTCGACCCGGCGGAGTGGAGCGACACGGACGGCGACGGCATCGGCGACAACGCGGAGAGCGACGACGACGCGGACGGG
>Ga0187892_10000564_pt1 | contig 95864 bp, 92 predicted proteins | sample MA1701073metaG_FD_139345 | JGI IMG/M metagenome (GOLD analysis project Ga0187892, IMG submission 139345) | Bio-ooze microbial communities from a basaltic lava cave in the Kipuka Kanohina Cave System on the Island of Hawaii, USA - MA170107-3 metaG ... | reverse complement strand
GCGATGACCGCCCACTCACTGTCGCTCAGTTCGAAACGCGCCATCTTCAAGCTCCCGCAGTTTGGAAACTTGAATCACATCCGCCCATAAAGGGGAATCCCCTTTATGGGTACACGACCTAGCACGCGGACGGACCCGCGCAGGGTCTGCACATGACGGAGAGGAACAGCCATGCGTATCTGGTCGAAGCTCGCCCTGGTTGCGCTCGTGGGCGCAACGCCCGCGCAGGCGGGCGAGGTTTTCGTCGACGAGTTCGACGCACCCGACCTCGGCGAAAGCTGGATGATCACCTCGCCCGATCCCGACAAGTTCATCGTCGAAAACGGCGCCCTGCTGTTGGTTACGACCGGTCCAGGCAGCCTCGCCGATGCGACCGTTCCCAACGTGCTGCAACTGGACGTGCCGCTGCCCGAGGGTGACTGGGCCATGTCGGTGCGGTTCAGCGCCGAGTTCCAGACCGCGCGCGAGGTGCTCTATATGGGCCTGATGGAATCGCCGGACCGGTATCTGATGGCGTCGGTCTACACCGCTGGCGACCAGTACTACGGCTGGACCATCAATGTCGGCGCTTACAAGAAGAGCGGCGACGAGGAATCCGTTTTCAACCGGCAACTCGCCAGCATGGGCTGCAACGTCTGCGACGCCGACCGAATGTTCCCGAACTTCGCCGAGACCATCGGCCAGCCGGTCGAACTCCGCATGGAACGGCGCGGCCGCCAGTATATCGTCAGCGCCAAGCTCACCGGCGCCGATTACGACTGGGTCGTGCTCGAGAAGCTCACGTCGCTGCGCAGCCCGGGCATCCCGACGCTCTACGTGACGCAGAGCGAGGATTCGAGCGGCGAGTCGCTCTATCTCGTCGAATCTATGCGGATCGAAACCCTCGAGTAAGCCGGCCGCGCGGCCTAGATCCCCCGCATCCTGTTCGTCGCCGCGATCAGCGCCGTACGGATGCCTTCCTCCATCGCCGAATGGCCGGCATCGGGGACGACCGTGTACTGCGCCTCGGGCCAGGCCTGCGCGAGCTCGTCGGCCGTGACCATCGGGCAGATCAGGTCGTAACGGCCCTGCACGATCGCGGCCGGGATGCGGCGGATGCGCCCGAGATTGTCGAGCAGCGAATTCTCCGGCAGGAAAATATCGTGGCTGAAATAATGCGCTTCGAGCCGTGCGAGACCCTTGGCCAGGCGGTCCTCGCGAAACGCCGCCACCGTCTCCGGGCTCGGCAGCAGGGTCATGCAGCTTCCCTCGTACTGGCTCCAGGCGCGCGCCGCCGGCATGTGCACGTTCGGATCGGGATCCTTGAGCCGCCGATAGTAATTGCCGAGCAGATCGCTGCGCTCGTCCGGCGGCAGGAAGCCGGCGAAGGCCCGCCACGGTTCGGGCGCCAGCGCGCGCATGCCGTAGAGGAACCAGTTGATCTCGTTGCGCCGGCACAGAAAGATCCCGCGCAGGGTCAGAGACAGCACGCGATCCGGATGCGCCTCGGCATAGGCCATCGCCAGGGTCGAGCCCCAGCTGCCGCCGAACACGTGCCAGCGCGCAATGCCGAATTTCCGCCGCAATGTTTCGATGTCATCGATCAGATGCGGCGTGGTGTTGTGCGCGAGCTCGCCGTTCGGCTCCGAGCGTCCGGCGCCGCGCTGGTCGAAGATCACGATCCGATAGTGCTTCGGATCGAAGAAGCGGCGATGGACCGCGCCGGCCCCCGCGCCGGGACCGCCATGGAGGAACAGGATCGGAACGCCATCTGGCTCGCCGCATTGCTCCCAGTAGAGCAGGTGCCCCTCGTCCACCGCCAGCATGCCGTGGTCGAAGGGCTCGATCTCCGGATAGAATGGTATCCCCGCCATGATGCTCCGCTTCGGCTCCCTCATGCGTTCCGATTCGTCGCGCCGGCCGGGCGCGACAGCGCGGCACTATAGCCGACGCCGGCTCATGATTTCCGCTGCGATTTGCACGCTCGCGATGCCGTTCGCGGCGACGGTTCCGGCGCCGGCAAACGCCATCCGGATTCCGGAAAGGACGTTGATCGCGGGTGATGGTTTCCGGGTCGTCGAGGTTATCGACGGCGACACGGTCGCGCTCGACGACGGCAGCGAGGTCAGGCTGGTCGGCCTGCAGGCGCCGAAGCTGGCGCTCGGCCGGCCGGATTTCGAGGACTGGCCGCTGGCCGACGAGGCCAAGGCGTCGCTCGAAACGCTGGTGCTCGAGCGCGATGTCCTGCTCTTTTTCGGCGGCCGCCGGATGGACCGGCACGGCCGCCATCTCGCCCACCTGGTCTGCGAGGGAACCTGGGTGCAGGGAGCGTTGTTGGAACTCGGCATGGCCCGCGTCTACAGCTTCGTCGACAACCGCGCGCTGGCGGCGGAGATGCTGGCGCTCGAGATCGCGGCCCGGGCGGCCGGGCGCGGCATCTGGGCCGAGAACTGGTACGCGGTCCGCGCCGTCGACGGGCTCGAAGGCGCGATCGACAGTTTCCAGCTTGTCGAGGGCACCGCGCTCTCGGCGGCGCGCGTGAAGGGTCGCGGCTATCTCAATTTCGGCGCCGACTGGAAGAGCGATTTCACCCTGTCGCTGGACGAGGATGCGCTGCGCCTGTTCGATGCCGAGGGCGTCGCGATCGGGAACTTCGAGGGACGTCGCCTCCGCAGCCGCGGCTGGGTAGAATCGTTCAACGGGCCGATGATCGAGATCACGCATCCCGAGCAGATAGAGGTGGTCGACGAATGATCGCGAATGCTTCGCACATCACCGGCCGGCGCCGGCCCTGGCATGCGTTCCTGCTGTTTGCGGCGGTCGCGGTGCCGCTCGTCGCGGGCTGTTCGGTCAATCCGGCGACCGGCCGCCAGAGTTTTACCGGCTGCCTGTCCGAAGCGGACGAGCGCCGGATCGGCGCCGAGAACCATCCCGTCATCCTCGACGAGTTCGGCGGCGCGTACGACGATCCGCAGCTCCAGGCCTACGTGAACCAGATCGGCCAGAAGCTCGCGGCGAACTCCGACCGTCCCAACGTCAAGTATACCTTCACCGTACTCGACAGTCCCGTCGTCAACGCGTTCGCGGTGCCGGGCGGCTATATCTACGTAACGCGCGGGCTGATGGCGCTGGCGAACAACGAGGCCGAGCTCGCCGGCGTGCTGTCGCACGAGATCGGCCACATCGCCGCCAGGCACACCAACGAACGCTACTGCAGCGCGATGCTCGCGCAGCTCGGCATTTTCGGGCTCGGCGCCGCGACCGGATCGAGCGCGGTCGCGGAAGCGGCGAGCCTCGGTGCCGCGGTCTATCTGCAGGGCTATTCGCGCGACCAGGAGTTCGAATCCGACCTGCTGGGCGTGCGCTACCTTGCCCGCAGCGGCTACGATCCCAACGCGATGTCGACCTTCCTCGCGACCATGCTCGAGAACAGCCGGCTCGATGCCGAGCTGGCCGGCAGGCCGGGTGCCGCCGACGAGTTCGACATTTTCCAGACCCATCCGCGCACGGTCGACCGCGTGCAGCGGGCGGTCGCGCAGGCAAGCGGCGCGCAGCCGGCGGCACCGGCCGCGGCGACGCGCGAAGCCTATCTCGATCGGATCGACGGCATTCTTTACGGCGACGATCCCGAAGAAGGCTTCATCCGCGGCCAGAAGTTCATGCATCCGGTGCTGCGCTTCGAGTTCGCGGTGCCCGACGGGTTCCGCCTCTTCAACTCGTCGTCGGCCGTGACCGCGCGCGGGCCGGACAACTCGGTGATCCAGTTCGATCGCGAACCGAAGCCGCAGCAGACCGGCGACATGCAGCGCTACATCCGCGACCAGTGGGCTTCGGGCGTCAATCTCGCCGATCTCGATGCGGTCACGATCAACGGCATGGATGCCGCGGTCGGGCAGGCGCGCATCTCGACCGATGCCGGCCGGTACGATGCCTGGCTCGTCGCGGTGCGCTGGAACCAGAACACGATCTACCGCTTCCTGATGCTGACGCAGCCCGGGCAGATCGGCGCCTATCGCGATGCGTTCAATCGCACGCTGCAGAGCTTCCGTTCGCTGAGCGCGTCGGAAGCGGCAGCGCTGCGCGCACAGGAGCTCCGGATCGTGACCGTCGGCGGCGGCGACACGGTCGAGAGTCTCGCCGCGCGCATGCCGTTCGGCGATTATCGCGTCGAGCGGTTCCGGGTGCTGAACGGGTTGCCGCCAGGTGCCGCGCTTGCGCCGGGCCAGCGCGTCAAGCTCGTCGTCGAATAGACCGGTATGGCGGGGCCGGGGGGCACAGGGGAGACGCCGGCCGCCGGGCCCACGCCGGGACGCTGGCGGCCCTCCGTCGCCGCGGCCCTGTTCATCGGCTTCGGCGGGCTGGTCTTCGTCGCCGCAACCGCCGCGTTCCTGGTCGCGGCGCTGGTTGCCGAACGCAACACCGCCGAACTCGTGACCGACACGGCCGAACTCTATCTCGAGAACATGGAGCTGCGGATCGAGTCGATCCTCGACCCGGCCCGTCAGAAGGTCGAATTCGTCGCCGCACACCTGGCCGACGGGCGCACGCCGCTCGACGACGATCAGCGCATCGGCGACATACTCCTCGGCGCGCTCGCCTCGGGGGCCGATGTCGCCGGCCTCGCCTTCGTGCGTCCGAACCTGCAGGCGGTTTATGCCGGGCTGTGGGACGGCGGCCACGAAGCGGGTGTCGAGAGTTTCCTCACCTGGCCGGAAATGCGTCTCCTCATGCGGCAGGGCGAGGAAGCCGAGGCGACCGTCTGGGCCGAGCCGATCTACATCGACTTTTTCGGCACCACCTTCATGACCGTGATGCATCCGGTGCGCGATGCGACGGGCTTCAAGGGCATCGTGGTCGGCGCCGTGTCGCTGGCGTCGCTCTCGGAGGCGATCGATCTCGAGGCCGCCGAACAGCCGGGCCTGGTCAGCTTCGTGCTGCGCGACAGGGAATTCGTGATCGCGCATCCGGACATCGCCAGGCGCCTGATCGAGCATTCGCCGGACCAGCCGGTGCCGACGCGCACGCTGGTCAACGACATCGTGCTCGCCAATCTCTGGGAAGCGGAACGCTATCCGCTGGTGCTGGTCGACGCGCCCGACATCGCGGCCTGGGAGTTCCGTATCGGCGAGGACGAGCACATCGTCATCCTCAAGGACATCGCGACTTACGGCGAGGTGCCGCACACGATCGGGCTGCATTTCCCGCGCGCGCAGGCCGGCGGCTATGTCGAACGGCTCGAGTTCGCGCTCTATGTCGGAGTCGCGATCGTGCTGCTCTCGATCGCGGTCGCCTGGCTGATTGGCCGCGCCATCGGCCGGCCGGTGACGCGGCTCGCCAGCAATGCCGATCGCATCGCGGCGCTCGATTTCGGTCATGCCGACCCGCTGCCGCCGAGCCCGTTCCGCGAAACCGACCGGGCGCGCATTGCCTTCAACTCGATGCTGAAGGGCCTGCGCTGGTTCGAGCTCTATATTCCGCGGCGGCTGGTCGAGCGGCTGATCGCGACCGGCGGCGAGGGCGCGCTGCCGTCGGAAACGCGCGACGTCACCGTGCTGTTCACCGACATCGCCGGCTTCACCTCGATCGGCGAGCGGCTGACCGCGGAACAATTGAGCGCCTTCCTCAACCGGCATTTTACGCTGCTCGCCGGCTACATCGAGGCCGAGGGCGGCACGATCGACAAGTATATCGGCGATTCGATCATGGCGTTCTGGAATGCGCCGGATCCGCAGCCCGACCATGCCGACCGCGCGCTGCGGGCGGCGCGCGCGATCGCGCTCAGGCTCCATGCCGACAACGAGCGGCGCGCGAAAAAGGGCCTGCGGCCGGTGCGGCTGCGCGTCGGACTTCATACCGGGCCGGCGGTGGTCGGGAATCTCGGCGCGCCCGGCCGCGTCAACTACACGCTGGTCGGCGACACGGTGAACGCCGCGCAGCGGCTCGAAGCGCTCGGCAAGGAGCTGCAGCCCGATGCGGAAGTCTCGATCATCGCGAGCGAGAGCGTCTTGCAGGTTGCCCAGGCGCCGGGGCCGCACCGGCCGCTGGGCAGCGTCACGTTGCGCGGTCGCAGCGAGCCGCTGGCGACTTTCGGGATCGACCCCGCATGACGCGGCAGCCGGAAGCGGGCGACGCGGCGCAGCCGCTGCTCTATACCGACCTTGCCGACTGGTTCCACCTGCTGACCCATCCCGACGATTACGCCGAAGAGGCGGCGGAATGGTCGCGATTGATCCGGGAAGTTCTTGGCCGTGGGCCGGCGACGATGCTCGAGCTCGGCAGCGGCGGCGGCAACAATGCGCTCCACATGAAGCGGGGCACGACGCTGACGCTCGCGGATCTTTCGCCGGCGATGCTCGATGTCAGCCGGCGCATCAATCCGGAATGCGAACATGTCGCCGGCGACATGCGGTGGCTGCCGCTCGGACGAATCTTCGATGCCGTCTTCATCCACGATGCGATCTGCTACATGACGAACGAGGACGATCTGCGCCGCACCTTCGAGACCGCCTTCGCGCATTGCGCGCCGGGCGGCGTTACGCTCTTGGTGCCGGACGAAGTGCGCGAGACCTTCAGACCGTCGACCGAGAGCGGCGGGCATGACGGGCCGGCGGACGGGCCCGATGCCGGGCGCAGCCTGCGCTATCTCGAATGGACCTGGGATCCGGACCCGTCGGACAGCGAGACCGTCGCCGATTTCGCTTACCTGCTGCGCGAGCGCGACGGCACGCTGCGCGCCTTCCGCGACCGGCATCGGTTCGGCCTCTTCCCGCGCGCGACCTGGCTCGGATTGATGAAAGAAGCGGGCTTCGCGGCCGAGCCGCGCGAGACGCAAATCGGCAGCCAGCCCTTTCTCGCGCGCCGGCCGCGCTAGCGGCTCACGCTTCGATCTGCTCGCAGATTTCGCCGTCGGGTCCGAAACAGGCGGCGATCAGCGCACCGCCGAAACCGGCGCCGCCGTCGAGGCTGGTCGACCAGGCGCCGACCGTCACGCCGCCATGCTCGCGCTCGAAGCCGCGCACCACGCGCCGGAAGCCCCCGAACGGTTCCGTAAGCTGCGCGAAACCCTCGCCGCCCCACCAGAGCGCATCGCTCTGCGCGGTCAGCGGCCGGCCCGGATCGATGCCGGCATGTACGAACAGCAGCGCGTTGTCGTCGGTGTAGGCGGCACGACGGAGCGCGCTCATCAGCGCCGCATGGCCGGGTCGCGCCTGCATCGCGCTGCGCAGGCCGTTGGTCCAGCGCGTGATCGAAACGGCGCCGTCGCGCGCGGCGATCATCGCCTCCTTGTGGCTGCCGCCATAGGCATCGAGCGTCGCGCCGACGCCGTGATCGAGCATCCATTGCAGCACCTCGCGCGGATTGGGCGCGAACTGGAGCTGCAGCAGCTTCTGCCACATTTCCTCCTGGCTGCCGCGCAGATAGGCGACGTCGAACAGGAAGGTCGCCGGCCGGCCGAGGAAGCGCCGGCGATACTCGATCATCTCGTCGACCGTATCGACGACGTCGCCGCCCTGGCCCATGTGGTTGCCGAGATAGACGATGCGGTCGCCGGGTTCGAGCCGCCGGTCGAGCTCCTCGTGCAGCCGCACGAGCTGGCCCGCCATGCCGTGGATCGCCGCGATCGCCCAGACACGCGATGCCCGGTGGAGGGTGGCGAATTTTTCCCGATCGGCAGACGGCACGGACCGAATCAATCCTTCGCGATGCGGTAGAATAAGTTGCTAACCGCCGGCTGCCAACAAGGCAAGCCGCGCGGGCGCGCGACGACTTGCCCAAAAGCCGAACGCCCGGCCTTGCGGGCCGGGCGTTCCGAAGAATTGCCTGTCGCAGGTCCGGCGTCAGGCGGCCTTCAGCACCTTGTTGAGCCGCTCGGTCGCCTGGTCCTCGTCGATCTCCTCGATCGCGGCGAACTCGCGCACCAGCCGGTCGAGTGCCGCCTGGTAGATCTGCCGCTCCGAGTAGGACTGGTCGGGCTGGTCGGCGTTGCGGTGCAGATCGCGCACCACTTCGGCCACCTGGACCGGATCGCCCGAGTTGATCTTGGCTTCGTACTCCTGCGCGCGGCGGCTCCACATCGTGCGCTTGATGCGCGAGCGGCCCTTGAGCGTGGCGAGTGCGGTATCCATCACCTTGCGGCTCGAGAGGCGGCGCAGACCCGAGTTCTGCGCCTTCGAAACCGGCACGCGCAGCGTCATGCGATCCTTCTCGAAACGGATCGTGATCAGCTGCAGCTTGTGGCCGGCAATGTTGTGCATTTCGACGCCCATGACCTTGCCGACGCCATGGGTCGGATAGACCACGAAATCGCCCTTGCGGAACGGCGGCTCGGCGCGGCCCGACGCTTCCGGCGCCTTGGCGACCGGCCGGTCGCCCGGCAGGCCAGGCCTGCCGTGCATCGGACGGCCCGGAACCGGACGCAGATTGGGGGCCACCGGACGCGGCGGCGCCTTCGGGGCGTCCTTGCCGGCCGGCAGCTTGCCGGGGGTCGCCGGCTGCTTGCGGGCGACCGGGGTTGCCGGCTTCGGCGCAGGTTTCTTGCTGGTGGGTGCGGTCTTCGTCACGCTGGTTGCCTTCTTGCTGCTCGGTTTCACTGTCGTCGAAGCCATACCGCCCTGCTTTTTGACCGCGACCGCCGTCGGACGGCCGGCCCGCCTGCTCGCGGGTGCCGCCTTGACCGCGGCGCGGACCTTGCCGGCCGCACCGCGTTTGACCGGCTGGTTGCCGGCCTTGCCGGCCGCGGCCTTGCCGCCGGATTTGCCCTTCGATCGAACCGTGGTCGTCATGGATCGCCTTTCGTGCCGATCGGCAGATCGCCGTTCTGTTCTCCCGCCGGCGGACAGCGATCAGAAGCCATTCGCAGCCGCAGCATGGCGGCAGCGCCCCCGATCCGTCGACTTCGCCGGATGACTGGCCGGGTTGGTCCCGAGCCTGTGGATAAAATGTAACAGAATTACCGCTTGGCTTCAATGAGCAGAGCGTCGCAATCCTGCCTCCACCTGGAGGCATACGTGTAAGCCGTTGATTTTAAGGGAAACGATCAGGGTTTGCCGGGATTCGGACTGAAATGCTTCTCGAACTTGTCCGGCACGTCCTTCCACTGGTCGGCATCGGCCGGCGGCTCGCCCTTGCGGGTAATGTTCGGCCATTGTTCCGCATACTGGCGGTTGGTCTCGACCCATTTCTCGGCCTCGGCATCCGTGTCCGGGATGATGGCGTCGACCGGGCATTCCGGCTCGCAGACCCCGCAATCGATGCATTCGTCGGGGTGGATCACCAGCATGTTCTCGCCGACATAGAAACAATCGACCGGGCACACCTCGATGCAATCCATGTACTTGCAGCGGATGCAGGCCTGGGTGACGACGTAGGTCATGCCGCGAACTCCGGGGCTGGCGCGAAGCGCCGACCGCGCTGCGCCGCAAAAGCGACGTTCCCGTATCATGCGCTTCCGGCGCGACGCAACCCTGCGGCCCTTGCGGATTAAGGAAGGGCCTGCGGCGGGCGGCCGCGGGCGGCGCGGTCAGCCCTCGCCGCGCACCCGGTCGATCGCGCGCCGCTCGGCCTTGGTCGGCCGGCCGCTGCCGGCCTCGCGCGCAGGCGCCGCCGGCCCGGTTGCCGGCGAGAGTGCAGGCGGTGCGCCGAGATCCTCGTAGAGCCTGCGCGCCTCGGTCGCCGGTCCGCGCCGCACGCCGAGCGCGACGATCCTCAGCACCCTGACGTCGCGACCGTGCGCAAACGTCAGCACGTCGCCCGGCCTCACCGTCTGGTGCGCCTTCTCCACCACGCGGCCGCCGATGCGGATGCGGCCTTCGAAGCAGAATTTCGAGGCGAGGCTGCGGCTGCGGAAGATGCGCGCATGCCAGAGCCACTTGTCGAGCCGCAGCGTGGCGTCGCCGCCGGCGCGCGCACCGCTCACGAGCGGCGCGTCCAGTCGATGGTCGCGAGGATCGCGAAGGGCGAATCCGGCGACGGCGTCGTGGGCTTGCGGCGCGGCGGTTCGGGGCGTCGTCCCGGCTTGCGATCGCGCTGGCGTTGACGGCCCGGCCGCTGCCCGGTTGGTTTCGCCCGCTCGTCCTTCGTCGCGGCCTGTTGCAGCGGTGCTGACGGCGCGGTCGCTTCATTCGATGGCGAGGCCGTTTCGAGGGCGGCTGGTTTGCGTCCGCGACGACGACGGCGGCGACGTTTCGGCTTTGTATCGGCCGCCGGCGCGTGCAGCTCGGTTGTCGTCGCATCGGCCGCCGGTGCGACGGAAGCCGCATCGGCGGCTGCGACGGCCGGAACCGCCGCCGCATCCTTGCGCTGCGCTCGCGGGCGACGGCCGCGCCGCTCGAAGGTCGCATCGGGCCCGCCGCCGTGGCGACGATAGCCGAGCGATTGCAGCACCGGCGCCAGCGAAGCGGTGTCGACGCCGACGGTTGCCGCCAGCGCATCGGTCGCGGCGAAAGGTCCCTGCTCGGCGAGCTTGGCGGCGCCGGCGGCCAGTCGTTCGAGCGCGTCGATGCGCACCGCGAGCGGACCGGCAAAACGATAGCCCGCGGCATGCATCGCCGCGGCGTCGTCGTCCGGGTGCGGCACGAAGCTGACCGGCCGGCGCGCCGGCGGCGGCGGCGCGGCGCGGCCGCGATGCAGGGCGAGCAGCATCTGTGACAGCCGCGCGGCGCGCGCATTCTGCACCGGACGGATCCAGACGCTGACGCGGCCGATCTGCAGGCCGAGCGCGGCGAGCGCGCGACGGTCGGATTTCGTGAGCGCGGCCAGCTGTTCGCGGATCGCGCTGCGTGGCAGCGCGCCGAGCGCCTCCGAAAGCTGATAGGCGAGCCCGCGCGCGGCCCCCTTGAGCGGCGCGTTCTCGATCGCGATCAGCGCGCCGAGCGCCCGGTCGCGCTGCGCCTCGAACCAGGCGAGCAGGCGGCGGCGGATGCGTTCGCGCAACGGCCCGTCGAGAAACTCGCCGTCGGCGACCTCGATGCGCGGCCGCAGCGGATGATCGCCCGCCGCCAGCCGCGCGATCGCCTGGCCGCGCCATTCCAGCGTGCCGTCGGGCAGCAGCGCGAAGGATTTGTCGTCATCCTGTTCCAGGCGGCGGACGCGCTGCGGGATCGCGGTTTCGAGCGCATGGCGCGCGGCGGTCATCAGCTTGCGCGTGTCCTCGCTGCGCACGTCGCCGTCGGGCTGGAAGCGGAATCCGTCGAGCCGGCCGACGAGATGGCCTTCCACCATCACCTCGTTACTGTCGGTGACGGCGCCTTCGAGCCGGCCGCCGCCTTCCATGCGGCGCGCGAGATGCGCATGGCGCTGGTCGACGAAACGCTGCGTCAGCGCCTCGTGCAGCGCGTCCGACAGCCGGTCCTCGACGTCGCGTGTGCGCTGCTGCCAGTCGCCGGCATCGGCCAGCCAGTCGCCGCGGTTCGCGACATAGGTCCAGGTCCGGATATGCGCGAGCCGTTGCATCAGCATGTCGATGTCGCCGGATGGCCGGTCGATACGCTCGATCTGCTCTGCGACCCAATCGTTCGGCAGGCGGCGGTCGCCCGTGCCGCGCAGGTAACGATAAATCTGGCCCAGCAGCCGCGTGTGCGCATCGGAGAGGATCTTCTGGAAGTCCGGTACCTGGCAGACCTCCCAGAGCAGCGCCACGGCGTCGCGGCCCTTCGCGAGATCGCGGATCTCGCCATCGCGCCAGAGCGCAGACAAAGCGAGATGATCGTCGGCTTCGCGCACGCGGATCAGGCCCGGATGCGGCGTGCGCCGCTCGAGGCTCCGCAGCAGCGCCTCGCCCGACCGGAAATCGAGCTCGTTGTTGCGCCAGAACAGCGCGCCCAGCGGATCGAACCGGTGCGCTTCGACCGCCTCGACGATCTCCGCGTCGAGCGGCGGCGCGCCTTCCGTCGTGCCGAACGTGCCGTCGTTCATGTGGCGGCCGGCGCGTCCGGCGATCTGCGCGATCTCGGCGGCGGTCAGCTTGCGCGGCCCGTGCCCGTCAAATTTCGCGAGCCGCGCGAAGGCGACATGGTCGAGATCCATGTTGAGGCCCATGCCGATCGCATCGGTCGCGACCATGAAATCGACCGCGCCGGACTGGAACATCTGGACCTGGGCGTTGCGGGTGCGCGGCGAGAGCGCACCCATCACGACCGCGACGCCGCCGCGCTGCCGGCGCATCAGCTCGGCGATCTCGTAGACGTCGGCGACCGAGAACGCGACGACCGCCGAGCGCGGCGGCAGGCGCGAGAGCTTGCGCGGCCCGATATGCGTCAGGGTCGAGAAGCGCGGCCGCGCGATATGGGCGGCGTCGGGTGCGAGCTTGCGCAAGAGCGGCCGGATCGTGTCGGCGCCGAGCAGCATCGTCTCGCCAAGTCCGCGCGCATGCAGCAGCCGGTCGGTGAAGATGTGCCCGCGGTCGGGGTCGGCGGCGAGCTGGATCTCGTCGATGCCGAGGAAATCGACGCGCCGGTCGAGCGGCATCGATTCGACGGTGCAGAGAAAATAACGCGCGCCGGGCGGGACGATCTTCTCCTCGCCCGTCACCAGGGCCGCCTTCTCGTGTCCGACCAGGCCGCAGACGCGATCGTAATTCTCGCGCGCCAGCAGCCGGAGCGGAAAACCCATCATGCCCGAGCCGTGGCCGAGCATGCGTTCGATCGCGAGATGGGTCTTGCCGGTATTGGTGGGGCCGAGGACGGCGGTCAGGCGGGGCGGGGCCCGGTTCATGGAGCTGAGAATCGGGTGTCGGGCCCGCCGTTGCAAGCGGCGGGGCGCCGCGGCGCGTGCCGACGCGGGCGTCCTGCGCTCTGTACCGCTAGCCGATCGCCGGCGGCTTCGTGCTGTCCGGCGGCGTGCCGGTCGCGGTCGGCGCCTTCTGCCGTCGGCGGGCCAGCAGGGCCCCGATCCCGGCCACCAGCGGGATGACGACGATCCAGGCCTTCTTCAGGACCGCCACCGCGATCGCGATGGCGCCGGCGACAATGCCGGCGCCGAGGTCGACGCCCATCGTGGCGGCGGCGAGCGAGCCGATGCTCATGCCCGACGTCGCATCGCCGTCCGCATAATCCTCGTAGCGATGACCCTCGTTGTAGCGGTGCGTGTCGAGCAGGCCGCCGAGCGTCGACTGCGCCGCGGCGAAACCGTCGCCGCCGCCGGCCCAGATGATCTGGTGGTAGCCGCCGCGCGACAGGCGCAGCGCGGTTGCGTTGATCCAGCGCTCGCCGCCGGCCGAGAGATCGGTCGCCCAGTAGGCCGTGTGGACGGGTTCGTCGAAGACCGGCTCCTGCCGCCAGCCGTCGGTATAGAACGGCGCGACACCGACGCGCACGCGCTCGGCGTTCAGCTCGACCTCGGTGTCCTTGATCTGCCGCATGAAGTCGGCCGGATCGACAGCGTCCCAGTCTTCCTCCGTGACGTAGCCGACATCGAAGAAGGTGAAATAGGTCATCGAATCGTCGGCCGCGTTCCAGACGATGGCCTCGGTCTCGGGCGATTCGACGCCGCCGGTCAGGTAGTCGTAGCGCGCGGCCGTCTCGCCGAGCAGGATTTCCTGGCCGTCGCCGATCTCGATCGTGCTGTTCGAGCGCGGCAACGTGAAGCTGCCGGGGCCGATCGACCATCGCATCGCCAGGACCTCGTCGAGGACCTGGTCCTCGGTCATCCGGTCGAGCGTCTGCGCGCGAACCCCGCCGCCCGTGACGAGCACGGCGGCCAGCAACAGGATGGCGACCCGTTTCATGAGATTTCCCCGCTGCCCCCGGCCCCCGCCGGGCCGGCGCGAAGCCTAGAGCAAATCGCGCTCGTGCGGAATCGCAGGCGATTCCGCGGGAACAAGAACGTTCGAATTCGCTCTGAACATTGACGAGTAGGGCGGATTTGCACGATCGGGTGCAAGTGCGCGCGCTTCCGCCCGATCGTGATCCGCTCAGGGCGAACGGACGGCCGGGTTCGATTGCCGCGGTTGCGGCGGCAAGGCGGGCGGTAACCGGCGGCCGGCTCCGCGAACCGGCGCGTGCGGCCCCCGGGGGTTGATGAAGGGCGCGGCCGCCCGCATATCTCTCCCGATCCGGAGGGAAGCGGGAGGGACGGGCGATCATGAACGACCGCGCGGGCGAAGAGCGGTTCGAGTTCCAGGCCGAGGTCGGGCGCCTGCTCGACATCGTTGCGCGCTCGCTCTATTCCGACAAATCGGTCTTCCTGCGCGAGCTGATCTCGAACGCGGCCGATGCCTGCGACAAGCTGCGTTATCTCGCGCTGACCGAGCCGGGCCTGATCGCGGGCGATGCCGGGTTTCGCATTCGCGTCGCCATCGACGGGGCGGCGCGCACGCTGACGGTGGCCGACAACGGCATCGGCATGACGCGGCAGGAGCTGATCGACAATCTCGGCACCATCGCGCGCTCCGGCACCGCTGCCTTCGCATCGGAGGGGAAGGCGGATGCGCCGGCCCTGATCGGACAGTTCGGCGTCGGTTTCTACGCCGCCTTCATGGTCGCCGAGCGCGTCGAAGTGGTGACGCGCCGCGCCGGCGCGGCGGAAGACGGCTGGCGCTGGAGCTCGATCGGCAAGGGCGAGTTCTCGCTGCTGCCCGAACCGTCGGCGCCGCGCGGCACGTCGGTGATCCTGCATCTGGCGCAAGGCGAGGACGAATTTCTCGACCCGGCCAGGCTGCGCGCGATCGTCGAGAAATACTCCCATCATATCGGCGTGCCGGTCGAACTTGCCGACGGCGAAGACGGCGCCGGTGCGGTGGTCATCAGCGCCGGCTCGGCGCTCTGGCTCAAGCCGAAATCCGAGATCGATGCGAATTCCTACGCCGAATTCTACCGCCATCACGGCCACACGTTCGACGAGCCGTGGCTCACCATGCATTTCCGCGCCGAAGGCACGATCGACTACACAGGCCTGTTGTTCGTGCCGACCGCACGGCCGTTCGACCTGTTCCATCCCGACCGGCGGCAATGCGTGAAGCTCTACGTGCGGCGCGTTTTCGTTACCGACGAATGCAAGCTGCTGCTGCCGCCCTGGCTGCGCTTCGTACGCGGCATCGTCGATTCCGAGGATCTGCCGCTCAACATCAGCCGCGAGATGCTGCAGACGAATCCGGTGGTCGCGAAGATCCGCAGCGCCGTCGTCAAGCGCGTGCTGGGCGAGCTCGCAAAGAAGGCGAAGGACGCGCCCGAGGAATACGCGCGCTTCTGGGGTTCGTTCGGCGCCGTGCTCAAGGAAGGGCTCTACGAGGAGCCGGCCGAACGCGACCGGCTGCTGCCGCTGGTGCGCGTCGACAGCACCGCCGGCGACGCGCTCTCGACGCTCGACGAATACGTCGCGCGCATGAAGCCGGCGCAGGATGCGATCTACTACGTGACGGGCGACAGCCGCGAGGCGGCGGCGAAGAGCCCGCATCTCGAAGGGTTCCGCGCGCGCGGCATCGAGGTGCTGCTGCTCAGCGATGCGGTCGACGAATTCTGGGTGCCGGCGATCGGAGGTTTCCAGGACAAGCCGTTCCGCTCGGTGACGCAGGGCGCGGCCGACCTCGACCGGATCGCGCCGGTCGCCAGGCCGGACGCGACATCGTCAGGCGCGGCGAACGCCGACGCGACGGCGCGCGATCCGGCCGCGATCGACGCGCTGGTCGCCTGGCTGCGACTCACGCTCGGCGACGCGGTTGCCGACGTGCGCACCAGCGCGCGGCTGACCGAAAGCCCCGCCTGTCTGGTCGCCGGCGAGAACGCGCCCGACATGCGGCTCGAGCGCATGCTGCGCGCCTATCGCCAGCTCGAGGGCGAGAGCAAGCGCATTCTCGAAATCAATCCCGACCATGCGCTGATCGCGACGCTCGCGCGCGCGCTCAAGACCAAGGCGTCGGACGGGCTCGAGGATGCCGCCTTCCTGCTGCTCGACCAGGCAAGACTGGCGCAGGGCGAGGAACCGGCCGACGGTGCGCTCTTCGCAAGGCGCCTCGCATCGGTAATGGAAAAGGCGCTGGGCTGAAGGAAAAATCTCACCACAGAGACGCAGAGATCACAGAGAAGATGATTCCTTCTCGTTGTCCTCTGTAACTCTGTGGTTCAATTTTTTTGAATCCACCCGCGACCTTACCCTCCGCTGAACGTCGCGATCAGCCCGGCATGCCGTAGATTTCCTGTTCCTGCTCGATGCCCTTGAACCGGTGCGCACCGACCGGCACCAGCTCGGAATGGCAGGAGGAGGCGAAGCGCCTGCTGGCGAGGATGCGCCGGCCGAGCGGTTCACACAGGCCCTGCATGCGGCTGACGAGATTGACCGCCGGTCCGATCACGGTGAAGTCGAGCCGGTCGGCGGCGCCGATATTGCCGTACGACACCGATCCCGAATGGAGCGTGATGCCGATATCGAGCGGCGGCAGCCCGTTCGCGCGCCGCGTTTCGTTGAGCGTATCGATCGCGGCGCTGCCCGCTTTCGCCGCGCGCAGCGCGGCATGGCAGGCGCGATCGCGATCGAGATCGTCGTGCATCGGGAAGATCGCCAGCATGCCGTCGCCGACGAATTTCAGGATCTCGCCGTCCTCGGCCCGCACCGGCGGCGTCATCGCGTCGAAATACTGGTTGAGCGTGTCGAGTATCTGTTCGCGCGACGAAGTTTCGCTGAGCTGCGTGAAGCCGCGCATGTCGGTGAACATGAGCGCCGCGGCAATCGTGACGCCGTCGCCGCGCCGCACCAGCCCCTCGAGCACGCGCCTTCCGGCGTCGGCGCCCAGATAGGTCCCGAGCAGCGCCCGCGCGATGCGGCGCGTCTCGAGCGGATCGAGCACGAGGGCCATGACCTCGGCGAGCCCCTGCAGCGCGGCGACCTCGTCGTCGGCAAAACCGTCGGGCCGCCTGGTCGTGAAGCTCACCACGTTGATGCGGTTGCCGCTGAAGCGCAGCGGCAGCACGACATAGTCGGTGGCGCCGGCGGCGCGCAGATCCCGCAGGATCGGAAAATCGTCGGAATTGCGCGCGTCGACCAGGCGGCGGCGGATCATCGGCTCGCCGGCGTGGATGAGGCGGATCGGGCTCGCGAGATAGGTGTCGTTGTCGAGCACGGAATAGCCGCGCGGCACGATCTCGAGCTCGTCGTTCGAGGCGTTCCAGGCGTAGGTGATCGCGGAGACCTGCGGATGCAGCGTGCGGATCGAGACCATCAGGCGCGACAGCAGGTCGCTGCCGCCGGCGACGTGGCGCGCGGTTTCGCGGATCACGTCGGCCGCATCGGGCAGCCGGCGGCCTTCCGCAATCAGCCATTCGCGCGTCGCACGAATGCCTGAGGCGGCGCCGACCGCAAGAACGGGATCGACCGCGGGCGGGCGGTCGCGATCTTGCCGGGTTTTCGCTGCGGCGGGCCGGGTCTCGGTCATGACGGGTCTAAGTGGCGCGCGGCGGCTTGCGGTCAAGGGCGGTTTCCGGACGGCCACCGTCGGTCCGCACCGATTTGACGAGGTCGACATAGATTTCGTTCGGCCGCTTGGGGTGCTGCCATTGGCCGGTCTCGATATAGCCGAGCCGGCGATAGAAGGCGACGTTCCGTTCGATGGTCGTGTTCGTATAGAAGCGCAGCTCGGGCAATCCAAGCGTGGCGGCATGAGCTTCGGCAAACGCCAGGGCGGCGCGGCCGTGACCGCGATGCTGATGCGCCGGCAGGATCGCGACGATGTCCATGAGCAGATAGGCGGGGTGCCGCTTCAGCACCATGATGCCGACCGGTTCGGCACCCGATCCGGTCGCGGCCTCGATCATCCAGACCTGACCCGCCTCGATCAGCGGTGCGAACTCGACGGTCGTCGGTCCCGGCACCGGATGGTGGCGATGGCGGTAGAGGTCGAGGAAGGTCTCCCGCACGATCGATCGCACGAGGTCCGCCTCGCCGGTCACGGCGGGACGCAGGCGGGTGGCACCGGCAGGATCGGCTTCGGCGGGGGCGGACATCGGTCGGGTTTCCCGGTCGGCGGGTCTTCGGCCCGGCCGACCGACGCATTAGGCCGCCGGACGCCGCGTGCCGCAAGCCGGCGGAGCGCGCCGCTCGCGCGCTGCCGGGCACCGGCGCGCAGCGGATCGACCGGGCTTTCCCGCGGGTTGAGGCGCGCAAGCCGGCCGGCCCGGCGCCGATCGGCCGCGACGGATCCGGCGGGTCGCCCGGGCGGCCGCAAATGCCCGCAGATCGAATGTGGTTGAACGAAGTAACCGTGCATCCCATGTTGCCGGTGTTCGCGCGATCGCGCCGACCGCCGTGCAGCAAGGAGCCGATCACCCCATGTTCATCCAGACCGAAGCGACACCGAATCCGGCGACGCTGAAATTTCTGCCCGGCCGCCCGGTGATGGGCGAGGGCACGGAGTATTTCACCGACGCCGAGTCGGCGCAGCGCTCGCCGCTGGCGGAACGCCTGTTCCGCGTCGAGGGCGTCACCGGCGTCTTCCTCGGCGGCGACTTCGTCACCATCACCAAGGCCGACGACACGACGTGGGACGTGGTGAAGCCGGCCCTGCTCGGCATCATCATGGAGCATTTCACCGCCGGCCGGCCGGTGATCCTCGCCGAGGCGCCGCGCCCGGCGCCGAAGGGGAATGCCGACGAGGAGGACGACGAGATCGTCGTCCAGATCAAGGAGCTGCTCGATACCCGCGTGCGACCGGCGGTCGCCCAGGATGGCGGCGACATCGTCTTCGAAGGCTACGAGGACGGCGTCGTCTACCTGCACCTGCAGGGTTCCTGCTCGGGCTGCCCGAGCTCGACCATGACGCTCAAGATGGGCATCGAGAATCTGCTCAAGCATTACGTGCCCGAGGTGGTCGAGGTTCGTTCCGTCTGACCCGACGCCGCCCGCGATGGCTGCGCCGTCCCCTTCGCGCAAGGGCAGCGTCGCCGCCGCGGCGCTCGGCCAGCTGTTCCACGACGCCCGCACCTTCAACCGGTTCCGCGACGAGAAGGTGCCGGACGAGTTGCTGCGTGCGGCTTTCGATCTGGCGCGGCTGCCGCCGACCTCGGCCAACAGCTCGCCGGGCCGCATCCTCTTCGTGAAATCGCCGGAGGCGAAGAAGCGCCTCGAGCCCGCACTCGGCGAAGGCAACCGCGCCAAGACCATGAAGGCGCCGGTGACGGCGATCGTGGCCTACGACATGGAATTCTACGAGCATCTGCCGCGGCTCTTTCCGCATGACGATGCGCGGAGTTGGTTCGCCGGCAAGCCGAAGGCGATCGAGGTCACGGCCTTCCGCAACGGCTCGCTGTTCGGCGCCTATTTCATCCTGGCCGCGCGCGCGGTCGGGCTCGATTGCGGACCGATGTCGGGCTTCGACAACGAGAAGGTCGACCGGGAGTTTTTCGCCGACACGAGCTGGCGCTCGAATTTCCTGATCAATCTCGGCTTCGGCGACGCGAGCGACCTGCGGCCGCGCCACCCGCGCTTCGGGTTCGACGAGGCGTGCAGAATTCTATGACGTTCGGGCTCCAGAGCGGATCACGATCGGGTGGAAGCGCTTGGACTTGCGCCTGATCGTGCGAAACCGCTCGGCTCGTCTGCGCTTGGAGCGAATTCGCACGTTCCTGCGGAATCGCCGGCGACTCCGCAAGAACGCGATAGGCTCCGGGCCGGCCGCGCTACTCCGGAACGGTTTCTCCCGTTCCGCCAACCTCTTTGGGCATGTCCCGAAACTTGGGCAACCCGTCCTTCATCGGCAGCACGCTCTCTGCATAGTGGACGTGCAGCGCGGGCTTGAAGGCGAGCCCTGGCAGCGTCGCGGCGTAGACGTCGACGAGTCCCATCGGCTCGTGCACGGTCATGATATGGCCCCCGCAATTCCTGCAGAACTTGCGGTCGCTCTTCGGCGTCTTGCCATAGCTGCCGATCTTGTCGGCGCCCTTCTTGACGGCGACGCTCTGCGGTTGCCACAGCGTGAATGCATTGACCGGTGCGGCGGCCCAGGATCGGCACGAGCTGCAATGGCAGTAGCCCATCGCCTCCGGCGCGCCGCGCGCCGTGATCTCCACGGCACCGCAGAAGCACGCGCCGTTATACGCGTTCTCGTTCATTGCGTTCTCCCTCGGGGCCGAACGCTCACTCTATCATGCGCCGCGTTCTTGCGGGAATTGCGGATGACCCCTGGAAAGACCTTCCGGCGGCGGATCGGGCCGCGCCCCGCGGAGGCATCGCGATGAAGTCCTATCGGATTGCGGCCATACCGGGCGACGGGATCGGAACCGAGGTCGTCTCGGCCGGCCTCGAGGTGCTGCAGGCGCTCGCCGCGCGCGACGGCGGGTTCGGGCTCGCGGTCGACCGGTTCGACTGGGGCGGCGACTACTACAGGAAGCACGGGCGCATGATGCCGGAAGACGGTCTCGAGCGGATCCGGCATCACGATGCGATCCTGTTCGGTTCCGCCGGCCATCCCGAGATTCCCGATCACGTCACGCTCTGGGGCCTCAGGCTCGCAATCTGCCAGGGCTTCGACCAGTACGCCAACGTGCGGCCGATCCGCCTGCTGCCGGGCATCGCATCGCCGCTGCGCGGCGTCGCCGGCCCGGAACTCGAATGGGCGATCGTGCGCGAAAATTCCGAGGGCGAATATGCCGGCGTCGGCGGTCGCGCGCATCGCTTCTCGCCGCTCGAGGTCGCGACCGACGTCGCGGTCTTCACGCGCGCCGGCGTCGAGCGGATCATGCGCTTTGCCTTCGGCCTCGCGCGCTCGCGGCCGCGAAAATTCCTGACGGTCGTCACCAAGTCGAACGCGCAGCGCCACGGCATGGTGCTGTGGGACGAGATCGCCGCCGAAATCGCGCGCGAGTTTCCCGACGTCGCCTGGGACAGAGTGCTGGTCGATGCGATGACCATGCGCATGGTGCTGAAGCCGCAATCGCTCGACACGATCGTCGCAACCAATCTTCATGCGGACATATTGTCGGACCTGGCGGCTTCGCTCGCCGGCTCGCCCGGCATCGCGCCGACCGCGAATCTCAACCCCGAACGCGCGTTTCCCTCGATGTTCGAGCCGATCCACGGTTCGGCCTTCGACATCATGGGTCGGGGCATCGCCAACCCGATCGGCACCTTCTGGTCGTCGGTCCTGCTGCTGGAGCATGTCGGCGAGCCGCGCGCGGCGGCGCGGCTGATGCGGGCGATCGAACGCGTCACCGCGGACATGAAGTTTCACACGCCCGATCTCGGCGGCAGCGCGCGTACGTCGGATGTGACGAACGCCGTCATCGAGGCGATCCGCGCCGCCAACGACTGAGCGGTTACATCAGCCCGTATTTGAGCGATTTGTCCGAAATCAGCGGATAGAGCCGGCGCGCGTCGAACAATTGATAGTGCCACCATTCGTTCCGGTAAAAATCCCAGCCCGCCGCGCTCATCAGCCCGAGCAGGATCGCGCGGTTCCTCTGCGCCCCGGCCGGCACCTCGGTGTTGCCGTGATGCGCGACCGGCCGGAAATCGTCGAAGCCGGTACCCATCTCGAGCTCGGTGCCGTTCGCATCGAGCAGGGTGAGATCGACCGCCGCGCCGCGCGAATGCGGCGAGCCGCGGCGCGGGTCGGCGACGAATTCCGGATCGGGAAACCTGTTCCACAGCACCCATTGCGCCTCGGCCGGCCGGAACGCATCGAAGATGCGGAACCGCAGGCCGATCGCGGATGCGAGCCGGATTGCGGATTGCAGCCTTTCCGCCGCCGCCTCGTGCAGGTAGCAGCGCGCATGGCGATAGATCGGCGCCCCGGTTACATTGTCCGGCGTCGCATAGGCGAGCGCGATATCGACGTCGAAGGAAGGCGACCCGATCGTCACCAGCCGCACGCCCGGTTCGTCGGCCGGAGCGGGGGTCGCCAGCGAGCGGGGTTCATGCAGATCGTTCACGGGATTCTCCCGGCACGGACACAATGTCTCCTAACCTGCCGCGCCGCGTCCGGCAATGGCACGGGTTCGGCATGACCGCTCCGATCGTTCTCGCGCTCGATGCCAGCCGGGCCGCCTGCTCGGCGGCGATCCTGCGGGACGGCGCGATCGTCGCCGCCGAAGGCGCTGCGATGGCGCGCGGCCAGTCCGAGACGATGATGCCGATGGTGGCGCGCGTGCTCGCGAAGGCCGACATGAAGGCGGCCGATGCCGGCATCGTCGCGGTGCCGGTCGGGCCGGGCAGCTTCACCGGCATCCGCATCGCGCTCGCGGCGGCGCGTGGCCTGGCGCTCGCGACCGGGGCGCGGATCGTCGGCATCGACGGTTTCCGGGTCGCGCTCGAGGCGGCCGGCGCGAGGCGGCCGGCGGTGGTCGCGATCGACAGCGGTCGCGGCGACTGGTTCGCGCGCCGGTTCGCACGCGCCGACGGCGACGACACGGCACCGGCGCAGCTCGGCGCCGACGATGTCGCACGTCTGTTTCCATCCGATGCGTTCGACCTGGTGGCGCCGGACGATCTCGTGGCGTCGCTGACGGATGCGCAGCGAATGCCGGCGCACGCGCGCCGTCGGCCGCTCGACCTGGCGCGCCTCGCGATCGCGGCGGCGCAGATTGCCGCGCGCATCGAGGCCGATGGCGGAGGCGGACCGGACGGTGCGGCCTTGCCCGCACGACCGCTCTACATTGCGCCGCCGGCTGTCACCATGCCGACCCGACCCTGATGATCGCGCTTATCGAACGTGCAGGCGCGGCGCATGCAGCGGTGATGGCGGCGCTGCACGCGCTGTCGATCGTACCGTCATGGTCGGCGGACACCTTCGCAACCCTGCTCGGTCAGCCGGGCGTCGTCGGCTGGATCGCGCTCGAGGGCGATACGCCGGCGGGATTCCTGCTCGCGCGCGCGGCGGCGGACGAGGCGGAGATCCTGACGCTGGCGGTGCTGCCGGATCGGCGTCGCCGCGGCATCGGCCGTCGTCTCGTGCGACAGCTCGCCGACTGGGCGGCGGCATCGCAAATCGCGCGCCTCCATCTCGAAGTTGCCGAGACCAATCTCGCGGCGCGCGCGCTCTATGAAGGCGCCGGTTTCGTTCCGGTGGGGCGGCGCAGCGACTATTACAAAGCCGGCGACGATGCGCTGCTGCTGGCGCTGACGACGGGTTGACGCGCGGTGCGGTGCCGCTAGATTGGCGCCCTCCGCGCGCCCGTCGCGCCCAATCGCACAATCGACATGGCCCAACCGACGAATCCCGCCGATCTTCTGCCGCTCGTCGCCGAGATCGTGGCGGCGCATCTTTCGAACAACCGCGTGCCGCCGACCGAGCTGCGTGCGCTGATCCGCGATGTCCACCAGGCGCTCGCGGAACTCGGCGGCGTCGAAGGGACCGCGGGCGCCGCGGCGCGACCCGCGGTGCCGGTCGACGGTTCGGTCGGGCGGAGCGAGATCGCATGCCTCGCCTGCGGCGCGAAGATGACGATGCTGAAGCGTCATCTGCGCACCGCGCACGGCATGACGCCGCGCCAGTATCGCGAAGCCTACCGGTTGCCCGCCGGCTATCCGCTGGTGGCGCCCGCCTATGCGCGCCGGCGCAGCAAGCTCGCCAAATCGATCGGCCTCGGGCGGAGCGGTGCGGACCGGCCGGCCGGCAGGAAGCGGCGGCGCTGATTCGGTGAATTCTTGCGGGAAACCGGGACGGGTAGGCGCCCGCCGGGGCCTCCACTATAATTCGGACGATCATGGCAGCCCATTCGGACTCCGCTCCCATCATGTCGCGGCTCGAGCAGCTTTGCGCCGACAAGGGGCTCAAGATGACGGAGCAGCGGCGGATCATCGCGCGCGTTCTGTCGGAATCCGCCGATCACCCCGATGTGGAGCTGGTCTATCGCCGGGCGACCGAGATCGATCCGCGAATCTCGATCGCGACGGTCTACCGGACCGTCCGGCTGTTCGAAGAGGCCAACATCCTGGCCCGCCACGATTTCGGCGACGGGCGCGCGCGCTACGAGGAGACGCCCGAGACGCATCACGATCATCTGATCGACGTGCAGACCCGAAAAGTGATCGAATTCTCGAACGAAGAGATCGAAAAGCTGCAGCGGAAGATCGCAGAAAAGCTCGGCTACCGGCTGGTCGACCACCGGCTGGAACTGTTCGGCGTGCCGCTCGAAGGCAAGAAGCCGGACAAGGGATAGCGGCCGTCGCATGACGCAATCGCGGCGGGCGGCGCAAGCAGGGACAACGGGGTCTCATCGATGGCTGTACTGATGGCCGAAAGCGGCAGACCGGTCGAGATCAACGCCGGGGAGTTCGAGTTGCGCCTTGCCGAGACCGAGGAAGAGGTGCGCGCCGCCGAGCGCGTGCGCTACCGGGTCTTCTACGAGGAGATGAAGGCGAAGCCGACCGAGGCGATGGCGGCGGCGCGACGCGATTTCGACCCCTATGACGAGATCTGCGATCACCTGCTGGTCATCCATCGCGGCGTCGGTCGCGGCGCGGACGGCGTGGTCGGCACCTACCGGCTGATCCGGCGCGAGGCCGCCGAAAAGCGCGGCCGGTTCTACTCGGTCGACGAATACGAGATCGCGCCGATCGTGGCCTTTCCCGGCCCGATCCTCGAGCTCGGCCGCTCGTGCCTGCTGGCGGACTATCGCGGCCGCGCCGCCATGCAGCTGATGTGGCGCGGCATCGCCGACTACGTGCTCTATCACGAGATCGGGCTGATGTTCGGCTGCGCCAGCCTGCACGGCACCGATCCCGATGCGCATGCGCGGGCACTGTCCTACCTCTATCACCATCATCTGGCGCCGCCCGAACTGCGTGCGCGCGCCGTGCCCGCCCGCTACGTCGACATGAACCGCATGCCGAAGGACCGGATCGACAGGCGCGCCGCGCTCGGCGACGTGCCGCCGCTGATCAAGGGTTATCTGCGGCTCGGCGGTTTCGTCGGCGACGGCGCCGTCATCGACGAGCAGTTCAACACCATCGACGTCTTCATCACGGTCAAGACCGACCTGGTGACCGACAAATATTACAAGCACTACACCCGTGAAGACGCCCGCAGCGGCTAAGGGCCTCGTGCCCAAGCTGGGCGAGCGGCGCCTGCTGAAGCGCGCCTTCGCCATCAAGCTCGACACCTCGCCGCCGCCGCCGCTCGCCGGCCAGGCGCTCGGCTCGCCGATCCGCGCGATCCTGCGCCTGATCCCGGTCGCGCTGCTGACGATGCTGCTGGTACCGGCGCAGATGGCGGCCGTCGCGCTCAATCTGCCGATCTCGGAAACGATCCCGCGCGTCTATCATCGCAACGTGCTGCGCATCATCGGCATCCGCGTGCGCCGGCGCGGCCGGATGTCGAGGCATCGCCCGACGCTGTTCGTGGCCAATCACGCCTCCTATCTCGACATCGCCGTGCTCGGCTCGCTGATTTCGGGCGGCTTCGTCGCCAAGGCCGAGATCGCGAACTGGCCGTTCTTCGGCCTGCTCGCGAAGCTGCAGCGTTCGGTGTTCGTGGACCGGCAGCGGCGCACGACCGGCGAGCAGCGCGACCAGCTCGTCGAGCGCATCGCCGCCGGGCGGAATCTCATCCTCTTTCCGGAAGGCACCAGCAGCGACGGCAATCGCGTGCTGCCGTTCCGCAGCGCGCTGCTGGGTGCGACCGAGCCGTCGCGCGGCGGCGATGCGGCGACATTGCCCGAGCTCGTCGTGCAGCCGGTATCGGTTTCCTACGTGAAGCTCGACGGCTGCCCGCTCGGCTATCACCTGCGTCCGCTGGTCGCCTGGTACGGCGATATGGAGCTGATGAAACACCTGTTCTCGCTCGCCGGCCTCGGCCGCATCGAGGTCGTGGTCGAGTTCCACCCGCCGACCACGCTGGCCGAGCAGGGCAACCGCAAGGCGCTGACAGATTATTGTTACCGTCAGGTGGCGGCCGGCCATGCCGCGCAGATCGCCGGGCGCGCGCAAACCCTGCCCGACCGGCCGCTGGAGCGGCCGCGCCCTCTACTACCCCGGCCGGCGGGGTGATGCTATCCTCCGCGCGGCGCCCAGGCGCTGGCCGGATGGCGGTTCGCCGCCGCTGGCGCGGATGACGATACGAGCAACAAAGAGACAGCGGAAATCCGGACAGGCCGGCTGCGACCCGACCTTGGCAAAGCGCCTTTTCATCAAGACCTACGGCTGCCAGATGAACGTCTACGACTCCGCCCGCATGGCGGATGTGCTGGCGCCGCTCGGCTACGCGCCGGCCGATGGGCCCGACGGCGCCGACATGGTGATCCTCAACACCTGCCACATCCGCGAGAAGGCGGCGGAGAAAGTCTTCTCCGAGCTCGGCCGACTGCGGCCGCTGCGCCGCGCGCGTCGCGACGAAGGCGGCGACATGATCATCGCGGTTGCAGGCTGCGTCGCGCAGGCCGAGGGTGCGGAAATCCAGCGGCGGGCGCCGCATGTCGACATCGTCGTCGGACCGCAGGCCTATCACCGGTTGCCGGAGCTGGTCGCGCGCGCCGAACGCGCCGCCGATCCCGATCGCCGCGGCATCATGGACACGGAGTTTCCGGTCGAATCGAAATTCGATCACCTGCCCGAAGCGACGCAGCAGGGCGCGTCGGCGTTCCTCTCGGTGCAGGAAGGCTGCGACAGGTTCTGCACCTTCTGTGTCGTGCCCTACACGCGCGGCGCGGAATTTTCGCGGCCGGTCGCCGACATCGAGCGCGAGGCGCGGCACCTGGTCGAGGGCGGGGCGCGCGAGATCACGCTGCTCGGGCAGAACGTGAACGCCTGGCACGGCGTCGCGGCCGACGGGTCCGAGTGGGGCCTCGGCCGGCTGATCCGCCGTCTGGCCGGAATCGACGGGCTGGCGCGCATCCGCTACACGACCTCGCATCCGCGCGACATGGACGAGGCGCTGATTTCCGCGCACCGCGACGAACCAAAGCTGATGCCGTACCTGCATCTGCCGGTGCAGTCGGGCTCCGATCGCGTGCTGGCGGCGATGAACCGGCGGCACGGCGTAACGGATTACCTGGCAATCGTCGACCGGCTGCGCGCCGTTCGACCCGACCTTGCTTTGTCATCCGATTTCATCGTCGGATTTCCCGGCGAAACCGACGCCGATTTCGAGGCCACCCTCGCGCTGGTCGAACGGGTCTGTTATGCGCAGGCCTATTCCTTCAAATACAGCGCGCGGCCCGGCACGCCGGCCGCCGCGATGCCGGACCAGGTGCCGGAACCGGTCAAGGCCGAACGGCTGCATCGTCTGCAGGATCGGCTGGAGCGCCAGCAGGCGTCGTTCAACGGCGCGATGCTCGGCCGGCGGATCGAGGTGTTGATCGACCGGCCGGGTCGCCACCGCAACCAGTTCGCGGGCCGCAGCCCCTTCCTGCAGGCGGTCCATGTCGATTCCGACCGCGATCTCATGGGCGAGATCGTGCCGGTCGCGATCGAAGAGGTCCATGCGAACTCGCTCAAGGGACGGCTGGTCGGCCGCGCCGCATCGCCGCTGCGCGCGGCGCGGATCGCCGGGGAGCGGCTCGGCGCGTGAACCAGACCCAGCCCGCAACCGTCGCGCCGCCCGTCCAGCTCGAATTCGACGACAATCGCCTGCTGCCGATGCTGTTCGGCGAGCACGACCGCAATCTCGCGCGCATCGAGCAGACACTCGGCGTCCAGCTCGTCACGCGCGGCAACCGGCTTGCCATCTCCGGCGCGCCCGAGGCGGTCGCGATCGCGCAGCGCACCCTGAATGCGCTTTACCAGAGCCTGATGCGCGGCCTGCCGGTCGATCGGCAGGAGGTCGACGCCGCGCTGCGGCTCGCGCGCGCGGAACGCGAAGGCGAGCCGAGCCTGTTCGGCGAACTCTCGGGCGACGGCACGGCGGTCAGAACGCAGCGCCGGCAGATCCGTCCGCGTTCGGCGGGGCAGGTCCGCTATGTCGATGCGCTGCGCCGGCAGGACCTCGTGATGGCGGTCGGGCCCGCCGGCACCGGCAAGACCTATCTCGCGGTCGCGGTCGCGGTGACGATGCTCGCAGCCGGCAATGTCGATCGCATCGTGCTGTCGCGACCGGCGGTCGAGGCCGGCGAACGGCTCGGCTTCCTGCCCGGCGATCTGCGCGAGAAGGTCGATCCCTATCTGCGGCCGCTCTACGACGCGCTCTACGACATGATGCCGGCCGAGCAGGTGATGAAACGGCTTTCCTCCGGCGAGATCGAGATCGCGCCGCTCGCCTTCATGCGCGGTCGCACGCTCTCGAACAGTTTCGTGATCCTCGACGAAGCGCAGAACACGACGCCGGTGCAGATGAAGATGTTCCTGACGCGGCTCGGCGAGAATGCGCGCATGGTCGTCACCGGCGATCTCAGCCAGATCGACCTGCCGGCGGGCGCGCGCTCGGGTCTCACCGAGGCGATCGAGGTGCTCGAGGGCGTCGAGGGCGTGGGCATCCTGCGTTTCACCGATGCCGATGTCGTGCGCCACCCGCTGGTGACGCGCATCGTGCGGGCCTACGACCGATGGAGCGGCGCTTCCTCCGCTGGCGACAATCGTGGCCGCCCGTAGGACCAAATCACCGCGCCACCGGCTGACGGTGCTGGTCGAGGCGGCGCGCTGGCGCAGACGCCTGCCCGCGGCGCCCGCGATCGTCCGGCGCGCGGCGCGGGCGGCGCTGGCGGCCGCCGGTCCCGATCGTCCGGCCGAACTCGCGATCGTGCTGGTTGACGATCGCCGGCAGCGCGCGCTGAACAGGCAATGGCGCGGCAGGGACAGGCCGACCAACGTGCTGGCCTTTCCGGGCGCCGCCGCGGTACCGGCCGGAACGCCGCTGCCGCTCGGCGATGTCGTGCTGGCGATCGGCACGATCGAAGAGGAGGCCGAGGCGCAGTCGAAAAAGCTGGCCGACCATGTGACGCATCTGGCGATCCACGGCACGCTGCATCTCCTGGGCTTCGATCACGACCGGCCGGCGCGCGCGAAACGCATGGAGACGCTCGAAACGAAACTGCTCGCCGGGCTCGGCATCGCCGATCCCTACCGGCCGGCGCCCCGCCCCGGCGCGGCGCGGCGCCCCGAACGGATGGCCGCGCGATGAGCGACAACGGAACCGGACGACAATCCGGCGGCGGACGACTGCAGGCACTGCTCGGCCTGCTGACCCGCCGGCGACGCGGCGGCGAAGAGACGCTGCGCGATGCGATCGAGGAGCTGATCGAGGACGAGCCGGCCGACACGGCGGAAGGCGAATCCGTCCGGCGCGACGAGCGCCATCTGATCCTCAACGTGCTTTCGCTGCGCGAGCGCACCGCGGTCGACGTCATGGTGCCGCGTGCCGACATCATCGCCGTTCCGATCGGGGCCACGTTCGACGAACTGCTGCACTCGATGATCGAGGCCGGCCATTCGCGGCTGCCGGTCTTCCGCGAGACGCTCGACGACGTCATCGGATTCGTGCATATTCGCGACGTGCTCGACTACGCGGCCAACAAGCGACCGCTCGATCTCAAGGAGCTGTGTCGACCGATCATGTTCGTGGCGCCGTCGATGCCGGCGCTCGATCTGCTGCTCGACATGCAGATGAAGCGCCAGCACATCGCGCTGGTGATCGACGAGTTCGGCGGCGTCGACGGGCTGGTCACGCTCGAGGACGTGGTCGAAGAAATCGTCGGCGACATCGCGGACGAGTACGATATCGAGGAAGGTCCGAAACTGTTTCGTCGCCCGGACGGCACGCTGGTGGCCGATGCGCGCGCCACGATCGGGGAATTCGAAGCGCTGGTCGGACCGGTGCTCACCGAGGATCAGCGCGAGCAGGACATCGATACGCTCGGCGGCCTGGTCTTCTCGCTGATCGGGCGCGTGCCGGCGCGCGGCGAGCTCGTGACGCACGAGCCGACCGGCATCGCCTTCGAGGTGATCGAGGCCGATCCGCGGCGCATCAAGCGGCTGCGGGTGCGCAATCTGCCGGTCCGCACCGGCGGCACGCATGACGCCGGCTAGAGCCCTGTCCGACGCGGTCGGCAACGTGCGGGCGCGGTTTCTCGCGCTTGCCGGCTGGCGGCGCGCGACCGCTCTCGTGCTGCTCGGCGCCGTCGCGGCGCTGGCGCTGCCGCCCTTCTTCATCCTGCCGCTGCTGATCGTCGCCTTTCCGCCGCTCTTCTGGGCGATCGAAGCGAGCGCGCGGCTGCGCGGCGCGTTCTGGACCGGTTTCTGGTTCGCACTCGGCCATTTCACCGCCGGCCTCTACTGGATCGCGCATTCGATGCTGCTCGATCCGCTGCGCTTCGGCTGGATGATTCCGTTCGCGGTCTGCGGCCTGGCGGCGCTGCTCGGACTGTTCGTGGGCGCCGCGGCGCTGGCGAGCCGGGCCTGGCCGCAGCCCGGCGCGTCGCGCGCGATCGTATTCGCGGTCGCCTGGGTCGTCGCGGAATGGCTGCGAAGCTGGGTCATGTCGGGCTTCCCGTGGAATCTCATCGGTTACAGCTGGGCGGCCTTCGACCCGATGATGCAGCCGGCATCGGTCGTCGGCGCCTATGGCGTCGGTTTCGTTACCGTGCTGGTTGCGACGATGCCGGCGACGCTCGCCGGGCCGAACGGCCGCGTGCTGCCGACGATCGTTGCGGCGATCGTGCTGGTGGCGGCGACCGGGTTCGGTTTCTATCGCCTGGCGGACGCCACGACGGAAACGGTGCCCGACGTAAGGCTGCGAATCGTGCAGCCGAATATCGAGCAGACGCTCAAGAACGATCCGGCGCTGCGCCAGGCAAATTTCGAGCGCCATCTCGCGCTGACGCTGGAAACGCCGGGCTTCGATGCCGTCACGCACGTCGTCTGGCCCGAGGCGGCGGTGCCCTACCTGATCGAGCGCAGCCCGGAGGTCGCCGAGTATCTCCGGCGCGCGGTGCCGCCGGACGGGTTGTTGCTGACCGGCGCGGTGCGGGCCGAGCCGGTCGATGGCGCGGTCGAGCGCATCTACAACGGGCTCGCCGCGCTCGACGGAACGGGCGCGCGGCTCGCAACCGCCGACAAGTTCCACCTGGTGCCGTTCGGCGAATACGTGCCGTTGCGCGGCCTGTTTCCGTTCATCGCCAAACTGACGCCGGGCGATCTCGATTTCACGCCCGGCCCCGGCCCGGTCACGGTGCGCCTGCCGGGCCTGCCGCCTTTCTCGCCGCTGATCTGCTACGAGGTGATCTTCGCCGCCGGCGTGGTCGATCGCACCGACCGGGCCGGCTGGCTGCTCAACCTCACCAATGACGGCTGGTTCGGCATTTCGACCGGCCCGCACCAGCATTTCGCCGCCGCCCGCTTCCGGGCGGTCGAGGAGGGCCTGCCGATGATCCGGGCGGCCAATACCGGCATTTCGGCGATCGTCGACGGCTGGGGCCGGGTCGTCGAACGGACCCGACTGGGCGAGCAGGCGGTGCTCGACGGCGAACTGCCGGTTGCGCTTTCGCCCACGCCCTATGCGCGCTGGGGAAACTTTCCGGTTGCGCTGTTGTTTATCCTCGCGCTGGGGGTCGCTTGGCTGCTGCCGCGGCGGCCCCGCTAGGCCGCTCCGCCATTCCGGTCGCCCGGGTCGGGCTCGAGTAATATATTATATCACCCAAACGGGTATGTTTCGCATCCTAGCGTTGCAAAAGGAAATATTTGCGATATATCTCTTAAGCCGTGGATTGGCGCCGCCCCGACCCGGCGCCTTCCGTCATTTGAGGGGAGTGCAAAGGAAAAAATGCGTCGTCCGCGAAAATCATCGGGCCGGATGGCCAGCCTCGGCTATCCCAATCCCGTCGACGTCCATGTCGGCAATCGCATGCGTCAGCGCCGAACCCTGCTCGGCATGAGCCAGGAGAAGCTCGGCGAGGCCCTCGGCCTTACCTTCCAGCAGGTGCAGAAATACGAGCGCGGGATGAACCGCGTCAGCGCCAGCCGGCTTTTCGACCTGTCGCGCGTTCTCGATGTGCCGATCGCCTATTTCTTCGAGGAAATGCCGTCCGGCGTGGCCGCCAAATCGCCGAGCCGGCTGCAGGGCAAACTGGCCGAACCGAAGCCCGAGCCGATGGAGCGCGATCCGATGATCAAGCGCGAAACGCTCGAGCTGGTTCGCGCCTATTACCGGATCCCGGAACCGTCGGTGCGCAAACGCCTGTTCGAGCTGACCAAGTCGCTCGGCCGGACGGTCCGGACCCGCAAGCGCCGCGCGCCCAAGGACTGAACGCGCTGCGACCGCGGATCGCGGCGGCGGCGTCGCGCCGCCGCGGCTGCGCCCTTGACCGGGCTCGGGGGCTTCCCGATTATCCGGCGCCCTTCGCTGCCGTCCGCTTCGCGCCGGCATTTTTCAGGCGTGTGCGGAGGCATCCAGCAGGCCGTTCGCGCCGCGCTCAGCGCCCGTTTCGGCAGAACAGGGGGAAATCTCCGGTGGCACAAAACAACTACCTTTTCACCAGCGAGTCGGTTTCCGAAGGCCATCCCGACAAGGTCTGCGACCGGATCTCCGATGCCATTCTCGACGCTTTTCTGACTCACGACGCGCACGCCCGCGTCGCCTGCGAAACGCTCTGCACCACCAACCGCATCGTGATCGCCGGCGAGGTGCGCGGCCCGGAGCCGCTGGTCGGCCGCACGGGCGAGATCGACAGGGAACGCATCACCGACATCGCGCGCGCCTGCGTGCGCGACATCGGCTACGAGCAGGAGAGGTTCCACTGGAAGCATGTCGAGGTCGAGGTCCTGCTGCACGGCCAGTCGGCCGACATCGCGCGCGGCGTCGATGCCGCCGGCAACAAGGACGAGGGCGCAGGCGACCAGGGCATCATGTTCGGTTTCGCCTGCCGCGAGACCGAGCATCTGATGCCGGCGCCGATTCACTTCGCGCATTCGATCCTGCGCTCGCTCGCCGAGGCGCGCCATTCCGGCGCCGAGCCCGATCTCGGCCCCGACGCGAAATCGCAGGTGACGCTCGCCTACGAGAGCGGCAGGCCCGTGCGCGCCACATCGATCGTGGTCTCGACCCAGCATGACGAGAAATGCAGCCAGGACGACATTCGCGAAATCGTGCGTCCGCACGTCATGAACGTGCTGCCCGACGGCTGGATGTGCCCGGAGGAAGAATTCTACGTGAACCCGACGGGCCAGTTCGTCATCGGCGGGCCCGACGGCGATGCCGGTCTCACCGGCCGCAAGATCATCGTCGACACCTATGGCGGCGCGGCGCCGCACGGCGGCGGCGCCTTTTCCGGCAAGGATCCGACCAAGGTCGATCGCTCGGCCGCCTATGCCGCGCGCTATCTCGCGAAGAACATCGTCGGCGCCGAGCTGGCCGAACGCTGCACCATCCAGCTTTCTTATGCGATCGGCGTCTCGAAGCCGCTCTCGGTCTATGTCAACACGCACGATACCGGCGCTGTCGAAGAACATCGCATCGCCAGGGCGCTGACCGACGTCATGGACCTTAGCCCGCGCGGGATTCGCGAGCATCTCGGTCTCAACCGGCCGATCTATGCGCGCACGGCGGCCTACGGACATTTCGGTCGCGTGCCGGAACCGGATGGCGGTTTCTCCTGGGAGCGGCTCGACCTGATGGACGCGATCCGCACCGCCGTCCGCTGAGCCGCATGGCGACGCCCTTGCCCGGCGACGCGCGCAACGAACCGACGCCATCGCATCGCGGTCGCCGCGACCGGCTCTACGGCCGCCGCAAGGGCCGCAAGCTGCGCGCGGGCCAGCAGGCGCGCGTCGACCGGCTGCTGCCGCAACTCGCCATAGAGCTGCCGGCGGAAGGCGCGCGGCTCGATCCGGTCGCGCTGTTCAGATCGCCGGTCGATGCAATCTGGCTCGAGATCGGTTTCGGCGGCGGCGAACATCTGGCGGCGCAGGCGGCCGGGCATCCGACCGTCGGGCTGATCGGCTGCGAAGTGTTCGAAACCGGCATCGCGACCCTGCTGCGCGAGGTCGAAACGCGCCGGCTCGGCAATGTGCGGCTCTGGCCGGAGGATGCGCGGCGGCTGCTCGCGCATCTGTCGGAGGCGAGCCTTGCGCGCGTCTTCCTGCTGTTTCCCGATCCCTGGCCCAAGGCGCGCCATGCGCGCCGGCGCTTTGTCTGCCCGGAGACTCTCGCGGCGCTGGCGCGCGCGATGCAGGACGGGGCCGAATTGCGCATTGCCAGCGATGACGAGGGTTATATCGCCTGGAGCCTGATGCAGCTTTCCCGCCACCCCGATTTCGCCTGGACGGCGCGGAGCAAACGGGACTGGCAGACGCGCCCCGCCGGGGCGGCCGATCTCTGGCCGGAGACCCGCTACGAGGCGAAAGCCCTCGCGGCCGGCCGGAAACCGGCCTATCTGCGCTATCGGCGGCGGCCGACCCTGTCTTGACGCGGCGAAAGCAGGTGTTCCGGACATCGGAAAACCCTTGCGGCAGCGCCGGAAATCCCTATATTTCCCGCGTTCATAACCGCTGCTTGACGGCGGGCCATTAAGAAGGTGGGCCAACAGCCCGCCTTTTTTGTTACCTGCGGCGACCCTCGGGATGCCGGTCTCGTCGCGGACCGGTTCCGGGGAGCGCGGCAGGCGGGACCAGGGATCCTGATCGGCGTGGAAGCGACGGACCGGATTGCACGGCTGATCGAGCCGACGCTGGACGGCATGGGCTACGACCTCGTGCGGGTTCTGCTGACCGGCGGTCGCGGTCGCCAGACGCTGCAGATCATGGCGGAACGGCGCGACCGGGCCGGCATGACGGTCGACGACTGTGCCGATATCAGCCGCGCCGTGTCGGCGCTGCTCGATGTCGAGGATCCGCTGCCGGGTGCCTACGAGCTCGAGGTGAGCTCGCCGGGCATCGACCGGCCGCTCACGCGGCTGGACGATTATGCGCGGTTCGCCGGTTTCGAGGCCAGGGTCGAGCTCTCGGCGCCGGTCGACGGACGCAAGCGATTTCGCGGCCGCCTCAAGGGCGTCGCGGGCGACCGGGTCGTGATCGAGACCGAGGACGGGGAGGCAGACCTTCCCTTCGGTGCGATCCAGCGGGCGAAGCTGGTCCTGACGGACGAGCTGCTCGCGGCGGCCCGGAACGAGAGGAGCGGTTTGTCATGACGATCGAGACAAGGAACCGAGGCTGAGCCATGGAACCGATGTTTGCCGTTGCGCGCCACGAACTGCTGCAGGTCGCCGATGCGGTGGCCCGCGAGAAGAGCATCGAGCGCGATCAGGTGCTGGAAGCGATGGAGCAGGCGATCCAGAAAGCCGGCCGCTCCAAGTACGGGCACGAGCACGACATTCGCGCGGCGATCGACCGCAAGACCGGCGACATCACGCTGGCGCGCTACCGCCAGGTCATGGACCCGGTCGAGGACGAGCACACGCAGATCTCGCTGAAGGCGGCGCGCAAGCTCGATCCCGAGAAGAACGTCGGCGATTTCATCGTCGAGGTGCTGCCGCCGATCGATTTCGGCCGCATCGCCGCGCAGACCGCCAAGCAGGTGATCGTGCAGAAGGTGCGCGAGGCCGAACGCATGCGGCAGTTCGACGAATACAAGCACCGCAAGGGCGAGATCGTGCAGGGCCTCGTCAAGCGCGTCGAGTTCGGGAACATCACGGTCGATCTCGGCCGCGCCGAGGCGTTGCTGCGCCGCGACGAATCGCTGCCGCGCGAGAGTTTCCGCAAGGACGACCGCGTGCGCGCGCTCATCATCGACGTGCGCGAAGAGCCGCGCGGGCCGCAGATCTTCCTGTCGCGCTCGCATCCGGACTTCATGGCTAAGCTGTTCGCGCAGGAAGTGCCGGAGATCTACGACGGCATCATCGAGATCAAGGCGGTCGCCCGCGACCCGGGCAGCCGCGCGAAGATCGCGGTCATCTCGAACGACAGCTCGATCGATCCGGTCGGCGCCTGCGTCGGCATGCGCGGCAGCCGCGTCCAGGCCGTCGTCGGCGAGCTGCAGGGCGAGAAGATCGACATCATTCCCTGGTCGCCCGATCCCGCGACCTTCGTCGTCAACGCGCTGGCGCCCGCCGAGGTCGCCAAGGTCGTGCTCGACGAGGATGCCGGCCGCATCGAGGTCGTGGTGCCCGACGACCAGCTCTCGCTGGCGATCGGCCGACGCGGCCAGAACGTGCGTCTTGCCTCGATCCTGACCGGCTGGGACATCGACATCCTGACCGAGGCCGAGGAGTCGGAGCGTCGCAACGAAGAGTTCAAGGTCCGCTCGCAGATGTTCATCGACGCGCTCGACGTCGACGACGTCATCGCGCACCTGCTCGTGACCGAGGGTTTCACGCGGGTCGAGGAAGTCGCCTTCATCCCGCTCGAAGATCTTTCGGGCATCGAAGGGTTCGACGAGGACGTGGCCGACGAGTTGCGCAACCGCGCGCGGGCCTATCTGACCGAGCGCGACGAACGCAACACGGCGCGTCGCCGAGAACTCGGCGTCAGCGACGAGCTGGCGGCGCTCGAGGGTCTCAACCCGGCGATGCTGGTCGCGCTCGGCGAGCGCGGCGTGAAGTCGCTCGACGATTTCGCCGATCTTTCGACCGACGAGCTGCTCAACGCCGACGACGGCATTCTCAGGGGCCATGACATGTCCCGCGAGGATGCCGACGGGCTGATCATGGCGGCGCGCGCCCACTGGTTCGCCGACGAGCCGGCGCCGCCCGCGAAACAGCCGGCGACGGCGGAGCAGGGCTGAGGCGGCGATGGCGCTGGACGCAACCGGCGAGGCGAGGATGCGGGACGCACCGGCCGATGGCGGCAAGGTGACGGCGGCGGGCGATGGCTCGCCGCGCCGGCCGTTGCGGCGCTGCATCGTGACGCGCGGCACCGGTCCGAAGACCGGCCTGCTGCGTTGCGTCGTCGCACCGGACGGGACGCTGGTGCCGGACGCCGGCGAGCGGTTGCCGGGTCGCGGCTACTGGGTGACGGCGGCGCGCAGCGTGATCGAAACCGCGCTCCGCAAGCGCAGCTTCGAAAAGATCGCCGGCGGCGGCGTGAAAGTACCGGCCGATCTCGCCGATCTCGCGGCGGCACAGGTCGAGCGGCAGTGCCTCGCGCTCCTCGGGCTGGCGCGCCGCGCCGGCCAGGCCGTCACCGGGCAGGATCGCGTGGCGGCGTTGCGCGAGCGCGGCGAGGCGGCGGTCGAATTCGAGGCGAGCGACAGCGGTGCCCTCGGCCGGCGCCGGAATCGCGGGATCGACGACGCGCCGCGCGACACGCCGTTGGTCACCCTGTTCGACCGCGAGCAGCTCTCGGCGGCGTTCGGCGGTACGAACGTGGTGCATGCCGCGTTGCGCCGCGGCGGCATGGCCGAACGGGTCCGGCGCGAAGTCGCGCGCCTCGGGGCGCTGCGCGCCGGCGGGAATGTGCAGTAAAATACGGTTGGAGAAGAGAAGCTGGGTATGGCGACAAAAGACGAAAAAGAGACCGGCGCCGACGAGGCCGGCAAAAAGCCGCTGAAACTGTCGCGGCCGGGCCGGCTCGAACTCAAGAAAACGGTCGACGGCGGCCAGGTGCGCCAGAGCTTCTCGCATGGCCGCAGCAAAACGGTCGCGGTCGAGGTCAAGAAACGCCGCACCTACGCGCCGGGCGCCGGCGGCAAGATGAAGCCGGTCGCGGCCGAGGCCGAACCGGTCGAAGCGCCCGCCCCGGCACCCATTGCCGAGACGTCGGTGCCGGTCGAGACGCGGCCCGCCCGCGGCCTGACGGCCGACGAGCGCGCCGCGCGCAGCAAGGCGCTCGAAGACGCCAAGCAGCACGACGAGTTCCGCCGCCAGCAGGCGGAAGAAGAGGCGCGTCGCCGCTCCGAGGAAGAGGCGGCCGAGCGCGAACGCCAGACGGCCGAGGCTGCGAAGCGCGCAGCCGAGCAGGCCGAAGTCGCGCATCACGAGGCCGAGCAGCAGCGCGGCGGGCCGCGGGTCGAAATGACGCCGCTCGCCGGCACCGAGCGCGCCGAACGTACCGGAGCCCGCGGCGGTCCGCGCCTGTCCCCGCGCGCCCAGCAGATTCTCGAAGCGGACATTGCGGAGGAAGAAGAACAGCGCGCGCAGCGCCAGCAGGGCGTTCGCAAGCCCGGCGCGCGTCCGGTGCCGGCGCGGCCGGCTCCGGGGGCCGGGCGCCGCGGCGAGCCGCGCCGCCGGCAGGGCAAGCTCAACGTCCAGCGTGCGCTCGACGACGATGGCGGCGAGCGCACGCGCTCGCTGGCTTCGGTCCGGCGTGCGCGCGAACGCGAGAAACTGAAGGCGCGCGGCGAGGCGGAGGGCGATCTCAAGATCGTCCGCGATGTCGTGATCCCCGAGGCGATCACCGTCCAGGAACTCGCCAACCGCATGGCCGAGCGCGGCGCCGACGTGATCAAGGTGCTGATGCGCATGGGCACGATGGCGACGATCACCCAGACGATCGACGGCGACACCGCCGAGCTGATCGCGGGCGAACTCGGCCATCGCGTGCGGCGCGTCTCGGCGGCCGACGTCGAGGTCGGCCTGTTCGACGGCGGTGCCGATACCGGAGACGCCGTGCCGCGACCGCCGGTCGTCACCGTCATGGGCCATGTCGACCACGGCAAGACGTCGCTGCTCGATGCGATCCGCAAGACCGACGTCGCGAGCGGCGAGGCCGGCGGCATCACGCAGCATATCGGCGCCTACCAGGTGACGCTGCCGAACGACCAGAAGATCACCTTCATCGATACGCCGGGCCACGCCGCCTTCACCGAGATGCGCGCGCGCGGCGCCAACGTGACCGACATCGTCGTGCTGGTCGTGGCGGCCGACGACAGCGTCATGGAACAGACGATCGAGGCGATCCATCACGCCCGCGCCGCCAAGGTGCCGGTCATCGTGGCGGTCAACAAGGTCGACAAGCCCGATGCGAATCCCCGGCGCGTGCGGCAGGATCTGCTCAACCACGAGATCGTCCCCGAGGATCTGGGCGGCGACGTGCAGGTGATCGACGTTTCCGCCAAGACGGGCGCCGGTCTCGAAAAGCTCGAAGAGGCGATCCTGCTGCAGGCCGAAATCCTCGAGCTCAAGGCCGATGCCGGCCGTCCGGCGCAGGGCGCGGTGATCGAGGCGCGGCTCGAGCGCGGCCGCGGCGCGGTCGCGACCTTGCTGGTGCAGCGCGGCACGTTGCATGTCGGCGACATATTCGTCGCCGGGTCCGAATGGGGCCGCGTCCGCGCGCTGCTCGACGATCGCGGCAACCCGGTCGACGCGGCGGGTCCCGCCTTCCCGGTCGAGGTGCTCGGCCTGCAGGGCGCGCCGAATGCCGGCGACCTGTTCGCGGTCGTCGAGAACGAGGCGAAGGCGCGCGAGGTCAGCGAGTATCGCCGCAGCCTGCAGCGCGACAAGATCGCGAAAACGGCGGCGCGCGGCACGCTCGACGAAATGTTCCAGCGCATCGCCGCCGGCGAGATCAAGGAACTGCCGGTCGTCATCAAGGCCGACGTACAGGGTTCGGTCGAAGCGCTGGCCGGCGCGCTCTCCAAGCTCGGCACCGACGAGGTCGGCGCGCGGGTGCTGCATTCCGGCGTCGGCGGCATCAACGAATCCGACATCACGCTGGCGCGCGCGTCGAATGCGCTGATCGTCGGATTCAACGTCCGCGCCAACCCGCAGGCCCGCGAGATCGCACGGCGCGACCATATCGACATCCGCTACTACTCCATCATCTACAACGTGGTCGACGACATCCGCGCGATGCTCGAGGGCATGCTGGCGCCGCAAATGCGCGAGAAGTTCCTCGGCAATGCCGAGATTCGCGAGGTCTTCACCGTCACCAAGGCCGGCAAGGTCGCCGGCTGCATGGTCACCGAGGGCACCGTGAAGCGCGGCGCCAGGGTACGCCTGCTGCGCGACAACGTCGTGATCCACGAGGGCACGCTGAAGACGCTCCGGCGCTTCAAGGACGAGGTCCGCGAGGTCAAGGAAGGCTTCGAGTGCGGCATGGCGTTCGAAAACTACCAGGACATCCAGGTGGGCGACGTCATCGAATGCTTCGAGGTGGAGGAAGTCGCTCGCGCGCTCCAGGCATGACCGCGCGAAGTGCCGCCAACGCGCCGAGCCAGCGCCAGCTGCGCGTCGGCGAGGAAATCCGTCACGCGCTGATCCGGATCTTCGCCGAGGCGCATTGGCGCGATCCGGACCTCGCGGGCGCCAACATCACCCTGACCGAAGTCCGCATCGGTCCCGATCTGCGCAACGCGACGGGCTTCGTGCTGCCGTTCGGCGGCGGCGATGCGACGACGCTGGCGGCGGCGCTCAATCGCGCGGCGCCGTACCTGCGGCGCGAGCTCGGCCGGGCGGTGCGGCTGCGCCTGATGCCGGAACTCCGCTTCGAGGCGGATACGAGTTTCGACGAGGCTGCGCGCATCCGCGACCGGCTCGGCGATCCCGCCGTGCGCCGCGACCTCGAAGCGCCGGCGCGCGACGATCCGGCCGGCAACGGCAGCGATGCCGCGCCGTCGTAAGGGCCAGCCGGTCTCCGGCTGGATCGTGCTCGACAAGCCGGCAGGCATGACCTCGACCCAGGCGGTGGCGACGGTGCGTCGGCTGTTCGACGCACGGAAGGCCGGACACGCCGGTACGCTCGATCCGCTCGCAACCGGCATCCTGCCGATCGCGCTCGGCGAGGCGACGAAGACGGTTCCGCATGTGGTGGATGCGCGGAAGCGCTACCGTTTCACCGTGCGCTGGGGCAGCGCGACCGACACCGACGATGCCGAAGGCCGCGCGGTCGCGACGAGCGATGTACGTCCCGAGCGCGGTGCGATCGAGCGGGCTCTGCACGGGTTCGAAGGCGAGATCGAGCAGGTGCCGCCGCGCTTTTCCGCGATCAAGGTCGAAGGCGAGCGCGCCTACGACCTCGCGCGCGCCGGCGAAAGGGTCGATCTTGCGCCCCGATCCGTGACGGTCTACCGGCTGGAACTCGAAGCGACACCCGACCGCGAACGGGCGGAGATTCTCATGGAGTGCGGCAAGGGCGCCTATGTCAGGAGCCTCGCCCGCGACCTCGCCGAGGCGCTCGGCACCTGCGGACATGTTGAAAAACTTAGGAGAATCGCGGTCGGCCCGTTCCGGGAAGAGGCCGCGATTTCGCTGGAAAGCCTGACGTCGCTGGGGCATAGTGCCGCCGCCTCGAGACATTTGCTTCCCGTCGAGACCGCGCTGGCCGACATCCCGGCGCTGGCCCTGACGGAAGCCGAGGCGAGCCGGCTTCGGTCCGGGCAAAGCGTAGGCCTGCTGCGCCGCAGCGACCTCAACCGCATCGGCACGCTAGAGGACGGAGCGCTCGTGTGCGCCACCGCCGACGGCAGGCTTGTTGCGATCGCCCGTTACGAATCCGGTGAAGTGAAACCGGTGCGCGTGATGCACCTATGACGGTTGGAAAGGAATAGACGATGTCGATCGCAGCGGAGCGCAAGACTGCGCTCATCGAAGAATACGCCACGCAAAAGGGCGACACGGGTTCGCCCGAGGTGCAGGTTGCTATCCTGTCCGAGCGGATCAAGAACCTCACCGATCACCTGCAGACGCACAGCAAGGATTTCCATTCCCGGCGCGGCCTGCTCGTCATGGTCGGCCAGCGTCGCCGCCTGCTCGACTATCTGAAAAAGAAGGACGAGGGCCGCTACCAGGCCATCGTCGAGCGTCTCGGATTGAGGCGCTGAGGCGAGGAACGCGAGTGCCGGCATTTCCGGTCGCCGCTGCGCTGCGGTCCGATCGTTCGGACCGGCGGCCGGATGCGGCCTGCCCGGCACGGTCCGTTCCCGCCTTCGTTCATCGCGACATCGATGGGGCGCGCCCGGCGATACGGTCGGCGTCGCGCGCGTCCGATACCGGGCCGACGAAAGGGGCGGGACGCCGCCCCTTCCGCGGGTCCGGTAGGAGAGAACACCGGCCGAAACCCATAGAGGTAATAAATGTTTGACGTTCAACGCGTCGAGATCGACTGGGGCGGACGCCCGCTCGTTCTCGAAACCGGGCGCATGGCGCGCCAGTCCGACGGGGCCGTGCTCGCGCGCTACGGCGACACGGTGGTGCTCTGCACCGCCGTCGGCCAGAAAACGCCGAAGGTCGGCGTGGATTTCTTCCCGCTCACCGTCAACTACCAGGAAAAGACCTTCGCCGCCGGCAAGATCCCGGGCGGCTTCTTCAAGCGCGAAGGAAGGCCGAGCGAGAAGGAGGTTCTGACCTCCCGTCTCATCGACCGTCCGATCCGGCCGTTGTTTGCGGACGGCTATCGCAACGAAACCCAGATCGTCTGCACGACGCTCTCGCACGATCTCGAGAACGACCCGGACATCGTCGCGATGGTCGGCACCTCGGCGGCGCTGACCCTGTCGGGCATCCCGTTCCTCGGTCCGATCGGTGCCGCGCGCGTCGGTTACATCGACGGCAACTACGTGCTCAACCCGACGCTCGAACAGCTCAAGACGTCCGAGCTCGAACTCGTCGTCGCCGGCACCGCCGAAGGCGTGCTGATGGTGGAATCCGAGGCGAAGGAGCTTTCGGAAGACGTCATGCTCGGTGCCGTCATGTTCGGCCACAGGCAGTTCCAGCCGGTGATCGAAGCGATCATCAAGCTCGCGGAACGCGCGGCCAAGGAACCGTGGCCTCTGCCGACCCCCAATGCGGCGGCCGAGCAGGTCCAGGCCTCCGTTTCCAGCGTGATCGGCAGCGATCTTGAGGCCGCCTATGCCGAGACCTCGAAGCAGGCGCGCAGCGACCGGCTGGCGGCGGCAAAGGACAAGGTCGTCGCGGCCATCGAAACCGCGGGTCTCCCGACGGAGCTGGTCGGCCCGGCCGTCAAGGATCTCGAAAAAGACATCGTGCGCGGCGCCATCCTGAAGACCGGTCGCCGCATCGACGGTCGCGACACCAGGACGGTGCGGCCGATCGTCAGCGAGGTGAACGTATTGCCGCGCGCGCACGGTTCGGCGCTCTTCACCCGCGGCGAGACGCAGGCGCTGGTCGTGACCACGCTGGGCACGGGCGAGGACGAGCAGATCATCGACGCGCTCGCGGGCGAATTCCGCGAGCACTACATGCTGCACTACAATTTCCCGCCCTATTCGACCGGCGAAACCAAGCGCATGGGTTCGCCCGGCCGCCGCGAAATCGGTCACGGCAAGCTCGCCTGGCGCGCCATGCGCGCCATGCTGCCCGCGAAGGAAGACTTTCCCTACACGATCCGCGTCGTTTCGGAGATCACCGAGTCGAACGGCTCCTCCTCGATGGCCACGGTCTGCGGCTCGTCCCTCTCGATGATGGACGCCGGCGTGCCGCTGACGCGGCCGGTGGCGGGCATCGCGATGGGACTGATCAAGGAAGACGAACGGTTCGCCGTGCTCTCCGACATTCTCGGCGACGAGGATCATCTCGGCGACATGGACTTCAAGGTCGCCGGCACCGATCGGGGCATTACCGCGCTGCAGATGGACATCAAGATCACTTCGATCACCGAAGAGATCATGAAAATCGCACTCGGCCAGGCGCGCGACGGCCGCCTGCACATTCTCGGCGAGATGGGCAAGGCGATCTCCCGCTCGCGCGAGGCGGTCAGCCAGAACGCGCCGCGCATCACCGTGATCAGCATCCCGAAGGACAAGATCCGCGAAGTGACCGGCACCGGCGGCAAGGTGATCCGCGAGATCTGCGAGGTGACGGGCGCCAAGATCGACATCGAGGACGACGGCACGATCAAGGTTGCCGCCGTCGACGAGCGCGCCGCAACGGCGGCGATCGAATGGATCCGCGGTATCGTCGCGGAGCCGGAGATCGGCCACATCTACCGCGGCAAGGTCGTGAAGACCGTCGATTTCGGCGCCTTCGTGAACTTCCTCGGATCGCGCGACGGGCTCGTGCATATCAGCGAGCTGGCGCCGACCCGCACCAAGCAGACCACCGACGTCGTCAATGTCGGCGACGAGGTCTATGTGAAGGTGCTCGGCGTCGACGATCGCGGCAAGGTCAAGCTGTCGATGAAGGTCGTCGACCAGAAGACCGGCCAGGAAGCAGCGCCCCAACCCAAGGCCGAAGCCCAGGGCTGAGGCGGCGGGATCGGCCGGCGGAAAGTTCGCGTCCGATGCCGAACGACAGGCCGAAGGCTCCGCGATTTCCCGATCTGCCGCGGCTGATCGGGCATCGCGGGCTCGCCGCGCACGCACCGGAGAATACGCTCGCCGGCATCCGCAGCGCGGCGGCGCACGGCCTCCGCTGGGTCGAGATCGATGCCAAGCTGACCTCCGACGGCGTGCCGATCCTGATGCACGACGACCGGCTCGATCGCACGACCGACGGCACGGGGGCGGTGGCGACCGCGAACTTCGCAACGATCCGTCGGCTGGATGCCGGGGCCTGGTTCGGTCCGGCCTTCGCCGGCGAGCGCGTGCCGACGCTGGTCGGGGCGATCGAACTGATGGTCGCGCTCGACATGGGCTGCAACGTCGAGATCAAGCCCTGCCCGGGCCGCGAAATGGAAACCGCCGGCGCGGTCGCCGATACCTTGCTGAAGCACTGGCCGACGACGCACGGAAGGCTGGTGGTTTCGAGCTTCCAACAGGCCGCGATGGCGCGTTTCCGCGACCTCGCTCCCCTCGTTCCGCGCGGGCACCTGGTCTGGGACCGCACCGCAACCATGCTTGCCGATGCCGCGTCGCTCGGCTGCGGCAGCATCCACTGCGCGCACCGGCATCTCGAGGAGGCGGCCGCCCGGGCCGTCAAGCGGGCCGGGTACCGGCTGGTGGTCTATACCGTCAACGATCCGGGCGAGGCGCGCCGGTTGATCGATTGGGGCGTCGATACCATCATTAGCGACACGGTCGGCGTCGCGGGAGACACGGCGCTGCCGACCGGCCCGGCACCGGGGCTTGGCCCCACGGGTCCGACGCAATCTTCGGGGCAGCGCGCGACGCCGGAGCCTATCGCCGGCGCGGCGGCCGCTCCGGCCGATGACGACCGAGGATCGCCGCCCGTCGCATGAAGACGCTGCAACCGATTCGGATTTCCGGCAAAGAGGTGCTGCCCATCGTCGAAGGCGGCAAGGGCATCTCGATCTCGAACGGCGAGAGCTCGGGCGCGTGGGCGGCGGCCGGCGGCGTCGGCACCTTCTCGGGCGTCAATGCCGATTCCTACGACGGGGCCGGCCGCGCGATTCCGCAGACCTATCACGGCCGCACGCGGCGCGAGCGCCACGAAGAGCTGGTCGACTACGCGGTTCGCGGCGGCGTCGCGCAGGCGCGCATCGCGCACGAACTGTCCGGCGGCAACGGCCGCATCCACATGAACGTGCTGTGGGAAATGGCGGCTTCGGAGCGCGTGCTGCACGGCGTGCTCGAAGGCGCGAAGGGTCTCATCCACGGCGTCACCTGCGGCGCCGGCATGCCCTATCGCATCGCCGAGATCTGCGCCAAGTACAGCGTCTACTACTATCCGATCGTGTCGTCGGCGCGCGCCTTCCGCGCACTCTGGAAGCGCGCCTATCACAAGTTCGCGGACCTGCTCGGCGGCGTGGTCTACGAGGATCCCTGGCTCGCCGGCGGTCACAACGGACTTTCGAACGTCGAGGATCCGACGCGGCCCGAGGCGCCGCGGCCGCGCGTGGTCGAGCTGCGCCGGATGATGCGCGAGGAATGCGGGCTCGCCGATACGCCGATCTTCATGGCGGGCGGCGTCTGGTTCGTGCGCGAATGGGCCGACTGGATCGAGGATCCCGAGATCGCGCCGCTTGCCTTCCAGTTCGGCACGCGGCCGCTGCTGACGCGGGAAAGCCCGATCTCGGACGCGTGGAAGCGCCGCCTGCTCAGGCTTCACGAGGGCGACGTCTATCTCAACCGCTTCAGCCCGACCGGCTTCTATTCGTCGGCGGTGCGCAATCCGTTCCTGAGCGAACTGCACGACCGCAGCGAGCGGCAGGTTGCCTTCTCGACCTCGCCGGTCGGCGAGCACGAATGGCCGTTCGCGGTGGGCGCCCGCGGCCGCATCGTCTACCTGACGGCGGCCGACAAGCTGCGGGCCGAAGACTGGGTCGCGCGGGGTTTCACCGAGGCGCTGCGCACGCCGGATTCGACGCTGATTTTCGTCACGCCCGACAAGGGTCGCGAAATTCACATCGACCAGATCAATTGCATGGGCTGCCTCTCGGCCTGCCGGTTCTCGAACTGGGCGCAGAACGAGGCCGGCACGACCGGCAAGAAGGCCGATCCGCGCTCCTATTGCATCCAGAAGACGCTGCAGACGATCAGTCACTCCGACCAGATCGACAACCAGCTCATGTTTGCCGGTCACAACGCATTCCGCTTTGCCGACGATCCGTTCTACGCCAACGGCTTTATCCCGACCGTCCGGCAGCTCGTCGAGCGGATCCAGACCGGCGACTGAGGGCAATTCCGGCCGTTCGTCGGGCAGATTTGACTTATTCCAAAGAATCCGGCAGCGTCGCCGGATCGGACCTTTAATCGGTTCTGCAACGGTCCCATATGCGGCGCATGGCGAACGACAAGCCCTACGGTCCCGTGCTCGAGAAGCTGCGCGCCGCCGGTCTGCGGCCGACGCGGCAGCGCCTCGCGCTCGCGCGCCTGCTGCTCGATGCGGGCGACCGGCACGTCACCGCGGAACAGTTGCACGGCGAGGCGGCCGATGCCGGCATCCGCGTCTCGATGGCGACCGTCTACAACACGCTGCACCAGTTCACCGGCGTGGGCCTGCTGCGCGAAGTCGTGGTCGATCCCGGCCGCTCCTACTTCGACACCAATGTCGGCGACCATCACCATTTCTATGTCGAGGGCAGCGGCGAACTGCACGACATCGACGCCAGCGGCGTCGAGGTGAAACGCCTGCCTGCCCCGCCCGCGGGCACACGCGTCGAGCGCGTCGACGTGGTGGTGCGGCTCCGGAGAGCCTAAGCCGGGCCATCGCGAAAAATTCTCTTTAGAATAACTCCAAACTGTTGACAGGCGGTCGGGGCGCCGCCAGTATCGGTGTCGGACCGGCCGAACGCGCGGGCACGCGCCAGCCAATCCGGATCGAATAACCGAGGGAGACACGACCATGGCATCCTTGAAGGGCTCCAAGACGCTCGACAATCTGAAAGCCGCCTTCGCCGGCGAGAGCCAGGCGAATCGCCGCTATCTCTATTTTGCCCAGAAGGCCGACATCGAAGGCTTCAACGACGTCGCCGCGGTCTTCCGCTCGACGGCGGAAGGCGAGACCGGGCATGCGCACGGCCATCTCGAGTTCATGGAAGAGGTCGGCGACCCGGCGACGGGCGAGCCGATCGGCGACACCTCGAAGAACCTGAAGGCTGCGATCGCCGGCGAGACGCACGAATACACCGACATGTATCCGGGCATGGCGCGCACCGCCCGCCAGGAGGGCTTCGACGAGATCGCCGACTGGTTCGAGACGCTCGCGAAGGCCGAGAGGAGCCACGCGGGTCGGTTCCAGAAGGCTCTCGACACGATCTGACGCGACATCCGGCGCGGACGCGCCGGGCTCCGTCGTGTTGCAAGGATTGCCGGCGGGCGGAATCCCGGCCGCCGGCGGTCGCTCGGACGGCGCGCGCCGCCGGCGTCGCGGCTGTCCGTCAAATCCCAGAGGAACCGATCGATGCGCGAAGGCAGCCTTGAGGCGCCCGTCCGCCATCCCATCGCCTGGAACGATCCCGACTTCACGGACGAGGCGAAGCTCGATGCCGAGCTCCGGCGCGTGTTCGACATCTGTCACACCTGCCGGCGCTGCTTCAATCTGTGCGACAGTTTCCCGCGCCTGTTCGCCCTGATCGACGAATCGACGAACGGCGAGCTCGATTCGGTCCAATCGAAGGATTTCAAGCCGGTCGCGGACGCCTGCACGCTCTGCGACATGTGCTTCATGACGAAGTGTCCGTACGTGCCGCCGCACGAATTCGATCTCGATTTCCCGCATCTGATGCTGCGCTACCGCGCCGCCGAACTGAAGGCCGGCAAGGTGCCGGCGATGGCGCGCCAGCTCACCGAGACCGACCGGAACGGCAGGCTGGCCTCGAACGTCGCCGGGCTCGCCAACTGGGCCACCGATACGAAGAACAGAATGACGCGCATCCCGCTCGAAGCGATCGCCAAGGTTGATCGCGACGCGGCGCTCCCGAAGCATTACGCTCGCACGCTGGTCGCGCGCGCGAAGAAACCCATCGCCGAGATCGATCGTAGCGGGCCCGGTTTCGGCCGCAAGGTCGCGCTCTTCGCCACCTGCTTCTCCAACTATAACGATCCGGGCATCGGCGAAGCGGCGATCCGGGTGCTCGCCAGGAATGGCGTCGAGACGCGCGTCGAATATCCCGGCTGCTGCGGCATGCCGCAGCTCGAGCACGGCGACATCGCCGCCGTGGCGGAGAAGGCCAAGCGCGTTGCCGCCGCCTTCGGCCCGCTGATCGACGAGGGCTGCGACGTGATCGCGCTGGTGCCGTCCTGCGCGCTGATGCTGAAGTTCGAATGGCCGCTGATCCTGCCGGGCGACGCGGCGATCCGGAAACTGTCGGAAGCGACCTACGACATTTCGGAGTTCGTCGTCGAGCTGGCGAAGGCGAAGGGGCTGGCGCCCATGCAGCCGCTCGACGGCGGCGTCGCGTTGCACCTCGCCTGCCACGCGCGGGCCCAGAACATGGGCCAGAAGGCCGCCGAGATGCTGCGCCTCATTCCCGGCGCCGATCTCGCGGTAATCGAACGCTGCTCGGGCCATGGCGGCTCCTGGGGCGTGATGCAGGGCAATTTCGAAACCGCGCTCAAGACCGGCAAGCCGGTCGCACGCCAGGCGGCGAAATCGGACATGAAGTACATTTCATCGGAATGCCCGCTTGCGGGCGTGCACATCCTGCAGGGCATGGAACGGCTCGAAGGCGACGACGTTGCGGTGCCGGAACGCGCGCCCCATCCGATCGAGCTGATGGCGCGGGCCTACGGGTTCTGACGGAGGAGATGTGCATGGCCGACGATCTCGCCAAACGCCGGAGCATCGGGCGCAGCGACCTGATTCCGACCGAGGCCTATCGCGCGATCCGTAAACAGAAGCGCGCCGCGCTGGTCGCCAGGAAACGCAACCGCCGGATGGAGGTCGGCCCGGTCGCGACCTTCCATTTCGAGAATTTCGAGACCATGTGGCTTCAGATCCAGGAGATGCTCTACATCGAGAAGGGCGGCGAAGCGCAGATCGACGACGAGCTGCGCGCCTACGCGCCGCTGATCCCGAACGGACGCGAGCTGATCGCGACCGTGATGTTCGAGATCGACGAACCGGTGCGCCGCAAGAACTTCCTCTCGAAGCTCGGCGGCATCGAGGAAACGGTTTTCCTCCGGTTCGCGGGCGAGACGGTCAAAGGCGTGCCGGAGGCCGATGTCGACCGCACGACGGCGGCGGGCAAGGCGTCATCGGTGCAGTTCATCCATTTTCCGTTCACGCCGGTGCAGGCCGCGAAATTCAGGAAACCCGACACCGAGGTCGTTCTCGGTTTCTCGCATCCCGCCTACGGCCACATGTCGGTGATGCCGGAAGCGACGCGCGCCGCGCTGGCGGCCGATCTCGACTGAACCGACTGCGGGCGCGTTGCCGCCGGCCGCAGGTCCGGAGGCCGCCGCGATCCGCGTCTGACGGGCGCGCTTGCGCCGGTCCGCTTTGCTCCTTAGCCTCGCATGACCTTGTCTGCCGCGGAGTTTCCGATGCCGGCTTGCATGCCCTATCCGATGCGTCGCGCCGGCATCGCGCTCGGCCTTCTTGTCGCCGCCGCTTTCGCATCCGTGACGCAAGCCGCCGCCGCCGGCATCGCCGACGTGATCGACGGGCTCGATCCGCACGACTGCTATGCGGGCGAGCTTGTCTGCATCACCGTTCCGGTGCCGCTCGATCATGACGCGGCCGGCGACAACCGAACGCTCGACATCGAATTTGCCGTTCACCCGGCGACCGGAGATTACCGCGGCACGCTGTTCTATTTCGTCGGCGGCCCCGGTCAGGCCGGCGTGCCGTTCGGCTCCGCGGCGATGAACTGGTTCGTTCCCGAGATACCGGAGTATTACGACATCGTGTTCTTCGACCAGCGCGGCACGGGACCGAGCCACGGCGTCGAATGCATCGACGCGAGCATGACGTACTGGCTGACGCATTGGGACTACGACGATATCGACGCGGTGATCGACAGCGTCCGGACGTTCGTCGCCGACTGCATCGGCGAATCGGGCCGCGCGGACATCGTGCCCTATCTTTCGACCGAACAGGCGGTTCGCGATGTCGAGCTGTTCCGGCAGGCCATCGGCGCGCCGCGCGTCTGGCTTTACGGCGCGAGCTACGGCACCTATATCGCACAGGTCTACGCGGCGCGGTTTCCCGACGCGATCGAGGCGGTCATCCTCGACGGGGTGATGGACCCGGCGATCGATCTGGCGACCGACGGCGCGCGGGGTGCCGATGCCGGCGAGCACCTGTTCGGGCGCGTCGCCGCCGCCTGCCGCGAAGACTATCTCTGCCGGACCAGTTTCCTCACCGATCCGCTCGCGTACTACGACCGGTTGACGACGGAACTCGAGGCCCGGCCGAAGCCGGTCATGTTCCCGCGTTCCAACGGCGAGCTCGAGCAGCGGACGCTGACCTCGGAAATGCTGTTCGGCAGCCTTTCGTTGTCGCTCTACACGCCCTTCGACCGGTCGGCCTTCCTGCAGGTGCTCGCCTCGGCCGAACGCGGCGACTATGCGCCGCTCATGCGCATGGGCTACCGGTCGCTCGAGATCGACCCGGACACGCTGCGCCCGTCGTCGGCCGAAGGCGGCGCCTTCGCGATCTACTGGGGCGCGTTCTACGGCATTTCCTGCGCCGACTACGCAGTCGCGTCGGCGGACCCGGTCGCGGCGGCGCGCGAAGCGGTCGAGACCGGCCTTGCGCAGCGCGAAACGCACCCGCGGTTCTTCGGCTACGCCATCGGCCTGCAGCCCGAATGCCAGTTCTGGCCGACGCTGGGCGCCGCCGACCGTCCGCCGCTCTTCACCGGCGGCGACTATCCGACGCTGATCCTCGCGGCCGACGCCGATGCCGCAACGCCGATCGCGAATGCGCGCGCGGTTTTCGATCGCGTGCCCGACGCCAGCATGGTGACGGTGCGCGGCGGCCCGCACGTGATCTACGGCTGGGGCGAACCCTGCGTGGACGACGTGGTCAACGACTGGATGATCGACGGCGACGTGCCGAAACCGGGCAACAAGACCTGCGACCAGACCGTGCTCGATACCTACTATCTCGTCGATGTCGTCGACCGCTATGCCAGCGACAACGGCAACGACGTCGCCTGGGGCGTCATCACCGCCACCGAATCGGCGATGATGTCGTCCGGCTGGGACGGCGGCGGCGGCCTGCGCGTCGGCTGCAGCTTCGGCGGCACCGTCACGATGCGGCCGGGCCCCGGCGACGCCTACGTCCGGCGCTATCGCATGGAGGATTGTCGCATCTGGCCCGATGTCGGCGTGACGGGGGCCGCGACCTACACCGATGCCGACGACGAATGGGGCTGGGACATGACGCTGGAACTCGCCGGCGCGCATAGCGGTACGCTGACCGTCGACTTCGATTTCCGCGCCGGCACCGAAATCGTCGACGGCGAGATCGACGATGCGCCGGCGGCGTCGGGCACGCGGGCGACGGCGGCCGGCGACGGCAAGCCCGCCGATCCGGTCAAGCCCGCCAGCAGCCTCGAGCGCGAAGAAACCGGAACCGAACGGGAACCGTCCGAAACCGGCGCGAACCGGTAAATTCGTTCGGGCGTCATCGTGAAAAGAACGCAAGCAACGCCGCTGCGCTGCGCTCGGGCTCCTCTTCCGGCACGAAATGCCCGCAATCGAGCGCAACCTCGCTGACATCGTCGGCCCAGCGTCGCCAGAGCCCGGCCGGCGAGGACGCCTTGTCGCCGAGATAGCCGCGGCTCCAGAGCACCAGAACCGGGCAGCCCAGCTTTCGCCCCGCTTCGCGATCGGCGCGATCGTCCTCCCAGTCGGCGCTGGCGCCGGCGCGATAATCCTCGCAGGTCGCCGCCACCGTCGCCGGGTTGCGGAACTGGGCGACATAGGCGGCGATCGCCTGGGGCGCGAGCCGGCCGACATCGCCCGCCCAGCGCGCGAGCAGATGCGTCACGAAGAATTCCGGATCGCCGCCGATCAGCCGTTCCGGCAGCGGCGCCGGCACGGCGAGGAACGGCCAGTGATAGGTCGCAAGCGCCTTCGCCGCGTCCATTTCTTCCCACACGTCGACGGTCGGAACGATGTCGATTGCGGCAAAGCGCGCGACGCGCGCCGGATGGTCGAGCGCCAGGCGATAGCCCACGCGTCCGCCGCGATCGTGGCCGGCGAGCGCAAACCGGTCGTGGCCGAGCGAACTCATCAGGGCGGCCATGTCGGCCGCCATCGTGCGCTTGGCATAGTTGCGGTGTTGCGGATCGGGCGGCGGGCCGATGCTTGCGCCATAGCCGCGCAGGTCGGGCAGTACCAGCGTGAAATCCTGCGCCAGCAGCGGCGCCACCTTGTGCCAGATCAGATGCGTCTGCGGATAGCCGTGCAGCAGGAGCAACGGCGGGCCGCTGCCGCCGGTGCGATAGAAGATCTCGACATTCTCGCCGCGCCTGAGCCGGCCGCTCCGGAAACCTTCGAACATGATTGTCGTCCCGCGCGCCGCCCGGCGCGCACCGGCGCTACTCGAACACTTCCCCGTCTAGCGTGCCCCAGAAATCGGCGTGGCGGATCCAGCCGCGATAGCCCTTGACGCTCACCAGGCACCAGCCGTTCGCCTCGCATTCCTGGATCTCGCCGATTACGCCCTGCTGCAGGCGAGCCGAGGTCTTGGCGTCATCCTCCGGCGTAAACAGGATCGGCTGCTCGGGGTTCGTGATCAAGAAGGTGCGCTGCCCGTCGATCATGCTCTGGTGTACCCAGCCCTCGGTGCCCTCAAAATCGCGGATCTGGCGCCAGGTGTCGAACTCGTCGATGACTTCGACCGGCAGGCCGCGCCGCTGGTAGACCCATTCGATCGGATAGTTAAGGCCGGGCCCGGTGCGCAGGTTGACCTCGTCGGAGCGCAGAGACACGAAGCGCGGCACCGGCAATCCGGACGGATTGTCGATCGCAATCTCGGCATGACCCGGGCGCCCCGGCAGGCCGGCAAGGCAGGCGAGCGCAACGGCGAGGCTGGCAATCAGGCGTTTCGCATTCATGACGCGGTCTCCGGCATCGTCGCCCGCGAGCGGGGCCCGAATCGAACGGCGTCGATTGCGGCGATTCTGCCTGCCGGATCGGCACCGGGGCAAGCATCGCGGCTGCGACAGGACGCCCTCGCTGGACAGGGAAAAACCGGCTTGCTATGGCAGGCCGCAATCGGGCCGATGGCGCGCTATCATGCGCCGCGCCGGTCCGGCGAGGCCGGGGAAAGCCGGCCCCTCAGGGAGTCTTCATGGCCGCCAAGCCGCTCGTCGTCGTCACCCGGAAACTGCCCGATCCGATCGAAACCCGGATGATGGAACTGTTCCAGGTGAAGCTGAATCTCGACGACAAGCCGCTCGGCCAGGCCGAACTCATCGCCGCCGCGAAGGAAGCCGACGTGCTGGTGCCGACCGTCACCGACCGGATCGATTCCGCGGTGCTGTCGCAGGCCGGTCCCAAGCTGCGCCTGATCGCTTCGTTCGGCACCGGCGTCGACCATATCGATCTCGCCACCGCCCGCCAGCGCGGCATCACCGTGACCAACACGCCCGGCGTTCTCACCGAAGACACCGCCGACATGACGATGGCATTGATCCTCGCCGTGCCGCGCCGGTTGGCCGAGGGCGAGCGGCTGATCCGGTCCGGCAACTGGAGCGGCTGGGGTCCGACGACGATGCTCGGCCACCGCATCTGGGGCAAGCGCCTCGGCATCATCGGCATGGGCCGCATCGGCACCGCGGTCGCGCGTCGCGCACGCGGCTTCGGTCTCGCGATCCACTATCACAACCGCAAGCCGGTGCATCCCGATCTCGAAACCGAGCTCGAGGCGACCTACTGGGAAAGCCTCGACCAGATGCTGGCGCGCATGGACATCATCTCGATCAACTGCCCGCACACGCCCGCGACCTATCACCTGCTTTCGGCGCGCCGGCTCAAGCTGCTGCAGCGCCAGACCTATATCGTCAACACCTCGCGCGGCGAGGTGATCGACGAGAACGCCCTCACGCGCATGCTCGAGAAGGGCGAGATCGCCGGCGCCGGTCTCGACGTGTTCGAGCACGAGCCGGCGGTCAATCCGCGCCTGCTGCGGCTCGACAATGTCTGCCTGCTGCCGCACATGGGCTCGGCCACGATGGAAGGCCGCATCGACATGGGCGAGAAGGTCATCATCAACATCAAGACTTTCGCCGACGGCCACCGGCCGCCCGACCGCGTCATCGAAGCGATGATCTGAGGCCGCTTTAGCGCACGCAGGTCCGCTACCAGGGAAACCAGTCGACGCGTTGGCTTTCGACTCGTGAATCCAGAGCGAGTGAGTTTGCGCGATCCGTTGCCGCACTCCTTCCGTCTCCCAACCGGTCATAGGCCAATGCGCGAGCAAAGAGGCACCGGGCATTGCTCGGACTTCCGCGAAGGGAAGAACTGAATTTCTTGATGGCCTTTTGGGGATTGCCAGCAGCCAGATAAATGAGACCCCGCACGAACTTCGGTAGCGGATCCGTCGGGTACAATCCTAGTGCATAGTCCAAATCTACATGAGCCTTCTCAAAATCGCCGAGCGCCATCCAGGTCCATCCGCGCTGCGTCTAACCCCACGGTGCTCTCGGCTGTTGTTCAATGGTGCTGCTGAAATCGCGGATCGCGTCATCATAGCGATGTAAGGCGCGATTGGAGATGCCGCGCAGGAATACAGCGTCGGGATCAGGTCTCCGAACCATGGATTGCCATAGTTCGATGCTTCGATCGTAACTCGAAACAGCAGCGTCGTGTTTTCCGATTTCCGCATATGCCTTCCCCAGATCGCGCCAGACCCAGTGATTCTCGACGCTCGATGCATCGAGCGACAAGGCGCGCCGGAAATCCGCAATTGCAGCTTCATATTCGCCGAGCTCCCCTCGAAGCTCGCCGCGCCGTCGGTAGGCCAGTGGCAGGTCGGGATCGAGGCGCAGCGCTTCGGTTAAGTCTTCTATGGCTCGTTCATGTTGCTGCATGTCCCCCAAGATGATCCCCCGCTTGCAAAAGAGCATGGGATTGCCCCGGTCGTCGGCGATCATTCGGTCAAGTTCTGCGATTTGCTGCTCGAAATCTGACATATGCGTTCGGTTACTTGGCTGCGATCCCGTTTATGCCGCGTGCGCGGAGAGGTCGCGGATCGCGGGATGGTCGCCGCAAAGCGCGCAGTCGCGCGCGCGTTTCAGCCCGATCTCGGTGAAGCGCGCATCCATCCCGTCATAGATCAAAAGCCGGCCGGACAGCCCCAGGCCGAGCCCGAGCAGTTCCTTTACCACTTCCATCGACTGCAGCGTGCCCATCACGCCGGCGAGCGCGCCGACGATGCCGGCCTCCTCGCAGCGCGGCACGAGATCTTCGCCCGGCCGGTCGGGGAACAGGCAGCGATAGCAGGGATGCGGCGCGCCCAGATACGACTTGAACGTCGAAAGCTGCGCCTCGAAGCGGAACAAAGAGGCCGCGACGAGCGTGCGCTTCTCGAGATGGCAGACATCGTTGAGCAGGTAACGGGTGGCGAAATTGTCGCTGCCGTCGGCGACGATGTCGTAACGCGCCACCAGCTCGGCGGCGTTGTCTGCGGTCAGGCGCAGCCGGTGCCGCTCGATCCTGATCTCGGGGTTGAGCCGCAGCGCCGCATCGGCCGCGCTCTCGACCTTCGGCCCTCCGACATCCTCGGTGCGATGGGCGATCTGCCGCTGCAAATTGGTGATGTCGACCGTATCGTCGTCGACGATGCCGATGCGCCCGATGCCGGCCGCCGCGAGATAGAGGATGAGCGGCGAGCCGAGCCCGCCCGCGCCGACGATCAGCGCGCTCGACTGCAACAGCCTCGCCTGGCCGGCCTCGCCGATCTCGTCGAGCACGACGTGGCGCGCATAGCGTAGGAGCTGGTTGTCGCTGAGTTCGGGACCGGCCGGCATGGCGCCGCTCAGGCGAGCCCCTCGAAGAGCGCCGTCGAGAGATAGCGCTCGGCGAAGGAGGGAAGCACGGTGACGATGAGCTTGCCTTTCATCTCCGGCCGGCGGCCGACCTCGATCGCCGCCGCAATCGCCGCACCCGACGAGATACCGACCGGGATGCCCTCGCTCGCCGCGACTTCGCGGGCGATGCGGAAGGCGGTTTCGTTGCCGATGCGCAGGACCTCGTCGATCAGCGCGGTGTTGAGTATCTCCGGCACGAAGCCGGCGCCGATGCCCTGGATCTTGTGCGGGCCCGGCTTGCCGCCGGACAGGACCGGGCTGTCTTCCGGTTCGACCGCGATCATGCGCAGGGAGGGCTTGCGCGCCTTCAGGACTTCGCCGACGCCGGTCAGCGTGCCGCCGGTGCCGACGCCGCTGATCACCGCATCGACGCGTCCGCCGGTATCGCGCCAGATTTCCTCCGCCGTGGTGCGGCGATGGATCTCCGGATTGGCCGGGCTCTTGAACTGCTGCGGCATCACGGCGTCCGGATTCTCCTTCAGAATCTGCTCGGCGCGCCGGATCGAGCCCGACATGCCGTCGGCGGCGGGCGTGAGCTCGAGTTGGGCGCCGAGCAGCTTGAGCATCTTGCGCCGTTCGAGCGACATGCTCTCCGGCATGCACAGGATCAGCCGGTAGCCCTTCGCCGCCGCGACGAAGGCGAGCGCAATGCCGGTATTGCCGCTCGTCGGCTCGACGATGATCGTGCCGGGCCCGATCTTGCCGGCGCGTTCGAGCGCCTCGATCATCGCGAAGCCGATCCGGTCCTTGACCGAGCCCATCGGGTTGAAGAACTCGCACTTGGCCACGAGGTCCGCGACCACGCCGTGCGCGGCCGCGATCTTCTTGAGGCGCACCAGCGGCGTGCGCCCGATCGTCTCGAGGATGTTGTCGTAGATCCGGCCGTGAGGGGCCGCCTCGGGTTCCGTGTGGCGGGCGTTTTCGGGCATGAACTCGGTCTCCGGAACTCGGTCGGACGGCGCCCCCGCCGGGTCGGCGTCAGATGCTGAAATCGATGCGCGGCAGCGGCTCGCCCGGCACGCCCGCCTTGCGGGCCCGGTCGCAGACATCCTCGATCGTGATGGCTTCGAGCTCCAGCATCATGCGCGTCTGCATGTCGCGCCAGATCGGCCGGATCACCTGGCTGCCGATCGGCGACCCGCCATCGTCGGAGAGCGGGTCCGGCACGGCATCGATCTGGCGCACCACGCGCACCAGCTCGGCGACCGTGATCAGCCGCCGTTCGCGCGCGAGGCGATAGCCGCCGCGCGGGCCGCGCTGGCCGGTCAGTATGTCGTTTTTCACCAGGTGCTGCAGCACCTGCTCGAGATAGCGGCGCGGAATGCCCTGGCGCTCGGAAATCTCGCCCGACTGCACCGGCCGCTGGCCGCCGTAATAGGCGATGTCGGCGACCGCTTCGATCGCGAACAGGAGGCGCTTCGACAGTCTGAGCATCCGATCCCCCTTACTCGGCCGCGAGCCCGGTCGAACCGTAGCCGCCGGCGCCGCGCGCGCTCGCCTCGAACGGCGCGTCCTCTTCCCAGCCGATGCGCACGACCGGCGCGACGACGAGTTGCGCGATGCGCATGCCGCGTTCGATGCGGAACGGTGCCGTGCCGTGGTTGATCAGCAGCACCTTGACCTCGCCGCGATAGTCGGCGTCGATCGTGCCGGGCGCATTCAGCACCGTGACGCCGGATTCGAGCGCGAGGCCGGAGCGCGGACGCACCTGCCCCTCGTAACCGCGCGGCAACGCCAGCACGATGCCGGTCGGCACCAGCGCGCGCGCACCCGGCGCGAGCTCCAAGCCATCCGCGATCGCCGCCATCAGGTCGAGCCCCGCGCTGCCGTCGGTCGCATAGGAAGGCAGCGGCAGGTCGCGCCCGTGATCGAGTCGCTTGACCGGCACCGTGATCGGCCGGCCCGAATTCATGACGCCGCCTTGAGGCGCGCGACGATCCGGTCGGCGAGCTTTTCGGCGACCTCGCCCTTGCTCATCGGCGGCCAGGAATCGACGCCGGCGGCGCTCACGAGATGCACCGTATTGTCGCTGCCGCCGAACGTGCCGGTCTCGGGCGAGACGTCGTTGGCGACGATCCAGTCGCAGCCCTTGCGCGCAAGCTTGGTCCGGGCGTTCGCGAGCAGATCGTCGGTCTCGGCGGCGAAACCGACGACCAGCGACGGCCGCGATTTTCCCGCCTGCGCGATGGTCGCGAGAATGTCGGGATTCTCGGCGAGCGCGATCGCGGGCGTCGTGGCGGCCTTCTTGATCTTGGCGTTGCGCGGCTCGCTCGGCCGCCAGTCGGAAACCGCGGCGGCAAAGACCGCGACATCGACGGGGAGCGCGGATTGCGCGGCCGCCAGCATTTCGGCCGCGGTCTCGACATGACGCACTTCGACGCCGGCCGGATCGGGCTCGGCGGTCGGGCCGGCGACCAGCACGGTCGATGCGCCGCGCCGCGCCAGCGCGGCCGCGATCGCATGGCCCTGCCGGCCGGACGAGCGGTTGCCGATGAAGCGCACCGGGTCGATCGGCTCATAGGTGGGCCCGCTGGTGACGAGCGCGCGCCGGCCCGCGAGCGGCGCACCCGTTGCGAAGAAGCGCTCAATCGCGGCCACGATCTCGTGCGGTTCGGCCATGCGGCCGGCGCCGACCTCGCCGCAGGCGAGGTCGCCCGGATTGGGCCCGATGCGGAGAATGCCGCGCTGCTCGAGCGTCGCCGCGTTCGCCTGCGTCGCTTCATGGCCCCACATCTCGACATTCATCGCGGGCGCGACCAGCACTTTCTTGTCGGTGGCGAGCAGCGCGGTCGTCGCGAGATCGTCGGCGCGGCCGTGCGCCATCTTCGACAGAATGTCGGCCGAGGCGGGCGCGACGACGACCAGATCGGCCTCGCGCGACAGCCTGATGTGCCCCATCTCGCTTTCGTCGGTCAGCGAGAACAGTTCCTGGTAGACCTTCTCGCCCGACAGCGAGGCGACCGACAGCGCCGTCACGAACTGCGCGCCGCCCGCGGTCAGGATCGCGCGCACGCGCACGCCGCGTTCCCTGAGGCGGCGGATCAGTTCGAGACTCTTATAGGCGGCGATGCCGCCCGAAATGATCAGCAGGACGCGCTTGCCTGCGAGCATGTCGGTCATTTCGGTCGCGCTCCGACATTCTACAATTTTACGATGGGGATAAGTTATGCGCCCCGGCGAGCGGATTCAAGCGCGGGCGGCCGCTAAATCGCTGCCGCCGGAAATCGCGGAATACCGATGGTTTCTTGGGGAAACTCAGGCGAGAAGCGCAACCGCCAGCAGCCCCAGCAGGGAAGCGACCGGTCACCGGGGCGCAGACCGGCCGCCAAAGGGCCCGCGGTCGCCACCCAGCGCCCGCGGGCTCTCCGGGTGGACGCGAGAAGACCGCCTTCGGCGAGGTCGGTCAGCGCCCCCTCCAGCCGCCGTGCGATGACCGGCAGGCGGCGCTATCCGCAGTCACGCTTCCGTCAGCGGCCCGAGGCAGATTGTTCGCAATCTCGGTTCCGTGGCACACCGGGACATTGTGAAAGAAGCGCACGTCACTCGAAAAAGCCGAACGACCGAGCCGGCCTGCCGCCTGTTCGGGCTGGTCGCGCGACAGGCGCGCAAGGTCGTGGTGTTCCGCCGCGGCCCGAGCAAGCAGTGCTGCCTGATCCTGTGGGATCTGGCGACGGACAGTTTCGAGATCGGTCAATGGGTCAAGACGCGCGTTCGCGAACAATGGTCCGATGTCTCGCCGGACGCGGCCTATCTGATCTATCATGCCGACGATTACCGAAAGGACCGGTCCGAAAACTGAAACAACGCGTACACCGCTGTCTCGCGGCCGCCTTACTTCACCGCCTTTGCGCTCTGGCGTTCAATCGTGATCGGTCGATGGATCTCTAGTCGCACCTATGTCGTTCCCGCAGAAATTCCGGCGCCAGGGTATAATTGGCTTCCGTCACGCATTGAGGTGCGTAGCGAACGCGGATCGGAAAAGGAACTGATCTATAGCGCGCCACGCCGTGGCCGATTGCTACGCGATGGCTGGATCTATCGGGGTTCGGCCAACCCTCGGGCAGATTTCGATTTTGAGGGCAAAGAGCAGTACCTCACGCAGTTCAACCCTCCGATCACATTGTCCAAGACGTCGATCCACGGGATGACGCTGGAAGATCGTCTTTTTGCGCGCGGCCCGCGAGCGTCTGGCAGTCCCAACGAAAAGATCGAACTCGCACTCTTGAAACCGGATGGAACGAGTGCGTTCACGTTCATCGATGCCGATTGGGCCGATTTCGACAAAAATGGTGACCTGCTGTTTGCGCGAAATGGCGGCCTTTTCCGATTGAGTGCTGACCGGATCACTGATCAAACAGATTTAGGAACCGCACTCGACGCGTCGCAATGCCTCATCGATCTGTCGCCGCTGCGCTTCGAGGGAAAGCGCGCGCCCTATGCCGGCGCAGCCGGCCCTTAGGCGAGAACGGCAACCAGCAGCAGCGCCAGCAGGGAAGCGACCAGCCACCAGGGCGCAGACCGGCCGCCAAAGGGTCCGCGGTCGCCGCCCGGCGCCCGGAGCGTCTCCGGATGGATGCGGAGACCGCCTTCGGCGAGGTCGGTCAGCGCCCCTTCCAGCCGCCGGGCGATGACCGGCAGGCGCCGGGCGGTCGCGATCGCATCCTCGATCGCTTCGCGCGCGCGCGCCTCGGGTCCGCGATTCTCGCGCATCCAGTCGGCGATCAGCGGCTCGGCGAGCGTCCAGATATTGAGTTCGGGATCGAGCTGCCGGCTGACGCCCTCGGCCATCAGCATGTTCTTCTGCAGCAGCAGCAATTGCGGCTGCACTTCCATGTCGAAGGCGCGCGCGGTCTGGAAGAGCTGCGCCAGCACATGCGCGAACGATATGTCGGCGAGCGGCCGGCCGAAGATCGGCTCGCCGATCGCGCGCAGCGCCTGCGCGAATTCCGCGTGCGATTTCGTTTCCGGCACGTAGCCGGCTTCGAAATGCACGTCGGCGAGCCGGCGATAGTCGCGGTTGAGCAGGCCGAGCAGCATGTCGGCGAGGTAATAACGCGTCTCGCGGTCGAGCCGCCCCATGATGCCGAAATCGACGGCGCCGATGCGACCCTCGGCATCGACGAACATGTTGCCGGGATGCTGGTCGCCGTGGAAATACCCGTCGCGGAACGCCTGCTTGAAGAAGATCGCCGCGGCCTTCTCGAGAATGGCGCGCAGATCGTGCCCGACCGCGAGCAGCCGGTCGCGATCGTCCATTGCGATGCCGGTCAGACGCTGCTGCGTCAGCACGCGTCGCGCGGTGCGCGGCCAGTCGATCGCCGGCACGAGATAGCTGTCGTCGCCGGCAAAATTCTCCGCGAGTTCCGCCGCGGCGGCCGCCTCGAGCCGCAGATCCATCTCGCGCTCGGTGATCTCGGCGAAGGTTGCGATGACCGCGATCGGCCGGAAGCGCCGCAGCGCCGGCTGGGTGCGCTCGATCAGCGCCGCCAGCCAGGCCAGCATCTCGATGTCGCGCCGGAACGCGGCCTCGATGCCCGGCCGCAGGACCTTGACCGCAACCTCGCGCTGCGGCGAGGGATCGTCCGCCGGCAGCAGCGCGTAATGCACCTGCGCGATCGAGGCGGCCGAAACCGGATTGTCGTCGAAGGACGCGAACAAACGGCCGACCGGCGCGCCGAGTTCGTTCTCGATGGTGGCGCGCGCCTGCGCTGCCGGGAACGGCGGCAGCCGGTCGCGCAGCTGCGCGAGGTCGGCCGCAATCTGTTCGCCCAGGAGGTCGGTGCGCGTCGACAGCAGCTGCCCGAGCTTGATGAAGGCGGGGCCGAGACCGGCGAGCGCGGCGGCGAGCTTCTCGCCCGGCCGGCCGGGCCGGTCGTGGCTGCCGAAGAAGATCCGCGTCGCCTTGAGCGCGATCGGCGCCGGTCCCGCGCCTTGCAAAAGATCGGCCAGCGGGTCGAGCGCGTCGTGCCGCGCCAGCGTGCGCGCGATCGCGACGAGGCGCAGCATGTGGCTGAAACTGCGCAGCATCCTCAGCCGGTCCGCTGCTCAGACGCGCCAGCCGACATGCAGCGCCGCGATCCCGGCCGAGAGGTTGCGCCAGGAAACCTGCGCGAAGCCGGCCTCGCGCATCATCGCGGCGAGCTCTTCCTGCGGCGGAAAGCGCCGGATGCTTTCGACCAGATACTCGTAGGAGCCGCGGTCGCGCGCGACGATCGCGCCCAGTGCCGGCAGCGCGCTGCGCGAATAGCGGTCGTAGAGATCGCGCAGCCCCGCCGGCACGACCCGGCTGAACTCGAGGCAGACGAAGCGCCCGCCGGGCTTCAGGATGCGGTGCATCTCGGCCAGCGCGCTCTCGGGATGCGTCACGTTGCGCAGGCCGAAGGCGATGGCGCAGGCATCCGCCGTGCGGTCGGCGAACGGCAAGGCTTCGGCGTCGCCCGCGATCCATTCGATACCCGAAAGAATGCCGCGATCGATCGCGCGGTCCTGGCCGACCGCGAGCATCGACGGCGTCAGGTCGCAGACCACGATGCGGGCGGCCCCGCCGGTGCGTGCGTGGATGCGGAACGCGATGTCGCCGGTGCCGCCCGCCACGTCGACGACGGTTTCGCCCGGCCTCGGCGCCAGCCGGTCGATCATCGTGCGTTTCCAGAGCCGGTGCACGCCGCCCGACATCAGGTCGTTCATCAGGTCGTAGCGCGAAGCGACGCTGGCAAACACGCCGCGCACCAGCCCGGGCTTCTCCGCCGCCTCGACCGGCCGGTCGCCGAACCAGGCTCGCTCTTCAAACGCTCCCGTCTTGTCGCCCGTGCGTTCGGCCATTTCAGCCCTTGAAGATGTTGGCGCGGTGATAGGCAAGAAACGACGGGTGCGGCTTCTCGGAAAGGTCAAGTGGAATCAGCGCCCTAAGCCCCGGCGTCAGCATCCGCCTTGCGTCCTCGCGCACGAGGTTGCCGGCAACGACGATACTGTAGTCGTCCTTTAGCGTAACGAGACCGCGATCAAACATCCAATGGGCAGTCCTGCAAAGCGCCAGCCCATTACGCAGTGAATCAGGGCCGCCGTGGCCGTCGCTAACGGGTTGTATGTGTGCGGCATCGATTTCGGACCGGCCGCCGCCGTTGATGATGCGCAATCCCGTGAGGACACAGCGATCCTCATAGGCATGCCGCACAAGTCGGCGAAATGCCCTGTCTCGCTCCGGTCGGGAGACTATCTGTTCCACAATTCGTCGCTGGAATGGTTCCGGCAACGGCTCGTGCAAACGACCGGAACCAAGGGTGGTTAGATCGTCCGCAAGCCCGTACGAGGCAATGGCGGTGAACTCTTCCTCCGAAATTATCCGGACTGCGCGTTGAAACGGCCCCAGATTTGTCGATCCATCGGGGTTCTGCAGGGAACGCTCGAAGGTCAGATTGTCGATGCGGAAGGGGACCGGACGAGGAAACTCCTGATAGCTGCTCATGAGGGCATAAAAGCGATCCGTCCGTGACCGGTCTTGCTCGATCGCAGCTACGCGAGCATTCGCGAAATAGACCTGTCGTCCGGTGTCGCGCCGTGGTTCGTAATAGACGATGAGGTCGCCGAGCGATCGCTGCACTTGCCGCAGGTACGTGCGCGGAAAGTGATATCGCTGCTCCGGCAGGTCGTCGTACGGGGATCCGACCCGGTGCGTGAAGACCGCCTTGGCCATGCGCCGGACAATAGCCGGCGGCCGGCGGACCGGCTAGCTTGGCCGCCCGCAACCGAAAGCCGCACGGTCCCGCCATGAAACCGCCCGCCGTCGAGCTGGTACCGGCCCGCGAAGCCGATCGCGACGTGCTGCAGGCGATGGGCCGGTTCTACGTCTACGACATGTCCGAATATACCGGCTGGCCCTGCCCGCCGGACGGGCTCTACGCATGTGCCGATTTCGGGGCCTGGTGGTCGGAGCCGGGCGCGCATTGTTTCTTCATCGCGGTCGGCGGCGAGCGCGCCGGTTTCGTGCTGATCGACCGGCACGGTTCGTTGCCGGCGACCGAATACAATGTCGCCGAGTTCTTCGTCTTGCGAAAGTTCAAGGGCCGCGGCGTCGGCCGAAGCGCGGCGACGATGGTCTTCGACCGGTTCCGCGGTCCATGGGAAACGATGCAGCGCCTCGACAATCAGGGCGCGATCGAATTCTGGCGCAAGGTCGTCGGCCGCTATACCGGCGGGCGCTACGACGAGGCGCACCGGTATGCGCCCTATCTGGAGAAGGAGATGAACGTCATCAGCTTCGACAGCCGCGCCGCCGCGGCGAAAGCCTGAGCGCGATGCCCGAGCTTCCGGAAGTCGAAACCGTCCGCCGTGGCCTCGCGCGTGCGCTCGAGGGACGGTGCCTCGAACGCGTCGAACAGCGTCGCGCCGACCTGCGCTTTCCGCTGCCGGAGAATTTCGCCGGCCGGCTCGAAGGGCGCCGCGTCGTTTCGGTCGGGCGGCGCGCGAAATATCTCGCAACCGTCCTCGATGACGGCATGGTCTGGCTCTGCCATCTCGGCATGTCCGGCCGCATGCTGATCGGAAAGGGCACGGCGCCGCCGCCCGAACCGCACGATCACGTGCTGATCGAAACCGACAATGGCGGCTGGCTGCGTTTCAACGACGTGCGCCGGTTCGGGATGATGGATCTCTGTTCCTCCAATGCGCTCGGCGATCACTGGCTGATCCGCGATCTCGGCCCCGAGCCGCTCGGCGACGAGTTCAACGGCATCTCGCTGGCGGCGTCGCTCAAGGGCAAGCGCATGCCGATCAAGGCCGCTTTGCTCGACCAGCGCGTCGTCGCCGGGCTCGGCAACATCTATGTCTCGGAGGCTTTGTTCCGCGCCGGCATCTCGCCGCGGCGGCTTGCCCGTCTCGTGCAGGGCCCGCGCGCCGAGGCGCTGGCGGTGGCGATCAAGCAAACGCTCGGCGAGGCGATCGCCGCCGGCGGCTCCTCCTTGCGCGACTATGTCCAGACCTCGGGCGAGCTCGGCTATTTCCAGCATCGCTGGGCGGTCTACGAACACGAGGGCGAACCCTGCCCGAAATGCGGCACGGCGACCGGCGGCCGGATCCGGCGGATCGTTCAGACCGGGCGCTCCACCTACTATTGTCCGCGTTGCCAGCGGTGAGATAGAACCCCGCCATGCGCATCCAGAAGCGCCCCACCTCGCGCAACCTCGCCGGCCCGTCGCCGCATCCGCTGCTTTGTCCGATCTCGCGCCGCCGATGGGCGGCTTGCGCGTTCGTCGCGGCCTTCGCCGTCGCGCTGCCGGTCGGTCCGCCCGCCGCGCGCGCGAGCGAATTCGTACCCGGCATGGAGGATCTGCCGCTGATGGACGAGCTGCGCGCGATCGACGGTCCCGGCTACGCGTTCGACACCGTCGCCGGCCGGCTGGTCGAGGCCTATGCCGGCGGCGATGTGGCGCCGGCCGATGTCGATGCTTTCTACAGCCAGACCCTGCCCCAGCTCGGTTGGCAGCCGGACGGCGACCGGGTCTGGCGGCGCGAGGGCGAGATCCTGACCATCGAATTCGTCGAGGGCGTCGACCCCGTCACCATCCGTTTCCAGCTCAGCCCGCAATAACCGCAACCGGTCGATCGTCCGCGCCGCGAGCGGCCGATCCCGCGCACCGAAGGAGCCGTCATGGCCTACGAGAACATCATCGCCGAGAAGAAGGGCCGCGTCGGCTTGATCCGCCTCAACCGGCCGAAGGTCCTCAACGCGCTCTGCGAGGCGCTGATGACCGAGCTCGGCCATGCGCTCGACGATTTCGAGCGCGATGCCGAGATCGGCGCCATCGTGCTGACCGGTAACGAAAAGGCCTTCGCGGCCGGCGCCGACATCAAGGAGATGAAGGATCGCGGCTTCGTCGATGTCTATGTCTCCGACTTCATTACCAGAAACTGGGAATGCGTTGCGCGCTGCCGCAAGCCGATCGTGGCGGCGGTCGCAGGTTACGCGCTCGGCGGCGGCTGCGAGGTGGCGATGGCCTGCGACATCGTGATCGCGGCCGACAATGCCCGCTTCGGCCAGCCGGAAATTACGCTCGGCGTTCTGCCCGGCGCCGGCGGCACGCAGCGCCTGACGCACGCGATCGGCAAGGCCAAGGCGATGGACATGGTGCTGACCGGCCGCCAGATGGATGCGGCCGAGGCCCTGCAGTCCGGCTTGGCGGCGCGCGTCGTGCCGGCGGCCGAACTGATGGATACCGCGATGAAGATCGCCGAACGCATCGCGGGCATGTCGACGCCGGTGGCGATGATGGCCAAGGAGGCCGTCAATCGCGCCTTCGAGATGCCGCTCGCGGAGGGTTTGCGTTTCGAGCGAAGGATGTTCCACGCCTGCTTTGCGACCGAGGATCAGAAGGAAGGCATGGCGGCCTTTGCGGAGAAGCGCCAGCCGGACTTCAAGGACCGCTGATTTTCAGCGGTTTTCGGCAGGTTTTCACCGCCTTGACGCTCCGCGGACCGGACGATATAAACCGCCGCCACTTTCCCGGCATGTGAGAGATCGAACCATGGCGCACCACAAGTCCGCCAAGAAGCGCATTCGTCAGGCCGCGCGCCGCACCAGGGTGAACAGCGCAAGCAAGAGCCGCGAGCGCACCTTGGTCAAGAAGGCGGAAGCCGCAATCGCGAGCGGCAACAAGGAAACCGCGACCGCGGCGCTCCGCGCCGCCGCGCCGGTCCTGCAGCGCGCCGTGGCGAAGGGCCACCTGCATCGCAACACAGTCGCCCGCAAGGTCTCCCGACTGTCCAAGCGCATCAAGGCGCTCTAATCCTTTCGTACGACAGAGTCTGATCGCGCGTGCTGCGGTGCGCGCGGTCCTGTTGCATGCGTGCATCGCATCGTGACGCTCGTGCGTCCGGGCCGCGCGGGGCCGTTGCGGCGTGTTGCGAAGCCCGAAGGTTCGTGGCTAGAGTCGGATCGCAGTCGACAGGGAGGCGCGCGATGGGGCAGCAACACAAGACAATCGTTGCGCTTCACCGCGGTCAGCAAACCGGACCCAACCGCCCGACAATAAATCCAACCGCGCGGACGTACCGGGTCGACACCGGACGATGACATAGTACGGCGATGGTCGGCGCAGGCCGCCGCCGTGGAGTATTGCGTTCGCCGAAAGGCGGACATCGAGGGGAAAGGCGCAAGCCATGACCTATGCCGGCGACATTTCGCCCGCCGAGGCTTGGACGCTGCTCGAGAAGGAACCGGATGCGGTCCTGATCGATGTACGCACGCGTCCGGAGTGGACCTATGTCGGCGTGCCGGATCTCGGCGCGCTCGGCAAGGAAACCATGCTGATCTCCTGGCAGGTCTACCCGCAGATGGCGGTGGACCGGGATTTCGTGAGCCATCTGAGCGGCGCCGTGCCCGGTCCGGACCGGGCGCTGGTCTTCATCTGCCGCTCGGGCGCCCGCTCGCGCGAGGCCGCCCGGGCGATGACGGCCGCCGGCTACAAACGCTGCTACAACGTCGCGACCGGTTTCGAGGGCGCGTCCGACGAGCAGCACCATCGCGGCAGAATGGCCGGCTGGAAGGCCGACGGTCTGCCTTGGGTCCAGGAATAGGGCGGAGGGAAGCCCGGCATGGTCGCCGCCACCGATAGCCATCTGAGCGCCGCTTGGGCGCGCGTGCGGGGCCGTCTCCGGATCGAGATCGGCGACGTCGCCTATCGCAGCTGGCTGAAGCCGCTGACGCTGACCGGCCTTGCCGACGGCGAGGTACGGCTGGCGGCACCGACGCGCTTCATGCGCGACTGGATTCTCTCGCACTACCACGACCGGCTGACCCGGCTCTGGGCCGGCGAGATCGAGAGCGTGCGCGACGTGACGGTGACGGTCGAGCAGGCGCGCAGCGCCATCCGGCCGGCTGCGACCGGCCGTACCGACGGCGTCGCGCCATCGCTACGGACGCCCGAGCCGCGCCCCGGCGAACCGATCAACGGTCACGAGATCGCGCTCGACCTTTCGGCGCCGCTCGATCCGCGCTTCACCTTCGAGAATTTCGTGACCGGCAAGCCGAACGAGCTGGCCTATGCCGCCGCGCGCCGTGTGGCCGACGCCAAGACCGTGCCCTTCAATCCGCTCTTCCTCTATGGCGGGGTCGGGCTCGGCAAGACGCATCTCATGCACGCGATCGCCTGGCACATCCGCAAGACGCATCCCGAGCGCCGGATCATCTATCTCTCGGCCGAAAAATTCATGTACCAGTTCATCCGGGCGCTGCGCTTCAAGAACACCATGGCGTTCAAGGAGCAGTTCCGCTCGGTCGACGTGCTGATGATCGACGACGTGCAGTTCATCAGCGGCAAGGATTCGACCCAGGAAGAGTTCTTCCACACATTCAACGCGCTGGTCGACCAAAACCGGCAGATCATCATCTCGGCCGACAAGTCGCCCTCCGACCTCGAGGGGCTGGAGGAGCGCATGCGCTCGCGCCTGGGCTGGGGGCTGGTGGCGGACATCCATCCGACCACCTACGAATTGCGGCTCGGCATCCTGCAGGCCAAGGCCGAGCAGGCCGATGCCGAGATCCCGGGCAAAGTGCTGGAGTTCCTCGCCCACAAGATCGTCTCGAACGTGCGCGAGCTCGAGGGCGCCATGAACCGGATCGCGGCCCATGCCAACCTGGTCGGACGGCCGGTGACGCTGGAGACGACGCAGGAGGTGCTTCACGACCTGCTGCGCGCCAACGATCGTCGCGTGACGATCGAGGAAATCCAGAAACGCGTCGCCGAACATTTCAACATCAAGCTCTCCGAGATGACCTCGGCCCGCCGGGCGCGCGCGGTGGCGCGGCCGCGGCAGGTGGCGATGTATCTCGCCAAACAGCTCACCTCGCGCTCGCTGCCGGAGATCGGCCGCAAGTTCGGCGGACGCGACCACACGACCGTCATGCATGCGGTCCGCAAGGTCGAGGAGTTGCGCTCGACCGATTCCGGCTTTTCCGAGGACGTCGATCTGCTGCGGCGGATGCTGGAAGGCTGATCGCCGGCCGCGCGCGGCGCATCGGGATTCCGCAACCCGAGGCGGTGGCCCGGCCGGGCCGTTCATCGGCCCGATTCGCGACCGTTTCGGCACCGTTTTCGCGGCCCCTTATCGGGGTCACGCCGGGACGCCGCGAGCCCGCCGCAAGGTCTTGAAATCAAACGGTAATTCCGGGGTTTTTGACGACCCGCGCGGTTTGCTGCGGCAGGGCCGCTTTGCTATGCTGCGCAACCGTTACGACGCACCCGCCCGCACCGGCATTTGCGGCCTCCGATCGGGGCCCGTCCGGCGGCGGCGGACCCCTCAAAAGGCGGGTTTTGCGCCGGGCGGTCGGAGACGCCCGACCGGGTTTCTTCGCGCCGACAACAAGAGCAACAACAGAAATCCGAGCGTTGGCACGGCCATGAAACTGACCATCGAACGCGCCGCGCTCCTCAAGTCGCTCGCTCATGTGCAGAGCGTCGTGGAGCGCCGCAACACCATTCCGATCCTCTCGAACGTGCTGCTCGATGCCACCGGCGCCGGGCTGACGCTGACCGCGACCGACATGGATCTCGCGATCGTCGAGACCGTGCCGGCCGATGTCGGCGGCAAGGGGGCGACCACGGTGCCGGCGCACACGTTCTACGACATCGTCCGCAAGCTGCCCGAAGGCTCGCAGATCGCGCTCGAAACCGGCGCCGACGGCGGCCAGCTCTCGCTGCGCGCCGGCCGTTCGCGCTTCTCGCTCGCGACCCTGCCGAAGGAGGATTTCCCCTCGGTCGGCGGCGACAGTCTGCCGCACAAGTTCGACGTGCCGACGGCCGAGCTGCGCGACCTGATCGAGCGCACGCGCTTTGCGATCTCGACCGAGGAAACCCGCTACTACCTCAACGGCATCTATCTGCACGCGGCCGGCGGCAAGAAGAAATCGCTGCGCGGCGTCGCGACCGACGGCCACCGGCTCGCGCGCGTCGACCTGACCTTGCCCGACGGCGCCGGCGAGATGCCGGGCGTCATCGTGCCGCGCAAGGCGGTGGGCGAGATCGTGAAGCTGATCGAAGGTACCGACGGCGCCGTGCAGGTGCAGCTTTCGGAGGCGCGCATCAGCGTCTCGATCGGTCCGGTGCTGCTGACCTCGAAGCTGATCGACGGCACCTTCCCGGACTACGAGCGCGTCATTCCGGGCGGCAACGACAAGAGTATGCAGGTCGACTGCAAGAGCTTCGCGGAGGCGGTCGATCGCGTCGCCACCATCTCGAGCGAGAAGTCGCGCGCCGTGAAACTGGCGCTCTCCGCCGGCACGCTGACCTTGACCGCGACCAGCCCCGAGAGCGGCACCGCGCAGGAAGAAGTCGAGATCGCCTATGACGGCCAGCCGCTCGAGATCGGCTTCAACGCGCGCTACCTGATCGACATCGCCCAGCAGATCCGCGGCGAGAAGGCGACGTTCGCGCTCGCGGATGCCGCCTCGCCGACATTGATCCGCGATCCGGCCGACGCATCGGCGCTCTACGTGCTGATGCCGATGCGGGTCTAGCGAGGCTGCCATTCCTGGGCCCGCGTCCGTGACCGCCGTGACCCAGGCCGCCCGCCCCTCGCAGGCGGCGGTGCCGGCGCTCGCGTTGACGCGGCTGATGCTGACCGATTTCCGCTCCTACGCGCGCGCGCGCATCGAGCTCGATGCGCGGCCGGTCGTGCTCGCGGGGCCGAACGGCGCCGGCAAGACCAACATTCTCGAGGCCGTGTCGTTCCTCGCGCCGGGCCGCGGGCTGCGCCGTGCGAGGCTCGCGAGCGTCGCACGGCGCGGTGCCGACGGTGCGTCCGTCGGGCCCTGGGCGGTCGCGGCGGAAATCCGCTGCGGCAGCAATGCGCGTGCGCTCGGCACCGGGCCCGATCCGGCGCCGGTCGAGGGCGCGCGCGAGCGGCGCCTCGTGCGCATCGACGGCGAACCGGCTAAGAGCCAGGGCGCACTCGGCCAGGTGACGGCGCTGGTCTGGCTGACGCCGCAGATGGATCGCCTCTTTCTCGACGGTGCCGCCGAGCGCCGCCGCTTTGTCGACCGGCTGGCCGAGGCGCTCGATCCCGATCATGGCGGCCATGTCGCCGCCTACGAGCATGCGATGCGCGAGCGCCTCAAGCTGCTCAAGGGCGAAACGGTTGCGCCGCAGCCGGGCTGGCTCGATGCGCTCGAAGCGCGCATGGCGGAAGAGGGCGTGGCGCTCGCCGCCACCCGCCGGCTGCTGGCGCAGCGGCTCGATGCGCTGGCACGCGACGCGACCGACCCGTTTCCGGGCGCATCGGTCGCCGTCGAGGGGCTGCTCGAAACCGCGCTCGACACGCAGCCGGCGCTCGCGGCCGAAGACGGTTTCCGCGCCGTGCTCGCGGCGAACCGCCGCCTCGATGCCGAGAGCGGCATGACCCAGGCCGGCCCGCATCGCAGCGATCTCGCGGTGGCGCATGCCGGTCCGGGCGCCAGCGCGGGCATGCCGGCTTCCGACTGCTCGACCGGCGAACAGAAGGCGCTGCTGGTGGCGCTCGTGCTCGCGCATGCCCATATGGTGGCGGAGGCGCGGCGCATGATGCCGCTCGTGCTGCTCGACGAGATCGCGGCCCATCTGGACCGCGCGCGCCGCGAGGCGCTGCTCGAACGTCTGCTGGCGCTCGGCGCGCAAGCCTGGCTCACCGGCACCGATCCCGAAACCTTCGCGAGCCTCGGGGCGCGGGCGCAATTCTTCGCCGTCGCGCCCGGCCGCGTGCTGGGCCACGGGCCGCCGGCCGATGCCGGCGGCGGGTCGCGCCCGTGAGGACTGAAAAAGATGGCCACGCAACGCGCTGAACAGCCGAAACCAGCCGACGACGGCGGTGAATACGGCGCCGAGCAGATCAAGGTGCTGCGCGGTCTCGATGCCGTGCGCAAGCGGCCGGGCATGTATATCGGCGACACCGACGACGGCTCGGGCCTGCATCATATGGTCTACGAGGTCGTCGACAACGCGATCGACGAGGCGCTCGCCGGCTATTGCGACCTGATCGAGGTGGTGCTGAACGGCGACGGCTCGGTCACCGTGCGCGACAACGGCCGCGGCATCCCGGTCGACATCCACAAGGAAGAGGGCGTGTCGGCGGCCGAGGTCATCATGACCCAGCTCCACGCCGGCGGTAAGTTCGACCAGAATTCCTACAAGGTCGCGGGCGGCCTGCACGGCGTCGGCGTTTCGGTCGTGAACGCGCTCTCGGCGCGGCTCGATCTGACGATCTGGCGCGACGGCCAGGAACATTTCATGCGCTTCCGCGACGGCGAGCCCGAGGCGCCGCTGGCGGCGAAGGGCACGGTCCCGGCCGACAGGCGCGGCACCGAGGTGACGTTCCTGCCTTCGACCAAGACGTTTTCGAATGTCGAGTTCGACTACACGACGCTGGAGCACCGGCTGCGCGAGCTCGCCTTCCTCAATTCCGGCGTCCGGCTGATCCTGACCGACGCGCGCCATGTCGAGGAAAAGAAGGTCGAGCTGCACTACGAGGGCGGGCTCGAGGCGTTCGTGCGCTATCTCGATCGCACCCGCACCGCGCTGCATCCGTCGGTGATCCTGGTCGCCGGCGAGCGCGACGGTATCGGCATCGAAGTCGCGATGGAGTGGAACGATAGCTATCACGAGACGATGCTGTGCTTCACCAACAACATCCCGCAGCGCGACGGCGGCACGCATCTCGCCGGTTTCCGCGCGGCGCTGACGCGGCAGGTCAACCAGTACGCGACCGACAGCGGCATCGCGAAAAAGGAAAAGGTCGCGCTCTCGGGCGAGGATTCGCGCGAGGGGCTCACCTGCGTGCTCTCGGTCAAGGTGCCGAACCCGAAATTCTCGTCCCAGACCAAGGACAAGCTCGTTTCCTCCGAGGTCCGCCACCCGGTCGAGAACCTGATCAACGAGCGGCTCGGCCAGTGGTTCGAGGAGCATCCGCAGGAAGCGAAACGCATCGTCGCCAAGGTCGTCGAGGCGGCGGCCGCGCGCGAGGCGGCGCGCAAGGCGCGCGAGCTCACCCGCCGCAAGGGCGCGCTCGATCTCGCCTCGCTGCCGGGCAAGCTCGCCGACTGTCAGGAGCGCGATCCCTCGCTCTCGGAGCTTTTCATCGTCGAAGGCGACAGCGCCGGCGGGTCGGCGAAGCAGGGACGGCACCGAAGGTTCCAGGCCGTGCTGCCGCTGCGCGGCAAGATCCTCAACGTCGAGCGCGCGCGCTTCGACAAGATGCTCTCCTCGGCCGAGATCGGCACGCTGATTACCGCGCTCGGCACCGGCATCGGCACCGAGGAATTCGACATCGCGAAGGCGCGCTACCACAAGATCATCATCATGACGGACGCCGACGTCGACGGCGCCCATATCCGCACGCTGCTGCTGACGTTCTTCTACCGGCATCTGCGGCCGATCATCGAGAAGGGCTATCTCTTCATCGCCCAGCCGCCGCTCTACCGCGCCAAGCGCGGCTCCTCGGAGCGCTATCTCAAGGACGATCGCGAGCTCGATGCGTTCCTGATCGATACCGGCACCGAGGGCGCCGTGCTGCGTCTGCACGACGGCAGCCAGGTGGCGGGCACCGATCTCGTCCAGCGCGTGAACCGCGCGGCCCAGGCGCGCAACCTGATGCAGCCGCTGATCCGCAAGGTCGGTTCGGCGCCGGTCGTCGAGCAGGCGGCGATCGCCGGCGCGCTCAACCCCGATCTCATTCCCGATGCACAGCGCGCCAACGAGGCCGCGCGCTACATCGCACGCCGGCTCGACGAGCTCGCGCTCGAAACCGAACGCGGCTGGAAGGGCGAGGCCGGCGCCGATGGCGGGCTCGTCTTCACGCGCCGGCTGCGCGGCATCACCGAGCTCCACGTCGTCGACGGGCCGCTGCTGCGCTCGGCGGAGGCGCATAGGCTCGATGCGATGGCGGCCGAGCTGCAGGGCGACTATCTCAAATCCTCGACGCTCGTCACCAGGGAGCGTGAGCTGCGGATCGACGGACCTCTCTCCCTGATCGGCCGCGTGCTCGAGACCGGCCGTAAGGGCATCGCGATCTCGCGCTACAAGGGGCTCGGCGAGATGAACGCCGAGCAGCTCTGGGAAACCACGCTCGATCCGGAGGCGCGCTCGCTGCTGCAGGTCAAGGTTGCGCATGGCGACGAGGCCGACGATTTGTTCTCGACCCTGATGGGCGACGTGGTCGAACCGCGCCGCGAGTTCATCCAGCACCACGCGCTCGAGGTCACCAACCTCGATGTGTGAGCGCGCACGCCGTCCGTTCCGCATCCGAATAGCGCCGCGCTGACGGAACGATCCCGCGTCCGCGCTTCGGCGTGATTGCGGGCGTCAGCGAGAGGTGTGCGGGCCGGCTTTATAAACCGGCGAGAGCGGGCGGACGGCCCGCGACGGCCGGGCTCGATACAAGGGACGCCTACCAACGCGTCCCCGACGACGCGCATCGCGGGCGGGACCGGCGCCCTCTTTCGGTCAAAATCCCGCGTTACCGGGATCGCCGGATGACCGTGCGCCGTCGGCGGGCAGCGCCGATGGAAGCTTCGTAGGTCGGAATCGGATGCGATAATCGGGCGAATGGCGAATCGAAGAACTTCCCGGCGGCCCCGCTCGCGACCCCGCCGGACCCGGCAACCGCGCAAATGGGGCCGTCGCCTACCGCGCGGTTTCTGGCGCGGGCTGGCGAAATGGGGCACCGTCGCCATCATCTGGACCGGCTTTCTCGGGGCCTGCTTCGTCGCCTGGCTCGCCTTCGACCTGCCCGATGTCGACCGGCTCGGCGAGATCGAGAAGCGGCCGAGCGTCACCCTGCTTGACCGCAACGGCGACATTTTCGCGACCTACGGCGACCTTTACGGCGAGGCGGTGACGCTCGACGAACTGCCGGCCTACCTGCCCGAAGCGGTGCTCGCGATGGAGGACCGCCGCTTCTACGAGCATGAGGGCGTCGATCCGAAGGGGCTGCTGCGCGCGATCTACACCAACATCGTCGAATGGGATCTCGTGCAGGGCGGCAGCACGGTCACCCAGCAGCTCGCCAAGAACGTCTTCCTCACGCACGAGCGCACGATCCGCCGCAAGGGCCAGGAGCTGCTGCTCGCGCTCTGGCTCGAACGGCATTTCAGCAAGGACGAAATTCTCGCGCTCTATCTCAACCGCATCTATTTCGGCGCCGGCACCTACGGCGTCGAGGCCGCCGCGCAGCGCTATTTCGGCAAATCGGCGCGCGAGGTGAGCGCCTACGAGGCGGCGATGCTCGCCGGCATGATCCGCGCGCCCTCGCGCTACAACCCGCTCTCGAACCGCGCGCTGGCCGAAGACCGCGCCCGCGTCGTGCTCGATGCGATGGTGCGCGCCGGCTACATGTCGGATGGCGAGGCCGCCGCCGTCGCCGAGGGCACGATCGGCGGCGCGCCGACCGACGTCGCGCGCCCGTCGGGCCAGTATTTTGCCGACTGGGTGATGGACCAGCTGCCGGATTATGTCGGTCTCACCGACACCGACCTGGTGGTCGAAACCACGCTCGATCCGGCCCTGCAGGCGCTCGCCGAGGAAAAACTCGCAACGCTGGTCGCCGAGGAGGGCGCCGCCGGCGGCGTCTCGCAGGGCGCGCTGATCTCGATGACGCCCGACGGCGCGGTGCGCGCGCTGGTCGGCGGCACGCGCTATTCGGAAAGCCAGTTCAACCGCGCGACGCAGGCGCTGCGTCAGCCCGGCTCGGCCTTCAAGCCGATCGTCTATCTCGCCGCGTTCGAGGCGGGCTTCACGCCCGACACAATCATGTTCGACGGACCGATCTCGATCGACGGCTGGCAGCCCGCCAATTACGACGGCAAATACTATGGCGACGTCACGCTGCGCGAGGCGCTGGCGCGCTCGCTCAATTCGGTGGCGGCCCAGCTCGTCGGCCGCGTCGGCGCCGCGCAGGTGATCGAGGTGGCGCGGCGCCTCGGCATCGCCTCGGCGATGACGGCGACGCCCTCGATCGCGCTCGGCACCAGCGAGGTGACCCTGCTCGAACTCACCGGCGCCTACGCGACCTTCGTCAATTACGGCCATGTCGTGCTGCCGCGCGGCATCGAGCGCGTCAGCGACGCCGAGGGCACCGCGATCTACGAGCGCGGCGGCGAAGGCGCGGGCGCGGTCGTGGCGCCGCGCCAGGTCGCCCAGATGCAGGACGTGCTCGCCGCGGTCGTCGGCTGGGGCACCGGCCGCGCCGCCGACATCGGACGACCGGAAGGCGGCAAGACCGGCACCGCCAACGATTATCGCGATGCCTGGTTCGTCGGCTTCACCGCCGAGCTCGTGACCGGCGTCTGGGTCGGCAACGACGACAATACGCCGATGACCGAAGTCACCGGCGGCCGCCTGCCGGCGCGGCTCTGGGCCTCGTTCATGGCGCCGGCCGTCGCCGGCGATGCGCCGCAGCAATTGCCGCGCCCGACCGTGACCGATCCGCAGATCGTCGCCGTCGAACCGCAACCGACGCTGCCGGATCCCGACGCCGAGGCCGACGATGGCGGCATCGGCGGGCTGCTGCGGGATCTGTTCGGCGGCGGCGACAGCATACCGATGCAGACGGCCCCCTCGACGAGCCAGAACGACGGCGGCGGCGGCGGTCGGAATTGACAATCGTTTAGAACGGGAGACAGCGATGACCACGACCGTCGATGAGATTGCCCCCGACATCTTTCGCATCTCGAGCTTCGTCGCCGATTTCGGCATCCAGCTCAACCAGTTCCTGCTGCGCGACGAGGAGCCGTTCCTGATGCATACCGGCATGCGCCGGATGTTTCCGGCAACGCTCGAGGCCGTCGCGCGCGTCATCGATCCCGCCACCCTGCGCTGGATCGGCTACAGCCATTTCGAGCCCGACGAATGCGGCGCGCTCAACGAATGGCTCGGCGTTGCACCGAACGCGACGCCGGTCACGAGCCCGGTCGGCGCGATGGTCATGCTCGGCGATTTCGCCGACCGGCCGGCGCGTGCGCTCGACGACAACGAGACCTTCAGCACGGGGCGGCACCGTCTGCGTTTCCTCTCGACGCCGCACCTGCCGCACGGCTGGGATGCCGGCCTGTTCCACGACGAGGCGACCGGCACGCTGTTCTGCTCCGATCTCTTCTTCCATCCGGGCGAAACCGAACCGCTCAACCGCGCCGACATTGTCGGGCCGGCGGTGGCGGCGATGAACGCCAGCCTCGAAGGACCGATGGCGAAGGACATGCCCTACACCGCCGACACGCGACCGTTACTCGACCGGCTGGCCGCGCTCAAGCCGAAAACGCTCGCGATCATGCACGGCGCTTCGTTCGGCGGCGACGGTGCCGCCGCGCTGCGCGACTATGCCGATGCCGTCGATACCATTCTCGGCGTGCGCTAGAGCAAATCACGTTTTGACGGAATCGATTGCGATTCCGACAAAACGTGTGAATTTGCTCTGAACATTAATGATTGGACCGGATTTACACGATCGGGTGGAAGTGCGCGCGCTTCCAACCGATCGTGATCCGCTCCAGAGGGACGAAAGGATTGCCGAACGCCTTGTCTCCGGTCTAGCATCCGGACGTTCTCAGGGCGGGGTGAAAGTCCCCACCGGCGGTATGCAGCCTCCTGCTGCGAGCCCGCGAGCGCCTTCCCTTGGAAGGGTCAAGCAGATCAGGTGCGAAGCCTGAGCCGACGGTGATAGTCCGGATGAAAGAGAACGGGTGGCTGACGTCCTTTCGGACGGTCGGGCCGCGCGCGATCGCCTTGGGTAGTGTGTCGCTGCCAAAGGAGATCGGAATGACACCCGCTCGCTATGCCTTCGTCAAAGCCGGCTGGCACGCTGAAATCGTGAACAGCGCGCTCGACGGCTTTTGTGAGTTGATTCCTGCCGAATGTGTCGACGTATACGATGTTCCCGGCGCCTTCGAATTGCCCCTGCTTTCCCGCGATCTGGCGGCAACCGGGCGATATGCGGCGGTGGTTGCCGCCGCCTTTGTCGTCGATGGAGGAATCTACCGTCACGAGTTCGTCGCCCAGGCGGTTGTCAGCGGCCTGATGCGAGCGGCCATGGATACCGGCGTGCCGGTACTTTCGGTTTCGCTCACGCCCCATGAGTTTCGGGAGACCGCGCATTTCACGCGGATCTACCGAACGCACTTCATGGAGAAAGGGCGGGAGGCTGCCAGAGCCGCCGCGATGATGGAAGCGGCGCGTGCATCGATCGCAGGATAGCGACGCTCGCCAAACGGGCTGCGCGCGTCACGCTTCGTTTCAATCGCGATCCGGAGACAGGTTTGCCTTGGGTGGAGACGGGAAGCCAACGAGCGCCGGCGTCAACCCGTTGGCGCGCGTGTCGTTCCTGTGATCGAATGCGCGCATGATTGCTGACGACGGTGCGTCCTCCCGGCCCGACCTGCGGCGCATCGTCTGGCCGCTCGCGGTCGCCGAGACAATCGTCTGGGCCTCGATCTATTACGTGTTTCCGGCATTGCTGCCGGCCTGGGAAGCCGATCTCGGCTGGTCGAAGACCACGATCTCCGGCGCCTTCACCGTCGCGCTCGTCGCCTCGGCCGCCTTCTCGCCGGTCGCCGGCTGGCTGATCGATCGCGGCCTCGCGCGGGCGGTTCTCGCCGGCGGCGCCGCGGCGGGCGCGGTGCTGCTCGCGCTGCTCTCGCTCGCCACCGAGATCTGGCAGTTCTACGCGCTCTGGTTCGGGCTCGGCATCGTGCTGAGTTGCGTGCTTTACCAGACCGCCTTCGCGCTCCTGACGCATGCGCTCGGCGATCGCGCGCGCCGCGCCATCACGCTGGTCTCGCTGGTCGCGGGGTTCGCCGGCACGCTTTCCTTTCCGAGCGCGCATGCGCTGGTCGCCGCCGGCAGCTGGCGGCTCGCGGTCCTCGTCTTCGCCGGCGCGACCGCGCTCGTCGCGGTGCCGCTCTTCTGGCAAAGCGCCGGCCGCGCGATGCGGCTCAGCCGGGCGGCGACGCAAACGACCGGCGTCCGCACGCGCGATGCCATGCAGGCGATCAGGCGCCTCGCCTTCTGGCTGATCGCGCTCTCCTTCGCGCTGGTGGCGCTCGAGCACGGCATCGTCACGACGCACATCCTGCCGATCCTCGCCGGGCGCGGCGTGCAGCGGGATGCCGCCGTGTTCGCCGCCGCGATGATCGGCCCGATGCAGGTGGCCGGGCGGCTCGCGATGATGGCGGGCGAGCGCCACGTCACGACGCGCACCATCGCGATCGGCTGCGATCTCGCGATGGCGGTCGCGATCGGGCTGCTGCTGGCCGCCGTACTCGATCCCGGCTTCGTCGTCGGCTTCGTGATCCTGATGGGGGCGGGCATCGGCGTGAACAGCATCGTGCGGCCGCTGGTGGTGAACGAGCTGCTCGGCCGCCGGAATTTCGGGCTGATCACCGGCCTGCTCAACGTGCCGACCACGATCGGCTACGCGATCGCGCCGACGCTCGCGGCCATCATCTGGGTGCGCGGCGGCTACGATCTGGTGCTGGTCGTGGCGCTTTCGGTGACGCTGGCCGGTCTCGGCGCGCTGCTGCTGGCCTGGCGCGTGGCGCCCGGCGTTTCGCATTCCGCCGGCTGATGGCGGTCAGATCTCCTCCGGCGCGCAGCCGAAGCGCAGCCGATTGCCGTGCGGATCGTCAATGCGGAATTCCGTCATGTTCCAGGGCCGCGCCGTGAACCCGGCCCGGCAGCTTCGCCCCGCTGAATTCCTCGTAGAGCGCGGATCGGACCTGCGGTCATCGGTCATGCGCCTTGCAACTCCTTTTCCGCCTCGCGTCGCGCCGCGGGCCGGATGATGAGCCAGTAGACGAGAACCGCGCAAAACGCGACCAGTGCCATCGCGCCCGTCATCGGCCGCGCGGTCGCGTCGTAGGCTCGACCGATCCCGACGCCGACCAGCGCCGCGAACGTCATCTGCACGAAGCCGACCAGCGAGGAGGCGGCGCCCGCCGCGCGCGGAAACGGGATCGGCGCGCCGGCATAGGCGTTCGGCATGGTGAGGCCGACGCCCGCCATGAACAGCACGGTCGGCAAGACGATGCTCGCGACGCTCGGCTCGACCGTCAGCGCGAGAACGAAGACCGTGCCGGCGCCGAGCAGCATCAGCGCCGTGCCCGCCATCACCATCCGGTCGGGCGGATGGCGCTTCGCGAGCCGTCCCCCCGTCATCGAGCCGACGATGTAGCCGATGACGATGGCGCCGAAGCAGAAGCCGTAGAGATCGGGCGTCACGCCGACGAGATCGACCAGCACGAAGGACGAGCCCGAGATGAAACAGAAGATGCCGGCATAGGAGAGCGCGACGCCGAGCAGGAAACCGAGATAGAGCCGGTTGCCGAGGAACGTGCCGAAATTGCCGATGATCCGGAACGGGTGCGTCGCGGTCGGATCGGGCGACGGGTTGGTTTCCGGCAGCAGCATCGCGGTCGCAACCAGCGCGAGCGTGCCGTAAATCGCGAGCGAGGCGAGGTTCGCGCGCCAGCCGAACCAGACCTCGACGAAACCGCCGAAAATGGGGGCGACGGCCGGCGCGATCGCGACCGCCGCGCTGAGATAGGACATGACGCGTGCGGCGCCCGCGCGGCCGTGCACGTCGCGCACGATGGCGCGGCAGAGCGTCGGCCCGGCGGCGGCACCGAAGGCCTGCACGAAGCGCGCCGCAATCAGCACGCCGATCGAGGGCGCCACGACGCACACGACGCTGGCGATGCAGTAGATCGCGAGCCCGACGATCAGCACCGGCCGCCGGCCGAACTGGTCGGCAAGGGGACCCCACAGAAGCTGCCCGGCGGCGAGCCCGGCCAGGAACAGGCTGAGCGTAAGCTGGATGTCGGCCACCTCGGCGTCGAGCGCGTCGGTCATGCCCGGCAGCGAGGGCAGATAGAGATCGGTCGAAACCGGCCCGAGCGCGACCAGCGCGGTCAGCAGGGCCGTGACCATGAAACTCTCGGGACGGGGCATAAGGTCGGCTTGCATGGTAACGGGTGCGCGAAGCGGGGCGCCCGTTCTTAGACGGGCCGCCGCGCGCTGGCAAATTCCATGCCGCCATTGCCGCCCTGCGAGCGTCGGCGCGTTCGGCCATGGCGCAGCGGCATCGGCTCGGCGATGATGCAGCGGTCTCGGCGGGATCGGTTCGGCGATGATGCCGCCGGCTGCGACGGGACGCACCGTTATCGGTGCGCTGGGGAGACGGAACCATGGTTTCGAAGCGCGGCGCCGACGACAAACCGTGGATGCCGGCCGACGATTACGGCCGTTCGCTCCGGGGCATCGGCATCAACCTGCTGGTGCGCGAAATCGCGCGCAGCGTCGAGTTCGGCAAGACCGTGCTGCTGGCGCGCGTCGTCTATGCCGATGCCGACTTCGCCGTGCTGCGCTATGAGCATGGGCGCAGCGCCGCCGAATGGATGCTGCACGCCGATCACACCTACAGCAGTCACCCGCTGCTCGCGCTGACCGGCGACAACGCGATCCGCGGCGCCGGCTGCGAGCTCAGGCTCTACGATCTCGATCCCGACGCGGCGGCGAAGCGTGCCGAGGCGCGCGGCGACACGGTGCTGCAGGGCGCGACCGACAAGCCGCACGGTCTGCGCGAATGCTGCATCGCCGATCCGGATGGCTATGTCTGGGTGCCGGGCGTGCCGATCGGCGGCAAGTAGCGCGAGAATCTGCGGTGCGACTCAGCGCGCCGCGCTCATCGCCCGGGCCTGCCGGATCGCGACCTTCATGCTTTCCGGATTGGCCCTGCCGGTGCCGGCGATGTCGAAGGCGGTGCCGTGATCGACGCTGGTGCGCACGAACGGCAGTCCGACCGTCACGTTCACGCCATGCTCGATGCCCAGATACTTGACCGGAATCAGCCCCTGGTCGTGGTACTGCGCGACCACGATGTCGAACCTGCCCCGGCGCGCCTGCATGAAGACGGTGTCGCCCGGCCACGGGCCGCTGGCGTCGATGCCCTCGGCGCGCGCCCGCTCGACCGCCGGCCGGACGATGTCGAGATCCTCGCTGCCGAAAAGGCCGTTCTCGCCGGCATGCGGATTGAGGCCCGCCACCGCGACGCGCGGTGCAGCCACGCCGAGCTGGCGCGCCGCGCGGTCCGCCAGCCGCATCGCGACCAGCTCCTTCTCGATCGTCAGGCTCGCGATCGCGTCCTTCAGCGGGAGATGGATCGTCACCAGCAGCACGCGCAGCTCGTCGTTGAACAGCATCATCGCGTGGTTGGGCGCCTTCGTGAGATCGGCCAGCATCTCGGTATGGCCGGGATAGGGCACGCCGGCCGCCTTCAGCGCCGCCTTGTGGATCGGCGCGGTCGCGATCGCCGAGATTTTTCCGGCGAGCGCCAGATCGATGCCGGTGCGCACATAGTCGAAGGCGGCGCGGCCGGCATCGGCGCGCACCCGGCCGAACGGCAGGTCGGCCGGCAACGCGCTTGCCGGCAGCACGTCGATCGTGCCTTGTGTCAGCATTGCCTGCGACGGCTCGCGGATCGTGTTGATCGTCGCGCCGGCGCCGACGATGCGCGCCGCGCGCCGGAGGATGCCGACATCGCCGATCGCGATCGCCGGGACGCCGAGCGCGGGATCGGCGAGCGCGGCGGCGACGATCTCCGGCCCGATCCCGCTTGGGTCGCCCATCGTCACGCCGATCGGGGCACCGGCCGGTTTCATGATGCGGGTCAGATGTACTCGAAGAAACGCTGCAGCTCGACGTCGGTCACGTAGCGCCGCATGTCGCGCTCGTGCGCGGCGCGCGATTCCGCGTAGAAATCGCGGAACTTCTCGCCGAACAGTTCGCGTGCGGCCTCCGACCTGCCGAACCGCTCGACCGCCTCGCCGAAGCTCGCCGGGAAGCGCAGCCGCTCGGGAATCTCCTGCATGTAGACATTGCCGCGCGCCGGTTCGGTCGGCTCGAGTTTGCGCTCGATGCCCCAGAGCCCGGCGCCGAGCAGGCAGGCGATCGAGAGATACGGGTTCGCATCGGCGCCCGGCGTGCGACATTCGATGCGCTGCGCCATCGGATAGGACGGAATCACCCGCAGCGCACAGGTGCGGTTCTCGAAGCCCCACATCGCCGCGATCGGCGAGAAGATGCCGGGCAGATAGCGCTTGAAAGAGTTGACGTTGGGCCCGAGCATGACCAGCAGCTCCGGCATCAGCGCCTGCATGCCGCCGAGGAAATGGCGCATGGTCTCGCTCATGCCGCGCTCGCAGGATTCGTCGTGGAAGACCGGTTTGCCGTCCCTGTCGCGCAGCGAGATGTGCACGTGCCCGCTTTGCCCGTCGGCATTGTCGGACCAGCGCGCCATGAAGGTGAGCAGCTTGCCCTGGCGCTGCGCATAGGCCTTGACGAAGGTCTTGTAGATCACAGCGACGTCCGGTGCGCGCACGCCCTCGGCGTAGCGCATCGTCGCCTCCATGAAGCCCGGACCCATCTCCTCGTGCACCTGCTCGAGCGGCAGGTCCATCGCCCTGCACATGTCCATCAGCCCGTTATGGAACTCGGACCGGCTGGCATGGCGCACCAGCGCCTCGTAGGATTTGTGCTGCGAGCTGATCTGCAGGTTCTTGTAACCCTTGTCGAAGGCCGAGCGCGACGTCTCGTCGAAGAGCGTGAACTCGAGCTCGCTCGAATGGAACGGCCGGAATCCCATCGCGTTCGCGCGTTCCTCGACGCGCTGGTAGACCGCGCGCGGGCAGCAGCGTTCGCGCACCGCACCCTCGAACTGCGCGAGGAAGAACAGGTTGCGCGTCGCCGGCTCCCAGGGGATCTCGCGACAGGTCTCCGGCACGATACGCGCGACGCTGTCGTCGAAGCCCGCACCCGGATCGTTGAGCCCGGAAACGTCGAGCAGCGCGTCGGCCGGATCGAGCGCGTAGATCACGCCCGGCAGCCCGTAGCCGTGGTCGAGCGCGCTCAGCGCCTTCGCGCGCGCGATCGCCTTGCCGCGCAGGAAGCCCTGCAGGTCGGGTGCGCCGATCGTGACGAACTCGGCGTCGCGCTCCTCGACGATCTTCCTGGCATCCGCGATCGTCTTGACGTCGGACGGTTTCATGAGCCCTGGCGCTCCCCCCTGTCCGGCCGCTGCGCCCTGCGGCCGTCGTCTTTTTTCTTGCGTCGCGCGTGCGGCGCCGTCTTGCGCGCGGCGTGGCTGCGCGGCGGCGTCGCGACGCGGCGGGCGGCACCCCAGTCGACGAAGCCCGGTATCCTGATGTCGGTGATCGTGTTCGACATCAGGATCAGCGCATCGTCGTCGCCGGCGGAAATGTAGGCATGATCGAGCGCGCTGTCGAACTGCACGCTGTCGCCGGGGCCGAGCTGCATCGGCTTGCGATCGCGGATCAGGAACCGCACGCGGCCTTCGAGAACGTAGAAGAACTCCTCGCCCGGGTGGGAATGATAGGGTCCGAACTCGGCCAGCGAATGCGACTTGACCCGCACCTTCCAGAAAATGTTGCGCTGCGCCGGCAGATCGTTGTGCAGAACCTGGAAGTCGAGCTCCTTCGCCTCGTGCGAATAGGCCCCGCCGCGGCGACTGACGGAGTAGGCGCCCGAGGCGAGCCCGGTGTCGTTGACGAGGATCGAAACCGGCATGGCGAAACCGCCGGCGAGCCGGATCACGTTGTCGAGGTTGAGCCCGGTGAGACCGTTTTCGAGCTTCGAGAGCGTCGCGACCGAGATGCCGGAGAGCGCCGCCAGTTCGCTCAGCGTCATGCCGCGTTCGCGCCGCAGCCGGCGCACCCGCTCGCCCAGCGTCGAGATTTTCCGCCGCGATTTCCGCCGTTTTTCCGTCATGGAACGCTGCCGTGCGGCCGGCCCCGCGCGGGTCCGGCCGGATTTTCGAAATCGAAAATCATAATTGTGCCGCCCGCCGTTTCGAGTCAATAATTCACGGCAGAAGCCGCGCGGCGCCGGCACGACCCGAGGGGGAATCCGGCGGCTCTCCGAGCGATGCCGCGAACGGACGAGACGAGGGAACACCAAGGGAGAACATCCGATGTCCAAGCGTTCGAAGACCGGCGGTCTGTCGCGCCGCAAAATGCTCGAGACCGGCGCCGCCGCCGCCGTTGCGGTCGCCGCGCCGCACGTCCGCAATGCCGAGGCAGCCGAGATAACGATCCGGATGCTGATTTGGCAGGACTACAACATCGCCGAGACGGTGCAGGAATTCGAGGAGCTGAACGGCGTGAAGGTTTCGCCCGCCTTCTTCGACGGCAACTCCGAAGCCTTCAACAAGATGAAGGCCGGCGGCACGGAGGATTTCGATCTCGTTCAGGCCGACGGGTTCTGGCCGCGCCTCTACTATCGCGACGGGCTGATCCAGGAGATGAACGAGGCGCAGGTGCCGAACCTCGCGAATCTGTTCCCGGATTTCGCGCCGGGCGCCTACGACCTGCTGAACCTGACGCCGGGCGGCATCCGCATCGGTGCCAACAATTGCTGGGGCAGCTATGGCATCACGATGAACCTCGATCATATCGAGGAAGCCGATCGCACCTCGCTCGAGATCATGTTCGCCGAGAAGTACGGCGGCCACCTCGCGACCGGCGCCCGTTTCGAGGAGAACATCGCGATGGCCGGCATTCTCGCGGCGGCCCACATGGGCACGGCGGACGGGCCGCGGCCGGACGGCGAAGCATTCAATCCCTACAAGCTGACCGACGAAGAACTCGAGACCGCCAAGCAGCTTCTCATCAAGCAGAAGGGCCTGCTGGTCACGCGCTACCAGGACTACGACTCGCTGCAGAAGCTGATGCGGCCGGGTCTGGTCTGGGCCTCGCCGGAATTCTCGGAGATCTACCGCCGTCTGACGCGCGCCTACAAGGCGGGCGAGATCGATTTCCAGGTCGCCCACATGCTGCAGCCCGACGAAGGCGGGCTGGGCTGGATCGACAGCTGGCTGATCAGCTCCGGTGTCACGGACAGCGAAAAGCTCGAACTCTGCCACGCCTGGGTCAACCACTATATCAGCAAGGAGAGCATGTACCGCGTGGCGCTGAAGGGTGTGGCGCCCTGCTACGACGTGCGCGACATGCTGCCGCCGGAAGAAGTCGACCTGCTGCTGCTCAATCGCACGGTCGAGCTGCGCGGCCTGCACATGTTCGATCAGCCGTCCTCCCCGGAAAAATGGGAGCGCGTCTGGTCGGAAGTCGAAGCCGCCTGACGCAAGGGGCGGGGCCCGGTTCGCTTCGTCGCGGACCGGGCCCTTCGCTTTCGGCGGTCGCCGCCCGGCGCTCGCCGCATCGTTTCCTCATCTTCCCGGCGGCCTGAATGTCCGACACGGTTCTCGAACTGCAGAACGTCACCAAGCGCTTCGGCCCGGTGACGGCGGTGGACCGCATTTCGCTCGCGGTCGGCCAGCGCGAATTCTTCGCGCTGCTGGGGCCGAGCGGCTCCGGCAAGACCACCATGCTCCGCCTCGTCGCCGGGCTCGAAACACCCGACGAAGGCCGCGTGCTGATCGACGGCAGGGACGTCACTGCGCTGCCGCCCTATGCGCGCGGCGTCGGCATGGTGTTCCAGAATTTCCTGCTGTTCCCGCACAAGACCGTCGCGGAGAACGTGGTTTTCCCGCTGCGCATGCAGGGCGCCGACAAGGCAAGACAGGCGGAGCGGCTCAAATGGGCGCTGGGTCTTCTGCGCCTCGAAGGGCTCGGCGACCGCTATCCGCACCAGCTCTCGGGCGGCCAGCAGCAGCGCGTCGCGCTCGCCCGCGGCCTGATCGCGCGCCCGGCGCTGCTCCTGCTCGACGAGCCGCTCGCCAATCTCGATCGCGAGCTGCGCAAGGAGATGGAAGTCGAGGTCCGGCGCTACCAGGTGGAGCTCGGCATCCCCTTCGTCTACGTGACGCACAACCAGGAAGAGGCGCTCACCATGAGCGACCGCATCGCCGTGATGAACGACGGGCGGTTCGAGCAGGTGGCGCCCAAGCTCGAGGTCTATACGCACCCCGCGACGCGCTTCGTCGCTGGCTTCGTCGGCCATTCCAACCGCATCAGCGGCCCGCTCGTGCGCGGCTCGGCGATCGACTGGCGCGGCGTGCCGATCCAGGTCGCGCGTCCCGACGGCGCCGCCGACGGCGAGGCGCTCGACTGCTTCGTCAAATGCGAGAAGATGCGCGTCGTAGCGCCGGGCTCGCCCGGCCCGTCCGGCGCGCACAACCGCGTGCCCGGCGTGCTGCGCGACATCATCTTCAAGGGTTCGATGGCCGACTACCTCGTCGCGCTCGACAACGGCGCCGAGCTGATGGTCAGCGACAAGACCGAGGGCACGATCATGCGGCGCGACGAGCGCGTCGAGGTCGTCTGGCCGCTCGCCGCCGGCGCCTGCTATCGCGCCGCGGGCTGACGGGAACCATGTTCGGACGCCGTCTCAGCCCCGAGGGTCGCTTCATGCTGATGGCGCTGCCGGGCGCCTTCTTCATCGTGTTCTTCCTGCTCGGGCCGATCGTCTCGATCGTCGTGTTCAGCTTCTGGCGCACCGAGGTCTTCACGCTGATCCCGGACTGGAACCTCAACAACTATCGCGACCTGTTCGGCGAGACGACCTACATGAAGTTCCTGATGCGTTCGTTCGTCACGGCCGTGCTCGTGTCGCTCTCCTGCCTGGTCTATTCCTGGCCGGTCGCCTATTTCATCGCCAAGCACGGCGACCGCTACCGGCTGCTGCTGGTGCTGGCGATGGCCGCGCCCTTCTTCACCGGCATCATCCTGCGCATCACCGGCATCCAGGGCGTGCTCGGGCCGGTCGGCATCGTCAATCTGGCGCTGATGAATTTCGGCCTGCAGCCGATCGAGTTCATCATGTACACCCAGACGGCCGCCGGAATCGGCATCGCCTACCTGTTCGTGCCGTTCATGGTGACGGCGGTCTATCTCTCACTGCTCAATTTCGATTTCGAGCTGCTGGAGGTCGCCAAGATCAACGGCGCAAGGCCGTGGCGCGCCTTCGTCGAGATCACCTGGCCGCTCAACTGGATCGGCACGGTGATCGGGCTGGTGCTGGTCTTCGTGCCGAGCATGGCCGAATCGATCACGCCGCCGTTCCTCGGCGGTCCGAACGCCGCGTCCTTCGGCAGCGTGCTGGCCCTGCAGTTCGCGCAGACCGGCACCTGGGCGCTGGGTTCCGCGATGGGCGTGGTTCTGTTCGCGGTCTCGTCGCTGGTGATCTTCCTGATGTGGCGCACGGTGAACCTGCAGCGCAGCGGCTTCACCGGCAAGGCGGGCTGAGCGATGGCGGTCGCGGGTGCGGGAAGGATTGCCGAGAAGGGCGTTTCGGGCCTGATGCTGGCGGGTCTCTACCTCTTCCTCTACGCGCCGATCGTCTATGTCATCTACATCTCCTTCAACAAGGACCTGATCTGGCCGTTCCCGCCGAAGTTCACGCTGGAGGCCTACGAGCTCGTCTTCACGCGCAGCACCTACCGGGAAGGGTTCTGGAACAGCCTCATCCTCGGCCTCGGCAGCGCCGTCATCTGCACGGCCTTCGCGACCATGGGCTCGATCGGCATTCTCAAATACCGGTCGCGCTGGCGCGGCCTGATCGCGGTCGTTTACCTGGCGCCGCTTTTCATCGCCGACCTGCTGGTCGGCATCTCGAGCCTGCTGTTCAACCGCCAGGTGCTCGATGTGCCGGGCAACATGATCTCGGCGATCATCGCCAATGCCGTGCACGGCACGTCCTTTGCCTTCCTCATCATGCTGGCGCAACTCGCACGCTACGACTGGCGGCTCGACGATGCCGCGATGGTGTTCGGCGCCAAACCGCTGCGCTGCTTCTGGGAGGTGACGTTGCCGATCATCTGGCCGGCGATGCTCGGCGCCTTCATCATCGCGTTCATCCTCGGTTTCAACAATCTCGAGATCTCCTTCTACAATCTCGGCGCCATCCCGACCCTGCCGACGATCGCCTGGGGCTCGCTGCGCTTCGGGCTCAGCCAGGCCTCGGAGCTGTTCGCGCTCGCCGCGATGGTGAACGGCGTCGTGCTGCTCGCCTTCACCATCATGTACCTGCTGATGCGCTATCGCATCGTCAGCTTCGGCCATCGCGAATAGCGCAATCGTTTTTGTCCGACCAATCCGGGCCGCGCGGCCCGTTCTTCGGGAGTGTGATGGCATGAGTTTCAAGGACAAGGTCGCGATCGTGGCCGGCGCCGGCGGCGGCATGGGCCTGCAGATCGCGAGCGACCTGATCCGCGAGGGTGCGCATGTCGGCCTCATCGACATCAAGGACAGGCCGGCGATTCCCGACGGGCCCGGCCAACATCGCTACTTCCAGGGCGACGTCACCGACGAAGGCTTCGTGAAAGGCTCGATCGACGATATGGCCGCCGGCCACGGCCGGCTCGACTATCTGGTCAACACCACCGGCGTGCTCTGGTTCGGCCGCGACAGATCCTGCACCGAGATGGATATGTCGGTCTGGGACCGGGTACTGGCGATCAATCTCAAGTCCTTCGCCATGACGGTGAAGCATGCCGTGCCGCACATGAAGAAGGCGGGCGGCGGCGCGATGGTGCATTTTGCCTCGACCGATGCGCTGCGCGGCGACGACCTGCCGCAGGATGCCTACGGCGCCTCGAAGGCGGCGGTGGTCCGGCTCTCGAAATCGGTCGCGATCCAGCTCGCGCGCGACGGCATCCGCTCGAACACGATCCTGCCGGGTCCGGTGCATACGCCGATGCAGGCGCGCTGGGACCACAATCCCGAGGCGCACAGGGCGATCGCCAGCTTCGTGCCGATCGGCCGCATCGGCACCGTTGAGGACATGGCGAACGCCTGCCTGTTCCTGCTCTCCGACCGCGCCTCGTTCGTCACCGGCACCGAGCTGATCGTCGACGGCGGCATCACCGCGAGACCCTGAGCGATGGCCGGCCTTGGCCGCCTCGTGGGCCGCGTTGCCGTCGTCACGGGCGGCAGCCGCGGCATCGGCCGCGGCATCGCCGATCTCTTCGCGCAGGAGGGCGCGCGCCTCGTCATCGTCGGGCGCGATGCGGCGAGCGGCAACGACGCGGTCGCCGCGATCGGGAAATCCGGCGGGCGGGCGGTCTTCGTCGAGGGCGACATCGCGCTGGCCGAAACCTCGCGGCGCATGGTCGCAACCGCGCTTGCCGCATTCGGCCGACTCGACATTCTCTGCCACAATGCCGGCATCTTTCCGGAAGCGCGCCTCGATGCGATGACCGAGGCCGAATGGGACCGCGTCATCGCCGTCAATCTCAAGAGCACGTTCCTCGCCACGAAAGCCTGCCTCGCGCCGATGCGCGCGCAACGTTACGGCCGCATCGTGCTCACCTCGTCGATCACCGGGCCCGTCGTGGGCAATCCCGGCCTTGCGCACTACGCGGCGAGCAAGGCCGGCATGGAAGGGTTCCTGCGCACCGCCGCGATCGAATGCGCGGCCGACAACATCACGATCAACGCGGTCGAGCCGGGCAACATCCTGACCGAGGGTCTCGTGTCGACGCTCGGCGAGAAGCACATCACGGCGATGAAAGCGGCCGTGCCGATGGGTCGGCTCGGCGAGCCGATCGACATCGCCTGGGCGGCCCTGTTCCTGGCGGGCGACGAAGCGCGCTACATCACCGGCCAGTGCATTATCGTCGATGGCGGCCAGACGCTGCCGGAAACCGGAAGCGCGGTGAACTGACGACGGCGTTTCAGTGTCGATCCGCTCGTCCCTCTCCCGCGCGTCGCGGTCGGCCGCGACCGATCGCGGCGCGGGAGAGGGCTGCCATGCTGCCCTTCGAAGCGACGATCCGCGCACCGCCGACGGGTTCGCCGTTACGCCGCTTTCTCGACCTGCAGTCCGGCCTTGCGCAGTCCCGAGAGCAGGATCTCGAGATGCTCCGGGTTGCGGAACGGATAGGTTGCGAACACCGTCCGTTCCCCGAAGCCCGGTTCGAGCGCCACCGCCTTGTCGAGCGTGTCGCGCGCTTCCGCCAGCTGGCCGAGATGGGCGAGCGCCGCCGCCAGCCGGTGATAGACGCGCGCGCAGTCGGGGCGGATCGAGACCGCCTTGCGCCCGTAAGTGACGGCGTCCTCGTACTGGCCGAGCTGCAGGTAGGTAAGCGCCATGTCGGCCAGCAGCGATGCGTTGTTGGCGTAACGCGGATCGAGCCGCAGCACCGTCCGCAGATGGTCGAGCCCGCGCTCGGGCAGGCCGGAGAATTCCAGCACGCAGGCGGCCGAATGATGCGCGATCGACGAGCTCGGGTTGAGCACGACCGCGCGCTCGAGCCGTGTCATCGCGCTGTCGTAGTCGCGCCGGTTCCAGATGTCGCACAGGCCGAGCAGCGTGTGCGCGATCCAGTCCGATTCGTCGAGCGAGAGTGCCATGCGCGCGCAGCGTTCGGATTCGAGGAAGGTGCGGCCGGGATCGACGGTCCAGCCCTGCACCCCGTCGAGCCAGTGACAATGCGCGAGGCCCGACCAGGCGGTCGAGAGATGCGCATCGATCCGGATCGCCTCTTCGAGCAGCCGGATCGCCTCGTTGTTGGCGGTGCCGGTCATCTCCCAGCGCAGCCAGTTGGCGCGCATCACGCGGTCCCAGGCCGTCATGTCCCCGGTCGGCTTGCGGATCGAGCGCTCGTGCTCGGCGCGCTGCACCTCGGGCTCGATGCTGCTGACGATCTTCTCGGTGATCTCGTCCTGCACGGCGAACAGGTCGCCGAGCTTCGCGTCGTAGCGCCCCGACCAGAGATTGTGCCCGGTCGGCGCGTCTATCAGGCTCGCCGTGATGCGCACGCCGTCGCCGGAACGGCGCACCGTGCCGGTTACCGCGTAGCGCGCCTCGACCTGGCGCGCGACCTCCATCGGGTCGCTGCCGGCATTGGCGAGACTGCGGCTCGAGCTCGCGCCGATCACCGGGAACCAGCGCCAGCAGGCGAGCCCGGTCGTGATGTCGAGCGTGATGCCTTGCGCGAAATATTCCTGTTCGTCGCCGCCGCCCAGGATGGTGAAGGGCAGCACCACCACCGCCGGCCGGTCGGGCGCGAAGAACCTGCCGCGCGGCCGGCTGCCGCGCAACGCCGGTGCAATCTCGCGCACCGGTGCCGCCGGCGTCGCCGTCGACCCGTCGATCGGCGCCGCGGTATTGGCCGCCGTCGGCGTGCTCGCGGCGCCCGACCGTGGGCTCCCGAGATCGTCTTCGCCTTCCTCCTCGGCCGCTTCGCCGCTCGCCTTGATCTCTTCGTAGGTGCGGATGGTGATGAAATCCGGCTCGACGCCGAGCTCTCGGTGCAGCAGGTCGGCGCAGCGCTGGTACTGCAGCAGCGCCTGCGCGCGATCGCCGCTCTTGGCGTGGATGCGCATGATCAGCCGGTGCGCCTTCTCGCGCAGCGGATTGAGATCGAGCAGGCGGCGCGCCATCGAGAGCGATTCGTCGTAGCTGGCCGCCGCCTTGTAATACTTGGCGATGCGGTAGAGTGCGGCGGCCGCGAGATCCTGCAGGCGCGTGCGCTCGCTCTCGAGCCATTCCATGAAGGCGGCATCGCGGATCGCGAAACCGGTCAACAGCGGCCCACGATAGAGCCGGATCGCCTCGGCGACCGCCTCGGGCTCGTTCGAGACCGCGAGCCGCTCGAACTCGGCAAGGTCGGTCCGCACCAGCGTCGGGCTCAGCGACACCGTATCGCCGGCGACGGCGAGCGCCTGCTCGCCCTCGGGCCCGAGCAGCTTGCGCAGGCTGTAGAGCGTCTGGCGCAGGCTCTGCCTTGCCTGCTGGTCGAACCGGTCGCCCCAGAGCAGGCCCATGATCCGCTCGCGCGAGGCCGACCGGCCGCGATTGGCGGCCAGATAGGCCAGCAGCGCCATCGATTTCCGGCTGGGCACTGTGATTTCGGCGCCATCCGCCCCGGAAAGCCGAGGCTCGCCCAGTAAGGCCAGGCTCAACACGGTCATCAGCATCCCCCGAATGCGGGCCCGGTTGTCGCGACGAATGCATTAATGCATTATCGTGCAAGCCCCCCGGGGCGTGAAAGTCCTTCGAAGCAGGGGCCATCCATGGGCGATTTCGCACCGCCTGCCGTGAAATATGGCGGTTTGGAGCCGGCGTCCGGGAAATCGCAATCCGGCGGAAGCCGGTCTTTCCAGGCCGGACGCCGGCGGTAACCGGCGGCCGGAGCGCCCCGCCCGGGTTTTCCTCCCTGTCAGGCGGTTTTGCGGTCGAACTGACGAACTATTGACGCTCGCGACGCTCGAAGTGCCGCCGGCCTGACGGGCCGCCTGACGCCGGCGTGACCGCCCCGCCCGATGTTCCTGACGTCGACACGACGCAACCGCCGGACCCCATGCCGGGACGGGCGCCGGGCCGACGGAGCAAACGGTTCCAGTCAGGAGGGACGAAACAATGTTTAACCATGCTTTGGAGACCGCCAGCGCGTTCGAGGATGCCGCCAGCCGGACCATGAGCACGCTGTTCCCGGGCAACGGGTCGATCCGCGAAGCCATGTCGGCGGCGTGGGCGAACTACCAGGACTGGTCGGAGTCGCGCCGCGCCACCCGCCACCTGCGCAGCCTCGACGACCGGATGTTGCGCGACATCGGGGTGAGCCGTGCGGAGATCAACCGCATGATTTTTGGCCCGCACGTCGACGTCTACAACCCGCGTACCGACGCGGTGAACGACAATGTCGTCCGCTGAGCGGGTGACAGCCGACCCCGCAATCGGCGGGACGGGCTCCGGCACGCCGGTGCTGCTGTTACATTGCGCGGGCAGCACCGGCGACCGGTGGGCCGCGCTGGCGAAGCGGCTCGCGCCGCGTTTTCGGGTCGTGACGCCGGACATCGCCGGCTGGGGCAAATCGGGTCCGGCGACGGACGCACCGCAGACGCTCGAAAGCGAGGCGGCACGTCTCGCCGATCTGATGGCCTCGTTCGATATGCCGTATCACCTTGTCGGACATTCGATGGGCGGCGCCGTCGCGCTGCGGCTGGCGCTGATGCAACGCGCCCGCGTGAAGAGCCTGACGCTCGTCGAACCCGTGCTGTTTCACCTGCTGCGCGACGGCGACGAGACCGACCGCGCGCTCTTTGCCGAACCCGCCGCGCTCGCCGAAACGATGCGTCAGGGCGCGCGCACCGGTGCTGCCGACTCCGAAGCGGCGATGCGCGCCTTCGTCGATTACTGGAACGGGCCCGGCGCCTTCGACGCGATGGATCCGGCCTGGCGCGAGACGGTGCGCCTGCACGCCGACACCGTCGCCGCCAATTTCGACGCGCTCGAGCGTGCGACGTTCCCGCTCCATGCCGTGCGTGCAATCGCGGCGCCCACGCTGATGATGGTCGGCTCCGCGACGCGGCCCTCGGCGGAGCGCATCGTCTCGAAGCTCTTCGACGTGCTGCCGCTCGCCGCGCTCGCCACCGTGCACGGCGCCGGCCACATGCTGCCCTTCACGCATGCCGAACCGGTCAATAACCGGATCGTCGCCCACATCCGCGCCGCCGAGGGCGATGCCAGCGCGATCCTGCCCGTCACGACAACGACCGACCGGCAGCCCGTCGCGCTGCCGGCCGCGGCCTGATCCGGGGAGTTCGGCGATCGTGCCCGGCCGCGTCCTCCGTCACGCGTGCCGCGCCGACAGCCGCGCGATCGCGCCTGTTCCTTGGCCTCGTCGGACGGCCTGGCGGCGTACATCCGGTCGCGACTCGCGACCGCCGACGACGATTCGCCGCTCGATATCGGCACCCGCCGCTATGCGCGCGACGGCGTCACCTTCTCCTGGCAGAACTGCCTGATCGCCGAGCGCGACGGCGCCGTCGCCGGCATGCTGCACAGTTTTCCAATGGAAGCGCCGACGCCCGACGCCGAACCGGAAAGCGATCCGGTGCTGCGCCCGTATGGCGAGCTCGAGGACGCGGGCAGCTTCTACGTCTCCGGCCTCGCCGTCGAACCGGCGCATCGCGGCGCCGACATCGGCGCCGCACTGATGGATGCGGCGGGAACGCGCGCCGCGACGCCCGGCCTCGACCGCGTGAGCCTGATCTGCTTCGAGGCGAACGAGATCGCGCTTGGCCTCCATCGCCGGCGCGGCTATGGCGAGATCGCGCGCCGCGCCATCGTGCCGCACCCGGTGCTGCATTGCGCCGAGGGCGACGCGATTCTGCTGGTGAAATCGATCAAGCCCGGCGTGGCGCGACCGCGTGTCGCGCTTGCGTCATCCGGCGCGCCGGTTCATAGCCGCGCGCGCCTCGAGCCGGGCGGACCGGGCCTCGAGCCCGCCGCCTGACCGAAACGAATTCAGGATTCACGGACCCTTGATCATGTCACCGCTTTTCATCTGCCCCGCCCGCCGCAGCGATTGCGTCGACATTGCGCGCCTCGTCCTCATGTCCACCAACGGCATCGCCGAATATATCTGGCGCCCGCACGTGCACGGTCGGGGTTCGCTGATCGCCGTCGGCACGCAGCGCTGCGCGCGCGACGAGGTGCCGTTCTCCTGGACCAACTGCCTGATCGCGGAGCAGGGCGGCCGCATTGCCGGCTCGCTCCATGCGGTTGCGATCCCGGCGCCGCTCGACGAGGACGCACCGGTCGACGAGCGCGATCCGGCGCTGCGCGCGCTGCTCGAATTCTCCGATCGCGGCAGCCTCGAGATCCGCGGGCTCGCGGTCTACCCGGAGTTCCGCGGCCGCGGTGCGGCGACGCGCATGATCGCCGCCGCTTCGGCGCAGGCGCGCGCACGAGGGCTGGCGCGGCTCAGCGTGATCTGCTTTGCGACCAACGAGCCGGCGATCCGCTTCTATCGTAATTTCGGTTTCGCCGAAGCCGCGCGCGCGGCGGCGCCGGCGCACCCCGCCTTCGACCATGCCGGCGGCGAGATGCTGC
>Ga0187892_10000563_pt1 | contig 95936 bp, 87 predicted proteins | sample MA1701073metaG_FD_139345 | JGI IMG/M metagenome (GOLD analysis project Ga0187892, IMG submission 139345) | Bio-ooze microbial communities from a basaltic lava cave in the Kipuka Kanohina Cave System on the Island of Hawaii, USA - MA170107-3 metaG ... | reverse complement strand
CCGCAGTAGAAAGCATGGGTTTGGGTATAGAATCTCATCGGGCTCCTCCTTAAGGAAATTGGATGATACTTCCGGGAGCATACCCAATCGGGATGCTCCCAGGGAGGCCTTGATGAGTATCAACCGGTTTCAGCGGACGGTCCCCTGCGCGGCCCGTCGTTGAACCGGAGTGTTCGCTAGTCGAAGGCCGCGCTTAATCAACTGTGCAGGAAAATGGTGGAGGAATAGTCAATGAAATTGACAAGGCAAATCCACAATGGAATCTGTCTCGCTACTGTCTTGTTTTTTCGTCCAGCTCATTGGCGTGCCACCGGCATCGGAGGAGTTTGCCGTGTACGAGGGTTTGAAAGAGCAGTTTGTCATCTCGGTTCCTCGGGAAAGGACGGCTTATCACCAAAATAGGGTGCTCTTCGGGAAATCAACTGGTTTGGGTGTTGTGATATTTTCACTGGCCAATTCGAGGCTTCGCCAAACTCCGCATCTGTGGCGAATGATCACGTACTTATCCTTCGCCAAATTATTCTCCAGGTCAAAGACATGATCTATCCGTGGGTCCACAGTGTCGGTATGACGCGACGGTTTGTTGTCACGGTGGCCGCGATCCTGGCTGTAGTCGGCGGCGCGATGGCGCAACAGGCGAAGATCTACTGGGCTGACGAGGTGCCGCAAGGCTGGACCGGCGTCTGGACGTCCGACCTCCTCACCGTCGCCGAGCGGACGACGTTCACCCGCACAGTCTCAACGCTCCAGCTGCATGAGTGGATTGCTGCACTGAAGCTGAAGAGTGAATTGTTGCACGTCGTGAGCATGTTCACGAGCCCGATGCGGAAAGTGGCGCCGGCGATCGTAATCGCCAATCCGCGCGTCACGTCACCGCAGCAGGCGCGGCAGTCCGGCAAGCCGGTCGTGTTTCTGTTGGGCAACATCCATCCGCCCGAGAGTGAAGCGGCCGAAGCAATGATGATGCTCGCGCGCGACCTCGCCACCGGCAAACATCCAGCCATGCTCCAGAACCTCATCGTGATGATCGCGCCGATCTACAACGTGGACGGCACCGACACATTTGTGACGCAGGACGGCGGGCTCGGCAGCGAAACGCCGCACATTCTTGGCCGGCGCGAGAATTCGCAAGACCTCGATCTCAACCGCGATGCCGTGAAGCTCGCGACTGTGGAAGGCAACGGCCTGTACCGCACGCTCAACACCTGGGATCCCCTGCTTTTTCTCGACGGACACTTGATGGACCGCGTCAGCCACGGGTACGCGAACACTTACGGGACGACGACCGTACCGGCGGCAGCACCGGGCCCACGCGAATACATGCATGGCACGTTGTTTCCTGCGGTGCGCGACCTAGTGCGCAGGAACTTCGGCCTCGAGGTGTTCTCGCACGCGCTTGCGACACCGGGCACCTTTCCGCCGCAGACCTGGAGCCACGATCGCGCCGCCTGGACGGTGGAAGCCAAGTTCGTCGTCAACGATTACGGCCTGCGCAATCGCTTCGCGATCATCACGGAAACCCCGGGACAGCCGACGTTTGAGCGGCGCATCTACGCGCAGTACGCGTACTTCACGGCGCTCCTCGAGTACGTGGCTGCGCATGCCGGCGAGATGCAGGCTGTGGTGAAGGCTGCCGACGAGAAAACGGTGGCTGATGTGCTCGCAGGCGCCGAGGCGGGCGCGCTGAGGAATTTTCTCGACGGCGAATATCAGTCGGCAGGCAAGATCGACGTGCTCGCGTATCGCGCGAACGAGCCAGCATACAAGGCAGGTACGAGCCTGATGGCGACGAAGCCCGGCACGGCCTCCGGCGCGCCGGAGGTGGTGCACGACGTCGACGACCTCACGAAGCCCGTCGGCACGCGCAGCGCCTGGGTGCCGCGCGCGTATCTCATGACGCCCGACATGTCGGACATCGCCGGCAAACTCCGTGCCCACAACATCAAGGTCACCGTGCTCGACGCCGCCCGGCGTGTCGAAGGCGAAGAGTTCGTGATCGACAAGATACGCAAGGTGCACAGCGCGGGATACGACATGACGACGCTCGATGGCGTGTTTGCCAAGGTCGCCGTGAAGGAGTTTCCGGCCGGGTCGTTTTACGTCGACATGGCGCAGCCGATGGCCAATGCCGCGTTCTACTACCTCGAGCCGCAGGCCCGCGACGGATTCGTCGGCTGGTGGGTGCTCGATGACAAGCTGAAGGCGCTCGGCGCCGGCGAGAAACCTAGTGTGATCTATCCGATCTTCAAAGTGAAGAAGTCAGCGGCGGACCGCTAGCGTCGCATGGCGAACATCACATCGCGGCCCGCGAGGTGGGCGCCGAGTGCCGCGTCGATGCGCATGACGTGGCAGTCGGGGGCCAGCGTCCCCACCGGCAACACCGCCGAGGCTGCCTAACCGGTCGCTCACCTCGGACCCTCCCGGCACGGTCCGCTACGATGTCTCGTGGTTTCGATTTCTCGTCTCCGTCCGTCGTGCGGTTGCCAGTAGGGGGACCGGTTAGCTTTTTTCGTTAGGATTCACTGGAACTTCTCTATTCCCAGGCGCGTATATTCGGTCAGCCATCGAAGTCAAGTCGCGGGCGAAAGCAACGAACACCTGGAGGCGTGGCATGCCCTCAGTCAAAGCGACAGCGCGTCGCGCAGGGCTACTGTACTTCCTTTTCATGATCGTGGCGATCCTCGGCGAGTTTTTCCTTCCAGCCTTCATGGTCCCTGGGGATGCCGCAGCGACGGCCCGCAACATCACCGCTGCCGAGGGTATGTACCGCATTGCGATTCTTATTGGCTTTGGCACTCTCGTCATCTTCGTCTTCCTGGTTGTGAGCCTGTACAAGCTGCTCAAGGACGTCGACAAGAGCCAGGCCATGATGATGGTGTTATTGGTGTCGGTCGGCGTCGCCGTCGCGCTCGCCAACCTGCTTACCAAATTCGCGCCGCTGGTACTCCTGAGTCGGGCCGACTACTTGTCGGTGTTCACCAAGCCTCAACTGGACGCTCTGGCGCTGGGCTTTCTCAGATTTCACAGCGGTGGACTCATTGTCATCAAGGCATTCTGGGGCCTTTGGCTCTTTCCGTTCGGCAGGCTCGTCATCAGGTCGGGGTTTTTTCCTCAGATCCTGGGCATCTTGCTGCTGGTTGCGGGCTTCGCGTATCTGATCGGTAGCGCCACATCCCTTGTGTTGCCTGATTACAGGCAGGTTGTTTCGCGGGTCATGATGCCGCTCTATTTCGGAGAAGTGCCGATAATCTTCTGGCTTCTCATCAAGGGAGCCAAGGAACCGCAGCTTCGGAATCCGCAGGCGCGTATGCCGGGCGTCTTGCCTTGAACCTGATGGGAGCTGTTACTCACTTGTAGCGACCGGCGAGCTCAAGTCACGGCCGAGAGCAACGAGCACTTGGAGGTACGACCTGAACTCAACGGAAGCCGCAACGCGGCAGGCAGGATCGCGTGATGGGCGTCCGCACCCAGAGCACACATGACTCGCAGGACGAACGCAAGAATCGGCGGCTTCAGCGTCTGGCCGAACTGATTCGGCGGCGCGCGCGCTTTCAAACCATACACCGGTGCGAAGCAGTGGACGGTGGCGCTCGGTCGTTGACGGGTGAGCAGGTTCATACCTCAGCGCGAGTGTATGACTATGGCTTGCGGCGGACGCCGATCAATCGCAACGTGTGTTGTTGGCGTCATCGCGTCGCCGCTCACGCACACGTTGGGCCATTTGTCGGTAGCAGCTGCGCCAGAGTCACCCACAGATTGACAAAGGCGCCACGTAGACACAGACTCAGTCAGCTAACTTTGCCCGAGTGTCAGCAGATAAGGAGACGATCTGATGAATACGGCGACTATGACTGCCAGCGCGGCTAAGCCAGAGGGGAACTGGTTGTATCGCGTAGGCGGCATCGCCTCGCTCGCAATAGGTGTAGCGTACATCGTCATCATTGTGTTGTACGTATCCGTTGGCGCACCGCCGGTTGGTGGCGAAGCTTGGCTGAACTATCTCGTTGGAAAGACGACGATTTGGTGGGCTATCGTTGGCATCTCTGTCCTAACAAATTTTCTCTTCGTGCCAGTCTCGCTATCACTCTACTTTGCACTAAGTAATGACAATCGAATCGCGATGCTCATGGGTGTCGCATTTGTAGGTCTATTCGTCACTCTAGAACTAGCGGTCAATTGGGCAAGCTACGCCTCATTGATCATGTTGAGTAGAGACTATGCTGCAGCAACAAATGACAGCCAGAGAGCGATCTTTGTCGCGGCTGCAAGTTATCCCTCCGCCGTAATCGCTTCTCCGCTGGCGCTTGTCTACGCGATAGGCACCCTTTCATTCGGGTTTCTGGTTATTGGGTTTGTAATGCTGAAGGGCGTGTTCAGTAAGCTTACGGCGTATATTGGGATCGTGACGGGCGTCCTGGGTATCGCTGCAGTGGCGGGCGCCAGCATGGCCGTGATCCTGAATGCTGTTTTTGCCACAATCTGGCTCTTTTTTGTAGGGTGCAGGCTATATCGACTCGCCCAGTAGTGAATACTGCGGTGTTCACGGCCGGGTCACTGCGGCCCGCGATGGCCCAACACTGCATGCAGCGGACGACGCAAACTTAACCACTAAGGACCAGCGGCTTACTTGAACCCCGCGTTCGAGCCGGCCGCCCGCACGCGTCGCTTGCGGGTACCCTCGCGGCTTTGCCGCTCGACGGCGGCTCAACGCGAACGTTACCTGACTACTGACGAGGCCAGGCGATCTCCTAAGGCCTCACGAAACGGCTGGAACAACTTGCCAGTGCTATCCATCCCTGGCAGCAATACGAGAGTTCTCATGCCCTTTGTGCGACGCAACCAAATGCCAGAGCCGGCTACTCGGGTCCGGTGGCTATCAGCGTCGCCTCGCGCAAACCGGTGGGATTGCGTGGAGTAGTCCTATGCGCCTCCTTTGTGATCGGTCCAGCTCCACGCTGGCTGCAATGGCTTGCGCCTCTGTTTCAGTTTGGAGCTTCGCCGAGGCTCCTGCAGTCAATGCTCATGAGTTCAGACTGTCCGTCATCGATGGTTGCGGCGGTCTCAAAGGCAATCCGGTCAGTCAGAACAGAAGTGTTAAGGCAGAGATTCCGGGAAGCTTTGAGTGTTGACCTGAGAGACCGTCTTCGGGGTTGTGAGGTTCCGTTCTTGTATGTCGAGGGGACCAGAGATCGAATGCTCGGGAAACGTGGTCTCAGGCAAATCGCCAGCGTTATGCCCGGGGTCAAGAGGGTTGTCGTCGACGGCCCTCATTTATTGTTGCAGTGCCGGCCCCATCAGGTGGTTCAGGCTATCGAGCCAACGCTCCACGACTGGTTCGCCATCTAACCCATGCGTAAAGCTGCCCTGATTTTCGTCGCATTATGCTGGCTCGCCGCGTGCGCGCGCGCTCCGGAATCCTTCGATGTCGTATTGAAGTCCGGCCGGGTCATTGATCCTGAGACCAACCTGGACTCCGTCCGCGACATTGGAATTCGCGGTGATACGATCGCGCGAATCTCCACCGAACCGCTGGCTGGCTCTCGGACGATCGACGCGCGCGGCCTGGTCGTCGCCCCCGGCTTCATCGATCTACACCAGCACGGGCAGAGCCAGGATGCGTATCGCCTCATGGCGTTAGATGGGATCACTACCGCGCTGGAGCTCGAAGTCGGCGTTCCCGATATTGGGCGTTTCATCGAGGCTCATCGCGGCCGAAGCCTGATCCACTTCGGCGCAAGCGCCTCGCACCTGGCATCGCGTGTCCTGGCCTGGGATGCGCCGCTGCCCGTCAGCACCTTCGGGCCGGCTGGGGGAATAGTTCCTCAATCCGGCCCGGCTACCAATGAGGCGGCCTCTCCGGAGCGCCTCGACCGGATCCTCGCGACACTTCGAAGCCAGATCGAAGCCGGCGCGCTGGGTGTCGGCATCGGCCTCGAGTACGCACCTGGCACGACGCGACGTGAGCTGATCGAAGTATTCAGGCTCGCAGCAAGCCTTGGCCGCCCGGTGTTTGTCCATGTCCGCAACAGCGGCCGCATCGAGCCGGGCTCAGGCGTCGAGGCCGTCACCGAGGTCATCGGCGCGGCGGCGATCAGCGGTGCAGCGCTTCACATCGTGCACGTCAACAGCAGTTGCATGACTGACTCGCTGGAATGCCTGTCGATGATCGCAGGCGCAAGGGCCAGAGGCCTGGATGTAACGACGGAGGCGTACCCGTATACTGTGGCAATGACGATGATCAACTCGGCGTACTTCAATCCCGGCTGGCGCGAAAAACGTGGCCTCGATTACGGCGATCTCGAAATCCCTGAGTCTGGAGAACGTCTCACGAGCGAAAGGTTCGAGGCGCTGCACGCGGCGCCAGATCCTCGCCCGATTCTGATTCACGTCAATCCGGGCGAGTTGGTGGATGCGATCACTGCCAACCCGCTCGTTGCCATCGCAAGCGATGGTTCCCTGACTCACCCGCGCGGGGCTGGTACGCATTCGCGCGTGCTGGCGCGGTATGTCCGCGGCCAGAAGACCATCACCCTGAGTGATGCGATTCGAAAGATGTCGTTGATGCCCGCGCAGCGCCTCGAGAAAGCGACCCCTGTCGCGAAACGGCTCGGGAGACTTCAGCAAGGGGCTCGGGCGGATATCGTCGTATTCGACCTTCAGGCTATCCAGGACCGCGCAAGCTTTCGCGCTCCGACTGAAGCCAGCGAGGGTGTGCGGTATCTCCTCGTGGCTGGCACTCTCGTAGTCGATGACGGCCGCATCGTCGAAGATGTCGCGCCCGGCCAAGTACTTGTCCGCAGCATCGATTCCGGACAGCAAAGTCACTGAAGTGCGTCTCAGCGCGCACATGGGCAGCCAAACCCGCCGCTGCATCCGAGCCGACGATGTGGTCATCCCAAGTAATGGAGAGACGAAGCCGCAGTGAGATGTTCCGAAGTCGTCTTCGGCCTCTCCGGAGTTGCCCTGCAGTCTAATCAGAGCGACTCAAAGTCAAGGTACAAGACGGCCGCAACCCACCGCATATGGACGACTGGTTCAACGCACTCGCCTCGGTTAGCGAGCTACCGTCGGGCGCTGTTCAAGACTTGCACGAAGTCGGCTTCGCCGTAATTCCTGGTGTCGTCGCCGGAGGCAAACTGGCGCAGCTGGCCCGGGCCTACGATTCTGCCGTGGCGTCCGCGCAAACAGATGACGTGGCGACTGGTTCCACGACAACTCGAATCAACGACTTCGTCAACCGCGCCCCGGAATTCGATGAGTTTTACATATTTTCGCCCCTCCTCGAGGCGTGTTGTCGCATCATCGGTCGGCCCTTCAAGCTCAGCACAATGCATGCGAGGACTTTGCGACCTCGCGCGCCGGCACAGAGCCTTCACGTGGATTTCGAGCGCGACCTGGAAGGGTGGCCGATGGTCGGCTTCATTCTTATGGTGGATGCGTTTAGAGCGGACAACGGAGCCACTCGATTCGTGCCGGGCTCACACAAGTGGATGACCACTCCCGAGAGCCTCATGCGTGACCGCCAGGCCGACTACCCAGGCCAGGTTCTGACGTGTGATCCAGCGGGCTCCATGATCGTCTTCAACGGGTCTGTCTGGCACGGTCACACGGCCAATGCGTCTGGCGAGGCTCGCCGCTCGATACAAGGCGCCTTCATCCGGCGTGAAGCGCGGCCCGGGATCGACCTGCCAGCTCGCATGCGTCCCGAGACGCTCGCCCGCATCGGCACACTTGGAAAATATGTGCTGGCGGTATAACCGGCCTCAGACCTGGCACTGCGCTTGTTCTGGGTGCATGGGGGCTGTGGGGCCTTCGGCAACGATGCCCATCGCACAGCTATCGACTTTCGGCATGCTCTTGAGAACGATTTCAGCGGAGCGTTTACTGGCGTAGTATTTGCAATCACAGATTGGTCGCCAGAACGGAGGTTGCTTGGGCCTTTCCGCGAAGCGTTTGCGCCAGATGACAAGTGAAGTGACCGAACAAGGCGCGATGCACCGGACGGCAATGTAGCTGCGCTCCATTAGCGCTGGTGAGCTCTGCCGTTGGACGCTCAGACTATCTCATTCGAATCCATTCTCATCGGAGGTCATCCATGATCGTTGCCCTGGCGTCGCCTTGTATCTCCTCAGCCCTTGATGAGGGCTTAGACAAGATCAAGCGACTCCTGTCTGAAGCCTCGGCCCAAGGCGCGGAGATCGTGTGTTTCCCGGAAGCCTATCTCCCAGGTCTGCGGGGACAGGATTTTGAAGTATGGCCGTTTGATCAGACGCACCAGGAACGGGCACTCCAGGCCGTGGCGCAGTGGGCGCGAACGTATGCGGTGGCCACTATCCTCGGGATGGAAAGGCTGACGGAGGCGGGCCGGCAGATTGTCGCCTTTGTCATTGACGCCCGGGGCCAGATTCAGGGATACCAAACCAAGAACCAACTAGACCCGACCGAAGATCAGTTCTATGTGCCCGGAAATACGCGGCGGCTCTTCGAGATCAAAGGGATTAGGTTTGGAGTGGTGATTTGCCATGAGGGCTGGCGCTATCCCGAGACGGTGCGATGGGCGGCGGTGCGGGGCGCCAAAATCGTCTTTCATCCCCACCATACGGGGAGTGATCAAGATGGTGTCAGTCTGACACGGTGGGGCTCGGCCAGTGGGCCTTACTACGAGAAGGCGATGATGATGCGCAGCATGGAGAACACGATCTACTTTGCCAGTGTCAATTACGCTTTGCGCTTCCAAGAATCGGCGACAAGCCTCATCGCCCCGTCAGGCCAGTGCCAGGCGTACTTACCTTATGGGCAGGAAGGCGTGCTGGTGCAGGGCATCAAAGTCGGGGAAGCCACCGGTTTGCTAGCCACTCGGTACGCACCCGAGCGTTATCAAGAATTCACGTTGGACTGAGCGCCCAACTCCGCATGCAGCCGACTCCGCTTCGCGCTGGATGAATCGGAACGTTCGGCGGATGAAGGAGTCGTGGAAGGTGGCCGGTCCCGCGTGAGCGGAGACTTCGCAATGAACGATGCGGGGGTGCTCGACCCGCTGTTCTGCGAGGCCGTGGTGGCCATCGACTCAGATGACGTGGACGCGTTCGAGCGTCTGTGGGCCAGTCACCCCAGGCTGGTCGCGGGCCGACGTCGAGCGCCTGGCGCGCACCGCGACCCTGGGGGAGAAGCAGGACGCCTTCGTTCTCGCAGCACTCAACGGCAAAGGCGAGGCGCCCCGTCGAAATAGCTCCGAACCGGAGTTCGGGACAGGCATCGGCGAACGCGATTCTCAAAAGCGCTGCTGCGACGGTCAGACTGGAGCAAACTTGTTGTGCATGCCAGGCGGCACTTGACCACCAGCCGTCGAGCTCGAAGACATGCTCTTTGCAGTACTCGAGAAGTCGTTCGGTGGTGCGCCGCTTGTTGGCTCGCTCGCCAGCTTTACCGAAGGCCATAGACGGACAGGGCGAGGCCCTGCTGCAACACGCTCGCGAGCCGGGATATGGGGAGATTGCCAGCCAGTTCGAGGACTCAGTGGCTTGTGCCTACAAATCGACGGAGCGGATGCCGGCCAAGAGCGGCGGGCACCGCGCAGCTCAATTGCGTCAGCCGGATTGAGACTCGTATCGGATCAAGACGATGCATATTGCGTTACTAGGAGATTCCATTCTCGACAATCGAGCCTACACGCGAGGGGAGCCGGACGTCGTAGCACATCTTCGCCGGGTCTTACCCCCTTCTTTCCAAGCGACCCTGTGCGCAATCGACGGCAGTATGACTGGCGATCTGGTCCAGCAGATTGCCAGAATTCCCGCGGACGCTTCGCACCTCGTCGTCTCCATTGGAGGAAATGACGCATTACAGAACATCGATTTATTGGCGACTCCAGGTCGCGCGCGTGCTCACCGGCTAGACTGCGGTTGGAGCGGAACCCTGAACAGCGCGGCCTCTGAACGCATGCGTTTCGGCAGGCGAACTGGGCAATAAGAGGCTCTGGAGGCAAGATGATCTATTGGAGTTTCGCAAGCAGATGCGTTCTGGTGGTGTGTCTTGCTGGGGCAGGCTGCGCTGTGGACAGGGCACGAGCGCCCGGCGAGGGCGATCCCGCGGTGGCGGAGATCAGGGGTCTGGTCACCAGGTACGCTCAGTCCATCGACGCCGCGGACACCCCTCTCGGCTCCGAAATCTGGTCCACCACAGCCGACGTGTCATTCATCCATCCGCTGGGACACGAGCGTGGGTGGGAAGCCGTGAAGAACAACCTCTACACGAAGCTGATGGGTGAGACCTTTTCCGAGCGAAAGCTGGCCGTCAGGGACATCGTCGTTCACGCGCACGCCGATGCTGCATGGGCCGAATTCTATTGGGACTTCGCGGCGAAGCTCCGAAGCGACGGCAGAATGTTGACGACTCACGGACGCGAAACCCAGGTGTATCAAAAGATCGATGGGCGCTGGCGTTTGGTGCACGTACACTATTCGGGAATGCCCGCCACTGGACAGCGCCAGGGCTTCTGAAGAACGGGCCGTGTTGAAGTCGGGCCGCCCAACAAGCGGTTGGAGCCGCCGGCGTTTCGCGGTGCTGTGCTCTCACAGTGGTAGATTCTTCCTAGCCGGGAAAATGTGGGCAAAAGCGAAGTGTTGCCCGCCGAGCAGATTTCTCGACAATTGCATTAACCGGACCGCCTGGCGTTTCGCTGGCAGCCGGTGATGACCATCGTTAGGCATTCTGCATATGCACTGGCTGTATCTGGCGGTCGCCATCCTGTCGGAAGTCGTGGCCACTTCTGCTCTTAAGGCAGCGGAGGGTTTCACTCGCTGGCTTCCTTCATTGCTTGTTGTTGTCGGCTACACTTCCGCGTTCTATTTTCTCTCTTTGACCCTGCGAGCCATTCCGCTCGGCATCGCCTATGCCATCTGGTCTGCTGTTGGAGTCGCTCTGGTTTCGCTGGTTGGTTGGGCAATTTATGATCAATCGCTGGACATCGCGGCCTTTGTCGGTATTGCACTGATCGTTGCTGGAGTAGTGGTTCTGAACCTGTTCTCAAAGGCAGTGCCACATTGAGCGGCATGCATGCCTGAGAGTGTGCTCAACGCCGGCGCCGCGAGCGTGTGAGGGCCGAATACCAGAAGGGAGAAGAGCGATGACCGACATCTTCATCAGCTATGCTCGGGCGGACGTCGAGGTCGCAGGCCGTTTGGCCGCTCGGCTGGAGGTCGAGGGTTGGACAGTTTTCTGGGACCCTCAGGTGCTTCCCGGAGAAAAGTGGCGGGAGGTTATCGAGACTGAGGTCAGGACTGCGCGTTGCGTCGTGGTCCTCTGGTCGGACTCTTCGATCAACTCACGCTGGGTCCGAGAGGAGGCGAATCTCGGAATCGAGCGCCATGTACTGGTACCGGCGCGCATCAGCTCCGCCAAGCCTCCATTCGGGTTTGCAGAATACCAGGCAAGCAATTTGGCCGGCTGGGATGGCGCCGCTGACACCTCAGGGCTTGCAGATCTCATCCGGGCGATCACGGCGATCATCGGGAACCGCAATTCGGTGACGATGTGCCCGCTCGACCTCGCCATCGTCATCGGACGGCCCAAGAGGTGGGGCGACCTGGGCGCCACAATCAACATGACCTGTAAGTTCGTTAACGCGCTCGAGCGGACAGTGGCCATTCGATGGTTGGAGGCGAGTGCGGCTGGACCGCACGACCGCTCCTACTACTTTGTCTGGAAGCTCCTTTATGACGCGGTCAATGGGGGCGCCGAACACGTCCGGCGAATCGATCGGACGGCAAGGATCGACGTTTCCGCGGGCAGCGTCGAAACAGGAGTTCAATTCCAGGCACCGACGCTCAGCGACGAGGTTGCCTGGCCCCGCGGAGACTATACGTTCCAGCTCTGGGGCTGGGCCGATCGCAAACGCGATGGAGAGCCGGCTAACCTCAGGACCGAGTTCGAAGTCTCAGTCTCCGATTACGCCGCCGAACAGGTGAAGGCGTTCTTTGAAGCGGACGATGCAACCTGGGAGCGTCGAAAAGCGTCCGACGATGCCATAGGCATTCCAGTCAACCTTGGCAAAATCCGAACAGGCCTTCCAACCGGGTGACCCGAATGGCGCGGCCAGGAACGATCCCGAACTACCCCCACAGCGGCCAGCGCCCACAGCTCGCTCTACGCAAGCCGGCTGAGAGGTATTCTTGAGAAGAGGAGATAGCCGCTGGGACAGTGATCTCGCTAGGGCAAGAACACCGCCGGGTGCGAAAGCGCAGTGGAAGTGAAATAGCCGAGTCGCGAAACTTTAGGTCGGACCGAAGCCTTGGATTTGCGCATTGACAATTTGACGGGCGCCGTCAATGCGCGTTTCTTCTCTGAGTTGGTGCAAATGGAGATTGACCGCTCACTGAGAAATAGACGGCCTTGTACGGTAGCTTATGTTGACCTTGATAACTTCAAGTCTGTTAGCGACCACTTTGGTCATAGCACGGGTGATAAGGTTCTCTGCACAATAGTCAAACAGGCAAACAGTCAGTTAAGGAAACTTGATGTCGTCGCACGGTTGGGTGGTGATGAGTTTGCCTTTCTATTGCCAGAAACCGGCCAAGTCGCAGCCCAAGTCGCCGTCTCAAAAATTCAAATTGGCCTTCTGGATGAAATGCGCAGGAACCACTGGCCCGTGACATTTTCCATTGGAGTGGTGACGTGTATTAATATTCCACGAGCAACTGACCCATTGCTTAAGCAGGCCGATGATTTGATGTATTCGGTAAAGAACAAAGGCAAGAATTCAATCGGCTATTCAGTTTACGCTGGCTAACGCCGGCATGAACGCGACTCGGGAACCTGACTGGAAAAGTAGACACTTCACCTAACAACAGGAGGTGTCTACAGGAGGAGTGCGCCGCTAGAGTCTGGAGATCAAGCGGAGGCCGTTAAACTTGGTTCAGCTCGAGGGCGTCGAGGTCCGGCAGGTGGCTGAATCCTGGGGAATCCACTTTGCCTGGGCGGTGCAGCCGCTTGCGCCAGCCATATTGGAGTTCGTCAAAGATAACTCGGACCAGCAGAGGAAATAGGCCGCTTCCGCATGCTGTCTGATGATGAAAGGACCGGGCATGCTACTGCACCAGAGATTCATTCCGGGGCTGGCTATCGCCTCCTACCTCGTCGGCGACGAGAAAAGCGGGGCGGCGGCGGTCATCGACCCGACCCGCGACGTGGAGGACTTTATTCGGTTCGCCGAGGAACACGGCCTGCACGTCCTGCACATCGTCGAGACCCACGTCCACGCGGATTTCGTCAGCGGCTCGCGCGAACTGAAGGCCCGGCTGGGAGGCGAGCCGGTGATCTACTGCTCGGCCTACGGCGGCGCGGACTGGACCCCGGCCTACGCCGACCGGCACTTCAAGGAAGGTGACATGATTCAACTCGGTCAGGTCCGGTTGGGGTGCCTGCACACGCCGGGCCACACGCCCGAACACATCAGCATCACCCTGACCGACGCCTCTCGCAGCGCCGAGGTGCCCTGGCTGCTGTTCACCGGCGACTTCCTGTTCGTGGGCGATGTGGGGCGCCCCGACCTGCTCGGCGAGAAAGCTCAACGGGAGTTGGCCCACGGTCTTTACCACAGCGTGTTCGAGAAACTGCCAGCGATCCCGGACTTCACCGAGGTCTTCCCCGCCCACGGCTCCGGCTCGCTTTGCGGCAAGGCCATCAGTTCGAGGCGGTCCTCCACCGTCGGCTACGAGCGGCGTTTCAACCCGGCGCTGGTGGAACGGCCCGAGGAGCAGTGGGTCAGCGACCTCATGGCCGGGATGCCGTTGGCTCCGCCGTACTTCCGTCGCATGAAGAAGGTCAACAAAGAGGGGCCACCCGTACTGGGGCCAGAACTGCCGGGCCAGAGACGCTGGAGCGCCAAGCAGGTGCACGAGCGGGTCTGCACACACTGCCTGGTCCTCGACGTCCGATCCAAGGAGGCGTTCGCAGCCGCCCACATTCCCAACGCCATCAATATTCCCTTCGGCCACAACCTGCCGACCTGGGCCGGGTGGGTTCTTCCTTACGATCACCCGACGCTTATCGTGCTGGATGACCGCGACCAGATGGACGAGGTCACAACTCACCTGCTCCGGGTCGGTTTCGACGAGGTGCGCGGCTACCTTGAAGGAGGGATCGAGGCGTGGGTGAACGCCGGTTATCCGTTGAGCACGCTGACCACGATCTCCGTTCACGAACTCGCCCAGAAACAAAATGAGGGCGAGCGGCTAATCGTCCTCGACGTTCGCACCGAGGGTGAGTGGACCGCGGGGCACATCGACGACGCCATTCACATCCACGGCGGGAAGCTGCAAGAACGGTTCGCCGAAGTGCCGAAAGACAGGCCGGTCGCCGTCGTCTGCGCCTCGGGCTACCGAGCTTCCATCGCGGCCTCGTTTTTGCAGCGGGAGGGATATCAGACCGTTTCCAATGTCCTCGGAGGAATGACTGCATGGAAAGCGGCCGGCCTTCCCATCGTCAAGTGATCTCGGCAACGGCGAGGAGTGTTCCCTGATCATGGGTTGGCCGGCGCCTATCCCGGTACCGGGCTGAGGCATCTGCTTGCGCCCGGAGTCCTGATGCCGGTATTCGCCGGTGTCGCTGGAGCGCACCAGCAATAAACAGAACTGAGCCCAATGGCCCATAGCCAGTACATGCAGGCAGCAATACGCGAGGCTGAGCAGGGTTTGCAGGAGGGCGGTATTCCCATCGGCTCAGTCCTGGTTCATGGCGGGCAGATCATTGGCCGCGGCCACAATCGGCGCGTCCAGCGCGGAAGTGTTGTGCTGCACGGTGAGATGGATGCACTGGAAAACGCCGGCCGACAGACAGCCGACGTGTATCGAGACTGTAGTCTGTATACAACGCTTTCACCGTGCGCGATGTGCACCGGCGCCATCCTGCTTTACGGCATTCGCCAGGTTGTGGTCGGCGAGAACCAGACTTTTATGGGCGAGGAAGCGCTGCTGCGCGCTCACGGGGTCGCGGTGGAAGTGCTGCAGGATGCAGCGTGCATTCATCTGATGACCACCTTCATCCAGGCGAATCCGCAGCTCTGGAGCGAGGATATCGGCGTGTAGGGGCAGGTGGGAGCAGTTGAAGAAAGCCACTGGGCGCAGGTCCGTCAAGCGCAGCGGCTTGGGGGTCACTGGAACCTGGCTTCGTCCCGCTGCAATGCCGGGCGACAGGTTCTGCTGGATGACGCCATTTCGCTTGATCTTGCGCAGAAATGCCTGCCCGTGATGTGCCTTTTCTGGAAAGTGCTTCGCGGGCCTTAACTGGACACCAGTTTGAACAGGCCCACGCAGAAAAGAACGGGAACGGCGAGAATCGCCAGTGGCAGCATCAATAAGGCGATTGGGATCAGCGCGATCATCAACAGGATGCCTAAAAAGAAGAAAAGAATCTTCAGTGGCAGAAGGACCACAAATCCCACGATTCGCAGCGGCAGAAACAGCAAGAATCCGATCACCTTGAAAGGGAGAAACAATAAATCCGACATCGTGGCCTCCTTTCGCAGTGCTTATGGCCGGCAGAACCGCCGAGGCCAATACCCTGCGATACCCCCCATTACGGAGATTCAAGATCCAAAGTTCCCAGAAACAATGCAACGCTCGCCCGGAAGGGCTCGAGGGAAATGCCCGCGTTGGTGCGCAGTCTACTGTTCCTTCCTTCCCAACAATTCTTCCCGAAGTCCCTCTTGTTCATCAATCACATAGTGATGGTTCACTGAGATGTTCCTGAATTCCTGAGTCTTACCGCCTGGCCAGCGCACCCTCACCAGATCCGCTTTCTCAAAGCGGCCCATGCCGAAATGCGCTCGCGGATCGCTGGCTGAGTAGATGCCGACGGTTGTCTTGATTTCCCAGATCTGCTCCATGGCTTCGGTGACCACAGTGACTCGCGCGCCTATCCCATCGCGATTGGACTTGCTTCCGACTGTTCTGAACATCAGCCAATGATTGCCTTGTGCCAGATCGTTTCGCAGAAGCTGCGGCGCATCATTCATGCTGGACACGAGGCAATCGATGTCCCCGTCGTTGTCGAAATCAGCAAAGGCGGCGCCGCGGCTCGATCTTTGCGTTTGAATGCCAGGTCCCGCTTGCGCGGAGACATCCAGGAACGTCCCATTCTCCTGGTTCAGGAAGAGCGTGCCGGACTGGTCGTACTTCTCTCGAAACTCACTGTTCTTGAGAAACGGATACACGTGGCCGTTGGAATGATAGATATCCTTCCACCCATCGTTATTGAAGTCGGCAAAGCGAGTCCCCCACCCTACCAGCAGGCTGTAAGATTTGCGAAGCTGGGTCCTGATCGTAACATCTTCCCAAACCAGGTTGTCCTCGTTGTGATAGAGCGTGCTGTAGTCGCTGGCGAAATGAGTGGCGAAAACATCCATTCGACCATCGTTGTCATAGTCGGCAACATCCACTCCCATGCTGGCCTGCTCTCGGCCGTCGCCGCTCAGGGCCAGCCCGCTGATCATTCCCTTTTCTTCGAAAGTGCCATTGCCCCGATTGAGGAAAAAGTAGTTGGGCTCAGCATCGTTTGCCACATACAGATCGAGATCATCGTCGTTGTCCATGTCGGCCCAGACAACACCCAGTCCGGGAAGGCGCTTCTTGTCCACCGCACCCGTCTTCTCGGAGACATCGGTAAACGTGCCGTCTCCGTTGTTCCGATAGAGGGCGTCGGCCGCGCCAGGAAGGCCCTTTGGGCCGCAGATTGTGGGCTTGCCCAGATAGAAACAAAACCTGCTGGATCCCGGCGCGGGCAACTGATCGAAATTCATTTCCAGGTAATTGCACACGTACAGGTCCAGGTATCCGTCGCCATCATAATCGCCGAACGCAGCTGACGTGCTCCACCGGTTGTCGTCCACGGCCGCCTTCTTGGAAACCTCGGAAAACGTGCCATCACCGTTGTTCCGGAAGAGGGCGTTCGGCCCGAGGTTTGTCAAGTAGACATCCGTAAACCCGTCGTTGTCGTAATCACCCAAAGCAACGCCCATACCCCAGCCACGAGTCCCTTTCAGACCGGCTTTGGCAGTGACATCTTCAAAGGTCCCGGCACCGGTATTCCGATACAGCACTGGGCCCGGATTGTCTCCTCGATTGAACCGCTCCAGCGTCGAGCCTTGAACCAGCAGGAGGTCCATCCAGCCATCATTGTCAAAATCGAAAAACCCGGCGCCTCCGCCCTTGGCTTCAAAGATGTACTTCTTCTGATCCGGATCGCCGTTGATGTGGTGGAACTTGATTCCAGAGGACAATGTGATGTCGATGAATTGAGGAATGGATTCTGGAACAGATTTCTGAGAAATGGCTGTCAGTGAGGCGGCAAGGATCGGCAGGAAGAGCGAACAACGAATCATAGGATCACGATAAGATCCTTTGAAATGATTGCAGGCTTGAGGCTTACTCAGGGCCTCCAACTCACGCGGCGCTTCTACAGAGTTCTCAATTCTTTCACAGCTCCGGCGTCAAAGTCAGCTGCAACAAAAACGCAGGGCACGGATAAATTCCTCGCCCGCCCTTGCCCAGAAGCTGTGAAGAAATGGTAGCGGGCTTCTATGGGCGCTGACCCAGCCATCGAAGAGAACGGGAGTCGATGGTCACAGACCGCGGCTACTGCCAATTCTTTCACCGCTCCCTAACGTGGAGAGGAGATTCGAAATCTTTCAAGGAAACTTTGACGGAACCCTGCAATAGCGCTTATCGCCTACACCAATTCTGCTACCGGCTCTCCGGTGTGGTCGTCTTCAGAGTTGGCGATTTTGACCGGCCTTCCGATGGGGTGCATATATTCTTTGTGCCAATCAATCCCGAAAGCTTTATACACCGTGGCGAAAAGATCACCGATGGTCACTCTGCGACCGGAGACGCGATAGGCACCCCTCTCATCGCTGGCGCCAATCAGCTGCCCTCCACGAATTCCTCCGCCTCCCAGGGCCATCGACCAGCAGTGTGACCAGTGATCGCGGCCGGCGTTCGGGTTGTGATGCGGTGTGCGGCCGAACTCACCAATCGCCAGAACAATCGTGGACTCCAGCAGTCCCCGCTGATCGAGATCGTCGAGGAGAGTCGCGAGAGTTTGATCGAGCACTGGCACAAGCTGATCTCGATGCAACCGGTCGTTGTCGCTGTGCGTGTCCCAGGCATTGAATCTGTAGCCCGCAGCAGTCACAAAGCGGCTGCCGGCCTCCACCAGCCTGCGCGCCAGCAGCACGCTCTGACCAAATCCGTTGCGTCCATAAGAGTCCTTGGTTTCTTCCGATTCCTTCGACAGATCGAAGGCATCGCGCACGGCTGGCGACAGGATCATGTTCTGGGCCTGTTGCGTGAACGTATCGCCATCAGCCAGTTCGGCGATTCGAGCTTTCTCCCGATAATGCCGATCTACCAGCTTTAGGAAGGAACGGCGGTCCTCAAGACGGTCGAGTGTCATCGACTTCGGCAAGCTGAGATCTGGCAACTTGAAGTCTTTGCTGCTCGGGTCGGGCACAATCAGGGGATCATACTCGGCGCCAAGAAAAGATGCTTTGAAGTACTCTTCGTATTGCCGCTCGTTTTCCCACTGGGGCGTCAGAACATGCGGTGGAACATCTCCCCGCGCACCCATCTCTTTGGTGATGATCGATCCGAAACTGGGAAACTCCATCGCCGGGTTTGGCCGGTGTCCCGTCATCGCGTAGTAGCTGGCCTGAGGATGATTGTTTTCCTCGGTGTACATCGTGCGAATGATGGACAGCTTATCCGCCTCTTTAGCCACGTTGGGAAGGAGCTCTGAGACCTGAATGCCCGCCACGTTCGTTGAGATCGGGCGAAACGGGCTACTAGGTTTGGGGTCCCACGTGTCCATCTGGCTCGGACCACCTTCCAGCCAGAGCAGGATGCAGGCTTGCGCTTTTGCCTTAGCCGTGGCACTGCCAGGAGTCGCGGCCATGGCCTGCTGCAGCCGCAGGTACTGGCTGAGGTTGATTCCGAGCAAGCTCAGAGAACCGACGCGCAGAAAGTCGCGGCGCCGCAGGTTATCCTCGTTGCAAGTTAAGCATCCGGCAGTTGTCATGGGTCCTTGTCCTTTTCACCCTTTAGCCGCCCCCATTGGTAGATCATCCGGCACATCGCTCGGCTACACCTTCGCCACGCTCCGTCCCCCCTGAAGCTGTGAAGAAATCGAATTTCCGACACAGGGAACTTGATTTCTCGACCGGTTTTTTTTGAAAACCGGTCAGCTCAAGCCGAGTTGGGGTTGCTTCAGGTCATGGTTTTTGGCTCCCTGTCCCCGGTTGGACCCCGTTTCGGGTCCCAACCGGGGAAAAGAGACACACTACGGCCTGGGCCGCTCAGGTGGCAATCGGCGCGACCTGTTGTTGCGGCCGCCACACGAGGCGAATCCATTGTTGAATGTTGTAAGTCAAACAAGCCCACAGGGCTTCCAGCCCGACTTTGACCCGCCCTCGCAGGCGGAATTGACGGAGTCCCAGTTTGTCTTTGATCCAGGCATTGGGGAACTCGGCCAAGCCCGCTCGTTGTTTGTAGATCTGTTGCGCCGCCTCAGTCGCCATCTTCGCCTTGAAGGCGGCCATCAACAGGCTGTCTTCGGTGCGCACCAGCGAGCGGCCCTTGCGGCTGCCGGGACAACACTGCCGGCGCAACGGGCAGGCCTGGCAGTCGGCGGGGACGGCTCGGTAGCGGTAGCGCGTGTTACCGTTTTGCTGCTCCCGGCCTTCGTAACGCAGCCGCTTCCCCGCCGGACAGGTGTCGTGGTTCAGCTCAGCGTCGTAGCTGAAGGCGCTGGGGAAAAACTCGGGGGCCAGGCCGCGCTTCCGCAGCGTCGCCTCGGTCAAAGCTGTCCGATCGGTCAGCGAGCCGACCAGCTCGATCTCCCGTTGCTCCATGGCTTGCACCGTCGCTTGATTGGTAAAGCCGCCGTCGACCATCATCTGCTGCGGCTTCTGGTCCAGGTTGGCTTCGATCCGCTCCACCGCCGGTTCCAACTCGGCCGTATCGGCGGCTGCCTGGCTGACCCCCACTCCGACGATGACTCTGTGCCCGGCATCGGTGGAGATCTGCACGTTGTAGGCCGGCCCGATGGCTCCTTGCGCTCGCTTCATGATCCGCGCTTCGGGATCGGTCAGACTGGCTCGCGCTTGGGCCCGTTTTTCCGGATCGTCCCTGCTGGCCCGAATCTGTTCCAGTTCGCCCAGCGCCTGCTCGATCCGTTGCTGGCGCTCCCGCGCCGCCCGCACCTGCGCCTGCCGTTGGCGCCGACTTTCGATCCTGCCGTCCGGGTCTTGTTCGGCTTGCTGCTCCAGCCGCTTCACCTGCTGCTGGGCTGCCGCCAGCTGCTGGCGCAAGCTGGGCTCGCGCCGGAAGCTGTTGTCGGCCGCGTTGGCCTTGATCTTGGTGCCGTCATGCATCACCCGCTCCAGACTCACCACCCCGGCCTGGCTCAGCACTCCCAACACTTCCACAAACAGCTGCTCGAGCCCTACCCCCTGCGCCGTGCGAAAATCCGACAAGCTGTGGTGGTTGATCACCCTCAATCCCGTCAGCCAGCCAAAACCGGGATGCAGCTGACCGCAGCGCCGTTCGATCTCTCGGGCCGAACGGATCTTCTCACTGTAGGCATAGATCCACAGGCTAATGAGCAACTGCGGATCGACCGGCTCACGGCCGGCCACTCCTTCCACCGCTTTGATCTCGGCTTTCAACCGGCTCAGATCCCGCTGCCCCACCAACTCCCAGATGGCCCGCGCTGGAGGGTCTTCCGCAATCAGCTGCTCGACCGCCATCGGACGCAGCACCATCTGCCGTCGGTCGATGACCTGCACGCGCGGCTTGGGCGCAGGGGCCACGGCCTGCTTACCGCTTTCCATGTGCCCCTCCCCGCTTGCCCTGGACCGATTCGCCGGCCAGCCGCCGCACCCGCAAGGTCCACTTGTCTTCGACTATCCACTCGATGGTTTCGCCCTTTTCGATCTCCAGGGCCTGCGCCAAAGGCGCCGGACAAATCAAATAGAACTGCCGCTGAATGCCTCCGCGCTCGATCACCTGCACCTTGGACTGGTAGCCCATCGCGGCCTCCGTAAAAGAATTCAAGATACAGGCATCTTATCATAGCGATATCGCTAGTCAAGCATTAATTTACTCACAGCCCCCTTCGCAAGACTTCGCAAGGGGGAGAAAGTATTTCTCCCCCCTCCCTGAGAAGCAGGAGGTCTGCTATTGGGTGGCGCGCACAAAAGACAGTGTGCCCCTGTGTGCGAGTGGAACGCAGACATCGCAGCCAGCGCGAAGTTTGCGCCACCTGGGCAACGCTTCCGAAATGTTGGCCTACAGCGTCGCGATGCAATCGATCTCGACGAGCGAATTGCCGGGGATGCCGCCGGCTGCCGCGATGGTGGTTCGGACCGGCGGCTCGGCTCCAAAACGACCCAGGAAGACTTCATTCATGGCAGCGTAATCCTTCAGGTCATTTAGATACACATTGACCTTCAGAACTTTGTCCATGGACGATCCCACTTCTTCGAGTCGCTTCTGGATCTCATCGAGGACGTGCTTGGTATGCGCTTTGATGTCTCCTTCGAAATGGGCCCCAATGCCGGCAATGAAAACCAGGTTTCCAGACGAAACAATGCCGCTGAAAAGAGGCGTCTTTTCCGGCCGCTTGCCGTTTCTCCAGTGCACCTTCTTTGCCGGTTTGTCGCTTGCTTTGTCATCAGCCATGGCTTTGGTCGTGACCGCCGCCGCAACTGCGGAACCCTTCACCAGAAAGTTCCTGCGATTGGACTTCCTCATGTTCTTGCGCCTCCTGGAAGAAAATATTGTTCCTGCCGCAAATGAAACATGTGGCCTTCAACGCGGTCTTCGACCCGTGCCACGAGGCGCACTGATGGCGTCCCACCTTGCATCTCCGGTTGCCCGGTAGTCTTTGGGCAGGGTGTCCCAGTCAGGACGGGTAATGCCGTTCAGGTCGTAGACGACCTTGCCGTCCCGCAATGTCAGCTCGCAAATCAGCTTCTGGTTCCCGCGCAACCGCGCGCCTTGCATGTCCACAAAGCCGAAGTCTCCTTTCTCCAGACGGAGGACAACAACGTCGGCCAACGCACCCACTGACAGATGCCCCAGCTCCTCATGCCGGATCTCCCGAGCAGGATTCCAGGTGGACCGCAGAATCACGTCGTCCAGCGAGAGCCCCATCACCAAAAACTTGTTCATGACGTTGATCATGTCTTTCATGCCGGCATTCATGCTGCCGATGTGCAGATCGGTGGAGATAGAGTCGGGGAGGAAGCCCTCTTTCACAGCCGGCACGGCCACGCGCCACACAAAGCTGCCGCCCCCGTGGCCCACGTCAAAAAAAACGCCGCGCTGTCTTCCTTCCCACAATCCCGGGTTCAGCTTGCCTGACTCCAGCAACTCCTTCCTCAGCCCAGAGAACACATGCGTGTAGATGTCGCCGGGCCGAAGCTTCTTTGTGAGCAGCTCACTGACGGGACGCTCTGGGAGATTACTGCCGAAATCCACCATCACTGGAATGTTCGCCAGGGTTCCGGCTTCTACGGCTTGCTCCACGGGCTTCCATTCCGGGCCAGCGTAGTGCGCGGTCTTGATCCCCACAACCAGATCTTTGTACCGCAGCGCCATCTCGGCCGTGGGTTTTGCTTCCATGTCAGCCAGGTCTTGCTCGAACTTGCCTCCCCGCATTCCGTTGCCGACAATATTGAGCAGGGCCAGAACTCGCGTCTTCGACCGATCAATGATGCGCTGCTTGAAGTCTTCGAAATTGCGCCAACCCGCGCAACCGGCATCAGCAACGGTTGTGACGCCGGTTCGGAAGGTGAATCCGTCGGGGTAAACGCTGTTATCTCCCGCATACGATCCGCGCTCTCCGGTTCCAGTGTACACATGGACATGAATGTCGATGAGACCGGGAGTGACATAGAGTCCCGACACGTCGACGACTTTGAAAGCTTCGGCCGGGTCTATGTTCGACGCTACTGCCGCAACCTTGCCTGCAGCAATAGCCACGTCGCGCACGGCGCTGATCTTGTTCTTCGGGTCAATGACGTTCCCGCCCTTGAGGAGCAGATCGTATCTGGCTTGCGCTGCCGCGCTGCCAATCCAGAAAACGGCAAGCAGCAGGACTGATAAGAGTGTGCGAATCATGTGCATGTGCAAGGTCATCCTCTCCTATATTCATGTCTTCTGGCGGTCCACTTCGCTGTCAAGTACTCACCCATGTCGAGAGCCCCTGACATCTCATCGCCAGCGATCTTACCGGCAAAGTTGAACATCAACGAATCACCGTGCCGTTCACTATAGCTGCTGGAAATCTGGACTGTTTCTCCGTCAATGGTCCCCGAAAGATCGCGCGAGACAAAATTGCCCTGATGCGATCCCTCAATCCGGTTGCCCTGCTGCTTCAAGTGAAGGGTGTGCTTCGAGGTTGTCGCGGCGTAGTCAATCTGGACGTCCCACTGTCCAGACAATTCCGCTGCGGGCGCTGCCGTCTGTTCGGTGTCTTCCTGCTTGGAGGGGCTGGAGAGCAGGGCATAAAGTCGATCGGCCACAATCTTCTCTTCTCCAGGAGCCATCATGTAAGGAGTGATGGAAATGCCGGTCTCGTTGCTGTTGCGTTGATCTCTGCCTCCCGGAGTGGCAACGCGTGGTTCATTCTCGAAGAGGCTCCTGGCCACCGTCCTGCCGCTGACTCCCAGCCGGGCGCGGTCCCAGCGGATGGAGAGGGAAGGCGTGCGATTGGAAAGGCCGTTTGGCTGGACGACGGATGTCGTCACGCCGTTGATGGTCGAGACGCGCTTGGCAATATGATCGAGCCACGACACCCAGCGCTTCCATTCCGCCTCGTGGTCCCGTTTCGCCCACATTTCGACGGCCATCAGCATCCCCATGGCTTCCTCTTTGCCCACTTTCATTGAGCGAGCAAACCCGTGGTGCGGCGCGCTGTGTACCCAGGCGGCGCGCACCAGGTCTTTGCGTCCCAGCAGGAGACCCGCAGTTTGCGGACCTCGCAGACACTTGCCACCGCTGTAAGCCACCAGCGTGGCGCCACTGTCCAGGTGAACGTTGGGCACGGTCAGGATCTCAGCGGCAGCATCCACAAGAACGGGCACTCCCTTCTGCTTGGCGAACTGCGCAATAGCCTGCGTGTTCAGCGGTCCCTCATCCGCTTGCGGCCCTGCCAAAATGTAGATCATGGCGCTGCGGGGACCGAAGGCCGCTTCGAGTTCCTCCATGCTGCTCACTTCCACGATGCGCACCCCGACAGCACGGACTGCCGCGTCGTACACGTTGCGCGAATGCTTCGGGATGATGACTTCATCTTTGGGGAACCCGCTCAGATCTGGAATGCGGACGTGGAGGTCTGGGTTCCCACCTGCTACGCAGGCGGCTGTGGCATGGGTCAGCCCTGCCGCACAACCGGAAGAGACCATGCCCCACTCTGCCTTCGTCAGCTCTGCCAGACGGGCGCCAATGGCGTCCATCAGTTCATCCAGATGCACATAATGTTGAGCAGCGGCATCCATGGCCGCACGCACTTCTGGCAGCATGGTGGAACCGCTGATGATCGTGAACGTCCCGCGAGCGTTGATGAGCGGCCGCACTCCGATGGACTGATAGATGTCGGTGCCGACGCGCAATCTCTGAGTTCCTGCCACCGCGGCGGCTGCCTTGCCGCGGAGCAACCCCGGGACAGCCATCAACGCTGACAGCTTGAACAGTTCCCTCCGGCTCATGCGATCGACAAATTCATTTCTCAAACGATGAAACATGGCCATACCTCCTGTGAAGAATCCACCTTTAATGAGACTTACAGAATGTTGGGGGCAGGCACCGCCTGGGCACCTGAAAAACTAACCCTGGAGCAACTTGACTGAGGGCCTCATTCTATCAGCCCGAAGCTCAGGATATTGGTTCCTGCAGCCATGCTGACGAACTGCCGGCCTCCGATGACGTAAGTCATGGGAGAGGCGCTGAGTCGGGGGGCGCCAGTGTTGAACTGCCATAGCGCTTTCCCGGTCTTCGCATCGACGGCAACAAAATAGCCGCTGTCATCACCAAGGAAGACCAGCCCGCCCGCGGTGGACAAGGTACCAGCCCAGGAACCGGCCGAGCCGACCAAAGGATATTCCCAGCGAATCTTGCCCGTTTCCACTTCGATGGCTCGGAGAATCTTTTGACCCGCCTCTCCCGGCACGTTGTTAGCGCCGGTGCCTTCGAATCCCCGGCCTGCCTGGTAGCCCTGAACGGAACTGACATAGAAAGAACACTCCTCCATTGCAATGACGTAGAAGAGGCCGGTGCTCGCGTTGTAAGAAGGAGAGAACCAATTGGTCCCGCCCACCACGCTGGGGCAGACTTTTCTCCCCTCCGGCGTAGGATCGGTGTCAGGCAATACTTCAGGCCGGCCATCGGGCCCGATGCCTTTAGCCCAGGTCAATTTCTGAATAAAAGGAGTCGCTCGAAGAAGCTTGCCGGTGACGCGGTCCAGAACATAGAAGAATCCATTGCGATTGGCTTGCACCAGCAGCTTCTGTGCCCGGCCTTGAAACTGAGCATCAATCAACATGGGAATCTCAGTGGCATCCCAGTCGTGCGTGTCATGAGGAGTGAACTGGTAGTACCACTTGAGTTTTCCTGTGTCGGGATCAAGCGACAGCACTGAATCGGTATACAGGTTGTCGCCTAACCGGTCGCCGCCGTAGAAGTCGGGACAAGGATTCCCGGTGGTCCAGTAAAGCGAATTGAGCTGTGGATCAAACGTGCCCGTAAGCCAGGTTGCGCCGCACCCGTGAGTGATGGCACTGCCTTTCCAGGTTTCCGAGCCGGGCTCGCCGGGCGCAGGAATCGTCCAAAACCGCCACACGCGCTTCCCGGTTTCAACGTCATAAGCGTCCAGAAGCCCGCGAGCGCCTTCATCGCCGCCGGAGGTGCCGACAATCACCTTGTCTTTGACCACCAGTGGCGCCATCGTGCCACCATAGCCCTCACGGTGATCGGCAACTTCAGTTTCCCACAGCAGGCTGCCGTTTTTCGCGTGCAAAGCAAGCAGGTGGGCATCGTGAGTTTGGAAAAAGACTTTCTCGCCGAGAATGGCAACGCCTCGATTGATACCAGCACGGGCATCTCCGATGACGTCGGTCCGCATCGGGCGGCTGAAGCGCCAGACTTCGCGTCCCGTGCGCGCATCCAACGCAAACACCGCGTTCCGGCTGGCAACGTACATCACTCCATTTGCAACAACTGGTGTTCCGACTAACCGGGTAGCTCCCGGAACCGGAAAGATCCATTTGGCTGCCAGCTTTGAGACATTCGTCGTCCGAATTTGGTCTAGAGAGCTATGGCGTCTGCCGCTGTAGTCGCCGGAATAGGTCAACCAGCTGCGTGGATCAGGCGACAGCAGATCCTGATAGGCGACAATCCCATCAGCTGAAAAACTGGCTGCGCTGAATCTCAGCAAGAGAAGAACGAAGAGCAGGACCTGACCCATCAACACAATCTTCCCGGTCATTTGATTAACCATCATTAGTTCGCCACCGTCTGCCGGCTGAGAAAGGCCAACAAGTCTTGCAGCTCGCCGGCACTGAGCGATTTCTCATAGTCCTCGGGCATAGCCGATTTCTTCTGAAGAACGATCTCACGCAATTCAGAATTGAGAAAGAGATGGAGCGTTCCTTGAGCATCGATCATTTGCAGAGAAAAGTTGTCTCGGTTGCGCACAGTGCCTGCGACCTTTTTTCCCTTCTGCGTGACGACGGTGACTGCCTGGAATCTTGTCTCTTCTGCAAGATCTGGGTTGATGACAGACTGCCGAATCTCAGCCAGAGTGCGTTCAGCCCCGAGGTTAGACAGGTCAGGACCCAAAAGTCCTCCCTGCCCTCGAATCATATGGCATCCAGAACAGCGACCCTTTCCAACGAAGATCTGCTTCCCCGCTTCGGGATTGCCGGCAACCGCGAGCTGGGCCGCTCGGATGCTGAGGCTTCGAATGAAAGCTACTAGATGCCCGATCTCGGTTTCCGGCAACGCAAACGGCGGCATAGACGAGTTGGGCACGCCGCGACGAATGACAGTGGCCACTTCCTCGTCGCTTCCGCGGCTCACGATCATCCCGCGAGTCAGCCCTGGTCCACGCGCGCTGCCTCGACCATCGCTGCCGTGGCACACGGAGCAGGATTCTCCGAAGAGCTTGCCGCCGGCTTCGACCTGCTTTGCGTCGTAGGTCAGACCGGCCTGACGCCTCTGGGCTTCTGCGACTGGCAGGCTCCAGCTCAGTGCGAACCCGGCAAGCACAATGGCGGTTACTGCGGAGAGGGGACGCTTCATCAGATATGGGTGTTTTGGCTTCGCGGAGTCGGAGTTCCTTGCGCAGCCGGAAACTGACGTTCGGACTTCAATCCCGGACCGGCGCAGTCTCACGCGCTCTTTCTAGGCACGTCGATAAGGACTGTTTGCCTGCAAGCCGACGCACCCCATAGGTTCTCCGCCACATCACTTCGCGCGGTGCGAGCGCCCCCTTGAAAATGACTCGACTTCAGGAACGCTTCCCATCTTTCTTCTCCGTTTGCCTGTCTTGAGCCGGTTTCTCTCCAATGGCAAACAAATGCTTAAGTCCGCGGACATAGATCACTCCCCGGGAAACTGCCGGAGTGGCCATGAGCACCTCGCCCATCGAGTTTGTTGCGAGCAACTCATACTTCGATCCGGCTTTGACGACGTAAATGTCTCCGTCCTCGCTGCTGAAATAGATCTTTCCGTCTGCTGCTACGACAGAGGCAGAATACGCCCCACCTTTGCCCAGGCGCTCCTGGTAAACACGTTCGCCGGTTTTGGCCTGGTAGACAGTAAGGATGCCACTGTTATTTGTCGTGTAGAAATGGTCGCCATAAACTACAGGCGTTGGCATGTAGGGTCCGCCCCGCTTATGGCTCCAGGCGACCTGAGGACTGGAAGCCGCCTCGCCCTGGAGTGAGATATCGCCGCGCCCGCCGGGACGAATCGCGTATATCGGTTGGATTCCTCGATAGCCGTTTGTGACGTAGACGAGGTCGTGTGCAGCGAAGGGTGTTGGCGCCGTAACTTCAGAATTAGGGCCAAGCCGCCACAGCTCCTTGCCGGTTAGCGGGTCATAACCTCTGATGAATTTTGTCGCATGGGCCACGAGCTCCGCAGTGCCACTTCCTTCGTAGACAGTCGGTGTTCCCCAAGAGGGAATCTCATCTCGATCGGTGCGCCAGATCTGTTTGCCTGTGTGGATGTCAAAAGCGGCAATGAAGGAATTCTTCTGAATGTCGCACTGCACGATAACCGTGTTCTTGTAGATGATGGGCGAGCTTGCAGTGCCCCACTCATAGTCCGGGTCATAGAACCAACCCGCGTTCAACAGTCCCAGATCTTTAGTCCAAAGCAGCTTTCCTTTCCAATCGTAGACATAGAGGCCCTCGGAACCAAAAAAACCGACAACGTGCCTGCCATCCGTTGCTGGAGTGGATGAAGCCTGACTGGACTTCGGGTGACGCTTCGTTTTTGGAACACCTTCATGGGCAATGCGCTCCCAGTCGATTTTTCCAGTCCGCCGGTCGATGGCATAGACCTTCCAGGTATGGCGGGAGGTGTCGGAGTGGGGCTCTACATCGCCGTACAAGCCGTGCCGGAAGGTTTCATTCTTCGGATCACTGCTCATGGCCGTGACAACAAAAACACGGTCACCCCAGACAATGGGGCTGGCAACCGAGAGACCCGGAATGGCGAGCTTCCACAGAACGTTCTCGCCCGTCTCGACGTTCCAGCGAGTGGGTGTCGTGTAACCTTCTGCCACTCCCGAGGCTCGCGGCCCGCGAAACTGCGGCCAGTCCTGCCCGCTACCCGATCTGAGAGCGAGACCGGTCCAGAGCACTATGAGAGCCAGACGCTTCATGGTTTAGCCTCAAACTTTTTGTACGCTGTGTCGACACTGCCTTGCCGGACGGTGACGGAAACAACCTTGTCACCCTCAGAAACAAAAGTTGCCTGGACGCCGCCCATGCCTTCGGGGCGGAACCGTTCCTTCGAGAGCGCGATCAGGGGCTGTTGGGGTTGGCCTGCCAGACCGCCCTGAAGGACACCGCCCATCTGGCTGATCACGACTTCCTGTCCGTTCTCGGACCGATAGGAGCCCTCGTACTTTGCAAGAGTCTCAGGCTCAACGGCAAACGGCGGAGTGGCTCCAGCGGTCTTCAGGAGCGCAATAATCTCCGTGCGATTCTCGCGCGCAGCTCGGGCAAAAGCTGCGGTGAGCGATTCTGCAGCCAGGCTGCCGCGATCCAGAGATGCCTTAACCAAAGCCGGATGGTTACGCGTCACGCCCATCATCAAAATTCCCTCGTCATTGTGGCCCCCTTTTTCCAGCAAAAGCTGGATGATTTCAACGTGCCCTTTGTTGACCGCCCAGACCATGGCATCAGCTTGGTAAAAGCTGTCGCGCGCATTGACATCAGCGCCGGCTTCGAGCAGAAGTTTGACGATCGCAACGTTGCCCCGGTCGCAGGCAAACGACAGGGCCATGCGGTCGTAACGAAACTTCGTGTTGACGTTGATCCCTTGGGCAACCAGGGTTTTTACCGCGACCGCGTCTCCTTTGCGAACCGCTTCCAGAAATGACTCACCGAGTTCCACGGCCAGACACAGGCCCGGCCAGAGGCACGCCAGCGCGATGCTCCAGACTCTGCGCGACATGGTGAGAGTTCTCCTTGATCCAGCTCCCCTGGTTAAACTTCACTGCCCAATATGAACAATGACCTGCCGGTGACCACGATGGCGGCGGTGTTCCCAGAGATAGATTCCCTGCCAGGTGCCTAAGGCCAGACGTCCATCGAGGATGGGAATCGAAAGTGAAGTCGAGGTGAGTGCGCATTTGATATGCGCAGGCATGTCGTCTGGGCCTTCGACTGTGTGGGTGTAAAGTGAATCGTCTTCCTTCACCAAACGGTTCAACCAATTCTCCAAATCACGGCAAACGTCGGGGTCGGCATTTTCCTGGATGGTCAGGCTAGCTGAAGTGTGCTGAATGAAGACCGTGCACAGTCCTTCTTGAACTCCAGATTCCCGAACGGCTGATTCAACCTGGCGACTGAAGTCATGGAGACCCTGGCCGGAGGCGTGGACTGAAAGGACCTTGATCATCGGGCTATTCAAGCACCTGAAGCCTGACGACCTGGTGCTCTCCGCGTGTTTCTTCCCAAGCGGCAGCAATCCTTCCGTTGAATTGCGCCAGGTCGATGTACTGGCTCTTTTGTCCCAGCGGCAAAGGTCGGCTGGTTCCTGGGGCTAGCAGGACACCTGTCTTTGTAGCGGTGTCTTCCCACGCAATGTAGTTACCTGTGGTTCCCTGCGCAATTACGGGATTCCTTCCGGTCCCAACCAGGGTCTCGGCATCGTTCAAGCCTGAAACGTACACTTTGTCTTCGCGCCGCCAGACAGCAGCGACTCTGCTGTTCGAACCCACGATCAGATCGCCGCCATCCATCGGGCAGCTGTTCAAGGACCATGTGCCCTGGCCAAATCTTTCAGCCGCCTCAAAACTCTTTCCGCTGTCCCGCGAGACGATGTGGTAGAGATCTCGCGAGTCCCACAGAGCGTTTCGCCACATGACGTGAAAGGCTCCTGTCCCGTCAATGGTGACTGACGGGTGGCAACACTGGCAGATTGTCCCATCCGGAGAGCTGTAGACGATCTGGTTTTTCTGCCAACTCTTTCCGCCATCGTGAGACACAGCTCCATAGAGCTTAGTGCCTTGATCCTGATCCGAAGTGCTGCGCAGGTCGAGCCAGACGGCGAAGAGTATGCCGTTGGGCCCACCGGCCGTTCCGTGCAAGCCTTCGCGGGCGGACTCAGCCACATCGTTAATTACCGCTGGCTGGCTCCACTTCTTTCCAAAATCAACCGAGCGCCAGGCGAGCAGATTTCCGTCTTTGCCCCGGCCCTGCTTGCCGACGATCGCGGTGACCACAACACCTGTTTGAGTTGCGGCGACTCTGGGGCCGCGGTGCCTTCCCAACGCAAGAAAGCCGGGAACCTCGATGACCGTGGCTGGGGAAAATTGCTTGCCGCCATCCAGAGACGCGGCACAGTAAATCGTGTTTCCTGCCCCATAGACGAGGTAGAGAGTTCCATCCAGAGCTACCGCCATTTGCGGCTGCTGGGCCGATACGCCAGGAACGGGAAACTCCAGGATCGCTGAACCTGCCAGCGCACTTGCCGAACAGCAAATGAGCAGAGCAAACAGAAAAACTAGTTGTCTCATGAGCATCTCCTTCCGAGTGTCCCTATGTTAGAGGCTGCCTCCAGAAGTACATCCGCCCCCTCCAATACGATCATGCACTGTTAGTCTGCTTTCTTCCACCGTTCCAACCCATGCAGGGCCAAGATCAACGTGACCAGCAACGCAGACAGCAAACAGTAGTCGCAAAAGGCGCGGATAACCATTGCCTGCAAGTAGACGAGATAGAGGGTGAAAGCAAAGGCCGCGCTGGCAAGAACCAAGGAAACTCGAAGCAGTCGTTCGAAACCAAACCAGGCAAACAACGCACACCCAGCAACCGTGGCGTAGAAAGCCAGTCCGAACCAGGCTACCGGGATGTCCAGGAACCTTGCGTAGGGACTGTTGAGAACTTGATCGCACCCGCCCGCGAACCCGCAAGGAAGCAGGAAGCTCTGGCCGCTGTGAAAGGCGACATAGGCTGCATCCATCATTCCTACAAATGCCAGCGCCACAATGCTGCCGCAAATCCAGGGAGCCTTGCTCATTGAGCAGTCCGGATTGCCTGCGCGATCAACTCTTCGAATTCGGCGTCACTCTTCACAGTCGGCAGCATCTTGCCGTTGAGGAAAAACGTGGGAACCGAGCGGACCTGGGCCACCTGGCCTTCAAGCATGTCGCGAAAGATCTTGTTGCGGATTTCACCGTCGAAAAGGTCCTGGCGGAACCTCTCAACATCCAGTTGAAGCTCAGTGGCATACTTCAAGTAGAACGTCAGTCCATCCGGAACATTAGTCCATTCGTTCTGGCGCGCGAAGAGTAGTTCGTACATCTCCCAAAACTTCATCTGTCTGCCCGCAGATTCGGCAGCTTGGGCAGCAAGCATGGCATTGCGATGAATTTGCTGCATCGGATATTGCTTGAAGACAACCTTGATCTCCTTCTCAAACTTCTTCAGCGCATTGTCGACCTTGAGCCGGGCCGCAGCACAGGATGGGCACTGAAAGTCGCCAAATTCCACCAGCACGGTCCTGGCTGCAAGATTTCCTTTCGCCCAGCCTTCACTGGTGACGACAGGCCCAGAACCGGAGGCGGAAGGCTGCGACGGGGTTGCTGCCGTGCTGTCTGGGGTGTTCCTTTTCACCAGCAGGAAAGCCGCGGCCAGGGCCACAGCGATCAAGCCTGTCAAAATCAGGATGGGCTTGGTGACCGAGCGGCTCGAGCTCTGAGAAGACAGTTTCTCTGGTGCTTTGGCGGTAGACTTCCTTGCGTTCGAACTCTTCATGAGGACCCGAATCTCCTGTACGAATGAAGATCAATACCACTTCGAAGGAATGCCGCGCTCTGTTCACTTCACGGCGAATTCCCTTCCAGGCTGATATCGTCGGCGTTGCCCGGAATTCCATCTGGGCCTGCCGAAATGATCCTAAGGACAGACGCTGTCGCCTGCACCACGAACTCCCTGCTCCAGCCATCGTAACGAACGACTTCATTCATATGGGTCGGAAACAGGAGATCGGTCAACTTGACGATGTCGGCAGCGTTCGGCAAGGCTTGGCCGCTGGCCTGATATTTTCGGATGCCTTCCTGGAGCCGGGCGAGGCTCTGGCGGGTTTCTCGTGCCCTGACTTCGTCGAGAGCTGTGAGGAAGGACTTCACGTCAATCCAGTCCCGGTCTCCCATGCGGATCGCGTTGATTTGCCATCCTTGGCCCTTCGACTTGGAGAGACGAAAGGCCATCTGGAGACCAGCCTCAACCACAGCATGGTCCTCCCCTGCATGGATCACCCGCTGGACCTGAATCTGCTTGTCCTTGAAATCGGCCAGCCCCAGTTCGCGAATCTTCTGCTTTGCTGTGCCCTCGCCGAGTTTTCTGGAGGCACCGCAGGCCCCCAGCAGCGACAAAGCGAGAGAAAGCATCACTGGCAGCCCTGGTCTCATGCGAGTTTGATCGTATGAAGACGAGGCAGCAGTGTCAAGGGATGTATTGTCAAAGATGCATTGCCATCGGGAACGACACGTGGTTGGCACAGGGGCACTTGCACGACCGGAACTTGTACCCTGGGGCTTCCAAACCTCAGCCGCAAACGTTGGCGAAGCCATCCGGACAACGCGGGCATCCTCCGGCAACCGAAAACGTGCCTGGCGAAGGGCGTTCTGCGCGGGAACCCTGCCAGCGAATGGCTATGCGCTAATCGCGGCATGTGGCACAATGGACGCCGTCATGAAATTGCTCCTCACCTACCTTCGACAATACTGGAAGCTGGTGGCGCTGGCCTTGTTTCTTGCGGCTGTCAATCAGATCTTTTCGCTGCTCGACCCCTGGATTTTTCGCCATGTCATCGATGAGTACGCTACGCGCTACCAAGACTACACAACCAGCGAGTTCTTCAGGGGCGTCAGCCTGCTCCTCGCCGCGGCCATCGGCGTCGCGTTTGTCTCTCGAGTGGCAAAGAACTTCCAGGACTACTTCATCAACGTCATCGTCCAGAGAATGGGCGCACAGATCTATTGCGACGGTCTCAAACATTCCCTGGAACTTCCCTATAGTGTTTTTGAGGATCAGCGCAGCGGTGAAACGCTGGGCAAGCTTCAAAAAGTGCGTACCGACGTTGAGAGGCTGACGACCCAGTCGATCAATATCGTGTTTACTTCGCTGGTAGGAATTCTTTGGGTGATGGGCTATGCCATCAGCGTCCATTGGGTGATCGCAGCCGTTTACTTCTTGACCGTTCCGCTGCTGGGAGTGCTGAGTTCGGTGCTCAGCCGGAAGATTAAGCGCATTCAGAAAGTGATTGTGGCAGAAACCACGGCTCTGGCTGGAGCCACCACAGAATCGCTGCGCAACATTGAACTGGTCAAGAGCCTGGGTCTTGCCCAGCAGGAAATTCGGCGGCTCAGCAATACAACAGAAAAGATTCTCCAGTTGGAGCTCAAAAAGGTCCGCTATCTCCGTAGCCTGAGTTTTGTTCAGGGCACTTCCGTCAACTTCCTGCGAAACAGCATTTTGTTCCTGATGCTGTATCTCATTTTCGCTCGCGAAATCACCGTAGGCCAGTTTTTCGCGCTGTGGATCTACTCGTTCTTCATCTTCGGGCCGCTGCAGGAACTCGGCAGCGTGATCAATACGTATCGCGAAGCCGAAGTTTCCCTGAGCAACTTTGAAGAGATTCTGAGAACACCTCGCGACCCCCAGCCGCTCAATCCTGTTCCTTTGCCTGACATTCGCCGCCTTGAGTTTTCAGAGGTTAGTTTCCAGCACCGGAGCGCCACAAAACCGGCGCTGCAGGCCATCTCTTTCAACGCGGAGCGAGGTGAAACCATCGCTTTCGTGGGTCCATCCGGGTCTGGCAAAACGACTCTGGTCAAGCTGCTGGTTGGGCTCTACAGCCCGCAGGAAGGCGGTATCTTTTACGATGGCTGCGCCATGACAAACGTGGACCTCGACCGTCTGCGGGAGCGCATCGGGTTTGTCACTCAAGACACACAGCTGTTTTCAGGCACAATTCGAGAGAATCTGCTGTTCGTCAATCCGAAGGCAACCGATGCGGAGTGCCTCGATGTGCTGCACAAAGCTGCTTGCCAAAGCCTGCTGGCACGGGCAGACAAGGGGCTGGATACAGTGATTGGCGAAGGGGGTGTGAAAGTCTCCGGCGGTGAGAAGCAACGGCTGTCGATTGCCAGGGCACTCTTGCGGCGCCCCAGTTTGCTGGTGTTCGACGAAGCGACGTCGTCGCTCGATTCGTTGACCGAGGAAGAAATCAGTGAGACCGTGCGCGAGATTTCCATGCGCGGCGACCTGATTACGATTCTGATCGCGCACCGATTATCCACTGTGCTCCATGCTGACAGAATCTTCGTCCTCGAAAAGGGACACATCATCGAGTCGGGCCGCCATGATGAGTTGCTGGATCTCAAAGGGCTGTACTACGCGATGTGGCGACAGCAGATCGGCGAACGGGAAAACGTCACATCGACGTCCTCACTCCAGAGTGCTCCCGCATAGGTGGAGAATGGCGGCGAGCCGGGGCATCTCGCATGACTCTGTGTGGCGCATAGATGACGCAGTTTGCCATGTATGCGCCACACTAAGAACGGCACCAGACTTAACAGAGCAATACCAATCCGGATCTGAAGCGGTTCTTCAGTCCCAAAGATATCTGTAGTTTGCTCCACGCCCTTCTCTTCAGAGTACTGATAGGTGCGATCTGAATATGGACCGCAGCAGTGGCAGCTCCCTTCTTTTCTCACCCCTGGCCCGTCTCCAACTTGGGGTGAGCGGAACTGAATTCCCCTGATTTTTTCCCGCATTCAAGGCGAAGACGCCTGGATGGACAACTTCTATGGTCGTGAAGAATGTCAGGACAATGAACAAACGCCCGCTAGCCACGCTCGCACTTTGCCTGATCTTAATTCCTCAATCTGTCCTGGGCTGGGGTCTCGATGTCCACCGCCTGATTACGGCGAAGGCCATCGATCTGCTCCCTGCCCCCATCCGTCCCTTCTTTGAAAAGCATCGCGGCTTTGTCGTGGAACACTCCGTTGACCCGGATCTCTGGCGCAACGCCGGGTTCAGCGAAGAACCGCCACGACATTTCCTCGACCTCGATGCCTACGGACCCTACCCGTTCCACGAACTGCCGCGGGTCCGTGAGGCAGCGATCAAGAAGTTTGGCAGGGAAAAGGTGGAGCGGGAAGGGCAGCTCCCCTGGAGGGCAGCGGAAATCTACCAGCGACTGGTGCAGGCTTTTGAGCAGCAAAGGGCTGGAACAAATCCTTACTCCCTGGACGACATCAAGTTTTTTTCGGCAGCCCTTTCCCACTATCTGGCCGATGCCCACGTTCCATTTCACGCTGCCAAGAACTACGACGGCCAGCTGACCTCTCAACACGGTATCCATTCACGGTTTGAAACAGAAGCGGTGCTGCGTTTCCAGAGCCGGCTGACTCCTCGTCCCGGTTCGTTGTTTCCAGTCGTCAGTCCCTCAGACTTTGTGTTTGACACCCTGGTCAAGAGCTTCACCTTCGTCGATCCCATTCTGGAGGCAGACCGAGAAGCAGCGCTCGGCCGTGAAGAATACGACGATGCATACTTCGAAACCTTCTTTGCAAAGGTCCGCCCGATCATCGAACTACGGCTTAGCCACTCGATGACGGCCGTGGCTTCGGTGATTGTGAGTGCGTGGGAAAAGGGCGGGAAACCCGAACTGCCGCTGCAGGTGCAACGCGCTCGGCGGAAGATCAAAAGGGAAGGCAAGTGAAGGGCACTGAGTGAGCCGGAGAACCGAAGAAAGACGCGCCTTCTCCAGTTCTCGGCTTGATTGCTCGAACCTCGATTTCAGTTCTCACTATCCAACTTTTTCATGAACCTGAATCGCTCGGCATTTGGGCCCGCTTCCTCAACCTTATAGTCTGCCGGCACTTCAAAGAGAGACCTTGGCTGTTCGCTGCGACTGATACCCGCCAGGCGATAGATCGTTTCACCCATGCGGGGATCAGAGTGCTTCGACATGACGACAGCCTGAAGTTCAGGGGAGACCCACCGTTCGGACACTATCTGGATTGGCAATTCGTTGCCGATCCGACCCGCAGGGATTGTGATGGTCGTGCGAGAGCCTTCGGCCTCCACGCCTTCAATCACACGCTTGCCGAGGGACTCCGTCTGTGGCGTTTCTCCTGGGTCTTCGACGCGTACGTGGCTATAACCAATCGTTTCGCCCAGCGCAGGGCCGATTCGACGCTCAAATTTCATGATCTTGGCATTCGCTGGAGCAGAACCCGCCGCCTCAGCTTTGCTGATGAAGACCGGGGCGGGCAGTTTCCGAGCTGTTCGATCCCTCGGATTCAGAATGTAGTTCGTTCCGGCCACAGGATCGTTGATGAAGATCGTCTGTGGCGCATCTCCGGAGTTGGCCCAGGGGCCGATCTGGCTCAAAGTCTGCTCGCGCCGCGTCCGGCCCTCGCTATCGCGATAAACGCTGGCAGTTCTTTTCCTTTGAATGCGGTTGCCGTCAGTCAGAGTCTGCGTCGTCTCGGTGACGGCCTCAGCCGCATAGGGCACGCCCGTTACGGGCTTGCCACCCACGCTGATTTCCGAGGCCACCCAGCTGAAAGTCCCGCCATCCGGACTGCCTGAAATCAGTTGCCGGTCAAACATCATGGGTTCCTCGGCTAGCGCCCCGCGCCCTCCGAAGGGAACGGGAGCGTGGAAAAAGACATCCGTTTCAGCATTGGTCCGTTCCTTGCCCTTTGGAGACTCGGCCTGAATCGTCGTTCCTGCCAGAAGCAAAGTAGCGGCCGCCAGGAGAAGATTGTTGGATTTCATAGATCACGTTCCTTTCTTTTCAACAGAAGTACCAAAACCCCGTTCGATTTCGGCTTGATGCCGCTTTCCCTTGATGCAGACCCGCCACGGCTGGCACGGCCCGCCCTGCTGGAAAGTCTACTGCTTCACAAACCTTACCGCTAAAGCTCTTCCATCTTCCCCGAGAAGAACGTCTGCCTCCACAGGTTCGCGTGAACGCTCCATGTTTACCGGCAGGCCAAAGACCTGGACCGCCGAACGAGGCAATCGGATGCGCACCAATTGCCGGAGCTCTGAAGGCGAAAGTGGCTCCACTGCCATAAACGGTATGAACGCTGTGCGGATCTCGCGGTCTTCGAGACCCTCTCGACCCTCCGACCGGCTCACCGGGTCAGGCGCCGGGACAAAGCTTCGTGGCTGGGCCTTGCGACCCTGTTTTCTTTTGGCAGCACTCGCCTTGGTGACTTCACCTGCGAAAGGGGAGGCTTCAATGGCAACCTGGTTTGGAGAGACTGCAGGCGGAGAATCGCCGGTTGGGACGTTTCGGGTGTTCACAGACTCTTGCTTCCTGAGGCCAGGCTGTCGAGCTGTGATCCATCCCAGCAGAAGAAGCACAGAAGCTGCTAGCCCGGCGTATTTCAGAGTCCATTTCCACTTCGGCTGAAACGCTCGCGAATCAACACCTGTTGAGAGCGGCGCAATTTCAGGAATCGATGGCAGCGTCTTTCCTCCGGCTTCGCGAAAGGCCTTCAGCAGAGCCGTCTCGAGACGCAGTGGTGGCAAGTTCGCTTTGGATTCACTAGCTAGCGCGTTCAAGCCCTCAAGCAACGCGCGTTCATCGGCCAACCTGGCAGAGCAGCGCCCGCAGCTCTTTGCGTGACTCAGGGCCACCTGCAGATCATTGTTCTGCGAGGCAGGCTCGCGGCCCAGCACGGGAAGCAACCCTTCAAATTCCCGGCAATTCATGCAAAGCACCTCGTCACACTGCGTTGGCCAGCCGGCGATTTCTCACCGGCGTCGCGAAGCCTTTCCACCAGCAGCGCGTGAGCCCGATGCAGCCGGGAGCGAATCGTGCCCACAGCACATCCCAAAACCTGAGCCGCCTCAGAGTAGCTCATCTCTTCCAGATCACAGAGAGCAACCACTTCCCGATAGTGGAGCGGCAACGTCAGAATCGCCTGCCGCAATGCGGTCAGTGCTTCCCGCCGGGTCAGGTCGCCCAAGGGGTCTTCAGGGGCGATCAACGGCTGCAGCAGAGTCGCCTCTTCTTCCAGGTTCTCCTCGATCGATACCAGCATTCTCCCCCGCTCCAAGTGGCGACGCATCTGGTTGCGGGTCACGCCGTACAGGTAAGCCGAAAGCGAACCGAGCGACGACTCAAACCTCAACGCATCTCCCATCAACAGCATGAAAACTTCCTGGATGACATCTTCCGCGAGGCTCTCACTGCCGCTCATCTGCAGAACAAACCGGTAAAGCGCTCGATGATGCCTTTGATACAAGGTTAGGAATGCTACCTCTTCCCCCGTTCGCGCCCGCCGCAAGAGTTCGTTGTCGTCCAGCTTCTGCGGTTCCGTCATCGTCTCCTCAGCCCGGCGTCCCGATCTACGTTACACCTATGATTCTGTTTCGAGCGAGAAAAGTTCCAGAAAATTGTGAAAGACTTCGGGGCCAGATTCCGTCTGGAACCTGTGCTACAATTTTGATGCATCGAAGTTTAGCAAAAGGAGATCTTCATGAACCTGAAGAGAAACATATTCCTCAGCACCCTAATGCTGGCCGTTGCCACGGCACTGATGATGGCGGCAACTGGCAATGTCGACAAGAAAGAATACGTCTGCATGATGCAGGACATGGTGCTCGGCAAACCAGGCATCCCAATCCAGTTTGAAGGCAGGACCTATTACGGCTGCTGCGAGATGTGCAAGGAGAAAATCAAGACCGAGCCTCAGAAGTACACTACAGCCCTGGATCCGGTTTCACAGAAGCCCGTGGATAAGGCGTCTTCCTTTATTTACAGTGTCGACGGCAGTGCGTACTACTTCACCACCGAGGCCAACCGCAAAACCTTCGCCGCCAACCCTCAGAAATACCTCAAGAAGTAAAGTCAAGACGAGGCAATTAAGAGAGCGCTTTGTTCTGACTAGGTGGGTCGCCTGGGACGCTGCTTGACCGACACGGACTTGATGACGAGGCGGTTAGGGAGCTTCGGATCAAGCAGGGTAGCGGCTCGCTTGAGGGCGTGCGACATGAGTGCCTGAACCGCCGGTTTGTCCAACGTGGCTGCACTTTCCAGAACGATGTGACGAACCTTCTTGCCACTGCCTTTCAGCAGCCTTTGTGGGTCCGGCAACTGCAGTGCATCCTGCAAGAAGAACAGGCTGACCCAGCGTGGAAAAAGAGCGACGGAGAAGATGGCGTCCGATGTGCGCTCTGTTGGGCCAAAACCGATTGCCAGGGCGTTGTAGTTGTCATAGACCAGCTCGATGGCACCAGGAATGCGCGCGCGCATCTTCGCAAGCACGGCCGCTGCCGAGGCGGCGACCTCAGGCGTGAACTTCGCGATAAAGCTTGCGAGCTGAGCCTCGGGAGTCATACCGGTGCCCGCTCTCGCAATGCACAGTTCACTGGATTGATCGTCGAACCGCCTTGCGGAGGCCAGTCACTTCGCACTGCCGGTTCCCTTTTCAATATAGCCTTTCAACCGTTGCAGCTGCCCGTTCAACACGCCATCCACAGCTGGGGCAAGCTTGTCGAGGCCGGCCGGATAGTAGCCCCCGACCCGATAGTAAAAATCCAGCCTTGTTCCGTTCCCAGACGTTGTCAGCTCCCAGTCCATGCTTCCCGTAAGGGCCATTGCCTGCAACGGTCCGAGGCCTCCACTGAGCCGCAGTCTCTTGCCTGGCTGCGCAAAGACAACTTCTAAGTGCCGGACCCCGGCTTCTTTTCCCAGCCGTTCGCAAAAGCAGCCATTGGGCCTGGCCTCGATATACAGATTGCCGGAATTCTGTGAGAAGGTGTGCGCCGGGTCCCACCAAAGTCCAACATCCTTCACGATCGCGCGATAGACCGCCTCTGCTGAAGCGGAGAGTTGAAGCTCGTGTTTCACAGTGAACCCACCTGGCGCCGAGTCTGCTACCTCAGCGTGTATCAGGCGCACTGGCAGAATACACAGTAATGTTGCGAAGAAGAGGCTGCCTTTTCTGAGCATGATATCCCTCATGATTGTTTCGGGAATTCCAGCAGACGACTCGCGTGGCTGCCCGGTGGACGCACGGCACCGCGACAGAATCCCGGGCAATGTGCAGAGTCTTTCCTGGCTTGAGCTTTCAGGAAAACTTACTGGTTTGCAATCACGTTAGCCTGATTTCTTCCGGAGCGCCAGCCGGGCTTCAGACGCTTTCCTCCACGCGATCTGAGATCAGCAACAGGTAGGATAAGATACCCACGATGCAGATCGCGCCCGTGATGCCCAGGGCGAGGACAAACGACTGGGTCACATGGGCGATGTAGCCGGTGAGCGCGGGAGCGATGATGCCGCCGATGTTACCGCCGAAGTTCTGAATCCCGGAGACAGTTCCCACGATGTTTTTCGAGCACACGGCTTGGGTAAGCGTCCAGGTATTGGGTGAAGCGAGTCCCAAACCACACAGAGAAATGCTGAGCAACCAAACGGAAGTCATCTTGTCTTCCACCATGCCACCCGGGACAATGAGACAAGCGATAGCCAGACCCGCCGCAATAAAGCTCTTTCGAACCGCCGTTTCCTTGTAGCCCTTGCGGATCAGCCAATCGCTGGCCAGCCCAGCGAGCATGATCGTCGCAGACATGAACAGGAAGGGAACCGAACTGTAGAAGCCCATCTCCTCGGTTGTAAAGCCGCGCGCCATCACGAGGTATCCAGGTAACCACGTCAGGTAAACATACCAGGCATAGTCGTAGGCGAAGAATCCGAGAAAGATGCCGAAGACCGTCCGATTCTTGAAAAGCTCCAGGCTTCTGACGAACGATGCGCCTGCTGGGCGAGAAGGCGTCATCTTTTTCGGGGCAGGCGCACCCCTGTGCTCCCACTTGGCCAGAAAAGCTTGCCAAGGCAGCAGCCAGATGAGCGGCGCAATCCCGGTTAGGATGAAGAAGAACTTCCAACCGTATTGCACAAGCAGCCGCCCGGCCAGAAAGACCACCAGCGCTTGGCCCAGTCGGACTCCCATCAGGTAGGCGCCAACGACGGTACCTCGCTCGCGGTCGGGAAACCAGTTGGCCACAGCACGAGCGCTAGCTGGGAAAGCCACAGACTGGCCCGCGCCCAGCAACACACGGACCGTGATGAGCGCCCCTAAGCCATTGGCCAGACCCGTCGCCGCAGAAACCAACGACCAGAAGGCAAAACCAACGGCATAGGATCTTCGCACACCAAAGCGGTCTACCAGCCAGCCTGCCGGCATCTGCATGAAGGAATACACCCAGAAGAAAGCCGACAACAGGACGCCCATTACGGCCGGCGAGAGGTTGAGTTCCTTAATCATGTACGGCGCAACCGCCGAAAGCGCTCCCCGCTGGGCGTAGCCAAAGATCATCCCGGCTACCAGAAGCGCGGCCAGCCACCAGCGCTGCGGCGAATCACGGAGGTTTGAGTGTTGCGCAGTGGAATGGTCCTGAGCAGGCAAGACAACTTTCACTGGGGCGTTCCTTTCACAAACGACCGAAGATAAAGTAGAGCTTCATGCCGGTGAGAAGCTCTATCACACCGAACTGCGCAGGGGCGACCCTAGAGCCTGAATTTTCAGTTGCCGGCAGCCCTTCCCCCATGCGAAGCAGACGCTCTCATTTCACTGCCAGGAACTTCACACATACCGGCGAAGGAACTTCCAGCTGCTTGCCGGTTGAGCTTAAACGCCCTGTGGCCGGGTCGATGCGAAACACGACAACGCTGTCAGACTGCTGGTTTGCAGCCAACAGATAGCGCCCGCTTGGATCAATGCCGAAATTGCGCGGCGTGCGGCCTTCAGTCGACTTGTTCTCGACATAGGTCAACCTGCCGGTACCGGGATCGATTGCAAAGACTGCGATGCTGTTATGGCCGCGGTTGGAGCCATAGAGGAACTTCCCGGAAGGATGGGCCTGCACTTCAGCCGTGCTGTTGTCGCCTTTGAAATCGGCGGGAAGTGTTGAGAGCGTCTGAACCTCGGAAAGCACGCCCTTGGCCGCGTCGTATTGAAACGCTGTCACCGTCGATTGCATTTCGTTGATGACATAGGCGTGACGTCCCTTCGGATGAAACGCGAAATGGCGCGGCCCAGCGCCCGGTTTCACTGAAGCCGACGGCGGATCGTTGGGAGCGAGTGTCCCCTTCTCCGTCACGAAACGATAAACCAGCACCTTGTCTAGACCCAGATCGGCCGCCACGGCAAAGCGGTTGGCAGCATCCAGGTTGATGGAATGAGCGTGCGGGCCTTCTTGCCTCTGAGGGTCAACGCTGGATCCCGTATGCTGGATGAATGCGGTTGACTCGCCCAGTTTTCCGGCTTTATCGATGGGAAACGCGGCGACGCTCCCGCCTCCATAGTTTGCCAGCAAGACATGCTGGCCGGCTTTGTCGACCACCAGATGACACGGCCCACCACCACCGGAGGGCTGCTTGTTGATGGCAGTCAGCTTTCCGCCAGCTGAGTCCAGGGCAAATGCCGCCACATAGCCTGCCCGGTTCGGACCAGAGCCCGTTTCGTTCACCGCATAAAGAAAACGACCTCCGGGATGAATGGCCAGAAAACTGGGGTTCTCGGTTTCCGCAGCCAGCTCCAGACCGGAGAGCGCTCCGGTAGCGTTGTCCAACCGGCAAAGGTAGATGCCCTTGCTCTTGGGACCCGTGTAGGTTCCCAAATAGACGAGAGTCTGGCCTTTGCTGTCCGCAGCGGCCAGCCGGTCAGCAGAAGCGCCAAACAAGCTGCCAATCAGAAACAGCCCAAAGAGGCGGCGGTGAAAGCCAAACAGTCTGGCAGAGACAGAATCTGGGTGCATCGTTTTCTCCTCGCGTTCGAACAGAATGTGAATTTTTCAAAGGGCGTTTGGATCATAACAGAAATTCAGGCTTATTCAGACGAACAGCCTAAGTGGTCTTCCTCAAAATTCCCGAGAAGCCAGCAGGCCCAGATCAACTAGGAGAGTGGGAGCCGCTGTCCAGTCTTCCGCAACACACCGTCGATGGTTATTTAGGTCAGGGCGACTTTGACGGGACGGCCCCTAGACTAGGAGTGGCCTTTCTAGCCCTCAGGCTTTCCAACGGATTCCGTCCGCGCCAAGATCATCGTCCATAGAGGCAAACAGTCAGCGCTGGCAAGCGTGTGTGTGCCGCAACTCGGCGCACTAAGTTGGATTCGGACTCGGAGAAACCTGCGGTGCCAAAGCTAGGCGACGCTGGTTCATTTTGCTATAGTAGCGCCAAAGATTTCACAGAGAAGGAATGAGATGGCATACGTTCCAGGATTCACAAGCGATGTTTTTGTCAGCTATGCCCATGCCGACGACGAGGCCTGGGTGAAGGCTTTCGAGAAGAACTTGCGTGAGGAATTGAGCCGGAAACTCGGTTCAGATGTGACGGTTTGGCAAGACGTCAAAGAGATCCGGCTGGGGCAAAACTGGCAGGCGGAGATTTTGGAGGGGATCCAGCGATCGGCTACGTTCCTGGCCATTGTTTCGCCGAGCTACCAAAACTCGGACTGGTGCACGCAGGAACGCAAGGTTTTCATCAAGCTGTTTCCTACGTTGGAAGTACTGGAGAATAGCAGTCGATTCCTGAAGATTATCAAGAAGCCCTGGGACAACGACAGCCATCTGGAATTCCTGCCCAAGATTCAACATGTGGCGTTTTATCGTCGCGAACAAGCCCCCGGTGAGATCGAGTTTCTAGCAGGATCGGAGGAGTTCCGGCTGGCCATGGCTTGCGTGGTGAACGCCATCGCGCAGATCCTTCGCACGGCGCGACGACAAAGAGAAAGAGTGTTTATTGCGTCACCGTGCGATGACTGCATGGAATCCTGGGAAGCCCTTCGTGAAGAACTGCGCTGCCAGAGCTACGACGTTCAACCTGAAGGCCGACGCGATGGAACCTTCTCTGACAAATTTCTGCGCGGGGAGATGGAGGGTGCTTTGCTGTCGATCCACCTGCTGGGCAAAAGCTATGACGCCTTCACCGAACAGCAAATCAAGCTGGCCGCAGAGTTGGAACAGAAGCTGGTCTTCTGGCTCGCGGCGAGCAAGCCGGCCGATGAACAGCAAAGAAAACTGCTCGAGCTGGTCCACGATGGCAAGCGCAGCGACGGAGCCGACTTGCCCCCAGCGTGGACTCTGTTGCCGGAAGAAAAATCGCCGCGCAAGCTGATTCAGGAAATTCTGGCGATGCTCAAACCACAGCCAGCAGCTCCACCCCCGATACCGCGCGCCAACGGGAATCCCAGTGTTTATCTGTTGTGCGATCCAACGACGCGCGACGACGCGGCGTTTGCCGTTGAGCTCAAGAAATTACTGCGTGAGAGGGAAGGGATTGATGCCTTTCTCCCTCAGGCGGACCTACCCACCGCCTCAGACCTAGTCAGGCAACATCAGGCTTTCTTGCGCGATTGTGATGGTGTGCTGCTTTATCGGGAAGCTGCCCCGGATCAGTGGCTACTGCAAACGGTTCCGCAGGTCTTATTTGCTGAGAAACTGGTCAACCGGCCTCCTCTGCTTTCCAAAGCTCTCCTCTTGAACGACCCTTCCCCGTTTCAGGGATATCCGAATGTCAACGTGATTCCACGCAACCCGCAGTTTCAGTTAAGCGATCTGGAGCCGTTCCTGTCGCCCCTGCGCCAGTCCGGAGGAGTCCATGCCGGTTCCTAGCCTGCTCGCGGCGTTGGGGCAGCCCTACCCGGGGCTGAGAGCTTTTGAGTCCCACGAGTCCTTCTTGTTCTTCGGGCGTGAGACGCACACCGAAGAACTGCTGCGGCGGCTGTCGCGGAATCGTTTTCTGGCCGTGGTTGGCACTTCCGGCGGCGGCAAGTCGTCGCTGGTTCGCGCGGGACTGTTACCGGCACTTCATCGCGGACACTTGGTGGGCTCCACTTCTCGCTGGCGAATCGCCCTGATGCGACCGGGGGGAGCGCCACTCGACTCTCTGGCATTGGCGTTGGACAATCCCGAGGCTCTGGGTTCAGCCAACGCTGCTGCCCGGCGCGTATCCCTTCAGGCAACCAGCCTGGGACTCGTGCACGCGGTACGTTCGGCACAGCTTGATCCACGCGAAAGTCTCCTGGTCGTTGTTGATCAGTTCGAGGAGCTTTTCCGATTCGCCGGCGAGAATCGAAAACAGGATGCGGAAGTTGAAGCAGCCTTCTTTGTTAATTTGCTGCTTCAGGCCGTGGACCAGCCGGAAGCTCCCATTTACGTTGTCCTCACGATGCGGTCCGACTTCCTGGGAGACTGCGCCCGGTTTTCTGGCCTGCCGGAAGCGCTCAATCGGGGCCAATACCTGATTCCCAGGCTCAGCCGGGAACAACGCCAGCAGGCGACTGAACGGCCGCTGCTCTTGTCGGGGCTGGGCATTACACCGCGGCTCGTTCAACAGCTCCTCAACGAAGCTGGAGAAGATCCCGACCAACTGCCGGTCCTCCAACATGCGCTGCTGCGAACCTTCAAAGTATGGCAACGAGCGGGAAGCCAGGGGGAGATCGACCTCCCGCACTACCAGTCGGCAGGCGGGATTGCTCGTGCGCTGAACGACCACGCCGACGAAATCTATTCGTCTCTGAGCGAGCAGGAACGGCTCTTAACCGCGAAGATTTTCCGCTGCTTGACCACGATGGAGGGAGGCCGTGCCGTGCGCCGTCCCGTGAGTATCGGCCGGCTCTGTGCTGTCGTGGGTGCCTCTGATTCCGCAACGCATGAACGGGTCGCTGGGATTGTCCGGCGGTTCGCCGATCGCGAGCATTCTCTGCTTCTTTCTTCGATGCCAGAACTTGAAGCGGAAACGGTCATCGACATTTCTCACGAGAGTCTGATCCGCAAGTGGAACAGGCTGCGAGAGTGGGTAGAATCGGAGGCCAAGAGCGCCGATTGGTATCGCGACCTAGCCCGAGATGTCCGTCGCTACTTCAGCCAGGAAGCCGGTCTGTATCGAGATCCTGATCTCGGCCGACTCGCGCTGCGGCGCGACGAAGAGGGTTGGAACGAAGCCTGGGCTGCACAGTATTGGCCATCCAGGCAGCCTTCGTTTGAAGAGACCGAGCAGTTTCTTCAAGAGAGTGCGAGAGTCCAGCAGGAGGAGTTGAATCGGGAGGAAGCGCGAAAACGCAAGGAGCTGGACGATGCCCGACGTTTGGCTCAGGCCCACAAACGTATCGCGCTGCTAACAGGATTGCTGTTGCTATTGGGCGCCCTTGGCGCCGCGGCGTTCTTTTATCAAGAATGGCAAAATAGGCGGGAAGTTGCCCGCATCACCACGGAGTATCAGAAAACTCAAGTCGAGCATGCCCAAGCGGTGACCAGGGCTGAAAGCATCCAGGGTAAAGTGGAAACGACTCGCCTGGAGTTGCTGACGGCAAACGTAGACGATCGAAAGAAGCTGGAAACTCAGCTTGAGCAGCTGCAGCGAGCTTACGCTGACTCAAGAACTGAGGCGGAACGGGCCCGTCAGGATCTGAAAAAGTTACAGTCGGCTCCAGCTCTTCAAGGGTCGGACCATGCCGAGCTCTTGAAGAAGATCGATCAGCTTCAGGATCGGCTGGCCAAAATAACCGAAGAGCGGGATGATTTGCGTGCAAGTATCGACACCTATGAGACGGTTCGGGTGCGCGACACGCCGTATTGGCAGTCACGAGCAAATCAGGCAGAGACCCAGCTGAAGGCCGCGATGCAGAACATGGCGGAACTGGAGCGCCGTGCCGAGGCGCCAACCTTCGTGGTCCTCCCGCAGTACAGCCTGGTCCATCTTCAGGGTCGTGCGTTCGCAAACCGGGTTGCCCTGTGCATTGGTGATGTGGCGCGTTCGAAATCGTCCCAGGCAAGGATCTGGGTCTGGACCAGCAGCGGGAAAGAACCCCTACCTGAGCCTTTCCAGGACAACGAGAAACGCGCCACGCTGCTGCTGGGCCGTCTAGCAGGAGTGGAGTGCACGGCCAGCGGCGACAGTGGTCGCTGGTGCTTCGAGGTTCAGAAGGGTCAGACGATTAGCCAAACTCAGCGTCTGGGAAGTTTCCGACTGGGAGGAGTTCCATACACCATCGTAGCTACCGGCTGGCAGCAGAACGCCATCGGTGCAACTGACGTCATCTCCATAGCGATCTATCCCGCCTCACCGCCTCCGGCCAGTGCAAAGTAGGAGTCCGACTTGAGGCGCTGCTGTTCCCATTCATGTCGAGAATATAGAATCCCTCCAGATCGGACGGGACTGCGGCTCCGACACTTGGATAGGTCGTGGCGCGGCGCCGCGGCTTGGGAGGGGTCCTCTGCCAAACAGATCCAAATCTCAGGCCGGCTAGTGCCTGCATTGTGAACTATCAGATTTGACGTAGTAGGACTTGTAGTTGGAAGCCTTGGGGTCCATACAGCCCACCAGGTTCAGCAATTCTACTTTTCGGAACTCGATGGGGTGGCTCTCGCTTTGAAGGGAAATATAGCCTTCCTTGAGCAGCATGCCGTCCTGTTTCACTTTCGGATCATAGCGACTCACTACGCCGCCGCCAATTTGCGGCTTCTCATAGCTGAGAACCGTTTTGCCTTCAACCCGGTGCTTAATCGTGGAGTCTCCCAGCACTTCCACTTCGACCCTCACCCATTGATCGCCGTGGTAGGTCTTGGAGCTGGAGTTGACGCAATGCTGTGTAAACAGGCTGCCGTTCATGACGACATGAGTTCCTGGCGTACACAGATTTGCCGTGGACCGTTCTCCCGACCCGGTTCCGCCCAGTAACTGGACTTCAATGGAGATCGGGAAATCCTGCTCTTTTGTCATGCTCTCAGGAGACTGAGAGTGGACCATTATCCCACTGTTTCTCACAGCCCAATCCGGTCCACCAGGACACTGCTCTCCTGTAAACCGGTATTCGACCGCGACGACGTAATGGGAGAACTTGCTGCGATAGAAGATATGACCAAATCTTCCATCGAACCGATCGTAGCGATCATACGCGACCTTGAGGACTCCGTTCTCCACCCGAAAAGTGTTCCCGAAGTTGTCGTCGAGATCGTAACCGGTGATCTTGGCCGCCCAGCCTTGCAGGTCCTTGCCGTCGAACAGCTGTATCCATTCCTTGCGATCGGGATCGCCTTGGGCGGAGGCATTAACCGCGCTCAGCAGTAAACCCGTCAGCACGTACCGCAGCAACGAAAGGAGTCTTCTCAATTTCACAGTGCGCTGAGTATAGCGACTGCAGGCCGGCTGGACAACCAATAAGAATCAGAGTAGTAGGGCGTTTCAGGTTTTTCGATGATCATCTATATCGGCAGAAGCTGCGCCGCTGCTGGTGCGTTCAACAGGGGAAGGCACCGCGAGTTCCCGCGTAGAATCGGAGAACTTAACGGTTTATTCTTGATAGTCGTCTGCACATTGACGGGCTTCATCCTGTGCGCGATAATCCGCAGCGTTACCTTGAGAGTGCACAAACTCGGTCTCATTCCCGTGCCTCTTGAAGGCCGGAAAAGCGGGATCCATATCTCAAAAAGGAGACTACCTCCATGAACGTCATCAGTCTGATGCTCGCTTTCGCGGCAGTAGCAATGGCTGCGCCCAGTCGGCCTGTAGAGACCTTTGCCACCAAAGAAGGCCCGGTGAAGATCACGGCGATTCGTCATGCCAGCATGATGATTGAGGCTGGCGGCCAGGTGATGCACATTGATCCTTGGAGCCAAGGCAACTACGAAGGGCTTCCGCAAGCGGACGTTGTCTTGATTACCGACATTCACGGCGACCACATGGATCCTAAGGCCCTACCAGCAGTACGCAAGGATTCGACGATCGTTGTTGCGCCGCAAGCAGTGGCCCAGACGGTAACGGGTGCCACGGTCCTGGCGAATGGGGAGAAAAAGCAAATCGGTAAATGGAGCATTGAGGCCATCCCCATGTATAACGAGAAAAGGGGCCCAGCGCCGGGGAAGCTCTATCACGACAAAGGACGGGGCAATGGCTACGTGATCAGCTATGGCGGTCTGCGGATTTATGTTTCCGGTGACACTGAAGGGGTCGCAGAAATGCGCGCGTTGAAGAACATTGATGTGGCCTTCCTTACCATGAATCTGCCCTATACGATGCCGCCGGAGGAAGCCGCTGAGGCGGCTAAGGCCTTTCACCCGAAGGTGGTTTATCCCTACCACTATCGCGAATCAGATCTTTCAGTGTTTGAAAAGGCCCTGGCCGGCACAGGCATCGACGTGCGAATCCGGAATTGGTATTACTGAGAGTCGGCAGTGTGCCGGCCGTGGACTTGTGGTCTTCGTGCCCCCGGAGGCGGCGCCACGACTGAACATCATGTAGCGCAGCCAGTGCTTTCTGTGGCTTTCGTCTCGGAACTAGCGAAAGCCTGCGGACTCCTAAGAGAGTGTTCTGGCTTCACGCGCCGGCCTTGGCCCACAGACAAACGGGCCCCTGCTACCATCCTTTCTCCTTCTCAAACTGTTCCACTTGCGGTAAGTACACAGCATGTTTTTGGAAGTTGCCCTGCCGCTCCCGCTTCTCACAACCTTTTTCTATAGATGTCCTCCGAACATTTGCGACCTGGCGCAGCCTGGCCAGCGCGTGCTAGTGCCTTTCCAGAATCGAAAGCTCACTGGTTTTGTTGTCAGACAGTTCGAACAGCTTCCGAAGGGATTTGATCCTGACATCCTTCTTAAGGAGGTTGCAGGACTCATCGATGATTCGAGCCTGATCTCGCCGGAGTTGTTCCAACTGGCAGAATGGGTGGCCGACTACTACTTCGCCTCGCTGGGCGAAGTGCTCAAGTCCTGTGTGCCGGCCAAGAGCAACCTCCGAATGAAGAGAACAGTGCTGTTGACGTTTGCAGGCCTCGATGCGATCCGCCGGGTTGGTTCCAGCCGAGAGCTGCCCGCGAAGGAGCAAAGAATTCTTCAGGTGTTGCGCGAGCACGCTCCGCTCGAGTTGAAGCAACTTTCTGCACGCACTGGCCTGGAAGTCAGTGAACGAGACTTGCGAAGACTCGCTGCCAACGGTTGGGTGCAGCTCCAGCAAGCGCTGGCATTGCCGAGAGTCTCAGAAAAGCTGCAGCGGACGGTTGCTTTGATCTCCGGCTCTCATGCGCACGATCTCCAGCAGCGTCTGTCCAAGCAGCAAAAGCGAGTCCTGGATCGGCTGAAGCAGGAGCGCACACCGATCCCGGTGGCAGGATTGGCAGGCGAGCTTTCAGTGTCTCACTCCACATTCCAGAGCCTGCAGAAGAAAGGGTTGGTGGCTTTCTTCAGCGAGAGAACGCGGCGTGATCCTCTGAAAGCCCTAGGCGATCCGGGCGTTACCCGCTTGCATTCCCACAGCGCAGAGCAGCGCCACGCGTTTGCGGAGCTGGGCGCTGCTCTAGATTCCGGTGCGTTCGTCCCTGCGCTCTTGCACGGTGTTACCGGCAGCGGCAAGACTGAAGTCTATCTGAGCCTCATCGAGGCGGCTCTAGTCCAAGGGAAGACGGCATTGATGCTCATGCCGGAGATTGCGCTTACACCGCGCGTGGCTCAGGAGTTTCGCGCCCGGCTGGGGAAGGGCATAGCGATCCTGCACAGCGGCTTGAGCGATGGAGAGCGATTCGACGAATGGTGGAGAATCCAGCGCGGCGAGGCACGCGTCGTGGCTGGCACTCGGTCGGCGGTTTTTGCGCCGATGGCAAATCTGGGATTGATCGTGGTGGACGAAGAGCACGATCCCAGCTACAAGCAGCAGGAGAGCCCGCGTTACCATGCACGCGACACGGCGCTGGTGCGCGGAAAGCTGGCGCGGGCGCTGGTGGTCCTGGGTTCAGCCACTCCGGCCATTGAGACGTTCTACAATGCGCGTTCGGGCAAGTACCAGTATCTCAGCATGCCGTCGCGCGTGCAGGCGCGGCCTCTGCCGGAGGTGACTCTCGTCGACATGCGTGAAGAGTTCAAAACATCAGGCAAACCGGCTGTGTTCTCTAAGGCTCTAACCGCTGGGATTCAGGAACGGCTGGAACGAAAGGAGCAAGTCCTGGTTCTACTAAACCGGCGCGGCTTCTCGGCTAATTTGCTTTGTCGTAGTTGCGGGCAAAACATCCAGTGCCGCAACTGCAGTATTTCGTTGACATTCCACCGAGGCACCAACCGGCTGACTTGCCACTACTGCTCCTACGAAAGCAGAGTGCCGAAACTCTGCCCGCGCTGCTCCAGCGAGCACCTTCATTTTCAGGGTGAAGGCACAGAAAAGGTAGAAGCGCTGCTTGAAAAACTCTTTCCGCACGCACGAATCGCACGGCTCGATCGAGACACGGTTCAAAAGAAGAATGCCCATGTGACGATTTTGCAAGAATTTCAAAAGGGCGTGACTGACATTCTTACCGGCACGCAGATGATATCCAAAGGGCACGACTTTCCAAACGTGACTTTGGGTGGCATTCTATCGGCCGACACGTCGCTCTCCTTTCCCGATTTTCGATGTGCTGAGCGCACCTTCCATTTGCTGAGCCAGATGTCGGGCCGCCCAGGTCGTGGCGAGCGTCCTGGCCAGGTCATGATCCAGACCTTTCATCCCGAACATTACTGCCTGAAGCTGGTGGCGCAGCATAACTATGAGGGCTTTTATGAGAAGGAGATCCGCTTTCGAAAGATGATGTACTATCCCCCGTTCTCCTCCATGGCCAACATCCTGGTGCGCGAGCGTCATGTCGGCGGCGCGGCTAAACTCATCAACGCATTCGGAAAAATCTTGCGTGCTGTGGCGGGAGAACAGATGCGGATCTTGGGTCCGACTCTTTCTCCGCTCGCCAAGCTCAAGGGCGAGCACCGATTTCAACTAATGATCAAGGCGAAGAGCCGCTCGCAGTTGCGAGAGACACTGAAGGAATGTCTGAAACGGGCAAATACAGAAGGCCTGGAGACCGGTCGAATTCACATCGACATCGATCCGCAGAACCTTATGTGAGGACTCTGGTTGTGTGGTTTGTGTTCGAAGCGCGGTACTGCCGAAAATTTCCACGAGGCTTGGCCGACTGCTTCACACGAGAACCCCACGAACGGCGGTGAAAACAAAGGGCGAGCCGGAACTCGCCCGGTGTAACTCACTGAATTCGAGAAGTCTTTCCGTATCGGGAGGCTTGCCTAGACGGACTGAAGGTCCTTGCCAGGCTTGAAGCGCACAGCTTTCCCCGGCGGAATCGAAACTTCTTCACCCGTCCGAGGATTTCTGCCAATTCCTGTCTTCCGCGGCTTGATGGTGAAGACGCCGAAGCCGCGAAGTTCAATGCGATCATCCCTTTTCAGCGCAGCTTTCATCGCTTCAAACACAGAGTCGACAGCCAGTTCCGCTTTGGTCCTGGGAATCCCGGTCCGTTCAACCACCTGATTGATAATGTCTAACTTGATCACGGTGAACCTTCCTTCGAAAGCAAAGTGCACTGAGTTTAGAGAAATAAGTTCAATGTTGTCAAGAGGTCTAAGGAAATTTGCCCGACATCAGGCCCAGTTCAGCAGTTCGTGACAATCAGTATCGAGCTTGATTTTGCTGCCATGCCTTATGCCCCTCGCCTTGAACTAATTGGCTCATCGGCATCAAGTTACGTTTCTTTTAGAAAATAATTCGCGGCCGTGAGCAGGAACATGGCATGGATTTGGGGCAGAGTTTCTCCCAAGAGGGATTCCAGAGAGCATGCACCGTAACTGCTCTGCCAAGTTTGTCTTGACGCTCTCTTCGGCCCAATGCTACTTTGGCTGCGCTCATCCTCATTGCAGTTTCTTGCCGAAGTAAACCCTCTGCTTTAGTATCGCAAAGTTCGAAGCGAAGGAGCCTCTCATGACCCCAGCGCCTGGGTTCTGCATTTCCGGCGGACCGAAGTGGCAGGATTTCGGCCCGTCACGCCATCAGCGCCAACCTCAAAGCGGCCAGCATCTTTCTGCAATCGCTGATTCTAAAGCGGACTACGCTGTTAGCTTCCACCAAGAAGGAAATCGTTCATGAGCCAAAACCAGAAAAAGCATCAGCCATTCGTACCTGAAACGATGGAGATGACGGAGTTCACGCTGAGGGCTGTCCTCATTGGGCTGGTGCTGACCGTGGTGCTGGGCGCGGCCAATGCATACCTGGGATTGCGCGCCGGCATCACAATCGCGGCGACCTATCCGGCTGCAGTGATTGGGATGGCGGCGCTGCGGGCATTCAAAGGGTCGGTGCTGGAAGAGAACATATGCCGCACGGCGGGCTCGATTGGCGAGTCAGTCGCTGCCGGCGCGATCTTTACTCTGCCGGCGTTTGTCATCGCAAAAGCCTGGCCGTCCTTCAGCGGCACGGACGCGTATTGGAAGTCCACCGCACTGATGATTGTTGGAAGCATCGTTGGTGTGCTGTTCGTTTCGCTTGTCAGGCGGGTAATGGTTGAAGATCCGGAACTGCCGTTTCCCGAATCGGTGGCGGCATCCGAAATTCACAAGGCGGGGGCGCGCGGCGCGCAAGCAGTAAAGTTCTTGTTCTCCAATATTCTGATTGGCTCTGCGCTTTACCTCGCTGGCCGATTTCGCTTGTACGCACCCGACCGCCAGTTTGGTGGAATCGGCGTCGGTGTGCTTGGTCAGAGCCGCGTGCGGTTGAGTACGACGGATGCGAACCAGGCAGCGGCGACTGGCGGCGTCACCTCCGTGGCGGCGCCTGACATCAGCCCGTCGTTGCTCGGTGTGGGTTTCATTATAGGGCCCAGGCTGGCGGCGTTACAGTTTGCCGGCAGCATCTTTGCGTGGGGACTACTGGTCCCGTTGTTTGCATTCTTTCTCGGACCTCAGCTCGCACCCACTTACACGGTTGATGGCGTCACAAACTGGGATGGCATGGCTGCATCCCTGTGGCGATTCATCGTCCGGCCCATCGCTGTGGGTGGAATGATTGTTGGCGCAGGCTACACGTTATTCCGGATGCGCAAGAGTCTGTCTGTGGGACTGGGCCGCGCCTTTGCCGAGCTGCGAAGCGGGGCGCCGTCGCTCCAATCTCTGGGCCGCACCGAGCGTTACATGAGTTCAAAGACAGTGCTGTCGCTCATTGCCTTGATGTTCCTGGTGATGATTGGACTCTACCAGTACATCTCTGGAAACACTGCAGCGGCGCTGGTTGCTGCGACCGTGATGATTGTGATTGGGTTTTTTTTCGCAACGGTGTCCGGCAGCCTGGTTGGCGTGATTGGCTCCTCGAACAACCCGATTTCGGGCCTGACGCTCTCCACGCTGATCATCGCTGCCCTGCTGATGGTAGCCCTCGGATTCAAGGGGCCCGCTGGCGTGGCTGTTGTGTTGGGTGTCGCAGCTGTAGTCTGTGTTTCTTCGGCGGTTGCCGGCGAACTCCTGCAGGACTTTAAGGTCGGTTACATTCTGGGTGGCACGCCGCGCAACATACAGATTGTCGAGCTGATCGCAGTGGTGCTTGCCAGCGCGGTTATGTATTTCCCGCTGTGGCTGTTGCATGAGGGTGACCTTCGGCAAGGAGGCATTGGGTTTGGAGGACGTGCACTGCCGGCGCCACAGGCGGGCTTAATGGCCATGCTGGCCGATGGCATCGTGGGCGGGGAAATGGCGTGGCCACTCGTGGTCACGGGAATGTTTCTCGGGATCGCGATGATCATGGTCCAGGTGAAAAGTCCCATGTTGTTCGCGGTCGGAATGTATCTTCCTTTTGGAACGACGTTCACGATCTTCATCGGTGGTGTCGTTCGCTGGCTTGCGGAGCGAGTTGCCCGGCGGCGCCGATACAACGAGGCTCAGATGGCGCGAGTGGAGAACGCCGGAATACTTGCCGCATCGGGACTGATTGCCGGCGAGGCTCTCATAGGGCTGGTATGGTCGGCGATGCAATTCCTGCCGCCAGGCAGCATCCCTGACTTCCACGTGGAGTCATACGCGCTTGGGCTGCTCGTGCTTGGGGGCATGGCCCTGCTTCTAATCCGGATGCCGCTGAGCAATGCCGGTTCGCCAGACGAACCCGCCCCGCCCCAGGCGTTGATGTAAGTGGCTTCGGAGGGTTGCTCGCGCTACGGGATCTTTAGCGCTCGGTGCGAGAAAGTCGTCCTGTCGGAGTATTGATGAAAGGAGAAAATCCATGAAACAGCTCTGCAAGAGCGTTGCTGCCTTCATCGTGATCCTTGTTTTTGCGGTCGAGGCGATGCCGCATCCGCTCCAGTCGTCCACAAAGGATCCAAAAGACAAGGCGAGGATTCAGGCAAAGAGAGATCCAGCCCAGATCCAACGGAGACTGGCCAGAGAGGTCCGTCACGAGCTGGTGATGCTGCCCTACTATGATGTGTTCGACAATCTAGAGTTTCGTGTGGATAACGGTCATGTGATCCTTTCGGGCCAGGTGGTCCGCCCCACTCTAAAAAGCAGCGCCGAGAATGTCGTTAAAGACATTGAAGGCGTGGAGAAGCTCACAAATAACATCGAGGTCCTTCCCGTTTCACCAAACGATGACCGCATCCGCGTTGCCACATATCGCGCCGTATACGGTCATACTTCGCTGCAGCGTTACAGCGTCCGCTCGGTGCCACCCATTCATATCATCGTGAAAAACGGAAACGTGACTCTGGAAGGCGTGGTGGCCAATGAAGGAGACAAGAACATTGCTAACATTCAAGCCAACGGCGTATCTGGCGTGTTCTCAGTGAAGAACAATTTGAGAGTCGAGAAGTAGATTCCGCGGATCACGGTCCGTGGGTAGAATCGAATCCCGAATCCAGAAAATCATTGCTGTAGCTTGGCAGTCATCGCTTTCACTTTGCCGACGATGAGATCCTCGACGGCTTCAGCGAAAGGTCCTGGCACGCCGTAGTAAATTCCAGACTGAAGGGCTTCATACCCACCTTCCCTCAGAATGCGGACCGAGGGAATGTAGGCGAAAACATCGTTGGCATACCCAACGGGCCAAAGGGTTTTCACCTTCAGTTCACGCTGGAGACGGAGCGCATAGTCCACGACCACCTCCCCGGCGAGCGCGACGAGCGTCAACTCGCGGCCCAACTGGCAAACCTGAATGGGATAAGAGTACTCGCCAGGAATCTTCTTTTTCACCTCCAGCAGCCCCAGCATGCGGCGAGCATGCCGTTGACGATAGACATCCTTCTCCTCCAGTCGCTTCTGGAATTCCTCCCGGGAGGGCACAACCAGTGGAAGGTCGATTCGCTCGAGGCGGATTTTCAGAGAAGGGTGGATCGTTTCCATTGGGTTGCCGAGCACACGGGAGACTTCCTGCGCCAGCGACCTTCCGTGCTGTTCGGCTAGTTCCACCGTTCCCCTCGGGTGCGGGTTTGCATCCGCGCCACAGCCTGTCACAAAAAGCGCCATCGCACCGGGGTACTTCTGTTCCAAGGCAATCTGCGCGAAGCCGGCGTAGTCGCCACCCAGCCGATAGTGCTCACCGGTCATCGTGGTATTGTGGCAGGCATATCCGAAGAGCACCGCATGGAGCTTGCCCTGGCCGTCCTCAATGCCCAGAACAGGCACGCTCCGATCCACCGGCCCCCTAGGATTGAGCCCAATCCTGACTCCAGCGAGGGCAGCTTGGCGCCGGTTGATCGCAAAATCCACCTGCCCCTTCCCGTATGAAAGCTTTGCCGGCGCCAAGCCCTTCAAGGCTTCGTTAACCAGAGCCACCAAACGATCAGCGAGTGTTGCCGTGTAGCGGTTGACGGTTTCTGCCTGTTGCGGGCTGAGATCGTACATGTCGATCAGCGAATCGCGGATCACGGGTCCCGTATGCGTATGGGAGGAAGTCAGCATCAGCCGGTTGCGCGACAGGCCCCCGTGCTGCCGGACCCGTTGTGCCACTTGTTCGGCCAGGCTCCGGCTGAAACCGATGAGATCGGTGGTGATTAGAACCATCCGTCGACCCGAGGGATCTTCCAAGGCTAGCGCCTTCGCCCAGAGATCGTGCACCTTGCCTTCAGACGGCCTGTTGCGGCTGGCATAGCCCGCCATCCAAATCGGTTCGCCGGGAGTGATCGCAACCTTGGCAACGCCAGCCCTCCAAGCCCTGGGACTGCGCTCTTCGCCCGGAACCGTTTGGGCCGGAATCAGACTCAAACAAAGAACTGCCAAAGCTGAGCAACGTCTGCTTCGCTTCATGATGAGGAAACCTCGCAAGGAAAACACAATCACGTACAGATTGATGCAGGGATAGCGGTGTGGGGATAGCGGGTCAGAGGAATCGCGCTAGAGGGCTCAGCCGAGCTGAGGAGTTTTGCTCAACTCAAACCGCAATCACTCTTTTCTCGTCCGCAGCCTGGCGCGCCAGCAGGCACACGCGATTCACATCGAAGACCTCGTCCCGGCCCAGAATGTGTGGCGCCTGCCCACGCAGGAACGCCACAAAGTCGGCGAAGATGGACTGGCTCGGCAGAAGTTGCAGCTGGCGGCGCGGGCCTTCACCCGTAATCAATTCCACCTTCCCCGCGCGCATCTCAATCACACCCTTGGTTCCTGCCAGGCGAAGACGATCATCCCCATGGTCTTCTGCCGTCTCTGGACGCAAATAATCCAGCGTCACCACGGCAGTCCCTCCGTTGGAAAGACCGAGCAGAATTCCCACATGGTCTTCGGTTCCTGGAAAATCCGCGTGAGCCTTGTTGCCCTGCACGGCTGCAGCGGTCTCCACCCTCAACCCTGTCGTGTGCAGGATGAAATCAATGGCGTGGATCCCGATCCAGGGGATGGTACCCCCGAAAGTCTGGCGGGATCTGTAGAACCAGGGGCGAGTCTGGCCCCACTTGTAAGACTTCTGTGCCGTTGCCAGGACCGGCTCGCCAATCAAGCCCCGCGCAACACTCTCGTGGATCGTGCGGATCTCCGGAGACAGCCGCATTTCCAGCATCGCACTGATTTCAACTCCCGACTTGTCCACAATTTTTCTTAGCTGCTCCAGATCCTTCATCTCGGTAGCTAGCGGCTTTTCCGACATGATGTGGATGCCTCGCTCGGCTGCAGCCATCGAGGCAAACGCGTTGATCGCATAGGGCAAACAAATGCCGACCACATCCAACTTCTCTTTCGAGAACATCTCCTGGTAGGTTTCGTAGATCTTCGAGTCAGAGCGCCACGCGCGGTGCTTTTGCACCTGCTCGGTGTCTGTTTGAAACGTGTCGGCATAGCGTGTTTGGGCAACCTCTTTTTGCAGACGTTGCGCGTCCTTCATTGCATAGGACACAAGCCGTGCTCCCGGAATGCTGCCGAGGGCATTCAAAACGACTCCGGTGTGCCCGGAGGTCCCAATCATGCCCACTCGCAGCTCAGCGGTCGGGTCGAGTCTGCGGCCAGGTGGGGCGTCAGCGGATTTGACAGTACTGAGGGCTGCCGGCGGCGAGAGGAGAAGTCCAGCTGATCCAAGACCGGCCACAGTTGTGCTTCTAAGAAAGTCGCGACGGCACAGATCGAGCCCAATCTTCTTTTGAGTGGGCTGGCAATCAGGCTTGTCATTTCTGTCTTTCATGAGTGCTCTTCCTTACACCTGAATGATCTTCAGGTCCTTGTCGACCTTCAATCCAGCCTCGGTCATCCGGCAGACTTCCTCAACAGAAGATCCCGACGCTACTTCGCGAAGCAACAGTCCTTGCGGCGTGACGTCAACCACTGCAAGTTCGGTGATGATTCGCTGGACGACGGCAAGTCCGGTCAATGGTAGCGTGCAGTTTCTGAGGATCTTCGGTTTCTTGTCTGGGGTTGTGTGCTCCATCGCAACCACTACCCGCTTGGCGCCGCAGGCCAAGTCCATGCCGCCACCCATACCCATCACCATCTTTCCAGGGATCATCCAGTTGGCCAGGTTTCCGTTTTCATCCACCTGCAGAGCGCCCAGGATCGAGAGATCTACATGCCCCCCGCGGATCATGGCATAGGCATCGACACTGGAGAAGATGCTGGCACCGGGACACAAAGCCACTGGCTCCTTAGCGGCATTGATCAAATCAGGATCGCCCTTGTGTTTGGGCGGCAAAGCGCCAAAGCCGTGGACGCCACTCTCTGAAAGCAGTACCGCGTCCACATCCTTCGGCAGGTAGTTGGCCGCCAGCGCAGGAATACCGAGGCTGAGGTTCACATACAACCCAGCAACAATCTCCTGGGCAGCCCTGCGAGCGATGATCTCGCGCTTATCTCTGCGCACGCTCGTGCCTCGCCTTCTTTGTCTCGATGCGCTTCTCGTACTTGGCACCCTGGAGAACCCTCTGGACATAGATACCCGGAGTGTGTACGTGGTCCGGCTCCAGGGCACCGGGTTCCATCAATTCCTCAACCTCGGCAATCGTCACATCCGCGGCGGTTGCCATCTCAGGATTAAAGTTCCGGGCAGTGGCGCGATACACCAGATTGCCTGCTCGATCTCCTCGCCACGCCTTGACGAATGCGAACTGGGCGCGCATTGGGAGCTCCAGGACGAAGTGCCGCCCGTTCCAGGAACGTGTTTCTTTGTTCTCGGCGGCGATAGTGCCATAACCCGTGGGTGTGTAAAATCCTGCGATGCCTGCGCCCCCCGCCCGGATGCGCTCGGCAAATGTGCCTTGTGGGCTCAGCTCAATCTTCAGATCACCGCTGCGCACCAGCTCCTCAAATATCGGTTGCTCCCCCACATAAGTCGCCACAAGCCTCTTCACCTGCCGGTTGCGCAGCAGCAAGCTGATGCCAAAGTCTTCGACACCCGCGTTGCTGCTGATCAACGTGAGGTTGCGTGTTCCCTTTTCAAGCAATGCTTGAATGAGGTTCTCGGGAATGCCACAGAGGCCCAAGCCGCCAACCATAATGGTCGCTCCATCCGCGACGTCGGCGATGGCTTGCTGGATGTCGGGCACCACTTTGTTCATGACAGATGAGGGGTGTCTTGCAGCATGACAAGCTCCAGACGCCAAACTTCGGGTCTGCAGTCCTGCTGGAACTTAGATCTTCCTTCCCACTACCGGAGCAATCTGCGCCAGCTCGTGCATCAGCTTTTCGAACTGGTTGGGGAACAAAGTCTGCGCTCCGTCGCTGATGGCTTTCTCTGGATTGGGATGCACTTCAATCAGCAAACCGTCGGCGCCAGCGGCCACTGCCGCGCGCGCCATTGGAGGGACCTTATCGCGCCGTCCGGTGCCGTGCGAGGGGTCTGCGACGATGGGAAGATGCGAGAGCTTCTTGATCACTGGAATTGCTGAGATGTCGAGTGTGTTCCGCGTGTAGTTCTCAAACGTGCGGATTCCTCGCTCGCAGAGGATCACTTCATGGTTGCCTCCGGCCAGAATATACTCGGCGGAAAGCAGCCATTCTTCGATAGTTGCTGCAATACCGCGCTTGAGCAGGACCGGTTTGCGCACTTTGCCAAGCTCCCGGAGCAAATTAAAGTTCTGCATGTTGCGGGCGCCTACCTGCAAGATATCGGCGTAGGCCAGGAGTAAAGGAATCTGCGTTTGATCCATCACTTCGCTGATGACGAAGAGCCCGTGATGGTCGGCGGCTTCACGCATCAGCTTCAAACCTTCTTCACCCATGCCCTGGAAGCTGTAGGGGGAGGACCGCGGCTTGAAAGCGCCGCCTCTCAGAATGGGAGCGCCGCAGCGCTCGACGATCTCACTGATCTCCTCCATCTGTTCCCGGCCTTCGACACTGCACGGGCCGGCCATCATCACAACCTGCTCGCCTCCGACGACGACCTCCCGTTTCGCATTCTTCATGTGGACCCGCGTGCCTTCCGGTCTGAAATGCCGGCTGGCAAGTTTATAGGGCTCTGTGACGCGCACGACTTCGCTAACGCCATCGAACAGTTCAATATCCCGGGTGTCGATGATCTTGCCGCCGACGACGCCCAACACCGTTCGGCTGACACCCGTGGAGCGGTGGATGTCGAAGCCCTGCGCGACGAGTTTTTCGACTACCAGTTGAATCTGCGCCTCAGTGGCGCCTTCCTGCATGACGACTACCATCCAAAACTCCTTGTTGAAAGCACATGAGTCAATAGTCATTCATGACCAAGACCCAATGACAATGGACGAACGACTAATCTTCCTCTAAGACAACTCTTTCTACCCGGCGGGACTCGTCAAGGATTCTCTCAAACAACCGGCGCAAGGCATCATTCTTCAGCGGCCCCCGATTGTTTTTGACAATCCTTTCGAAGATTTCTTTCTCCCGTTCCGGATCGTAAACGGGCAGCTGTTGCTGCCGTTTGATCCTCCCGATTTCAATGACGCAGCGGGAACGCTCGCAGAGCAGTTCGGCCAGCTGGCCATCGATCTCATCAATCCGCTTTCGCCAGTCGCTGATGTCCATTCGCTAAGTACCTCCTCTGAGCCAGCGCGTAAACTCTCCGACCTTTCCGGCCAGATAGGGGTTTGCCAGGTTTTCTTCGATGCAGCGCACGATGGCACTGCCTACAACCGCACCGTCGGCGTGGCGGCAGATTTCTGTCACGTGGGCGGGCTCGGAAATTCCAAACCCTACGGCAACCGGCAGATCCGAGTGGCGTCGGATGCGCTCGAGCAGGAGACCAGCCTCTTCGGAAATGGACTTCTGTGCGCCTGTCACGCCAGTGCGAGAAACAGCATAGATGAAGCCTGAGGAGAACCGCGCGATCTTACGGATGCGTTCGTCCGTGCTGGTGGGAGCCGTCAGGAAAACGCAATCAAGCGATGAACGCCGCAGAAACTGGACGGGTTCTGCGGCCTCCTCGACAGAAAGGTCAGTCACAAGCACACCATCAATGCCGCAGGCGGCAGCCTCCTTCGCCAAGGCCTCCAGCCCGTAGGCAAACAGCGGGTTGTAGTAGGAAAACAGCAGGAAAGGCACCTCGGTCTGCTGCCGCATTTCTCGAATCGCCTTGAGTCCTGCTCGCAACGTAAACCCCTGCTGCAAGGCGCGCTCGGTGGCGCGCTGTATGACCGGGCCGTCTGCCAGCGGGTCTGAAAACGGGACTCCCAGTTCGATGACGTCCGCTCCTGCCTTGGCTAACTCGAGAACAATCTGAATCGTGGTCTCGAGGCTGGGATCACCGAGTGTGATATAGGGAATGAACGCCTTCTTGCCTTCGCGCTTCAGTCGTTCAAACCTTTGTTGGATGCGAGTCATTGAGTACCTGTATATCTTCGGTCCTTCGCCCCCGCCCCTTTAAACTCCCCTAGCCGGCCACTGTTTGCACGTCTTTGTCGCCCCGCCCAGAGAGATTCACAATCATCAGTTGGTCCCGGCCCATCTTGGGCGCCAGCCGGACAGCTTCTGCCACTGCGTGCGCGCTTTCCAGAGCCGGGATGATTCCCTCTTTCCGGCTGAGCAGATGGAATGCCTCCAGCGCCTCGCGATCATCCACCGAGCAGTAACGGATTCTGCCAATGTCGTGCAGATAAGCATGCTCCGGCCCTACGGACGCATAATCGAGACCCGCAGAGATGGAGTGTGTATTTGCAATCTGTCCTTCATCCGTTTGCAGAACGTACGAATAAGTCCCCTGGAGAATACCTGGTTTTCCACCGCTGAAGCGTGCCGCATGTTCACCGAGCTGTGTGCCTCGTCCTCCTGCCTCGACCCCCGCCATTTGAACGGAAGCGTCTTTTAGAAAGGCATGAAACAAACCGATGGCGTTGCTGCCGCCACCCACACAGGCAACCAGCATGTCCGGCAGCCGGTTCTCTTTCTTCAAGATCTGCTGCCGGGCCTCGTTGCCGATGACCGATTGGAAGTCGCGCACCATCATCGGATAGGGATGCGAGCTGAGCACCGATCCAAGCAGATAGTAGGTGTGGCGAACGTTCGTGACCCAGTCGCGAATGGCTTCGTTGATCGCATCCTTCAGCGTCTTGCTGCCACTGGCGACGCCGTGCACTTTCGCGCCCAGCAACCGCATGCGGAAGACATTCAGCGCCTGCCGCCGCATATCCTCCTCACCCATGTAGACTTCACATTCCAGGTTCAGCAGCGCGCAAACGGTAGCCGTGGCCACGCCATGCTGCCCAGCCCCGGTTTCGGCGATGATCCGGCGCTTTCCCATGCGCTTCGCCAGCAGGGCCTGTCCCAGGCAGTTGTTGATCTTGTGAGCGCCAGTGTGATTCAGATCTTCCCGCTTGAGATAGATGCGTGCCCCACCCAAATGCGCCGTCAGACGGTCGGCAGAAAACAGCGGCGTGGGCCGGCCGGAGTATTCGTGAAACAGCCGGTGCAGTTCGGTGTTGAAGGCAGGGTCGCGGCTGGCTTCAAGATAAGCTTGCTCCAGTTCTTCCAGCGGGTGCATCAAGGTTTCTGGTACAAACTTGCCCCCATAGGGTCCGAAATGTCCCTGCGCATCTGGCAACTGATCAAAGGATACGTGTTCCATAATCTCCTCAGCGCGTCTCGCTGCCGGCAAGAGCCAAACGAGCGCAATGAACCTCTCGAAACAGCGCCGCCATCTTTGATGCGTCTTTCAGCCCTGGTGTGCTTTCAACCCCACTACAGACGTCGATGCCATAGGGCTGTACCTTCAAGATGGCTTCGCGAACGTTCACTGGAGTCAGTCCTCCAGCCAGGATGACACGTCCGTGCACCTTGGCTTCGACAGCCACGTCCCAGTTGAATGTCTTTCCGGTGCCGCCCATCAGCTTCGGGTCGTACGCATCCAGAAGGTAGGCGCCGACATTGAAAGCGAGCAGCTGTGCTGGGTCAAACTTTTCGTCCACGCGGAACGCCTTGATGGTGCGCAACTCCGCAAGCTTTTTGACATACTCCGGCGATTCAGTCCCGTGGAGCTGCACCGATCCAATACCGACAGCGCGAGCCAGTTTGAGGATCCGGTCCGGGCTGAACTCGTCCACAAAGATCCCCACCAGAGATATCAGTGGTGGCAGCAGCTCGATGATCGGTTTGGCATTTGCGGGCTCAATGTAGCGAGGACTGTGTCTGTAGAAGTTGAATCCGAGCGCATCCGCTCCCAGGTCGATGGCGGCCCGAGCATCTTCCAGATTCGTAATGCCACAGATCTTGACTCGAACCATGTTCTTAAAAAGCTGCCGGTTGTCATATTTGCTGGTCTGCTGTGTCGGGACAGCACGTCAGCACAGCCAGCAACGGGCAGTTCACAACAGACTAGTTCAAACTCCGAATCAGGAGCTCTCGCAAAGCTTTGCCGGGCTTCTCAGACTTCATGAACGCCTCTCCAATCAGGAACGCATCGCAACCTGCATCGCGCAGCATGCGGATATCGTCGGCCGTCTGAATGCCGCTTTCACTGACAAGAACGACCGCGTCAGGCACGTGCGGCGCCAGTTGCAGCGTGGCATGAAGATCCACTTTGAAGGTTCTCAGATCACGGTTGTTGACGCCGATAATCTTGGCTCCGGCACCAAGTGCCATATTGAGTTCTTGGCGATCGTGCACTTCGACGAGTGCATCCAACCCGGCTTGCTCCGTCAGTGCCAACAGGCCGGCCAGTTTTGCCGCATCCAGGATGGCCACTATCAGCAGAATAGCGTCGGCACCGGCTGCCGCGGCCTCATGAATCTGGTAGGGGTCGAAAATGAAATCTTTGCGCAACAGCGGCCGGGAAACAATCGGCCGGACACGCTTGAGATGTTCCAGCGAACCAAGAAAATGATCCTCTTCAGTCAGAATCGAGATAGCGGCCGCACCATGCGACTCATAGTCGATGGCAATCTCAACTGGATCATACTCCTCGCGCAGAACCCCTTTCGACGGCGATGCCTTCTTGATTTCGGCAATGAAGTTCAACCGGTCATCGCGAGCCAGGGCGTCGCAGAATGAGCGGGTCTTGACTAGCGTCTTGCGTGCTATCCCGGCTGCTTGTTCCTCACTGAGCGGACAAGTCTGCTTCAGTTGCTCCAGGCGCCGTCTTTTGACTTCTACGATCTTCAAGAGGCGGTTCTCTTCCAAGATGATTACCTCGTCTGCGATCCGTCAGTTACCCGAGACATTTCTTCTGAACTTGTCATCCTGTCGCGCCTGGATTTCGGATTGAAGAACGAGCACCCTGACGACAAAGGCGAGCCTCACTGTCCGCTCGCCATGGTTGACTGGTTGCTGAGCCTCACCAGCATTTCCAGCTTATCAAGTGCCTGTCCGCTCGACAGAGACTTGCGGGCAAGATCCATTCCCTCCCGGAGGGATTGTGCGCGCCCAGAAACGTAGATGCCCGCCGCGGCATTCATCAATACAACGTCTCTCCTTGCTTCGTTGCTGGTGTTCTCCAGAACCGCGCGCAGCATCCTGGCGTTTTGCTCCACATCGCCGCCCAGAACTGCCTCGCGCGGGCTCCGCACGACACCAAGATCTTCGGGGGTGATGAAATGAGTCCGCAGGGCGCCGTCGCGCACCTCCGTAAATTTTGTCCGAGTACTGACGCTGATTTCATCCAAACCATCGTCATCGGAGAAAACCAGCGCATGGTCGCAGCCCAGCTGGAGGAGTGTTTCGGCCAGGACCTCGGTGAGCTGGGGTGAGAAGACACCAACGATCTGACGTCGGGTTCCGGCTGGGTTCAGCATCGGCCCCAAGAGATTGAATACCGTGCGAATCCCGAGTTCTCTGCGTAGTTTGGCAAGAGCCTTCATCGCCGGGTGGAACGCCGCAGCAAACAGGAAGGTGATACCGCAGCGCTCCAGACAGTCTTCCAGGACCGGCTTCGGGGCATCGATGTTAACACCCAGGTGAGCCAGCACATCGGCGCTTCCGCATCTCCCGGACATGGCGCGATTCCCATGCTTGGCAACCGGAACACCAGCGCCAGCGATCACAAAAGCAGCGCATGTTGAGATGTTGAAGGTGCCGCTGGCGTCACCACCGGTGCCGGCCGTATCTACGAGCCCGTTCTGCCTGTGGCTGAGCCTCACCGCAAACTGGCGCATGCCCCGGGCGAAACCGACAATCTCGCTGCAGGACTCACCCTTGGCGGCAAGCGCTACAAGCAGCACGGCAATCTGCACTTCAGTCAGCTGCTGTTCCAGAATTGCACGCAACAGCCGCTCAGCCTCATCGCTTCCCAGATCAGTGCGGTTCTGAAGCTTTCTGAGCGTGTCTCTATAGAAGGATTGCGACGTCATGTATTCGGCATTCGGCTGGTTGAATGAGGGCGGCCGGAGAAAGCGTACCCTTGCAAGGGGTCCAGGAATCCGGGACGTCCCTCAAGACAACTTCAAAAAATTCTCGAGCAGCTTTTTTCCATGTCCCGTCATGATCGATTCTGGATGAAACTGCACGCCCTCGATGAGGTGCTCGCGGTGTCGCAGTCCCATGATCAGCCCGTCGGTGGAGGTCGCTGATACCTCCAAACACTTGGGCAGACTTTTGCGTTCCACCATCAGAGAATGGTAACGCGTAGCCTGAAATCGATAAGGCAGTCCTTCGAAAATGGTCCGGTTGTCGTGGCAGATTTCACTCGTCTTGCCATGCATCAGGTACGGCGCTGGAACCACCTTGCCTCCGAACGCTTGTCCAATCGCCTGGTGCCCCAGGCACACCCCAAGGATGGGTTTCCGACCCTCGAAGGCAGTAAGCAGTTTCAGTGTGATGCCTGCCTGGTCCGGATTTCCTGGACCGGGTGAGATCACAATCCGGTCGGGATTCATCGTTTCAACTGTGGGGATATCAATAGCATCGTTGCGGCGCACTTCGAGTTGCTGCCCCAACTCCCCCAGATACTGAACCAGGTTGTAGGTGAACGAATCGTAGTTGTCGATTACCAGGATCATTGGTTATGTCACCGATCGGAAGTTACTGGGGAACGGGACTCGGGGGTTGAGAGCTTTCGCAGTAACCGGCCCCCTGTTGCCTAAAACCCTCTTTCAGCCATCTCCACTGCTTTAACCAAGGCACGGGACTTACTGATGGTCTCCTGAAATTCCTTCTCAGGAATCGAATCCGCCACGATGCCACCGCCGGCCTGAATGCAGGCCTTCCCATCCTTGGCCACCAGGGTTCTTATTGCGATACACGAATCGAGATTGCCTGAGAAATCCAGGTAAAGGATCGCCCCGGCATAGACCCCCCGCTTCGTCGGCTCAAGCTCGTCGATGATTTCCATGGCACGCACTTTGGGAGCACCTGTAACAGTGCCGGCAGGGAAACAAGCCATCAAAGCGTCAAAGCGGTCCAGATCTTTTCGCAGGTCTCCACGCAGGCTGGATACCAGGTGCATCACGTGCGAATATTTCTCGATGGACATCAAGTCGAGCACTTCCACGCTGCCATATTCACATACGCGGCCCAGATCGTTTCGTCCCAGATCGACAAGCATGATGTGTTCGGCCCGTTCCTTTTCATCTGCCTTCAGCTCTTCGGCCAACAGTGCGTCTTCATCCTCGCTGGCGCCTCTCGGCCGCGTGCCGGCGATGGGGCGGTAGTAGGTTTTGCCGTTCACGATTCGTACCAGCATCTCCGGCGACGACCCAATCACAGAACATCCGTCCAGTTTCAGGAAAAACATGTACGGTGAAGGATTCACCATGCGCAGGGCCCGGTAAATGTTGAAGGGATCGCAGCTCACTTCTGCAGTGAAACGCTGAGAAAGCACCACCTGGAAAATGTCTCCAGCCTTGATATACTCCTTCGCTTTGTCAACAGCGGCGAGATATTCAGCCTTCGAGAAGTTAGACTTGACGCGCTCACCGTTGCCCGGCTTGCCGAACGCCGGCAGCGATACTGGACTGCTCAGCAGCGCCTCCAACACCTCGATTTCATCCAGTGCCTTCTGGTATTTGGCTTGGAGTTGAGGAGCATTTTCCTCGATGAAGGCGTTGGAGATGATGAGGATTTGCTGACGTACATGATCAAAAGCCAGGATCGTGGAGAAAAACATCATCATCGCATCGTCGAGCTTCAAATCGTCTTCGCCAGTCTGCGGGATCTTCTCCACCCAGCGCACGGTATCATAGGAGAAGTAACCCACAGCGCCACCTACGAAGGGCGGCAGGCCAGGCAGTGTCACGGGCTTGTACCGCTCGGTAATCTTGCGCATAACGTCGAGCAACTGACCCTTGCGCTTTTTGGTTTCGCCGAGGCGGGCAATCTCCACCACATCGCCGCTGGCCCGTATGGTCAGATAGGGATTGCAGCCCAAGAAGGAATAGCGGGCTATTTTTTCGCCGCCTTCGACACTCTCGAGCAAGAATGCGTGCGGGCTCTCAGATTCAATCTTCAGATAAGCCAGCACTGGCGTGAGCAAGTCAGCAGTGACGGGCTTGTAGACCGGAATAATGTTTCCCTGCTTGCTGTGCTCGACAAATTGCTCGAAGGTCGGTGTAATCATTGTGTTGGCGGTCCGGCCCCGGGTTCGTTGGACTTTTTCCTCAGCGCCCGTTTCTGAAGTTCTGAAAGGACTGCCTCGACTTCCAATCCTTCGTGCACAAAGAGAACCAGCAAATGGTACAGAAGGTCTGCTGATTCCAAGGTTAGTTCGGCTTTGGACTGGTTTTTGGCTGCAATGATGGTTTCGGCAGATTCCTCACCGATCTTCTTGAGAATCTTGTCAAGCCCTTTGGAAAAGAGGTAGGTGGTGTATGACCCCTCAGGCATCTCCGCCTTTCGGCTCTTGATGACGTGAACCAGCCTGTCTACTGTAGTCAGGAAATCCCTCGGCACAGCGGTGGCGCTCGTCTCAGGAGACGCGCCTCCGGGAAAGAGCTCGTTGAAAAAGCAACTCTCCTGGCCGGTGTGGCAGGCTGGTCCCTGCGGTTCAACCGAGATGAGCAACGCATCGCCGTCGCAATCGACCTGCACCCGGCAGATTCGCTGCGTGTTGCCCGAGGTCTCGCCCTTATGCCAGATCCTTTGACGGCTGCGGCTCCAAAAATATGTCTGACGCTCTCTCAACGAGAGCTGCACCGATTCACGGTTCATGTAGGCGAGTGTCAAAACCCTGCCAGTTGCAGCGTCCTGCACAACGGCAGGAATCAACCCCACAGAGTCGAATTTCAGCAGGCTCAGAATTTCAGCGACTTCGAGTGCGGCCATTGGCGTCAGAGCCCCCGGTGGTTTTCCTTGCAAAGGGGAAGAAATCAAAACAGGACATCCCTTGTCTATGACACGGTCGCAGGACGCGAGGACCAAACGGGTCACAGGGGTGGGCAGCAGTTGCCGCCTTGCTATCGGACCGCGACACCCTTCTCCCGCAAGTACTCTTTCGCCTGTGCGATTGTGAATGTGCCGAAATGGAAGATTGAAGCCGCCAAAGCCGCGCTCGCGCCACCTTCCTGCAACCCCTGGCGAATATGCTCCAAAGTTCCCACGCCACCGGAAGCAATCACTGGAATCCGCACTCGCGACGTGACAGCCATCAGTAGCTCTAGATCATACCCATCCTTAGTGCCATCGCGATCCATGCTCGTCAGAAGGATTTCCCCCGCGCCCAAGCCCTCCACCCGCTCGGCCCATTCCAGGACGTCTATATCGGTTGGCGTCCGGCCACCATGCACGAAGACCTCCCACGCGGCAGGGCCACGGCCAGAATCAGCGGACCGGCGCTTCGCGTCGATAGCAACGACAATGCACTGGGTCCCGAATTTTTCAGCGCCGGCTGTGAGCAACTCTGGATTCTTGACCGCAGCCGTGTTTAGCGAAACTTTGTCAGCTCCGGCACGCAGTATCTCGCGGATGTCTTCGGCACTGCGAATCCCACCACCGACTGTGAATGGAATGAACACCGTGTCGGCCACTCGCCGGACCATATCGGCAACAATGCCGCGCGCGTCAGAGGAGGCAGTAATGTCCAGGAAAACTAGCTCGTCGGCCCCGGCCTGGTCGTATGTTTTCCCACATTCGACGGGATCGCCAGCGTCGACCAAATGCACGAAATTGACCCCTTTCACGACGCGCCCACGATCTACGTCCAGGCAGGGAATAATCCGCTTGGCCAGCATAGGAAGCGATTCTAAGAGAAAGACACTTTCAAAGACAACGTCATTAAGAACTCGTGCGGCCGCCAAGAGTAATCTCGTCTCGCACAATGAGCGTCTGGTTCGCGGCCGAACGCCGGAGGCATTCTGGAGCACGCCAGTGGTCGCGAGTGCGGACGAATGTCCCGCATTCAGTTCCAACCTCAAACGGCCGCTGCAATTGCTTCCTTCAGCGAGAATCGCCGCTCGTACAGGGCCTTGCCAACAATCGCTCCTTCAATGCCTGTACTCTCCAGCTCCCGCAGCCGGCGCAGATCCTCCAGCGAAGAGACACCCCCAGAAGCGATGACTCTCAGTCCTCCAGTACCGGCAAGTTTGAGTGTTAGGTCGATGTTTGGCCCAACCAGCATTCCATCTTTCGCAATGTCGGTATAGACAACTCTGCGAACGCCGCACTGAACAAGAGTTTCTGCAAACGCCGCGGCTGCCAGCTTCCCCACTTGATTCCATCCATGTGTAGCCACAAAGCCATCGCGCGCGTCGAGTCCCACCAGAATCTGTTCGTTGTAGCGACGGACCGCGTCAGCCAGAAAATCAGGCCGTTGCACCGCGGCTGTCCCGAGAATGACCCGCGCCGCTCCCGCTTCGAGAATCTCCTCAACATCCTTCATCTCTCGGACACCGCCTCCAAACTGAACCGGAATTCGCAGACTCTGAAAGATCTTCCTTGCGATAACACGGTTTCTGCAACCGGTTTCCATCGCGGCGTCAAGGTCTACCAGGTGCACCCACTGAGCGCCTTCGGCTTCCCAACGCTGTGCCACAGCCACTGGGTCTTCGAAATAGACCGTCTCCCGATCAGCACGCCCTTGCAGCAGCCGCACACACTTGCCTTGGCGCATGTCGATGGCTGGGAAAATGATCATCCCCGGATCTCCACGGAACAGATCTGATGGTGAAGCAAACCAAAAAGAAATCGGGCGAAGGAAAAGTTAAGCGGGGGCGGCCCCCCAGCGGTGGAGCCAGTGCCAGCGGGAGCTGCTATGAGCGATGGTGATCAGGTGCTTCATAGAGGCGGGAAGCTTAACACAAAGGGCAGATCGGTCAAAGGGCAAAAGAGCAACAATGCCGCCCGTGCCTCAGACCAGCTTTTCGGTTTGCTCCATTACACCTTCACCCACTTTCTCGACTTCGAACTCTTCAAAATCGCTTCGCAAATCAGGATCTCAAGGTGTCCATCCTCAAACGTTGCAAAGTCGGCCTGTCCCTTCGGCGGCACCTTGGCTTCACTCGCCCATTGATAGAAGTTCCTGAAGAAGTTCTTCGGGCCGTCGGGGTACCCTTCAGGATGGCCGCCTGGGTAATGTGCGTAAGACTTCGCCTGAGGGTGCAGCAACGAGGGATCCTTAACAAGCAGCTCATTTGGACGGTCACGATAACCCAGCCACATCTCTTCTGGCTTCTCCTGGTCCCAGACGATCGAGTGATAGGCCCCGTCGATCTCGAAGTGCAACCGGTTTTTCCTGCCCGGACTCACCTGCGACACCGTAAAGACACCACGAGCGCCATTGTTGAAGCGAAGGAGGACGGAAGCGTAGTCCTCCGTGGAGATTTTCACGCTCTCATAATCCGAGGGCTGGAGGCCCTTCCCTGCAAACGTTTCAATGGTTTTCTTCGGTTTCTTTCGGACCGGAATCACTGTGGAAAGATCCGCCATCACTTCCACGATCTTCAGCCCCGTGACATGCTGGATAAGATCGCACCAATGCGAACCAATGTCGGCCACGGCGCGTGACTTTCCGCCCACGGCAGGCTCCAGCCGCCAGTTGTAGTCCGTCTCGAACAGCAGCCAGTCCTGCAGGTAAGAGCCGTGCACAACGCGCACTTCCCCGGCCTTCTTGTCTCTGATGATGGCGCGCGCGTGCTGGATCAGCGGGTAGAAACGATAGTTGAAGTTGATGCCGTTCAGAATCCTTGCCTTTTGCGCGAGGCGCACCAATTCGCCAGACTCCTTGGAGTTCATCGCCAGGGGCTTCTCCGATACCAGATGTTTGCCGGCGGCAATCACGTCCTTGTTGATCTTGAAATGCACGAAGTTGGGAGTGCAATTGTGAACCGCTTGGATGTCGCGTTCCCTCAGCAGGTCTTTGTAATCGCCGTAAGGTCGCGCAATCCGAAGCAGCTTAGCCTTCTCCTCCGCTAGTGCCTGGTTGCTTTCGGCAAGGCCCACCACCTCAACAGAGCCCAACCGCCGCAGAGCTTCGACGTGCGCCGGCCCAATAAAACCCGTCCCGATGATGCCCACCTTGATGGTTTGCATGTATCTGTGTCCTCGTTGGATTACGATGAAGCGGAAGTTAGAAGTACAAAGTGAGCGGTGCTCAATCTGAGATTACGATGGCTTCTTAAGAGCATTACGAGAGGCCTTCGCTCGTCACATTACCGCAAAGTTCCTCAGAATGCGCAATCCGACTCCCTGGCTTTTCTCCGGATGAAACTGTGTTGCCCAGACATTGCCTCGGCGAGTGACGGCTGGAAACTCGATCTCGTAGTCTGTTGTTGCCAGCACGTCTTCCTTCGCTTCGGCGTCGGCATAATAGGAGTGCACGAAATAGACGAAGCTGCCCTCGCTCACGCCTTCCAGCAGAGGGTCGGATCGCTTCAGGTGCAGCTGGTTCCAGCCGATGTGGGGAACCTTCAAATAGGCCGGAAGCCGCTTCACTCTGCCCGGGATGAAACTGAACCCTTCGGTTCGCCCGAACTCCTCGCTTTCGGTAAACAGCAGTTGAAGCCCCAGACAGAGGCCCAAAAGAGGCGTTCCCGATTTCACCTTCTCGCGGAGGACTTGAGTCAGGTTCTTGGCGTGGAGGTTGTTCATTGCGTCGGCGAAAGCGCCCACTCCCGGTAAGACAATCTTTTCCGCTTTGCGAATCTCTTCGCACTGGTCGGAAACTGCGACGGGGATCTTCATGCTCAGGAACGCCTTCTCAACGCTCCGCAAGTTATTGATGGCGTAATCGATAATCGTGATCATCTAGAGAACTCCCTTGGTGGAGGGAACGCCAGAAACTCGAGGATTTCTGCCAACGGCCGCGGATATGGCCCGAGCGGTTGCCTTGAACATCGCTTCCGCCATGTGATGCGAATTCTTTCCGTAGATCACTTCCACATGCAGATTTGCCCGCGCGTGCACAGCCAGGGCCCGGAAGAACTCCTCCACGAGCTCCGTGCTCATTTCTCCCACTTTCTCGGAAGGGAACTTCGCCTTGCAGACCAAATACGGGCGTCCGGAAAGATCGACCACGGACCGGCCCAGCGTCTCGTCCATGGGAACGTAGGCCATGCCGTAGCGCGTAATGCCCGCCTTGGAACCAAGCGCCTGATAGAACGCCTCTCCTAGTGCTATGCCTACATCTTCGACAGTGTGGTGGCCATCCACTTCAATATCACCGGCGCAACGAACCTGGAGATCAAAGAGACCGTGCTTGGCAAATAGTGTCAGCATATGGTCAAAGAAGTGAATGCCAGTGGCTATGCGCGACTCACCCTTTCCGTCGAGGTTGAGCTTGACCGTAATATCGGTCTCCCTGGTTTTTCGCGAGACTTCGGCCTGGCGCTTTTTGGTCAAATCTTCCTCCTGTCTGCCTGCGCATCCTGCCAGTTCATCACAAATCGCTCGAGTGATTGCAGAAACAAACTGTTTTCGCCGGGTGATCCGATGCTGACGCGCAAAAAGCCATCCAGCATCGGATAGCGGCTGACATCTCGGACCAGAACCTCGTCGGCGTAAAGCGCGTCAAACACTTCTTTGGCGGAAAAACGAGTGCGGAACGCAATGAAATTGGCCTGCGATGGATACGGGGTCACCCCGGGCATTCGCTCCAGTTCGTGGAAAACACGCTGGCGTTCGTTGATCAGTAAGTCGATCTGAGGTTTCAATAGGTTGAAGTGCTCGATAGCAGCTTCGGCGGCAGCCATTGAAAAGATGTTGAGGTTATAAGGCAGCTTGGCTTTTGAGACTTGCTCTGCCAACGCAGGGTCTGCGAGCAGGTAGCCCACGCGCAAGCCTGCCATCGCCATTGCCTTCGAAAATGTCCGTAGCACGACAAGGTTCTGGAATTCATCAAGCAGCGGCATCGCCGACTGAAGGCTGAATTCGTGATAAGCCTCGTCTACCACCACAAGCCCTCTCGCGGCCTGCAGGATCTCTCTCAGCTGGTCCAGGCTCAAAATGCCGCCTGTCGGATTATTGGGACAGCAGACGATTGTGACATCGGCATGCCGCGACGCCTCAACCAAAGGAGGCAAATCAAACGTGAGCTCAGGCGTCAGAAATACGTCCTGACACTCCCCCCCCAGAATCTCAGCGAATAGCTTGTAGAGAGTGAAAGTGGGTTGCGCGATGACGACTCGCTTGCCGCGCTCGACTGTGACCATCAAGACCGCCTCAATCAGCTCGTTCGAGCCGTTGCCGACCAGAATCCCATGGCTCTTCCAGCCGGCAAATCGGGCGAGCCGTTCCGTCAGTTCGATCGGCACAAACGCCGGGTACCGCGACCAAGGCTTGTGGGCCACAGCTCTTTCCACAGCCACCTTGACGGGCGCAGGCATGTCAAACGGGTTCTCGTTTTGATTGATCTTGACCCGTGCTTTGAAATGTTTCAACGTGTAAGCTTGAGCCTGTCGGACGGCAGGTTTGATGGAGGACAGGAAGTCTTGCATAGAAGCGGGTTTGCATCCTCCGAATCGGGCAGGAGCGGCGAGAAAGAAGCAGGGATTCTACAGGAAAAGGCTGAAAAGATAAACCCGAGGACCGGCGAAGCAAGACGCAGCGCCACTCTTCCCGGGCTGAGGCGTGCTGAGTGATGTGGCGCTCGAAGTATCAGCGGGGAAGAACAGTAGATGCACGCTGTCGGATTTATCGAGGACGCGAAATGAAGAAGGTGTGGATTGGAGCATCACTACTGCTTGCGGTTGTGACAGCCCGGGAAGGTCTGGCAGCCGAAGTTACCTTGTACACAGGCATACAGCAACCCGGCGGACTGTCGGTGAATAACCTGCCGATTGATACCAAGCTGGGCGGTGTATTTGGCGCCAGGTTTGCGGCTGGACGGACACTCGGGTTTGAACAGACCTTCGGCCTCAGCTTGAAGTTTCTGGAGTCCGAGCAAAGGGCGTTCAATACGCAATCGAACCTCGTTTTGACTGTTCCCACCGGACGTGTTGCGCCTTACGCGACCGTTGGGGCCGGGCTAATCACCACATTCGGTACTTCCCTTTTCAGCCTGAGTGACTTTGGCACGAAGTTCACAGTGAACTATGGCGGCGGGGTCAAGTTAAGAAAACTCGCCGGGCCGATGGGGTTGCGGTTCGATGTTCGCGGCTATTCGGTTCCTGCGGTCTTTGACCAGACCTTGACCTTTGTGGAAGGCAGCGTCGGACTGATGTTCTCTTGGTAGAAGGCCAATCGTTTCCCCTGCCATTCCAGGTTTTGCCCCGACTCTGCTTTCCTCTCTCTTAAACAATTCGCGTCTGCCCGATGAGCCAGTTGAGGTCAGGGTCATATAGAGGCGGTTTGTGGAGGTCGCTCTGGAGTGCTCCAGACCAGCTCCTGGTTGACGCAGGCGCAGGCGGGGAGATGCTGGTCGCGCGAATTCGCCTCCTGCTGACCAGCATACTGCTTCTCATTCCCATCGCCAGCCTGTGGTATGAGTTCGAGATCTGGGAGAACTCGGTCGGGTTCGCAGTGACGCTCGCGGCCTTTCTGTTTGCACTGGTGTGGTTCCGTCTGGTCCGGCGAGGCACTGCACGTTACTGGTTCGGGCTGGCGAGCAGCGTCGTAGACGTGACGCTGGTGAGCCTGGCACTGGCGAGTTTTCTTGTTTTGGACCGGCCCCACACTGCCGTCAACAGCAAGGTGACTTTTGAGGCCTACTTTCTGGCCATCGCTGCTACCTGTCTGCGTTATGACGCCCGAATTTGCCTCCTCGCAGGCCTGCTAGCCATCTGCCAGTATGCGGCAATTGTGGTTGTCGCCGACAGGGGCTGGGTCCTCAACTCTCCTCATTTTGCGCCTTTCCCATATGGTACGTTCAACTGGAGTGTTCAGGTCTCCCGCATGATCTTGATGCTGGCAGCTACGATACTCAGCACTGCTGTCGTTGCCCGAGTGCAGCGATTGCTCCGCCTTTCGACGAGCGACCGGTTGACAGGTCTTTTCAACCGGGGTTATTTCGATGAGCGCGTGCAGGCCGAGATAAGCCGTGCGGCTCGTTATGGCCGCCCCATGACGCTCGTCATGCTTGATCTCGACCATTTTAAGAACTTCAACGATACCCACGGACACACAGCAGGGGATGAAGCGCTGCGGGGTTTAGCTTCCATCATGCGTTCCTCATTCCGTCAAAGCGACGTAGTCGCTCGGTACGGTGGTGAGGAGTTCGTCGTGATCCTTCCTGAGACCGAAATCGCCGTCGCTGTAGATAAGGCGGAGCGGCTGCGTCAGGCAGTTGAAAACACGGCAATCGGAATTCACAAGGGAAACGCCACAGGACATCTGACCATCAGCGCCGGTCTCGCCTGTTTTCCGCAAGATGGAAGGACTGTCGGGGATCTTCTCGATGCCGCTGACGGCCGACTGTTTCAAGCGAAGAGAAGCGGTAGGAACCGAGTCGTTCGGGGAGAAAGCGTCGTGGCCTGACGGAGGAACTCATCCCCGAGCACCTCACGGTTATGAAGCCTTCGAGCTGGCGCAGAATTTCGGAACCAGTGGCACGGCATTGCCGCTACGGTTTCGGAGCGGGTGGCGGGAGCACACGGGCTTTGATCTCAGACTGAAACCCGACCCGACGATGCGATCCATCACAGAAGGGCTTGTTTTCGGAGTGTCCGCACCGACAAAAAGAAATGATCTTTCTGCCTGAGAGATCGAAGGCATTTCCCTCAGAGTCGCAAACCACGAAGTCTCCGTCTACCTTTATGGACCCGTTATTGTTAACAATGATTTTGGTCTCGGACATGGGGTTCTCCCTCGTTAGATATGAAACATCAACTGGCGCAAGAATGACACAAGCACTGGAAGGCAATCAAGAGAAGGGACTCTCACGATTCGGGCAGCTCAAGGGATGACGGATTTAACTATAAGAATCGAAGCGTCGTGATCCCTTCTTGCTTGAGCCGAAGTTTGTACTTTTCTGCCGTGCGACTGTCCTTATTTGAGATCGGAATCTGCTGAGCTGGATCATTATCGAGCAGTTCTACCCGTGTGACATCTGAATAGGTTTCCTCATGCGTAGTTCGTCTCGGCTCCTCTCCCTTCGGCAGCAGCGCCGCAGTGACGCTAATCAACAGAACGCTGATTACCCAACGCCCTTTGGTATCTGGTTCCACGAAATACGTAAACGTGGTTGGGTCGCCGTCCAAGTTGTAACCGGTGACCACCAGCGTTCCTAGACGATGGCTCGACCAATGTTTCCAGATAAAGTCGCGAATCTCGGCTTCAACCCTTATTCGGTCGGATTCAGGATGACTTCTTACAACTTAGGGACCTGCCTTGTCGTACCGAGCAAGATCTCGCTGGGCACTTGGATTTGTCGAAGCCTTGGATTGAGGCGATTGAGCCGCAACAATCGGGTTCATAGAGACGGCTATGAACAAGATTAAGAATTTGTCTTTCATAAAAAGTTCACAGCCTGTCCTCTATGGCTTCCAGGTGAGCGCATTCAACAGAATCTGGCGGAACTGTGGAACCTGGAAGTCACGGGCGTGGTGGCCGGGCTGGAAGTAGAAGATCCAACCCTTGCCGGAGCGCATCATCCACGCTCCGGTGTCCTGCTCATAAGAGGTGCCGCCGATCGGATCCTGGCATTTCATGCCAAACAAAAGAATTCGCCTCTGACCGGGCGTGTAGAGTTGATTCAAATAGGCCTCGGTATCGGCAATTGTGAACGCCGGGAGACTTTCTCCTTGGCTGGGCTGCTCGCTGCGCCGGTATGAGGCCTTGGCAGGATAGTCGATGCGGTGAGTTGTGACGTAGTGACCAGGCGCCAGATTCACCATCTCGAAACTTACTCCAGAGAGTACAGCCCAAGGGTACTCGGACGCGTTACGGGGAAGAATAGAAATGCCGACAAACTGCATCCAGCCGGGACTCTGCAGTTTGGCCGACGCGATGCCATGATGCAGAATGATGAGACGCCCGCCCTCCTTGGCAAACCTTATGAGTCGTTTCCCGGCTGCCTCGTCGAGCATGCCGTGAACGTACATGAAAATGCCAGCGGGCTTCGATGGGGCGGTGGCGAAGTTCCTCTGGTCGAAGATTGTCACCTGATGGCCCTGCTCCTGCAGCCACTCTTTCAGGACTTCCATCTGAGGACGCTCATCACAAACAATCTGGAGTGCTGCGCTCCAGCCGGAGGCAGTCACCAGATACCCGAAGACCATCGCAGCAACAGGAATCTTAGTTGGCATTTTTCGAACCCGCGTGGCAATCCACCACCATGAGGCGAAGTCCAGCCACCGACGTCCCGCCGCGTCTAGGGCAGCGCAATCTTCCTCTTATCAGCCTCCGGATGTTGCCGGTAAAGGATGGCGATATTGCCGATCACTCCGACCAGTTCACTCTGGCAATGGCCGGCGATATCTCGCGACAACGAGATCTTTTCCTCCTTCAGGCCAACAAACTTCACCTTGATCAGTTCGTGTGCCTTGAGGGCCGCATTCACGGACTCGAACAAATTCTCCGCTAAGCCGTTCTTGCCCACCTGGATTACCGGCTTCAGTCCATGCGCAAGGCCCCTCAGGTATTTTCTCTGTGAACCTTTCAAAAGCACCTCAATGTTGATTCAGCATGACATTTCAAGAAGCCCGCAAAATTGCTTGAATCCTATGTACTTGCCAAATGGTTTGTCAACGACCGGAGTGCAGTGCTTGAGCAATTTCCTTTGAAGTTTCTCACCCTAATTGTCTAAAATGATCTTTCGCCCAGTGTCTGTTCAGGAAAACTGTCTGCGGGAGCCTTGCGTCATGCCTATGGTTCGTGTATCTTTCGGGAGTCCATTTTCGGAACATGTTCCGCTATTCGGAATGAACCTTCTTGCCGTCGTCCTCACTTTCGTCCTCGCCACCGCAGTGGCCGCAGCTCCCTTGCAGGAGAAGGATAGTACTGCGGGTACAAAGGAAAAGGTGAGCTACTTCCGCCAGATTCGCCCGATCTTGCAGCGGCAGTGCCAGGGGTGTCACCAGCCGGCATCCAAACAAGGAGAGTTGCTGCTGACAAGCTTTGAAAGCTTTAAGGCCGGAGGAAGAAGCGGACCCGCGTTCGTCGCAGGACAACCGAGCAATAGTCTGGTCGTGGCATATTTGAAAGGCGACCGCCAGCCGCGGATGCCCTTCGGAGGCGACCCTCTAACCGCTGAACAGATTGACCTGTTTCAGCGCTGGATCTCAGAAGAGGGGATAGACGACACACCGGAAGCCGCGCGTGAGAAGATTGTGGCAGGCAAAGCTGTCCTGTATCAGGTAGCACCGCTCATAACGGCTGTTGCGTATTCGCCTGACGGAAGTATGCTGGCGGTTTCGGGTTATCGCGAGGTGCTGCTGCATCACGCGGATGGTTCGGGGTTGATTGAGCGGCTTATTGGGATTTCAGACCGTATCCAATCCATTGTGTTCTCCCCGGATGGCGCGCTGCTAGCCGCCGTGGGGGGAACTCCGGCCCGTTTCGGCGAGGTTCAGATATGGGACTTGGCCACCCGAAAGCTCAAACGTTCAGTCACGGTTTCCAGTGACACGCTGTTCGGCGCCTCGTTCTCGCCTGACGGTTCCAGGTTGGCCTTTGGCGGCGCCGACAACACAATCCGCGTTATTGCAGTGGATACGGGTAAGGAGATACTGAAACTCACGCACCACGACAACTGGGTTTTCGGGACTGCGTTTTCGCAGGATGGCAAGCGCCTGGTTTCAGTGGGTCGAGATAAAGCGATAAAGCTTACCGAGGTTGCAACCGGCGCTTTTCTTGAAAACGTCAACTCTCTGCATTGCGAGTTGAATTCTGTCGCTCGCCACCCCAAGAAGGACTGGGTCGTGGCGGGTGGAGAGGATCGCATACCTTACCTCTACACGATGGACCGGCCGCGCGCGCTTAGGGTGGGAGAGGAATCCACTCTGATTCGCCAGCTTGAAAAGCAGGACGGATCCATTATCGCGCTTGCCTTCAGGCCGGATGGCCGGCGGGTAGCCGTGGGTGGGGCCGCCAGCGAAGTTCGGATCTACGATACCGACAGTGGGCAGAAGGTAGCGACTTTGAGCGGCCACGAGGGAGGTATCTATGCCGTTGCGTTCCACTCCCAAGGCGGCCAGGTTGTGACCGGAGGTTTTGACGGAAAGTTGCGAACTTACGACGCGGAAACGGGCAAGCTGCTGAACAGCTTCATTCCAGTGCCTATCGAGAAGACAGCGGTTTCAATGAAATGATCTAAATGGGCTTAAGGATGGTGTCGAACTTGTTTTCATATCGGTCTCGTATCCTCAGTGGTTGTCTCGCTGGCCTGTTCGGCCTTCTGTTGCCCGTCTTTGTCTGCGCGGCAGCGCCGGTTCTGAAAGCACTCGAGCCTCGAGGAGCCCAGCGCGGACAGGCCTTGAGGCTAAAGCTGGTTGGAGACTATCTGGAAGCCGGCGCCGAAATTATCTCAAGTCTTCCCGGAGCTTTCTCGGCCCTCGTGGCTCCTCCGGAAAGGTCGGGAAGCGAGTTGCCGCTGCTGCTGCAGTTGAAAGACGACGCCGCTCCCGGGATTTACCCCATTCGTGTCCGCACCGAAGACGGGCTGTCGAATGTGCTTTTGTTCAGCGTGGGTAACCTTCCGGAGACCGTCGAAGCGGAGTCTCTCTTGAAGGAAAAGGAGCTGCTCGATCCATTGACCCGCAAGTTCAGCAACGACACGCTGGCTTCGGCGGAGAGACTATCGCTTCCGATCACCGTTAATGGAACTGTTGTGGGCCCGGATCAGGACTACTATCGGTTCAGCGCCAAGGCTGGTGAGAGGTTGGTGTTTGAAGTGGATGCGCGCCGCATGGGCTCTGCCATTGATCCCGCTGTCCGGGTGCTTGACTCTGCCGGAAAAGAGCTGGCCGCCAACAACGACGCCTTCGGCGCAGGTGTCGACTCCAGAGTGGAAGTGACCTTTCCTGAGGCGGGGGAGTACTTGGTGCTGGTGCATGACGCAAAATACAGCGAACAGGAACAGAACTTTTATCGATTGAAGATCGGATCTTATCCTTATGCGGAGTCGCTATTCCCACTCGGTTGGCAGCGGGGAAAACCGGTGGAGGTTTCGTTTTTCGGCGGCAGTCTGGTTTCGCCGGTGAAGGTGAAGCCTAATCTGGAACTGGAAGGCGAGAGCCGGTACCTCCCGGTTGCCCTCCCTGGCAGTGGCAGTTTGCCGTTTCTGTTTCGAGTGGGGGATCTGCCTGAGGTGATCGAGCCCTCGGAGCAGGCTTCGGTGCGTGGAACTCCGGCGGCAGCTCCTGGTTTCAAAGAGCCTGGCAGCGCCGCCAAGAAACCGCCCAAGCCCGTCTCTGCAACCCCAAAAGCTGTCGACTTGGCGCCTGCGACGGTCATGAATGGACGCATCAGCCAGCCTGGAGAAGTCGACCGATATCGCGTGCCAGTCACGCCAGGAGAGTCGTGGGCTTTTGAAATTGAGGCTGCGGCGCTGGGCACGTCAAGACTGCTGGGCGTGCTGGCGGTGTTCGATGCTGCGACCAACAAGAGATTGGCGTTGACTGAATTGGGCCAGGAGGCAGGAACGAATCCTTTCGCCTTTGAGACCAGCCGCAATGAGGTTGACCCTCGTTTGAGCCTAACCATCCCTGCTGGCGTGAACTCAGTGATTGTGACTGCAGAAGATTTGTTAGGGCGTGGAGGGCCATGCTTTGGTTACCGGCTCACCGCGTTCCCAAGCCCGCCCGACTTCACAGTTGAGCTACTAACCCCCCAGCTGAACCTGCCGCTCAAGGGATCGGCTGCAGTCGAGGTTCTTGTGAGTCGGCGCGGCTACGACGGGCCGATTCGGCTGACGATTCCGGACTTACCAGACGGCGTTATACAGGAGGGAGGAAACATTCCGGCTGAAATGAACCCGCCTGAAGACAGACGGGCTTTTGCTCCGGGTTACTTGACCCTCACGGCTAAGCCGAACGCCAAAACTCAGAGCTTTCCACTTTCCGTGTGGGCCGAGTCTGTAGGTCTGGATCCGCCCATTCGCAAGATGGCTATTGCTCCGGGAATGATTCAAGCGGTGCGCGGCCTTCGACAGAAACCCTTCAAGGCCCCATGGCTCAATGTAGGACTTCCTGCCGCTTTGACCAAATCCGCTGGCTATCAGCTCGATCTAGCCAAGCGGCAGATTCGAATCGTGCAGGGCGGCGATTATTCCCTGGCTTGGAAGCTCGTCAAACTGTCCCAGGGAGCAGCCCCTGTCAAAATTGATTATCCGCGGTCGACAGCATCAATTAAGGATATGCGCGTGCTGCGCCGGCCAGAAGGCATGGATTACATGGAAGAAGGAACCTTTCATGTGCTCACGACCTTTGCAACTCCGCCAGTTACGGTTGATCTTGTGATTGATGGCTCCCGCATGGCCGGAGGCAAACCCGAGCGCGTGTTCACTGCCCCGGCAATCACGGTCGAGATCGTTCCGGGCTGCCAGATCAAGCTTGAGAGCGAGACTCTGCAGGGGCAATCTGGAGGGAAGCTAGAGCTGGTTGGCAAAGTGGAGCGTGAGCCGGGATTCAGGTCCTCTGTCAAGATACAGTTAGAAGATCTGCCGGAGGAAGTTACTTCTCAACCTGTTCTGGTTGCTGCTGATCAGTCGGAGTTCCGGCTGCCAGTGGAAATCAAGCCAGGAGCCAGGCCGGGCCGGTTCGATGTGCGGGTTTCGTCCCTGGTAACTGTGCTGGATCGCAAAGACCAGCAGGAATACAAAGTTCCCGATGTGAGGGCTTCAATGATCGTTGTCGCAGGGGCTTCAAACTAGAGACAAATCAACCTAGTTGGCGCACCGCGTTTCGCGAATGGGCTGAAGGAGGATTTTTCGAATGAAGTGCCGCTATCTCTTGCCTGCAATCTTCTTGGTTCATGTGAGCCTGCTGTCCGCAGACGAAGCCTCAAGCAAGGCCCGTTCGAGCCGCAACGTGCCGATGAACAAAATCGGTACGCAGAGAACGGCTGCGGCAACCTCAAAATCTGGGAGTTCCAACAAGCTCATCAGCCTCAGACTTCAACCTCCAAAGCTGACGCTGAACGGTGCGCTGGATTCCCGCCGGTTGCTGGTTTTTGGCCGGTATGGAGACGGTCGCGAGGTCGATCTTTCGCGCAGCGCAAAGCTGACTAGTGTGGATGATCGTGTCGGCATTGATGCGGAAGGGTTCCTAGTGCCAGCCAAAGATGGAGAGACCCGGGTCAAGGTTGAGGCCGAGGGATTGCATGGAGAAGCGGCAGTTACTGTTCAGGGTCTTGCCGAGGCCCCCAAGATCAGCTTTCTTCGGGATGTGATGCCGATCATCAACAAGACGGGCTGCACTTCCGGCACTTGTCACGGAGCGGCAAAAGGGAAGAACGGATTCAAACTTTCCTTGCGCGGTTACGATCCCCACTTTGACTACGAGATGCTGGTCCACGATGTTTCCGGCCGCCGCATTAACCGTGTCGACCCTGCCCGCAGTTTGACGCTGGCCAAACCCACCATGCAGGTAGCGCATGGGGGTGGTTTGCGCTTCGACCTCGATTCCCGCTACTACCAGACCCTGATCCAGTGGATCTCCCAAGGAACTCTCTATGGTGACGCCGCAGCTTCTGAGGTGAGGAAGATTGACGTTTTGCCCGACGAGATTCTTATGCCCCGGCCGGAAATGACACAACAGTTCCAGGTCATCGCACACTATGCCGATGGCGCCAGCCGAGACGTGACTCGTGAAGCTTCCTATACAAGCTCTGTGCCTACGGTCGCCGAGGTAACCGGGGACGGCCATTTGACGACGTTACGCAAGGGAGAGGCGGCACTGCTGGTTCGCTATGCAGGCAGGTTCTTGCCCGTCAACGTGACGGTTCTGGAAGGACGTTCCGGTTTTCAGTGGACCCAGTTGCCCCAGCACAACTACATTGACCGGCACGTAGACGCCAAGCTGAGGAAGCTGGAGACTCTTCCCTCCGAGATTGCCGGAGATGCCGAGTTTCTGCGGCGTGTCTCCCTGGACCTCACCGGCATCCCGCCCAAGCCTGAAGAAGTTCGCGCGTTTCTGGCTGAGCCCGGTGATTTGCGACTGAAGCGCAGTCGCTGGATCGACAAGCTCATTGATCGCCCTGAATTTGTGGACCACTGGGCTGTGAAGTGGGGGGATTTGTTCCAGAACACCCGCAAGTTCGTAGGCGACAAGGGCGTGTGGCAGTACCGTGACTGGATCAGACGCTCGCTGCAGTCAAACAAACCTTACAACGAGTGGGTGCGTGAAATGCTGACCGCTCAGGGAAGCACGTTTGAGAATCCAGCGGCCAACTTCTTCCGGATTGCGAGAGACCCGAAGGTCGCAATGGAGACGACGACGCAGGTGTTCCTGGGTATCCGGATGGTGTGTGCCCAATGTCATGATCATCCCTTCGAACAGTGGACACAAAACCAGTATTACCAAATGGCGGCATTCTTCTCGGCCATCGGTGTCAAGGAAGGCATCGACAGCCAGGAGGAAATCGTCTACACCAAACGCAGCGACAAGGACCGGCAGATCAAACATCCCAAGAGCGGCAATATTGTGCCGGCCAAGTATCTGTTTGGAGACTCGAAAGGCATTGTGCAGGAGGGTGACCGTCGTGACGATCTGGCCCGTTGGCTTACTTCGAAAGACAATCCCTACTTTGCCAAGGCGGTCACGAACCGCGTCTGGAGCTACTTCTTTGGCCGCGGCATCATTGACCCGGTAGACGACATCCGTGCCGGCAACCCGCCTTCCAATGAGCCACTGCTGACAGCGCTCACGAAGGACTTCACCGATCACAACTTCGATCTTCGGCATCTGATTCGAACTATCGCCAACTCGCGAACCTATCAATTGGACTATCAAACCAACGAGTGGAATAAGGATGATGAGGTAAACTTCTCCCATGCACTTCCGCGCCGGCTTCCCGCGGAGACTCTCTTTGATGCCATTAGCGTGGCCACGGGCAGCGCATTGAGGTTCAAGGAAGTGCCACAGAATTTTCGCGCGCAGCAGTTCCCCGATCCCACCGTTGGCATGGGCGGATTTCTTGATCTGTTCGGGCGGCCGCAGCGGGATTCTGCCTGTGAATGCGAACGGCGCAGCGACGTCAGCCTGTCCCAGGCGCTCAACCTCATTAATGGAAGCACGGTGGCGGACGCGATCGCCGATCCGGAAGGACGCATCTCAAAATGGGTGATTGAAAAGTTGCCTGACAAGAGACTCGTTGAAGAACTCTACCTGGCGGCTCTCAGCAGACCGCCAGAGCAAAAGGAGTCCGAACTGGGGCTGAGTTACCTGTCTGAGAGCCCCAATCGTGCCGAGCGCGCCCAAGATCTGATGTGGGCTTTGATTAACAGCAACGCGTTCTTGTTTAATCGATGAGTGGTCTGCTGTTGCCGGTTTGCCGTCCTCTGTGTCACAGACACTGACTGAGGACGATGGACGGCGAATCCTCGCGAAATGCTTGTTTAGGAGGTCTTATGTTAAGCATTCCCGGAGCGAATGTTAGATGTTGTGATGGGCCGACGCGGCGTGAGTTCTTGCGTGTGGGCGGCGCCACGCTGTTTGGTCTGAGCTTGCCCCACTTCCTTTCGTTGAAGGCCCTGGCCTCGACTGCTGCCAATGGTGTTGTTCGCGGCAAGCCGTTCGGCAACGCCAAGTCGGTCGTCTTGCTTTTCCTCCAGGGCGGGCCCAGTCATCTGGACATCTGGGACCCCAAACCAGACGCTCCTTCAAACATCCGCGGCGAGTTCAAGCCCATCAAGACGAAAGTCGACGGCATTCAGGTCAGTGAAACCATGCCGCTGCTGGCGGAGCAGATGGACAAGATCACCCTGATACGGTCGATGAGCTACACGCCGGTGGGGCTTTTCAACCACACGGCCGCGATTTATCAGATGATGACAGGGTATCCTCCCGACAAGGTATCTCCTTCGGGACAGTTGGAGCCCCCTTCGCCGCGCGATTTTCCCCACATGGGGAGCCACATCGCGAAGATGAGGCCGCCGAAAGAAGCCATGCTGCCTTTTGTCGAGATGCCGCGGCCGTTACAGGAAAGCAGTGTCATTGGCAAGGGCGGCACGGCCGGCTTCCTGGGGCGAGCCTATGACCCCTACCGGCTTTATCAGGATCCAGCCAAGACGGTGAAGACTGAGGATCTGACGTTGCGGCCGGAGGTCTCGCCCGACAGACTGAAGGACCGGTTCCACCTTCTTAAGGGAATCAATGGCTCGATGCCCGAACTCGAGAAGTCAGTCAGTTCTTTCGCCCTGAACGAGTACTACGAAAAAGCCTATGACCTGGTGCTTTCGGGCAAAGCGCGCGACGCCTTCAACCTGGAGAAAGAGCCTGCTTCGGTGCGTGATCGCTATGGACGCACGACCTTCGGCCAGGGAGCGCTCCTGGCACGCCGTTTGATTGAAGCCGGCACGCGCTTTGTGCAGTTGAACTGGCCAGCCGTGGCGAACGGCAACCCCGAAGTGGATGCGTGGGACACGCACGCTGCAAACTTTGGTCCGCTTAAGAACTTGCATTGCCCGATTCTCGACAAGGCGCTCTCGGCGTTGGTGGAAGACATGGACCAGCGTGGGCTTTTCCAGGACACGTTGTTGATAACCGTCGGCGAGTTCGGACGCTCACCCAGACTTGGTGTCAGCACATCGGGCAACTCGAACGCTCCGGACGGCCGGGATCATTGGCCCTACTGCTACACGGCGGTCGCCGCCGGAGCCGGAGTCAAGCGCGGCGCGCTCTATGGCAAGTCCGACGATACCGGCTCGTCGCCTCTCGAGGATTCGGTGCACCCGACGGATCTGGTGGCGACGATTTACTACGCGCTGGGAATCGATCCCGCAATGGAAATATTGAATGATCTGAATCAGCCCAGAGAACTGGTGAAGGGTAATCCGCTGTTGAAGTTGTTTGCATAGTCTCAAACAAGGATTTGTGGCGCAGTTCCGGCCTTGCGGAGTCTGCGGCTTCAAGTGCGAAGACTCTGGAGTCCTCCATTGACCGCCGCAGATCCAGACCGAGGGTGCTGCGCAGAGATGTTTTCATCGCTTTCCAAGTTGTAGCAAAGGCACTTAGTCCTTTTCAATCCCATTACAATCCAAGGAGGAATTATCCATGGCCAGCAATCGAGGTGTCGCTTATATGAAGCCGGGGGAGGTCGAGGTTCAAAGCATCGACTATCCCAAACTCGCGCTAGGCAGCCGCAAATGCGAGCACGGCGTCATTCTCAAAATCGTTTCAACCAATATTTGCGGCAGCGATCAACACATGGTGCGCGGCCGCACCACTGCGCCTCAAGGAATCATTCTGGGGCATGAGATCACAGGCGAGATCATTGAAGCCGGACGCGACGTCGAGTTCCTGAAAGTCGGTGATCTTGTGTCGGTGCCCTTCAACATCGCCTGTGGCCGCTGCCGGAACTGCAAGGAACGTGCCACCGGAGTCTGTCTCAGTGTGAACCCTGCCCGCCCCGGCGCGGCGTATGGCTATGTAGACATGGGCGGCTGGGTTGGCGGCCAGGCAGAGTACGTCATGGTGCCGTACGCCGACTTCAACCTGCTGTAGTTCCCGGATAAGGCACGGGCGATGGAGAAGATTCGCGATCTGACCTGTCTGTCAGATATTTTGCCGACGGGCTATCACGGTGCAGTCTCCGCCGGAGTCGGTCCTGGCTCGATCGCGTACATCGCTGGCGGCGGACCCGTGGGGCTAGCCAGTGCTGCGTCGTGCCACCTGCTCGGCGCCGCTTGCGTGATCGTGGGAGACCTGATCCCCGAACGCCTGGCCCAGGCGAAGAGTTTCGGTTGCGAAGTAGTCGACGTCTCCAAGAGTGCCACAGTCGCTCAACAGATTGAGCAGATCGTAGGCGTTCCCGAAGTCGATTGTGCTGTGGATTGCGTGGGCTTCGAAGCCCGCGGCCACGGAGCAGACTCCGCCCGGGAGGCGCCAGCCACAGTGTTGAACTCATTGATGGAGATCACGCGCGCCGCTGGCGCCATCGGCATTCCCGGACTTTACGTGACCGGGGATCCAGGCGGCATCGACGCCAACGCCAAGGTTGGGAACCTCGGCATCCGCATCGGCCTCGGCTGGGCAAAGTCTCACGTCTTCACAACAGGCCAATGCCCGGTGATGAAGTACAACCGGCACCTGATGAACGCAATCCTGTTCGACAAGATCAAGATCGCTAAGGCCGTCAACGTAACCGTCATCAAAATCGAAGAGGCGCCAAAAGGCTACAAGGATTTTGACAAAGGTGCGGCTAAGAAGTTCGTCATTGATCCGCACGGAATGGTGAAGAACTAGAAACGCCTGCGTTCGTCTTGAAAGCCACGATCGGCTACCGAGCCGGTCGTGGTTTTTTTGTTTTCAACAGCACCCATGCCTCGATATCAACTGGATCTTCGGCTAGACGCCGCTGCGCTCGGAGACCATCGAGTGTCCGAAGAATCTTAGCAGGTCCGAGCTCGCATCTACAAACATGTGGGCCTGAAGGCGCACAGCAGCGGGGCGTGGATCACGGTCGACCTGGATTCGGCCAAAGGATGGCGGGTGTTCGACAAGCTGCTGGAAGAGTGTCGGGCCGGGCGTGCCGTGGTCGGGTCAGCACTGGCACGCGAGCAGATGGAGAGCGAACGGGATTGGTTTCACCTGGAGACTCGGACGGCAGACTACAGTTTTTCACTGTGGGACGACTATCCATCCTTCAAAGCTGGAAGCCACTCGAAGGGCTATGCCCTGAACCACACGTTTGTCTCCGAAGCGTTTGTGGCACTGTATCAGCGCGCGCAGGACTCACCGGGCTGTCATTCCTTCGGTGCCGTAACCAGGGGCGCAAGACCTCTCCACCATGGTTCGCGGCCCTCCCCGATCAGCCCCTCGGACACGGACTGGATCACGCCTGGTTCGACCGGCAACGCTGGATCCGCGATGTGGGAGCTCACCCGGGCAAGCGCGCGTCCGCATTGGATAGCGTCCAGTTCCAATTTCATCAATGCTGGCTTCGCGACCATTTCGAACCTGACGAGGACTTTGTCAAGCGTTTTCTGGAGTTGTGCCCGACCTCACCAGTGCGCACGCCCCTGCGCGGCCTGCAGTTCTCAACCGTTCCACGCTGCTGGGCTCAGGCATTCCCCCCTAGGGATTTCGCCTATGTCCGCGTCGCAGAGGACGGGCCGAATCGCGAGGGGAAGATGCTGCGGTTCCGGGAACTCGCGGATCTTTGCCAACGTTCAACGGATCACTGAAGGGCCCCAGGATCGAATCCTGCTGATCATCGGCGCCGGTCATCTGGGCTTGCTGCGACATGCCTTTGAGACGTCACCTGAATATCAACTCGTCGAAGTTGGAGATGTGCTTGGCCCTGGGTGTGATGCGGGCGGCAGCGTGAATCCGAGATAGACAGGGATGCTGCGCAGCCAGCCGGTTCCAGCCGACTCTTAAAAAGAGCGAGCGGCTGAACCGGAAGTCGATAAGCGGTTGTCCTGAATCCGGAATGGTCCTATCCTGAGGATATGCTCCGAACTGTCCAGGTTCTTTGGAATCGTCATTGGCATCTTCTATCGCGAGCACGGCCGTCCACATTTTCACGCGGTGTATGGGGAATTTGAAGCTGTCATTGACATCGAGACAGGTGCGGTACTATCGGGTGAATTGCCGAAGAGAGCCTTGAGCCTTGTTTCAGAATGGAGAGCCGCTCATGCCCAGTGACTTGCAGGAAGACTGGGAACTCGCGCGGCAACATCAACCTTTGAAAAAGATTCCACCTCTGGAGCAGAAAACTATGAAATATCACGTGATCGCAGCGGAACACGTTTCTGGTTACGTAATCCGCTTAACGTTTCGCGACGGAACAGCAGGTGAGATCGATCTGTCCGGGGAGCTAACCGGACCCATATTCGAGCCGTTGCGGGAGCCGGAAGCATTCAAACGATTCAACGTGCATCCGGAGTTTCACACACTGGTGTGGCCCAATGGGGCAGATCTGGCGCCAGAGTTCTTGTACGAAAGTCTGAGAGTCACTGCCTAACCAGCCGGTTCCAGCCGACTCGCAAAAAGCGCGAGCGGCCGGAAGCGATAAGCGGCGCTGGCACTGTCGAGAGCCTTCTCCGCCGGCGACAGAAACGGGTTGGGCAAGAGTGGAGCTTCCTAAGGAAGGGCGGGTCGCGTCGTTAGGCAAAACCACGAAGACATTATGCGAAGCAAATTGGGTGCTCTGGTTTGGATTACAGCGGTAGGTCTATGGATTTCCATTTTCGTTTTTCAACTCCGCATTTTACTCCCGATGGCCGATCCCAACGAGTCACGGACGGCAATTGTCATCTTCTCCTTTCTAATCGCAACATTCTCCCAGACGGGCCTATTTCTGAGCCCATGGGCAAAAAGCTGGAAGATTGGCTATCAACTTGATCTCCGGCTAGACGCTGCTGCGCTCGGAGACGAGACGATCGCCCCCTTGCTTCAGGCAGACGTGTTCCGTCCGGACGCGCGACTGTTTCGTGCGAATCCTACCGCACAACGATTGAGCGATTTCAACATAGACCAAGCCGACGGGCACCCAGTATAATCCGACCACTTTAAGGCGAATCCTGAGATTGGGTCACGATTTACGCACTGAGACGGTGCGATTATTGCGGATAACACCGCCGGAGCCGCGTACTTGCTCTTGCGAGACGGAGTGCGGGGGCGCAGTGTCGGGAAGTTCGTTTGCGGTCTCGTCGTCATCAACCTGGGGACGGGCCACCCATGCCGGTGCGGTCCGTCAGCCATCCGAAACGTTTTTTTTCTGTTGCCCGGAGCGTCGTGGCCGCTTTCTTGGAGGCGGCGACCATCGTGCGAGATCCTCAAGGCCAACGACTAGGCGACAGGTTCGCCTTGACTCAAGTAGTCGAAGGCTTTGGAGCCAAGGATGTCGTGTCTGCCTTTCAGGAGTGGTGGCTTGATTTCATCGCGCACCCTGGAGCGCAATTCTCGAAAGCCGGTCGAGCGGCGGTAAGAGTCCCGCATCAATCGCGATCAGGTTCGCGGGCCGTCTGACCCACGGCTGAAGCTGCCCCCGCTGACGCGTTCGGAAACGGCACAGGAACTTTCCGAAGTTCTCTCCGGCTCCACAGCAGTGGGAAGCCGGGGAGCTTGGCCGAGAGTCGTTAGCCGCCTCAGCCATAGGCGAGACATCGCGATCGGCCTTCGAAGGATGGAGGCTGCAGTGAACAACATCGAGACGTCGTTGGCACTCAACACATCGGCTCGCCGGCGCTTTGGAGCGACCACCCATCCCAGTGGGTTCGGGCGCCACACGCGCTCGCCCCGCTGCGTAGACATCGAGTTTGTATAGATTTGTGCAGATAAGGAACCAACCATGGAGCGCTCAAAACCTAATCTCGCTGTCTTGGCCCTGCTGTTCTTTATTGGAGTCAGCAGTCTGCTTCGCTTTTCTCAAAATGTGAGAATCGTTGATGTTGTCGGATTATCCGGTGGCGGGGCGGCATGTGGGGCTGCTATGTTCGGCTTCATCTTTGCATTCATGGCGAGAAACAAGGCCTGATCTGGAGCCGAAATGGCAGGCGGGACGTTGTCGCCCGATGAAATCAGCAGGCAAAGGTTTCATTCACCTCCATCAACCTAGTGCCCCTATTAGAGATTCGTGGAACTTACGTCGCTGACCCAGTGCGCGGTCTACGCCCGGTTTGTCCAAACTGCCATGCGATGCTTCACCGGAAGGCTGAGGTAACTTGTGGTCGAGGAACTGCAACGGCTGAGTGCGCAAATGAATCGGCGCAACAAGCCTTCCAGCCGACGTTCCCACCTTCGGCTGGCACGCCGCCGAAACTGGCGTTAAGCCGCTCGAAACATATGGCCGAATTACCACAACCATCAGCGCAGACGGGCACGACCGGGCATACGCGCTGGGTCAAGATCTCTCACTGGATCGTGACCCTGAGCTTCTTGACGCTGGCCTTCAGTGGCTTCGTGATTTTGATGGCCCACCCACGACTCTACTGGGGTGAAGTGGGCAACAACCTGACACCGGCGCTGTTCGAACTGCCCATCAGCCGGAACCACCAGCACGGCGGATGGGAAGAGAGTGTTCCCTTCTTCCAGGACGCGGCGTCTCCCGTTAGCGCGAATCGGACCTACCAGATTTTTAACGAGAACGGCTGGGGGCGGAGCCTGCACTTTCTGGCGGCATGGTTTCTCGTCGTGCCCGGCGCAGTCTATCTGCTGGCCGGTATCTTCACCGGCCATTTCCGGCGTCACCTCGTGCCCGGGGCCGGCGAACTCACTCCGCGCCTGATCGGGCAGGATCTGAAAAGTCATCTGCGCCTGCGAATCCGGGCCGCGACCGGCGGGCCGCACTACGGCCTCCTGCAAAAATGCGCGTACTGCGGGGTCGTCTTCCTCGCGCTGCCGCTGGCGGTGGTGAGCGGCCTGGCGATGTCACCCACGATTGCTGCCGCGTATCCTTTCCTGTCAGGCATCTTCGGCGGATTCCAGTCCGCCCGCACCGTCCACTTCTTTGCCTCGGTCGTCCTCGTGCTGTTTCTGCTGGTGCATATCATGATGATTATCAAGTCAGGATTCAAACGCCAGATGCGCGCCATGACCTTCGGGAAAATAACATGAAAACCAACCCATTGATCACTCGCCGCAAGGCGCTCATCACCGGACTGGCCCCCGTAGGCGGGCTGCTCCTGTCCAGTTGCTCGAAAAAGCTGCCGCCGACCTACGGCAATATTCTGCGTATCGGCGACACCCTGACGTATGCCGCCCATCGCGCCCTGTTACCGGGCCAGTCGCTGGCGAGGGAATACAGTCACAAGGACATCACCTCGTTTCCCGCCATCGGCACCACAAATCCGGGTGACCCCAACAAAAGGCCCAAACCCAGCGAAACCTACCGTCGCTTGCAGAGCGGCTCATTTGCCGACTGGCGTCTGTCGATCGAGGGCCTGGTCACCCGGCCCGGATCTTACTCGCTCCCCGACCTCAAGCGGTTTCCTTCCCGGACGCAGATTACCCGGCATACGTGTGAAGAAGGTTGGTCTGCCATCGGTGAATGGACGGGGGTGCCACTGAGCCGGGTGCTGGACGCGGCGGGCATCCTCCCTACAGCCCGTTTCATTAGCTTCCACTCCTACGATGACTGGGCCGACAGCATCGACCTGCTCGACGCGCTGCACCCTCAGACCCTTATTGCCTACGGCATGAATGGACGGGATCTGCCGGTTCCTCACGGGGCGCCGGTGCGGCTGAGGGTGGAAACTCAATTGGGCTACAAGAGCATGAAGTATCTCCAACGCATCCTCGTCAGGGACGAGTTCGACGACGGCGGGGAAAAGGGGAACATACAGAACGGGTGGTCGTGGTACGCGGGTATCTGAGCCTAGCCGCAACTGAGGAGGTGCGCGTTGAAAAGAGCTTTGGCCGTTTGTGCTGTCACCTGGGTTGTGACATGGGCCGCGTTCGCTCACGCTGCGGACTCAAAGAAGTTGACCGTGCGGGTGCTGGACGGCCAACCGATCGCGGCACGCGTGAGCGTCGTCGGCAGCGACGGCAAGCCGTATGCGCCGGCGGGGAGCATCCTGCGTCAGCCAAAAGGAGCGTCGCCCTATTTCTACGCAGACGGCAAGTTCATGGTGACGCTGCTGCCGGGCGCAGCCCGCCTGGAGTTCTGGCGGGGCGTCGAATACCTTCCTGTTCGGGTCGATGTCGACCTGCAAGGGGACGCGGAAATCGCCGTCCGGCTCGCCCGCTGGGTGCACCTGGCCGAGCAGGGTTGGTACTCTGGCGATTCGCACATCCATCTGCACACCGGCGGCCCCATCAAAGTCGAGATCGGCGACGCCCTGCTGGCCGCGCGCGCCGAAGATTTGAATTACTCCAATCTCTGCGTCTCCAACAACCTCGGTGACGACATCCGCGACGCCGAACTCATCACCGGCAAGCCGCACGCCCTTTCTGACGAACAGCATCTGCTCGTGTTCGGCGAAGAGATGCGCAGCTCGATCTATGGCCACATGCAGTTGTTCGGCATCAAGAAGCTCGTGGAACCCCAGTACACCGGCTTCGACAACACGCCGCTCTCCAACGACTATCCACCCAACTTCGACCAGGCCGAGGAGGCAGTTCGCCAGGGTGGCGTCGTCACCTACGGGCATCCTGTCTTCACAAACCAGCCCGATCCCTTCGCGGTCGATCCCCTGGTGCACAATGCTGCGGCCCGCGAGTTGCCGATCGATGCGATTCTGGGCAAGGTGCACGCGATGGATTTAATGTGCTACGGCAGCGACGAGGACCTTTCGGCCCAGCTTTGGTATCGCTTGCTGAATTCCGGTCTGCGGCTGGCAGCGTCTGTGGGGACGGACGCCTTGCTGGATCATCCCACGCTTCCTTTGGGCGGCGAGCGGGTTTATGTGAAGGTGGACGGCAAGTTCACGATGGAGAATTGGCTGGATGGCCTGAAAGCGGGCCGCACTTTTGTGACCAACGGTCCCGTGCTCGCATTGCGAGTCAACGGCCAGGGAATCGGCGAGACCGTTCGGCTGGATGCACCCGGCAAGGTACGTGTCGAGGCCGAGATGCAAAGCGCTTTCCCGCTCAGCGCCCTGGAACTGATCGTGGGCGGCAACGTCTTGCGCAGCGAACCTTGCCCCGCAAAACACGGCGGCGGCATCGTCATCAAGCAATTGGTCGCGGACATTGCAATGGAGCGATCCGGCTGGGTGGCCTTGCGGGCTCGCGGTCCGGAGAGCCGACACGTCTTCGACGGCCCGGCCTGGGCGCACAGCAGCCCCGTCTTCGTCACCGTTGCTGGCAAACCGATCGCCAGCAAGAAAGACGCCGCATTCTTCGTCGAATGGATCGACCGCCTCATCGACTCGATGGGCCGACGCAATCGCTACGCCAAACCCGACGACCGCCAACGCGTCGAAGCTCTCTTCCGCCGTGCCCAAACTCGCTTTCAAGAAATCGCCACCGCCGCCCACTAGCCCTTAAACAAGCGGGTTCGGAGCTCACGAGAGATCTGTCCATGGGATGGCACATGGAGGTGAGCCTGATTTGCCGGTCCCGGTGACTGCAGTCCGAAATGGAGACAGTGCTCCCTT
>Ga0187892_10000562_pt1 | contig 95936 bp, 99 predicted proteins | sample MA1701073metaG_FD_139345 | JGI IMG/M metagenome (GOLD analysis project Ga0187892, IMG submission 139345) | Bio-ooze microbial communities from a basaltic lava cave in the Kipuka Kanohina Cave System on the Island of Hawaii, USA - MA170107-3 metaG ... | reverse complement strand
TACTGATTGATGGCCGGCCCGCGGCAGCCAGCGCTTCCAGCGGAACGTTCAACGCGCTCGATCTCAGCAGCATCCCGATGTCGGCGATCGAGCGCATCGAAGTGCTGACCAGCTCCGCCTCCGCCGTGTACGGCGCCAATGCCATGGGCGGGGCAATCAACATCGTGCTCAAGCGCGACATAGGCCGTCCGGTGATCGACCTGCGCTACGGTGCGGCCGACGGTGGCGCAACAGAAAACCGCGTGTCCGTGAGTTCCGGCTACTCCGGAAACCGCTTTCGTGGCTCGCTCCTGCTCGATTACTTCGACCGCGGAGCTTTGACAGGCAACGAGCGCGACCGCTGGGCCAACCAGGATTTCCGCCGTTTCGGCAGCATCGATCGCCGTTCAACGTCAGCCAACCCGACCACAGTGACTTCGACCACGCCAAACAACCTGCCCGGTCTTTCGTCCCGGTTCGCCGCGGTACCCGAGGGCAGTACCGGTGTGGGGCTGACGCCGGCGGATTTCGCCGCGACCGCCGGCCAGCGCAATTTCGAGAGCCTGAGCCGCTTCCGCTCCATTGTGGGCGAGCAGGACCGGCGCAGCGCCACGGCCTTCGGCGAGCTCGACTTGTCGTCCGTCGTGACGGCGTTCGCCGAGTTTTTCCATGAGGAATCCGTGACCGCAATCGACCTGCCGCCCGCCGCGGCGACCCTGGTAGTGCCGGCGGCGAACGAGTTCAATCCATTCGATGAGCCGGTCCTGGTGAGTTATCTCTTTACCGGAATCGGGCCGCGCAAGCGCTTTTCGGAGGCCGATTCCGATCGCGGATTGCTCGGCCTGAAGGGAGAGCTGAAATCCTGGGACTGGGAGGTCTCGGCGGTCAGGACCCAGGGCGACGGCTTGCAGCGTTCGCCGCGCAATAACGTGAACTTCGCGCGCGTCAACGCCGTGCTGGCTGCTGTTCCTCCCGCTGAAACGCTCAACGTGTTTCAGGATGGCCCCGGCGGCAGTGCCGAGCTGCTGGCTTCGCTGTTGGCGCCGTCCTCGATTGAGCTGGAGTACTCCGCAGACACTCGTCTCGCGTCTGCGCAGTTGCGCGGGCCACTGTGGCAACTGCCCGCCGGTGCGCTCGAAGTCGTCCTCGGCGGCAATGCGGGCGAGGAGGAGATTCTCTTCAGATCGTTCACGCTCCCAGCGCCTGTCGCGGGCGATCGGAATTCGTCCGCGGCTTTTGCTGAACTTGGCATTCCGCTTGTGAATCCCGCGATGCAGGTTCCGGCGGTCTCGTCGCTGCGGCTGACGGGCGCGGTTCGCTACGACAAATACAGCGACTTCGGCGATTCCTTCAATCCTCAATACGGGGTGGTGTGGGCGCCCGTCGAAGCGCTGTCGCTGCGCGTCTCGCGCGGGACGAGTTTCAGTCCGCCCAATCTTTTCAGCCTGTATGCGCCGCTGCAGCAGTTTCCGTTTTTCGTGACCGATCCACGCCGCAACAACGAGACGGCACCCATCGCCATGCTCGTGGGCGGCAATCCCGATCTGAAAGCTGTCGAAGGCGACTCCCTGACGGCTGGGTTCGTGCTCGCGCCGGTCGGCGTGCCGGGCCTGCGCTTCGCCGCAAACTACTGGGAGCTGGAAGTCGACAACCGTGTGACGGTCGTGCCGGCTCAGCAGCTCGTGAACAGCGAGGCGCAGTTCCTGGATCGCGTTATTCGGGGAGCGCCGTCCCCAGCCGACGTGGCCGCTGGCCTGCCCGGGCGGATCGTGACAGTCGATATCACGCGCATCAATTTCGGCCGGCTGAAGACGAGCGGAATCGACTGGGAAGCGTCGTACTCGCTGAATACCCGGTGGGGCAACTTCACGCCCAGTATCCTGGGCACCTGGACCGGCAAGTACAGCTCCATCGAGCTTCCGAACACGCCCGCAGTCGAGCGCGTGGGTGTCGCTTCGTTCCTCGGCACCATACCCGAGTGGAAGTTGTCGGCGACGATGGCGTGGACGCGCGCCGGCATCGGCTGGTCGGCAACCGCGCGCTACATCCACAGCTACGACGATGCGGTATTCGGCCTCGGGCCCACCGGCCGGCGAGTGGATTCGCAGACCCTGATCGACACGCAGGCCTTTCTCGATCTGGGTCATCTGCTCGCCGGTCAATCCTGGCTGGAGGACACCCGGATCACCGCCGGCATTGCCAACCTGCTCGACGAGGAACCGCCGTTCTCGGAGCTGTTCTTCGATTCCGGATACGACAACACCCAGGGCGATCTGGTCGGCCGGACGGGTTATCTCACGCTGACGAAGAGTTTCTGACTCCTTGAGAACGAGGATCCGGATGAAACTGCAGACACTCGCGCGCAGGGCGGTGGCATCCATGCCGTGCGCGGTCGTACTCTTTGCGCTCACGATGGCGGACGCCGGCGGTAAAGAGCCGCTGACCGTGGCCCGCGCACTGGAAACCGTGCGCATCGTGGGTAATCCCGGTGCTGCCAGTCCGGTGAACCCGGACGGTGTCTTGTCAGTTTCACCCGACGGACAGCGCTACCTCGTGCGCCTTGTGCGTGGAGACGTGCAGCGCAACGGCGTATGGATGGAGATGCTGACCGGCAAGCTGGATTCTTTTGACGGGGCGCGCTCGCCCAAGCCGGTCGCGCGCCTGTTCACCACCGGGCTCGGCGCGGGCATCGGCAGCTTCGGCGCCGACATGGACGTGTCCGATTACAGCGAGCTGCGCTGGCTCGATAACGATCGGGTGGTGTTCCTCTGGAGCGACGAACGCAGCGTCCGCCAGCTCATGAGCGTGGATCTCGATACGGGCAAAGTCGAACGCCTGACGAACCATCCCACACCGGTGAACGGTTTCGATCTGAGCCGCAGCGGCGCGGTGCTGTACACCGCCCGCGCGCGCGATGCGGTGAACACCGGGGAAGAGCTGAAGTCGGGTTTCGTCGTGCCCGATACGGTCGATGCCTACAGCATCTTTCATCGCAACCTGCGGGCCACCGGCTTCGACATTGCCTGGAACACCGAATGGTTCATCCTGGACAATGCCGGCGGGAAACCGCGCCCGTTGAAGGTGGCAGGGCGCGATATCGACCTTTTCTCCTGGCACCGGATCAGCTTCGCTCCGGACGGGCGCCGCGCGCTGGTATCCAGCGCGCCGGAGCGCTATCCCGAGGAATGGGGCCGCTATGGCGGGCCGCTCAAACCCGGGATCCCCGCCGCACGCCGCGACGTGCGCAACGCGGGCGCGAGGAACGTGCAACAACTCTTTGTCGTGGACATCGAGAGCGGCACCACACGACCCTTGTGGAACACGCTCAGCCTGGGCAGCGATTTGAAGTGGTCGGACGACGGACGCTCGGTCCTCGTGACCTCGACATACTTGCCGGCGGCGGACGCCGATGCCGATGGACTGGAAGGACGCGCCACGGCCGTCGTGGATGTCGCGACGGGCCAGTACCGCCGCGTGCCGATCGATCTGCGCGGCAGATGGGTGCTCGCCTTGCGCTGGCTAGGCACCGATGAGGTTCAGATCGATAGTCGCAAGGGCGATGAGGTACAGCACGCCCGCTTCCGCCGAAATGGGACGGAGTGGCAAAAACAGATTGACCACGCAGAACCGGAGGACGACGACTCGCCTCCCGTCCGCATCGAGGTGCGCCAGGACCTCGACACACCGCCGAGGCTCCATGCCGTGGAGCTGCGCGGACCCGAAGCTTCCCGCCGCGAGGAAATGATCCTCGATCCCAACCCCGGTTTACTGGAGAAAGTCGCGCTCGGTCGCGCGGAGATCGTCAGCGGCAAGCTCGACGGGGAGGACAGCTGGAAGGGGCTCCTCTTTTATCCGGTAGGCTATCGCCCGGAGCAGCGCTACCCGCTGCTGATCCAAAGCATCTACGGCGGCAGCATCCGGTCGCAGTTCACGCTCTACGGCCTCGGCGATCTCGGTCCCACGCTGATTGCGTCGTATCCGGGGCGGATACTGGCGTCCCGCGATATCGCAGTGCTCGTGCTCGATGTACAGATGGGCCCGAAGTTCGGTGGGACTGCCGAAGGTGAGACGCGCAAGAATGCCTTCATCGCCGCTGCCGAGCATCTCGTCGAGAAAGGCATCGCGGACCGCGCAAAGATCGGTCTCGCGGGCTTCAGCCGCAACGGCTGGTACACCGAGTACACCCTCACGCATTCCGACTTCCCCTTCGCGGCTGCGATTGCCGCGGACAACTGGGATCCGAGTTATGCCCCCACCGTCTGGCTCGATAGCTATGCTCAGGCCGCCGCGGTGAACGGCGCGGAGCCGTTCGGCGAAGGCCTGAAGGCGTGGTTGGAGAAAGCTCCCGGGTTCAACGCCGACCGTGTACGCGTGCCCCTGTTGAAGATCGAGCAGTCCACCGGCGGGCTGTTCGGCGTGATGGCGCAGTGGGAAATGTTCGGCCGTCTGCGCTACCTGAAGAAGCCGGTGGAGTTCTACGTCATGCCAAAAGCCGCCGAGCACGGTGCCCACAACACACAGAACCCCGGGCAGATCATGGCCGTTCAGCAGCGCGCCGTGGACTGGTTCGACTTCTGGCTGAACGGGCGAGAGGATCCAAGCCCGCACAAGGCGCAACAGTACGCGGGGTGGCGCAAGCTCAGAGAAGCGCACATCGCCGATCTCGCGCGACTGCAGGGCGGCCACGCCAGTCAGCGGTGAAGCGCGAAGCCGCCGCGCAGCCAATTCAGCGTATTGAGGTTCGCTGAGAACGTGGCCACAAACTGAGAAGCTGCGAAGCACGACCGTCTATATCCCGCGCTTCCTTGCTGTGCTGGCACGGAGCCGCCGTTCTCACCTTCAACTAAGAAGCGGACACGGCCTTCCTGGAGGTTTCGGCAAGATCTGCGTAGGCCTGTGTTCGCGCAAGCTCCTGAAGCTCCTTCCTGAGTTCCTTGAGAATTTCCTCTCGGTTGATTCTCCTACGGGCAAGCGTCTCGAACGGCTCGAACAGTGCGCAGGCGGGGATTGCCAACCGGATCGCGCCGCTGTTGGCAAGCTCAACGATACGCTCGCACTCTGGCGCCTCCTCCTGCCTGTACGTCAGCTCGAGGACAAAGTTCGACTCAACGGCGACGATCACGGGTCGAGTCCGGTCCTGACGTACCCACCTTTGATCCGGTCGTATACACCAGACGCGACAAGCATCGAGTCTGCGTCGGAGGAATCGACCGGCTTGCGCAGGCCATCCACGAGGTCAGCCAGCCACGAGGTAATCGCCAGCTCCAGGCTCTCCTCGCGCGGGCCTCCTTCTCGGTCCACGATTGCGCCCAGATAGTCCTTCAGTACTGACTCGGCTGACGCGGTGAAAGCGGACGCCGCCGTGATGTCCGCACCCGGATTCCACATGAGGAACGTCGTAGGGAGGGCCAGCAGAAAGAACGCGCCGATGGGAACTTGACCGTGAACGATAGGGTTTCTCCGCACGGCAGCCGCATCGGTCGAGCGAGCATCGCGTACGACCTTGCATTCAACAACCAAGACCGACTCCCCTGCTGGCGAGTCAACGGTGATGTCGGGACGGAAGCTCATGGCTAATGCGAGGTTATGGTGATGCATAAACAGTATACCTATGAGGCTGTCGTGGGGCTTGAACTGCTGATCCTGCGGCCGACGTGTGGCCAACCCCGTTATACGAACGAGGCCGCCAAAACGGCAAGAGATTGTCGGAGCAAGACAACCAGGAATGCCACGAGCTCAACGACGCCAATCACTTCAAGGGTCACAGTTGCGACGACGTCTGCGGCTCCCGTGGGCGGTCTGCGGGACCGCCCCCGGCTTCTGCGGAGAAGCCAGTTCAGCGAAATGCGCGTGCGGCTCGACGCCGAAGGAAGAAACACCGCCGCAACAGTGATGTTGGGACGCAATGACGGGCGACGCTCGCGACGCGCAGGAGAAGCCCGAGCGAGTGTCGCGCGAGAAGACACAGCACGAGCGCGTGCCGCATGGCTGCGCGAATATGTGCAAACTCACCAACCTGATTATTCGATCTCCTTGACTTCCTCCACTAACCTTCGCACGTGGACTCATCCACAAGGAGCGACGCGCGTTCCCGCAGAACCTTGAAGCGGAGATTTCGTGCGTCGCGTGTTTGAAACGAAGTGGCTAGCGGCGCCCGCCGGTTGTGAGGCAACCGACGGACGCCTGACCACTGCCGATCCGAAGGAGATCAGCATATGGCTACGAAGGACGATATCACCCGACGCATCACTGTTCGCAAGGCTGTAGATGAAGAGGAGGGCGCGGCGCTGGGCGAGGGCGTGCGCGGCCCGCGCGCTCACGAAGGTGTGAGGGGCGTTCGCGAGGACGCTGTGCAGGACATCCGTACACGCCTTGCGGAGCACATCGAAACACTGCAGTTCGTCAATGGCGCGATCGGCGTTTGCGTCAATGCTCTGCTGCAGCAGAACGCGGACATGGACGCCGACATCGCGCTCGTGCTCCGGCACTCGGCAGGCGACAAGCTGTTCGAAGCGACCGAGCGGCTCGAGCTGGTGGCGCTTGAGCTGGAGTACGGCGACGCGACGGAGCATTGCGAGGAGGGCGAGACGGTCGCGGCGTGAGAGGCGCTAAGTCTGTCGCACTCGAACAGAGCCGGCGCGTGCTCTTGGCGCGCCGGGTTCTGAGCGATGAGCAATTCCGCAGACAGCGTCTGCGGAATCCATGGACCTGGCCAATTTGGCCGACAGTGTCGGCCAAATCATCTTTTGAGAGGGTCTTGCCGTTTTCGTCTCCTCGTTCGTCTATTGGTCCATGAGTGGGCCACGCCAAGGAAGGTACTGACGAGCACGAACATTGACAGAGATCATCCTAGGCAGGCGGTGAGGTGAGCAATGAGAGTTAGTACAGCCGAACCCATGAAGGTAGAATCGCGCGTCCAGACGGGAGACCGCGCCCTGATGTCCAAGCTCGATCCGAGAGTTGCACCCGCCTACACCGTCGCAGAGGCCGCTCGCTACCTGAGGATCCCGCTCGCCACCGTGCGGTCGTGGGTCGTTGGGCGCACCTATCCGAGGCGCTCGGGAAAGGCTCGGTTTTCGCCTGTCATTTCGCTTCCAGAGGGCGATGGAAGCCTGCTCTCATTCCATAGCCTGATTGAGTTGGCAGCGCTGCGTGCCTTGCGCACGGAACACGAATTCAAACTTTCCGCCGTCCGTGAAGCACTGGATTACGCGCAGCGAAAGCTGAAGGTAAGGGGCCTTCTGGCAAGCCGTGATCTCTTGCAGGGGCCCGGTGCGCTGTTCCTTGAGCGGTACGGTCAGCTGATCAACCTTAACAGAGCTGGCCAACTGGGCATCAAAGCTGTGCTGGAAGGCCTCTTGAAGCGCATCGACTGGGAAGGCGGCCTTCCAGTGCGTTTCTTTCCGCTGCTGCCTAATCGTGCCGAGGCCCGCACGATCGTCATCGATCCACGAGTGGCGTTCGGCAAGCCTACGATCGAGCGTCTGGGAGTGAAGACTTCTGTCATTGTTGACCGGGTGAATGCCGGCGAGTCACCGGAAGACCTGGCGAAGGACTACGGCGCAACACGAGACGAGATCATGGACGCGCTGGCGTATGAACGAGCGGCATGAGCTGACGTACTTCACTGATCGGGATCTCGGACACCTCTTTCCTCGCCTGTTGCGGGACGCTGGCCTGAAAGTCGAGCGTCACGACGACCACTTCGGTCCACGGACGAGCGACGACGAATGGCTGCCCATCGTGGCGAGGCATGGCTGGGTGGCGGTCACTCGGGACGGTCGAATCAGATACTCGCCAATGGCGCTCCAGGTCTTGATGGAGAGCGGAGCACGACTGTTCGTCGTCGTTGGCAAGCTGAGCTCGAGTGAGAGTGCCGAACTGTTCCTTCGATGGAAAGGTGGAATCGAGGACTTAGCCCGCGAGCACAAACGTGCACTGATCGCCAAGGTGAGAAAGGATGGCGTGCATGAATGGCTCACGCACAGTCAATGGAGTGAGCGACGAAGATAGACCAGCCGCAAGTGCCACAAGGCTGAGACTAGGTAGCGAGCCCTTCAAGCTGCTGCTACAACCACCTCGCGAGCGCTGCTCTCGTACTCGCGCGCGGCTTCGAGGATCGCATCCCGATTCGGGTCGTCATCCGCAATTGCAAGCGCAAACGGGATGCGCTGATTGTTTCCGCGGCCTTCATCCCAGATCCTCGTCCATGGACCACGTTCGTCGTGCGTCAGGCTAACCAGTGGCTTGGTCAGCTCATCGCGGTATCGAGTTGCGAGCTCCTCCATCAAGCGCAGCTCGCGCTTGGTGAATGAGCTGTCGTCAAACTGCAAGCGGGGCGTCACCTTCTCCCGAATGTAATCGATCACTTCTTCAGGGAGGATGTCGACGGCGGCAGCGAGGTCGGGCTCCAGGCTGTCCCACTCCTGTTCGAGTTGAAGTGGCACGGGACCCATCTTCCACGCGAGATACTCCATTCCGGTAACGCTTCGGCCGGTCTCGCGGAAATGGCGAAAGTCGAGCAGATAAAGCAGCTTGAACAGCTTCACCTTGCCGCAATGCTTCGTCTGCGTCGCGAAGTACACGATCGCATTGATCAACTTCTGGCGGTCCCTCGAGATCAGCATTGGTGTATGCGCGGCGTTCCTGGATCCGTACGCGGTCGCACCTTAGACCTGAGACCACGTGAAATCAAGCGAAGCAAGCGCCAGTTCCGTACAAACTCGCCAACCTAATCGTTCGATTCGCGCATCGTCACTCGCTAGTGTCCTGCTCGTGGATTCATCCACAAGGAGCTTGCGCGTTTCCGCGGAAACGCGAAAGCCCCGGGCTCGCGCATCGCATGAGTTCAAACGAAGTGGCAAGCGGCGTCCGCCGGTGCTGAGAACACCGACGGACGCCTGACCACGGCCAACCTTTTGGAGGAGGCTGACTATGGCTGACAAGGACGATATCACCCGAGAGATCACTGTTCGCAAGGCTGTGGAGGAGGGCGCGAAAGGCGAGAGCGCGCGAGAGCGCGTTCTTGAGGGCTCGTTCGAAGGCGCGCGCGACACCGCAGTCGAAAGCGTGCAGGACATCCGTACACGCCTTGCTGACCGCATCGGCGAACTACGCTTCGTCAACAGCGCACTGATGACCTGCGTGCAGGCACTGCAACAGCAGAACGCCGAGATGGACGCCGACATCGCGCTCGTCCTGCGGCGCACGGCTGGTGACAGGCCTCGATATCGCGATTGAGCGGATCGAGGCGATTGTGTTGGGGGTTGAACACGACGAGGAGGCCGCGTAGCAGAAGGCAAGGAGGCCAGCAGCCTTGGCTGTACCTGGAGACAAACGGAGCCGGCACGTTGCGAGCGCGCCGGTTCTCTTTTGCCGATTTCGAAGCGTCAATCGTCTTAGTGGCAGATACGGAGGTGTGCACCATGACGAGAACTATTGAAGTCGATGAGGCGCTGATTTCTCAGGCGCTGAAGATGAGCGAACTCATGTCGGACCGCGAGGCCGTAGCGGAAGGGCTGCGCCTGCTCATCAGCGCCAGTGAACAGGCTCGCGATCGCAAACTCGCGGAGGAGATGGTTTTCGCCCCAATTATCAAGGCGCTGAAGGAGCGTCCGCTGGTGATCGATGTGGATGCGTTCGGGCCGGAGCGTGCGCGTGGGAGGGCGGCGCGTCACGACTGATATCCAGCTGGCACGTGTGCTCGCGGATGGACTTTAGGAGAGGACATGGCAAAGACCAAGACTAGACGTTTCGACGCAGTGAACTACCTCAAGTCCGAAAGGGACATGGTGGGCTACCTGGAGGCGGCACTTGAGGATGGAAGTCCGGAACTTGTCGCCGCCGCGCTTGGAGATATCGCGCGTGCCCGTGGGATGTCTCTGGTCGCTCGCAAGACAGGTTTGCAGCGGGAAAATCTCTATCGTGCCTTGTCACCTCAAGGCAATCCGGAGTTGAGTACTCTGCTTAAGGTTGTTCACGCCTTGGGCCTGCAGCTGCACGCGTCAGCTCGGTGAACACCGTCAAGCGAACTCAGTCGCGATAGATCAAGCATGGATCTCAAGGAGGTCGAGTCATGAAAGCAGGAATCGAGATCGACGATGAGTTATTGGCGAAGGCAAAGCAGCTCAGCGGCCTGGACGAACAGGCGACCGTTGAGGCGGGCTTGCGTGAACTTGTTCGTCTGCGACGGCAAGGCGAAATTCATCAGGCGTTTGGCAAGTTTTCCATCGATCCCGCCGCTGCCAGGGATGTTAGCGATGATCGTCGCCGATAGCTCCGTGTGGATTGTCGGAGACTTGATACTGCATGAAGTGGCGCGAGGTGAAAGCGACGATGCCAAACGTCGAGAGGTGACATCCTTCATGCGGCGTTGCAGGGTTCTGCCCATGCTAAACACGAGGCTCGCAGTCATGGCCGCAGATAACTTTCAGCGACTGCGGGAAGAAGGTGTGACTCCTGGGACGGCGGACCTCATCATTGCGACTTTCTGCATTGCCTTTGGTCATCGGCTCCTGCATGCGGATGACGATTTTGCGCCGATGAGGAAGTTCATCCACCTGCAAAGTGCTCAGGTCGGAGACCACGTCAGAGAACCGGCGGGTGTTTATGATGTAGCGGCATAGGCGTTGACGGACATACGACAAAATTCACGGAGTACCGAGCATGTGCAAAGTGGAAGTTGACGCTGAGTTACTCAAGGAGGCATTTGGCCGGAGCGGCTATGCAACCGAGCGTGAAGCAGCGGAGGAGGGGCTTCGCTTGTACATTGAATGGCGAAAGGTCGAGCTGCAGTGGGAGGAGATGCAGAAGCCGATCAGCGATGACGAGCTCGATGACCTGGCCGCCGGGCGCTGGCGACCTGGCGGCGCCGCCGCAAAGTGAGGCGGATGCGGTTACATGATCGACAGCCATTCTTGACTTCAGATCAGCCCGAAGACAGACTGCGCGCCACGATGAATTGCTCCCGCACTCTGCTATGCACCTTATTCGCCCTGACGCCGTCAGGACCGGAGGAGTGCGCTTAACGTTTACTGCCGCATAGGCTCAGGAACTCAAAGCCCCCTTCGGTACTGCCGATCGGGGCTTTTGCATTTCTAGGCCTGGGTGGCGCAACTGGCAGACGCACCGGTTTCAGAAGCCGGCTGTTGTGGGTTCGAATCCCACCCCAGGCACCAGTTTCCTGGCCGCTGTGCGAACCACACCAGCGGGGACCATTCGTATCCGGGCACGCGACTCCACGCATCGCTCGCGCATCTGGTGTTTCATGCGTGCACGGGCGTTGGAAATTCCTATCGGTCGCCGGCCTTCAGGCATTCAGACGACTCGACAGGCCGTCGCCAGGTGTGCTAAGTTTTTAGCACACCGACATTCTTCAAGGGCCCGGCCGTGACCAACGAATCCCTGAGCCGCCGCGAGCGGCAAATCATGGACATCGTCTATCGCCTTGGCGAGGCGACGGCGGCGCAGGTCCTCGCCGAGTTGTTGGATCCGCCCAGCTACTCGGCAATACGCACGCTGCTTCGCATCCTGGTGGACAAGAAGCACTTACAGCACCGCGAAGACGGGCCGCGATATGTCTATTCGGCCACCGTTTCGCGACAGAAGGCGCGGGCGCGCGCCATGACGCAGGTGGTAAACACCTTTTTCGACGGATCGGCGCTGAAGGCGGTCTCCGCATTGCTCGGGTCGTCGCAACGCAAGATGACGAAGGCCGAGCTCGACGAGTTGAGCGAGCTGATCGAGGCCGCACGCAAGCGAGGTCAATGATCATGTTCGATCCATTCACCGCCTCGGCCATCGCGTTGAAGACCACTCTGCTGCTCGTTGCCGTCGGCCTAATCGCCCTGCTCATGGCGCGGCAATCGGCGGCCTGGCGTCATTTCCTCTGGGCATCCGCGCTGGCACTTTCCCTGCTGATGCCGATTGCGGTCGCGTATCTGCCTTCCTATGTCCAGGTTTCGCTGCCCTGGCAGATGGCGGAGTCCCTGCCATTGGCGGGCGACGAGCCCGCGCCTGTCACGAGCGGCGTTCGCCGTGTCGACGCAGAGCCGGATGTTCTCGATGCGCGAGAGCCGAATATTCTCGATGCGCGGGACAACACACCCTCGACCGCGGAACGCCAGAGAACCTCATCCGGGGAAAGCCAAGCCGGCGCGGCATGGCCGACCACAATGCGCGAGGCCTGGCCGATCGCACTGTTAATCTGGCTGATCGGTGCATTGGTCGTATTGCTACGCAATGCTTTGGCCCATGTCGGCCTGATCCGCTGGGTACGCAAGGCACGGCCTGATCTTTCTCCAGCGTGGGCTGCAACGCTGCGTCAGGTGACAAGCGAAACGGGATTTCGCCGACGCTTACGCGTGCTCGAGTCTGACCACACGACCAGCCCCTGTACCTGGGGACTCGTGCGGCCGGTTCTGTTGCTCCCGGCCATTGGAGCCGAGTGGCCCGAACTGCAGCGCCGCTTCACTTTGTTGCACGAGCTCGCTCACGTCCGTCGCTGCGATTATCTCACCACGCAGATCGCGAGCTTTGCCTGCGCGATGCATTGGTACAACCCATTGGTGTGGTTCGCGGCGACCCAGGCGAGAAAGCTCCAGGAACAGGCTTGTGACGATGCCGTGCTACGTTCCGGCGGAACGCCGTCGGACTATGCACAATTTCTGGTGAGCATCGCCGCTGGGTCTCAACGCCTGTCGCTGGCATCCCCGGCCGCGGTCGGAATGGTCTGGCGCTCGCAGCTTCACGGCCGCGTGACCGCGATTCTCGACGCGTCCAGGGCGCGCCTGCCCTTGAGCGGCCTGGCACTTCTCGTCGCGCTCGCGCCGCTCGCGTGTCTGATGATCTTCCTGGCCACCGTCTCGGCGGTTGCTTCACCCGTCGCGACGCAACCCGAAAGCCCATCGACGATCGCGCTGCAACCCGAAATCCCCTTGACGTCATCGTTCAGCTCCGTCGAGTTGCGCAACGGCGGCACCGTGAATCTGATTCATGGGCAATCGCAGCGGGTGACCTTGCTCAAAGGCGATCCGGAGTCGATCGGTATCACGATCGGCGACGATGGCCGGCTCGTGATCGATCGTTGCCCGAAGCGCTGCCAGCACAGGCACGCCCTGGAGGTCGAGGTCGTGACGCCGGCACTCACCGCCGTTGCAATCGCAGAGGGAGGCACGATCCAAAGCCGCGGCGACTTCCCTTATCAGCCGCAAATCGAAGTGGCCGTCAGCCAGGGCGGCATAATCGATATCCGCTCGATGGCGGCGGCGAGCGTCACCGCTTCGGTGTACAGCGGCGGCAGAATTTTCTTGAAGGCGTTGACGGACCTGTCCGCCAAAGTCGAGCAGGGCGGGCTCATCACTTATTGGGGTGATGCCACTGTCACATCGTCGGTTCGGAACGCGGCCGGGGTCAGCAAGGGAAACCCGGCCGATGCCGACAAGCTGCTCGCGGAATTCTTTCCGGAGCATGCTTCGGTGCCGGCAGTTCCCGTGGTGCCGGCAGTTCCCGCAGTCCAACCCGCGGTCCAACCCATCAGTCTCTGACCTGCCTCGCAGGGGGAGTAACCATGCGTTCAACTCGCTGGCTTTCGTGCACCTCGCGCTTGGTAGCGGAGGCCGCGTCGCGCTGGATTGCGACGGCCGCGTCGCTCTCAAGTGTGGCGGCGGCGTCTCTCCTGGTCGTGACCGCCGCGTCGGCGCAGCCCGGTTCGGCTCAGCCCGCCGAAACGCTGAACCTGGAAGGCCTTTGGGCCGCGCATGCGAACTATGGCCCCGATGTGCGCGGGAGGCTGATGATCCTCAAGCGCGGGGACGACATGGTTGCTGATATCGCGGGTTTTTCCGTGCCGGTGAAGAAGCAGGGCAGGAAGCTCAGCTTCGACCTTCCCGACGGCAAGGGCAGCTTTCGGGGTGAGCCCATCGGCGGTGAGACCATCGGCGGTGATATCAACGGACACTGGATCCAACCCGCGACGGTCGAAAGCGGCGCGCGCTACGCAACGCTTCTCGTTCTTCGCGCGGACGGGGACGGACGCTGGACCGGCCAGATCGCGCCACGTGAAGACCATTTCACCTACTACCTTCCGGTCACGCGCGGCGCCGACGGGCGCCACTCGACTTACGTGCGAAACCCGGAACGCAATCAGGGCGTGTTTCTTGGCGCATCGCGGATCGAGCAGGAAGGTGACACCATCCGGCTGATCGGAACGCGTCGCGGCCAGGAGAAAGAGAGCGTCATCGCCAGCGGGCGGCGCGATTCCGAAGCGGGCACATTCAACCTTGCTCTCCCTCGGGGCACCTTCGACTTCACTCGCGAGAAGGACGGGAGCAGCCCTTTCTACGCGCGAGGCAATCCGCCGGAGCGCTACCGTTACCTTCCGCCGGTACAGCTCGACGACGGGTGGCCGGTGTCAACGCTGGAGAACGAGCGCATCGATCGGGCGACGATCGAGAAGTTCGTCCAGAAGCTGATCGACATGCGCCAGGAGAGTGTCAGCACGTCGCAGATCCACAGCCTGCTGATCGCGCGGCACGGGAAGCTCGTGCTCGAGGAGTATTTCCACGGGTTCGACCGCGACACGCCGCACGACTTGCGCTCCGCGTCGAAGAGCTGGACCAATGTGCTGATCGGCGCGGCTATGCAGGCGGGCGTCCCGATCCGTCTCGACACGCCGGTTTACGAGACCATGCTGGGTTCCGTTCCGGCGGATCTTGATCCACGCAAGAAGGCGATGACGCTCGAGCATCTCATCTCGATGACAGCGGGCTTTGACTGCGACGACTCGGGGGAAAGGCCGGGTGACGAAGATCCGATGCAAGAGCAGACCGCGGAGCCAGACTGGTATCGCTATTCGCTGAACGTGCCGATGGCCTGGAATTCCGGCGAGCAGATCGTCTATTGCAGCATGAAGCCGAACCTGGCCGTGGGCGTGCTGGAGAAGATCGCCGGCGAGTCAATGTCGGAGATGTTCTACCGGCTGGTCGCGAAGCCGATGCGGATGACGAATTACCATTTATTCCTGCAGCCGACCGGCCAGCCCTATGGTGGCGGAGGGCATCACTTCACCACGCGGGATTTTATGAAGCTCACTCAGCTATTTCTCAACGATGGCAAGTGGGAAGGCCGGCAGATCGTCAGCAGCGAGTGGGCGAGAAAATCGGGCGCTGCGCTGCGCGTGCTCTCGCCGACCAGCGGCCAGACCTACGGCTATCTCTGGAACTCGTTTGCGTATCCGTACCGCGGACGCAAGGTGCACGCCTATTTCCCGGGCGGCAACGGCGGTCAGGTGTACATCGGGATTCCCGATCTCGACTTGCTGATTGCCTTCACCGGCGGCAACTACGCCGACCGCGTGCTGTTCCGGTCGCAGCGAGAGTTCGTGCCGCAGGATATCCTTCCGGCGGTAAGCGATACAGGGTCCGGGCGAGCGCGCTGAACTGTCGGGCGGTTGGCGAAGGCGTCAACGAGATGCGGATCGATTTCGGACCGGGCTATCGCATCTACTTCACGCGGGTCAAGCGAGCAGGCGAGGAAGGCCGACTCGCAGAATGAGCTGACACTCTTGACCTGCCTCGTGGGGGTCGGTTCGAGTGCACACCCGGCAACAGGCTTGGAAAGCCGGTGATCGAACTCCCAATCGGCGTTGCTACCTTGGCTTGCGGACGCAAAAGGTAAGATGCGTGACACCCTCAGCGTCAATCAACCGCGTCCGTTGCAGCGCGAGTCCTTCCGGATCCGCCATGGCGCAAGCCCGTGCGACCGCCGGCGACCGTGAGGTCGTCGTACTCGGCGGTGCGGAGATCATTCAACAGTGCATCCAGACTGGCCTCCTGGACGAGCTATGGCTTCACCTCGTGCACCTTCTGCTCGGCGTAAAACCGGGTTGTCACCCCAAGGCTTCTCGCCGAGGTCGAACATGCGGCGGCCAACCAGCACGGCGCCGGTGCTCCCGAAGAGATCCTCGAGCGCCCCACCCCGTATCCCGGTCCGGCCGCCCTCGTGAAACATCCACTCGTGGAGTGCTTCGCCACCGTCGCCCATCCCGTTGTCCGTGTGGACTTTCGGTCCGGCGATGAACCCGTCGAGCGACATCGAAAGCTCTGCGAACACCTTGCCCATTGAGATCTCCTTTATCTCTACGTATCTCTACGTCGAGCAAGGGGCAAGAGATTCGACAGGCGACCGCGCGGAAGTGCGAAAAGGCGTCGGGCACAGACTTCGCTGCCGCTACAGGGAGCGAACCCTGAGCCACTAAGCGGCGCTGAGTCGGCGCGTTCAATCCGTCACTAGCACGTACTCGGGTATGTTGTAGAGCACGTTGGGGTTGTAGTTGTCGGCCGGACCGCAACCCGACGTGGTGACCTGAACGCTCTTTCCGCTCAATTTGGCTGCAAGCACGGAGGCGTACTGAGTCTTCGCCCCCGGCGCTGAAGCGTTCAGGATGAACTGCTGGTTGCATGCACTCACGGCCGAGTCGAGCCGGAAGGCCACATTTCCGTTGCGCCAGGTCTCGACCCAGACGACTTTGCCTGTGAACGTTTCCGCCGACGCGATGCTGGCGGTGAGAAGCAGCGCAGCGCTCATCAGCGCTGCCTGACGTGAGCGCGGAGATCCTTTCGATCGTTGAAACTGAGAATGCTCATGCCGATTCGTCTCCGCCCATTGGCACGCGAGGGGGAACGCGTCGCCGCTACAACAGAACGGCGGCTACTTGCGGATACCCGCAAACCAGTGCGCCTGTCGTCGACACCTGCGCCAAGGGAGTATCAGCCACGCGCGCGGCCAGCAACGTGGCATACATCTCCCTGGCCCCGTTCTGCGTTCGTAGTACGGCAAACAAACCACGGAACAGAAGCGTGTTCGTTGTCATGTTAGACACTCCCCTGTTGTTCGCAATGCTGCCAGTCCGCTTCGATGTTCCTTCGGCAACACGTCACCGCGCGGTCTGGTGGAACGCGTGTGATGACTGAGAGAATCCCCGAACGGGTTTTCGGAACGATAGTGCGCCGGGCTTGCTGGCGTGCGTGATCCTCCTGAAACTCCCTTGCCCTTCCACTAGACGACGCGAGACTACGCCCGCGAGATGTCCACTGCAATACTGAGTAGACGAGTTGCGCGGGGCAGTTGCTTCGTCGATGCGCTGGCGAGAAACAGATCAGCACGCTTGTAGTTCTATTCAGTACTTGAAACAAGCGTCGGACAGGAATAGGTTCCATGTCGGCCAGAAGAACAATGCGGTCGATGCAACGTCGGCCGCGCAAGGGACCAGGAGGAAGGGAGCAATGGCACGCCTTTCGATGGGCCGCGCCGCCGCGCGGACGATTCTGGTTTGCGTAGTTCTCGCCGCGCCCGGGATCGTAAATGTTCCCCATGCTTCTGCCGGCGAAGTCACCGGCCTCGTGACTGATGTCCTCGTGCGCGACTCGGATGGTCTCGTGTACGTCCACGTCGCTGGCACTGCAACAAACCGGCCTGCGTGCGCTGCGACGACGAGCTACTGGATGATTCCGAATGAGAATTCGGAGGCGGGCAAGAAGCTGTATGCACTGCTGCTGGCGGCAAAAGTCAGCGGTATGCGCGTGCAGGTCATCGGCAAGAACACGTGCCTGCGGTGGGGAGATGGCGAAGACATCCTCTACGTCAACATGCACTGAAGCAGTAGGCGCAGACCCGTGGGCTACGTTTCACTGATCGCCGCCCTGCTCGGTTGGTACATCGCCTCTGGCGCGTGCTACTGGAGATTCGCTTGCAACCGGGCGGTCGGCGATCTGGCTAATGCGATCATGGGTGTGACGGGCGAGGGCGCCGCCTTTGTCGGGATAGATCTCCTGGTCGCCACGCTGGTACTGGTCGTGGTCGGACTGCTCACCGGCTTCCTTTCTCTTCGCTTCACACGCTCGCGGAGCATTGCCTGGTCAGGGCTTGGCCTCACCGCCTTGCTCATTCTCTATCACGTCGCAGGCTTCATCCAGATACGGATGAGTATTCCGCATTGACACAGGAGCGACACTCGTGAATGAGAAGACGCTTCCACGAATTTCTCACGTCGCGCTGGCAATCGCGTTCCTGGTGATCGCGTCTGCCCCCGGATCCGCTTACGCACAGGTTCAGCCGGACGCGCTGCAGAGAGCCGGCTACCGCATTTTCACCGGCGACGCGAACGGCGATGGCGTGGTTGACGTGCTCGCGCGGCCGAGAGTTGTCGTCGTGCCAATTCCGCTGGACGACCTCGACGTTCCAATCGTCGTGCCGCCGCCGAGCCCGCCGTTCGCGCTGCTGTCCGCGGGTGGTACTTACACCCTCGTCGCACCGCCGACTGAGGCAATCCTGAATCATCCATCCTGGGTTCCCGCGCCCTACGACCTGCTGTTCGGCAATCTCAACGCCGACGGAAACACGGAACTCGTCATGCGTGGGAGCGTGACGTCTCACCCGAGTTTCGTCATGGCAATCGCGCCGAGCGGGACGCCAGTTTTGCGGCAACATCTCAGCGCGGCAACCATCGGCGTAGACCTCGGCGCCTCGGGTTCCATTGTTTCCCTTGCCGATGTGAATCGTGACGGACGGGCCGACCTGGTCGTGCGCGTCAATGGCCTGATTTCCACCGTGCGCATCGCGAACGCCGACGGCCTGTTCGAAAATCCAAACACGGGGCGCCTCGCAGCAATTGTGGCATGGCGGGCGTTCCGCACATCGCTGGATGCGGGAGATGCGCCCTCGGCCCTGAACCTGGTGTCCGTCGATGCCGTACCCAAGTACAACGACGCGTTCAACAGTCTTGGTGAGGCGTTGGCGGGTCTTTCGCAGAACTGGTCGGAGCCGCGGCCCGTCAACGTGGGCAGCGACTACGTGACGTTGCTGATCCGCGATACGACAGGCGGAACAACGCGTGCTCACCTGGTGACCCTGACGTTCGAGAACGGGCGCTGGGTCGTCGACGAGCTCTGAGCGGGAGGCACGCCAATGAAGAAAGCAATCATCTTCGCCGCCAGCCTGCTCGTGGGTCTTCCTGCCGCCGCTTACGAACGCGGGACGCACAACGTCATCTCGGCGCATGGCGCAAGTCGATCTGTTGTCTATACAGACCCATCGCTCCTTGCCGACCTGGGTTATGGCGATCCGAACACCGAACTGTTCCCCAGTTCTGGCTCCACCAGTACTGCACAGGGATTGATCGGCATTGGAGCCGTGAGGGAAGACGACCTCACTGTATTCAAACGGCCGTTCAATCACTTTTACGACCCGCAGTTCAACAATCACCAGGGCCGCGGCCTCGACGCTTTCGTCGCGTTCGTGGGGCATCCGTCACCGGATTGGGCCATCGAGGATCGTACTGACGTTCTCAGCATCTCGGCAGCCTCGAGTCCGGGTGGGCATCCACAGCTCTGGTCTTATCGCGATGGGCAACGTCACCTGCTGAATGCATTGGTAATGGCGCAACCGAATGATCGGCGCGCCTCAATGGGCGCGATGTTCGAGAGCCTGGGTCACGTCGTGCACCACATCCAGGACATGGCGCAGCCGCAGCACACGCGCAACGACACGCATCGTTTCTCGCCGGCGAACTGGTACGAGCACTACACGGAGCACTTCGTCAACGTCGGTTCGTATCTGACTGCAGACAACTACCCGATCCCGGGATTCGAGACGGCCCGCGAGTACTGGACCAACGCAGCCGCGGGGCGTTACCGGGGAATGGCGGACTTTACCGCACAGAACTACGTGTCGCATGACACGGGCTTCCGGACCGTGATCGGTACCGGAGCCCCCACGAATGCCCCGGGATTTCCGTTACCCAATGGCACCAATCTGAACGGCACGCCGCGCACCATCGAGGCTCGCAATGTGAGCGTCAGGCTCGAGGACGGCACGTTCAGCGCGGAAACGATGGATTTCGTCGTGGGCAATGTCTTCGACGAGCATACGAACGCAGTGCACGGCGGCAAGCTCCTCGCTTCTGGCTCGCTCCTCGATCGGGCACTCGTGATTCGCAACCGGTCGCGCATCTTCACGATGAGCAGCCCTGTGTTCGACGACAACTATCCGATCCTACTGCCGCGGGCGGAGGCCTTCTCAGCCGGCCTGATCAATCATTTTTTCCGCGGTCGTCTCAACATCCGCCGTCACGGCAACCCGCAAACGTGGACCATCGACAACCTCAGCGGCAGGCCCGTGAGCGGCACTTTCAACGTTCTTCACGAAAACAGCGCGGGCGTGCGCAATTTTGTGAGCGGCGGGCCATGGACCGCTTCGCTCGGCACGGGCGGGACATTCAATGTCAGCTTTGCCGAACCACCGGCTGGTACGCGCAAGCTCGTAGTCGTGTTCCAGGGAAGAATCGGATCAGAGCCCGCGGCACCTGATAGCAATTGGTTCGCTGCCGCGGGCAAGGTCATCAACTACACGCTGCCGCCCGTGAACTGCGCCGGGCGCCGGCTCGACGAGGGCTCGAGCGCGGGTGTTGAGTACATCCATGAGCTGGGGACCGGCTCCGGTAGCTTCCGCATGCAGTTTGAGGCATTCGGAATCCCAGACGCGCTCGTTGTTCGCGCGGGTAACAGCAGCGGGCCCGTGCTCCTGCAGACGAATGGACTCGTGTCTGGATTCGACGAGTGGAGTACGCCCCACGATCCGGTCGCACTCGGGACGACTAAGGTGCACGTGCGAGTGAATGGCAACCCGGATACCGGAACATGGTGGGAGCTTGCGCTCGGATGCCCCGGTGAGAACCTCAATGGATCCAATCCCGCCATGCCGAAAGCCTTCGTCCAGTTCCGTTTCGGCAGTGCTCTGCAGGGAGCCATGGGAAGCTGCAGCGCTGACTTCTACATCGACTCCGTGTTCCGTGGAACGGCGTATGCGTCGTCGAGCGGCTTCGGCACGATGAGCTTGTTCCTCACTAAGGGTCCCGGACACTACGGAGAGTTCAGAAACTTCCGGTGCGACCCGTTTACCCGGAACATCCTGGTCGGCGCTGACTTCGAAGACAGCGTTCCTGGGCACAGGCACAAGTTGCCGAAGAGAATGAACCAGACCGGGCTCTTCCTGTTCGATGTGCACTGAAACCTAAAGGACCCTGCATCATGAAGGCAATTCGCAATTGGTCCGCATGCCTGACAGGCGTGCTGTTGCTGACTACTGTCGGGACGTCATCCGCGACCGACGACATCGTGTGCACTGGAAGGGTTGCAACGATCGGCATTCATAGCACCGATCGTGTGATGCTTCGGCTGACTGGCATGAACACGGTTGTGCAGATATGCCATCTGGCGCAAACGATGGGCACCACGTATCCCATTACTCCTGCGCAGTGCAAGTTGGCGTACGCGACGCTCGTTACGGCCCACACGATGGGCAAGCAGCTGAGCGTGTACTTCGACAACGTCCAGTCTGGAACCAGCTGTTCCACCTTCGTTGCCTGGGAGGTCGCGACGGCGAGGTGGGTGCACCTGACCGATTGACTTTTTCAGCAACAGCGCAAATCGCCCGCTTCGGGTCAGCGCACGGAGGTCCATATGTTGCGAGCGCGAACCTTCCTGGCGGTGGCAGCACTGCTGTCGCCAGCTGCCACAGTCCATGCCGAAGAACACTACCTTGCCGGAAAAGTGTTCGACATCACGTCTGCGCCACAGGGCCTGCTCGTGCGGTTGGACACGGGAGTGCCGACTAACTGCGCGGGCGTCGGCTACGGCTGGATGACGATCCCCGAAGCGAACAAGACGATGATTGCTGCGGCACTCCTCGTCTGGCAGAACCGCGGCGAGGCGACTGTCTACACCAACCCCATTTCAAGTGGTGTGTGCATCATCAACCAGTTCGATCCGGCCTAAGATCGGCGGCTACGTGCGAACAGGACGCATCCGGTGCGTGGTACGCCATACTGCTTGACGCCGAGAGGAGCGGAGGCGCGGTCAGGCTGTATTTCCAGTCGCCAATAGAATCATGCACGAGCATCGGTACCTGGACCGTTCTGAATCCCTTGCATCACCTCGATTCCATTTGAACGCGCCGGGAGGACGATCTTGAGCTTCAAGAGGCTGATATCGATCATTGCATTCGCGCTCTTGTTTCAGGCGGAGACTGCGTCAGCCTGGGACGGCGACGCGCTCGGCAAGATACAGCAGGTGGACGTCACGAACTCCGGTAACTATCCCCTGCGAATATTCCTGGTGGGATCGCCGCCGCTGTGCGGGAATGCCAAATACGTGGGCGTACTTCGATGAGAACGATCCCAGGTATCGCGTACGTGGCGGCCGTGCTGATCGCGAAAGCGCAAGGAAACCTCGTGCGGCTTTACACCAAGCGGGACGCGAGCGGCTATTGCAAAGTCGGATACCTCGCGGTCTCAAGCTAGACGCGCACGTCTGCGCCGAGCTAGAAATCACGGCGCCTCGTTCGGCGCCGCGGCGCGCTTCTCCGGAGTCGGAGCCTGAGACGATTCGCCTTCCAGGCCACGATGCGCCGCGACCGCAATGATTTTCCGGAAGCGGGCGATTCGCTTGCGATCCTCGGCCGCATCCTCGAACAGCTGGTCGTCACGAAACTCGGCGTTGAAGTGAACCAGCGCGCTGCGCAGGCGGCTGTCGAGCTCCGTGCGGTCTTCCTGCTTCTTGTCGTCCGCGTAGAACTTGTCGAGCACGAGCTTGATGATGACGTCGCGTGTCGCCCACTGTCCTTCCTCGAGGGCGTCCGGTCGGCAGCGATGTATCGCAGCCAGTGCCACGAGCACCGGCGCGTGCAGGCCTTCTTCCTCTTTCTCGACGGCCTGTTCGCGCTTCCTGGCCGCGCGTTCGAACCATTGCAGGATGCGCAGCCGGAAGCGCTCCCATTCCGACGGCGGCTCCTCGGCCGCCTGGAAGCGCATCGCCGCGTACCGCAGGTGATTCATGAAGCGCTTGATGCTCCGCGGCGATTCACCGCCGAGCATGATCCAGGGCTGCATGATTTCGAGCGCCTTCTGGAATCGCGGTGAGTCTTCCGTCCGGATCGAGCCGCGCACGAAGGCGATCAGCCCAATGAGCGCACCGAGCGTGAAGAGAATGAGAGTACCGAGCATCACGCCCAGGAGAGCGTCGCCGCCGGCGAACCAGCTCGACATGCCCGGTTGCTGCCCGGAATCGAAACCGGCCACCGCGCCAGTCGAAGTCGGCTTCGACGCCGTGTCGTCTACCGCGTTCGGCTGTGCTGCCGTCGCGGGGTTGCTCGCGGCAGCGGGCGGCGATGACTTCTCACCCGCGGCGGCGGCAGTTGCTGACTTCCGGTCCGTGTCGAGGGCAAACTCCGGCAGCGCTCTTGCGACGTAGTAGGCGCCACCCAGTACCACGCCGAGCGCGAGTACGACGACGGCAGCCTGCGCGCTGCGCTGGAGGAACGTGCCCAAGCCGTATCGCCACGAGCGTCGCGGCCTTAGCTCCGTGTCGCCGCGGAGGATGGCCAGGGACGCCTTCTGCGTGAGTCGTGGAACAGCAACCTGGATGTTGATCAGCTTCTCGAGATACTTGCGCGCGAACTCCTGCTGATCGCGCATGCGCGCGGCGTCCTCGTTCTCGGGCTCACGCTCGTCCTTCGTCTGACCGGCTTCCGCTTCTGCGAGCGAGCTGGCCTCCGCCAGCTCCTTGAACGCGAGGCCCACACAGGTCTCGACCCATCGCGGCGCCATTCCCAGCACGACGATGCACGGACCGGAGCTGATCAGGAAGTTCACGGCTTCCAGCACTTCCACGACGTTTTCCGGGCGGCAACGGTCGAGATCGTCGATGAAGATCACCAGCGTTCGAGGATCGAGCGACTTGGAAAAGTCCGCAAACTCGCGGGCGAACCGATACCGCGCGCCCGCCTGCAGGCGCGACGTCTCGTCGTTCGAGTTGGTCGCGACCGCGGCGATGAGCTTGTCGGGCTTCATGCCGAACGCGCTCAACGCTCGCCACGCCCCGCCGATGGCAGTGGCAATGGCGAGAATGAGGCCGACCGCGCCCGTCTTGTCGCCGAAGTCGACATCCGAACTGAACAGGCTCTTCAGCGTCTCCGAGGGCGGCACGTCGTGCGTGAGGTAGTAGGAAAGCACACCCGCGAACAGGAAAACCGTGACCGCCACGCGGAGCCAGAAGCGTTTCGCACGCACGATCAGCAGAGTCAGGTAGTAGTCGATTGCCGCCACGCTGGGGAATTGCGGCACGCCCTGTTCACGGATGTTCGCGAGCAGCGAGCCGAGCAGGTTCTCGCCGCTCTGATGGTGCCAGGCGTTGAACCAGACCGGTCGAAAGCCGTACGACTTCAGATTGTCGTGCAGCAGGTACATCAGCGAACTCTTGCCCGTGCCCCACTCGCCGGTGATCGCTATGGTCAGCGGCGGTTCCGTCCGCCGATTGCGCAGGAAGCGCGAGAGACCGAGCGCGATGTCCTTGAGGCCGAGATGATCGGGATCGCCCCATCGAATTGGCCGGTCGGAGGCGCCTGAATCCTCGATACCGACGGTGCGCGACACGACCATTGGCTTGCTCTTGCGGTGCTGGATTTGCCACAGCACTCCACCGAACAGCATCGCGAGCGCGACCAGCAGCCAGGGTGAAGTAAGGCGGCGATAGCGCACGGGTACCCAGGTGTCGCCGTTGTCCTTGCTGAGAAGGATGCGTCCGGCAGAAAGCGCGGCGACGTGGCGGTTGCCGGCAAATGCAGTCGCGAGAAAATCGAGATCGGTGTTGCTGGCCTTCGGTGTCCAGTTCAGGCCACCGTCGATCGTCGTCAGGATCGTTCCATCGACACCGACAGCGACGCCGCGCATCGCACCGTCGGCCGTGGCGAAGGCGACGTCCTTGAGCGCGCTCTGCGTATTGGAGGTTGCGCGCGCCCAGGTGATTCCATCGTCTTTCGTGTGGACGATCATGCCGTCGTTTCCAACAGCCGCGCCCCAGCCGGATGCGGCAAGCGCAACTCGCGTCAGATGCTCCTCGACCTGGTAGAAGCTGAGGGGCCACGACTGCCCGCTGTTCGTGGTGTAGGCGATAGGCGTCAGCGAACCGACCGCTACACCGCGAATCCCGTCGGCAAGTGCAATACCACTGTATCCCGCCTCACTGCGTGGCACGGGAGCCTGCGTCCACTGTATCCCGCCATCGACGGAGCGATAGATCCGCCCACTCGCCACGTGGATCAGTTCGGCGTTGGTCTCTGCAATAGCAAGGCTCGCTTCGCCGAGGGGCAGGCTGACAGCGCTCAATCTCCAGGTCCACGTGTAGCCGGCATCCTCCGTCACGAAAAGCTCATTGCTCTCCGTCAGCGCGACGCCACGTCCGTCCGCGAGCAGAGAAAGCGCCTTGAATGGCGTCTCGTTGCTGGTGCCTACGACGGACCAGCTTTCTCCATTGTCATTGGTAAACAGGATCCTGCCGCCAGGCCCGAGGGCGGCTCCCCGCTGATCGTCCGCGAACGCCACGCCGCGGAAACCGACAGCCGGCGTAATCGCTGCGATCGTCCATGTCTGGCCGCCGTCGCGTGTGGCGAGGAGAGCGCCATTGCCCGAAACCGCTACTGCATCCGTGCGGCCCGACACCGAGATGTCGCGCAGACCGGACACGCCCGTGGGGATATTCACGAGCGACGCCCAGGTAGCACCTTCATCGTCGCTGACGCGCGTGCCGGCGCTGCCCGACGCGATCAGGAGTCCGCCGCCATACGCGACCTGATTCAGCCCCTCTACCGCGGGAGCATTTGTGGTGAACGTCCAGGTCGAGCCGCCGTCGCGACTCAAGAAGAACCGGCCGCCGCCGAATGTCACGGCTTGGCGCGGTCCGATGAATGCGACGCTCGAAAGATCGTCTCCAGTGGCCGGCACAGACAGCGCCCAGTCCTCGCCGCCATCGGTCGTGTAGGCCATGTAGCCGCCGCGGCCGACTGCCACGCCGATCGGGCCGTCGAATGCGAGGTCCTGCGCGTCTACGAGGATGTCGTTACCGAACATCCACGTATTCCCCGCGTCGCGCGAAAGCAGGACTCTACCGCCCGCTGCGAGAGCAACGGCCCGCTGGTTGCCACTGAACGCAACCTTGGTCAGGCGTGTGGAGATTCCGTTTGTGCTCTGTGTCCACGTCGCGCCGCCGTCGCTGGTGCGCAAGATGATGCCTTCATCGCCGACCGCAATTCCGCGCTGCTCATCCGCGAAATCGACGGCATTGAGCGCCTGATTGTTGAAAAATGCGTTACGTTCCGGCGGTGAGCCGCCAGCGATACGCGATTGGTTCGGCGCCGAGGTATCCGAACCGCTTCTCTGCACAGGCGACTGGTTTCGCGATGTCTCGCGATTGGAATCTGTCGGCACGATCCGTAGCTGACTGGGCGCCGCCGGCACCTTCGGATCCGGTGCCTTCTGCTGCGCGTTCGCGGTATCGAGCGCCCGCTTCGATTCCATCTGCTTTTCGTAATCGGACTGCAGGTCGCCGGGTTCGGCGAAGTTCAACGCCGGCGCTCGCGCGGTCGCTGCAGGTGCAGGCTGCGTGGGCTGCGTCGTCGTAATCTCTCCGCGCGACCACGTTCGTCCGCCGTCCGTGCTGCGAATGATCAGCCCGTGATCGCCGACGGCCCATGCCAGGGGCGAATTCGGCAACGTCTCGACGGCATTCAATCGCTCGTCGACGGCCGGCACTCGCATGAACGCGTTGCGCTCGAAGGGCGCGAACCACCAACGTAGTCCTGTCGGAGGATGGAATGGATCTGGCAATGGGACCAGAAACTCGGTGATGAGCGCGCCCACGAGGATGAGAACGAATGCACCGGCGAGGGTGTTGGGTATCAGTTGAAACCCCAATCCTTTGATTCCGCCACTCGACGGCTTTTCGGGGCCACGTTTGCGCATCGCGCTCTTGGAGGACGCTGCGTCACTCATTGCCGCTCTCCCTTATCTACGCGTCTCTTGTTTTGAGCGTCTCTGAACTATAGGCGGATCGCGAAAGAGGGCAATCAGATAATGCTTGTGCTTAGCAGCAGCGGCAAGCCCGATCGCGGGAAGCGCAGAGAAGATCGCTGCGAGCCCGGTGCAAGTGGCAACAGAAGAGAGTGACAACTCCGTAGCAGCGGCCGTTGCGCCGTGGCAAAGAGTTGTCGTCGAACCTGGACCATTTGTCATCGAACGCAACTGCTCGCACGTCGCTGCGTGCGGCACACAGGGAGAAATACAATGAGGAAGCCAATAAGAATAATCCGACTTGCCCTTCAGCTGCTGATTGTCTCGCTCGCGGCGTTAGGTACCTTGCCCGCGTCGGCAGGCACTGTTGCATTGACGCTCGTGCGCAGCGACCTGAGGAACGTCGACGACGCTGCGGGGCGATGGCAGCACGAAGGCGGAACACTCCGGCGGGGGAATGCAGTAGTTGGGCAGTACGCCATCTATCGTCGTGTGACAACAGCCGGTACGAGCGCGCAGAACACCGCAATGCAGACAGTCACACTGTTCTTCGCCAACACTGGAGCACCTCCCCAGAACGTCACGCTCCAGGGTGCACACACGTTCTCGAGCGGTGGATTTGCCGGTAGCGTTTCCAGCGCATCCAACCGCTTCTCGTGGATCAAGGGAGCGGATGCTGTCATAGCCGCGAGTGGCGCGGCCGGCACGAGCACGTTGACAATCAGGTGGACGGCCGCGGATCAGCTCACGCTGCCATAGGCATGGAAACGGTAGCCCGCACGGGAGGTGCGGGCTACCACGTTTCAGCCCGGGTCCAATCGCTCAGATTGGCACGGGCACGAATCGGCGCGTCGTGGGCGCGCCGATCTCTCCACTCACCGTGTCACGTGCCACACCTTCTTGTCAAAGAATCTGAAAATTTCGCTGTAGGCACTCTTCGCTTCATCCGGCAACTCCTCAAGCTTGTCGCGCACGGCGGTCATTTTTCTCTGGACCTTGCTTGTCACGGGTGCCGTCTTCTTCTGGATTGTTTTTGCGAGCGCAGACGCCTTGCCCTGGACTTTCTTCGCAGCAGCCGACGCCTTCTTCTTGATTTCCGTCGCGGCCATGCCTGCAATCTCCTGCACGACGTCTTGCACCAGTTCATCCGTGAACTCGTTCGGGTTGTTGGTCTCGATGCCCTTTGACAGCTTGAGCAGGTTGTACCCGTCAACCAGCCCCCGATTGTGCTCTTGCACTTTCCCTTCCAGTTTCGCCCGTGAATCGGGCTGCCTTGTGTACGGCTTTACAAACGTCAAAGCAACGCTCTTGTAGCCTCGCTTCGAATCGGGGTATCCCCTCCGCATCACGGCCGCATTGAACGCGTCACGCATGGCCGGCGTCAGGCATTCAATCTCGAGCTCCATCCGGAGATCGGTCGACTCTTTCGTGAATACACCCCACTTGAACCCCGTGAGCCACCAGTGAGTCGGTTCACCGTCCGTTTTTTCACGGTACAGGAATTTTTCATTGTTCCTGTACAACGTGAACTTCATCTTGAGTTGGACGCATTTCCTGTAGAACCGCGACTTGGGGTCCGTGAACGGATGCACGATGCCAACGTCTTCGCAGTACACACCTATCTCGGCGCCGGTCTCCAGTCCGTATTGCCCTTTCCACAACTCGATCAACCAGGGCTTGTGGTTGTACCAGAAGTAGAAGGTTTCGCAGTCGATGATCATGTGAAGCGGCGCGGAGGCCACGTCATAGGCCCAGCAAAAGCCCACTTGCCGTTGCCAGGCGTCGAGCCTCGAATAGAGGCTGTCTTGCACCGGGTCGTAGCTGAAACCGGCCGCATAAACCGCTTTCGCGAGGGTACTTGCAGGCGCCCAGCTCATGTCGATTACTCCCTGTTAGAGTTGTTCTTCCAAAACAAGAACGGCCATGCATTGCATGGCCGTTCGTTCCTCCGCCCCGGTCCAGCGAAAACCTATGCAGTTCGAGTCTTCCTGAATCCTTGCCACGCGAGATACAGGCTCGCGATCACGCCGATGTAGAGACCGAATCCGAACGAGATGGCCTTCCACGCTTCGGCGCGCGCCTGCTCGGCCGCTTGACGGGCCATCGCCTGGTACTCCGGGTTATTGGCGTACGCGCCCATCTGTTCTTCCTGCGCGCTGAACTGCGACTGCATCTTGAAGTACGAGATGATCGCGACCAGCGCCATCAGCAACAGCGGAAACGTCATGCCCCATCCCGCGCGACGGTCCTTCCACACTTGTGGCAACACCATCGCGATCAGCGAGACGAACACGAGGAAGCCATAGAACCCGGCGCCGCCACCGCCGCCGAGCGCGAGCGGCCCGCTGTTGAGCAGCTTGAGCCCGCCGTAGAACGTCACGGAATTGCTGCCCAGCAATCCCATGTTCAACGAGATCAGCGGCATCCAGAACCAGGCTGCGATCAGCAGGAAGTACGCGGCGAGCGTCGGATAACCGATCTTCTGCGCCCACTCCTGCAGGACTGGCACGCCCCTGGCCTGGAAGTCCGCAGCCATTTTCTTCGCCGCTACGCCCGCTGCGTCGAGCGCCGCGGAAGCCTGGTCGCCCACGGCAGCGCCACCGCCGCTACCGCCACCACCGTTGCGCAGCGCTACGATTTTCCCCAGGTCGTCGAAGTCGACGTCGACAGCCATGTTGGTCTTGGGCGCGTACTCCGATCGCCACATGCCTTCCAGCCGGAAGGGGTACTGGTTGCCTTCGACGAAGACGAGCCCTTCACCCGAGCTGGTGTCCCGCAGGACGCGCCCTTTCTTTGTCACGGCCATGGAAACCCCCTGAACGTTGTCTTGTTGTTCATTGAATCCGAATGCAATGCCACATCGTCACACGATGCAGCCGGGTCACAAGGGGAAAGTCCGCGTCCGTGCCGATTCCGCGATGCGGCCAGGTGCCGGGGCGGTGCAGCAAAATCTTGTTCGAGTTGCAGGCCACTATATACACAGTCCGGGGAAGGAACAAACGCTGGCGAAAGGCGCGCGGGGAATCACTCCACGAACTTCGGCGGATCGAGGGTCAACGTCGTTGAAACCGGTTCCTGTCCCTTCATGTACGCCACGATCATGTCCCTGATCAGGGGTGACGCCTCGAACAGGTTGTGGCCGCCGTTCTCGACGATGATGTGGGTGCCGTTCGCGAAACGCGCGGCGATCTCGCGTGCGCTCTCGGGATAGGTGCGGCCGTCAAGCGTGCCACTGAGGAACAGTGTCGGGACTGACGAGCTCACCGGTTCGCGGAACCTGTCGCCGAGATCCGGGACACCGAATGCGTCGCCGGCGTGCGGGATCGGGAAGTTGAGGATGTCGCCGAGCAACGAAGTGCGTGCGTGTTGCTCAACCAGCCGCAGGCGATCAGCCGAGATTCCCGAAGCTGCATCCATCGCTTCCGGCATTCCACGGAACCGGATCGCGCCCGGCTTGCGGATGAAGTCGTACACGAAAGGCGCGGCCTGGCTGAAGTCGCCCGCGGCCATGCGCGTGTAAAGCTCGGGCAGTCTGCGGCTGCGTGACGGATCACTGATCGAGAATGCGGCCAAAGCCTGAAGATCGAGGCTCCCGAGAACGAGGATGACGTCCTTGCCGCTCGAGTCGCGGAACGGCACGGATACGGGCTGCTTGTCGAGCTGCGCGTGGAGCTTGCGCATTGTTCCGGCGAGATCGGGATAAGCCTTTGCCGCCGCAGGGTCACGGTCGATCGTCGCTTGCAGGCGCGCGATGAATGCATCGGTGAGGGCGGGGAGCTTGACCGTTTCGTCAAGGCCCTCGAGGCCGACGAGCGCCACTCTTTCTATGCTATTCGGGTGCCGCTTCAGGATTGCGAAGGCGAGGTGAGAGCCGTAACTGATTCCCCACAAGGAGATCTTCTGTGCGCCGAGCGCCTGGCGAAGCGCTTCGACGTCGTCCGCGCTCTCGACGGTGTTGTAGCCGGCGAGGTCGATGCCAGCGTCCTTCCAGAAGCGCACACACTCTCTCGCGGCCGACTGCAAGGCAGCGACCAGAGACGCGCGCGTCGTGGGTTTGTCGAGCGGCAGGTCCGGAGACCTCGGACACTCGGGAATATCGTTCGACCAGCCGGTGCCGCGCTGATCGAACGCGATCACGTCGCCCACGTCACGCAGCGCCATGAAGATGGCGAAGCGAGCCGGGAGTTGTGCCGCCTCGACGCCGGATCCGCCCGGGCCGCCGGCGAGGTACACGAGAGGCGGGCTCTTGTTACCGGTCGTGGCAGGGAATCGCACGAAGCCCAGCTTGATGCGCCGGCTCTTCGGATCGCTGCGGTTCTCGGGGACGTAGAACTCACCGCGCTCGACGGTCACCTTCTGGCCGTCGCGGGATGAGAACTCGTAGGGGGAGAACGTGATGGTGGGCGAGGGTGCGGCGAACTTGTCCTCGGCTTCAGGTGAAGCAAGTTCCTCGTTCGCGTGTGCAGTAAAGGCGGCAGCGAGCAGAACAAGCAAGGTGTTGCCTGGGACGAAGTGGTGTCGGCGCAGGGCCATTCGGCACTCCTCTATGCAGGCCAGGACGGAACGCAGATAGATGGTGGACGACGTTACAAGGTTTACGTCGACCGCGCGGTGCCGGGGTGCAATCCCTGCACCTCTCCTGGCCTACAGGCAACACCCGGAGCGCCGGGCACCCGGAACGATGCGCATAGTTGATGCGCATCGACGTGGGAGCTTAATATGTCCTACATCATGTCAGAAGGATAAGGCTCATGCCGCGCCGTCGAAAGAACTACTCCGTTGCCAAGCGGGCTACCAATGTCAGTATACGCAGTGATTTGCTCGATGCTGCTCGCGCGAGAGGCTTGAATCTTTCGGCAACCCTTGAACGCGCGTTGGCGGAGGAGTTGGCGGTCACTCAACGCTCCAGGTGGCTCGAAGAAAACCACGAGGCAATAGCTGCGTACAACGACTATGTCCTGAAGCACGGCACGTTCTCGGACGATACGCGGAGCTTCTGATGGGACAGTTTGCGGTCTACAGGAATCGCAACCCCCGTACCAAGTCCGCCTTGCCGCTGCTGGTCGATATCCAGACAGATCTGCTCGAGAATCTGCAAACCCGCGTTGTCATTCCGCTGGCTCGCGCTGCGGCGCTCACTCGCAGGCCTATGAGCAACCTCACGCCCACGGTCCGCTTTGAGGACGTGGAATACGTGATTCTGACACCGCAGCTCGCCGGTATCGCGGCAAAAGAGCTGGGCGCGGCCGTCGGCGACCTGACCAACGAACGCCAGCGCATCGTTGCTGCCGTCGATTTTCTGCTTCTCGGATTCTGACTGGACGCCCACTTCCTGGCTTTCCGCGTGACGGCGCGAGGCGAAAATGGAAAACAAGATGAGTTGGCTTCGCCGGGCATTCTGGACAATCGCGACACTGACCCTCTCGGGCTGCGCACGAGAGTCCTGGCACGAGATTCCAGTGGTCGAACTGCCTGGTCCGGCAGCTGAGGGCGCGATGCTGCCCCATCTGGCGGCATTACGACCGGACGGGCTGGTGCTGAGCTGGGTGGAACCCGCTGGAGGTGGGCAATTCGCCTTGAAGTTTTCCACGTTCAACAAGGCGGGATGGGATGCCAATCCGCGAGTGGTCGCGCAGGGAAGTGATTGGTTCGTCAACTGGGCCGACTTTCCTGCGGTTGTTCCCATCGACGCGATGCATTGGTCGGCTCACTGGCTCGTGAAGCGCCCAGGCGGCGACTACGCCTATGACATTGCACTATCGGTATCAGCGGACAGTGGAGCGAGCTGGAAACCTGCCGTGACACCACACCTCGACGGCACGCCGACCGAGCACGGGTTCGTTTCAAGGTTTCCGGTAGCAGGTGGATTCGCGATCGCCTGGCTCGATGGCCGCGAGACGAGCGCGAGTGATCACGCAACTCATAGCGCAACGGACGCAGGCGCGATGACGCTGCGCGCGGCGCGGATCGGGTTCGATGGCGAACTCGGCCAGCAGTTCCTGGTCGACTCGCGCGTATGCGACTGCTGCCAGACAGCCGCGACAATGACCAGGCGCGGCGCCCTGCTGGCGTATCGCGATCGCAGCGAACAGGAGTTGCGCGACATATCCGTCGCGCGGTTCGAGAACGGCAAGTGGCAGGCACTCGCGGGCACGAAGACCGACGGCTGGAAGATCAATGGCTGCCCGGTGAACGGGCCGGCGATCGACGCCATTGGTAACAATGTTGCGCTGGCTTGGTTCACTGCGGCCGACAACCGCCCGCGCGTCATGCTGGCGCTGTCGCGTTACGCGGGCGATGACTTCAGCGATCCGATCCTGATTGAGGAGAACGCGCTCGGACGCGTCGATGTGGTTGCGCTCGACGACGGTGGCGCCGTCGTGAGCTGGCTCGCACAGACCGGGCAGGGCGCCGAGATTCGCCTGAGACGCGTCGATGCCGGCGGTGAAATGAGCCCGATACGCACCGTCGCGGCTACGCAGCCGGCACGATCGTCAGGTTTTCCGCAACTGGCGCGCAAGGGTGACGATCTGGTCCTTGCCTGGACGGTCGTGGGTGATCCCTCGAATGTTCGCACTGCCATGCTCGAGGGCGCGGCTCGTTGAACTGCTGCAAGCGTTTCGGGCGACAGCGCGTATGACGAACCGGCGGCCGAGTTCGCAGCGATGACGGCTTCGACGCTCACTGGCGGTCGTCCTCACTTGTTTAGGACAGATCGGCTCCCAATCAGGGCCAGAGCAGCGTGCCCGTCTGGCCAAATCACGCCGTCCGGCCGGAATTCAACGCGCCAGCGACCGATCGGTTGACGCAGAGTGGCGGATCAGGCGCGCAGACTCGTTTACCCGTAGCGTACTTTGAGCGCCAGGATAGTAGCGGCCAGCGTGAAGGTGACCGCGTTGGCCAGCATCATCGGCACGGAATCGATTGCCACTCCGAACACGAACCACAGCGCGATGCCAGCCATGAAGGTGAGGTACATCCAGAACGAAATTCCGCTGGTGTCCCGGGTGCGGATCGTTTTTACGGCTTGGGGCACGAATGCGCCCGTGCTGAGCGTCGCGGCGATGTAGCCAAGCAGATCCAGATCCATACTTTGACTCGGTGGCCCGCACCTTGGCAGATCGTACCCGATTCGCGCGCGCCAGGGTGCCTCTGCCGCGGTGCCTGCTTGCTACACCTAGAACTGCAATGTATAGCGCAGCTACGTATGGAGCTCGGAAAAGATCTCATCGCTGCATCGGCCACGCCGCTCGTGCTGGCCATCCTGGCTGAAGGTGATAGCTACGGCTACGCCATAATCAAGCGCGTCGCCGAACTGTCGAGCGGAGCACTCCAGCGGACCGACGGGATGCTCTACCCAGTGCTGGCGAGAATATCTGCGGCGCCGTCGAGCCATCCATTCGCCGGACATTAAGGAACTGGAAGATCATCTGCGTGACCAGGTGGCGGCGCTTACTCATGCAGGACTGGCGAGCGACGAAGCCTTTCTGGTTGCGGTCAAGCGAATGGGAAATCTCGACGCGCTGCAGTTGCTGCTGATTGCAGGCGCGCTGGCCGTCGATGCGGTCGCACTCACCGCGATCGCGGCGCGCATCTCCGAGTTCGGGTTGACCCCCAACCGCGTCGCGGCCCTCGGCGAGAATCTCATTCTCCTGTTCATTCTCGCGGGATCGGCCTGGCTCTACGCTTCGTTCGTGCATCAGCGCGGTTCATTTGCCGCGCTGGAGCGATGGCAGATGGCTTTCCTGCCCGTGTACTCCGTGTGGGCGGCGTTCGTGGTCGTCGTGTTTCCGCCGGTGTTCGGGTACCGGTAACAGGCCGTCCCGCAGTCTTCGTCAGAGCTTCGCCACCTCGAAGTGCATCCCATCCCGTCGCTTCTGGAAGTGACCGCCCCAGTAGAACCCGTGCTCGTGCGCGATCTCGACGAGATCGAAGACGCAGCCGTTGCTGCCTGGGAAGGCCGGCTCGGCGCCCAGCGGGTTGAACTCGGCATTGATGTCGAAAGCCGACCCGAACGCATGATTGCTGAGCTTCTCGCGGTTCCCGCGTATGAAGCGGGCGTAGAAACCTCCGCTCCAGGTCCGCACGCATTTCAGCACGCCCTCGCGGTCCCAGGTGTTCCACAGGCTCTCGATCTGGTCCTTCGCCAGTCGATGGAAGCGGATCATCTGGCTCGCCGGAGCACCGGAGATATTGGCGAGTTGCGGCAGCCGCACGCTGACGATGTTGTTCTTCTCCCAATCGTCCACGATGCGGACCGTGTCGGGATCGGACTGGCTCGGAGCGTGAACGAAGGTGAACTTGCCGAACAGTCGCTCGCGCTCCTTCGCGCCCACCGCAGAAAAGTCGGGCAGGGCGGGGAAGCCGCTCTTCGGCACGACCGTGAAATCCACAGCTTCGTAGCCGAGCAGCATCGCTTGTCCGAAGGATCTGTTGCCGACGATGCCATCCGGCTTCAGGTCATGCTTCTCCTGGAATGCGACCGTGGCGTCGAAGGTCGCCTTGCCGAACGTTCCGTTGACTTCAGGCAATGCGAACGACTGGCCGATGAGAAAGAGCTGCCACTTGCGGACGTCTGGACCGGACATTCCACGCTTGAGAACACGCATGCGTGCACCCTCCCTGTTTCCGTGTGATCGATTGATTGAGCGCTTTGCGATGTTGTTTCAATGCGCCGGAGACGCGAAGGAATATGCGCCTGATGCGATCGCGCAAGCAACTTGCGTAAGGGCGGTGTTGCATCGCACTGCAGCGAGCCTGGTGCCTTCAACGCGGGAACTGGCAAAGGCCTGGAACTGGCAGCTTCGTGTGTGCAGGCGTATCCTGCGTGGCGCAAGCGGCAACAAGAAAGAACTCGCTGCTTCGCACGTTCAGGGAGAACAACAACATGGATCAGGCCAACAACGCGCTCGGGATGTTCGCATTGGGTGCTTTCGTCGGTGCAGTCGTCACATACGGACTGTACCTGATCGATACCTTCGGAAAGTTTGCCAAGTCGATGGTGCCGATCCTCTCCGCTGCGCTGGGCGTCGTCGTCGTTGTCTTCATTGCCAATTCCGATCTGGAAGGTAATGAGTACGCCTACTGTGTAGGTCTGGTCATTTCGTTGGGATGGGCGTACACGCCGTCGGCGATTCAACGCATCGAGGGCAATAGTCCCGCCCAGATGACTATCGGCGGCCTGCACATTGGGGCGGTGGCGCTCATGAGCCTCGTCGCAGCGTTCATCTTTGTCTGGCCAGTCCTGGTGAGAACCTGGAGGCTTCTGTATCCAGAGGCAGGGTAGCCATGATCGCCTTTTCCCGCTGGGCGCTTGCCGCGAGCATGTGCATCGCGGTCGCCGCATTTGCTCCTGTCGGTGGCTCGCTTGCGCAAGATGCAGGTACACCGCAGACGCAAGAGCAGGCGCAGACGCTGAATCCGGCGCCCACTCAACCGGCTGGGGCCGGAACAGCGGGAACAGAAACAGGCGGAACTAGCGGAACGCCGGCATCTTCAAGCCCCGAGCTCACAGCCTACGATCACGTTCGCAATATCCTTTTCGCTCTAACGGTCGTGCTCGCGCTCGTGGGCGTCGTTGCACTGGCGTGGGGTGTATTCCTGCTCATCAAGGCAATGATCGACACCGTGAACGACAGGGGAGAAGTCGTAGCGGTGTACTCGAACTGGGGTGGATTCGGCGGCAGCCTGGGAGGATGGAGCTTGTCGCGAGCACTTTCATTGCTGCTCGGCGCGACGCTACTGGCCGCGATCGCGGTCGGTCTCACGAACGTGGTCCTCAAGGTTGTCGATCCACAGAGAAAGGATACGATTGAGGAGCAACAGGAGAACGACAGCGGAAGCTCTTCGAAGCAGGGCAGCGAAGGTTCCAATGAGGCCGGCGAAATGAAAATGAAGAAGGCGACGGGCAACGAGAAGGAGCCAAGGCCCGAAGACCTGGACAAGACGGACTGAACAGGCGGCCGACGAAAGGACAACGCCGTGCCCATCTACATCCGGGAAAGCCCCGAGCCGCTCAGCGATCTTTCGTACTCGATCGAGGACGGAGCGCCGCAGCCGATTCTCATCAGTTCAGATGCGGCGCGCCAGCTGCGGGACGAGTTGCGTCTTTACTGCTCGGGCGACACGGCGGGGCGTTCGTTTCTCATTGCCGGCCATCGCGGTGCCGGAAAGTCCACCCTCGTCGCGAACGCTTTTCTTCAGATATGGAAGGAGTGTGAACGCGGCACCGGTGGATCGCGGCGACCGCTGTTAGTCCCCCTCAACGGCCCCAGCCTTTTCATGACTCCGGCTGAGCAAGACGCAGAAAACGAGAACGAGGATGAGGGCGAGGACGGTGAAGAAGAGAAGAAGGGGAAAAAGAACGAAGCCCAGGTAGTACTGGAACAGATCGTACTCGGTCTGCACCGCGCGGTTGCACACGAGTTCAGCTATCGCTATCGCAAGCGCGCCCAGGATACGGCGCAGGAAGCGGAAGGCAATCAGCGCCCCGGCTCGACGGTTGTCTCAAAGCCCCATGTCCCGCTCGCCCTGGCGAAACCCGGGATGGCTGAACTGTGCGCGCAGTTCGATGCGGACCTGCTGGAGTGCCCCGAGCCGGCGCGGTTACGCGAGTACTACAGCTACGCGCGCCGCAATGGAAGCTCCGGCCAGCTGGAGGGCATTCTCGGTCGTGAGTGGGCGCTGAACCCCCAGTTCCAGGCGGCTGCGGAGCTTCTCGCACTGTCGGGTATGTGCGAAGCGTATAAGCGTATCTCGGGTGACTTTACCCGCACCGACAACGTCAACGACCAGTTCTTCCGCGAGATGGAAAGAACATTTGGCCGCGAAGCAACGATCAAAGACTACGTCGCCCCGCTGATGCCGCTCTTTATTGGTGGTGTTGCCGGCGTCGGCGCCGGAGCTGCCGGCAGCGGAGGACTTGCCGCAGCTGGCGCGGGCGTCATCGCGGCACTCGGCTCGGCGGCTGTGGTGAAGTACACGAACAAGCGCACTATCACTAAGTCACGCGTCGAGAACTTCATCTTTGACCTATCGCTGGCGACGCTGGATCGGGTCATTCCCGTACTGGTCGACCGGCTCTGGAATGCTGGTCTCGCGCCGATGTTCGTCATCGACGAACTGGACAAGGTGGACAACCTCGGCCAGCGGATGCAGAACATCGTACATCACCTCAAGAAACTCGTGGCCGAGAACGCTTTCTTCTGCTTCGTTGCCGATCGCGAGTACTTCGAGGGAATGCTGCGTCAGGGCTCGAACCACGCGTACCCGAAGGAGTACACGTACTACTCGCGCCGCTTGTTCACGGTACTGGAAGCGGACGACTTTGATACGTACCTCCGGGAGCTGTTGGTGGACCAGCCGTCTCCGAAGACGCTTCAAACGGGCGGCAAGAATGTCATCAACCGTCGACCTGGCTCAGGTCTGCCGGGGGGTACGCCAGGAGGTCCCGCTCCGAATCCCAGTCCGTCACCGTCACCCGGCAGCTCGCCGAGTACGGCCCCAGGAGCGCCATCTGCAACAACGGTGCAGGCGGGTCAGTTCGTCGCTGGGTCGGCCGCGGCTGCGGAAGCGACCATGCGGGAACTTCTCATCTGGATACTGCGTCATCGCTCGCAATTGCACCCATTGGATCTCAGGAGGCAGTTGACGACGCTGAGAGCGGAGGAGGGCTACATCAAGCTCTCGCCGGGAGATGTTCAGCACCCGATGTATCTCATAGATGTGAGCATGCAGGTTTTCATCGAGGCGCTGCTCAACGATGGCGAAGTGATTAACAAGGTTGCCGGCAATCACGAGGAGTTGCGCCTCATCCACGACGCCCTCTACTACGTGACGCGAGAGTGGCTGGCTGGCGCGCAAACCCTTCAGGTCAATGCGAAAGGCAAGGAGGACTTCGAAAATTATCTGGAACGGCGAACGGGTCTCAAGTCCAACGGCACGACGACAGAAGCCGACAAGGCGCTGAGCGATCACGATCGGCTCTTTCTATTCGGACTCGTGGCGCGTCTGGCCGAAGCACTTGCGGACACAGACATCATTGGCATGACACCGCAGCAGCAGATTCCACCGGCACGGCAATTGATTGAGAACTGGGAACGGAATGTGCAGGCTCGCGCTCAGCAGTCGGGCCCCTTTGTCGTGACTCTGCCGGTGCGAACTGAAGTGAAGAATGCGATCCTGCAGGGCAAGCGCTCGGTTCTCGAGGTACGCGAGAAATCGGATCCGACTCCCAACATTCCGTTCGGTACGATTGTTTACGAATGGCGCTACGAACCCTCGGGAATTCCGCGAGACAATCGGGCGATGCGCGCACAGTCCGCTGGTCAGGCAGAGCCGGGCCAACCTCCTTCACCACCCTCCTGTGGCGGTGCGCCAACTGCAGGGCCGCCACCGAGTCCCACGCCAGCGCCATCCGCAACACCCGCATCAGCGCAGGCCCCTCGTCCGGTCGCGGCTGCACCTCCTGCAAAGGAAGTCGCAGACTCTGCGGCCACTGCTGCGCAGCCTTCGGTCACGATGTCAGCAGCGAAGTCGGCGCAGGAGCAGCCGCCCCTCGAACTAGTGTCGACGGCTTCGGCCGAATTCGACGACGTCGAGTCATTCATCCAGATGCTCAACCGGGCGATCGGCGTGCCTAAGGGAGAGGCGGCATACATTCGTTACGAGATGCTGGCGGACCAGTTGCGAATCATGCCGACGAGCCCGAGCTGGGAAACAGTGCGCGCTGCGGCAGCGAGGCTCGCCACCGGCGCCGCGAGCAGCAACGTTGCCGCCCAAAGAAGCATGGACGAAGGGCTGGTCCAGGATTTTGTCGAAACGCTGAACCGAACTCGCGAGAGCATCGTCAACGCCATCGCGTGCGCCTCGGTCATCGGGGCCGCGACTGAGGATGGCGAGGCACGCCATCGAGTTGTACTCGGCCTGCAAATCCTTTCTCAGGGGCTGCGACTCCACGAGAAGCAGGACCCGGCGCCTGCGATTGCGCAGGTGATCAAAGATCTCCGGAAGGAATTCAGGACAGTCTTCTCCGATTCCGTGATCGCTGGGGGCGGTGGCTTGCGTTTCCCGCGTGCGGACGGCTGGCGACAGCGCGTCGCGGTGCTAAACAGCGCAGCCGACTCCTCAATTTTGACTACTGTGCTGGAAGAGGAACTCAGGACATTCGTGACCTCACCGGTCATGGCGTCAGAATTGAGGAGTCAAGCGCGCTGGCAGAGTCTGCTCAACGATGCCTGGACAGAGGGCCGCGCGCGCGCCGTTGCATGCCTGATTGGCACCACAAGAAAAGACGCACACGTCAGCGAAATGATCTGTTTCGCGCGAAACGACGGACCGGCCATGGCGCTCACGTTCCGATTCCCGGACCTGAGCGCGACCACTTTCACGAATCTTCTGTGCCGCACCCTCGAGTCGCCGCAGACATCGCCGGACATCGGCACGAATGAACTACCCGCATGGGTGGGCCTGGCCGCTTTGCACGCCCTTGGGTTCGGTACATTCGATCCAATGGTTCTGGCGGGTCTGATCGCCGGGCTCGTCGGCGAGTACAGAGAGGCTGTGCCAGTGCTCCAGGAACTTTCGATCGCCGGGCTGGTGATGGGTCGCAGGCCACCTGACACGAGCGTCATTGCCATCACTCGTCCGGAGACGCTGTTCGCGAGCTGGCCGGTACGCTCCGATTGCCTGTTCCTGGCTGGAAGACCGCGCGAGATCAGCAAGATCCTCGAGCTACCGCTGCACGGCCTCATCGCTCGCGAATCAGTCGTCCTCGCGATCGAGATGGAGCGCGGCAGCGAAACGCTGCCCAGGGATCTTGAGTTCGATGAGCGGATCAAGGAACTGCGGATCGTTGAGACAATCACAGCGCGGCTCGACCTCGCGCATTGGGCGAAGACTTACATATACACGCAGCAACCGACATCCAAGCGCGCGCCGAGCCCTGCGCTGGTATCGCCCAAGAGTCTCGAGGAAGTCCTCGGGTCAGCCTTCCGCAACGTTCCGCTCGCGTGAGGTGCTACGGGGATCCTCGTTACTGCCCCAGCAGCTGGCCCAGCATTTTCATGTTCGTCGTGATGCCCAGCTGAATCGCCTGCCCGCCGGATTGATCGAAGGGTAGCCGCCCGCTCGTGTAGGCGAGAAAGAACTCGTAGTTCTCAGACGGAATCAGCGGCAGGAGATGCGCGGGAAAGCGTAGCGACGCGCGCCAGAAATCGAACTGATCGAGGTCGGCCGCCTCGATTTCGTCGGGCGGCGAGAACTCGTGGAAGTAGCGGTAGGACACGTTGAACCGCAGCGGCCGGCCGCCGAAGTTCGCGATGATCGTCTGAAACGCCACCTCCGCGCTCCCGCGCGTGTAAGTCGTCTTCGTCGTCAGCGCCGCGCGCTCAGAATCGTTGTCTGCATTCAACCGTTCGACGGTCAGCATGACGCTCGGAAACGGCGCCACGTAGGAGCTGTCGTCACCAAAGTTGCGCAACAGGCGGAACGGCAGATCCGGAAGGTTGAAGAGAGAACGCTCGCGCGTGGGTTCACTCGAGTAGGCCGCGCTCAGACCGAAAAGGGTCTGGCTCTCGGAGTAGTCCTGGTTTCCTTCCACGCCGCCGTGGAAGTCGAGCCAGTAGTCATAGCCGCCGTAGGAAGATTTCACGACCTTGTCGATGCCGTTGTCGACCCAGCATTGCATTTCAAGCTGGTCATTTTTCCGCTGCTCGATGGGGTCGTCGGAATCTTCAGGCAGATTCGCGAGGCAATCCTGGAGCGCCTCGCTGGCTTCGTTCGCGATGAACTGCATCGCGCCGAAGTCCGCACGCTCCAGTCGTACCGACACCTTCGCCGTCGAGTGTTCCTCATTGTTCTCTGCATCGGAGAACGCATAGGTACCTTGCAAACCGAGGTTATAGGCGAGCTTGCGCATCGCCCATCGACCACCGCTTTCTCCGTAGTCGGCGTCCGCCTTCTCGGCGTCCCACTGATATCGAACTCCCCAGCCGCCATTCTCGTCGCCGGCATCGGGTTCAATGAACTGCAGGTCGAGTGCATCGACGTGCTTCGAGGCCAAATCCTGGAGAAGCTGCGCCGCGAGGCGCTCGATCACGATTCTCTGTGCGTCCTTGGGAACCGGCTGCGTTGCTTCTTCGTCCGTTGCGTCTTCGCCTGCATCGGGCGGGTCTTGCGCCAGGGCAACGCCCGGGCAGCAGCAGACAAGCACATATGAGATCAGGAGTGCATGTAGTTGCTTAGTCATCAGCCTCATCCTTGAAGCGATAATGTTCGTCGATTGCAACCACCATTCCCGAAGAGGGCGCGTCTTCGACTTCCATCGCTGACACCAGTGCGCCGTGCGCAGCTGAGTCCGAGCTTCCCTTTTCCAGCGGGATGCCCATCTCCTTCAGGAACTTCAGCAGCTTGCCGGCAACGAGCTGCAGCTCACCCCGGCGAATCGCCGGCGAGGCGCTGTTGTTGAAAAAGGGCATCGAGCCCATCGGTGGGTTGTGTCGCCGGAGGTCGCTGGCGACAAGGTCGTACTTGAGAGCGAAGTAGCCGGATACGATCCGGGAAGCGAGAGTCTTGGGCCACGGCATAACGCATTCCTTGTTGATGTTGGTGTCGGGGCCGGGATTCCGGATCCCCGAACATCCCTGGCCCATCCATGACGCTCGCCCGTGGGGCGAGCGTATTTCTTCGAGTTGCGGCCACTATAGCGCGGTGGTGCACAGTTGCAATCGCAGGACTTGTGCTGCGCAATAACCGGTGCCGGGTACGGAAGTCGAAATGGGGCCTCGGGAGAAGCCCGCCGCGCCGCGCGCCCATCGGATGGCGAGCGCGCGACGCGGAGTCGAACAGGAAACTGCGGTGATGAAACCGTGGATCACAATCCCATGCAACTGGCGTAGTACGTGGTTGTGGCCGGCCAGTCCGAGAAAACGCCGAGCACTCCCACCTTGCGCGCCAGCACGTCGAGCACGGTGAACATGTCGCCTTCGTTGTCGATCGCCGGGGCAATCGACTGGTAGTAGTAGGTCGGAGGCGGCCCCCTGGCGTCGCGCAGCAGGCCCGAGCGCTCCAGGGTCCACGTGATGATGTCAAGGTCTGCAGCCTTCGCCGCCTTGGCGTAGCGAGACGGCACGATTCGTCCGTCGCGATCGAGCTCGAGCAGCGCCCACATGGGCGGCGCGATGATGTTGACGCCGGCGGCCGCAACATCGTTCATGCTGCTGATCGCCTGCTCATAGCCGCCCGGCGCATCGACGCGCTCGTCGAGAAAAACCGCCTGCCGGCCGAACTGGGGCTCCTCGAGAATCCAATAAAGCACGTCGTGCAGCCCGAACGACTGTGGGAATACATCCTTTGCAGGAATGCGCGCGGCCTTGTAGTCGTCGATCATCTGCTGCGCGTACTTCTCCTGCGTGTAGTCTCCCTGGAACGGCATCTGCACGCTCGGCGCCTTCAGCTCCGGCGTGAACTTGGTTCCCAGTCGCTTGAAGAGCTGAATGCTCTCGGCATGCGTCAGCAGCGTGCCTTTGGCGGAGTACAGGTCAGTACGCCAGCTCGCGGTGCCTCCCATGTACGCCGCGGGCGTTGTCGCCATCGGATTGAAGGCATCCATTTTTCCGCGCAACCGCTTGAACTCCGTTAGGGTGAGATCGCTTGTGCAGCACTGCACTCGCGCCGGCGTGCCGGACGCCGGATCGGCGGGCGTGAAGGGCACCGAACACTTCGCCGCCAGTTCGGGGATTGCGAGAATGTTGGTCGTCGTATGCAGGTCGCACTGCGAGTGGCGGCACACGAGCTGGCGATCTTGCGTAAACGTCACGTCACACTCGAGAATTCCCGCGCCCATCCGTGCGCCCGCTTCGTAAGCTTCCTTCGTGTGCTCGGGAAACTGCAGTGGCGCACCTCGATGGCCAATCGAAAACTGGCTGGGGCGAAACGGTCCGTTCTCGCAGCGCTGCAGCTTCTGCTTGAGCGGACTCTCGTCCATGTCATTCACCAGGAAGAAGGGGCGCGGACCCAGCTGAACCGTCTTCCTCCCATGCGATCCCTCGCGGCGATCAGAAGCATCGTCATCGGCGATCGCCGCGCAGGCGATCGTGCCGAGAATGCATCCCAGGCTCACCGTGGCCAAAAGCGTCTTGAATGTATACATGCAAGCTCTCCCGAACTGTGGGTTCGCGCGCAGCTTGCGGATGATTGTTGTCATCATGATGGCGAGCATGTTGCTGGACGGTTGCATGAGCGTACGTGCTCGAGTGCGCACGAGGAAGCCGCGTCGCCGGACGCGGACGAAGGGGCCGTATTCTTCTTATCAAAAGAACCGATGTGGTCCCCGTCGAGGAGCTAGCGTGCGCCAGCTCCCGCACCGCCGAACATTTTCTGCATGCGCGCCATGAACCCTTCTTCCGAATGCGCCCGGCGCAGTTCCGCCAGCATTACGCTGTCGGCACCGGCCGGGTAACGCAGCTTACTGTCGCCTCCGGTCACCGCCGCGTAAACCGCCTCGGCCACATCGCCTTCACCCGTGTACGCGGTCGGATAGTCCTGCATCGCCTTCATGTACCGGCCCGCAAACTCACCATACGCCGCCGGCAACAAATCTCCTCTTGCCCCGCCGGACTTGCCTGCGAAACTGGTCGTCGGTGCGAGCCCGGGCTGCACGATCTTCACGCGCACGCCGAATGTGCCGAGCTCGTGCGCCAGCGATTCCGAGTAGCCCTCGATGGCGTACTTGCTCGCTGTGTAGGCTGCTACGAGCGGCATCAGCGCGATGCCAACGCTCGAGGTTACATTGACGATCGTGCCCGAGCCACGCTCGCGCAGGTGAGGTGCGATGGCGCGACAGGCCTTCATCACGCCAAACGTGTTCGTCTCGAATACTTGCTGGATCGCCTCATCGGGCGTCGCTTCCGCGGCTCCGAACAACCCGACGCCAGCATTGTTTACGAAGACATCGATGCGCCCGAAGCGCGCGATTCCTTTCACGATCGCGTTGGCGATGCTGCCTGCATCGGTGACGTCGAGCGCGGCGACGAGCATCCGGTCGTTCTCATCGAACAAGCCAGGCTTGGGCGAACGCATCGTGGCAATTACGTTCCAGCCGCGCGACAGGAACAGCCTGGCGGTAGCCAGGCCGAAGCCAGTAGAACAACCGGTAATCAGCACCGTCGAGGTCATGGGTTTCTCCTTCAACTGCTGAAGGAAAAGGTAGCCCGACGCGCCCGGACGGGCTATAAGGACTCGTCCAGGTTTCATTCGAGACAGTCCAAAATGGATGCCCTGGCGGCCGTTGTCACTCTGCTGAAGCCCCGGGCCATCCTGTCTCGGATCATTCGCGGTGGCGGGCGCTGGGGAGTGCGTTTCTCGCCATTCGGCCATCCGAGTTTCGGTCTCGTACTCGAAGGTTCTTGCTGGCTGGCTGTCGACGAAGTGCCGGCAACGACGTTGCGGACAGGTGACTTTGTCCTCCTGCCTGCAACGCCCGGGTTCACGATGGCGAGCGATCTCGAGGTCGCGCCGAAGCCGATGGATCCGCATGCGGCCGCGCGGGACCGGGAAGAGGAAGCGGTTTACGGCGACGCAACGGCAGAGCCGTCGGCGCGCTTGCTTGGCGGCTGGTTCGCGTTCGATCCGCTCAACGCATCGATACTCGTGAGCCTCCTGCCGCGGATGCTGCACATTTGCGCGAGCGATCCGGCGATGCAGAGCGTTACACCGATCATAGAGCTAATCAGCCGCGAAGCGGGTGAGAAGCGTCCCGGCCAGGCGCTCGTGCTGACGCGTCTCGTCGAGGTCATGTTGGTCGAAGCGCTTCGATGCGCGCCCGCTGATTTGCACACGACCGGATTGCTTGCGGGACTGCGTGATCAGAAGCTGGCGGCCGCTCTGGCCGCCATTCACACGCGTACGAATCATGACTGGACGCTCGAGACGCTGGCGCGTCAGGCTGGAATGTCGAGATCTTCCTTTGCTGAACGCTTCGCGAAGGTAATCGGAATAACGCCGCTGAACTACCTGCTGCAGTGGCGGATCGCGGTCGCGAAGAACATGCTGGCGCGCGAGCAGGTGTCCGTGCAGGAGACCGCGCTTGCGGTTGGCTATCAGTCGGCGAGCGCGTTCAGCACCGCTTTCAGTCGCGAGACCGGGGCGTCGCCGAAAGAGTTTATCGGCGGTGGGCAGAACAGCCAGACAGTTGCGACTGTGTAGCGCTCACTGAGTCGCGCTGGAAGCTCGTTCAGCGGCCCAGTTCGCGAGCCAGGGCGTCGCGCCGCGAGTTTGTTTGTTCTCGAGCTACTGCCGGAGCGTATCTCTGCACGGCGGGATCAGCCCCACGCGCCGGTCTTCCGGGTGGTCGGAGCAGACAACCTGTCTTTCGGGTACCACGGCGTGTGAACGCTGCGCGGACCCGCAATTCTCACCGGGCTCAATCTCGTAGTTGCGGTTGAAGCGCCCGCGGCAGACCTTGCGCTCGGGATCGCAGAGGCGGATGAGAAATTCCTTCGCGTCGCGCCCGGCCAGCGCTTCGTTCCAGTTGACCCGCTGGAACGCTGACGCGGGCTTGCTGCGCGGCTCCAGGAATCTGCGCATCCTGTCGATGTCCGCTTCCTCCAGGACAGCATAGGCGCCTGCAACGAAACCGCCCCATCTTCCCCATTCCGCGTCGTCGCGTGCAGCCGCTACCCGCGCGATCTCGTCAGTCGAGGTGAATTCCTCCACGCGTGGACACAAGGTCTCGTGGAGGGATGCGTCGTCCTCGGGCGGCTTGAGCTTCTCGAACTTCCGGTTGTACGCCATGAGTGCCAGCGCGCCCTTGTTGCTGAACCCGATGGCTCTGTGCAGGTAATCATGGCCCCGGCCTTTGGTACGAAAATTCAGCTTGGACGCCGCCGTCAAGAGCGCGTGCAGTACGATGAAGTCCGGCGGCAGATCCCTGGCTGCGTTGGGTTTGATCTCGCTCGGCTTGGCTAGCGCGCCGGCGATGTCCGAACGCATGTCGCCGGCGTGGGGCTGTGCAGGTGCCCGCGGTTGCGACTCAGGCTGCGGCTGCGATGAGGGCGGGGGCTCGGGCTGCGACGGGGGTTGTTCGGCGCCCCCGATCGTGGAGCACGCCATGCCGATCAGGACAAGGATGCAAGCTCTCATCGGGCGCTCGCCGTGGCTCCGTCAGGCGGCTTTGAGGCATATCCTTCCCCTTTGCTGGTTTTCCCGCAAGGAGTAAGACGATGACGAACAACGCGCGGCTGTTGGGCCTGTTATGCGCGCTCCTTTTGCTTGTCGGCAAGGGAGACGAGACCGCGGCGCAGGTCACCCAGCAGGGTGCAGATGCGCAGCCTCTCGACGTCATGACGTTCAACCTGCGTTTCGCCCATGCGGCGCCCAACTCCTGGGAGCAGCGCAGGCCCGTCGTGAAAGCTCTACTGCAGCGCTACGCGCCCGACATCGTCGGAACGCAGGAAGGCCTGATCGCGCAGCTGCGTGATCTCGAGACCGACCTCCCGTCATACGCGTGGATCGGAGAAGGGCGCGACGGCGGCAAACGCGGGGAGTACATGGCGATCATCTATCGACGAGACCGTCTCGACGAGCTCGAGCACGGCCACTTCTGGTTATCCGACACTCCAGAGATCGCCGGCTCACGCACCTGGGGAAATACCAACCCGCGCATGGTCACATGGGTGAAGTTCCGCGATACGCGCGCGCAATGCGCGTTCTATGTCATCAACACACACTTCGATCACGAAGTGCAGATTGCGCGCGAGAAGGGCGCCGCGTTGCTGCTCGAACGCGTGAACACGTTCGATCGCGCATTACCGGTGATTCTGCTCGGTGACTTCAATGTCGCGGCGGGTGCGAACCCGGTCTATGAAACGTTGACTGGTGAGGCCGCTTTCGCGGACGTGTGGCGGGCGCTCAGGAAGTCCGAGCCTGCGTTCGGGACTTTCCATGACTTCAAGGGAGAAGAAGGCGCACGAGGTAAGAGTCGTATCGACTGGATTCTGACGCGTGGCGGAGTTGCCGCGCGCTCGAGCGAGATCATCACGTTCGCGCAGGGTAGCCAGTACCCGAGCGATCACTTCCCCGTGATCGCGCGGGTTGAGCTCGAGAAGTGTCGCTGAAACGGGCTTCGCGCGCTCGGCGTCGCCCGTGAGCACGCAGAAGCTTGCTGCATCGATGAGATCGGATCGACCCGCATTGTTTGTTGCACAGGCTAAGTAAATAGTTAGCCTCTACAACTAGAATGTCGGGTCGTGCTATAGTTCCTTCATGGCACACCAGGCCGGCGACGCAATCGACGATGAGGACCGGAAGGTGGCCGATCGGGTGCATTCCGCCGCGATTCACCTGTTGCGGCGGCTGCGCAAGGTCGATGATGCAACCGGCCTCTCCGCACCACGAGCCTCGGCTCTGTCAGTCCTGGTGCTTGGCGGTCCCACGACATTGGGGAACCTGGCGAAGGTAGAGCAGGTGAGCGCGCCCACGATCACGCGTCTCATCGCAGGGATGGAGCGTGATGGGCTGGTGCGGCGCGAGAACGACAAGAAGGACCAGCGCGTCGTGTGGCTGCATCCCACGGGCAAGGGGACGCGGCTGCTGAAGGTCGGTCGCGAGCGGCGCGTCGAGGCGTTGGCGGCAGAGATCGCCCGGATCAGCGAGAGAGACCGGAACGCGTTGCTGGATGCGGCCCGACAACTCGAGAAGTTCTTTCCGTAGTTTTTGCACGCTTCCGGCGCCGCTCACGGGAACACCCCGCCGCTCATCGAACGGCGGGGTGTTCGGTCACTGCGGGCGACGAGTCGAAGCTGCCCGGTCTTTCTCTATCTACCTGGCTACTTCTGTTCCTCGTAAATACTGTCAGACACGATCTTGCGAAGCTTGTCGAGGCCCTGCAGCCACGTGCGCATTTCGGCATCGCTCTGCATCATCGCATTGTCCTTGGCGAGTGCTTCGAGGTTCGGGTACTCGATTGACACGACTACTGCGCCGGCGTCATCGCCGGCATACGTGGCGCGCCACACTCGAATCTGTCCGGTGAATCCCTTCTTCTTGCGCAGGGCATCTGCGTCGTGCAGTGCCTTCACGTACGCTCCGACGTCCTGCGTTTCCACCACGATCACACGTAGCGTGCCCGCGCTCGCGCTTCCTGCGGCAACGACAAGCAATGCCGCAACGAGTCCGATCAACGTTGATCTGAGTTTCATGCAAGTCTCCCGGGATTCTGGTTATTGGAGGAGGGGCGGGCGAGGATAGGGCAGCGCGCGCCGGGATGGCAAGTCAGTGCAAATTGGTGCGACGAAGCAACCGCGCGAGCGTAGCGCGTTTCATCGCGCGCCGTTCACGAAAGCTTTCGTTCGAAGACGGGTCCAGAGTGCAAGCAGGAGGGTGATCGATCGATGGTTGATTGCCTGGTAGCGCATCGATTGTTTCCCCTCAGAAGTTCTCGATCCACGGACGCAGGTCCATTTCGTGTGTCCAGGTGCTGCGATGCTGCCTGTGCAAGGCCACGTAGTTCTGCGCGATTGCCTGCGGATCGAGGAGGCCGTCCGCGTCATCCTTGCGTCCTCTCTCTTCCGAGCGGATCTGACCATCGATGATCACGTGGGCCACGTGAATGCCTTTCGGGTCCAGCTCGCGCGCCAGGCTCTGCGCGACCGCGCGCAACGCGAACTTCGGTGATGCGAGATTCACGAACCCGGCCCCGCCGCGCAATGAAGCGGTCGCGCCCGTAAAGAGAATTGTTCCCTGGCCATGGGGCAGCATGCGCCGCGCGGCCGCGCGTCCGACCAGGAAACCGCCGAATGCACCCACTCGCCAACAGCGCTCGAAGTGCGCCGGCTCGGTGTCCACGACGAATCCACGCTCGAAGGTTCCAGCGTTGAATACCGCGACGCGCAGCGTTCCGAGGCTGGAGGCACGGTCGAACAGCGCATCGACCTGCTCGGGAACAGTGGCGTCGCACTCGAACGGCACGACACGTTTGTCGCGAGCAAGGGCGCCGAGTTTTGAAGCATTGCGTGCGGCGGCGAGCACGCTGTAACCCGCCTCTGCGAAGGCATTCACGAGCGCGGCTCCAAGTCCGGGCCCGACTCCGACGACGACTGCTGTTTCGCTCATCGACGACTCCTTTGCGCTGCCCGCGACCAGGGGGCTCGCCGCCCGCTATGATATGACGGGTCGGGACGCGGGATTACGACAGCCGCATTTGTCCCGCTTTGGACCTGTATGCCATCACCAGACAAGGCCATAAGCCTCGCCGACAAGCTCGCGACGTTCTCGGAGCACTGGCAGCCGCGCACGGTGAGTGAGTTCAACGGACACGACATCATGGTCGTGAAGGTGCGCGGCGAGTTCGTCTGGCACCAGCACGACGACACGGATGATTTCTTTCTGGTCCTGAAAGGACGCCTCAGGATCGAGCTGCGCGATCGCACGGTCGAGCTCGGGCCCGGCGAGTTGTTCGTCGTGCCGAAAGGCGTCGAGCATCGTCCGGTGGCCGAAGAGGAAGCGCACCTGCTGCTGATCGAGCCGACGGGCACGCCGAACACCGGCGATGCCGCCACGGCGGCGAAGCGAAGAACGATCTGACGATCCGGGGCTGGCCGGCCACGCCGGGATTCGCGGTAGTATGCCGCTGCATGTCTCGCGGCCGCTTCCTGGTGCTGATCGGCCTGTTCGCGGCAATCTCGCTGGGATTGCTGCTCGCGGGCAACTTTCTTTTCGGCAGCGATCTCGACGCCCGACTCACGTTCTCGCGGGGCATGTTCCTCGCGACGGCCATCGTCGGCGTCACGGTCTTTCTCTATGTCCTGCCGAATCGCATCGATGGCCGGCGGCAATCACCGCCGCCGCCACCTCCCGAGATTCCGGAGCACATCCGGAAAGTGGGCACGCAGCGAGCGTTGCGGATGCTCCTTGTCTGCGCATTCACGTGCATCGCTTTCTGGGTCGTCCTCTGCTACCAGGTACGGGGCGTGCGGAGCCTGGATACCTGGGAGATCGTGCTGTCGGGCATTCCTCTCGCGACGTCCGTCATCACCACGATTGCGGCTGCGTCGCTCTGCAAGTTTCGCCCCCTGCTCACCTTGCGGGCGTGGAGTGTCTGCGCCGGCGGCATCATTGCCTTGTCTCTGATCGGCGGTCTCGGCGCGCCCCTGTTTGCGATCCACGTGGGCGGCATGGATCGCATCGAAGCATGGAGCGAGTTATTGTTGCCCCAGGTCATCGTCGTCCCGATCGCGGCGGTGATCCTGTGTCTCGCGAAGCATCGGTGGAACTTTCGGTTTCCGCGATTCAAGTAAGTCAGCGCAGCAGCAGGAACAGGTGGGACACATGCTCGAGACCGGCATTCAAAACTTCATCGCCTTCCTGCTCGCCGGCGTCCTGCTGAATTTCACGCCCGGACCGGACACGTTCTACATTCTCGCGAGGAGCACGTCGGAAGGCCGCGCGTCCGGAGTGGCAGCCGCGTTCGGCATAACGGCAGGAATACTCGTTCACACCGCGCTGGCTGTCGCTGGCATTTCCGTTCTGTTGCAGGCGTCTCCGATCGCATTCCTGGTCCTCAAGCTGATCGGAGCGGCATACCTCGTCTGGCTCGGCATCGGGCTCCTGCGACAAAAACCGTCGCAGTCTCCTGAAGTCGAGCGCTCCGGCGCTGGCGTCGCCGCATCATTCCGGCAAGGGATGCTGACAAACGTGCTCAATCCCAAGGTGGCGATCTTTTTTCTCGCGTTCGTGCCGCAGTTCGTCGACGGGTCGGCGGCGGATGCGAAGGTCGGCGTCCTGCTCCTCAGCCTGACGTTCATCACGACGGGCACACTGTGGAACCTGGTTCTCGCGCTCGCTGGCGCGCATCTCGGCCGCTTCCTGCGTTCGGGGCCGGCGGCGACGTGGCTCAGGAGAATCTGCGGCGCGGCGATGCTGGGGTTCGGCGTGAAGCTGGCGTTCTCGCGGAGTTGAAGGCATTCAAAGCGGCCGACGCTGAATGAAGTTTCGGTCATTCACAGCCTTGAAACGCAGTGCCACCTGGCGATCGTCACGCCGGCTGAAAACGATCACGTCCTTCTTCGGTGACCACCTTGGATTCGTGTTGCGGCCCGGCGCGTCCACGAGGATTCGAATGTCGCTGCCATCGGCATTCATGACGTAGATCTTCGCTGCTTTCCCGTCCGACGCTTCGCGCGCGAACACGATGCGCTGGCCATCCCGGGACCACGAAGGCCAGCCCTCGAACGCGGGATTCTCGGTGAGATTGATCTCCTCGCTGGCGTCGGCGTTCGCGGCGAAGATGTCCGAGTTGCCGTCGTCGAGTTGTTTGCGGAACACGAGTTTTGCGCCATCCGGCGACCACGACGCATACGTGCGTATGCCGCCGCGCGTGAGCTGCCGGACGTCCGACCCATCCCGCTTCATCGTGAACAGCTCGAACGTCTCCGGGTTGGATTGATCGGCACTGTTCCGGGACGAATTCCAGAGGATGCGGCTGCCGTCAGGCGACCAGTGGGGATGAATGTCGATACCCGGGTGATTGGTGATGCGAGTCTGCTCGCTGCCGTCGGCACGCATGACGTAGATCTCGGCATTGCCGTCCTTGGTCGCCACATAGGCAATACGAGAGCCATCGGGCGACCAGGCCGATGCATCGTCTTCCTCCGGACCGGCGGTCAGTCGTCGCGCCGGGCGGAAATCCGAAAAAGTGTCCTTGGCGTCGTCCAGCGCGTGGGTGGTCCAGATTTTCATGGAGCCGCCGCGATTGGACACGAACACGAGCTGGTCGCCGTCCGGGTGCCAGGCCGGCTCGTAGTCGATCGGGGTCAGGATCGTGATCGTGCCAGGGTTCGTACTGCCGGTCGGCGACACCAGCAACGCGGCGAGCAGAGCAAACGTGCCAAACCAGAAACGCATAGGGGGATGATATTGCAACTCCGCAGCACGGGCACTGGCCCTGATCGCGGCTTTCAAACCTTCCGGTTCCGCGCCTGCTCCAACGCCGTCACAAGCTCCGAAGGGCTGGCGGGAGGACGCCAAATGAAAATAACGAAACGCATCTCCGGAATTTCCATGGTCCTGGTGCTGGCAGCCGTTGCCGGGGCCCAGGGCCCACAACCTTTTGCGCGACCCGAAATCATGCGCTGGGGCAGCACGACCGCGCAGCTCGAGCGCACGCTGCAGGATGCAAAGCTGTGTACGAGAAAACAGCTGACGCGGCCGATCGTTCCGCCGTTCCTCGACCACGTGGACCGCGTGAAAGGCGAGCAGGTGCAGATCGATTGCGACGGCTTTCTCTTTCTCGGCCAGCCCCGCTGGGCCGAGTTCGTGATCGGCGAAGATTCGCTCGAGATGGTCTGGATCATGACGACGAAGGAAGAGGAGAAGGATATCGAGCGCGCCATGATCGCGGCGTACGGCGAGCCATCGCACCGAACCAGGGACTACACAGCCTTCGCAAAGCACGGCGCTGCACTGCGATTCAAGCCGGCGGAAGTTCTTTTCTACTCTCCGCGAGTCGCCGCAGAGGCCGAGGGCTGGTTCAAGGAGTGACGGGTTCCTGGCTGGCCGCTGCGCATCCAGGACCGATGTTGGCGGACCAGCTCGGTCGCCACGGCGATATCTCGCGGACGTCGTGGGATTGACGGAGGATTCACACGGCATGCCGGCGGCGGCCTGGGGTTCAATTCTCCGCACGCGCTCCTCTACAATGCGGGCAACCCGGCCATCCGGTCGGCGCTGATTCATCAGACGGGCCTCATGGCCGGGTTGCAATGCCTATTCTCGACGCAGCGATTTCCGACCGGGAGTACGACGTCATCGTCGTCGGCTCCGGTGCAGCGGGCGGGCAAACGGCTTACGCGCTGGCAATGGAAGGCGCTCGCGTGCTCGTGCTCGAGGCCGGGCGCAACTACGCGCCCGAGACCGAGACCCCCATGTTCCAGACCCACGGCGAAGCGCCGTTGCGGGGCGTGTCGACGCCTGACAAGCCATTCGGTTTTTACGACGCGACCATTGACGGCGGCTGGCAGGTACCGGGCGAGCCCTACGTCAACACGACCCAGGAAGACTCCGGGCGATTCGACTGGTGGCGCTCGCGCATGCTCGGCGGCCGCACCAATCACTGGGGCCGGTACGCGTTTCGCAATGGGTCTTACGACTTCAAGCCGCACACGCGCGACGGGCTCGGTTTCGATTGGCCGATGACGTACGAGGAGCTTGCGCCTTACTACGACAAGGTCGAGATGCTGATTGGCGTGTACGGCGCGAACGACGGGTTGGAAAACACGCCGAACTCGTCGCCGGGTGTCCTGCTGCCGCCACCGAAACCACGCGTGAGCGAGCTCCTCTTCGCGCATCGCGGGAAAAAGCTCGGTATTCCTGTAGTCGCCGGCCACCGCGCGATTCTCACTCAGACGCTCGACTACAAGAACATTCCCGCGAAGCTGCACCCCGGCAACGCCAGCGCGCAGAAGATTCTTGCCGAGCACATGCGCAGTCGCGCGGCGTGTTTCTGGGCGACACCGTGCGGGCGGGGCTGTTCGATTCGTGCGATGTACCAATCGACGACGGTCCATCTGCCGCCGGCTCTCGCGACAGGAAAGCTCGACATTCTCACCAATGCAATGGTGAGCGAAGTCACGCTCGGGAAGAATGGACTCGCGAGCGGTGTCACTTATATTGACCGGCTCAGCGGAAAGCCCGGCCACGCTGCGGCGCGCGTCGTAGCCCTCGCTGCGAGCTCGTGCGAGACAGTGCGCATCCTGTTGAACTCGCGCAGTGCGAAGTTCGCGCACGGCCTGGCCAATTCAAGTGGCAAGGTCGGCCGCTATCTCATGGATACGGTCGGCAGCAGCGTGACGGGCCAGGTTCCGCTGCTCGAGAATCTTCCGCCGCACAACGAAGACGGCGCTGGCGGTGCGCACCTGTACTCGCCGTGGTGGCTCTACAGGGAGCAGTTGGCCGGGAAGCTCGGATTCGCGCGCGGGTATCACATCGAGTTCGGTGGCGGGCGCAGCATGCCGAGCTTCGGCACGGCTGCCGGCATCGAATGGGTTGCGGGCGGCAGTTACGGTCGCAAGTTCAAGGAAGACGTGCGTCGCTACTACGGCTCGCTGGTGCGCTTCGATGGACGTGGCGAGATGATTCCGAACGAGCACTCGTGGTGCGAGATCGATCCGGCAGTAAAGGACACATGGGGCATCCCGGTGCTGCGTTTCCACTGGAAGTGGTCGGAACACGAGACGCGCCAGGCCGCGCACATGCAGAAGACGTTCGCCGAGATCATCGAAGCGATGGGCGGGCGCGTGAAAGGCGGCGCCATTACTGACGGTGCGCGCGCGATTGCGCCGGGCGGTTCCATCATTCACGAGGTGGGCGGAGCGATCATGGGGACTGACGCACGACACTCGGTCACGAACTCCTGGGGCCAGACCTGGGACGTCAGGAACCTGTTCATCACGGATGGAGCGGTGTTTCCGTCGAACGCGGACAAGAACCCCACGCTCACCATCATGGCACTCGCGTGGCGATCCGCCGATCGCATGCTCGACCTGATGCGGCGCAAGGAGCTGTGAAGTGAGCCCGGAAGAAAACCCGGAAGAGAACCCGGAAGAGAACCCGGAAGAGAACAATCCCATCCGCATCGATCGTCGGACGACTCTCAAGTGGGTGCTGGCCGCATCGGCGACGATGCCGCTGATGAAGCATGCGGCGTTTGCGGCGGCCGCAGGTGCTGCCGATGGTGCGACCGGTGCGCGTGGCTACGGTACCGACCCGCATCTGCTGAAGACTTACAAGCCCGGTGACGTCTGGGCCCTGACGTTCACGCCGGCGCAGCGCCGGACGGCGGCCGTTCTTTGCGACGTGATCATTCCGGCGGACGCCGTTTCGCCGAGTGCTTCCGCCGTCGGCGTCGTCGATTTCATCGACGAATGGATCAGCGCTCCGTATCCGGAGCAGCAGGCCGATCGAAAAACGGTGCTGCGCGGGTTCGAATGGCTCGAGGCGGAGTCGCAGCGCCGCTTTGGCAGCTCATTCGCCGCGGCGACGGAGAGCCGACGCGCGGCGATCTGCGATGACATCTGCAACGCACCGACCGCGAAGCCGGAGTTCGCGGATGCGTCGAAGTTCTTCGCCTTGTACCGCGACCTGACGGCAGGTGGTTTCTACACCACGCCCGCCGGCACGAAGGATTTGCAGTACGTGGGTAATGTGCCACTGCCACGCTTTGACGGTCCACCGCCCGAAGCCCTGCGCAAGGTCGGGCTCGACGACACTTCGCCGGAATCGAACTGAACGCCCGAGGAGACCTCATGAGCACTGTCGCGAAAGTCCTGTCGACTCTCATTGTCGTGCTGGCGATGGGTGCCGCGAGCGCGCACGATCCGGACACCATGAGCGCATGGCGCCTGATGACGGGGGACGACGCGCCCAAGGCCTGGCGAGGCTGGAAATCGGAGAACCTGCCAGCCGGCTGGAAAGTCGAGGGCAACGTGCTCTCGAAGGATGGCGAGGTCGAGGACATCGTCAGCACGGACACTTTCGGCAACTTCGAAGCCGAGTTCGACTGGAAGGTCAGCCAGGGCGGCAACGCGGGTTTCTTTTTCCGCGGCACGCGCGAGTACGACTACATCTATTGGAGTGCGCCGGAGTACCAGTTGCTCGACGACGCGCAGCATCCCGATGGCAAGAATCGATTGACCTCTGCCGCAGCGGCGTACGCGCTCTATGCGGCTCCCGCTGGCGTGGTGAAACCCGCAGGCGAGTGGAACAGGACACGCATCGTCGTCAACGGCGCGCACGTCGAGCATTGCCTCAACGGTCAGAAAGTCGTGACTTACGAGTTGTGGAGCCCGGACTGGAAAGCGAAGGTTGCCGCCAGCAAGTTTGCGAAGTATCGGACCTACGGCCTCGCGAAGCAGGGACTTCTCGGCATCCAGGGCGATCACGCCGGTTCGCTGTTCCTGCGCAACCTGCGCATCAAGTCGCTGCCTTGAACGGAGCGGGGCTGGGGACGAACCGGTACTCCTCAGCCCCGTCCCGGAAAATAGCAAGATCCGCTCCAGCAGGCGCTTGACCCCGGGCACTCGAATTCCGAAAGTGCGATCACGCGCGCTTTCCAGGCGAGACTGCCTACGATGTTGATCCTGCGCCAGATGCCCGATCCGCTGCGGCTGCGGCCCATGCCGGCCAACGAAGCCTATCGGCGTGCTTTCTATTCGCGGTGGGGGAAGGAGGCGGCGATCGTCTGTGCTCCCACGCGAGGGGTCGAATATCCGCCGTTCACGCAGCGCCTCTCGATCAAGACCGCGCGCGGCGGCCGCGAGCGCTACTTCCTGGCGGATTCGGGACGCACGCTCTCGGTGGATGACGACAGCTTCCTCGTTCTCAACGACGGCCGCACTTACGCCAGCCTCGTCGAATCGGAGCGGGAGATCGAAAGCTATACGATCTTCTTTGCGCCGGGCGCTGGAGAAGAGGTGGCGGCGGGAATGAACCGGCTGCTGCCGCGCCTGCTCGACGGAAACACCTCGCGCCCTGCAATCGAGTTCACCGAATGCTTGCAGCCACACAACCGGCTCGTGACGCCAGTGCTCACGCGCATCCGCCGTCAGCTGGACGAAGGGCACGATGATGAGTCCTGGTACGAAGAGCAGCTGCTGCTTCTGCTCGAGCGAATGATCGCGAACCAGCGCCGCGTGGTGGGGCAGGCAGATGACGTCAAGGCCCTGAAGCGGTCGACGCGGACCGAGATTCATCGCCGGATCCTGCTGGCGACCGACTACATCCACGCCCACTTCGAGAAGGATATTGCACTCGACGTGCTCGCCAGCGTCGCGTGCCTGTCGAAGTATCACTTCCTGCGATTGTTCACCGCGATTCACGGGATCACGCCGAACGCGTTCGTCCATCGCAAGCGGGCACGGGTGGCCGGCCGCTTGCTCGCGTCGTCCGCGTTCACGATGGACGAAGTCGCACTTCGGGTCGGCTATGCCGCGCGATCGAGCCTGTTCCGCCAGATGCGCCGCTGGAGAAAACGATGAAATGGGAACCTGTCGCACTCGCGTCCACGCTGGCGGCTCTGTGCGTGCTCGCGGGAACGCTTTCGGCAGGCACGACACCGGCACCGCCGGGAAAAACGCCTCCGGGTCCTTGCGCATCGGGCCCGTTCCGCGAGTTCGATTTCTGGGTCGGCGAATGGGACGTACACGACGCGTCGGGGAAGGTTGCGGGTCGCAATGTGATCACGTCCGAGGAGAACGGCTGTGCGATCGTCGAGCACTGGAGGTCGGCGAACGGTGGCACGGGGCAGAGCTTGAACTTCTATGACCCGAAGGCCGGGCGCTGGAAGCAGAAATGGATCGGCTTCGGTACGGTGCTGGAGATGGAAGGCGGCTTCAAGGACGGCACGATGATTCTGCAGGGGCCGCTGCAGTACGTGGGTCAGAACCGCGAAACGATCCTGAAAGGAACCTGGACACTACTCCCGGACGGCCGCCTGCGCCAGTTCTTCGAAGAGTCAGACGACGGCGGCAAGACCTGGAAGCCTTGGTTCGACGGATTTTATTCGCCCAGGAAAGCGCAATAGCGACTGGACGAGGGCGGTCGCGTTCCCCTGGAGCTACTCCACAACGATGGGCCACGAGTCTTCTTCTGCATGAGCCCGCAGCCTTCTCACGGCGACAGAGTCCAGTCCCGACGCGAGCAGGCTTTCGATCCATGACTGGTACCGGTTCCGCCAGTCGTGCGCCTCCGTATCTAGCGTACGTTGACCCGCCGCCGCCGCCAACATCGCGACGCTAGCTGCGTCGGCGATCTCCTGGCTGTGCTCGTTGCGGCTGGACGCCGCGAGATGCTCGACCACCGCGCCGATGCTGTTCAGGCAGTGCGAAGGTCCAAGCACGGGCAAGGCGTCGTGCGAACACAGGGGCTCCAGCACGTCGGAAATGGCATCGGCAGTGACGCCGGCAGGCAAACGCCCGAGGGGTTTGGCGGGAAATTGTCGCTGCGCAAGCTCGCGCAAATCCGCCGCGCGCTTGGGTTCATCTGCTTCGAGGTAAAGGAAGTAGGCGGTGCGAGCGGCGTACCACCACTTGTGGCCGCTCATCGAGAAGGCTCGCTCCATCAGTTGCGCAGCTTCGAGTGTGTCCTCCTGGCGACCGCTCTGGCTGAGCTCAGAAGCCAGAATCCGCAAGCTGAAAGTATTGGGAGCGATTTCGGCGACGCGCCTGAGAATGCGCAGGCGTTCTGCCTCGTCATCCGTCATGGAGGCCAGGCCAAGACACACATCGCCGTTGGCAGATTCTCCCGCGCAAGCCCTGTCGTAGTTGCGTTGCAGGCATTGCGCATCTCCCTTCGCGCAGTCCTCGAGGCTTGATTCGGCTGCAGTCGCTCCGCCGGCGAACGTCGTCGCGAGCAGCAGGAGTATGGAAGGCAGTTGGCGCACGCTGGACCCGTTCCCCTGGTTTCCCTGTCTTGCGCACCGCTAGTGTAACCCCTGCTCGCACCAGGAACGACTAGAGGGTGTCTTCGTGGCGGGCTTTCTTGCTGCGCTCCAGCACTTTCGTGTTCCCGAGCCTGCGTTGCGCATACACAGCAAACAACTCCGTTGCACCTTGCCACTCGAGTTCGTCAACGCTGGCGAACAGCGGAGCATCGTCGCATAGAGTGGCGAGTTCCTTGAAGCGCAGTGCCATTGTCTTCTGCCCGTGCAATGCATCGTCGGGAAAATCCTCGATGCGGCCGTACTTCGTGACCAGGCGCGCCGCGGTCGATTTGCCGATGCCATCGATACCGGGATAGCCATCCGCCGTATCGCCGACCAGCGCCAGGAAATCGGGGATTCGCTCGGGGTCGACGCCGAACTTCGTGCGCACGCCCTCCGCGTTGCGAATCTCCTTCGAGCGGCGATCGATCTGCACGATCCGGTCGCCACGCACGCACTGGCCGAGGTCCTTGTCGGTGGTCCAGATGCAGATCTTCTGAACACGCTCGTCCTCGGATGCGATGCGCGCAGCGGAGGCCAACGCGTCGTCGGCTTCGAGCTCCACCATCGGCCACACCACGACTCCCATCGCCGTGAGAGCTTCCTCGAGCGGTTGAAACTGCCTCCACAGCGCGGGATCGATGCCTTCGCTCGTCTTGTACCCGGGCCAGAGGCGATTGCGGAACGATTCGATGATGTGGTCGGTAGCAACGCCGACGTGAGTCGCGCCACCTTCGATCATCTCCAGGACCGTGTTGAGCACGCCGACCACTGCTCCGTACGGCGCATCCTTGCCCTTGTTGAAGCGGCGCAGACCATAGAAGTGGCGGAAGAGTTCGTACGTGCCGTCGATGAGGTGAACGATCATCAGTAGAGCATCCACTCGCGCCGCACTGGAAGCAACCGGCGCATGAACGGAGCCCAGAAAAAGCGGCGGCCGTTTCGGCCGCCGCGCAGTGTCAACTACGTGTCCGAAACACTCAGAAGCGCAGGCGGGCGAACACTCCGTACATGTTCGAATCGTCGGAGAAGTCCGCGCGGGCGCCCATCGAGAACATCGTGGTGAAGTCATAGACGCCACGCAACGCGATGCCGGTGTCGTCCTCATCACCCACGTCCACGTACTCGATCGCGGCCGAGAGGTCGAGCTTCTCGACCGCCAGGGCGCGCACACCGGCCGAGAGCATGAAACCGTTCTCGTCCGCGCTGGCGCTGCCGAGCGGCGTGTCAACTTCGACGCTCTGCTCGACGTAGCCGAGCTTGCCCACGAAGTCCACGGTGTCCGACATCGGGAAGTGCGCCCCGAAGCCAACCTGGATCTCATCGATCGTGGCTTGCGCGCCGCTCTCGTCGAACTCGGCGGTCGCGAACTCCGCGAAGCCCAGGAAATTGCCGACGCCGAACGAGCCGCCCACGAAGTAGCCGTCGCCTTCCTCGTTGATCGTGTCGAGATCGACCATCCCGTAACCCGCTTCGGCATACGAGTAATTGAGCTCAGCCGCGTGCGCACTCGCCATTCCAGCGAGGGCCACGACGGCCCAAAGATGTTTCCTCACAACGCCTCCTCATTCCTTGCGGAACGTGACTGTCAGCACGCGGCATCCTGGCGTTTTGACTCGATAACTCAACCATTCGCCTCTCGTATTGCGGATTGCGTCACACAACCGGCTGTGGCGCGGATGCGACGCGCCATTCAGTTTCGCTGCAACGCGGTGACATCCTTCATCGCGATGTGTGAGACTGCGTCTCATCCGTTTTCGAGCTCTCTCCCGGGGCCTTTCGCGTGGCGATGCGCAGGATCGAACCCGACGAGTCCGCCGGCCTGACGAGCGAGGCGGAGCGCGCCCGCTTCAGCCTGGAAGTCACGCTGCAGCGGGTGAGAATCACCAAGGAAAATCTGCGCAACGCGCGCGATCTGCATCGCGACGCGCGCCGCGAAGCGAAACGGGCCCGCAAGAAGTGGCGTTCGTTGCGCAAGCAGATCGGGCGTGGCGCTGCAAGAGCCGTCAAGCGCAAGGCCAAGCAGTCGGTTCGCAGAGCGAAGACGCTCCGGCGCGCCCGCACTGGCGGCTCGACTGACCGACGATAGACGCCTGGAACCCGCTCGAGTTGTCCACGGAAACGGTGAGTTTGCTGTGGACAACTCTGTCGAGAACGCATGCCTGTGGCACTTTGGTGGCCGCAGGAAACAGTTTGGTCAAAGTTTGATCGCTGAAACGCTGGTGCCAAATGACACGCATGGACAAGAACACGCCCAAGAGCATCGACCACTACCTGGAGCGTCTGCCGGCGGATCAGCAGCAACGCCTGCAGAAGCTGCGCGAAACGATCCGCAAGGCTGCGCCCGACGCGGACGAGAAGATCAGCTACGGCATGCCGGCGTTCGCGCAGAACGGTAACCTGGTGTACTTCGCAGCGTGGAAGAGCCACATCGGTTTCTATCCCGCCGGCGATGTGAGTGCGTTCCGCGCAGACCTGGCCGACTACAAGGTGTCGAAAGGAACCATCCAGTTCGCGAACGACGAGCCGCTGCCGCTCGGACTGGTCGCGCGGATCGTCAAGCAGCGCGTGAAACAGAATCTCGCGAAAGCAAAAGCGCGGGCAGGGAAAGCGAAGAAGAAAAAATAGCTACCTGGCGACCATCGCCTGCATCGCCTCGTTGTAACGAGCGCCAGCCACCGCATCGGTCGGAAAGATAGCGTCGATCGCCGCCAGCTCCGTGGCGCCGAGTTCGACCTCCAGCGCGCCAAGGTTCTCTTCGAGCCGATCTCTGCGCTTGGTACCGGGAATCGGCACGATGTACTTTCCGCGCGTCAGCACGCACGCCAGCGCGAGCTGCGCCGGCGTACATCCCTTCGCTTGCGCCAGCCGCTTCAGCTCATCCACGAGGCGCAGGTTGCGCGCGAAGTTCTCCCCCTGGAAGCGCGGATTCTTGCGGCGGAAATCGTCGGCGTCGAAGTCGGCGGGGGAACGCACCGCACCGGTGAGAAAACCACGACCGAGCGGACTGAACGGGACGAGGGCAATGCCGAGCGCGTCGCAGCTGGCGAAAGCGCCGCTCTCCTCGGGATCTCGCGTCCACAACGAATACTCGCTCTGCAGTGCGGTGATCGGGTGCACGGCGTGGGCGCGCTGCAGGTTCTCCGGCCCGACCTCGGAGAGCCCGAGGTACCGGACCTTTCCCGCCGCGACCAGCTTCGCCATGGCACCCACCGTCTCTTCGATGGCCACAGCCGGATCGACGCGGTGCAGATAGTAAAGATCGATGACCTCGACCCCGAGACGCTTCAGGCTCGCGTCGCACGCGGCGCGCACGTGTTCCGGCCTGCCATCGAGCTTGCGCGCCCGGGCGCGTTGCGGATCGGTCTCGAAGCCAAACTTCGTCGCCAGGAACACCTCGCTGCGCCGGCCGCGGATGACTCGGCCCACGAGCTCTTCGTTCACGTGCGGGCCGTAGATGTCGGCGGTATCGAAAAACGTGCAGCCGAGATCCAGCGCGCGCTTCAACGTCGCGATCGCTTCATTCTCGTCTGCGGCGCCGTAGCCTTCGCTCATGCCCATGCAGCCGAGGCCGAGCGCAGAAACGGTTGGGCCTCTCGGCCCGAGCTGTCGGGTTTTCATGCGGTCTCCGTCCGGTCAATTTGCGCCGGGGTCACCCACGCTGCGCGCCAGCCATACCGTATGGTTACCGCAACTCGGATCTTCGGACTTGTGCGCCACCACTTCGAAGCCGTTTGCCTCGAGGAGTTGGCGGTACTCGTCGGCAGAGAGGCTCGAGTGATACAGCGGCTCGCCATGGTACGTGCCGATCGCTTCACCCTCCGACGCCCCACTCGTGAACAGCAGAGCGGTTCCCTTGGTGGCATGCCTGGCGAAGACGGGAAACATGCGCCGCTGATCGTCACGCGGCAGGTGAAAGAAACTGTCCCACGCGATGAGACCGTCAAACCGCTTGTTCAGCGCGAGTGTGCGCATGTCGGCCACGAAGAACGGACGGTCCGGAAAGCGGTGGTGGCAGTACGAGATCAACGTCGGCGAGGCATCGACGCCGGTGACATCGAAGCCGCGTTCGATCAGGTATCGCGAGATCGGCTGTCCGGAGCCGCAGCCGATGTCGAGAACGGCGGCGCCCGGCGGGAGGAGGGAAGCAAACTGGTCCAGCCAGCTTTTTTCAATGCTGATCCGGCCATTGCGCTCCGCGTCGAACTCCAGCGCGTGCCGCTCATAGAGCTGGATGATCCGGTCGGCCTCCGACGTCATTTCCAGACAGTGTCTGGTTAATCGTCCCGCGTCAACCTTGCGCCTGCGCCAGCTCACGGTAGAGGTAGGCCTCGGTCATGGAAACCTGCCAGCCCGACAAACTGACCGTCCGGGCGCGGGAAGGGTTGGATCAACGATAGAAGACGTGGTTGCCGATGGTGGCCACGACTTTCTTGCGTTTTGCCCAGTAGGGGTAGACGTAGTTGGCGTGATAGAACAGCGCGCCGCGTACCACGGGTTCGTGCCGCGCATCGTAGACCGCGGTGGCGGCAGCCAGGGCTTCCTCCCACGGCTGGCCGTGCGGCTCGGACCTCACGCGCTGCTCCGTCCACGAGAAGGCAGCGGTCCTGCGCCTGCGGATCGGGTCCCAGTGCGACTGGTGGACGACATCGCACACGGACTTCGGAAAGTAGGGCGAGGCGACGCGGTTGAGAGTGACCTCGGCCACCGCGATCTGCCCACGCATCGGCTCGCCGCGTGCTTCGAAATAGATGTTCTCGGCCAGGCAGCGCAGATCGATCGCACGCTGGCGCGCAACTGCTTCGCGTTGATGCAGGAGGTCCACGCGGATGCCGTTCGAATAGGAGAAATAGACGAGCGCAGCGAGGATGCCCACGGGAAGGCTCAGCATCAGCGCAAAGCCGAAGCCGCCACTTCCCCCGGTGGACGTCGTCCGCGTAAACCAGAAGTTGAGAAGCCTGCTTCGCCACTCAACCGGCCACGCACGGGCTCGATATAGCAGTGAATTGAACATGCGCTGCGTTGGTTGGGTTTGCCGCAGGCGCATCTTGCGCCCGATGCCGCTCGCCGCAAGGTGCCGCGAGCGGTTATGTGCGGCCGGTCACAGATGCACAATTTTCGCGCCGGTCGGCGTCGTGCGGCGCGCGGCACCTTGCACGCCGCGCGGGCGCGTGACTCAGAACGTGTAGGTGAAACTCAGCGAAATGAACGCCATCCAGTCATCGCCATCGGCCTCACCGTCGCCGTCGTCATCGAAGCCGAGCATCAGGCCCTCGACTTCGCCGCGCAGCGCGAGTTGACGCAACCGGACCTGTGCGCCCATGCCCACGATGACGTCCGTGTTGTCCTCCGATGCGGATACACCGAAATCCGAATTCGAGAGCGTGCCTTCCCAGCGTGCGATGCCGGCTTTCGCGAAAATGTCCGCGTTGCCGAGCGGGAACATGCCGACGCCCGTGAGGTAATAGGCATTGAAGTCGCTCTCCAGCTCCAGCCCCAGCAGGTCGTCGTCCTGCGTGCCGTAGTCCGCATAGTTTAACTCGACCGCGACCCACTTGAGGATGCGATACCCGAGGATCGCCTTGAAGCCGACGTCATCGCCTTCGAAATCCGCCGGAGAATCCTCGTCCTCGAGCGAGATCGACGAATAGCCGGCGCCGGCACCGAGGTAGAAGCCGCGCAGGTCTTCCGGTTCCTGCGCCATTGCGCTCATTGGACTCAGCAGGGGGCTCAACAGCACCAGCATGGCCGCAAGCTGGAGTTTCTTCATGACGATCTCCCTGGGATCCCTTGTCCCGGGCGCACGATAACCGCTGGCAACTGTCGCCTGCAAACCTGAAAAGCCTGACGGCGTGCCTCAGCCGGGCAGCTGAAATCGTTCGAAACGCTGCAAGGCTTCCTCGATGTGCGGTTTCAGCTCGCGGCGCCCGCGTTTCGCGATCCAGTGCCAGTGTTGCACCCGCAGCGCGTGTCGTCCGCGATCGGTTTTCAGATCCAGGGCCGCCACGATCTCGTCTCCTACCAGCACCGGCAGCGCGAAGTAGCCGATCACGCGCTTGTGCTTCGGCACGTAAGCCTCGAACAGGTGGTCGTAACCGAACAGCAACTTGAGCCGTTTCCGCTGGATGACGAGCGGATCGAACGGAGAAAGAAGGTGAACGACAGTCGGTGGCACTTCGATCGCCGCTTCGAGCGTCTCCGGATACGCCCAGTGCTCGGCCTTGCCCGCACCTTCGATGGCTACCGGAATCAGCTCTCCACGTTTTACTCGGCGGTTGACGAGACGACGCATGGCGGGTTTGCGAGCGGCGTCGAGGTGGCAAGCGGAATCCAGGCTCACCACGCCCTGCGACCGCAGCGCTCGGTCCAGCTTGTAAGCAACGATTTCGCTTTCGGTGGCGGCGCGCGGCAAGCGGTCCCAGCCAAAGTGACGGGTGAGTAGTTCGTACGTCTTCACCATCCCGCTGCGCTGGCTGACAGTGAGGATGCCCTTGAAAAACGCGAGTTGCAGCGCGCGCTTCGATGGCTTGCGGCTTGCCCACTCGTGGTCCTTCTCGACCAGCACATCGTCGTCGATGTCGCGAATCGACAGCGCGCCGTGCCGGCGAATGCGGGCGATCACGCGGCGCAGGTCGCGCAGGTTCACGACGCTGAACCAAGCGCTGCGCCGATGCCAGTCGTACTTCATTGCCCGCACGAAGTAGCGCAGGTCTTCCGTGGGCACGTACGACATCGCGTGCGTCCAGTACTCGAACACCGTCTTGTCGATTGTCTGCGCCTGGTGAAGATGAGCGCGTTCGTACCCAGGTATGCGCGTGTGCAGGATGTGGTGGTGCGAGCGCTCGATCACGTGAATCGTGTCGATCTGCACGTAGCCCAGGTGCCGCACGGCGGCCAGCGTCGCGCCCGGCCCGGAGCCGAACGGCGCAGGGGTATCGAGGCGCTGTGCGCGCAGCCACAGGTGTCGCGCGCGTAACCGGGAGATCGAAACAGGAAGCGTGTACGGCATGCCCGCAAGTCTAGCGGACTCAACCGCTCGATTCGCCGGAGCGGCCGTGCAGCATTCGTCCCAGCATCACCATTGTCTCGAATACGCTCTCGATGTCGCGGTCGGTCGTGCGCGGCGAGCAGATCGAGAGGCGCAACACCGTGCGCCCGCGCAGGCGAGTCGTCATGACGGACGCCAGCGCCGAGCGCTGGATCTCATCAGTCGTTGAGAATCGCGTCGGGCGATTCGCCGCCGCGCGTCATGCGATCCGCACTGAAGAGCGCTTCCGATTCCGCAGCTGTCAGCGATGGCAGCACCGCACGCATGCCGACGCCTCCGTAGTAGTCGGCATCATGTCGATGACGCGATACCCGATGCGCCGGAAATCGCCGGCCGGCAGATCGCCAGCCGGCATGGGCCTTGCCCTCACTGAATGATCGGTGCCAGGGCCTCGCCGATGCGTGCCATCTGTTCCGGCGTCGTCATTCCGGTGAGCAGCCGCATGAAGTGCGGGTGCTGCACACCGGAACCGATGTACTGCCAGCGATACGCACGCAGCACTCCCGCTTCCAGTGCGCGCCGCTGCTCGACATCGAACTCACGGCCGGCGATCCTGGTGAAATACTCGACGTCCGCGCCTGCCTGCGCCTGCACGATGCCATCGACGCCGGCGACCAGCTCGATCAGGTCGGTGACGGCGGCGTCACGCTGCCCGGGCGCGAGTTTCGCATCCTCACGTTCCCACTCCAGCTCGTCGATCATTGCGTGCTGACATTCCTCGCGCCAGTGAAACATGAACACGTCCTTCCAGAGCGCGGAAATGTCGGTCTCCGGCTGGATGCTCGCCGTGTAGTGCTGCTGGCTGAACAGCTCGATGAAGCACGTCAGCGCGAGCACCGACCACGTGGACTTGCCCAGCACGAAGTGCGCAACGTCGTTGGGGTTTACCGCGGCGCGATAGCCCGCCGGCATGACATCCGCGATCATTTCCTCGATGCGCCGGAACAGCTCCTGGTGCTTCAGCTCCTCGTCGCTGAAACGAACCAGGGCCTGCAGCGCCACCTGGTTCTCGAACCAGTGCTCGCGGCTGATCTCGAGCATCTTCGCGTTGATGAAGCGTTCCACCAGGCCGAAGATCATCGCGTAGCTGCGGCCCTGCACCTGCGTCAGCAGCCGGGCCTCGGCCGCTTTCAGGAACCGCAGCTCGTCGACCTTGGACAGGCCGTTCGGCAGAAAACGCTTCGAGAGATCGAACTGGCGGCCACGGATCACGTCGACCTCGATGTCCCAGCGCGCCCGTTTCGAGGCGCTGATACAGCGAGCGTAGCGGGCAGTCCTGTCGTGTCGAATGAGACCGGAACCGTCGTGAGGTACCTGTGCGCTTGCATTCATGGCATTACCCGGGTTTATCACCGGCGCACAGGATGAAGAAGTGTGCGGCCGCGACACAGGGGAGGGATGTCCCGTCGTGGGCCGGGACCGGGTCAAAAGCCGGGGACACATGTCCCGGCGTGCATCACCGGCTCCTTGTTGAATTACACTTCGCGGCAGGGGAGCCCCGTGCCGATCCAGCAATCCATCCGGTACCTCAAGACAGCCGACCACGTGCGCGTGGCCTGGACGAGCACGGGCAAGGGGCCGCCGCTCGTCAAGGCGGCCACGTGGCTGACCCACCTCAACTATGACCTCGAGAGCCCGATCTGGCGGCACTGGATCGAGTTCTTCAGCGCTCACTTTCGCGTGATCCGCTACGACGAGCGCGGCTGCGGCATGACCGACTGGGATGTCGAAGACCTGTCGCCACAGCGCTGGGTCGAAGACTTCGAAGCGGTGGTGGAAGCGAGCGATCCGGGCGAGAAGTTCGTCATCCTCGGTGTCTCCCAGGGCGCGGCCACGGCCGTCAGCTATGCAGTGAGATATCCGGAACGCGTCGCCAGGCTCATTCTCTACGGCGGCTACGTGCTGGGTTGGGCCTACCGCTCGGATTCCGACGGCATGCGGCGCTATCGCGCGATCATCGATCTCGCGCGACTGGGCTGGGGCAAGGAGAACCCCGTGTTTCGCCAGTTGTTCACGGCGCAGTTCGTGCCGGAAGCGCGGGCGGAACAGATCGAATGGTTCAATGAGCTGTGCCGGCGTACGACCACGCCCGAGATTGCAACCCGGCTCCTGCAGGCGCGCTCGGAGGCGAACATGCGCGAACTGTTGCCGCAGGTGCGCGTGCCGACGCTGGTGATTCACGGGCGGCGCGATGAAGTCGTGCCGTTCTCGTCGGGCAAGATGATGGCGACCGAGATTGCCGGCGCCGAGTTCGTCGAGCTCGAGTCGCGCAACCACATTCTTCTCGCGGAAGAGCCCGCCTGGAAGCGCTTCAAGGACGTGGTGCTCGAGTTCACCGGGCGCCCGGCGGAGGCCGAAGCGGAGGACGGGGTGTTCGCGGAGCTCTCGGAACGCGAGCGCGAGATTCTCGCCGCGATTGTCGCGGGTCACAGCAACGCCGAGATCGGCAGCGCGCTGTTCGTGAGCGAGAAGACCGTGCGCAATTCACTGACGCGCATCTTCGACAAGCTCGGTGTGCGCACGCGCACCCAGGCCGCGGTACTCGCTCGTGATCGCGGTTTTCGGCAGACGACGACGTCACGCCACAGTCGCTGAGGAGCCATGAAGACACTCGGCATCGTGGCGTTCACCGGCGCGGAGTCGACCATCGAGTACTACCGACACACGCTGGCGCAGTTTCGCGCCCACGATCCGCACGGCTCCTTGCCTGCGTTCCTGATGAACTGCATCGACGTCAATCGCGTCTTGCAGTTCACTGGCGAGGGACGGCTGCCGGAACTCGCGGAGTGGCTGGCGTACGCCGTGAACCAGCTCGCTGCAGGCGGCGCACAAGTGGCAATCCTCGCATCGAACACGCCGCACGTGGTGTTCGACGAGGTGCAGCGGCTTGCGTCGATTCCGGTCATCAGCATCGTCGAGGAGACTGCGAAGGTCGCCGCGCGCATGAAAGTGAAACGCCTGGGATTGTTCGGGACGCGCTGGACGATGCAGGGACAGTTCTACGCGGACGTCCTCGGGCGCCACGATGTCGAGCGCGTGCTGCCCCGTGAAGACGAGCTGGACTACGTGCACGAGAAGTACACGACGGAGTTGCTCAACAACCGTTTCCTGCCCGAGACGCGCACCGGACTGCTGGCGATCGCACGTCGAATGAAGAAAGAGGAGGGGATCCAGGCGCTCGCGCTGGCCGGAACGGAGCTGTCCCTGATCCTGCAGCAACAGCACATCCCGGAGCTGCCGCTCCTCGACACGATGCAGATACAGGTGGAAGCCGCTGTCCGCGCCGCCCTCGCGTAGCTTGGTCGTGCAAGAAGTACAACTGCGAGTTTTTCGGAACTGACGCGCTCCGGACGCGACAAATGACGCATGGCCAGGGAAGGCATCAGTCCGTCACTCGACACACCCGCCGTCGTCTTTGCGCGGCACACCGCCGTCGCGATCGGGGTCAACGTCATCTTCGCGGTCGGCCTGGCGTTCTTCTGGTTCATCCTGCGCGACCACGGCTCGATGGCGCGCAACGAGGTGGGCGACTACGCGGTCTGGATTCTCGCGAGCCTCGCGCACCTCTGGTACTACTCGTCCGAGAGAACCGCGTTCAAGATCGCGGTGACCGTGGCGAGTCTCGTGGTGAACGCGATCGTGCTCACCCACCTGGAAAGGATCTGCGCCGGCTGATTTCTCAGTAGGCTTTCTTGTCGCGCACGACCTTCAGCGCCGTGAGCAGCAGGATCTTCATGTCCAGCCAGAACGACCAGTGGCGCAGGTATTCCAGGTCGCACTGCACGCGGGCTTCCATTTCCTCCACCGTGCGCGTTTCGCCGCGCAGGCCGCTCACCTGGGCGAGGCCGGTGATTCCCGGCAGCACCTTGTGGCGGATCATGTAGCCCTTGATCACCTTGCGATACATCTCGTTGTGCGCGACCGCATGCGGGCGAGGACCGATGAGACTCATCCGACCCTGCAGGACGTTGATGAGCTGCGGCAGCTCGTCGATCGAGTACTTGCGCAGCCAGCGCCCGATGGTCGTGACACGCAGATCGGTGGCCGTGGCCTGCTGGACCACGTCACCGTCTTCAACGACCGTCATGGTGCGGAACTTGTAGACCGAGAACGGACGGCCATCGAGTCCGTAGCGTCGTTGCTGGAAGATGGCCGGACCGTGCGAGGTCGCTTTCACGAGGAAGGCGACGCTCAGCAGCAGCGGGGCCAGGAGCAGCAGGCTGCCGGCGGAAATCACGATGTCGGTGAGACGCTTCAACACGCCACGATAGCCGTAGAAGGGCGTTTCGCACATCGCGACCACCGGCACGCCCAGGATGTCGCCACTGCGCGCCTGGATCAGGTCCGCGCTGATGATGTCGGGCACGTAATAAATCGAGGCGGTCGTGTCCTGGAGCTGGTCGAGCAGATCCTTCACGCGCTTCATGTGCGTGACGGGCAGTGAAACGAAGATCACCTCGGTGCCGCGTCTCTTGACGTAGGCGGACAGATCCTCGAGCCGGCCGAGCATGCGCACGCCGTTGTCGATACACAACCGTTCCGAGCTGCGATCGTCGAAGAAACCCTCGGCGCGAATGCACAGCTCCGAATTGCCCGTGAGGCGTTCCGCCAGGGCGATGCTCGAAAGGTTGCAGCCCACGAATACAGCGCTGCGCGCATTCGCCGGTGCCATCAGCAACCGACGCATGAGCTCATGCGTCGTGAGCGACGCAGCGATGAGCAGCGGCGGCGTGATCATTGCCCACGTCAGCACCGTGCGGCGCGAGTAATCGTCGGCGTATTTCGTGAGATAGCCGATCGCGAGCAGGATGGCGAGCAGCATCAGCCATCGCCACAGGATCTTGAGAGCCAGCGGCAGCGATCCCGCGCCCAGCGCCGATGGCGCGACGGTTCGCGGCGGTTGCAGCATCGGTGCTGCAAGGGCTGCCGCCAGGCTTGCGAGCACGACGAGCTTCCTGCCGAATTCCATGTCCCAGACCATCGTGCTCAGATACAGCGTGCAGATGCAGATGAGCGACGGTGCGATGGACTGGATGACGGTGAGGAGCCCGACGGACAGGCTCATCTTGAATACGATCGGCTCCGCAACGTTGTATCCGTTGCTCACCACGCGTGCGGCCTGTCTCTGGGCGCGCGCATTGGCACGCACCTTCAGGACGGCGAGATCAGAGCTGAGCGCCACGGTAACCTTGATTGGCCGTAGGACGTTGCTTACGTCAGCCGGCGGGGCTTGCCGGTGAACAGGTTTCGCGCGAACGTGGTCGCATGGGGTCGCATCCTTGTGACTTGCCATTGTGGCGTAGACACCGCGGCTCGAAGGCAGCAAGCGTCGTGCCATACACAGACAACGCTCGCGGCGCTGCGATCCCTCTTCTTTGCTGCTCCGCATATCACGGCTGCGCGGCGCGGCGCTGGAGCGCGTGTACTAATTGCACGCGCGCGAGCAAATTCGACTCGCTCACCGGATCGGCAGCATGAGCGGCGTGAAGGACAGGTCGTGACTTACGTGCCTGCGTTTTCCTTCTGGAAAGCGGGCAGCGTCATGATGAAGCAGACGGACGAGCGGTCCGCCATCGCCAGCTGCCCGCCATGCTCGCGCGCGATAGTTGCCGCGACCTGGTAGCCCGCCTGGGCAATGACATCGGCACGGACCGCGTGGCCGGATTCTCCCGTCGATCGTCCCTCGATCACCAGCTCGATGGAATTGCCGGCGCGCGCGGACACGAGCGCCAGGTTGCCGCCCTCTCGCAGGTAATCGAGAGCGATGAACAACAGGGTCATCAGGGCCTGCTTGAGGTCGTCGCGATGACCTTGGACGTGCAGGTCGGGTGCTCCTACGGCTATGTCGGTGTCCACACCATAGAGACCGCATTCGGAACGCGTCAGGTGCGCCGCGTGCCGGACCAGCTCGCCGGTATCGACAATCGCGGACTCCGTATCATAGGGCGCGATCTCCTCGAGCAAGGCCTGTAGCCGCACCTGCAGGGAAGCCGTTTCCTTGCGTATCACCTCGAGTGCATCGCGCTTGCGACCGTCGCCTTCCTTCCCGGTCGGCGCGCGCTCGACGATTTCCAACGACCAGAGAATGCTTTGAATCGGCGCCTTGAAGTCGTGATGCAGGACAGGGCGAAGCCGCTTCCACATTTGCGCGCGTACGCTGTCCGAGAGCACCAGCGCCAGTGATTCGAGCTGGTCCAGGTCCTGGAGCTGCAGCAACCATCCACCAGCGGCAAGCACGTGAGCGTCGACCCGCAGGCGATGGCGGCCCGCCGCATCGGTGTATTCGAGGGGGAAACGCCGCGACGCCGTCGCGGCATCGGGCAGTGACTGAAGTGCGCCGGCGAGGCGCTGCCCACAGGCATCCATCCCGGTCCGCCCAGTCAACGAGACCGAGAGCAACCGCAACGCCGGCTCGGTCGCAAAGGAAACAGTCCGGTCCGGTGCCAGAAGCACGATGCCGGGCGCTGGAAACGACAAGTCGTTTCCAGGTGCGACGCGCGCGTTATCGTCCGTCCCGGCCATCCGCCACTCCTGCATGCACGTGTCTCGCGATTATGCCCCCACGAATTATGCCCACACGGTCGCGCGAATGGCACGGCCGGGCTAGGATGCGACTCGCGCACCCTTACGCCGCGACAGCACGCGAGCGAATAAAAGAGGCGCTGCCCGCAAAGAACAGCCGGTTTTCGTCCTACATGACCGCTTCCGATTCCTCCACCCGCCGCCCGCTCTACCGCTCGCTCTATTTCCAGGTGCTGGTCGCCATCGCGATCGGCGTGCTGCTCGGTCACTTCTTTCCGCAATCCGGCGAGGCGATGAAGCCGCTGGGCGACGGCTTCATCAAGCTCATCAAGATGATGATCGGGCCCATCATTTTCTGCACGGTGGTCGTCGGCATCGCCGGCATGGAGCGGCTGAAGGAAGTGGGGCGCACCGGCGGGCTGGCACTGCTTTATTTCGAGATCGTGAGCACGATCGCCCTGGTCGTCGGGCTCGTGATCGTCAACGCGGTCAAGCCCGGCGCGGGCATGAACATCGAGCCTTCCGCCGAGGACGCAGCCGCGGTCGCCCAATACGCGAGCTCCGATCGCATGGGCAGCGTCACGGACTTCCTGCTCAATATCATTCCCACCAGCGTGATCGATGCGTTCGCCAGGAACGACATCCTGCAGGTGCTGCTGTTCTCGCTGCTGTTCGGATTCGCGCTGCATGGGCTGCGCGAGCGGGGCCGGCTGATCTTCGACTGGATCGAAGGGATTTCGCAGGTGCTGTTCGGCATCGTGTCGATGATCATGCGCCTCGCGCCCATCGGTGCCTTCGGCGCCATGGCGTTCACGATCGGCAAGTACGGCGTCGGCAAGCTGGAACAGCTCGCGTGGCTGATGATCTGCTTCTATGCCACCTGCCTGGTGTTCATCTTCGGAGTCCTGGGCCTGATTGCCCGGCTGCACGGCTTCACCGTCTCGCGGTTCATCCGTTATATCCGCGAGGAGCTGCTCATCGTGCTCGGCACATCTTCATCCGAGTCCGTGCTGCCGCGGATGCTGTCGAAGATGGAGAACCTCGGGGTTCGCAAGTCGGTTGTCGGCCTGGTGATCCCGACCGGTTACTCGTTCAACCTGGACGGTACCTCGATCTACCTGACGATGGCCGCGGTCTTCCTCGCGCAGGCGACCAATACACCGCTGGACCTCGTGCAACAGCTCACCCTGCTCGGCGTGCTGTTGATCACCTCGAAGGGCGCAGCGGGAGTGACGGGGAGCGGCTTTATCGTGCTGGCTGCCACCTTGTCCACGATCGGTCACGTGCCCGTTGCGGCTCTCGCGCTGATCCTCGGGATCGACCGATTCATGTCCGAGGCGCGTGCGCTCACGAATCTCATCGGCAACGGCGTGGCCACCGTCGTGGTCGGCAAGTGGTGCCGCGCGGTGGACGAGACGCGCCTGCGCGAGCAACTCGCGAGGGGGCCGGATGAAGCGGCCGATGAAGCTACCGCACGCAAAGGGCTGCAGGACTCGATCCGCTCGCCATGACCCGGCGCGCCGCACCGACTACGCTGCTCGAGACTCTGCGTGAACCAGCACCACGAAGCCGTTCGTCGTCGACGAGTCCGACGGGCGCGATGAGTCGACGAGGGGAACCGCGGGAGCCTATGCCAACCGTCGCATGGCCAGCAAGAGGGAGCGTCAGGCGACGGCTCCCATTGACCTCCGGTCGACGTCTGTTCCTCTTTCGTCGGACAAGCAACTGTGGCTTTCAAGGGACAGCGTGACTGGCATCATGCGGATGGGCCATACTTCGGCGCCACAAACAGCCGCAAGAACGCGGCCGAACACTGGGGGAACTGCGATGAACAGCAGATTACGCTGGGGAATTCTGGCCGCCCTTGCTGCCAATGTGCCATTGGGGGCGGGCGCGCAGGACCAGGATGAAGAGGAAACGCTGGGCAGCCTCGTCGTCACGGCGCAGAAACGCGAGACCGAGCTGCTGGAGGTACCCTTCTCGGTCGCGGCGCCCACCGATGAACAGATCCGCAACGCCGGCGCGACCAACCTTCCGGAGCTGGCCCGCCTCGTACCGGGCCTCGCCATTACCGATCTCGGCCCCGGCCAGAGCCAGGTGGCCATTCGCGGCATCAGTGCCGGCCAGGTCGTTCGCGACCAGCCCGGTGTGAAAGCGCAGGTCGGTGTCTATCTCGACGAATCGCCGATCTCGGTCGCATTGTTCACGCCCGACCTGGACCTTTTCGACCTGCAGCGCTTCGAGGTGCTGCGCGGTCCGCAGGGCACCCTGTTCGGCTCTGGCTCGATTTCCGGCGTCTTGCGCTACATCACCCAGCAACCGGAGCTCGGCGAGTTTTCCGCGACAACCGAGCTGACCGCATCGGAAGGCACGGACTCCGATTTCGGCGGCTCGGTGCGCGCAGCCGTGAACGTGCCGATGGGTGAGACGGCGGCTTTGCGCCTGACCGGCTACCACAACGAGATTGCCGGGTTCATCGATGGGTTCTATCCGGATCGTGGAACCGAAGAGGACGTGAACAGCGGCACCAAGACGGGCGGGCGCATCGCGTGGCTCTTCCAGCCCAGCGAGAACCTCTCGATCACGCCGCGCGTCGTCTATCAGAAGCTGGAAACCGACGGCTACCCGCGCATTGATTTCCACAACATTCTCGGCAATCCGTTCACCACCACCGAAACCCCGGTCGATCCGGGTGAACGGGGACAAGTGCGCCAGTTCACGGAAGGCCTGACGGACGAGTTCCGGCTGGGCGACGTGAAGATCGAGGCCGAGCTGGGCGGCGTGATCCTGACTTCGGTCACCACGTTTACCAACCGTGACGTGCTGGTGCTGCGCGATGCGAGCCAGCTGACGGGCAGTGTGACGTTCGACATCGGCGGCACGGCGGATGAGGTCCGCTTCGACTCGCCACTATTCGACCGCACGCAGCTCGAAGCCTTCAGCCAGGAATTCCGGGTGAGTTCCTCGGGCGAAGGCCTCTTCCAGTGGCTGCTGGGTACGTTCTACGAGGATGTGGACCGCCGCTACGGACAGACGCTACCGACGCCGGGGTACGACGCCATGACGCGGCGCCTCTTCGACGTCGACAGCTCGGACTTCGGCGCTCCTCCGGACACGCCCTTCTTTTCGCGTCTTGAATACAACCAGCAGCAGTTCGCGGTTTTCGGTGAAGGCACCTTCAACTTCACCGACCAGTGGGCACTGACGGCCGGGGCGCGCTACTACGACTACGATGAAGACCGCGTGCTCACGTTCGCGGGTCTGTTCGCGGCGCCACAGGCAGATGTGCCGGGAGCCGTGGAAGCGGATGGGTTCTCGCCGCGTGTCATTGTGTCGTTCGCGCCAACGGACGACACGAGGTTCAACGCACAAGTCGCCCGCGGCTTCCGCCTCGGCGGTATCAACGATCCGCTGAACGAGCCGCTCTGCGGCCCCGACCTCGTCACGTTCGGGAGCATCTTCAACGAGACTTGGAAAGACGAGCGCGCGTGGAACTACGAAGTGGGAGCCAAGACACGCTTCGGCAACAACGTGCTGTTCAATGCCGCGGTGTTCTATTCCGACATCGAAGATCTTCAGGCGAACGTCGACGCGGGAAACTGCTCCTCACGCATCGTGGTCAACGTGCCCGAGGCGCACACGTTCGGTGTGGAAGCCGAGTTGTTCGTGCAGCCGATCGACAACCTCGAGTTCGGTCTTTCCGCCACGTGGGTGGAAGCCGAGATCGATTCATCGGTGACCGGCGGTGGCACGACGCCGCTTGCGGGCATCCGCGAGGGCAATCGCCTGCCGACCGCGCCTGAGCTGCAGGCCGCGGCGAGCCTTACCTATACGCAGCCGTTCGGTGATCTCGAGGGCTTCGGCACCCTGACGGTCCAGTACGTCGGCTCCTCGTACACGCAACTGGCGGACCAGGAGTTCCCGTTTGGCGAACTCGACACCGACCCTTGCCCCTGCCCGCCTGGAGTGCGGACGCCGCCGCCCAATTTCATCACCTTCGGCGGCACGTCGATCAATGCGCTGTCGTTCCCGACCGAGTTGCCGTCGTACGAGATCGGCAACCTGCGCTTCGGTGTCCGGACGGGTGTGTGGGAAGCGGCGATCTTCCTCAACAACATCTGGGATGAGCGCGCGTTCCTGTCGCTCGATCGTGAGCGCGGATCGCGGGCCCGAGTGGGGTATCTCACCAACCAGCCGCGCACCTATGGTGTCTCGTTCCGCATGAACTTCGGGGGAGGCTGAGCGGAATGACGGTGCTCGATGATCCCTCCCGCGTGCCCAGGCGCGCGGTGCTTGGAGCGATCGTCGGCGCCGTCGGCGCAACGATGGTGGGAGGGTCCGGGGCTGCGGGGCGCGCAGCCCCGGACCGATTTGCCACACCGGAAGAGAAGGGCAGCGCACCCCGGCGTGCCACTGCCGCGCAATCTGAAATCGCGGTCATAGGTGCCGGTGCCTTCGGCACCTGGATCGCTTGGCACCTGCAACGCCAGGGCCATGAAGTTCTGCTGATGGATGCCTGGGGTCCGGCGCACGCGCGGGCGTCCTCGGGCGGCGAATCCCGGATGACGCGGACTACGTACGGCGCGGACGAGCTGTACACGAGCATGGCGTGGGATTCGCTGGAGGACTGGCGCTGGCTCTCGCAGCGTTCCGGCCTGCCGGTCTTTCACCAGACGGGCGTGCTGTTCTTTTTCGGCAAGCCCGAGCCGTATTACGTCGGCAGCATTGAAGTGCACAAGCGCCTGCGGCTGCCGCTGGAAGTGCTGGATCGCTCCGCACTTTCGCGCCGCTTTCCGCAGATCAATTTTGACGGAATCGAGCACGGGCTCTTCGAGCATGATCTGGGCGTACTCATGGCTCGGCGCGGCGTGCAAACCCTGGTGCAGGAATTCGTGCGGGCCGGTGGCGAATACCGGCAGCTGGCGGCGCTTCCGCCGAAGAAAACCGACAGTGACAGGCTCGCTGCGCTGGGCACCGCGACCGGTGAAATGGTGCATGCGGAGAGGTACATCTTCGCCGGCGGGCCGTGGCTGCCGAAACTGTTTCCGGACATTCTCGGCTCGCGCATCTTTCCGACGCGCCAGGAAGTCTTTTTCTTCGCGCCCGAGCCGGGCGATACGCGCTTCGGCCCCGCGCAGCTGCCGGGATGGGCGGACTTCAACAATGGTGATCTCTTCTACGGGATGCCGGACCTGGAGACGCGGGGCGCCAAGGTCGCGCACGACCAGCACGGTCCGCCCATCGATCCTGACACGGGTGATCGCACGCCGACCGCTGCGGCTCTGCAGGAAGTGCGGGAGTACATGGCGATGCGCTTCCCGGCGCTCGCCAAGCGACCGCTCACCGAGTCACGCGTCTGCCAGTACGAGAACAGTTCCAACGGCGACTTGCTGATCGATCAGCATCCGACGATGAAGAACGTATGGCTGGTCGGCGGCGGCTCGGGACACGGGTTCAAGCATGCGCCAGCCGTCGGCAAGTACACTGCGGATCTCGTGATGGGGCGCCAGCATCAGCCCGAGCCACGCTTCAGCCTGGCAACGAAGGCAGAGCAACAGAAGCGCGACGTGCACTGAGCACTGCGGCTCGCCGCTCACCCGCAATCCGGCGGCTATATAAGAGAGTCGGTTAAGTTAACTAATGCGGGACCGTCGAGCGGCGGCACGATATCGAGCCGATCATAGCGGCCGACGCCGATCAGCAGCGCGGACTTCGGCGCCTCAGGGTCCTTCGCGACGCTAGCATTCATCCCCGTGCCCATCGCGGCGTCCTCTGGGAGACTGGTAGTACACTGAGACGCGTCGCCGAAGTGGTGGGTCAGATGGGCGCTTCCGAGATTCGGGCGCTCGCGATGACCAGAACGAAATGAGCATGGCTACATTGACCGTTTTCGTCGCTGGTTCACGAATGATTTCGCGGCTTCCTGCCGAGGTGATGGCGCGTCTTGACACGATGATCGAGAAGGGCTTTCACATCCTCGTCGGTGACGCTGATGGCGCCGACAAGGCGGTTCAGCGATACCTTGCCAACAAGTCGTATACGAACGTCCTCGTGCACTGCATGAAGAACCATTGCCGGAACAACGTGGGGAACTGGCCTACACGCCAGGTCGTCGCTCCGCGTGGTGCGAAAGGCTTTGACTACTACTCCGTCAAAGACCGCGCGATGGCGGAGGCGGCGGAATACGGTCTCATGCTCTGGGATGGAAAGAGCAAGGGTACCGTTAACAATGTTGTCAACCTGTCCCGCGATCACAAACCGGTACTTGTGTACGTCGCGCCCACAAGGGAATTTCGCAAGATCAGGACGTTTGAGGATCTCAAAGATCTTCTTGCGCAAGGCGATTCGGACAGCGTGGAACGAATCGTCAGCGAACTGCATCTGGGCGCTGTCCAGCAGCGAGCCGCCGGTTAGCCCCGGCAACGACCTCGTACTTCCGCATCTCGTGCCACTTGGGCTGGGCCGGACGAAAACCCAGCCGTGTTGCAAGTTCCTCAGTCAGCGCGCCGTAGTTGGAATCCTTCGTGGGACCGAGCTTGATGATGGCCGTCATTGCGCTTACCAGCGGGCTATTGCGACGCAAGCAATGGCGGCTCGCGCGAAGAAGCTACCCAAGGTCACCTTTCCAGTTCCTTCGCGAGTTGCGAAGCGTGTTGAATAGCTGCCGCGTCCTGAGGGAAATACCGGTGGAAATCCACCAGCAACAATCTCGCGGTCGGCGCATCGCCACCGCTGCGCGCGAGTTGCACGAGTCGCAGCGTGTCCTCACTGCTGTGCGGCCTGAACTCCGGTGACGCTTTCAGCCGATCGCGCACGATCCGCAGGGCATCGCTCGGGTGTCTCGTCTCCAGCAGCGTCGGCAGCATCTCGCGGGCAAGCGAATTTGCCAGGCGAGGCCTGTCCCAACGCGCAATGCGCTTGTAGAACTCGAGATAAGCATCGACCGCGTGTCCGTGCTTCTCGAGCAACGATTGGAGCGTGCTCTCGGCAGCGTCGTCGTACCCGCTGCGATAGTGCACGTGGATCTCATCCGTCTCGCGATCGAACTCCTTCGCGCGATCGCGTGCCTGTCGCTCCTCTTCACGTTCCGGCGACTGCCACGGGTCCAGCCCGAGCTCGTGCCGCCGCTCGTAGAGAATTCCACCCAGTACGCTGAACAGCGACAGGACGACGAACAGCAGGATCGCGCAGTTCAACGCGAGCCCGGCGAAGTTCCAGGGCGCATAGCGAAGCAAGAGTCCGTACCCCACGATCACCAGCGCCAGCCCCGCGTAGTCCCACCCAATGCGCCGAACGAATTGCACGAGCGTCGATGGATTGATCGACTCCGCGATACTGCCCGTGCTGCCAAGCACCGCAACGAAGGCAGGCAGCAGCGTCAGGCCGAGTACCTGGATTGAGAGTGCCAGTTCCTCACTCACCCGTGCGAGTGACGCCGAAGCACCATAGAAGACGAGCGCGACAAAGAGGAGGGAGAGCGGTCGCACCTCGGCCGGATTGACCATCTCGATCGACAGGGCCGGAGGCTCCACGAGCCCGCGCGACGCCACGTCGAACATCACGAACGCGTACTTGAAGTGCCACGCGATGAGAATCAGGGCGAGGGGCAGGCCGAGCAGTCCGCCCCGCGCGCTCACGGCCAGCAGGACGGAAAAGCAGGCGATTTCGACCAGGGGCGCGCCGCGAGCCGGAAGGAGCAGGAATCGCAGGTAATTTCGGGGTCCCATGCGCCGTCTGTTGTCGAGGCTCCCGGTGGGCCGGCAGTGGAATGACAGCCGCGACCGTCGTCAGGAATAATACTCGCCCTTCGCGGTGTGAACTGGAGAACTCGATGACTGCGCCCTGGATTCGCCGAACCTTGCTCGTAACCCTCGGTGTGCTGCTGGCGGCCTGCACGAACGCACCGCCCGATCAAGCGCGCACCAACGCGCCATCCGAGCCGCCGCGCGCGAGCAGTCCTGCCTACGACGTCATCATTCGCAACGGCCTGGTCTACGACGGCAGCGGCAAGCCGCCCGTCAAGGAAGACATTGGCATACGTGGCGATGTGGTGGCGTATCGCGGCGACCTCTCAAACTCAACGGGCGCGCTCACCGTGGACGCAGCCGGTATGGCTGTGTCTCCCGGCTTCATCAACGCGCTCTCGTGGTCGACCGTTTCTCTCATCGCGGACGGCAGGTCGCAGGGTGAAATCCGGCAGGGCGTGACGACGCAGATCTTCGGCGAAGGCTGGTCGATGGGACCTCTCAACGAGACCATGAAACGGGAGGAGACCGAACAGCAGTCGGACATCAAGTACCCGATCGAATGGACGACGCTGGCGGAGTACCTCGATTGGCTCGCGGCCCGCGGCATTTCGACCAACATTGCCTCGCTCGTCGGCGCGACGACTGTTCGCATCCACGAGCTCAAGTACGACAACCGCGCGCCCAACGCGGAAGAGCTGCAGCGCATGAAGCAGCTCGTGCGCCAGGCAATGGAAGATGGCGCGCTGGGCGTGGGCAGCTCCCTGATCTATGTGCCAGCGAGTTTCTCGACCACGGAGGAACTGATCGAGCTATGCAAGGTGGCCGCGGAGTACGACGGCATCTATACCACTCACATGCGCAGCGAGGGTGAGACCTTCCTCGACGCCATCGACGAGGCCGTGCGCATCTCGCGCGAGGCGGGCATCCGTACCGAGATCTATCACTTGAAAGCGGCCGGAGAGAAGAACTGGCCGAAGATGAAGGAGGCGATCGAACGGATCGAGGCAGCCCGGCGCGCAGGCGTGCCGCTCACGGCTGACATGTATCCCTATGTCGCCGGCGCGACCGGCCTGGATGCGTCGATGCCGCCGTGGGTGCAGGAAGGAGGACTGGATTCGTGGGTGGAACGGCTGCGCGATCCCAAGATCCGCGCGCGCGTGGCCCGCGAGATGAAAACGGGATCGAAGGGCTGGGAGAGCTTGTACGTATCGGCGGCCTCGCCCGATCGCATCCTGTTCATCGGCTTCAAGAACCCGAAGCTCAAGCCGCTCACGGGCAAGACGCTGGCGCAGGTTGCGGCGATGCGCGGTACGAACCCGGAAGACACGGCGATGGATCTCGTCGTCGAAGATCACTCGCGCGTGGAGACCGCGTACTTCCTGATGTCGGAAGAGAACGTGGAGTTCGGTCTGCGCCAACCGTGGGTGAGCATCGGGTCCGACGCACCGTCGATGGCGCCCGAAGGCGTGTTCCTGGAGCAGAGCACGCATCCTCGCGCCTACGGCGCTTTCGCGCGCTTCCTCGGCCATTACGTGCGCGATCGCAAGATCGCGCGGCTCGAAGACGCGATCCGCCGGTTGACCGCGCTCCCCGCGACGAATTTCCGGTTGCAAGACCGCGGCTGCCTCGACCGGGGCTGCTTTGCGGACGTCGTGGTGTTCGATCCGGCGAGGGTGCAGGATCACGCCACCTTCGAGAAGCCGCACCAGTACTCGACTGGCGTGCGGCACGTGTTCGTGAACGGCACGCAGGTCCTCAAGGACGGGGAGCACACCCATGCGAAGCCGGGTCGCGTCGTTCGCGGACCGGGCTACAAGGGCGGCAAGCCCGTCAAAACCCCGGCGACGCCGCCGCGCGAGACAGCGAAATAGTCAGAGCGCATTCCCGGAACCGAGTATTTCAGCGGACAGGACGTCGCGCCCTTCGCGGCCGGCGTCCAATGTCCATGCATTGACGATCGCCAACCGGAAGCCGCCTGGCGGCATGGCGTGTTCCGCTGCCGGCTTGTCGGGATCGAATGTGATCTGGACGCTCGAGACACCTTCGCGCGCGAGCACGCGCTCCACCGTGCGACTCGAGGGCGGTCGATACCGCGTTCCATGCGCGCCCCACAACACCACGCTGTAACCGGTGCGGCGTTGCTCGTCGTCGTAACGCCAGCCTTTGCCCTCATAGAGGCAAACGACCGCGCGGATCCACTCCGCTCCGCCATACAGATCCGGCCACTGGTCGCTGAATCGCAGGTGGCATTCGATGATCGCGCCGCCAATCGTTTCGAAATTGGCCATGCCCGTGTAGCCCGCCAGGTGCCGCGAGATCCAGGTCGCCAGGCTGCGCTCCAGAGCAGGCCGCGCGTCCGCAAGCACGGTCCAATAGTCGAAGATCCCGCTGCCGAACGATTCGCCCTGCGCGTGACGCCACCAGTGCGCATGGCCGCCTTCAATTACGACGTCCGAACTGACGTGCTCGCCCCGGAGCAGTCGCATCCACATGTGACCCGGGCTCAGTGCAGCGTGAAGCTCGCCGGGTGAATGCAATACGCGGCTCCCGGTACCCATGCCGCGCATGTTGTAGATGGGCTTGCTGAAGACCGGGAAGTGCGCCGGCTCGACGCCATGCGGCCCATGCTCGATCCCTTGAGACGCGCAGATCAGCAGCTTGTTGTAAACCCAGCGTTGCTCCGGGAACAGCCGCCAGCTTTCCGGGTCATCCGTCGGCACGACGACGTGGTCGGGGCACTCGATCCCTGCGAAGTACTGCTCGCGCCACGCGTCACATTCCAGGATGGGCATGCGAGGGGAGCGTAATCTCGCGCGCCAGTATTGACCATCAGAATTGGGCCATCAGAATTGGGCCATCACAATTGGCCATCATTCTTCAGCGGCGTGCCATTCCCGCGCCACGCCCCGGCTGCAATCCCTCGGTGAAATGCACCCCGAGAGACGAAAAAGTCTCACCTGTGCAGTCACCCGAGGAGAGCAACATGAAAAAGATCATCGCAAGCGCGGGCGCGATCGCCCTCTGCGCGTCCGGCCTTGCCGTCGCCAGCCCGCAGACCGAAGGCGGCAGCACCGGCAAGAAGCCGTCGAAGGAGGAATCGGTCGGTATGGCGAGCGGCGTGCTGATTGGCGCTGCGGCCGGCGGTCCGGTTGGCGCTTTCGTCGGGCTGGTTGCCGGAGCGTGGGTCGGCGGCAAGATGTCCGGCAAGAAGCAGGAACTGGCCGATGCCAATCGCCAGCTGGCTGATTCGCAGGCATCTGTCGCCCAGCTGAGCCGTACGCTGATCGAGGCTGACAACAGCATTGCGCAGCTCACCGGCGATCTGAAGCTGACGCAGGAGCGCCTTACGGTTGCGCAGGCCGGCCTGCCGTCATTCCCGCTCGAGATGCAGGAGTCGCTGCGTGGCGAAGTGCTGTTCCGCACCAACGAGACGGCCGTGCGTGAGGACACTGGCAAGCACCTGACGCGGCTTGCCGGCGTGCTGGCAACCACACCCGGAGCCACCGTTCAGCTCGATGCCTACACAGACCCTCGTGGATCGGATGACTACAATGTCGAACTCTCGCTCCGCCGTGCGGAAGCGGTTCGTGATGCATTGATAGCGGGTGGTCTCGCAGGCGAGCGCATCAGTATCAACTCGCATGGTGAGCACGGCGCCAGCAGCATGGACGGCGACGTTGACGGTTACGCCCTGGATCGCCGCGTGGTCATCACCATCGGCAGCACCGAGGTGGCAGTGGCACAGACGGGAGGTAACCCCTAGTACTGCTAACTGATACGGCCGACCGGGATACGGAGTTCGGGGTGCCAGCAGGCAAGCGCCCTTGACACGACAGCGCACGGGCGAGACGCTCTAGCGACACCTCGAACTCCGACCCTGCAAGGGAGGGCACAACATGACGCCCACCTCGAATGTGCAACTGGTTTCTTTCCGCGCCAACATCGACGCCACTGAATCCGCACCCGCACCCGACCGGCTGCTGTCAGGCGATCCGCGCCAGCGAGTCGCCAACTACTACGCCGATCCGACCGACCAGTTTTTTGCCGGCACGTGGTCGAGCACTCGCGGCAAGTGGCGCGTGCGGTACACCGAGCACGAGTTCTGCCACATGGTTCGCGGCAGCGTGGTGATCACTGCGGATTCCGGAGAGCGCAACGATTTTTCGGCCGGTGACACGTTCGTCATTCCGGCTGGGTTCTCCGGTACCTGGGAAGTTGTCCAGGACTGCATGAAGCTCTACGCCATCTTCGAGGCACGCAGTCGCTGAGTTGCTGTCCTTGCCGGACCCGTGCCTCGCCGTGAGGCACGCTCTGCTCCGAACAGGGGCGCATCGTGCAATGTGGCGAGAGCCAGGCTGGTGCACGCGGCGCTCGCCGGCGCTCGTTGCGCGGGCATCTGTTGCCGCGCGGCCTTGATTCACAGCGTCGAGCATTCGATTCGTGCCCAGTTTCAACGCGCAGGTGAATGGCACGCATCCTGCAACTCTCGTTTTCAGCAACGGGAGGCACGAATGCAACCACGCATACGGGAGAGGCGGGCTGACGGTTGGGTCCTGGTGGCTGTCGGCGTCCTGCTGGCGGCCTGGCTCATTCGTCCCGCCCACGCGGGGCTGAGCGAAACGTTCACGGTGACCAACGACTACGATTTCCGCGGAATCAGCCAGAGTGCGGAGGATACGGCCCTGCAGGGCAGTGTGGATTTCAGCACTGACGTCGGCTGGTACATCGGCGCGTGGGCCAGCAACGTCGATTTTGGAGACTCCACCAGCATCGAGATGGATCTTTATACCGGCTTTACCGGCAACGCCGGTGAGTTCACGTACGATGCGGGCCTCGTCTGGTACACGTACGACGAGTCCGTCTACAACTTCCCGGAAGCCTATGTCAGCGGCGCGTACGGGCCGTTCAAGGGCAAGCTCTGGTATTCGCCGGAGTTTGCCGGCGTGAACCTCGATCCGGGAACACTCGAGCTCGACCGCGACAGCGAGAGTGCTTTCTACGCCGAAGGAAACTTCACGTTCCCGCTCGGTGGAGCGTTTTCACTGCTGCTGCACGCGGGCTACAGCTTCGGTGACTACTGGGACGAAGCCGGCGAACTGGCCAGCTTGGCTTCAGGAGAGAATCTCGACGGCGAGTATCTCGACTACTCCGTGGGCGTTGGCGGCAGCTTCGGCAAGTTTTCCACGACGCTGAAGTACATCGACACCGAGGCCGACCTCGAGAACGAGGATCTCAAGGTACTCAACAACGATCGGCGCGTGGTGCTCTCGGTGGCCACGACGTTCCCCTGGGATTGATTCACGGAACTGCGCGCGGACCCGGGCGGCGGCACACGTTGCCCTGACTGGCCCGGCCCGTTGGCCCGGGTCCGCGTTGCCCATCGCGAACCGTTTTCCCTGCACATCTTTCCCTGCAATCCGTTGCGGAAAACGCTGCTATGATGCGCGCGCAACGCGAAGGGGTTTCGTCGGGACACCCCATGCGGAGGAGAGTGTGGCATGCGAAGTCTGAAACTGTTGGGCGCGGGCCTGCTGCTCGCGGCCGGCGCGAGTCAAGCCCAGGTGACGGCGACCGTGACAGGAACGACAGACTACGATTTTCGCGGCATCAGCCAGACGCTGGAAGATCCGGCCCTCCAGGCGAGTGTGGATTGGGCGGATGAAAGCGGACTCTACGTCGGCGCCTGGGCCAGCAACGTAGACTTTGGCACCGAAGCGGATTACGAAGTTGACCTGTACGCGGGATTTACAGGTGAGTTCCAGGAAGGCTTCGGTTGGGACCTGGGCTTCGTCTATTACTACTACCTGCCGGACGACGACAATTTCGAGTACGCCGAAATCTACGGGGGCGTGACCTACCAGATGTTCGATGCGAAGCTCTGGTACTCCAACGACTATGCCGGGACGGACGAGAGCAGCTTCTATGTCGAGGCGAACGCCAATGTGGACCTGGTCGAGGGCTTCGGCCTGCTGCTGCACGCCGGCCACACGATGAGCGACGGCCTGGGCGCCATCGGCGACGATTACACCGACTGGGCCGTCGGCGTGACCAAATCCTTCGCCAACTTTGACTTCGAGCTGAAGTACGTCGATACCAACATCGACCAGGACCAGGCGGGCGATGTCGGCGACGGCCGCGCCATCCTGTCGGTGTCGACCACGTTCCCCTGGGGAGCCGACGGCGAGTAGACTGAAGACCGGTTGAGCGAGCGGCGAGGCCGCGAGCGGCTGGAAGAGGGCGGGTCGAAAGGCCCGCCCTTTTTTCCCGGCTCAGGGAATAGTCTTCATCACCTCATCGAGGGTGCCGAACAGCTCGTCGATCTGCGGCTTCTCGATGATCAGCGGCGGTGACATCGCCAGCACGTCGCCCGTCACCCGCGTCAGCACTCCCTTTTCATAGCACTTCAGGAACGCGTCGAAGGCGCGCGTCATCGGTCGATCGCGCACGGGTGCGAACTCGATGCCAACAATGAGCCCGTAGTTGCGAATGTCCACGACGTTCGGCCGCGAGCGCAGGTTGTGAGCGGCTTCCTCCCAGTACTTCCCGAGTTCCTTCGCCCGGGTGAACAAACCTTCCTTCTGATAGAGGTACAGCGCTGCAAGGCCGGCAGCACAGGCAACAGGATGAGCCGAGTACGTGTAGCCATGGAACAGCTCGATCGCGTTCTCCGGTCCCTGCATGAAAGCGGAATGGATCGCATTGCTGGCAAACACGGCGCCCATCGGGATCACGCCGTTGGTCAGCCCTTTCGCCACCGTGATCATGTCGGGTTGCACGCCGAATTCCTGGATCGCGAACGGCGCCCCCAGGCGCCCAAAACCTGTGATGACCTCGTCGAAGATGAGCAGGATGCCGTGCTTCGTGCAGATGTCGCGCAAGCGTTGCAGGTAGCCACGCGGCGGCATGATCACACCGGCCGAGCCGGCGACGGGTTCGACGATGACGGCGGCGATGGTTGAAGCATCGTGCAGCGCGACCAGGCGCTCGAGCTCATCGGCCAGGTGAGCGCCATGCTCCGGCACGCCGCGCGTGAACGCGTTGCGTGCGATGTCGAGCGTGTGTGGCAGGTGATCCACACCCGGCAGCAAATGACCAAACGCCTTGCGGTTGTTGACCATGCCGCCGACGGATGTCCCGCCGAAACCCACGCCGTGATAGCCCTTCTCGCGGCCGATGAGCCGCGTGCGCTGACCTTCGCCGCGAGCGCGGTGATAGGCCAGTGCGATCTTGAGCGCCGTATCGACTGCCTCCGAACCGGAGTTCGTAAAGAACACGTGGTCGAGACCGGGTGTCAGCTTGACCAGCCGGTTCGCCAGCTCGAAGGCCGCGGGGTGGCCCATCTGGAACGGCGGCGCGTAGTCCAGCGTTTGCAACTGGCGGTGGACGGCTTCGGCGATCTCGCGGCGCGCATGTCCAGCGTTCACGCACCAGAGCCCCGCAGTGCCGTCGAGCACCTTGCGATTATCGGCTGTCCAGTAGTGCATGCCTTCGGCGCGCGCGAGCAGCCGGGGGGATGCCTTGAACTGCCGGTTGGCGGTGAATGGCATCCAGAATGCTTCGAGGTCGGCACGTGTCTGTGTCGCGGGGATGCTCATGGAAGGGCTCCGGGTGGCCGGTCGTGTTTATGGGGCCAAGGCTAAGGAAAATTGACAGTCTGCACAAATTTGCGCGAAATGCGGCCTGGTTTGTTTAGGATTCTAAACACTTCGGTCCGAGACCCCCGAGGCCAGACAACATGAGCATCGACGTTGGCGCCCACCTGCGGGCGGTGCGCAGCATGTACGGCCTGTCCCAGCGCGAGCTGGCCAAGCGCGCCGGGGTCACCAACGGGATGATCTCGCTCATCGAGCAGAACCGGGTCAGCCCGTCGGTGAGTTCGCTGAAGAAGGTGCTCGAAGGCATCCCGATGTCGCTCGCGGAGTTCTTCACGCTCGACCTGGCGGCCGGGCCCCAGGTGTTTTTCTCGCGCGAGGAGCTCACGGACCTGGGCAGCGGCGACGTGCAACTGCGGCTCGTCGCGGCCAAGCGCCCGAACCGCGCCCTCGCGATCCTGCACGAGAAATACGCCGCCGGCAGCGATACCGGCGCGGACATGATCAGCCACAAGGGCGAAGAGGGCGGCGTGATCGTGCGCGGCAAGATCGAGCTCACTGTCGGTGCCGCGACGCGCGTGCTCACGGCCGGCGAGGCCTATTATTTCTCGAGCGCGGTCCCGCACCGCTTCCGCAATGCGAGCCGCGAGGAGTGTGAGATCATCAGTGCCAGTTCCCCGCCGACGTTCTGAGCCCTTTCCAGACCACTATTTCCAACCATTATTCTCGAACCTATGAACAGACCCGCACCGCGTGACGAGATCAGCAAGACCGAGTGGCACAACCGCGCCGCTGCCGTAAAGCCGCGTGGCCAGGCCTTCATCAATGGCAAGTACGTCGATGCCGCTTCGGGCGAAACGTTCGAGTGCTTGAGCCCGCTCGATGGCCGGCTGCTCACGCGAGTCGCGGCCACGGACAAAGCAGACGTGGATGCCGCGGTGGCAGCCGCGCGGGCGTCGTTCAACACGGGCTCGTGGTCGCGGATGGCGCCCGCGAAGCGCAAGCGCGTACTTCTGAAGTTATCCGAGCTCATTCTCAGGAACGCAGAGGAACTCGCGTTGCTCGAGACGCTGGACATGGGAAAACCGATCTCCAACAGCCTGCGCGGCGACATGCGCGCGGCCGCAAATTCGCTGGCGTGGATGGCGGAAGCCATCGACAAGATCTACGACGAGGTCGCTCCGACACCGCAGGATTCCCTCGCCCTGATTACGCGCGAGCCGGTCGGCGTGGTCGGCGCGATCGTGCCGTGGAATTTCCCGCTGTTGATGGCTGCCTGGAAATTCGGACCGGCGCTGGCGATGGGCAATTCGGTCGTGCTCAAGCCCTCGGAGAAATCGCCGCTGACGGCGATTCGCGTTGCGGAGCTTGCAGCCGAGGCGGGCATCCCGGAAGGCGTGCTCAACGTGCTACCCGGCTTCGGGCAGACAGCCGGCAAGGCGCTGGCCCTGCACATGGACGTCGATTGCCTGGCGTTCACGGGCTCCACTGCCACCGGCAAGCTGATGCTGCAGTACTCCGGCCAGTCGAACATGAAACGCGTGTGGCTGGAGTGCGGCGGGAAGTCGCCGAACATCGTCATGGCGGACGCGCACGACCTCGACCAGGTCGCGCGCGCATCCGCGGATGCGATCTTCTACAACCAGGGTGAAATGTGCTCCGCGGGATCGCGCCTCATCGTGCAGGAGAGCATCCGCGACCAGCTGCTCGAAAAGGTTGCGGCGCTGGCGAGCGAATACACCCCCAGCGATCCCCTGGATCCGGCGACGCGACTCGGCGCGATCGTCGACCACGTGCAACTCTCCACGGTGCTGCGCTACATCGAGTCGGGCAGGAACGAAGGTGCCCGGGTCGCGTTGGGCGGCAAGCGGGTGCGCGAGGAAACCGGCGGGTTCTTCGTCGAGCCAACGATCTTCGACGGCGTGAAGCCCACGATGAAGATCGCGCGCGAAGAGATCTTCGGGCCCGTGCTCGCGACACTCACGTTCGGCACCGTCGAGGAGGCGCTCGAGATCGCGAACGGCGTGGACTATGGGCTGGTCTCTGCGATATGGACGCGCGACATCACGACGGCACACCGAGTTGCGAAGGCACTGCGCGCCGGTACGGTCTACGTGAACTGCTACGACGCAGACGACATCACTGTGCCGTTCGGTGGCTTCAAGCAATCCGGCAACGGCCGCGACAAGTCGCTGCACGCACTGGACAAGTACGTCGAGCTGAAGACGACCTGGATCGATCTCAAGCGCTAACGCTTTCCTCCGGAATCACCAATGAACGTCACCGTCGCCGCCACACAGTTCGCCTGCACCTGGGACAAGGCCGCCAACCTTGCAAAGGCGGAGAAGCTCGTGCGCGAGGCCGCTCAGCGCGGCGCCAACATCATCCTGCTGCAGGAACTCTTCGAGACGCCGTATTTCTGCAAGGACCACCTGTCGAAGCACTTCGATCTCGCGCGGCCGCTCGATGACCATCCGACCGTGGAGCGCTTTGCAACGCTGGCGCGCGAGCTGAACGTCGTGCTGCCGCTGAGCGTGTTCGAGCGGTCCAACAACGCGTACTACAATTCACTGGTGATGATCGACCGCGACGGCCGCAGGCTCGGCGTATATCGCAAGTCGCACATCCCGGAAGGGCCGGGTTATCACGAAAAGTACTACTTCTCCCCGGGCGATACGGGATTTCGGGTGTTTCCGACCGGGCCGGCGCAGGTTGGGGCGGCTGTGTGCTGGGACCAGTGGTTTCCCGAGGCGGCGCGTTCCATGGCGCTGCAGGGTGCCGAGCTCCTGTTCTATCCGACTGCGATCGGCTCCGAGCCGCACGATGCGACCATCGATTCTTCGGGCCACTGGCAACGCACGATGCAGGGCCATGCCGCCGCGAACGTGATGCCGCTCATCGCGTCGAATCGAATTGGCACGGAACAGGGCGAGCGCTACGAAATGACGTTCTACGGCACCTCCTTCATCGCGGATCACACCGGGGCCATCGTGGCGCAGGCCAGCCGCGACAGCGAAGAGATCATCACCGCGGCATTCGATCTCGACGCCATCCGCGCGTATCGGCACGCCTGGGGCGTGTTCCGGGATCGCCGCCCCGATCTGTATCATTCGTTGATGACCCTGGATGGGCTGATGACCCTGGACGGCGGCAGCAACGGCTGATTCACTTCGCGCCCCTGCACGGCGGCGCCGACACCTTGTTTGCCTACTTCGCCACTGCTCCGCGCGGATTTGCCGACCTGCTGGCGGCCGAACTACGCGACCTCGGCGCCACCGAAGTGCACGAAACTCCGGGCGGCGCTTCGTTTACCGGGAGCCTGGAAGTCGGCTATCGCGCGTGCCTGTGGTCGCGCGTCGCGAATCGCGTCCTGCTCGTCGTGCACTCGTTCGACGCGTCCACGCCGGACGAGCTCTACGCAGGCGTTCGCCAGGTACCGTGGGAGCAGCACATCGGTCCCGAGGCCACGCTGGCCTGCGAATTTACGTCCAGTTCGCGTTCGACCATCGAGCACTCGCACTTCGCCACGTTGCGCATCAAGGACGCGGTCGTCGACCACCTGCGCGAAACCACGGGCTCGCGGCCGAGCGTGGACACCCATTCGCCGGACGTCGGTGTTTACGTGCATGCCACCGGACCTCGGGCAACGGTCTACCTGGACCTCGCGGGAGAAAGCATGCATCGCCGTGGCTATCGCGAGGCCAGCGTCGCGGCGCCGTTGCGCGAGAACCTTGCTGCCGGAATCCTGTTGCGCGCGGGATGGCCACGCATCTACCAGAGTAGCGGTGCCTTCCTCGATCCGATGTGCGGCTCGGGAACGTTCGTGATCGAGGCCGCGATGATCGCCTGCGACATCGCGCCCGGCATCCTGCGCGAACGTTTTGGCTTCAGTCGCTGGCGCAAGCATGATGCCGCGTTGTGGGATCGGCTGCGCGCCGAGGCGCTCGAGCGACGCGAACGCGCGGACGGGAAAATATCGCCGATGCGCGGTTTCGATCGCGACGGCGCAGCCGTGAACGCCGCGATCCAGAATGCCGAACGCGCCGGGCTGCGTGGGAAGGTGCATTTCGAGCGGCGCGACCTGCAGCGCATGGATGCGGGTGGCGCGGTTTCAGGCCTCGTCTGCACAAATCCACCTTACGGCGAACGGCTCGGCGATATCGCATCGCTGCCCGCGCTGTATGCGGAGCTCGGGGAGCGCCTCAAGTCAGAGTTCTTTGGGTGGAAGGCGGCCGTCCTTATTGCTGGACCCGATGTGGGTCGAGCGCTGGGAATCCATGCGCGCCGTGTCCACACCGTCTACAACGGACCGATCGAATGCCGGCTGCTGCGGCTGGAAGTGGATCCACGCTACTTCGAGCAGGAGCGCCCGCCGGAGCACGGGGTCATCCTGCGAGATGCGGCGACCGCGCGTGCGCGCCCCGGCGCGCAGATGTTCGCGAACCGGTTGCAGAAGAACGTCGACTCCCTGCGCGACTGGGCGAAACAGGAAAGCGTCACGTGTTTTCGCCTCTACGATGCCGACATGCCCGAGTACGCCTTTGCGATCGACCAGTACGAGGAAGCGTCGGCTGACAAGCGGCGACATCTCGTCGTGCAGGAATACGCCGCGCCTCGCACCGTGGATGCGCAGAAAGTGCGGCGACGGCGCGACGAAGCCATGTCCGCTCTCACCGAAGTGACCGGCGTACCGCTCGAGCGCGTGCACTTTCGCACGCGGCGGCGCAGTCGCGGCGGCGAACAGTACGAGAAGCGCGGATCGCAGCGCAGGTTCCATGTCGTGAGCGAGGGCGGGCTGCAGTTCCAGGTGAACTTCACCGACTATCTGGACACCGGGTTGTTTCTCGATCACCGGCCGACGCGCGCGCTCATCCGCGAGCTGGCCGCGGACAAGCGATTCCTCAACCTGTTCGGCTACACCGGCAGCGCGAGCGTCCATGCAGCGGCTGGAGGTGCGCGCTCGACGGTGACGATCGACCTCTCGCGCACGTATCTCGAGTGGGCGCAGCGCAATTTCGATCTGAACGGCTTCAAGGGCCCGAGGCACCAGGTGGTGCAGGCCGACGTTCTGCAATGGCTGGCGGAGCAGGCACGCGCCGGAGAACTCGGGCCACGCTTCGGACTGATCTTCCTGGACCCGCCGACGTTCTCCAACTCGAAGCGCATGACGGAAGTACTCGACGTGCAGCGCGATCACGTCAAGCTGATCGAAGGTGCGGCGCAGTTACTGGCGCCCGGTGGGATCCTGCTGTTCTCGACGAATGCGGAGCGATTCAAGCTGGAGGGTGAAGCCCTCGCTGACATGCGCATCGAGGACATCAGCGTGCGCACGATCCCGCGCGACTTCGCGCGGCACGCCCGCATCCATCAGTGCTTCCGGATCGAGAAAGGTCCGCGCCTGCACTGAGCCGGCCCGGGACTAGCCGCGGCAGGACTCGGGCAGGAACCGGGCGTGCAGATTCGTGCGATGGGGTCCCGAAGCCCCGGACCTGGGATCGGCACCCGGCGTCCGCGTGTAACCGCAGCCCCACACGACTTTCCCATCGCTGCCGACGGAGGGGCGTTGCGTCGCGAATCGACCGGAGATGACGGCATTGGCCTCGTTGCCGAAGTGGATCGCAATCGTTCCACGATCCACGGACAGGTTCCTGACGAACTTGCCGCTCATCGGTCCCGCGAAACCCGTTTCCGCGATGCTCGCCGGCCATTTGCCGTTGGCAGCGTAGTAGTCGACGACCACTTTCTTGATCGCCGTCGCCATGTTGAGCCCATTCACGACCTGCCCTCGAACCGCGTAAGCCTCGTAAGGGCCGACATCGTCGCCGGGCGGTGCGGGAGTCGCCGCGAGAGCGGCTGTCGCCAGGGCGCAGGTTCCAGCTAGCGCAGCAAGGAGTTTCATCTTTTTTTCCCTTGTTCAACAGTCGTCAGCGTTTCAGCCCGATGCGCAGCGCGTAGATCGACAGGAACACCTCGCGCAGGAACACGATCAGCGCCGCGATGAACGTGAGCATCGCGGCGATGAACAGGGTCGAGATGGTCTTCGACAGGTCGACTTCCAGCGAGGCACGCAGGAACAGCGCGACGACCACGCACGACACCAGGATGGCGCACAGGACGCTGAGCGTGATCGACCAGTTGATCAGTCGTGCCCGTCGCGCAAGGATGCGCAGCTGGTCCTGCCGCTCGCGCAGATCAGTGGCGTCCGACGGCTTGACCAGGTCTTCGAGGTTGCGCGCGCGATCGACGATGCGGGCGAGGCGATTCGTGAGTACCGTCAGCGTGATTCCCACCGCGGACAGCAGGAACACGGGCGCCACCGCGAGTTGAATCACGCCAGCGACGTCGTGCATCGAGTTGCCCAGGTCCAGCAATTTTTCCCCCACGAGGCTTCGACGCCCGGCGGCACGAAGTACCGGACTACTGCGGTTCCTGCTGCAGATCCGCGCGCGGATCGAAGTTCATCTCGCGCTTCATCTGTTCGTAGAGCGCCTTGGCACGCTCGTCATTGGCAGGCGGCAGGACGATCTTCAGGTTTACATACTGGTCGCCGGGATGCTTGCCCGGCAAGCCACGACCCTTCAGGCGCATTCGCTGCCCGGCGCGCGCGCCGGGCGGAATGCGCAGATCCACGGGCCCGCCGAGCGTCGGCACCTGCACGGTGGCTCCAAGAGCTGCCTCCCACGGGGCGACGGGAAGCGTCAACGTCACGTCGCGCCCATCGAGCTGATACTGCGGATGCGGCGGAATGTTCACTTCGAGGTAGAGATCGCCCGGGCGGCCGCGGCCGTCTGGAGAAGGTTCGCCCTGGCCCGCGAGGCGAATCTGCTGGCCGTGCGTGACGCCCGCAGGAATGTTCACCCGTAACTCGTGGTTGCGAGTCTCGACGCGTCCATCTGACGTGACCTGCGGTCGTTGCAACTGCAGCGTTCGCGTTCCGCCTCGATAGGCCTCTTCGAGTGGCAGATCGATACGCGCATGATGGTCGCGCCCTTCGGCCGGGGCAAAGCCGCGTCCGCCGAACGGCGCTCCTCCCGAGCGCTGACCGCCGGCACGCCCGAACGGACTGCCGCCACCGAACAGGTTGGCAAAGAAATCGCTGAAGTCGGCTTCTTCACCGCCCGAGCCGGTGCGGAACTCGAAATTGCGACCCCAGTCGGGAGGTGGACGGAACTGCTCGCCCGGCCGGCGCTGGCCGAGCTGGTCGTACGCGGCGCGCTTCTCGGGATCCGAGAGCACGCTGTTGGCTTCCTGCACTTCCTTGAATTTCGCTTCCGCGTCCTTTTCCTTGCTGACGTCCGGATGGTACTTGCGCGCGAGCTTGCGATACGCCTTCTTGATCTCGTCCTGCGTGGCGTTGCGCGCAAGACCCATCACCTTGTAGTAGTCGCGGTACTCCATGGAATTTATTCTGCCACGCCCGTAAAGCCCTCAGTGAGCGCGCCGCGCAAACGGCGCGCGGTGCCGCGGGAATGTGAGCCCGCGGGAAGGAATTTCAAGCCGCACCGGCCTGTCGGCCGGTGCCGGTGGGACGGCGGAATAAGAACAAGAAGCGTGTCGCGCCGGGGTGTATTGGCCGGCAGTGTGGAGCTGCGGCGCATGCACGAGGTTCCGAAGCGGAACTCGTGCGCGAACTGCGGCCCGGGCGGACGCTCCGCCGATGTTTGCTTATCGAATCCTTGCC